>Ga0307468_100000003_pt1 | contig 530008 bp, 429 predicted proteins | sample atmdna_FD_203085 | JGI IMG/M metagenome (GOLD analysis project Ga0307468, IMG submission 203085) | Hardwood forest soil microbial communities from Morgan-Monroe State Forest, Indiana, United States - atmos_gases AM2C_05 | ecosystem: Environmental > Terrestrial > Soil > Temperate forest >...
ATAATTAGGAGTTACGCAGTTGAGCGGATTTGTGTTAAAAAACTCCAATGAATCCGCCGAAATGCAATGAAGATGACTATATCAACTTTTTGATTGCGACTCCCAAAACGTGCAGCGGCACCGAAGCCGCCCGTGTGCAACCAAAACAAGCTGATCCACCCGCACACGACGCTTTCACTCGTTTGTTGCACCGCCTTGAACCTGATCCCGAAACCATGTGGAAAGAAGCTAAAATACAAGTGGATTTGGGCGCAGGCATCCTGGTCTTTGACGACTCGACTTTGGATAAACCCTTTGCTCGACAGATCGAGTTGGTCAGCCGCCACTGGTCGGGCAAACATCACGCCGTCGTGCGAGGCATCAATCTCATGACGCTGCTGTGGACCGATGGGGATCGCCATATTCCGTGCGACTATCGCCTCTATGACAAAGCCAAAGATGGCTTGACCAAGAACGACTACTTTCAGCAGGTGCTCGACAAGGCGCACAAACGCGGCTTCCAGCCCTGCTGCATCGCTTTTGATAGTTGGTACGCCAGTCTGCCGAATCTCAAGAAAATCCGCGCTTTTCAATGGATTTGGCTGACGCGGCTGAAAGAAAATCGTCTGGTCAATCCAGATCGTCAAGGCATGGCAGCCATCAGCCAGATTGCCATCGATGAAGATGGCAGCATCGTCCATCTGCCCGGCTATGGGTTGATTCGAGTGTTCAAGATCGTTGCCACAGACGGCGACATTGAATACTGGGCAACCAATGATTTGCAGATGAGTGAGCTGACGCGCATCAAATATGGCAACTATGCCTGGACGATAGAAAACTATCATCATGGGATCAAGCAATTCTGTAATGTGGAACGAGCGCAGGTGCGAGCGGCGCGGGCGCAACGCAATCATATCGGCTTGGCGTTGCGGGCGTTCTTGCGTTTGGAGGATCACTGTTACCATAAAGGGATCAGTTGGTTTGAAGCGAAGACCTCAATCATTAGAGAAGCAGTGCGGGGTTACCTGGCCAAGCCTCTCTACACGCTCAATCCAACTGCGTAACTCCTAATATTATTCCGGAAAGCGGTTTCCCCATCGACTTCGGACAATTCTAGATCGCCTGAGTCTACAGAATACCTCATCATGAATGCGCCGAGGGTCAAACCGTAAAATTGATAGAAAGAGAGCAACGTCGTTTTCTCGTTGATGCGTTGCAGAAGGTCGTCATCTTTTCGCGCCAGAGCTTCGGCAAACCGCTGCTGCAACAAAATCAGGGCTTCTGCACTGAGAGCTTCCGGATGGAACTTGAGAAAGGCTTCGGCCTCTTCTTCATCTATTACGAGAAAAGAGTCCATAACCAGGGCAAGATCAGATTTCATAAATCGCTCCTTTGCCGAGTTCGTCAAACAGGCGCGCAAGGCTCTGGGCGTCGGGGCTGTCAAAAAAAATGCCGTCCGTATTCAAGCTGATCTTCTCCAGCAACTCGCGATTCGGCAAGAGGGCGCGAACATTGAAATTCATGTTGGGGTTACGTCGCCGCACCAGTTGTTCATTGCCAATGCCGACCGTATGAATGCGAATATGGCTGTCCGCATAGAGGCTGCCGGCCAGAACCGCCGCATCCTCGGACGTGCTGATGATCGTCCCTTCCGCTTCTTCATCGCGGGCATGAGTCCATTCTGCACCATCAGACAAGAGGATCATCATCTTTTCGTTTCCGGTTTGATTGTAGCTGTCCAATAGCGCCGCGGCGGTGCGCAGACCGGCTGAAATATCCGTGCCCGTGCGGTCGAGGTTCAACGTGCGCAGCCCCCCTTCATTCAATATGTGCAGACGGTCTCTGATGGCCGCCAGTTGCGGCTCTTGCACCTCGACCATCTCAGGTTGCCGGGGGTGAAACATCTGCACGTTACGACCGAAGACCAGAATTGCAAAGCGAGCAACCCGGCTCCCCGCCTCCGAACGGCTTTGCAGCAGGATATTCAAAGCCTGGCGCACCCCTTCCAGGCGGCTGCGGTATTGATTGTCGTGATTGACATAATCCGGCTCATCCATTGATTTGCTGGCGTCAATGACAATCACCATGTCGGCCCCGCTCTTGCGATGCGGTACGAGCAAGCGCAGTTTCGTCTCTTTAGTGAAAGCCAAAATCGTCTGGTTGGGCAGTTGCTCGATGGCGGGCGAACTGGTTAAGAGATCAAAGCCTCGGCCCTCCCCTATGGCTAACGGTCGCCGCTCGGTCGACCAATGGCCGTCGATCAACAGGCAGCGGTTCCACAACAGCTTCTCCCGCCTCAACTCGCGCAGTTGCGCTTCAATGTCGCCGCGTTCGAGTCGCGCCTCCAATAGCGCTTCAGTTAAAAAAACAATCGAGGCACCGCGCTTGACCCACCAGGCGGGCCGAACCGCCGCCGTCAATCCGGTTTCTCGCAAAAAATGGACGTTGATCGCCACTTTGCCCGCCGGCAACGTCGGGTCAACCACCAGCCTGATGGCGCGCGCTTCAAATTCCGGCCCCGGGCTGGGCGGATCAAAGCCAAAGAGACCGTATTCGCCTGTACTCGGCACCCCGAACCGCATGGCATCGAGGGGCGCAAAGCGCATCTCTTCGCGCAGATAAGGCGACGAGTGTTCAATATGCGCGATATCAGCCGAGCACAGGACATCTCTCATATCGTTCGTCTCACCTTCTCCGTCATCAAGCCGATGGGCCAGGGCATTGCTTAAGTCTACCCCGTGCCGTTGTTCGGGGGTCTCCGCGACGGCGACCATCCGGCCAGCGGTTCGCCCCTGCCGACCTGGCCGCCGCCAGCAACAATCTCCAGGGTAATGTTGAGGTCTCTGCCAAGCTGCTCGATGATGCGCCCCCCAGTCTGGATGAATTGCCACCTATTGACCTGGGCAGGCAACTCGGCGCGCAGCTTATAGTGCGGCGGGCTGTCCGGCCTGAAAAAACAATCGATCACTTTCACCGTTTGAATCTGTTCGGCGGCGCGACGACCGAGCCGGCGCTCATACCAAGCTTTGATTTGCGGCAGCAGGCGCGCTTCGGCCTGTCCATTCTCAGTCAGCGCTTGATTGAAACGATTGATCAGTTCCTGATAATTGTCGCCGGCCCGGCGTCCCCACTGCGCGACTTCCGGCTTAAGCGAAACGATGATCCGGTGTAGCTCTTCAAAAGAGTAGGGCTTCTGCAGGTGACGGTTCACGACGCGACGCAAAGAAAAGGGGCGCGGGACACGTCGCACTCGGCCCCGGCCAAGTTCCAGCGCGGGAGCAGTCAAGATCATATGCAAGAGGTCGAGGGCGCCGGTCTGCATCAGCGCCCGGTGGTGCGCCTGACAGAGCGTCAACCCGCGATAGTGCGGCCCCCACACCCGCCATTGCAGACTGTGCGCGATACACAAAGGGCGGTCACAGGCCCGTGCATCTGTGCGCAGTTTGAATATGCATCTTGATTTGCCGGTCTTCGGCGTGCCGAATAAACAATCAGCGCAAGGCTCGAACAGGTAGAGATGACAACTTTGACAAAGATCAGCCAGCGCTTCATGCGGATACGCGCGGTGCGCATGCGTCCCATAAATCCTGCGACATCTGGTGCAGCGAAAGCTGGCCGTTTCTCTACAGCCGGGCTGACAGCGACAGCGCGGCAGATGATTGCGGCAGTAGGCCTTCAACTCATCTTTGATAAAGTGTGTGCAGCGACCGCACAAGCGTTCCGGGGTTTCACGGTCGGTAGATTGCTCACAGCGGAACGGGCCGTACAAACCGCAATGAATGCAGGTGTAAAGCATCGCCGGATTGCGGATAACATCTATGATATTCACCGTCGTGGTGCGGTCAATGGTGACCGCATTCACGACTCGCACCACCCATAACAGCAAAACGCCTCGCGTGAGCGTGATCGAGAAGGACTGGCCGGCTATCGCCGTTCGGCCGACCAGCAAGCGCGCCAGGTCCGGCCAGATGCGTTGTAGTTCAGCCAGATTGTCAACGTCACGACCGGCCTGGCGGAGGTCGCAAATCACATCGATAGTCGGCGCAGCAACCGCTTGATCAAACATGATCTTGTTTCTCCTGCCGCGCCCGGACGCGAACCGCGCGCCGCTCGAACTCACGGTGATTCATTTCGAAGGTCACCCACTGTCCCTCCACGAGGCAGTCGCCGTCGGCCAGATCGGCTTGTTGCACCGGAATCTGCCAGCCGTCCGGCTGCACGATGTAGCCCTGCCCGGTGTCCTGATCATATTGTCGAACACGACCCAGCAACCGTATCGGCAGCAGACGCCGGACCTGTTTCGCCCAGGAGCGCGGCCCGTCCACTTCATATATCTCAAAAGCGACTTCTTCACCGATGGATGGTAGTCGGTCGGCGACCAGGTCGGCGCGTAGAAAGTTGAACGTCTCGTTATCAATGGTCAGGATCAGGCCATATAGACAACCCGGCTCGTAATGGGTGATCCAGCCGGAGCGCTGAACCCGGATATCGGCGCGAATCGCCTGCGCCTGGCACTGACCGTCATGCTCGACCAGAGCAAAGGTGACGGCGGTCTCGGCTGGCAAACTGGCGCGCCCTTCAACGTGATGACGGCTGAACGGATACACGTTCTGATCGGCTGTGCACACCATGCCATGCCCTTTTTCCCACGCCTGTATCCAGCCGCGCTGACGGGACAATTTGTTTTGCCATGCGCGTTCAATCTCGCGCGCGGGCGCGGGGAAGGTCTGCTGATTGTAAGCCGTCGCCGGGTCTAGCATTGGGTCGGCCAGCATGCGTTCGATCTGTTCCTGTAATCTGGGATACGTGTGCCGTCCACTGGTGTAGTAGACGTAGACCTGATATTCGGCGTAGTTGGTGAAGGCTCTATGGCCCCGGCGGCGCAATTCCGCGCCTAAGACCAGCGGCCATATTTCAGCGACCGAACAATCGAGATCTTGCAAAGCGGTTAAACACGGCCCGCCAATAATCTCCAAAAGCGAATTGCTTGCGGTTTCCCAGACCCCTTGATGGTGAAACCAGGAGCCGTGGCGTTGACGCGTGTCGGCCCGGTTAAATTTTGGGTCGGGCTTCAGCAGCGCCGCCGTCCCGCTTCTAATGGCGGCGGCCTTGTTCTCATCCAAGATGCTGTCATCGATTGGAAAAATCCGGTTACCGCGCCGGGCCAGGGTTCGGCCATAAACCGCGATGGCTTGCAGCAGAACTATTTGCGCACGAATGAAGGGCAGACAAGACTGGGCGTCAAGAAAGCGCAGCTCGATGGTCGCCGTGTCGGCCTCCAGCAGCGGTCGCTCGCGCTGGCCCAGTGCGAGCGACTCTCCGCCCAACGGATTGACATCCATCTTTTTCAAATCGGCCAGGCCATGCGCTTTGCGCAACATCCGCTCCAGGCGATCCAGATGTTCGATGCTGAACTGATCAATGTAGCGCGGCAAAAAACTTGCAGGGTTCAGCTTCATGCGCAAAGACCTATCCGGCTGAAGCTTGTCGCCGTATATCGCCGCGTTCGCCGATACGGCTAAGAGTTCCGGGAGAAACTGGCGATAGAGGTTATAAATCCGCTCCAGTTCATCACTGTCATACACTTCGACTTCATGAATGTCGGCACACAGAATGGGCGAGCGGCCCGTGCTTTCCGACGCATAGGGATTTACGCCGGCGGCCACCACGCGATAGCCGCTCAGATAAGCCTGCCGCAATAAATGCCCCGTCGCCTTGGCCAGTTGTTGCATGAAGGCGCTGCGCGTGGCGCCATCATAAACCGGCAGCAGCGGCGTGATTAATTCCAACAAAGCGGGGTAGCGGGAATTGACTTCCAGGCGGAAGCCGCGCAGGTCGGCTTGATCGGCAAAGAAGCGATTGCAATTGGCGGCCATCGCCTCGCTGCTGCCGGCAACTTCCGGCTGAAAGGCTGGGTTCAGCGGCTCCGGCTGATCCTTAAAAAGGATAAACCCTTTGCGCAGCCGATGGCGCGAGGCACCGTTCAAGACCAGTTGATTTAATTTTGGCTGCATCACTTTCCTCGGGCAGACCGGCAGATCAACATTCGAAATCTTCCGGTATCAATTTCAGTTTTTGCTTTCGCCAGTGACTTCTCGTTGCAAACTCGGTGACAGCCTGGTCGCCTGCCTGGCGGGCTGAAACAAAATCGGAGCAGACGCTGCATCCACCGCCCAGCAGCAGCGAAAGCCGATATATTCGGTGCCATGATCCGAAGACCAGGAAGTGGTTTGATTGCCGGTGAGAGATTCCTGCTGAGAGGTGCAATCCCCACCCAGGATTAAATGGCGGTTGCGCTGCCCGTCGATCAAATCCGCACACCACTCCCAGACATTGCCGAACATTTGCAGACATCCGCAGGGACTGCGGCCTTCTGGCAGCGCGCCGACGGGAAGCGGCCTTGAGCGGCGATAGACGTCTGGATGCGATTCCCATTCACGCTTCCGGTCAATCAGGTCTTTAATCTCGCGGCCAGCCCAGTAACCGGCATAGTTGACTCGCCTTCGCTCCCACATCTCGCCCCAAGGGTATGATCGAGGCTGTCGAGTTCTCGGATCATAGAGGGCGGCTGTCAACCATTGTCTTTTGGTCGGCAAGCCACTGGTGAGTTGATCCCCAAGCAGCTGGAGACGGCCCGTTGCCCAGAGGCTGTAATATCGCGCTCCCCACCAGGTCACAAAAACTGCCGGCAACCGTTCGCTTCCTTCAACGGCATGCCAATGGCCGTTTTGCCGCGTCAAGCCCCAGGGCTGGGCGGCATACTTCCAGGGCGGCGTTCGCGAGAGTTTTTCCCAGACCTCTTTCGCATCAAACATCAGGATGTTCTCCATCTGATCCACGCACATGCTCATCCCGTCAGCGTTTTTGTTCTTCAACTGACCAGCCGCAATCAAGTCATGGAGAAAGCGCTGGTACTGCATGGCCGTAATCTGATACTTGTCAATCAGAAAGCTCGCCTGCGGGTCTTTGGGATCGGAGCAATGCACAGCGACGTGGCCATCTTTGGTTCGATAATAATGTTTGGCTAATTCATCCGGCGGTTGCTCTAAAAGACGGTGGCCTGCGGGTAAGCCCTGGACATCAGACACAGAGTCGGCCAATAAGGTTTCGCCGGTCGCAATCACCTTACAAATTCGTTCGTTTTCGATGGGGTGCGGCGGTATGGGGCGCGGCGGCGGGAAGGGCTCCGTTTTCTTGGTCTCGCCCTGATCTTGGGCAGTATGCGCGTCTAGCTGAAGAATGATCGGACGCGTGAGGCTGGTTTCGATCAAGGGGACCTGATCGCCAACGTCGAACTGCCATGCCTGCTCTTGCATTCGCCCGCTGACTCGCAGAATCAACTCATGAAAATCAACCGGCCCCGGCGGTAATTCATTGGCGCAAGCCAGCAGGTTTCTGCAAAACCAGCCATTCTCCAGTTGGGCGGGTTCGTAAGCAAATTGTCCCGGCGAACATGAGCTGACGATAATGCGTTGCTGGCAGTGATGCCCGTTTCCCGATTGAGCCTGAGCCAGCAGCTCAAACTCTCGTTTCATCGCGCTGTCAAAGGGCGAAGCGGCGTGGCTGCGCGTCGAGGTAAACGGGTCATTTCGGCAGGCGTCCAAAATCATAATCTGCTGTCCCGCCCGAATATCCTGACTACACTCTTTCAACACTTTCAGAGATAGCGAGGATTTATTTAATCCGTATCGTGAGGCGGTGTTTGCTGTCGCCGAATACTTAATCCGGGCATCCCTGGTCAACAGGCGATACTCACTGCCAACGCTCAAACCGTGACCAGCAAAATAAAGAATAAAGATGTCATCAGTTCCCATCGGCTTGCGCGAAAATAGGCTCAGCGCCTCCAATGCCTCTGCCGCGTCAGGTAATGCCGCCTCTCCAATTATTGGGCTGGATAGAATGGCGCAATTCTCGCGTTTGAGCCCCAGGCGTGCGTGCAAAAATTGGTAGATGGCTAAGATGTCAGGGACGGCTGTTCTCAAGGGCCGGAGATTTTCTCCAGAGCGCCTTGTCTCATATTCGTTGATGCCGATTAACAGCGCATGCAGCATGAGATTGACCTACACAGGTTGATTGAATCGTCAAAGATGTATCAGTCAATGCCGACCAGGGTGAATGGCGCCCAGACCACGGGGCGGTCGTCTCGCTTTTTCATGGCCAGAATCGCCTCGCGCAAGGATTCGGCTTTGCGCTGGCTGAACCGCCACCGGGCAGCAAGTAAAGACCGCCCGCCGCCGTTTTTTATCTGTTTCATGGAAATCCGGCGCTTGATTGACTTCTTCACTTCCGGCGAACGGAACCTTCCGCAGAACCCCGAATCGAGGCGAAGCTTCGCCCGATAAATGGAGCGCCTCATCTATTGGCATGCGGATAATCATCATATGCCGGGACGGATCCACCGTTCTTTAGAGGGATCGGATCAGGTCATCCGATGCTCTCGTCCTTTGATGCTTACCACCTTTGTCCGTGGCGGTCATTTTCAGGCCGGCCACCAGCGAGATACACAACTTTCCACTTTGAAGTGGCGATTGGGGTAAAAATCTTTCTTCGTTTTTGCGCCTGGGCGGCGAGCAAAAGCGAGATTCAAGTCGCTCGGCATAGCCATGGAGATCGCAATTTGCCATAACCCAGGTGAGGGATTAAACTCGTCACGTGGCGGGCCATCAGCCAAGGGGCGTCACCATCAGTCACCGATCTCTTCAATTGCAGTCAGAGGCAGACGACGACAGGCGATGGCCATCTCGTCAAATCATTGAGAGGGTCAAGGCAAGCGGCGCTGCGGCACCATCACCATGCGCCGGTCGTGCATCGGCAATTTGAGGAAGCGCTTTGAAAGCTGGACCACCGATTCGTAAGATCGAGAACGAATAGCTCCAGGTGCAGATGGACGCTGAGTTTGCTTATTACGATTGCGACTTGATCGCCCCAAGTGAATGAAAGACGATTCGTTCAATGAAGAAGCCCTGACCGGCTTACTGACTAGACTTCATAGCGGCAAAGAGGAAGCCGGTAATTTATATAAGGACTGGCACACCAGGCTAGTGGCCCATTTTGTTTGGAAGGGTGTCGCGACGCCGGAAGACTGCGCGGATGAGGTCCTCCACCGAGTGGGGGAAAAGATTTCTGAAGGGGTTGAGATACAAAATCTGGGAAGCTATATCTACGGCATCGCCCGCAACGTCAAACGTGAATATTACAAGAAAGATATTTTTGATCCGCTTGAAAAAAATGATGGCATTCGGCCAGAACTGACCTTAAAACCGGCAGACATAGGCGAAGTGGATGAACGGCTGGCATGTCTGACTAGGTGTTTGGGCGGCTTATCAGCCCGCGACCGAGAGATGCTGCTGGCCTATTATGCCGACGAAAAAAATATTGAGCCTCGTAAGCAACTGGCTCTCTCGCTGAAAATCAGCGTGAATACTTTACATCTCCGTGTCCATCGGCTCAGACAGCGATTGGGTAAATGCATTAACCAGTGTCTGAACCAGAGAGAGACAAATTGAAATAAAATCGTCCGTTTGGACACTTATCAGTGAATTATATGGACAATGAAACCAGCCAGAGAGACTTAATCACTGCTTACCTTTTAGGCGAATTGTCTGAAGAGAAGAGCGATAAAATAGAGGAGCGCTATTTTACGGATGAGGATTTTTTCACAGAAGTATTACAGGTTGAAGAAGCATTGATTCTGGCCTATCAGGAAGGGACGCTGCCGCCGGCCAAGAGCCGGAAATTCGAAACCCGTTATTTACGCAACCCTGCGCTACATGAGAGATGGTTGGTGCACGCGTCACTACATGATCTTGCCAGACAATATAGACAACCTGAAAAACCAATTGGAAGTTCGACACTAGCCAAACCATCCATCCAGACAACAGGCTCGCCGCAGGTGGATTCAAGCCTCACTGCCGTCAAAGACAATCGGCTCCGTCGGCGCCGCCAGGATCAAGCCCAGTCTCGCCCTGGATTATGGATCGCAGCCATCGCGCCCCTGCTCATCATCGCACTCATTCCGACAATCCTTTTGTTCCGTACCCAAAACCAACGGGCACAAGAACAGCGGCAAACGGCAGACGAGAAAGAGAAACTCAACCAGACAATCAACGACAAGCAGAACGAGATCGCGACTTTGCAGGCCGAAATAGACAGAAACCGCATGTTGCAAACCGGCTCTGCCACCGTTGCCACCGTCATACTGGGGGGAACCCGTAGCAGTTCAGGAAATCCCGATCAGGGCAACGCCTTGCAAATCTCATCCGATACGTTGCTGATCAAAGTTCGCTTGATCTTGCCTCTGGAGCCTGAAGATGCCTCAACCACCTACAAGATATTAATTGCCACGGGCGGCAAAACCGTCCTGGAGCGAAGTCAATTACGGCCACAGAAAACTTCGGAAGGCCCGGGCATCAGCTATACCTTTTTACCGGAAGGACTCGCCCCTGGCGAGTACAAAATTACGGTTAAACGCATGACCCCAACCGCAGGTGATATAGACATAAACTCTGGCGTCTTTTATTTAAAATAGTCGAAGCTGAATCCGAGCCAAATCTGAAGCCCGGGCGCGGGATGTGATGCCGCGCCCGCCTGGGTTGACTGACGCTCGGGAAGAATCGCTATGAAAAAAACGTTAAACGGTTTCTCTTCGCCTTTGTAGTCATTATTCTGCTGGCGCTCGGCATCTTCTTCTTCGTCGTGCTGGTGCGGGTTGAAAAGAACCTGAACGTGATACTCAACCCGCCCTACCAGCGCGCGTGCCGTGTTCGCACAGGTCACGCGTCACAACAGCGAATCGGCGTGCAGGTCGGGAGATGCTTGTGGGATGGCGAATCGCAGTATTGATGAACGTCAATTATTTTTCTAGTCGCTGACGATCAAATTCATTGCATTAAGCCAAACCTACCAGTCGAAACGCAAGAACGCGGGATGGAATGAGCGTTATTTGTTCAAGGTGCTCAACGGTTAAGATGCGCCTGTCCTGCCAGACCGCCGCTAAGAGATGGAATCTATTGTGATATACTGGCTCCAATAAAAATATACAGGAGCGCCAGTCGATGACGAGCTCTTTTCCTGAACAGTTCAACATGGCGACCTACTTTCTGGATGACCGCATCGCAGAAGGCAAAGGCGATAAAGTGGCTGTCTATCACGAGGACAAGCAATACACCTATGCAGACGTGCAGGCGATGGCGAACCGCATGGGGAACGTCTTAATCAGTCTCGGCGTCGAGATGGAAGACCGTGTGCTCATTGCACTGCCGGATTCCATTGAATTTGTGTCTACGTGGTTCGCCATCACCAAGGTCGGCGCCGTGATTGCAATGGTCAACGGCGGTCTCGGCGGAAAGTTTGGCGGGCATTCTGGCACAATTGTGAACACCATTCTGCCGCCAGCGGATTACGAATATTATCTCGATTACACACGCGCCAAAGTCGCCGTCGTTGAGGTTTCGGTCATGGAACGCTTCGCGCCTGCCGCCGCGCGGTCGCGCTACTTGCGCCACACGGTGGTCGTCGGCACCGAGCAGTCGGGCTCACTCGAAGGCATCACCGGACGCTCGTCGATTGTCTCTTATGAGAAAGCTGCCGAGGCCGCCTCTGATCGTCTTGAAACCGCGCCGACCACGCGCGACGATCTCGCCATCTGGCTGTTCACCTCCGGCTCGACCGGGCAGGCGAAAGCTGCTGTGCATCTGCAACACGACCTGCCGTATAACACCGAGTGTTACGCCAAACAGGTGCTGCAAATCAATGAGAACGACATTACCTTGTCTGTGCCAAAGCTATTTTTCGGCTACGCCACGGGGACGAACCTGCTCTTTCCTTTTGCGGTTGGCGGCGCGGCGGCGCTGTTTGCCGAGCGCTCGACCGCCGAAACCATGTTCGCGATGATCCAGAAATTCCGCCCGACGATACTCACCAGCGTGCCGACGATGATCAACGCCATGCTGCAAGTCGAAGGGGCGCGCGACCACTATGATCTGTCGAGCCTGCGCTGCTGTCTGTCGGCGGGCGAAGCCTTGCCGCCGGAACTCTATCATCGCTGGATGGAGACGTTCGGGGTTGAGATTTTGGACGGCATCGGGTCAGCGGAGATGTTTCACATCTATATCACGAATTATCCGAATGATGTCGTGCCGGGCAGCCTGGGGCGCATCGTTCCCGGCTATGAAGCGCGCATCGTCGATGCCCAAGGCAACGATGTGCCGGCGGGCGAGATGGGAACTTTGAAAATCAAAGGCGATTCAGCGGCCCTGTGTTATTGGCAGGCGCACGAGAAATCCAAACAGACGTTTGCCGGCGACTGGTGCACCACCGGCGATCAATTTCGCATGGACGAGCGCGGCTATTACTGGTACTGCGGGCGCACAGACGAGATGCTGAAAGTGGGCGGCATCTTTGTATCGCCGACCGAGATTGAAAACTGTCTGCTTGAGCACGAAGCGGTGCGCGAATGCGCGGTGGTCGGCACCAGCGACGAGCAGGGACTCATCAAGCCGAAAGCCTTCATCGTGCTGGCGGATGCTTTCGCCGCAAGCCTTGAACTGGAACGCGAGTTGAAAGATTATGTGAAAAGCCGACTGGCGCTTTACAAGTACCCGCGCTGGATCGATTTCAGAGACGAGCTGCCGAAGAACGAACGCGGTAAAATGGACCGCCGCGCGTTGAAGCAGTAATTAGATCAGTTTGCGAATCAATGTACGGGAAAGATCGACATGCCGATGAGCCACCAAGGCACAAAGACACCAAGTCCCACAAAGGCATGGTGTAGCTTGGTGCCCTCGTGTCTTTGTGGCTCTTCCCGTATATGCAATTGCACACCGCTCTAGATGGCCGAAGCCTTCGTGTTCATAATTAAGTTGGAAGTCCGAGAATGGTGACGTCGGAGGCAGTGTGAACAACGCATTTCATGATTTAACCTGGAAAGAAGCGGCTGAAGCCATCGGGCGCGGCGCGGTGATGATTCTGCCTGTTGGTTCGACCGAAGCGCACGGGCCGCATCTGCCGCTGGCAACCGATGTGATTATCTCGGAAGAGATGTCGCGCCGCGCTGCCGGCAAGCTCTCGGCGCAGGGCATTCTTGCCTTTGTCCTGCCGCCCATCGCTTATAGCGTCACCGACTTCAGCAGCGATTTCGCCGGCACGATCTCGATCAGCAAAGTGACCGCGACGGCGCTCATTTGCGATATTTGTATTTCGCTTTACAAACAGCGAGCGCGGCTCGTGGTCATCAGTAATTCGCATCTTGAGCCGGAGCACATTGCGGCGATCAACGCGGCCATCGAGCAGGTCAAGCAGGAAACCGGGCGCGCGGTGGCGTTTCCTGATAAGCGCCGCCGCCGCTGGGCCGCGACGCTCACCGAAGAGTTCCGGCGCGGCGATTGTCACGCCGGCGCGTATGAAAGCTCGCTGGTGATGGCGGCGCGGCCCGAACTGGTTCGCGAAGACCTACGCCGCGAGCTTGAGCGCGTGCCGATCTCGATTGCCGAAAAGATTCGCGACGGCGCGCACACCTTCAAGGAAGCGGGCGGCGAGCAGGCTTACTTCGGCAGTCCCCGTGAAGCGACGCGCGCCGAAGGCGAAGCTTCTTATGAAGCCCTGGCGCAGATGCTCGTCACTGCGGTGATCGAAGCGCTTGCACAGGAAAGCGGCACGCAAACTTGAAACATAATTTTAATAACTTTTGTTAGCGCGACGTTTAAAGGCGGTCTGCGGACGGGCTGCTAACCATTCTACTTGAGGAATCAGGCCGATGAATCACGAATGCAGGCGCGGCGAGTTCACCATCAGCACCGACGCGGCGCGGCTCGATCTCAACGTCATTCATGAATTCCTGACGACTTCTTACTGGGCTGCCGGCATTCCTGCGGATGTCGTCAAACGGTCGATTGAGCACTCGTTGCCGTTCGGCATATATCAAGAGGAACGTCAGATCGGCTTTGCGCGCGTCATCACCGATTATGCGACCTTCGCTTATCTGGCAGACGTGTTCGTCATCGAAGCATATCGCGGCCAGGGGCTGGCGAAATGGCTGGTTGAAGTCATAGTTGCACATCCCCGCCTGCAAGGCTTGCGGCGCTGGATGCTGGCGACGCGAGATGCGCACGCGCTCTATAGCAAAGTCGGCTTCGTCGAGCTTAAATCTCCCGAAGACTGGATGGAATGCCGCTTCGCCGACGTTTACGCGAAATCGTCACCGTCTTGAGCCCGGAGCGACGCGCCGACGATTCACCAACCAGCCAGATCAGCCCGGCAAAAAGAAATGAACATTACAAATCGCCTATGCCATACAAAACGCGGCTGACGGTGCGCTTTGGCGATGTCGACAAAGCCGGCATCGTTTACTTTCCGCGCATCTTTCACTATATGCACATCGCCCAGGAAGACTTCTTCGCTGAATATGTCGGCGTGCCGTATCACCAATTGATCGAAAAGGAGGGCATCGGCTTTCCCACGGTGAGCGATGCAACGGACTTTGTCGGCGTCATTCGCTACGGCGATGTACTGGAAATTACCGTCTTCATCTCGCGCATCGGCGCTTCGTCGGCGACCTTCGAGTTTCGCCTGCACCGCCAGGCGACCGGCGAATTGCTGGCGCGCGCCGCGCAGGTGAAAGTCGCCGTCGACGTGCAGACCTGGCAGAAAGTTCTGATCCCCGACCGCTTGCGCCAGTCGTTTGCTTCGTGCCAGGAGCACTGAGATGACCGCTTCGGCTGGTGCGCCGGTGCGCCTTCATGCTACAAGCAATCGGTGATGAGCAAGAACCGTAAGCGGCTATCGCCCATTGAAGAAAACTCAAACGGCGCAGCCGTCAATCATTTATCCATTGATCTGAATCAATCACGCTTCATCGCGCTGCTTGACGAAGCCGCCGCCGCGCCGCGCATCACGGCGCTCAGGAAAAAAGCCCAGGCCATCAAGCAAACGATCAGCGACCACGATCACCGCGACCATCTCTTCGATGCGAATGGCAACGGCGTGTCATTGCGTCGCGACGTGCTTGCGGCAGAACTTGAGCAGGTGCTTGAGGCACGCACCATCGAGCGGGCGCGGTATTATCTGAAGCGGCTGGCGCGCGGCGTCGCAGGCAAACAAACTACTGCCGTCAACGACATCAACCTGCGGCGCTGGAAAGAATACGACGACATCATCACCGACAGCCTCTGGGTCGAGCCGAAGCGCGACACGGCGGGCGCGCACCTGGGGTCGTACTGGGGCAATTTCATTCCGCAGATTCCGCGCCAGTTGATGCTGCGCTATACGAAGAAAGATGACTGGGTGCTCGACTGTTTTCTGGGGAGCGGCACGACGCTCATCGAATGCCGCCGGCTGGGGCGCAACGGCATCGGCGTCGAACTGAACACGGAAGTCGCGCGCCAGGCGAGACGGCGCATCCGGCAGGAAAGTAATCCGCATCACGTTTGCGCTGAAGTCGTCACGGGCGATGCGCGCCGCGCGAATCTGCGGCGCGCGCTCGACCGGATGAGCATTGAGCACGTGCAACTGATCATTCTGCATCCGCCGTATCACGACATCATCGCGTTTTCCGATAGCCCGCAGGATCTATCGACGGCACAAACGACCGACGCTTTTCTGCGGATGTTCGGCGAAGTCATAGACAATGCCACGCCGCTGCTTGAACCCATGCGTTATCTGGCGGTGGTCATCGGCGATAAATACGAACGCGGCGAGTGGCTGCCGCTCGGCTTTCAGTGCATGCAGGAAGTGCTGAAGCGCGATTATCGTTTGAAGAGCATCGTCGTCAAAAACTTTGACGAAACCAGGGCCAAGCGCGATCAGAAACAGCTATGGCGATACCGCGCCCTGGCCGGCGGCTTCTATGTTTTCAAGCACGAATACCTGTTGCTCTTTCAAAAGACGTGAACGTCGATACTTGATCAAAAATGCGGATGTGCCTTCCTGACTTTGATTCATTTGCGTTCGTCGCCGGCTCCTTACTCTGTCCACCGGCGAGGGCGATTTTATATTTCCGACCTGGGCGTTCGCCGCTTTCTTTATCATTCCATCATAGAAGGCCCTTAGCATGCTTATAAAAACGGTCGTGAAAGTCTTACGAGGTTCCTAAATATAGCCCAACGTGATTTTGCCTACAAATCGATGCTTATCCGCTCGCCTGCGCGGTGCGTTCGGCGAAGGTGTCGCGCGCCAGCAGGGCCGCGCCGATGATGCCGGCATCCTGACCCAATTCAGCCGCGACGATTTGCAAGCATTGCGTGCATGGCTGCACGACGCTGCGCTGCACTTCTTCGCGTATGGGTTCAAGAATCAATTCGCCCGCCGCCATCACGCCGCCGCCTAAGACGACGACTTCGACGTTCAGCAGATTGATGACGCTCGCAATGGCAGCGCCGAGAATGCGGCCCGTCTCTCTGAGCACCGAGAGCGCTAGCGCGTCTTTTTCTACCGCCGCGCGCAGGACGCGCTCACCTGTCAGCGTCCCTTCCATATCGCGCGCCAAACTCGACAGCGAAAACGACGGGTCGCTGAACAACTGCTCGCGCACCCTTCGTACGATGTTCGGCCCCGAAGCCAGGGTTTCCAGACAGCCTGTGCTGCCGCAGCCGCATTCCAGGCCGTCGAGAACAATCTTGAAATGGCCGAACTCGCCGGCAAAGCCGCGACTGCCGCGCTGTATCTGGCCGTCGAGAATCAAGCCCGCGCCGATGCCTGTGCCCATGGTAATGAAAAACACATCTCGACAACCGCGCGCCGCACCGCTGCGCCATTCGCCGTATGCCGCCATGTTGGCGTCGTTGTCGATGATGGTCGGCAGTCCGGTCGCGGCTTCCAGTTCGCGGTGGATGTCGAACGACGACACGTCAACCAGGTTGGGATTGGCTTCGACGCGCTGCGTGCTGCGATTGATCAGACCGGCCCAGCCGATGCCTACAGCGGCAACCTGATGGCAGGCTTCTTCGGCGGCGCACAACTGCTTGATGATGTCGATCAACTGGTCAATGAAGACGCGCGGATTGCTGACTTCCGAGACGACGCGCGCCTGCTTGATGATCGCGCTGTCGCCGCCGATGATCGCGCCGCGAATCGTGCGACCGACATCGAGGCCAAGATAAAAGCGAGGTGAATCTCCTGTGCTCACGTTGATTTCTATGCTCCCGACGATAGCGACCGAGTGCCCCTGAGTGGTTAATAAATCCGTGCGCCGCCCGCTAACCCGCAAACGCCACTACCATAATGCCGCAAAAGATCAACACCGCGCCTGCCATTCGCACCATGCCGAAGCCTTCGTTGAGCAAGCGCCAACCGGCAAATGCGGCGATGACGACGCTGATCTCACGCAACGCGCCGACATAGCTGGCGCGCGCCATTGAGTATGCCTCTAAGACGAGCATATACGCCAGCAGTAGCAGCACGCCGATGGCAAGGATGCGCCAGAGGTTGGCACGCCCTTCGCGGATGATTGCATGGACGCCGTAGCGTGCGACGACGAACGGCGCGATGAACGCTCCCGTCAGCCCAAGCACGAGGACGTTGTAAGCCGCAGGCCGCATCAGGCGCACGGCCCATGCATCAATCGCCGAATAGACGGAAATGCACAGCGCCACCGCCAGCACCGTGACCAGCAAAGGCGCGTTGAGGTTGACCGCTCGCCGCTCAGTGAACAGCCGGCTCGCGCCGACGACGATCAGCCCGGCAAGCAGCAGCATGAGGCCCAGGAGCCCTGCCGCCTGTGGGCGCTCGCCCAGAAAAAGCATCGCCCACACGGCAATCAAAGCCGGTGCCGCGCCGCGCGCGATGGGATAGACTTCCGAGAAGTCGCCGTTTTGATAAGCGCGAAGCAACAACAGAAAGTAAGCCGCTTCGACGGCGGCGCTGGCAATCGCATAAGGCCATACTTGCGCGGGGATGTTGGCGTTGGCGAGCAGCGGCAGATTGATGAGCGAACCGGCGATGAGCGCCCACCAGATAACGATCTGTCGTTCGCGGGCATCTTTGACGATGAGATTCCAGGCCGTGTGCATGGCGGCGGCGGCGATGATTAAAGCAATCGCGGTGAAGGGCATATTCGAATTTTAGATTTTCATGGCGCATAATGCGCTTCGCGCGGCGCGAATTTGGATTTTGGATTATTGAGCGTGGCGTCTCTCGCCAAACAGTATGCCATCAGCACCGCAGACATGGCCCTGTTCCTCAATCCAAAATCCAAAATCTAAAATATCAAGATGAGGTGGTCGCCGCCGCGCGAGCGCCGGCTTTTTTCAAGCGGCTCAAGGCCCAGCGGGCTTTGGCGCGCACGCCTTCGTCTTCGTCGTTCAAGCGCTTCTGCAAGGCTGCGTAGGCCGACACGTCGCAAATCTGTCCTAACGCTTCGGCTGTAGCGAATCTTACATTGCCGTTCGGCTCTTCGAGCAGCAGGATCAAATCGGGCACGGCTTTGGACTCGCCCAGGCGGCCCAGGGCCAGCGCCGATTCGCAGGCGACGAATTTATCATCGCTGTGCAGCAAGGCGACGAGCACCGGCGAAATGGCGCGGTCGCCGATCAAGCCCAGGGCTTTTGCCGCAAAGCGCGCCGTCAAATGATCGCCGTCGTCAATCGCGTCGTTGAGCAAACGGATCACCGGCCCGGCGGCCTGCTCGCCCAAAGAGACAATCGCCTGCACGGCTTCGGCTTTGACTTGCAGGCTGGCATCGCGCAAGGCTTCGACCAGCGCCGCCAGCGCCCTTGGGTCATGCGAAAACTTCAAGGTGCGCACGGCGTCGACGCGTATCGCTTCGTTGTCGTCTTTCAGCAATTGCGTCGGATCGACCGGCGTCTGCCCGCCCGAAACTCCCGCAATGATGTGCTTCGAGATGCGATCCTGAATCGCCAATGCGTCGGTGGAATCGGCATCAATCTTTTCGCTCCAGAGGATGCTGCCGGTCGCCCCGTCCACGAGTTGCGCCGTGACGCGCAGCCGCTCGCCGGCTTTCAGAAAGTTGCCCATCAGCACGACATCAGCGCCAAGCTCTGCACGTACCTGTGCCGGGTCAATCGACGCGTTCTGATACTTGGCGACGCGGCTTGATGGGATGACGGTAACCGATTTTACTTTCGCCAACTCGGTGATGAGACTGTCGGCGAGCGACATGCTGAAAAAGTCCGACTGCGCGTCGCCGCTCAGATTGCGAAACGGCAGCACCGCCAGTTGCCGGCGCGGCCCGCTCACCAGCGAGAAATCCTGATTGCCGCTATCGCGCCGCACCGGCGGTGAGATCTGGCTGGGATGCGAATCGACGGGCAGGTTGCGCCCGAACAGGCGATTGACAAAGGCGCTGATCGAGCCGCGCGAGCTTTGCTTTTTCGGCAGCACATAGGGCGTGACGATGCCGTCGGGGATGCTGGTCGCGCCGAGGCGCACGGCAATGCTCAAACGTTGCAGGTCTTCGAGCATCTGCTGCATGGTCTGATAGCGGTCGCCGGGCTTTTTCGCCAACGCTTGATTGATGATGTCGGAAAGCTCCTGCGGCAGCTTGTCGTTGATCTCTTTGGCAGGCTTGAAACTGTTGTGAATGACGGCGTGCATCAGGTCGACGTTGGTCTGCCCTTTGAAGGGCAACTTGCCGGTCGCCATCTCGTAGAGCACGACACCGAACGAGTAGATGTCGCTGCGATGATCGGCGCGCTCGCCCTTCGCCTGTTCGGGTGACATGTAATTTGGCGTACCGAGCGGCGCGCCGACGCGCGTCAGTTCATCGGCCTCGCTTTGGGCGGCGCGCTCTTTGTCGGAAAGCAGTTTGGCCAGTCCGAAATCGAGAACCTTGGCCTGGCCGCGCGGCGTGATGATGATGTTCGAAGATTTGATGTCGCGATGGACGATGCCCTTGGCATGCGCCGCCGAGAGCGCGTCGGCGATTTGCAGGCCGATTGAAAAGACACTCTCTAAACTGAGCGGCCTGCCGTTGATGACGCGCTTGAGCGTCTTGCCCTGGACGTATTGCATGGCGATGAAGTATTGCTGATCGACTTCGGCGATTTCATAAATCGTGCAGATGTTCGGATGGTCGAGCGCCGAAGCCAGCCGCGCTTCGCGCAGGAAACGCTTGCGCGATTCGTCTTCGGCAATCAGATCGGGAGCCAGCAATTTCAAGACAACCGTGCGGTCGAGCGTGGTGTCGAAGGCTTTATGAACGCGCCCCATGCCGCCCGCGCCGAGTTCTTCTTCAAGCTGATAATGCGAAATCGTCGTCGCCATAGATGCTGCTCTGGTGAAGAGTGATTATGTGCCTGATGAGCAAGGTTATGCTTTTGAGGGAGGTTGTCAAGGGCCAGCGGAGGAATTGGCAAGTCTCATTTTGAATCGCAAAGCACCGAAAGTCTGCCCGCTGGCTGCCTGTGTCTTCAAGTGGCGCGGAGCCAGTGCTCTCAGGTGATTTTTGCGTAGATGTCTTTGAGCACGAGTTCGCATTGAATTGAATTGATCTGCATGCGGAATTCAGGATCGTACAATTCACTCAATAGCCATTGGGTACCGTTCTGCCGGGTATAATGATCTACGCGGTAAGGCTCCTGTGATACTAACAGGTATTCACGCAGCGACGGGATACGCCGATAATGTTCGAATTTATCGCCGCGATCATAGGCAGCCGTCGATTCTGATAACACTTCGATGAGCACAATGGGGTTCAACAAAATATCCTGGCGCTCATCGGCGAATTGCTCGCTGGCGCAGGTCACTACCATGTCGGGGTAGGCATACATGCCGGTTTGGTTGATCTGCACACGCATATCGCTGGGATAGACATTGCAGGGCCGGTGAAGCAACTGGCGGTGCAGACCGGCAACCAGATTGGCGACAATCAGGTTGTGGCTTTTGCTTGCGCCAACGAAGGCGATGATCTGCCCGTTACAGTACTCGCTCTTCACCGCCGCCTGACGATCCATGTCAAGATAAGCTTCTGGCGCGACAAAATTCTTGGGTAGAGATGCCATGCAACTCTCCTCGACCGGGATGCAGCAGGAAATATAACATTTCGGTCAAGCGAAGGAGAAAGCGCGATGGCAATTCTCGGAATGACGATTAATTCGCAGAGGGAGAGATCATGTCCTGCGGCGTTGCCAGCGGCAGCGTGAAGGTGAAGCGCGAGCCGCGACCGAGTTCGCTTTTCACGGTGATCTCGCCGCCGTGCGCCTGCACCAGATGCTTGACGATGGCCAGGCCCAGGCCGGTGCCTTCCGTGCGCCGCGAGCGCGATTTGTCGGCGCGGTACAAACGCTCGAAGACGCGCGGCAAATCCTGAACGGCGATGCCGACGCCGGTGTCTTCAATGTGAATCGCCACCCGGCCATTCTGTTGTTCTGTGGTGATTGTTACAATACCTTCAGCCCGATTGAACTTGATGGCGTTATCGATCAGATTATAAAGAATCTGCTCAAGCCGTGTGCGGTCGGCCATCACCAGCAGGTCATCCGGCACCGCCAGGCTGACCCCAACCCCCGCCGTGCCGCGCCGCGCTTCGGCAAGCGACAGCACATCACAGAGGATGCTGCGCAAACGCACAGGGCGCGGCTCCAGTTTCACCTTGCCGGATTCGATGGCCGATAAATCCGAGATGTCTGAGATTAACTCGCTCATGCGGGCCGCGTGCTTGTGCAGCTTTTCAATGAAGCGAAGGTTGTTGTCGCGGTCGTCAATCGCGCCATCAAGCAGGGTCTCGGAATAGGCCAGGATGGCCGTCAGCGGCGTGCGCAGTTCGTGCGAGAGGTTGGCAAAGAATTCGCGGCGGACGCGCTCCAATCGCTCAAGCTGGGTGATGTCGAAGAAGACGCCGACGACCAGCGCGCGGCTCAAGGATACGACGTTCAATTGATAGCTGCGCGGCTCGACATCGGCCATCTCGATGCGCGTCTCGACCGCCTCGCGTTTATCGAGCGCCTGCCGGAAAGCCTCGTGGATCACCGGATCGCGCGTCACATCAATCAGGCGAAAGGCCGAGGTGTCGGTCGGCAGAGTGCTGGCAGCGCGCGACAACGAATCGTCGGCGCTGACCATAGACGACAGCCGTAATGTGCTGGCGGCGTGCAACTGGCGCGGCAACTTGACGACGCGCGTCGCCGCGTCGTTGTAGAGCACGATGCGCAGGTCGGCGTCGACGATCAACACGCCTTCGCGCATGGTCGCCAGCACCCCTGCCAGCAAACGATTCGTCTCTTCGCTCATTCTTGTCTGCCGTTCGACCTCAACCAGCGCCGCACTGTAGCGCAAGAGCGCATAGCGCGATACATAAAACGTCAACACGGCAACGACGACGACCGTGATGACGTGCGACACGACGACCGACATACGCGGAAACAACAGCGTCTTGATCGTCTCGTAAACGACAAACAAGACCAGCGCTGCCAGCGTCACCAGCCATACTCGTCGGGCCAGGTCTTTCATATTTTGGATTTTAGATTTTAGATTTTGGATTGGAAACCTGACTTGGCCATTCGCTTATTTTGCTAAGCCGGCGTCGGGCATCCAAAATCCAAATTCGCGCCGCGCCAAGCGCATCATGCGCCATGAAAATCCAAAATTCATTCGCTGTGTTTTCGATTATCCACCATGCGATAACCGATGCCGGTGACGGTTTCGATGACCTCAGGGTCGCCGAGCTTCTGGCGCAGGCGGCGGATGTGAACGTCGAGCGTGCGCGAGTCGCCATAGTAAGTCATGCTCCAGACGCGGTCGAGCAGGACTTCGCGCGTCATCACCCGTCCGGCGTTGCGCGCCAGTTCCGTCAGCAAGGCGAACTCTTTGCGCGTCAGGCGCACGTCGCGGCCTTTATAAGTGATGCTGAAGGTCGCCGGGTCAATGCGCAGCACGCCGTTGTCGAAGGCCGGACGTTCCGACTCCAGACCTTCGGCGCGGCGCAGCAGGGCGTTGACGCGGGCAACCAGTTCGCGCATGCTGAACGGCTTGGTGATGTAATCGTCAGCGCCGATGTTGAGGCCCAGGACTTTATCGGATTCGTCCGTGCGCGCCGTGAGAATCAAGATCGGCATGCGCGCGGTCGCCGCTTCGGCGCGCAGCCTTCGACACATCTCGAAGCCGCTCATGTGCGGCAGGTTCAAATCGAGCAGCACGAGACTGGGTGGGCGTTCGAGGATCAGGTTGAGGGCATCTTCGCCGGTCGCCGCGACGCGCACTCGAAAGCTTTCGCGTTCGAGGTTATAGCGAATCGAATCGGCGATGTCTTCGTCGTCTTCGACAATGACGATACTGCGGGTTCTGGGTTCTTCCATGGCGGCTACCATATGGTGTGTTTGATGACCTGGCCGCGCGCCATGTAAACAATCTGTTCGCATATGTTGGTCACATAATCGGCGATGCGTTCGAGATGCTTCAACACGGCTAGCCACTGTGCGCCGCGCGGCACGCTTGCCGGGTTGCGCATCATCGCGTCAATCACCTTTGCGTAAAGTTGATCATAGAGCCCGTCGACTTCGTCGTCGCGCGCGATGGTCGCTTGCGCGCGTTCGGGGTCGCCCGAAGTGAAGGCATCCAGGCCGTCAACCAGCATCTCCTGGACAATGCGGCCCATGTTCGAGATGTCAAGCTGGGCGTCAATCTCCGGCTCATTGTTCAAGACCAGCGCGTGCTTGGCGAGATTGACTGCGTGATCGGCGATGCGCTCGATGGTCGGCGCGGTGCGCGCCGCCGAAACGACAAAGCGCAGATCGCTGGCCGCCGGTTGCTTGAGCACGAGAATATCGACGCAGATCTGGTCAAGCTCCAGTTCCATACGGTCAATGGCATCGTCTTCGCGGATGACGCGCTCGGCCAAATCCGAGTCGCGTTCGACCAGCGAACGCAATGCCAGCATAATGGCTTTCTCCGCAGCGCCGCCCATAATCAGCAGCCGCTCGCGCAGCATATTCAGGTTCTCTTCAATCAATCGCTTATGCATATCGTTAGTGGTCAATGGTCAGTGGTCAGGGTCTCAATGTGTTAGTTCTTGGCAAGCCGCCGCGCCGATGGTCATCTCGCCATTGGCCACTGACCACTGATTCATCCGAATCGTCCGGTAATATAATCTTCAGTCATCTGCTTGTCGGGCTTGGTGAAGACTTTTTCCGTGGTGTTGAACTCAATCATTTCGCCGAGCCAGAAGAGCGCCGTCCGGTCCGACACGCGCGCCGCCTGCTGCATATTGTGCGTGACGATGACGATAGTGTACTGGTTTTTCAATTCGGCGATCAACTCTTCGATCTTCTGCGTTGCGATGGGGTCGAGCGCCGAGGTCGGTTCGTCCATCAACAGAACGTCCGGCTCGACGGCCAGGGCGCGGGCGATGCAGATACGCTGCTGCTGGCCGCCGGACAGTCCGAGCGCCGATTCCTTCAGGCGGTCTTTCACTTCTTCCCACAGCGCCGCTGCTTTCAAACTCGTTTCGACGCGGTCGGCAAGCTCGGATTTCGATTTCGTCATCTGGTTTATTTTAAGCCCGTAGGCGACGTTATCAAAGATCGAGCGCGGGAAAGGGTTAGCTTTTTGAAATACCATGCCGACGCGGCGGCGCAACAAAACGACATCGGTTCCCGGCGCATAGATGTCTTTGCCGTCAATGGCGATGCGGCCTTCGACGCGGGTGCCCGGAATTACATCGTTCATGCGGTTGAGCGTGCGAATCAAGGTCGACTTGCCGCATCCCGATGGCCCGATGAATGCCGTTACCTGCGCCGCAGGAATGTCGAGCGAGATGCTCTTCAATGCCCGCGTGCGGCCATAAAAAAAATCCAGCTTGCCGATCTCGATTTTCGTCTCTACCGTGGCTTCAGGCGACCTGCCGGCGGTTGCAGCGCTGCCCGCCTGATCACCTGACCGGTTCGTATCCGGCGCGGTTTTCGGCTGCACCTTGGGCACCGGCACGGCGATTTGTGGCGCGGCTTTGGTTGGTTGTGATTCCATTTCAGTCTCTTGCGTATTGGGCTGTTCGTTCATTTCGGTAGTGACAAGTGACAAGTGACAAGATCAACCGGATTAGTCGCTCGCAAGAATTAGGCGGCGCAATTGTAAGGATAACCATAAAAGCGCTGCCCCTTCTTGTCACTTGTCACTCGTTACTGGTCACGCTCCTCATCATTGATAACGGTTTCTGGCCAGGACTTTAACGGCGATGTTGATCGACAGAATCATGCCGACCAGCACCAGCGTCGCCGCCCATGCCATCGAATGCCACTGCTCGTAAGGCGAGCCGGCATAGTAATAAATCTGATAAGTCAAAGATGCCACCGGGCTCATTACATCGGTGCTCATGTAATTGTAACTGAGCGCCGTGAACAATAGCGGCGCGGTTTCGCCGGCGATCCGCGCGATGGCCAGCATCGCGCCGGTCGCCACACCGCCCATCGCCGCGCGCAGCACTACGCCCAAACTCATGCGCCAGACCGGCGCGCCTAACGCCAGCGCCGCTTCGCGCATGCTGTGCGGCACCAGGCGGATCATCTCTTCTGTAGTACGCGCTACAATCGGCATCATCAGAATCGCCAGTGAAGCGCCGCCGGCGAGCGCCGAAAAATGCCCCATCGGTTTGACCAGCACCGTCCATGCAAAAACGCCGACGACGATTGACGGCACGCCGGTCAGGGTGTCGATCAGAAAACGCAGCACCATGCCGAAGCGGTTGGTGCTGAACTCGGCAAGGTACAATCCAGCCAGTATGCCAATGGGGAGACCGATGACTGAAGCGATGCCAATCAGAATTAACGTACCGACGATGGCGTTAGCGATGCCGCTGTCGGCTTCGCCGACGGGCTTCGGATCGTTGATCAGAAAGCTGAACGTCAACTGCTGCACGCCGGTCACGGCGATGTAACCGAGAATGAGAATCAGCGCGACGATGGCCAGCACCGCCGCCGTGGTGGTGAGCATGGTCATCACCCGGCTTAATAATCGCCGTCGCTGTAGACTAAGCATGGGCCACCTTCCCCTGGCCGCGCGTCACGGCGTAGACCAGCAATCGCGCCGATGCGTTGATGATGAAAGTGATGACGAAGAGAATCAGACCCAGCTCGACGAGCGCGTGACGATAAATTTCCGTAGTCGCTTCGGTGAATTCGTTGGCAATCGCCGAAGCAATCGTGAATGACGGGTCGAATAACGACGCGGAGATTTCCGGGCGGTTGCCGATCACCATGGTCACCGCCATGGTTTCGCCGACGGCGCGACCGAGGCCGAGAATGATCGCCCCGGTGATGCCGGAGCGGGCATTTTGCAGGATGATCAGCGTCGCTTCCCACTTGGTCGCTCCCAGGGCGAGCGCCGCTTCGCGCTGCGAGGCCGGCACGGCGCGCATCACGTCAGTAGTGACGGCGGTGACTATAGGCACGACCATAATCGACAGGATAATCCCGGCGGTCAGCAGCCCCAGGCCATTGATGTTGCCTTTAAAGATGGGCAGAAAGCCGAGCGATTTTTGCAGCGCCGGGTAGATCTGGTTGCGCAGCAGCGGCGCTAGCACGAAAATCCCCCATAAACCGTAAACCACCGAGGGAATCGCCGCCAGCAACTGCACGAGAAAGGCGATGGGCGTGGCCAGCCCGCGCGGCGCGTGCTCGCTAAGATAAATCGCGATGCCGATGCTCACCGGCACGGAGATAAACAGAGCGATAAGTGACGACACTGCCGTACCATAAATAAATGGCAGCGCGCCGAACTCTTCGTGCACCGGGTCCCAGATCGAGCGGGTGATGAAGCCGAAGCCGAACTTGCTGAACGACAGGGTCGAGTTCATCGCCATCTCGATGATGATGATGACGACGAGCCCGGCGACGATCAGCGCAAACGCCAGGGTCGTCAGCTTGAACAGTGAATCCGCCCAGCGGCTTGAACCCAGGGCTGACTTCGTTGGTTGATGCGCGAGAGCCTTCTGTGGCGAAGGCCCCCGCTCGGTGGTGGCAGTGCTCATGTGGGTTTCCGGTATGCGTCCGTTTAGCTGCGCAGCGGCTTGCCTTGATGGGTGATGGATTTGATCTTCTCTTCGGCCTTCTTCACGACCTCAGCGGGCAGCGGCGCGTACGACATATCTTTGGCCATCTTCTCGCCGTCGTGCGTCGCCCACCAGAGGAAATCGACCAGCGCTTTGCCCTTTGTCTGATCCGCCTGTTCTTTGTAAACCAGCAGGTAGGTGAACGACGAAATGGGATAAGCACCCGCGCCCGGCGCGTTGGTAATCGATACGCGCAAATCATCGGGTATCGCCGCCCCGGCGGCAGCAGCCGAAGTCGAATCGAGCGTCGGCTTGACCCACTCGCCTGAGGCGTTCTTGATGGCAGCCGCCGGCAGCTTGTTCTGCTCGGCATAAATCAATTCGACGTAGCCGATGGAATTCGGCGTCTGCTTCACTTGTCCGGTGACGCCTTCGTTGCCTTTAGCGCCAAGGCCAGTCGGCCAATTGGGTGACGGGCCCGTGCCTGGCCCGCTCTTCCATTCCGGGCTGACCTTCGAGAGATAATCCGTGAAAACGTAAGTCGTGCCGCTACCGTCCGAGCGATGCACCACCGTGATGTCGTTAGCCGGAAGCGTCGCCCCTTCATTGACTGAAGCGATGGCCGGATCATTCCATTTCTTGATCTTGCCAAGAAAAATGCCGGCAATGGCTTCGGGCGTGAATTTCAGATCACCGGTAACGCCAGGGATGTTATAGGTCATGACGACCGCGCCGAGCACCGTCGGAATGTGCAGAATCTGTCCCTGCACCTTGCCAAGATCGTCATCTTTCATCGGCGCATCCGAGCCGCCGAAATCGACTGTCTTTTCACTGATCTGCTTGATGCCGCCGCCCGAACCAATCGATTGATAGTCGAATTTCACGCCGGGGTTGGCCTTGTTATATTCGCTGAACCACTTCTGGTAAATGGGGTTCGGGAACGTCGCGCCAGCGCCTTGAATGCGCGTTTCACTGCTGCCGTCCGGGCCTTTCGCGCCGCAACCGGCCAGCAAAAGCGTCAACAAAGAGAGAATCATCAGCGCGGCGAGTGCGCGCGCCGATAAAATGCGATGTTTCATGATTTGGGGGTCCTCCCGCCTGGGTTTTAGCTGCTTATTCAAGTTAGAAGTATATGAAGCGCGTGTTACGATTTTGTAACACGGCTGTGAAGAGTATGTTAAAACTCTTCGGCGGGAACCCTTTCTCGTTTCGCTTTAGCTCACCACTTTGCTTTGTTTGATCACAGTTAAGTCACAGCCTGGCAAAATTCACTGAAAATCATCTTGACGAGCGCCTGCGTGCCTTCACGGCGCGCGCCGCTTACGGCGCGATTGCGTTTGCTCAGGTGCGGCGTGTATGGTTATGCGAGCGAGGCGGCGAAACTAATTTACAGAGACAAACGTATTCCAGGCACATCTCAATATCATGGAAACGGCTTACCAAAGGAAGGAGACACGATGATTCGCAGAAATCTGATCCTGTTTTTCGCATTCACCATGTTGTTCACGGTTGCGGCTTCGGCGCAGACCGTCGACGAGATCATTAACAAGAGCATCGAAGCACGAGGCGGCTTACAGAAGATCAAAGCCATCAAGAGTCTCAAAATGACCGGCAAACTTACGATACTAGGGCCTGGCGTGGAGGCTTCAATCATAATGCAGCAAAAGCGGCCCAACGCTTTTCGCATGGACGCGACGTTGCAGGGGCAGGCAATCGTGGAAGCTTACGACGGCGAGAGCGGCTGGCAGATCAACCCGTTTCAGGGAATCTCCGAACCAGATAAGCTGGCCGGCGACGAATTGAAAGCGGCGCAGGCAGAGGCTGACATTGACGGCGCGCTTGTGGATTACAAAGCCAAAGGTCACACCGTCGAACTGCTCGGCAAGGAAGACCTCGAAGGCACGCCGGCCTACAAGCTCAAGGTGACGCTCAAGAACGGCGATGTGAGCTATCTCTATATCGATGCCGAAAAATATCTTACGTTGAAAGCCACCGAGAAAAGCAAACAGGCGGGCATTGAGCAGGAAATTGACATCTATCCGAGCAACTACAAACCCGTCAATGGTGTGTTGTTTCCGTTTTCAACCGAGCGGAAGGCCGGTGGGCAGACACAAATCCAGATCGCCATTGATAAGATCGAGATCGATGCGCCGGTTGACGATGCGGCGTTCAAGATGCCTGTGAAAGCGGCAGAGAAGCCGAAGGCGGACGACAAGCCGAAGACTGAAGATAAGCCGAAAGACAAACCGCCGGTTTATTTCTAAAAGACTGTCTGAGAAGTACAAAGATGAGCGTTTTATAAGGACTTATAAGTATCATTTAAGCGAGGCTTAATGATCTAAGCCCTTTCGAATGAACAGAGCCATTTTTCAAATTCAGACTTCTCAGACAGCCTCAGACTACACCGTTACACGGTTCACTGCCTATTGACAAAATCGCGCCATTGTTTAAGCTTTCGTTTGCTTAAATCCGGACTTCCAGAGGAAGTGTATGGGCTGCAGACACGCCACAATTCATCACGTATCCTGGCTCGTTATTATCAATATCCTCAATTTGTCCTTTGCTCACCTTGCCTATGCCCAAACTGACGAACGTGGCATACGGACACAGAGAACAGACCCGCAAGAGTCACACATTGCGTTGATCATCGGAAATAGTGCCTATAGTGACGGTCCTCTACAGAATCCGGTTAATGATGCGCGAGCGATGTCTCAAGCATTACGTGACCTAGGCTTTGAAGTGATCTATGGAGAAAACCTGTCACAGAATGAGATGAAGCGTCTTATCCGGGTATTTGGCAATAAAATTAGTAATGGTGGTGTAGGGTTGTTTTACTATGCGGGACATGGTGTTCAAGCAAACGGCGTAAATTATTTGATTCCTGTGGGGGCTACGATCACCAAGGTAGAAGAAGTCGAGTATGAGTCAGTTGATGTCGGCTTCGTATTAGCCCAAATGGAGAATGCAAAGAATCGTTTAAATCTAGTTATTCTTGATGCCTGCCGTAATAATCCTTTTGCCAGAAGTTTTAGATCCATCAGAAACGGTTTAGCCTCAATCGATGCGCCTAGCGGGACACTAATTGCATATGCTACTGCCCCTGGGTCAGTCGCCAGTGATGGTGATGGTAAAAACGGACTCTACACGCAAGAATTACTCAAATATATGCGCACTCCGGCGCTTAACATAGAGCAGATATTTAAGCAGGTTCGAATTGCGGTGCGAGATAAGACACAAGGCAGGCAAATACCTTGGGAGTCTTCTTCGCTGGTTGGGGATTTTTACTTTACACGACCTGTAGCTGTTTCACTAAATAGCCCTGCTTCGTCTGCTGATCTGACTGCTGTCGAATTAAGTTTTTGGGAATCAATCAAAACCAGCAACGACCCGGCAGATTTCAAAGCGTACATACAAGAATACCCAAACGGACGATTTGTGGCGCTGGCAAGGAATCGCCTCAATAGTTTTGGTGCCACTGCAAAGCCTATAGCCTCATCGACGACCCCCACTTCGTCTGCACCGCCAAATAATTCAAGACCGGCTTTGCCATTATCTGTTGAAAATATAGTTGATCAATATGTAATGACTTTGGGAGTGCAAAAAAACAATCCCATCAAGAGCCTCAAGATGACCGGCAAACTCATGGCCACAAACGCCGGCATCGAGCTTGCGGTCACCATACAGCAAAAGCGGCCTAACGCTTTTCGCATGGACGCGATGTTGCAGGACAAGACGATCACACAAGCTTACGACGGCGAGGGCGGCTGGCAGATTAACTCATTTCAGGGAGTGACCGAACCGCAGCGGTTGATTGGCGATGAGTTAAAAGAGGCGCAGGAACAGGCTGACTTTGACGGGCCGCTTGTCGATTACAAAGCGAAGGGCCACACGGTCGAACTGCTCGGTAAGGAAGATCTCGAAGGCACGCCTGCCTACAAACTCAAACTGACCCTCAAGGACGGCGACGTGCGCTATATCTATATCGATGCTGCAAACTATATCGCATTGAAATTCACTACTAAACGTAAATCACCCGACGGCGAACAGGAAATCGACAGTTACACCAGCAACTACAAAAGGGTGGGCGGCGTGTTGTTTCCGTTTTCCATCGAACAGAAGGTAGCGGGGCAGACACAAATCCAGATCGCCATCGATAAGATCGAAATCGATGCGCCGGTTGACGATGCGATCTTCAAGATGCCTGTGAAGGCAGCAGAGGAGCCGCAAGACAAGCCACCAATTCGTTTTTAATCAACGGCGGCAGCCTGCGGGGATAGGCCGGCGACCTTCCGGCGATGTACGGTTAGCTACAAAATTGACGGCGCGCAGACCTGCGGCAGCCTTGCAAGCGTCTGCGCGCCGGTCGTGTGCCCACTGGTTCGCCCGCAATCCGACAGCGAAAGGAACATGCCTATGCGCCTATACTCATGGCGATTGACGCTTGTGTTGCTCGTGATTCTCTCATCGGTTTCCAGCCTTCTGGCGCAGGACGGTAAGGTTAAAGTCGATACCTCGACGTTCGGTGCCATCGAAGCGCGTCACATCGGCCCGGCCATCACCAGCGGACGCATCACCGCCATAGACGGCGTCGCCCGCGAGCCGCGCATCCTCTGGGTCGGCGCGGCGGGCGGCGGCGTCTGGAAGTCGATCAACGGCGGCACCTCGTTCAAACCGGTCTTCGACAAATACACGCAATCGATTGGCGCTATCACCATAGACCAGGCACACACGGACACCGTCTGGGTCGGCACCGGCGAAACCTGGACGCGCAATAGTGTGTCGGTCGGCACAGGACTTTATAAGACCACCGACGGCGGCGATTCGTGGAAGCGCGTCGGACTTGAGAACTCCGAGCGCATCTCGCGCATCGTCATCGACCCGAAGAATGCCGACACGGTTTACGTCGCCGCCACCGGCCACCTGTGGGACGGCAACGACGAGCGCGGTGTATTTAAAACCACAGACGGCGGTAAGACCTGGCAGAAGGTGTTGTTCGTAGACAAAGACACAGGCTGCGCCGATATTGCCATTGATCCGCAGGAGCCAAACATCGTTTATGCGGCGATGTGGCAGTTCCGCCGCAAGCCATACTTCTTCACCTCAGGCGGGCCGGGCAGCGGCCTCTATAAATCGACCGACGGGGGCAAGACCTGGAAGAAGCTTGCGAAAGGCTTGCCCGATGGCGAACTTGGCCGCATCGCCATCGCCGTTGCCCCGGCACGACCGAACACGGTCTATGCGATGGTCGAAGCGAAAAAGAGCGGCTTTTATCGTTCGGACGATCTCGGCGAAACCTGGACGAAAGTGAGCACTTCGGCGAGCGTTACCGGTCGCCCGTTCTATTTTGCCAACATGGTCATCGACCCCAAGGATTACAAGACGATCTACAAGCCCGATTTTCAATTCGCCGTCAGCACCGACGGCGGCCAATCCTTTTCGCAGCGCGGCGGGCGGGCGCACGGCGATTTCCATGCCGTGTGGGTCAATCCGCTCGACCCGTTTCAAGTGATCGTCGGCACCGACGGCGGGGTTTACGTCTCGCAGGACAAAGCCAACTCCTTCCGCTTCCTCGGCAATCTCCCCGTGGCACAGTTCTATCACGTCAGCTACGACATGGAGCGGCCATACAATGTGTATGGTGGATTACAAGATAACGGTTCGTGGATGGGGCCGTCGTCGAGCACGGGCGGCATACAGAACAAGAACTGGCGCAACGTCGGCTTCGGCGACGGCTTTCACGTCTATCCCGACCCGGTCGACAATACAATCGTCTACAGCGAATTTCAGGGCGGCCAGATGCTGCGCTTTCACCGGACGACCGGCGAAGTGAAATCGATCAAGCCTTACGCGAAACAGGGCGAGCCGAAATACCGTTTCAACTGGAACACGCCGATTGCCCTGAGCCCGACGAACCTGCACATGATGTATGTCGGCGCGCAGTTCCTTTTCCGCACGATCAACAAAGGCGAATCGTGGGAGCGCATTTCGGGTGACCTGACAACCAACGATCCCGAAAAGCAGAAGCAGGACGAATCCGGCGGCCTGTCGCTGGATAACTCGTCGGCTGAAAATCACTGCACGATCTTTGCCATCGCCGAATCGCCGCTCGACCAGAAAATCATCTGGGCAGGCACGGACGACGGCAACCTGCAACTGACGATGGACGGCGGCAAGACCTGGACGAACGTGGTCTCGAACATCGCCGGCCTGCCGAAAGCGACGTGGTGCTCTGGCGTCGAAGCCAGCCGCTTTGATCGCGGCACGGCTTACGTGACCTTCGATGGCCACCAGACCGGCGACATGAAAGTTTATGTATTCAAGACTACAGACTTCGGCAAGACCTGGAAGCCGCTTGCGACTGATGCCTTGAGCGGCTACGCGCACGTCATCCGCGAAGATCGTGTGAATAAAGATTTGCTCTATTTAGGCACGGAGTTCGGCCTCTTCGTGTCGATAGACGGCGGCGCGCAGTGGGCGCAGTTCACCGGCAACCTGCCTCCCGTAGCGGTGCGCGACATACAGATTCATCCGCGCGATAACGATCTGCTGCTGGCGACGCATGGGCGCGGCATTCTGATCATCGACGACATCACGCCGCTCCGGCAGATCACCCCGCAGATGATGGACGCGGCGGCGGTGATTCTGGAGTCGCGCCCGTCGGTGATTCCGCTGCCTTCGGCGGTGCAGGATTTTCCCGGCGATGCCGAGTTCGTCGGCCAGAACCCGACCGAAAATGCGACGATCACTTACTATCTGAAAGAGCGCCACGTGATCGGCGACATGAAGCTCGAAGTCTACGACGCCGAGGGCAAATTGATGACGACCTTGCCCGCAGGCAAGCGGCGCGGCATCAATCGCGTGACCTGGGCGATGCGCCAGAAGCCGCCGAAGGTGCCGTCGTCGCCGAACCTCGCGGGCCCGGCGCTCACCGGCCCGATGGTTCCCGAAGGCACTTACACCGTCAAGCTGATTAAAGACAAAGACACCTTCACAGGACAGATCAAGGTTATCGCTGATCCGCGCTCGCCGCACTCGGCGGCTGATCGCGCCTTGCAGCAGCAGACCATCTGGAAGCTCTATCAGATGCAGGAGCGGCTGGCCTTCGTCGATGCGGTCGTCACTGATATGCGCGACAAAGCGAAGGAGCGCGCCGGCAAGCTTGACGAAAAAGACCCGATAACGCGTGACCTGCAAGCCTTCGCCGATAAGTTAGATACATTACATAAAACGCTGGTAGCGACCAAAGAAGGCCAGATCACTGGCGAAGAGCAATTGCGCGAGCGCATCGTTGACGTGTACGGCTGGGTGAGCCAGTACGGCGGTCGTCCGACGGAATCGCAACTCGGGCGCATCCCTGTGCTTGAGCGCGAGATCGACGCCAAGAACGCCGAATTCGCCACGGTCGCTGGCAAAGAGCTTGCCGACATTAATGCGAAGCTCGCTGCCAAGAAGCTTGACGCCATCAAGGTGCTGACCAAAGAAGAGTACGACAAGAAGCAGGAGAAGTGATCTTAGGAACAAGTGGGAAGAGAAGGGGAGTGGGGGAGAAGGGGAGACAAGGAGACAGGGAGAAGCGGATTCGGCTGGCTCGCTGTCTCCCTGTTTCCCTCACTCCCCTACTCCCCCACTCCCCTACTCCCTCTCTCCCCTTCTTCCCTCTTGTCACTTGCCACCAATCAAAAGCTGATCGCCGCGTTGTTAGAGCACGCCTGACCGCCCGCCATGCAAACCTTGTAAGTGTAGGTTCCCCTGGCTCGCACGTTGAACTGGTCAGTGTAGCTGCCAGTATTCGACACGGTAGCGATACGCGAGCCGTTGCGGTAGATGTCGACGTTTGAACTGGTCGCTCCGTTCCACTGCAAATTGACCTGCCTGGCTTTGTTGGTTGTGCGCGTTGAGACGGTTAGCGTGATTTGCGGTGGTGGTGGTGGCGGCGGCGGCGGAGCGCTGCTGGCGCTGAAAAGTACGGTGATCGTCCCGCTGCCCTGGTTGACTGCAACCAGGTCGGGCAAGGCATCGCCGTCCAGCTTGCCGGCGGCGATAGCGACCGGAGCTTGCCCGACATTGAACCCGATAGGGCTGGAGAAGTTGTAATTGCCCTGGTTGATGAATACCGAAAGGCGATTAGTTACCTGGCTGGTAACCGCAAGATCGAGACGGCCATCGCCGTTGAAATCGGCGGAGGTGATGCGGCGGGGCGTATCGCCGCCGTTGAATTCCGAGTATCCGTTGAACGTGCCGCTGCCGTCGTTGAACAGAATCCAGATCTCGGAGAAATATTCATCGGCGATGGCGATGTCGGCGCTGCCATCGCCGTCAAAGTCGCCAATCGTCAAGTCATTCGGCCCATCGCCAACATAGTTCCACATGTCTGCGCCGAAGCTGCCGTTGCCAAGATTCAACATGACCGAGACGTTGCTGGCCTTGCCGCTTCCCAGGCCATTGTTGATATAGGCAATGTCCTTAATGCCGTCGCCGTTGAAATCGCCAAGGGCGATGGCTCTTGAACCGTAGCCGCTGCCATAAGCGCCGTTATAGGTGAAGCTGCCCTGCCCGTTGTTGAGCAAGACGCCGGCTTTAGAACACTGGCTGATATCGACGAGATCGTTTCGCCCGTCGCCATTGAGGTCGCCGATGGCCACGCCGCTTGAGGCACCGCACAACTCGTAATTGACCGGCGCGGCAAAGGCGCGGCTGCCTTGATTCAAGAGCACCGAGACCGAGCCTCTTTGGGTGGTAAAGGCAACCGCGATATCGTTTCGCCCGTCGCCGTTGAGATCGCCGATGGCGATGTCAAGCGGGTTCGAACCCGCAGGCCACAGGCCGTTTAATGAAACACGGTCGAAGGTGCCCGCGCCATGATTGAAGAACAGTTGCAAGTTTCCCTGAAGCGTGACGACGGCGATGTCGTTGAGCCCGTCGCCATCGAGGTCGCCGATTTTTACCGCCGAAGGGCTGGCCCCGGTGCTGAAGGTAGCGCTGGTGAAATTGAGCGGTGTCCCGACGGCTGCCTGCCCAGCGCCGGGCCAGGCCACAGAGACGACGGCGGCAACCAGCAGCGCCGTCGTGATCAAGCGCCCGGCGGTCAGGGCTAAGCGCCGAGGTTTTTTGCTGATCGCGAGGTTTGAGCCTGTATTTTTTTCACTGCTTGCGAGACTTGGGTCTGTATTTTTTTCCATCATCCTGCCTCCTTGTCCTGCCACCTGTACAATTCTCCCCGGTTGATCGCAGACGCGCTACGAAAGCGCACCCGCCAAAGCAAGAGTCCGTATCAAGCCAGAAAACTGTAACTTAGACCTTATTATTGCTGGCTGATCTTCCACTGTGATCCGAACGGGATTTTTGAAAAGCGGCAAACTCGCAAGCATTCACCAAGACAAGCCTTTACCATTGTGGCAATATACGTGCCAACTCTGTAAGCAACGTAGCAAAACCAACTCGCCCGCTTTCGGAAAAAATGCCGGTGGCCGTAGCCGGCGACCGCAATCTTCTGCCGTTTCTCTGCGGCTCTGCGGGTTGCTTTAAAGTGATGAAGCGAATTCGCTTCGAGTTCTGCGCCTCAAGCTGTCGCTGTCCCTGCCCTTGATGCTCTAAGTCTGCCTGAACTTCCTGATGAGGATGCGGAGGTAATCATTCCTCAAGTCAGTATAAAAGCTGCCCAACCTGATCACCTCATCAATCGCCGATTGAATTAACACGAACGTATCTGCGGGGCTTTTTGTCTCTTTAATGCCTTCCAGCAGCAGGATCAGACTGTCGGGATCACCCTCTTGCGCTCGGAAGGCCAACTGCGCTGCTTCCTGATAGGTGAGATTGATTTGCTTTCCCTCATCATCGGATGTACACATGACTTGTCCTCCATACGTGGTGGATGAGAGAGGCAAGTTTCAGGGTCTCAAGTCTTGGCTTGCCTCTTTGTTGATTGCGTAGGATTGTGAGCCGTCACCATCTTGGCAGTATGCAGGCGGCTAACTTCAGAGTTAAAGCAACCGAATGGACTCCATGGTCTTTGGCCTGATTTATGGTGTTAAAGATTGATCAAGCCATAAACTATTTAATATATTCAATAGTAATTGTCAAGTAAAAAATTGTTCTTGTTAAATAGTTTTTCTTGTAAAGCATGTTGCGGACATGAAATTGCTAACGACAAAAGAAGCGGCTGAGAGGTTAGGCGTGACGGTTCAACGGATTCACGCGCTTATCAAAAGTGAGAGATTGCCAGCACAGAAACTTGGACGGGATTATTTTATCCAAGAGGCTGACTTGAGATTGGTTGAAAGCCGCAAACCAGGGCGACCTTCGAAACAGGAAATAAAGCAAAAGAAATCTTCGGCCAAGAAAGCAAAATCTAAAACATAGGTCGGCTTGATTAAACATACTGTTTGCCGTGTCTAGAGTTTTCCACTAGCAAGCCCGCATCGCTGCGCCAGCCGAATCGAGCATCCCATTCCCTACAACAGTGAGTTCGTTCCATATCGCCGATTGAATTAACACGAACGTATCTGCGGGGCTTTTTGTCTCTTTAATGCCTTCCAGCAGCAGGATCAGACTGTCGGGATCACCTTCTTGCGCTCGGAAGGCCAACTGCGTTGCTTCCTGATAGGTGAGATTGATTTGCTTTCCCTCATCATCGGATGTACACATGACTTGTCCTCCATACGTGGTGGATGAGAGAGGCAAGTTTCAGGGTCTCAAGTCGTGGCTTGCCTCTTTAGTTGATTGCGTAGGATTGTGAGCCGTCACCATCCCGGCAGCATTCAGGTGCCTAACTTCAGCATCAAAGCGACCTGACGGACTTGATAGACTCCGGCCCGCTTTACGATGTCGAAGAACACATCAGTATAGTGATCAGGATTCCATCATACTTGAGTTATATGTCAACCTTAAAAATAAGTCAGGTTGATGTGCGTGCCTGGTAATGGTCAGGTGGTGACGGTAGAAGCAATACACTATGAAAACAATTGAGCTTCAGATTGATCAGGTACTGAAGGAACGGGGCAAGTCAGCTTACTGGCTTTCACAACAAACAGGCATAGATGAGTCTGCCCTTGTCCGGTTGAGAAAGCAGAGGACAAATGGGATTCAATGGAAAACGCTAATCCCCTTGTGTGAAGCTCTTGAGTGCATGCCGGGTGATTTGATTGTGATGATAGATGAAAAGCCAGAGCCGAAAAAGAAGAAGCCCAAAGGCTGAAAATAGTTTGCCTGCCAATCTCTGCCTGATGTTTAATCATTCATAGGACGCTTTGACGTGAAAAGCTGCGCAAGCCTATGCCAGCATCCCCATTCCCTGCAACAGTGAGTCCGTTCCATAATGTGACGCTTATTTTCAAACCATCTGCCTTTGGCGTGATTCTAAAAAAACATGAAGAGAGTTCTGCCTGTTCTCGCCGCATTCGCGATGCTGTCTCTCCTTTGTTCCATTAACCGCCCGGCCCACGCCGGCTCATCGTTATCCATTATCAATCAAGACACGACGCCGCCAACTCCGCAGATCGATCTTGAGTTGGTGCAGGCGGGCCTTGATCAACCGCTCTATATCACGGGCGCGGGCGACGGCAGCCATCGGCTGTTTATCGTCGAGCGGACGGGGCGCATCAAAGTGCTGTTGCCTGGGGCAAGCGTCCCAACCTTGTTTCTAGACATCACCGACCGCGTCGGTTCAGGAGGCGAACGCGGCATGCTGGGGCTGGCCTTTCATCCGCAATACAAGGAGAATGGCCGCTTTTTTATCGCTTATTCGAGCAGCACGGACGGCGCGACGGTCGTCGCCGAGTATCACGTTTCGCCAGCCGACGCCAATGTTGCCGCAACCGCCGAGCAGCAGATACTCGTCATTCCACAACCGTCCGACATTCATCACAGCGGCATGCTCGCCTTTGGCCCGGATCATTTCCTCTACATCTCAAGCGGCGATGGCGAGTACCTGGACCCGACCAACAGCGCTCAGAGTCTCGACAGTCTGCGCGGCAAGATTCTGCGCATCGATATAGATCAGGCGGAGGGCGAAAATCTCTATTCGTCGCCGGCGACCAATCCGTTCTTCGGCATCACGCCCGGTCGAGATGAGATTTATGCGCTCGGCTTTCGCAATCCCTGGCGGTTCAGCATCGACCGTGAGACCGGCGAGCTTTATGCCGGCGATGTCGGACAAGACCTGCGTGAAGAGGTCGACGTGGTGACCCTCGGCGGAAATTATGGCTGGCATTTCATCGAAGGCACACGCTGCACCGGCCTTGACCCGGATGCCTGCACCACCGTGAAAACCATTGCGCCGTTGATCGAATATGAGCACACCGATGGGCGCTGTGCAGTGACCGGCGGATATGTTTATCGCGGCGGGGCGTCGAGCCTGCCTGTCGGCGCTTATGTCTTCGCGGATTTCTGCACCGGCGAAATCTTCTTATGGAATGCAGGCACGCTCGAACGCTTGCTGGACACCGACCTGCAAATCGATTCGTTCGGTGAAGACGACGATGGCGAAATCTATGTTGTCGGACTGGGCGGCACCGTGCATCGCCTCGTCAGATCGCTTCCGGCAGTGCCACGCCTGAACATCGATGCGGTTCAGGTGCGTAAACGTTTCGGCGGCAAGGCGCTACAGCCGGTGACCGTCAAGGCAAACGGCAAGAAGTATGATGTGGCCGTTGAGGGGACGGGATTTGCCGCAGGCGCGACGGTGCTGGTTAACGGGCGGGCTCTGCAAACCACCGCCGGCCTGTCGCCGGATACGGAATTGATTGCTCGGCTGCGCGGCCAAATGCTGGCCCAACCCGGCTCGCTCATCGTCGAGGTGATCAATCCCGATGGCAGCCATTCAAACAGCTTCACGATACAGATTCAGTGAGGAGAAGCAAAGCTTCTCCTCAAAGGCAAAAGGCAAAAGGCAAAAATGATTTGCCTGGCGGTAACGCCAATGAGCTTTTCAGTGCGGTGGTCTGTCCGCAACTTTTGCCTTTTGCCTTTTGCCTTCTCAAGCGGCGCGCCGCGCGCCGCTTGAGGCGCTTGGCTTCCACCGGATCAGGAGGACAGGAGGCAGGAACATGACTGACCTTTGCTGCTCCCAATCCGGCGGAGGCTAACCGCCCCGCTCGCGGCGCGGCGCTTGCTCTGATCACATGGCTTATCGCTTGCGAGCGGCGACGGCCACCTTCTGATGGTCGGTCGCGCTGAGGTTGCGGACGATCTCATCTTCGCTGTGCGAGCGCGTGACCTGCTGCGCCATTCTGTCTTCAAGCCCGGTGACCTGCGCCAGAAAGTAACGATCTGCATACTGATTGAAGACCAGTTGCGCTTTGCCCTGGTCGCCGCGAAGGCGTGCCGCCTGCGACGGGATGAAAGCCGTCAGGTGACCGTCAGCGCTTTGTATCTTTAAAGTATCAGCGCCGGCTACCTGCACGAGTGCGACGGTGTATTCGCCCGCCGGCAGCGCACGATCTTTGACATAGAAGTTGAACGGCACAGTGACGCCAAGCAGTCGGTCGGATTGCGCGCCCGCCGGTTCGACACAAACGATTGACGCCAAGGCGGCGATGATCAAAAGGCTGTAAACGAGTTTCTTCATGATGGTATTCCTTTCACATTGTTAAATTTGTGGACTTTGCCAATCCACAGGCCGAGACTATAATCGGTGCGGTTTTTTTCGTAATGACCAAAGCCTGACAGAACCGTGACCTTTTGCTGTCGCGTAGCAAAGTGATGACTGTTTGGTGAGGCAAACGATGACCGCTGCGAAACATCCGAGGGCAACCCAATATCGTTTCGACGACGTGCTGGTGGATTGCGAAAATTTTCGCATCCGCAAGCGTGAAGAGACGCGCCTGCTGGGGCCGCGCGCCTTCGATCTGCTGGTCTACCTGATCGCCCAGCGCGGGCGGGTGATCGACAAGCAGGAACTCTTCGAGCAGGTCTGGAAAGAAACCTTCGTCACCGACAATGCGCTGACCAAAGCCGTCAAAGAGATTCGCCGCGCCCTTGGAGACTCGACGGACGCGCCGCGCTACATCGAAACCGTTCCCAAGCGCGGCTACCGCTTCATCGCCGAACTGCTCGAAGCCGCGAGCGCCGATCCGCCCGTGCCGCCTGCCGACGCCGCGCCTGCGCCACTTGCGTTTGCGCCCGTCGCGCCGGGTGTCGCCGGCGAAGCCGCCGCGCCAACGGCAAACGCCTTTATCCCCACAGCCCCTATGTCCGAAGCCGCTGAAGCCGTCGAGCGCGCCGCGCCGCGCCGGTTCACGCTGAGTCTATCGGCAGGGCTCGCAGCGGCACTGGCGCTGATTGCCGTCGCCGCGCTGGCGCTTCTTGGCTGGCGGCTGCTGGCCAGGCCGGAGAAGCGTGATAACCTGCCAGGTCTCAAAGCGGCGCAGGTGACGACGTGGCCGGGGCTGGATATTCATCCGGCGCTGGCTCCTGACGGACGCGCCATCGCCTACAGTTCAGATCACAACGGCGCTTTTGAAATCTACGTCAAGCCGCTCGCGCCGGGCAGCCGCGAGATTCAAATCACCGCCGACGGGCAGCAAAACTTCGAGCCGGCGTGGTCGCCCGACGGTCAGTATCTGGCTTATCATTCAATGAACCGCCACGGCATCTGCGTGGTTCCGGCGTCCGGCGGCAATGTAAAACCGATTACACAATTCGGCTCGCGCCCGGCGTGGTCGCCCGATGGCCACTTGATCGCGTTTCAGACCTACGCCGTTACCGATCTGGGCGCGAACGCATCGCCGGCCATGCCGCCTTCAACTATCTGGGTCGTGCCGGCGCAAGGCGGCGAGCCGACGCCGGTAACCCAGGTTGGGAATCCTGCGGGCGGGCACGGGCGGCCTTCGTGGTCGCCTGATGGCAAGCGCCTGGCGTTTTGCGCTTCGGATTTTTCGGCGCGCTCGGTCTGGACCGTGTCGGTCCAGGGCGGCGACTTGAAGCAAATCGTCCCGACTATGGGCTATGACCCGATCTACGCGCCCGATGGCACAGGCATTTACTACGGCTATGAGTCCGGTCTCTACAAGATTCGCCTCTCGGCGGATAGCCAGCCGCAGGGCGAGCCGATTGAGTTAGTCGGGCCGTCGCCGTCGCGCCTCAGATACTTCACGCTGTCTGCCGACGGCAAGAAGATTGCCTATACATCGTTGTTGATCACCAGCAATATCTGGTCGGTTTCGATGTCACAGGCAACCCATGAAGCCAACGCCGCGCCCATACCGCTGACTCAGGATCGCAGTTTCAGAAACCTCTTTCCGGCCTGGTCGCCCGACGGCAAAAAGATCGCTTTCCATTCCTGGAAAGCCAACAGCGTTAGCAACATCTGGCTGGTGGATGCCGATGCCAAGAATGCGACGCAAATCACCACGGAAGGCGGCGCTTATCCAAGCTGGTTTCCTGACGGCGAGCGCGTCGCATTTCTTTCGTCGCGGCAGGGAAGGCAAGCCATGTGGGCGATCAATCTGAAGACCGGACAGGAAAAATCGCTGGTCGATTTCTCCGAGCAGGGTGCCTTCATGCGTTTGTCGCCCGATGGCAAGTGGGTTGCTCTCAACGCAACCAGAAATGGCGCGATCAATACGGCAATCATGCCTATCGAAGGCGGCGAGGCCAAACCGTTAACCTTTGACAAAGAATTGATGGGCTTTGCCTGCTGGTCGCCCGACAGCAAGCTGCTGGCCATGCAGGTTGGTCGTGGCGACGACACCAATGTTGCCATCATGTCAAGCGCCGGCGGCGAGATCACACAATTGACTTTCGATAAGGGGCAGAGCTGGATTTACAGCTTCTCGCCCGACGGCGACCGTATCGCCTTTGCCGGATTCCGCAACGGCTATTGGAACATCTGGTGGGTGTCGCGCTCAACCAGGCAGCAAAAGCAAGTGACCAGTTACGCGAAGCTGAATGCCTATGTGCGCTACCCGGCGTGGTCGCCCGCAGGCGACCAGATTGCTTATGAATACGCCGAGACGACCGGCAACATCTGGCTGGCGGAATTGCAATGACCTCATCGAAAATTGAATCGACGGCGATCAACTCCACGCCGCCTGCTTGTGTTTGCGGCAAGCGCCTGCCCGCTGCCTTATCGCTGCACGTCTACAAGTGCGAATGCGGGCGATTATGGGTGCGGCCCGACTGCTCGGAAGTCTGCACGTCGTGGGAAGCCTACTGAATTCTGCGCGGCTTACCGCCTGGCTCTGAACCTGCCCAGACCATTGGCACCCTTGTTGCTCCTACCATGCTGAATTGATTTTCGGCGGCGCGATCTGCACGCCTGCCGAACAGAGACAGCCGTGCGTTTGTACGAAAGAGGAACAACGCTTGGCGGTGTAAAAGGATGATATGGGAAAATTTTTTACTCTCTTTGCCAACAAGGCCGCTAAAGCGGTCGGTAGCTATTGGGCTTTTTTGCTTGCCGTATTGATTGTCGTTATCTGGGGCGTAACCGGGCCGCTATTCAAATATTCCGACACCTGGCAGCTTGTCATTAATACAGGTACAACCATCATTACATTTCTAATGGTATTTTTAATACAAAACACTCAGAATCGTGATGCCAAGGCGATGCACCTGAAGCTCGACGAACTGATCTCTGCCGTCAAAGCGGCGCACAACGAGATGATTAATATCGAAGACTTGAGCGACAAGCAACTCGAAGAGATCGCCCTGCATTATCGCAAGAAAAAAGAGGAATGCCCCGACGATACGCTTGCCGCCATCGCTACGGATGTCGCCGAGCAAGCGGCGCACGATACCGCGCATCGCGTGGCTGACGACACCGCGAAGCAGGTCATCGAAGAGGAGACGCAGAGCGTGGCCTGAGCGAAGGATTGATGTAAAATTGATTGGTGAAGCATTTTTTGAAAGACGGGAGGATGACCTATGAGCGCGACAACCGATCTACAATTGATTCGCTGCCCGTCGTGTGGCGCTACCAACCGCGTGCCGGGCGCACGGCTGCAAAGCGGCGACCAGCCCATCTGTGGCCGCTGCAAAACGCCGCTTGCCGCGACGACGCATCCGTTGACGGTGACCGACGAAAACTTTGCTCGCGAAGTGGAAGCCTCAGCGCTTCCCGTGCTGCTCGACCTGTGGGCACCGTGGTGCGGCCCTTGTCGAATGATTGCGCCGGTCGTCGAGCAACTGGCCAGCGAACTGGCCGGGCGCGTCAAAATCTGTAAGCTCAACACGGATGAGAACCCGCAAACTGCCGCGCGCTTCAGCGTGCGCAGCATCCCGACGCTGTTGATTTTGAAGAACGGGCGCGAAGCCGACCGGCTGGTCGGCGTGCTGCCCAAAGCAGAGATTCTACGCCGGCTCCAGGCATTCATTTGAGGGAAGGATGGCTGCGAAAAAATCGCGCGGCGCTTGAACAGATGCGCAAAGTGCTCAAGGCCGACATCACGCCATCAACTGAGTTGAACCTCATGGCTTTGATCGTTAAAGCCGCGTTTGAAGATTGAGGCAGTAGCGTGGCCCGCCATTACCAGTCGACTAGCCGCCTTCGGGCCTTCGGGTTGCGGCTTGCGCAATCTCAGGCAATCTGTCAGATTGCCCACCATCCAAGCAGCAAACCGTGATAGATCGGAGGCGAGCCTTGAAGAGCAGATTGCGCGAGAAAATAATTGCGGCGCTCATCGCCCTGTTGATGATTGCCGCTGCGCCGCTGGCACACGTTCAGCAATCGCCGGCCAGCCCCACTGCCAGTGAACCGCCGCACGAAGAGGGCACGTTTCGCCAGCCTGACCTGGTTGAGTTAATCAAGCTCGATCCGACGATCAAACTCGACATTCGTTACGCCACCGCGAATAACTTTTTAGGTCGCCCGGTCTATAGCCAGGCGCGGGCTTTCTTGCAACGGCCTGCGGCTGAGGCGCTGCGGCGCGCCCATCGCGCGCTTCGTAAGCAAGGTTACGGACTGGTGATTCATGACGGTTACCGCCCGTGGTCGGTCACCAAGATGTTTTGGGACGCAACGCCGGAAGATAAAAAAATATTCGTCGCCGATCCGGCGAAAGGATCGCGCCACAATCGCGGCTGCGCGGTTGATCTATCGATGGTCGATCTGAAGACCGGCAAGATCGTCGAGATGCCGTCTGAATATGACGAGATGAGCGAGCGCTCCCACATCAACTATCAAGGCGGCACGAACGACGCGCGGCGCTTGCGCGACCTGTTGCGCGCGGCGATGGAAGCTGAAGGCTTCGCCGTCTACGAGCCGGAATGGTGGCATTACGATTACAAAGACTGGCAATCCTATGGAATTCTCAATATCAGCTTTGCGGACATCGGCAAAGCGCCGCGTCAGACGCCAAAACATAAAACACCATAAATATCATCTGCCGCATCTCAACGGCACTACGAATGCGGTGGAATAAAACTCGAATGCAGGGGAATTCAATTTGTGAGGCCGAAAGCTGGTCTCACGCCCATGGGATTTGCAGTTGATAATTTTGCCGGGGTGCATATGAAAATCAAATTTGTCGGGCTCATGGCCATCAGCGCGCCGGCGTAGAGTTCGGTATAATAGATGTGCAGTGGCGAAGCCGAAGTAGGAAGGCTGTATGTTGATTAAAAAATCGGAAGCTATCAAAGCGAGCGAGATTACGGATAAAGATGTATACCTGTCGCGCCGCCTCTTTTTGCGCGGCGCGGCGCTGGCGGCGACGACGCTCGGCACCGGGTGGCTCTATCGCCACTTTGCGACGCCCAGTCAGGAAAGCGCGGCGGGCGAAAAAATCGCCGACGTGCAGACTGCTTCAGGCGCGACCGTGCCGGCGATCAACGACGCCAAGACTTCTTATCAGGACATCACTCACTATAACAATTTCTACGAGTTCTCGACTGACAAAGAAGCTGTTGCTTCGCGCGCTAAGAATTTCATCACGCGCCCGTGGACAGTTGAAGTCAGTGGCATGGTGCATAAGCCGAAGACCTTCGACCTGGACGAATTGATCAAGATCGCGCCGCTCGAAGAGCGCGTCTATCGCCATCGCTGCGTCGAGGCGTGGTCGATGATCATCCCCTGGGTCGGCTTTCCGCTGGCGAAATTGTTGAATGAAGTGCAGCCGACATCGCAGGCGAAATACGTCGCCTTTCAAACGCTCGCCGACCCGAATCAGATGCCGAATGTCCGCAAGGGCGGCGTTTTGGATTGGCCTTATGTCGAAGGCTTGCGCCTGGACGAAGCGCTGCACCCGCTGACATTGCTGGCGACGGGGCTTTACGGCGAGACGCTGCCGCCGCAAAACGGCGCACCTTTGCGCCTGGTCGTGCCGTGGAAGTATGGCTTCAAAGGCATCAAGTCAATCGTCAAGATTCGCTTGCTTGAAAACGAGCCGCCGACGACCTGGAACCTGGACAACCCGCGCGAGTATGGCTTTTATTCAAACGTCAATCCGAGCGTCGATCATCCGCGCTGGAGCCAGAAGACCGAGCAGCGCATAGGCGAATTCGGGCGACGCGACACGCTGATGTTCAACGGCTACAGTGAGCAGGTCGCCGGGCTTTATTCAGATCTGGATTTGCGCAAGTATTTTTGAGCATTGTAATGAAAGACACACGTTTCGCCCGATTCGTCATCTTCGTCAACTGTACGGTGCCGCTCGTGCTGTTGCTGCACGATACCTATTATCACCGGCTCGGCGCGAACCCGTCGGAGTTTGCCATCCGCACGACCGGCACGCTGGCTTTGTTGTTCTTGATAATCTCGCTGGCAGTGACGCCGTTGCGCAAAGCGCTCGGTCAACCGTGGATGGTGAAGTTCCGGCGCATGTTGGGACTGTTTGGCTTCTTTTACGCCGCGCTGCATCTGTTGATTTACACACTGCTCGACCGCTCGGCGAGCCTGCGCGCGGTGATTGAAGACGTGACGAAGCGGCCATTCATCACCGTCGGCATGGCGAGCTTCCTGATGCTCGTGCCGTTGGCGATCACCTCAACGCAGAAGATGATCAAGCGGTTGGGCGGCAAGCGCTGGAACCGCCTGCACCGCCTGGTCTATGTCGCCGCAGCCGGCGGCGCGCTGCATTATTATATGCTGGTAAAGGCCGACACCCGCGAGCCGCTGCTGTTTGCTGCGGCGCTCGCCATTTTTTTGCTCTACCGCGTCGCCAATAAATACCTGCCGAAATATACTGAACGCAAACCAGCGCGCGCGCAGCCGCGCCGCGTACAAAATGTTTAGCCGTCGCAGATCATCAAATATGCTTTGACAATCTGCGACGGCTAATCTTTCACTTCGTCCCTTCCAATTCGTTGAGCAGCCGCTCGCGGAAATAATTTGCCGGGATCGTGCCCTGCTTGATGTAGAGCAGGTGAAAGATCTTCGGCGAGAATTTGTCGCCTAACATCTTCGCCGCTTCTTCGCGCAATGCGTAGATCTGATCTTTGCCCAGACGATAGGTGATCGCTTGCGTCGGCCATTTTGAATAACGGAAGATGGCGCGCTCGGCAGATTCGCAACTGGCGCGCTTGGCGTCGTTGGTCTTCGCCGCCGGGTCGTTGCACCCGCCAGGCAGGAAATTCACCACCTCTGAAAACAGCGTCACGGCGTCGTCATAAGTCATGCGACCCGTGTGAAGACCTGTGTCAACGCGCACGCGCAGGTCGCGATAGAGCTTGCCCTGCAATTGATACAAGCGCTCCTCCGGCGTGTAGAAACCATTGGGCGCGCCCGGCTGTGGTTCAGCCATCAAGGCTTCGGCGTACAATCCCCAGCCTTCGCTTGGCATCGAGTCTTCCCACATCGCCGACGAATCTTCGACTGCGCCCGGTGTAAGCCATCTTACAGGCGAAATCTGCTCGCGGTATTGCGTCAGAACTTTGTAATACCAGTCGTGGCCGGGGAAGCCTTCGTGCGCCGCCAGGTCGGCAAGCGCGGCGCGGTTATTATCTTTCAACGCCGCCTGATCGTTGTGCGTCGGCGTGACGTAGAAGCGCCCGACGCCGCTGTTCTTGAATGGCGGAGCCGGATAGTAAGCCGCGCCGTCAATCGACGCCTGCAAAGGCGGCGGCGTCTCCGTGACTTCGAGCTTGTAATCTGCCGGCACGTCAAAGATGCCTGTCTTGCGCGCATAATCTACAAGCCGGAAAGCCGTCTGGCGATACCAATCAACCATCTCGGCATCCGACTTCGGATAATCCTGTGAGAGCTTGTCGAAGACAAAGCGCACGGCAGCAGGCCCCTCGGCAGGCAAACTCCAGTCAGGGTGTTGCTTGCCGATCTCGCGCGCCAGGTCGATCATCTGCTGCTGCGTCTGCTGCACGATGGGCCAGGCTTCATCGTAAAGCTCGGCGGCGGTCTTATCGATTTTGAAGTTATTCTTGAGCGCCCAGTTATACTCCGTTTCGCCCATCGCAAAATGATCGGCGGCGAACGGCGCTTTGACTTTGCCTGCCGCAGCGTCGTCGAAGAAAGTCGCGGCAACGAAGTCGCGCATCTTCAAATAGGCTTCCGAAGCCAGTTTCGCGGCATCACGCAGTTGGCCAAGCTGTTGATCGCGCTGTGGGCCGCTAATGCGTTCTTCGCCCATCTTCGGCAAGGTTTCGCCAAAGTACTTGGCGTTGGCTTCCGATGTATTCATGCCGTCGCGCCGGAGCATACGATAGTCCGGTGTGTTATTGGCCTTCACGCCGGCCATCAGTTGCTCCTGTGCGGTGGCCAAAAACTTCGGGATGGCCGCGACGCGCTTGACGACCAGCGCCCACTCGTCCGCCGAACCGTATGTCCTGTCGCCCGTCTGCGTCATCCCTTGCAGTTGCCAGTCGAGCGCGCGAAAGGGTTCGCCGACGAACGTATCGAGGGCGCGCTCCTGGTAACGCCGTACCTGATGCTGATGCAGTTGAAAGCGAATCTGCGCCAGCGCCACGTCGCGGTCTATGCGCGCGTTTACAGAAAGCGCACTCGCATCCACGCCTTCGAAAGCTTTCTGGGCATCCGCGAGCCAACGATCTTCCTGATCGAGCGCGGCGGCAGAATAATCGCGCAACTGGCCGTCGACATCGCCCAGTGACGGATCAAGCCCGCCGCCGCCCAGATAGGTGTTGACCTCCGGGTTACGCCGCAGAAATTCGACTACGTAAGCGTTCAGCGTTTTCTTGAACGCTTCATCGCCGCTCGTGTTGTTCGTGCGATTCGCGTTATTTGTCGTGCAGGCGGTCATTGCGATTAAAGAGAGCACAAGCAGTTTTCTCATGGTTCACCTGTCAAAGAATGAATCAGTCGCGAGTGAGCTTTGCAGTTCATCATCGCGTCAGATGCCGGTACTTGATGCGATGCGGCTGATCGGCAGCCGCGCCGAGCCGCGCCCTGCGGTCGGCCTCGTACTCGGAATAGTTGCCATCGAAGAAGACCACGCGGCTGTCGCCTTCAAAGGCCAGGATGTGCGTCGCGATGCGATCCAGAAACCAGCGGTCGTGGCTGATGACGACGGCACAGCCGGCAAAGTTCTCCAAGGCTTCTTCGAGGGCGCGCATGGTGTTAACGTCGAGATCATTGGTCGGTTCGTCCAACAACAAGACGTTAGCGCCCGATTTCAACATCTTCGCCAGATGCACGCGATTGCGCTCGCCGCCTGATAATCCGCCGACGCGCTTCTGTTGATCGGTGCCCGAAAAATTGAATCGCGCCACGTAAGCCCGCGAGTTCACCTGTCGCTTGCCCAGATCGATCAGGTCCTGCCCCCCAGAAATCTCTTCCCAGATGGTCTTGTTCGCCGTGAGCGCATCGCGGCTCTGATCGACGTAACCGAGCTTGACGGTTTCGCCGATGCGAACCGCGCCGCTGTCGGGCTGCTCCTGCCCGTTGATCATGCGAAAGAGCGTCGTCTTGCCCGCGCCGTTCGGGCCGATGACGCCGACGATGCCGCCCGGCGGCAGGGCGAACGTCATGCGGTCAACCAGAATATTATCGCCATAAGCCTTTGTCACCTGGTTGGCTTCGATGACGACATCGCCCAGACGCGGCCCCGGCGGGATGTAAATCTCCAGCTCGCGGCCACGGCTCTCGTTTTCCTGCGAGAGTAATGTTTCATACGCATTGATGCGCGCCTTCGATTTGGCGTGGCGGGCGCGCGGTGCCATGCGAATCCATTCAAGCTCGCGCTCAAGCGTTTTCTGTCGCTGGCTCTCGGCCTTCTCTTCGCGGCGCAAGCGTTCTTGCTTCTGCTCCAGCCACGACGAGTAATTGCCCTCCCAGGGAATGCCGCGCCCCTGATCCAGTTCAAGTATCCAGCCGGCGACATTGTCCAGGAAGTAGCGGTCGTGAGTGACGGCGATGACCGTGCCGGGATATTTCTGCAAATGCTGTTCGAGCCAGCCGACCGACTCTGCATCCAGATGATTGGTCGGCTCATCAAGCAAGAGGATGTCCGGCTGCTTGAGTAATAAACGACACAAAGCGACGCGGCGACGCTCGCCGCCCGATAGCACCTCGACACGGGTGTCGCCCGGCGGACAGCGCAACGCCTCCATCGCCATCTCAAGTCTGGCGTCCAGATCCCACGCGCCTGTGGCGTCGAGCTTTTCCTGCACTTCGCCTTGTCGTTCGAGCAGCGCGTTCATCTCCGTATCTGCCATCGGCTCGGCGAATCGTGCGTTGATTTCATCGAACTGCTTGAGCAAATCAACCGTTTCCTCGACGCCCTCTTCGACGATCTCGCGCACGGTTTTCGTGTTGTCGAGATGCGGTTCCTGTTCGAGAAAGCCTATGGAGTAACCAGGCGACAGCACGGTCTCGCCGACGTACTCTTTATCAACGCCTGCGATGATGCGCAGCACGGTGCTCTTGCCTGCGCCATTCAGACCGAGCACGCCAATCTTAGCGCCGTAAAAATACGAGAGATAGATGTCTTTGATGACGGGCTTCTTATCGTAGAACTTGCCAACGCCGACCATCGAGTAGATTACCTGATTTTTCTGCGGAGTTTGCGACATGAGTTTCTGTGTATCCTTCGATTCAAGCTATTCAGATAGCATCGCCCTTGGCGATGGTTCGCGACATGAAGATCAATGCTTTACTTTAATCCAGCGAACTCGAATTAAGCAACGGGCCGTGACTTCACGTTCACGGCTTCATGATTTTTCTCGGAGAAGCCGCTGGGCCTAGCTTACAACTCCTTCGTCAAGGATGAGAACTTGCAATTCGGTAACGCGCTTGAGGGTTGCGTCGTTGGTGAGAAAGGCTTCGCAGCTTGCGCTCAAGGCGGCGGCGAATTTGCAAGGCATCTGGCATGCGCAGGTTGTAACGGGCACGCAAGTCTGCGGCTATCTTGGCCGTAGGATGTCAATGGGCAACAATGTGAAATTACGACTATTGAGTAAAAGATCAAGATACGCTTGCTCAACAATTGTGTTGCCAAGACGTTTGGGTAAGGTGAGCACTTCTGCCAGCGTAATGACAGAGCTTTATCCGATAAAAAGGCCCTGATCTAGTCGACGAAGGCCCTCTCGCACAAGGTCAAGATACTTGGTGTGACGTTCAACAAAATAGATGATCGGCGGCGTATCGAAGCCCAGTTGCGTAACGGTCAACAACGCGTCATCCAATTTTGTCATGGGCGATGATCCTACTCTTTGCGCAGATCGTTGACATACTCCTGCGCCTCAATACCTTCCCAGAGATTAGCTCCAAGACCTTCGAGTTCAAGGATACTTCGCTTGGAGGGTGATTTTTCTTCTGCTGCGGTGACGATCTCGTGGGCAATCATTTCAACCAGTCGCAAGCGCTCGGCGAGCGGCGTCGGCTTGATGTGCTGCTCATAAATCTCTTTTGCGCTCGATGTTGCCATAGCTCTTTACCTCGTGGCCATTTTAGCAGAGTCTCATCGCCAGTGGTTGGCAAAGATGTATCAAGCCTGACCAGTGCTGCCGAAGCCGCCGTCGCCGCGCGTCGTCGCGTCCAGTTCATCAACTGTCACCAGCGTGGCTTCGATTACTTTTTGCAGGACGAGTTGCGCGATGCGGTCACCGCGCCGGATGAGAAAAGGTTCGCGCCGGTCGGTGTTGAACAGGATGACCGTGATCTCGCCGCGATAGCCTGCATCGATCAGGCCCGGCGCGTTGACGCAACTGATGCCGTGGCGAGCCGCCAGGCCGCTGCGCACCATGACGAAACCGGCATAGCCGCGCGGAATCGCTACGGCGATGCCGGTCGGAATCCGCGCGCGCTCGCCCGGTTCAAGCCGATAATCGATGCGGCTCGGCAGATCCAGCCCGGCGTCGCCGTCGTGCTGGTAGCGCGGCACCGGCAAGCCCTCCTCAAGCAGTTTGATCTTCAACTCAATCATGACGGATCGGCTTTCTCCTCTAATTTGGCGCGGCGGCAGGCGTTCTCAACAGACGAGCGATTCTAAGCCAGGCAAGCGATTCAGGCAAGCAGTCGGCGGCGCGCTGTAGGTCTATCGGCGCGTTCATCGGCAAGGGTTGCAGCAATCAGCGACTCGAAGCGCCTGGCAAGGCCCGCTTCACAGCGCGTGGCATCTCGATCTGCCGCAGACCGAGGTTCTTAACCTGTTAGTTTACCGTAAGTCCATTGACTCTTTTGCGCAATGCCTCTACTTTGCCTATCAACAAGGATTGGCTTATCGATCCGAGCTTGAGTACAAAGGCAATGAAATATCGCTCCAGAACGTGAGGTGAAAGCGTGAAACTGAATCTACTGGATTGGCTGGTGATCGCTGCTTACTTTCTGTTCAACCTCGGCATAGGCATCTACTATGCGCGGCGCGCGCGCGGCAGCACGACGGAATTCTTTCTGTCAGGCCGCGATGTGCCGTGGTGGCTGGCAGGCACCTCGATGGTGGCGACGACCTTTGCCGCTGACACGCCGCTTGCGGTCACTGGCTTTGTCGCCGCCAACGGCATCGCCGGCAACTGGCTGTGGTGGAATTTCGTCATGAGCGGCATGCTGACGGTCTTTCTTTATGCGCGGCTCTGGCGGCGCGCCGGCGTGATGACCGATGTCGAGTTCGCTGAACTGCGCTACTCCGGCAAGCCTGCGACCTTCCTGCGCGGCTTTCGCGCCCTCTATCTGGGCCTGCCCATCAACTGCATCATCATGGGCTGGGTCAACCTGGCGATGGTCAAGATTCTTCAGGTGGCGCTTGGCGTCGATAAGCCTACAGCCTTCCTGATCGTCATCGGCATGCTGTTGTTCACGGCCTTTTATACGACGATCTCAGGGTTATGGGGCGTGCTGGTGACCGACCTTTTTCAGTTCGTGCTCAAGATGGGCATGGTGATCGTTCTGGCCGTACTCGCCGTGCGCGCTGTCGGCGGCATTGATGCGCTCAAGATGAAGATCGCCGCAATGGACGCGGCAAGCCAACATGCAGGCTCGCGCCTCGCCTTCTTCCCCGACCTGCATTCAGCGTGGATGCCGGCCCTGACCTTCTTCGTTTATCTGGCGGTCAACTGGTGGGCAAGCTGGTATCCGGGAGCCGAGCCGGGCGGCGGCGGTTACGTTGCGCAGCGCATCTTTTCAGCGAAAGACGAACGCCACGGCATGATGGCGACGTTGTGGTTCAACATCGCGCATTATGCGCTAAGGCCCTGGCCATGGATATTGACGGCCCTGGCTTCGCTGGTCTTGTATCCCGAACTGGTCGACAAAGAATCGGGCTATATTCGCACGCTGATGGATCCGAACGTCTTCCCTGTCTACTTGCGCGGCTTCATGCTGGCGGCTTTCGCAGCGGCCTATATGTCGACCATCGGCACGCAGTTGAACTGGGGCGCTTCATACGTGATCAATGATTTTTACCGCCGCTTCGTGGTGCGCAGTAAAGGCGAGCGGCATTACGTGATCATCTCGCAAGTCGTCACCGTGTTATTGATGGTGGTTTCGTTGCTCGTGACGCTGCAATTGGAATCCATCGGCGACGCCTGGAAACTCCTGCTGGTCATCGGCGCAGGCACAGGGCCTGTGCTGCTGCTGCGCTGGTTCTGGTGGCGAATGAATGGCTGGTCGGAGATTGCCGCCATGGTGACGGCAGCCATCGTTTCGGTGTTCCTGCAATTCGTCGTCAAATGGAAAAGCAGCGATCCGCTGCAATTCGCTTATCTCATGCTGACGACGGTAGGCGTTACCACCGCCGTCTGGGTGCTGGTGACCCTCTTGACGCGGCCTGAGCCGGAGGAGACCTTAATCGACTTCTATCGCCAGGTGCGCCCGGAAGGGCCAGGCTGGCGGCGCATCGCGCGCGCTGCGGGCGTCGTTGAGAGCCATCCCGAAGGCGGCTTGACGGTGCAATTTGCCAACTGGATACTGGGCTGTATTTTGATCTACGCTTCGCTGTTTGGCATCGGCGCGATCATCTTCAAAGATTGGCGGAGCGGCGCGCTTTATATGGTAGCGGCGATCATTGCCGCTGTGCTCATCTCGCGCAACCTGGCGAATCTCGACTGGAAGCCGCTTCCGGCAATCATCCCTGACAGCCTGTCGCCGGGACTCGCCCTGGAGGATAGCCAGTCGGTCAGGGAAGGTGAATTGGCCACACGCTCTCAGGATTGAGGATCAACGAGAGATTTCTTTGAAATACAAGCCGGTTTGCTGATAACCCAAGCGCGTTTCTTTATAACCGCCTGACGTTATAGAGCATTGCTGAAAAGTCAGTGAAAGCCTTGAAAAGGCGTAATGCAATAGCCCGACGCAACGCGCCGGGTAGAAGTCAGGTTAAGCACAGCAGCCCTGAAAGGGCGCAATATCCAAGCCGCCCCTGTATTATCGCGCCCTTTCAGGGCTTACCCGGTTGCGGCTGCTGATCTTGGGGCGATGCCCCAAGCTATTGAATTACGCCCCTTCGGGGCTTTTCAGAAACGCTCTATAGAGAAATGCTCTCACGTTATAAAGAAATGGCCGAACCTTATAAAGAAATGCGTCGATCTTTCTTTATAATGCGAGAAGATTTCTCTATAACGCCAAGCGATTATAAAGAAACGTGCCGGCATTTCTTTATAATGCGAGAACGTTTCTCTATAAGATGACGTGCTTATAAAGAAATGAATCGACATTTCTTTATAAGATCAGCCCGTTTCTCTATAACGTCAATCGGTTATGAAGAAATGCGTCGACATTTGTTTATAAGGTGACGTTCTTATAAACAAACGGGCGAGCGTTTCTCTATAACGTCTGACGATTTCAAAGAAATGTCCGTTGCGGTGGCTGATTGCTCAAAGCTCGGCAAGGTGCAATTCGTGGAGCGCCAGTATGGAGATGGTCGTCGGAATGCCGTTTTCAACGCTGACTTTGAGTAAAGCCTGGAAATAACGGGGCGTATTGCCCGGTTGTTGCAGGCGCTGATTCAATTGATCGAGGTAATCTTTGTTGGTGACATACTCGGCGGCGGCTTCGGTGCCCTGACTGTAAACCCCTGCGAGCATCATCACGTCGTTGGCCTCAGAGATGTTCGGCTTCAACGTAATCAGTGCGTAATCGATGGTCAAGTTGCCTGTCCGCCGGTCAAATTGCGGGATGTATTCGTGCTCTTCGCCGGTCTGCGGATTGCGGTTCTCGATGGTGCCTTTGCTGGTGAAAAAGAAGTCTTCGTTGCGCGCCAGCTTGCTCGACCAGGCGTTTACCCATACGCCGCCAAGCATGATTACATTATGCTTTTTGAGATCTTCGGCGCTTAATGTACGGCTCTGTTTGAGTTGAATGCTGCGGCTTCCCTTGCGGAAGAAATCGGTCAGGTAATGCAGGCCAATGGCTTCGCCCATCCCTGTATACACGTTGGTGCTGAGAACCAGGCGCGACCTTTGATTCCGCTCAATGACGATTTTGCTCTTGACCGGCTCATCCGCATCATTGCTTGGGCCGCTGGATTCTTTGATGGAGACTTCTGGATTGGTGACGAACTTGTCCTTCAAGGCTTCAACGGTTTCATCTGCCAGCGGAATCGAAGCTCTGACGAGGGATTCCGGGTCGCTGGCATTGATGAAGCGCAGGATAGGCGGATTGCTCAGAATCACCAGCGGCGGATTCTTGTCTCCCAGAAAAGATGTCCAGACGCTGCCGTAAGCCGAAGGATCCTTTGCGGCCTCAGCGCGGGTGATCTCCTGGCGCAGTTGCCGATTCGCCAGCCCTAAGCCAATCACGCCGGCTAGAAGCCCCAATACCAACAGAGTCGCCGCCAGTTTGCCCGCCGACCAGCGCCTTGGTACAGGTGGCGCTTCGAGTTCGGTTTGCGGCGGCAGCGTCGCTTCGGCAATCTCGCTCATCGGCTCAGGCAGTTGCCGCGTAAAAACCGGCTGATAACTGCCGGCAGGGATCTCTAAGCGAACCGGATCACCGGCTCCCTCATTCGCATAATAGGCTTCGAGCTTCTTGCGTATTTCGTGCGCAAAGACCCGCACAATCGGATCATTTGAAGGGGTATAACTATTGTCGCGGCCAAAGACATCATACCCCAGTATATGCTCGTTCAACTCGTGAGCGCGGCCCTCAAGATAGTAATCACAGATCAGGCGCAAGAACTTCTGCTTCTTATGAGCGTTGACGAAGTACTTGCTCCACAGAAGGTTTTCCAGCGCCCGGCGCACCTCATCCGGCTCGATGCTTGCTGAAATATGCTCTGCCGTCTGGGCTTTCATTTCACAACTCCCGAATGCCAGGGTATGGCGTGCATGCGACCTGGGCATGAATGATGCCCTGAAGAAAGGCATGAACCAATTTGCCCCAAACCGCCGCTGCTGTCACAGGCGATTCAAGCCCAAGCCTACACGATAACCCCCGCGTAACCTCTCCCCTAACCTTTATACATTCAACCCGATTGGCAGTTAAAGAGTTAACTTAACCTGTTAATTTACTGTAAGGCTATTGCTTCTATCTTTAATTGAGCGTAGTTTACGTCTGACGAAATACTTTCTCATTTTTTCTTAGATCTGAAAATTTATCAGGGCTATATTCTACGCCCAGAAGTAAGCGCTGACAATAGGTAGAGATCATTGGTCGAAGTGTCTCGTCGTGTGCCTTGATGTTGAATTTTTCTTCCATCGCTGATGAAGGCGAAATCAGGTCTTTGGGCATCACAGAAAAAACTGACTGAAAAAAGAGAGGCTACTTATGCGAAGTAAACGAAATCCGCTCACTTTGAAAAAGACCGTCTTCGGCATGCTGATGCTTTTAATGAGCATCGGCATGGTGGCCAACGTCCAGGCCCAGTCGTCGACGGTCGGTAATATCAGCGGCACGGTGCGCGACCCGCAGGGGGCCGCCGTCCCGAAAGCCGGCGTAGTCATTCAGGACGAAAAGACGCAGACCTCACGCACGGTCACCGCCGATGACAACGGTTTCTATTCCATCCCCAGCTTGCCGGTTGGCCGTTACACGGTGAGCACCGCTCCGCAGGGATTCAAAAAGACGCTCGCCAGTGTCGAACTGCACGTCAATGAGAATCTCACGGTCAACTTAACCCTTGAGATTGGCGGCGCTACGGAGGTCGTCAATGTATCGGCTGATGTCGGCCAGGTCGAAACCCAGAGCGGCGAAGTCAGCAGTCTGGTCGCCGAAAAGCAGGTGACCGAGTTGCCCTTGAACGGGCGCAATTACGCCGCTTTGGTGACGGTGGTGCCGGGGGTGTCGACGGCAGGCAGCTTCGCGGCGCGCGGCACTGGTCTGGATTCCAACGTCGATATGTCGGTCAACGGCAACGCCTCGAACGCCAATATGTGGACGGTGGACGGGGTCAACAACATGGACGTTGGCTCGAATGCGACGCTGCTGGTCTTTCCGTCTATCGATTCCATCGCCGAGTTTCGCGTTGAGCGCAACAGCTTCAGCGCCGAGTTCGGCCAGGCGCAAGGGGCGGTCATCAATCTGATTACCAAAGGCGGCGGCAATCAGTTTCACGGCACGCTCTTCGAGTTCCTGCGCAACGATGCGTTGAATGCGACATCCAACTTCCTCAATCAGGCCGGTCAGCCGAAGCAGCAACTGCGCTATAACAACTTCGGCGGCAACTTCAGCGGGCCGATCATCAAGGATCGGATCTTCTTCTTCTATTCTGAGGAGTGGCGGCGCGAGCGGCGCGGCACCGTGTTATCGGCGCACGTGCCGACGATAGCCGAGAAGCAAGGCGATTTCAGCGGCGCGATTCTCACGGGCGGCCCGCCGCCGAACGATCCGCTGACCGGGCAGCCGTTTCCGGGCAACCGTATTCCTGCCAACCGGCTCAGCCCTGCGGGTCTGGCGATTGTGAAGATCTTTCCGAATCCCAATAACCCGGCAGATCCCACGGGGAGCAACTGGATCTCTTCGACGCTGGAGCCGGTCAACACCCGCCAGGATCTGATTCGCGGCGATATCACGATCACCAGCAAGATGAACCTCATGGTTCGCTATATCAATGAAACCTGGTCGCACGCCAACGCGGCGGGCAACTTCTGGGGAGACACGCCCTTCCCGACCCTGAGTTCGGATTGGGATCAGCCCAGCAAGAGCTTCGCCGTCAAGCTGACGAATAGCTTCACCGCCACGACGGTCAACGAGTTCCAGTTCTCGCGCGCCGGCAATGACATCATCGTGACGACGAACCCCGGCGGCCAGGCGCTCAACGACGAAATCGCCTCGAAGTTCCCCACCGTCTTCCCGCGCACCGAAGGCACGGGACTGCCAACCGTAGGCTGGGGGCCGGGCGGCTATCCGACGCTCTGGCATCAAGCGCCGTGGCAGAATCACGAAGACCTCTTCATCTGGAAAGATGATTTCTCGAAGGTTTTGGGCAGTCACAGTATCAAGGTTGGCGGACTCGTCAGCCATAACATCAAGAATGAAGAGCCCAACGGCGCTAGCGGACTTTACACGATTCAGACGAGCAACACGCGCACAGGCAACTTCCTTGGCGAACTGCTGGTCAAAGACCTGCCGATATTGGAATACAGCGAGGTTGACCATCAGGAGACGGCGACGGGCCGCTGGCATGACTTTGAATTCTATGGCAACGACACCTGGAAGGCGCGTCCCGGCCTGACGCTGACTCTCGGACTGCGTTGGTCAAGGTATTCGCCGGCCTACTCAAACGACGACCGCATCAGCAACTACGTTCCCAGCCTGTTTGATGGCGTCAACCCATTGAGCGGCCTGGTGCGCGCCGATCAAGCCGGGCAGGCCGGCTTGCCGCGCTCGCTGGTCAACGCCTATAACAATGGATTCCAGCCGCGTATTGGCGTCGCCTGGGATGTCTTCGGCGATGGCAAGACTGCGGTGCGCCTCGGTTTCGGGCGGTTCATCGGGCGCGCCAACGTCATCGAAGATGTCTTGCGTATGGCGACCAATCCGCCCTGGAGTACGACCGTAGATACGGGCTGGCGCGGCGAGACCTCGCTGGCAGATTGTCCGACTTGCCGCAGCCTGGATACGATCAATCCGGGGCTGAAAGGTGCGGTTGCCGGCGTCGGATCGAGCACGCCTTTTGCTGCCGTCAACACCGAATTCCGTCCGCCTGAGAGCTGGCAGTGGAACCTGACCGTATCTCGCGAAGTCATCAAGGACACAGTGGTGGAAGCCTCTTACATAGGCAACCACGGCCTGCACATCTGGCGTCGCGGCGTCGCCTATAATGACATTGATCCGGCTGCTCGCCTGCAAAATGCCTTGCTGATTCGCAATCTCGATCCCGGTCAGACGGCATTCCAGGACGCGCACCGCATTCACCCAGGACTTGGGCCGATCACCGGCAGCGAGTCTTCTGGTGATTCGCATTACCATGCGTTGCAAGTTTGGGTGAACCGTCGTTTCGCCAACCGGCTGTCGTTCCAGGCGGCTTACACCTGGAGCCATACGATTTCAAACGTGCCGTTGACCTCGTTCACCACCGCCACGACCGATCCCTTCAATTATGATCTCGACCATGGCGATGCTGACCTTGACCGTCGGCATATGTTTGTTTTCAACGCCGTCTATGTGCTGCCCGCGCTCAAGCAATGGGGGCCAATCGCCAGCGGTGTATTGGGAGACTGGCAGTTGAACACCATCGTCTCAGTGCTGAGCGGCGTGCCGGTTGACCTGACCAGCAATACGAATACCGCCGGCCTGGCCGGTGGCACGCAGCGTCCCAATCTGGTGCCGGGACAGCCGCTTTATTTGCACGGCGACCCGCGATTCTATCTCAATCCGGCGGCCTTCGCCGTGCCTTCTCCCGGACAGTTCGGCAACGTCGGGCGCGGGGTCATACGCGCGCCAGGACTTCGCAATGTTGACTTCTCGATCAACAAGAACTGGCGGGTGCGCGAGCGTTACGGCGTGCAGTTCCGCGCTGAAATGTTCAATGCCTTCAACCACGTGAATCTGATCACCCTTGACAACAACATTACGTCCGGCACCTTCGGGCACCTGAGCGGTGACCGTGGGCCGCGCGAGATTCAGGTTGGCTTGAAGTTCAGCTTTTAATCCAGTTTATTCTGACTGGATGACGGGCGGGATCACTGGTGCCTCGATCCCGCCCGTATTTCTTAGCGCAGGCAAAGGCCACCGCCTGATCTTTTCGACGGCGATCAATTGCACGATCTTTGAAGGCAGGACGCTAGGGGTTGGCTTTCTTCAATCTCTCGGCGACCTTCTTGATATGATCGCCAAGCTCAATGATGCCGGCGAGGTCGTGGCGGGCTCTGGCTAATTGTTGAAGGTCGACGGTGCCCGGAGTGGCAATAATCGGATTTTTGACAAAGCTCTCGATCTGGCGGCAGAGCGTGATGAGCGCATCTTTCACCTGGGCGTCGTTGGACGGCAACGGCTTTTCCTGATCCCTTTGGTCGGTGTCGAGCTTTTGCAGCGCCAGCGTCGTCTGTAAGCGGCTGGCGCGCTTTTTGATTTCTGCGGTCGTCTCGGCAACCATCGCATAATCGAGCCGCTGGCTGCCAGTGATTGCTCGCACCATATCGTTATGAAGCGTGAGTATGCGTTCGAAATCCAGCTTGACCTGGGCGGTGACAGCGGCGAGTTGTTTCGCATCGGGCTTCTCTTTCGCCGTCGCGCCAGGGTTGTTCCGAAGCTGCATTTCGCGGCGATTCGTCTCCTCGAAGCGAGCCTTAGCCGGGTCCGTGTGGTCGACTGATCTTGGAGGGCCTCCCTGCGCCGAAACCGTGGCGGCTAACGCGAGCAGGAAGGCAACAGCGAATAAGCCGTCTAGGCTTGCAGCTATCGTGGCGGGGCGGTTCTCCATAACAAACCTCCGCTGCGCTTCGAGTTCAGTCCGTAGGCTTGCAGTATAATCCTTCGGCCCGCCGCCAACAAGCGGGAGAGGCTGGCCGAAGGCCCGGCGCGCGCGGATTGAATGCTCATGTTCCAACTGGACGAGCCGCCGGAAGCGCACGGCTGGTTCGCATCATTTGAGGCAGAAGTAGACTCTGCGGGAGCGGCAGCGATCACTGGACTTGGGGGATGGCTTTGTTATCATGGTTCGGCTTAGCCCGATGAACAAGTGGAAGGCTCAACCTGGTTCAGCCCTGCGTCTGGGTATCCCTGAGAAAGAAGTTTGAGTTATGCAATTGCGGTCGACCTGTCTCCCTCTTTTATTTCTGCTGGCAATTTTCCAATCGCCGCAAAACCTGTTAAGGCAGCATTATGAAGCTGCCGAAGCGCAGGCACGCGCCGGCAACCTGGCTGCTGCGGAGACCGAATACAAAGCGATTCTCGCTCTCGGCTACTACAGGCTAGGAAAGGTCTATGCGGCGCAACAATCTTATAAAGACGCCGTCACCGCCTTTGAAGCAGCGGCCCGCTTCGGCCCGGATTCGCAAGAAACGCTGATCGATCTGGCGATTGCTTACTTCAACGCCGAACAATTTGAGAAAGCGCTCGCCCCGCTCGGCAAAGCGCTTGCCGGTAATCCGCAGAACGGGGCGGCGCACCACATGCTGGGCAAGACCTATTTTATGCTCGGCGACTTCGTCAAATCTGCCGGCGAACTCAAGACGGCGCTGAAGCTCAAAGCCGATGATTATGATGTCGCCTATACGCTCGGCCTCGCTTACCTCAAGCAGCGCCAGTTCGCCGCCGCCAAGCAGGTTTATGAGCAGATGCTCAAACAACTCGGCGACCGCCCGCAACTGCACATCCTCTTCGGGCGGGCCTATCGGGAAACCGATTTTCTGGCCGAAGCCATAGACGAGTTTAAAAAGACCCTGGCGCTTGATCCGCACTTCGCGCGAGTCCATTACTATCTCGGACTCACCCTTCTGCTCAAAGACGGCTCCGCGAAGCTTGACGAGGCGGCTGAAGAATTCAAGATCGAGTTAGCCTCGCACCCTGAAGAATTCTTCGCCAACTATTATCTCGGAGTGATCTACGCGATGCAGAGAAAATGGGAGCCGGCGATTCCCCTTCTGGAGAAGGCTTCCAAGATGCAGCCGAAAAATCCCGATCCTTACTTTCAACTCGGCCAAGCCTATCAGTCGGTCGGCCATCACGAACTGGCCATCGAGGCGCTCAAACAGAGCATCGCCCTGACGCCGTCTCTGGATCATAACGATCATCAAGTCGCCGCCGCACACTACCAGCTAGGGCAATCTCTACTGAGAACAGGCCGCGCCGAAGAAGGAGAAAAAGAGATACAACTGGCAGCGGATCTCAAGGCCGAAGGCTTCAAACGTGATGAAGCGGTGGCGACGAATTATCTCAACTCGGCCCACCTGCAAGAGCAAAACAACCGGCTCCCGAAGGCCATCTTAGCCGGAGGCATCATTGAAGAATCGACCGGGCTGGATGAAAAGGCCGCCACCGAGTTGAAGAGCAACGAAACCTATTTCGTCAAAGTGATTGCCAGCGCCCATTCCAACCTCGGCCTGCTGCGGGCGCAGCAACAGGACTTTCGCACGGCTGCCGAGCAGTTTGCGCTGGCCGCCGGCTTGAACCCGCAACTCCCGGACATTAATTTCAACTGGGGGCTGGCTTGCTATAAGGCCGAGTTGTATAACCAGGCCATCGCACCGCTTGAGAATGCATTGCAGGCGAATGCGAATAATCTCTCGGCCAAACAGTTGCTCGGCATGAGCTACTTCATGGCGGACAACTACGAGCGCGCCGCCCAGTTACTCGCCGATGTCGTGGCGGTCAAAAAAACCGATGCCGGTCTTTACTACACGCTGGCCGTCTCGCTGATCAAACAAGGAAAGCCGGAGCAGGCGAATCAGGTAATTCAGCAGATGGTCGCCGCCGCCGGCAGCAGTCCGCAACTGCATATACTGCTTGGGCAGGCTTACTATGAACAGGGGCAGACCGACAAATCGCTCGACGAATTAAAAGCCGCGCTGGCGGCGGACAATAAAACGCGGCTGGCGCATTACTATACCGGCCTGATCTATCTGAAGACGGGAAAGTTCGACGAGGCAGCCCAGGAATTTGAGAGCGAACTGGTTCTCACCCCAAACGATCTGCAAAGCAAATTCCATCTTGGATACGCCCTGCTGGCAGGCCAAAAAATTGAGCGCGGCATTAAGCTGATGCGCGAGGTCACCCAAAGTAAGCCAGATTACGGCGAGGCGCATTACGAACTGGGCAAGGCGCTGTTGCAGCAAGGCGATCTCAAGTCGGCTGTGACCAGCCTTGAACTGGCGGTCAAGCTCAAGCCCGATGAATTCTATGTCCATTATCAACTCGGTCGCGCCTATCTGGCCGCCGGGCGTCAGGCCGAAGGCGAGCGCCAGGTGGAAATCTCCAAGCAACTGAAAGAGAAGGCGCGCGTCCAGAGCAGTCAGTGATCTTTAAGAGGTAACCGGAGTTGTTTTTCAAGAGAATTTATTCAATTGTAGCACTCATCATTCTGCTGTCAGGGATTGGCTTGCCGGTGCCGCGCGCCCAGTCTCTGGCTGTGCGTTTCACTGACATCACCAAGGCGGCAGGCATCACCTTCCGGCATGTGGCGTCGCCGGAAAAGAAATATCTCATCGAATCGATGAGCGGCGGCGTCGCCATGTTCGACTATGATAATGACGGATGGATGGACATCTACTTTGTCAACTCTCTGAGCGTCGACCTGGCCAAAGCCGGCGGCAAAAGCAAAAGTATTCTTTATCACAACAACGCTGATGGCACCTTCACCGACGTGACCGACAAGGCCGGCATCGGTGATGTCGGCTGGGGCATGGGAGCGGCAGTCGGCGATTATAATAACGATGGCTTCGATGATCTCTATGTCACCTGCTTTGGTGGAAATCATCTCTACAAGAACAACGGCAACGGCACGTTTACCGATGTGACGAAGGCTGCCGGCGTAAGCGACGGGCGCTGGTCAACCGGCGCGGCGTTTGTCGACTATGACAACGATGGCAAACTCGACCTGTTCGTCGCCAATTATGTGGAATATGATCTGAATCACTTACCGGAGTTTGGCAAAGACAAGACCTGTCTGTACAAAGGCATCGCCGTGCAGTGCGGCCCCCGTGGCATGAAGGGTTCGGGCGATTCGCTCTTTCATAACAATGGCGACGGCACATTCACCGATGTCTCGAAGCAAGCCGGCGTCTCTGACCCGCATGGCTTTTTTGGCATGGGGGTTTACTGTAGCGATTTTGACGACGATGGCCGGGTTGACATCTACGTGGCCAATGATTCGACGCCGAATTTCCTTTATCACAACAATGGCGACGGCACCTTCAAAGACCTGAGCTTCCTCTCCGGCACGGCCCTGAACGCCGACGGTGCCGAACAGGGCAGCATGGGCGTGGCCATCGGCGACTACGATCATGATGGGCGCTTTGATATTTTCATTACTAATTTCGTAGACGACTACGACACGCTTTATCACAACGACGGTCGCAATTTCTTCACCGATGTCTCGTACAAGGCGAATGTCGCCGCCGTCAGCATGCCGCTGGTCCGCTGGGGAACCAAGTTCTTCGATTACGATAATGACGGCTGGGGCGATCTGTTCGTCGCCTGCGGCCAGGTTTACCCGCAACTCGAACATTACCGCCAGCGCAAGCTGCTGCACCACAACAACCGCGACGGCACGTTTACAGAAGTCGCCGCGCAATCGGGCGCACCGCTCATGGAAGAGCGCGCCGCTCGCGGCGTCGCCTTCGGCGATATCGACAACGACGGCGATATCGACATCGTGGTCAATGACCTGGACGGCCCGCCGCAACTATTACGTAACGACGGCGGCAACGCCAACAATTCGATTTTGATCCGCACGATTGGCGAAAAGAGTAATCGCGACGGCATCGCTGCGCGCGTCAAGGTCGTCGCCGGCGATCTGACGCAGATCGATGAAGTGCGCAGCGGCGGCAGCTACATCTCGCAAAATGACATGCGGCTGCATTTTGGTTTGGAGAAACGCACGAAGATCGACCTGATCGAAATCCGCTGGCCGAGCGGCATAGTCGATAAGATTACCAATGCGACGGTGAATAAAATTCTCACGGTCAAGGAAGGCAAAGGTCTGGTCGAACAGAAAGAGTTCAAGACCATGCGCGGCGACAGGTGAGCGGCGGGGTGACCCGGAGAATCTCAAATGGCTTTCGGATGCAAGACAATTTGTGATTCCGGCTACAGATTAAAAGCCGCGACCGCTGCCGGTCAAGGGCTGCTGGGCGTCGCGCTTTTGTTGCTTCTGCTTGCGCCGCTGGTCGCGGCGGCGCAGAAGGATCGACTGGATGGCCGCCTTGAGCAGGCCGTCCAGGCGATTCGTCAAAACCGCATGGCGGAAGCCGAGCAGCAGTTAAATAGTATTTTGAAGGTCGCACCGAACGAAGCGCGGGCGCTCAATCTGCTGGGCACGATTCGCGGCAGCCAGCGGCGATTTGACGAGGCGGAAACGCTGTTTGCGCGGGCCATAAGCCTTGACCCGCAACTCGCCGGGGCGCATATGAATCTGGCTTACCTTTACATGCTCAAAGGCTTGCCGGAGAAGACCGCCAGCGAATTAAAAGAAGTCCTGCGCCTGGAACCGAGCAACCAGGATGCGCTGAACAAGCTCGCGCAATTGCTGCTCTCGCAGAATCGGGCTGACGAATGCATCGGCTTTCTGGAGAGCATAAAAAATGTCTCATCGCCATCTGTAAGCTTATTTACACTGCTCGGCGATGCTTATTTGAGCAAAGGCGAGCCGAGCCGAGCCGAAGAGAATTACCTCGCGGCGCTCGATAAGCAAAACGATTTGGCGGAGGCCCTGCTTGGCCTGGCGCGGGTCGCGCAATTCAGGGGCGACGGGAAAAACGTTTCTCTCTATTTATCGCGTGCCAGGCCGGTTGCATCCAGATCGCCCGAACTGCTTTACCAATTCGCCATGATCGCGTTGAAGTCTGAGGCCGTAGAAGAGGGCCGTTCAGCCTTGCAGCAAGCCGTCACGTTGCGGCCAGATCAGCCGGCGTATTTCCTGGCGCTTGGCGACGCCTGGCTGAAGAAGCCTGACCTGTTTGAAGCCGAGCAAGCTTTCCGCCGCGCCCTCGAATTGCAGCCGGAAAACCCTTCGGGGCAAATGTACCTTGGCTACACCCTGCTCAAGCAGAAGCGCTACCCGGAGGCGCGCACCTACTTGCGTAAGAGCATTCTGGCGGATCCCAACCGGCCTGAAGCGGTCTACTATTTGGGCGTGGTCGCGCAGGAACAGAACGAGGATGAGCAAGCCCTGGAAATCATGCAGGGACTGGCCAGGCGATTTCCCGGTTTTGCCAGCGCGCACATCGCGCTCGGCATTGCGTATATGCGGCTGAAAGATTATCTACGCGCCCGTCAAGAGCTTGAACTGGCAGTGAAGCTAGATTCGGATGAGCCGCGCGCCCACTACCATCTGGCAGTGCTGTTCGCCCGCTTGAAAGATTCCGAGCGCGCCCGTCAAGAGATGCAGATGGTCGAGCAGTTGAAGAGCAACAAAGGGCGGGCGCAAGACAATGAACTGTTTGCGCCATCAGCGGCGAAGCCGTGATCGTCATAGAAGAGCCAGGAAGGTGAATCATGTTGAGAGTCTTTATTAACCAGCGACTGATGAGCTTGTCGGCGTGCGTGCTGGTGACGCTCGCTATCTGGGTGTCGGCGACGCCGGCGCAATCACCAAAGGGCCAGGATGATACGGTCAAGCTCAAAACCCATTTGATCACCATGGATGTGATGGTGAAGGACAAAAAGGGCAAGTACATCACCGACCTCAAAGCCGACGATTTTGCGATCATCGAAAACGGCGTGCCGCAGAAGGTAGAGTTTTTTGATCCGCCGCTTTCGAGCAGCAGTGTAATTAATCAGCCAAAGGCTGCCGACCCGGCAAAGCCGGTCGCTCAGAGCAGCGCGCCGACGCACATTATCACGCTGGTGTTGGATGGTGCGACGACCGAACAGGGCAATCTCAAGCAGGTGCGCGAAGGGATGCTGCGCTACATTCGCGAGCGCATCGTCCCCGCCGACATGGTGGCGATATTCGCAGTGACGACGGACTTGCGGCTGCTGCAATCATTCACTCAAGATAAGGAGAAGATGGTTGCCGCCATCGACAAAACCAATGATTTAACCGCTTCAAATAAGAACACGGAACGCAATCAGATCGCCCAGGACATTCGCCAGGCGCAGTTGGAACTGGAAGGATTGCCCGGCACCAGTGGTCTGCCGCAATCAGCAGAGGCGGCAAACATCGGTTCAACGGCAGCCCGCAGTCTCATCCTGAATAACGTCTTGCAACAATATCTGAAGCTGCGTTCGCAACTGAGCGTGCAGCAAGCGCGGCCCGTACTGGCCTCGCTTGCCGCCATCTGCAAGGCCCTGCGCACGGTGCCTGGCAAGAAGACGCTGGTGTTGTTTTCCGAAGGGTTTATCACGCCGGAAATTCTCGACTGGCAAGTGCAAAGTGTAGTCGACATCGCTAACGGCGCGAACGTCGCTATCTATATCATAGACTCTGCCGGACTGCGCACCAGCACGCCGCTCGGAACGGGGCCGGGGCCGACATCGCCGCTCGCAGGGGTGGCGGCAACGGGCAATACCCATGACCGTATAACCGCCTCCACTGCGGGCGGCGAAAGCCTGTTTGACAATGTGCGGCACGAGGGCCTTGATCGCCAGTACGACATCCTCTACCGCATATCGGGCGATACCGGCGGCGAGTTCATCAAAGGCAGCAATGACATCGGCAAGGGCCTTGATCGCATAGACCAGGAGATTCGCGCCCGCTATACGCTGGCTTATTACAGTTCGGATGCGAACTTTGACGGCAGCTTCCGCAAAGTGAAGATCGACGTGCGCCGTATGGACGCGCATCCGGTGTCGCGCTCAGGTTACTATGCGAATGCCGGCGACAGCATCGTGCCGCTTTCAGCCGATGAGAAGAAGCTACTGGGGAACCTGGCGGCAGTTGAAGCCAACTCGGCCTCGCCTCTGTTTTTGCAGTTGAGCCCGTTCCGGTTTAGAGATGGCAATTACATCGTGCCGCTGGCGCTTGAGGTGCCGACGAGCGTCCTCCAGTTCGAGCACAAGGGCGATAAGCAGACGGCGCAGTTCGAGGTTCTCGGCGTGCTCAGGCAAGGGCCGGAGACGATTCTTTCCCGCCTGGGCAGCAGCCTCAATATCGCGCTGACCGAGGCGCAATACAAGAACAATATTTTTTACCGGCAGAACCTGGAACTGGCTCCGGGAACTTATACGGTCGAGTTGCTGGTCAGAGATAAGCTGTCGGGCAAGATGGCGGCGAGAAAAGAGCAACTGGTGCTGCCCGTTGCCGACGCGGCATTCTCGACCTCCGGCGTGGTCTTGAGCAATTTCGCCGAGCGCACCCAAACACCGGCGGCGACGGCAACGATTGATGTCTTTAATCAGGGCGGCGTGCAAATTCGCCCCTTGCCGAGCCGCCTGTTTCACATCGCGGATAACCTGATCATCTTTTTTGAAACCTACAATGCGGCAAACAATGAAGCGACCGGCAAGCCGCAGGTGCGGGTGACTGTGATGTTGATGAAAGATGGCAAGCTGGCCAGGAAGCCTATGGATTACGTCTTGACCGATACGTCAACCGAGCCGGTGCCGCATTTGACCTTTGCCAAGTACATTAGCCTCGTGGGGCTGGCGACAGGCAACTACACAGCAATGATCGAAACCATGGATATGGTGACGCACAAGCTGGTCAAGCAACAGGTGCCGTTTACGATCACCGAATGATTGGCTGATCGAACGCCTGTCGCCACGGGGCGGCATCATTAAACCGGAGAGGACAAAAATCAAAGGCCGTGCATAAGCCGATGAAAACCCCAGTAAAAAATCGATTGAGCGCGCTACTGCTGCTCAACATTCTGGCGCTCGGTCTGCCGCTCATGGCTTATGCGCAACAGCGGGCGGCGGTGGCGAACACGGTCGTCACCTTTGAAGAGGTGCCCGCCAAGATCAGCGGCATTACCTGGGTTCATAACAATGTACATTCGCTTGAGCGTCACTTGCCGGAGACGGTAGGGGCCGGGTGCGCCTTCTTCGATTATGACAATGATGGCTGGATGGACATCTATCTGGTCAATAGCGGCGCGGCAGATTTTTATACCCCGGCCACACCGCTCAAGAACGCGCTTTATCATAACAATCACAATGGCACGTTCACCGATGTCACCGATAAAGCCGGCGTCGCTGGCGGCACTTTTGGCATGGGCGTGGCCGCTGCGGATTATGATGGCGATGGCTGGCAGGATCTTTACATCACCAGTTATGGCCGCAACCTGCTTTATCACAACAACGGCAATGGCACGTTCACCGATGTGACGGAGAAGGCCGGCGTTGCCGCGCCCGGCTGGTCGACCTGCGCCGTCTGGTTCGACTATGACAATGACGGCAAACTCGACTTGTTCGTGTCCTCCTTCGTTGCCTATGACAAGACGCAGCACGTGCTGTGCACGGATGAGACGCTCAAGCAGTTCTACTATTGCGTCCCCCGCCTGTTCAAGCCGCGACCGAGCCACCTTTTTCACAACAATGGCAACGGCACCTTCACCGATGTGAGCCAGGCGTCGGGCATCGCCAACGCGCCGGGCAAGTCATTCGGCGCGGTCGCCTCTGATTTCAACAATGACGGGTTGATGGATCTCTTCGTCGCTAACGACACCATGCCCAACTTCGTCTTTATCAACAAAGGCGATGGCAAATTTGAAGAAGAGGGACTGGCCGCAGGGGTCGCTTACGGCGACAACGGCAAACCGCGTTCAGGCATGGGCGTAGACGCGGCGGATTATGACGGCGACGGCTGGCAGGATCTCTTCGTTGCCAACATTGATCAGGAATTCTTCAGCCTCTACCACAACCGCAAGGAGTTGTCATTCACGGATGATGCGGGAGAGATCGCGCCGGCCACACAGATGTTGAGCGGCTGGGGATTGAAGTTTTTTGATTATGACAACGACGGCGATGCCGATCTGTTGCTGGTCAACGGTCACCCCGATGACCTGATCGAGATGCGCGTGGCGCGTGTGAAATACCAGGAGCCGCTGTTGATGTTCGAGAATACCGGGCACGGTTTTAAGAACGTCAGCGCGGAGTCCGGCGCGGTGTTCGCCAAAGCGTTTTCCGGTCGCGGCCTGGCCATCGGCGACTTTGACAACGATGGCGACCTCGACGCGCTCGTTTCGAATAACGGCCAGCCGCCGGTGCTGCTGCGCAACCAGGGCGGCAATCGCAACAACTGGCTCGGCCTGCAACTGGTCGCCACCAAGAGCAACCCCGCCGCCATTGGAACCTTGATTACATGGCAAGCAGGCGGCGTGAAGCGCAGCCGCCTGAAGACCAGCGGCGGCAGCTACCTGGCTTCGCACGACCCGCGCGAAGTGCTAGGGCTGGGCGCGGCTGCAAAATTGGACAGCCTTGAGATTCGCTGGCCCAGCGGCAAACTCGACAAGCTGACGAACCTGCCGCTGAACACTTACATCAGGGTGGTTGAAGGCGAGGGCCTCGCGCGAGCCGCGCCGGCGACGGCGAAATGAGCTTGCGCGTCCGTCTGCGCCAGGCGCAACGACGGTGATGATTTTTTTCGGCGACGATGATTGAGCCGGGTCGCTGATCGGAAAAGCGTGATCTATAGGACAAAGAAAATTCTGCTGCTCGTCGCCTTTGGCTGCGCGGCGGCGGTCTGTCTCTGGAGTCCGCCGCCGCCGCGCAGCCAGGCGCAGGCCGATGCGCCGTTGTCTAAATTATCTCAATGGCAGGCGCGCGATTACCCAGGCAATCAATACGTCGGCAGCCGCGCCTGCGCCGCTTGTCATGCGGGCAAGGCGGCGACGCAAGCACTAACCCCGATGGCCCACGCTCTGGAGCCTGCGGACGATGTCAAAGTCTTGCGCCGAAATCCGCAACTGAGCTTTCGCAACGGCGCTTATCGCTATCAGATTCTGCACGAGAATAATCAGGCCACTTACACAGTCAGCGACGGCGCGACGACGATCACCGAACCTATCCTCTACAGCTTCGGCCTCGGCAAGGTCGGCCAGACCTACCTCTTCCGCCACAACGGCGCGTTGTATGAAAGTCGCGTCACTTACTACGAAAGCCTGCGCGGCCTCGACTTCACAGGCGGGCAGCAACAACTGGTGTCGACCACCGTAGAGGAGGCGCTTGGCCGGCGTCTGAGCCTCGAAGACGCCCGCTCATGTTTCGCTTGCCACGCGCCGTCGGCGGTCAGCCGCTCCGAGTTGCAACTGGATCATTTCATCCCCGGCGTTACCTGCGAGTCATGTCATGGGCCGGGCGCGCGACATCTGGCGGCAATCAAGGCCGGCCAGTTCGACGATCCGCAGATTTTCAATCCGGGCAAACTCGACGGCATCTCGCTGTCGCAGGAGTTTTGTGGTTCATGCCACCGTGGCTTCGGGCAGGTCATGCTGCTGCCGGCACAGGGAGGGGCGAACAATATTCGCTTTCAGCCTTATCGAATCTTCAACAGCCGTGGGCATAATAAGCGTGACCCGCGCATCAGTTGCACGGCCTGTCACGACCCGCATGAAGAGATCAAGCGCGACGCGGCGTTTTACGATTCCAAGTGTCTTGCTTGTCATCTCGCCGATGTGAAAGAGGCGAAGACGGCGACGCGCATGGCGGCGGCCTGTCCGGTTGGCCGGCAGCAGTGCGCCAGTTGTCACATGCCGAAGATTGAGCAGCCTGAAATGCATTCGAAGTTCACCGACCACTGGATTCGCATCGTCAAACCCGGCGCGCCAGTGCCCAGATGATTGCGCAGGGAAGGGAGCCCGATCATGAGGAGTCAGCAGTCCCGCGCCGTTGCCCAGGCCATTTGTGGTCTGGCTGCCATGGCGTCTTTGTTGATGGAAAGCGCGGCGCTGGCTCAGCAGAGTCTTCCGAGCGCGCCGGTGGTTAAAGACCCGAAGTCGCAAACCCGTGAGCGACAGGATCGCGAAGCGACGCTGCGCAGCGCCGAAGTCGGAGCGGCGCTGGACAAGGCTAAAGAACATCGCGTTGAGATCGACATCGAGCAGATCAAGCAGGACTATAAGCGCATACAGATCCTGCGCAATGAGATGGCGCATATTGTTCTCGCCAATCAGCCGTTCGACTACAAGCTGATTGCGGAAAAGGCGGAGGCCGTCGGCAAGTCGGCTGACCGCCTGAAGACGCGCTTGATGCCCAAGGCGGCGGAGCAAAAGGCCGCAGAGCCGAAGCCAACGGCGCAGAAAAATCAGGCCGAATTCAATCAGGTCGAATTCAAAGGCGCGCTCGTCAGGCTCTGTAAATTGATCGACCGTTTTGTCGAGAATCCGGCGCTAAAGGATCCCGATGTCACCAATGCGCAGCAGGCGACTCAGGCCGACAATGACCTGTTGAGCATCATTGAACTCAGCAGCAACGTCAAACGAAGCGCTGAAAAGTTGAAGTCGTCCAGGTGAACTTCTCCGGCGCGATAGCCGACCTTAGCGCCGTTCGATTAGAGGCATAAGCCAACGAGGAAGAGGTTGAAGGAAAAGCAAATTCAAACCAATTGAGGAATTGAATGAAAAACCTAAAAATCGCTATCGGTCTACTTCTCCTGTGCGCGCTGCACACGACAGCGCGGCCAGTTGACTCGGCTCAGCCCATGTCACCGCAACATCATTTAATGCCCGTGCCTGCCGCCGTGCAGTTTCAGACAGGCCGGCTGAAAATCGATGCGACTTTCACGGCGGCGGTCGTCGGCCCTGCCGACGCCAGGCTCGAAGCCGGCATCAATCGTGCGGCGCGCCGTTTAGAAGGCCGGACGGGATTGACGTTTTCGCGCGCTCCCGTAAACGATCCGCAAAGCGCGACGCTGCGCATCGAGTGCAAAGGGCCCGGCAGCCCTGTGCCCTCGCTCAGCGAAGATGAATCTTATGCGCTTGACGTGAGCGACCGACAGGCGGTCTTGAAAACCGCGACCGCCGTGGGCGCACTGCGCGGGCTGGAAACGTTTCTGCAACTGCTTGAAGGTGATCGTATTGGATATTACATTCCGGCGGTCAGCATTCAAGACCGTCCGCGCTTTCCTTGGCGCGGCTTGATGATCGATGCGGGCCGGCATTTTCAGCCGGTCGAAGTCATCAAGCGCAACCTCGATGGCATGGCTGCGGTCAAGCTCAATGTGCTGCACTGGCACCTCTCAGAAAACCAGGGATTTCGCGTCGAATCGAAACGCTATCCGCGCCTGCACCAGATGGGCTCGGACGGGCTTTACTACACGCAGGAGCAGATACGCGAGGTGATTGCTTATGCGCGCGAGCGCGGCATACGCGTCATGCCGGAGTTCGATATGCCGGGCCACGCGACGAGTTGGCTGGTCGGCTATCCTGAGTTGGCAAGCGCGCCGGGGCCTTATGCCATCGAGCGCAAGGCCGGCATATTTGATCCGGTATTCGACCCGACGCGCGAGCCGCTTTACAAGTTTCTCGAAGGCTTTTTCACAGAGATGGCCGGGCTGTTTGTTGACGATTACATACATATCGGCGGCGATGAAAACGAAGGCCGCCAGTGGACCAATAACCCGCAGATTCAAGCCTTCATGAAAGCCAAAGGGCTCAAGGATAATCATGCCTTGCAGGCTTACTTCAATCAGCGGGTGTCGGAGATTCTGCAAAAACTCGGCAAGAAGATGATCGGCTGGGATGAGATTCTCCATCCGAATCTGCCGAATGACACGGTCATTCATTCGTGGCGCGGCCCGGCATCGCTGGTCGAAGCGGCGCGCAAAGGTTACGACAGCATTCTGTCGGCGGGCTATTACATAGACCTAATGTACCCGACCTGGCAACATTACCAGGCGGATCCGGTAGCCGCCGACAGCGCGCTCAGCGAAAAGGAAGCGGCGCATATTCTCGGCGGCGAAGCGACGATGTGGAGCGAGTGGGTCAGCCCTGAGACTATAGACTCGCGCATCTGGCCGCGCACCGCTGCCATCGCCGAGCGCCTCTGGTCGCCGCGCAACGTCACCGATGTGGATGATATGTACAGGCGGCTCGATGTGATCAGCATCGAGCTTGAAGAGTTGGGACTGACGCACGAAAAGAACGTCTCCATGATGCTGCGCCGCCTGGCGGGCACCAAAGAGATCGGCCCGCTGAAAACCCTGGCGTCGGTCGTCGAGCCGGTCAAACATTATCGCCGCAATCAGGATCGTGCGGCGACGATGCTGACGCCGCTGACGCGCTTGATTGACGCGGCGCGCGCCGATAGCGAAGCCGGTCGCGAGTTCGCGGCGCTGGTTAATGGCTTGCTCAGAGACGTTCCGACCTTCTGCCGCAACCAGGAGCGCATCAAGATGGTGCTCACCGGCTGGCGCGACATAAGGCCGGCGCTCGATGCCATGATCGATAAGTCGCCGGTCTTGCGCGAAGCCGAGCAGTTGCCTCGCGATCTTGCAGAGATCGGCGGCGCGGGCCTTGAAGCGTTGTCGTATCTTGCCGCCGACCTTGCGCCTCCCGACGGCTGGCGCGAGGCACGGCTGGCCATGCTCGAACAGGCGGCCAAGCCCAAAGCCGAGGTCGAGTTCGCCATCATCGAGCCGGTCAGAAAACTGATCATCCTGGCAGCGGAGATGCCCGGCCTCAAGAGCATCCCGCAATCGCAATGGAAAGATCGCGTGCTGACCCTGACGGCACAAAAGAGCCGCTAGGACGGTTTGCAAATACAATTCTGTCTTGCAGCACAGGCACCCGCGCATCAAGCAAAACTATTGCGCGGGTGTCTTTATGATTTACTTCCTTAAGGGGACGCTTTTAGGGCTATTCGTTAATGATATGGACGATCTGAAAGCCGCGCTTCACTACGCCGCCCGCCAGTTAGACCATCCTATACTCACCGCATGACGATATGAAATCTGGCTTGCTTGCTTTCACGCCGCGCGGGTTTCCGCTACCATGCAACGGATGCCCAATCCCCACGGACAGGTGAATCATCGGTGATGCTCAAACGAATCGCGCTGCTGGTAATCTTCATTACATCCTCTTTTGTCAACTCACTGGCTCAGGACAAATTCGACTTCTACGGGCGCGGGCCGTATCGCGCTAATGTGCCGCGCCCGTCGTCGGTCACCGGCTATGAGCCGGGCGAATTTCAAACGCCGCACGGACAGGTAGCACGTGTCATCGAAAAGATTGCCGCTGCCGCAACTGACCGTGTGCGCGTCATCGAAAACGGCGAGACCTGGGAGCATCGCAAGCTCTATCTCGTCATCATCTCGACGCCCGAAAACCTGGCGCGGCTCGATGAGATCAAAGCCAATCTCGCTCGCCTCGCTGATCCGCGACAGGTCAAAAGCGAAGACGAAGCCAGTCAACTGGCGCGCAACACGCCAATGGTTGTGTGGCTCAACTACGGCATTCACGGCAACGAATCGGCGAGCTATGAAGCCGTGCAGCAGGTGCTCTATCAACTGGCGGCATCCGACGAGCCGCGCACGCTTGAGATATTGAAGAACGTCGTCGTCGTCATCAACGCCATGCAGAACCCCGACGGCCACGAACGCTTTGCCGTCTGGGAAGACTCGGTGGCGACGGGCAACTCGGAACCCGCGAGCATAGAGCATGGCGAGCCCTATCAAATCTACGGGCGCGGCAACCATTATCGCTTCGACATGAACCGCGATCTGCTGGCGCTGTCGCAGCCGGAAACCCAGGCTACCTTGCGCGGCGTGCGCGAATGGCATCCGCAAGTCTTCGTCGACCTTCACGGGCAGGTGGCGTCCTACTTCTTCCCGCCCGCCGCCGAGCCGATCAATAAAAATCTGCCGCTTGAGCGGTCAAAGTTCTGGTATGACAAATTCGGGCGCGGCAATGCGGCGGCCTTTGATCGCTATGGCTGGAATTATTATAGCCGCCACATCTTTGATATTTACTATGCCGGATATATGGATTCGTGGTCTTCATTACAAGGCGCGACGGGGATGACCTATGAGACGGACGGCGGCGGACCGCGCTCGCTCGCCGTCAAGCAGGACGACGAGACCATCCTGACGTTTCGGCAAGGCATCGCCAAACACGTCACGGCTTCGCTGGCGACGCTGGAGACGGCGGCAGCCAATCGCGCCGCGCGTTTGCAGGATTATTATCTGTTCTTCAAAACCGCCATGGACGAAGGGCGCACCGAGCGTATGAAGCGCGTCGTCTTGCTGCCGGGCCGCGACCCGCAGCGCGCCGCTGATCTGGTGCGCAATCTGGTGCGCCAGGGCATCGAAGTACAGGTGGCGCGCGACGGCTTTCGCTCCGCAGCGGCGCACGATTACACTGGTGCAGCCGTCACCGCCAAAGAGTTTCCGGCGGGCGCTTACCTGATCGATTTCAATCAACCGATGAAGCGACTCGCCAAAGCGCACCTTGAGCCGAGCCCGGAACTTGACGAATCGTTCATCAAGCGAGAGCTTGAACGCCGGGCGCGCAACGAACAGCGCGGCAAGAATGTCGACAAAGAGGATTATGAGTTTTATGACATTACTTCGTGGTCGCTGCCGCTCGCCTTTGGCGTTGAAGCTTACTGGACGGAAGACGCGCCTGCTATAAAAGGCGCGCGGATGGAGACGGTCAGTGTGACAACCGCTATGGGGGCGGCACCGCGTTTACCTGGCGAGACGTTCACCGCATCAGACGCACAACCAATATCAGGACTCGCCGGTGGTGTCGAAGGCGGGCGCGCGAATACGGCATACATCATTCCCTATGGCAGCGATTCGGCAGCGAAACTCGCCATTGCGTTACTCAAAGAAGATTTCAAGCTCGCCATCACCACAAGGCAATTGAATGCCGGTGGTCGCAACTGGCCGGCGGGCACGCTCATGGCGCGAACGGCGCGCAATCCTGAATCGCTGCACGAACGCATCGCCCAACTTGCCGCACAGACCGGCGCGCAGGTCAAAGCCATCAACTCGGCATATACCGAAGAAGGCGACACAGGCATCGGCTCGGAAGCCATCGTCAGCCTCAAAGCGCCGCGCGTCGCCGTCGTCTGGGATGAAGGCAGCGAGCCGACAGGCTACGGCGCGCTGTGGTATACCTTCGAGCGCGTTTACTCGATCAACTTCACGCCCATAAGCATCCGCGCGCTTAAGGCCAGCGACCTCTCGAAGTTCAATGTAATCATTCTTCCAGATGGCTTTGGCGGCGCTTATCAATCGGCGCTCGGCAAAGACGGTATCGATAAATTGAAATCGTGGACGCGCGACGGCGGCGTGCTCATCGGACTGGGCGGCGCGGCGACGATGTTCATGAACAAAGACGTTGATCTCACGTCATCGCGGCTGGTCGGCTCTGAAGACGAATCGCCCGCCGCTGCCGCACCTGCCGCGCCCGCCGCTGAAGCCGCAACGCCGCAATCTACGACCTCGAAGCCCGCCGAAACCAAACCGAAAGCGCCGGGCAGAGAAGCCGCCGCCAAGCCGGATGAAAAGAAGCCGGACGAGAAAGCCGCGCCGAAGAAGAAGCCCACCGAGCCTATCAGTGTGCCGGGCGCGGCGTTTCGCGCCCGCGTCAACCGCGATCATTATCTTGCCTATGGCTACGACTCGGATACGGCGGTGGTGATGATGCAAGGCGATGGCTTCTTCCGCGCCTCGAAAGACGGCGCGAATGTGATCACCTTCACTGCCGATGGGCCGCTCGCGGTCGCCGGTTTTACCTGGCCGGACAACACCGAGGCGTTGCTGCGCGGCAGCGCATTCCTGATTGATGAACCGACCGGGCGCGGCCACGTCATCCTGTTTGCCGAAGACCCTAATTTCAGGTTTCTATGGCGTGCGCCGCAGCCGTTCTTCTTAAACGCCATCCTGCTTGCGCCGGCTCTGAGATAGTTCCGAATGAGGGAAACCGCAGTTGTAGGAGGATGAAAGCAGACGACCAGAGTAGAGGGCAAATAGGCAGTCCGGTAATGTAGCGTGCTTCAAACGCCAGTTCATTGATAATGACTCTAGTTTTGCACAGCCGTTGAGGCAGGTTGCCTGGATTCATTGAAGCGCCGGTAGTAATCTCCTATGTAATCTTTCATCCCGAACTCCATCCAACTCATGCCGTAGCGTTTGGCTTCGTCAACCGCGCGCTGGCCGGTCCAGCCGTCGTGCGTGATGCGATAGACGGCGACGATGGTGCCGGTGCGATCAGCGCCGCGCTTGCAGTGCACGAAGACCGGGCCGTTTTCCTCTGCGCCAATCAGCGCCAGGGCGTGCGCCACCTGCTGATCGCCCGGTCGGCTGAGTCCCGGCATGGCGATGGCATAGTAATGCAAGCCGGCGGCTTCGGCTTCGCGCTGTTCGGCGCGCGCGAGGTCGTCTTCGCCGCGCAGGTTGATGATCGTCTTGATGCCGAGTTCAGCCAATTTACGAATGCCGCCCGCGCCGGGCTGGGCACCGCGATAGAGGCGCTCGCCGACGCGATGAAAGTTGGGCAATTCTTTGTAGCGCAACTCACTTTGCGCAGCGGCGACCGAAACCAGTAGCGCCAGCGTCAAACCAGCGGCGCTCAAGCGTCCGATTCGTTTTGTCATGGATGTACTGCTCCAGTTGATTGCTGCTTTCGTTGATTAGACCATTATTCCGCTGCCAGGCTGCCAACCGATGAAAGTTTTCGGGACACGCGCATGAAAATCTCCTAAACCCCATTCGGGTCTATTCTGTTTTTAGAGGCGATGTCTTTATGATACCGTGTGCCTGAATGTGGTGCAACGACAAACTATCAGACAACATTTTCACAATAGGAGGAGCACGCCCGTGAGCAACGACAGACCGCTCAGAGAGCGAGCGACCGATTTTTTCACCGGCTTGCAGGATGACATCTGCGCGGCTCTTGAACAACTTGACGGCGGCGGCAGCTTCCGCGAAGACCAATGGACGCGCGATGGCGGCGGCGGCGGACGCACGCGGATGATGGAAGGCGGGGCGCTGTTTGAAAGGGCCGGCGTCAATTTCTCCGCCGTTCACGGCCACTTTGAAAATGCCTATGCCGAACGCATGCCGGTCGGCGAAGGCACGCAGTTCTACGCCGCCGGCCTGTCGCTCGTGCTGCACCCGCTGAACCCGCTGGTGCCGACCGTTCACGCCAACTTCCGTTACCTTGAAAGAGGCACTGGCGGCTGGTTTGGCGGCGGCGCGGATTTGACGCCTTATTATCCTTATCGCGAAGACGCGGTGCATTTTCATCGCACCCTGAAGGCTGCCTGCGACCACTTTGATCCATTGTTTTATCCCAAGTTCAAGAAGTGGTGCGATGAATATTTTTTCATCAAGCATCGCGATGAAGCGCGCGGCGTCGGCGGCATCTTCTTCGACTACCTGACGGGCGCGGATGAAGGGCCGCTGCTTGGCGCTGAAGACAAAGCGCCGCGCCAGCCTCGCGGCATCGACTTCATCTTCAATTTCGTGCAGGCCGCCGGGCACGCTTTTCTACCAGCCTATCTGCCCATCGCCGAACGGCGGCGTAATGAACCTTACACAGAGCGTGAGCGCGAATTTCAATTGATCCGTCGCGGGCGCTACGTCGAATTCAATCTCGTGTATGATCGTGGCACGCACTTTGGGCTAGAGACGCGCGGGCGGGCGGAATCGATTTTGATGTCGTTGCCGCCGCTGGTTCGCTGGGTCTACGATTACCGGCCAGAGCCGGGCAGCCGCGAAGCCGACGCCTGGGATTATTTCCGCGCCCATGACTGGCTGGATGAATAAGAAGGGGAGTGAGGGAGATAGGGAGAAGGGGAGATGAGGAGATGGGAGCAGAGATGCTGTGGAGAAAAAGAGAAATGGTACGGCTTGCGGGTTGTTTCCCCACTCCCCATCTCCCTTTCTCCCCCCCCTCCTTCTCGTGCTTGCCCTTGTTGGTCACAGCGCGCAGCATTCCTGCGACAGCCCGGACAAAGCGGTGTGCAATTCGTGTGGTTTGCGTCCCGGCATTAAGCTTGCTCAGGCTCATCGCGGAGAAGAGTGCTGATGCAAAAGGGTACATCATTGGAAATACACGATAATGAAAAGCTGATTGAAATTCCTGCGGGCACGGCGAATCTCGAAGCCATTCTCGCGGTGCCTGAGCTTGCGAAAGGCGTCATCTTGTTTGCGCATGGCAGCGCCAGCGGGCGGCTCAGTCCGCGCAGTCTTTATCTGGCGCGGGCGCTGCGCGAACGCGGCTTCGGCACGCTGCTGATGGATTTGCTGATGATTGACGAAGCCGAAGATCATCGCAAACGCCAGGAGACGGATCTGCTGGCCGAGCGCGTCTTGCTGGCGACCGACTGGATTGAAGAGAACGCTGGCCTGGATGATCTGCGCGTCGGTTATTTTGGCGCGGATACCGGGGCGGCGGCAGTTCTGGTGGCGGCAGCGCGCGCCGGCATTCAGGGCGGCATTCCGATCACCGGCGAACCGGGGCCGTGCGCGGTTGTCTGTCGCGCCGGTCGCACCGATCTGGCAGGGCCTTACCTGCCTTACATCCAAGCGCCGACGCTGCTCGTCGTCGGCGGCAACGATAAAGAAGCCGCCGACGTGAACCGCAAAGCTTATGACGAATTGCGCTGCCAGAAAGAACTGGTGATCATTCCTGGTGCGACGCATCAGTTTGAAGAACCGGGGGCGCTCGATCAGGTCGCGCAACTCGCCGGCGACTGGTTCAGCCGCTATCTCGATCTTGAAAAGAATTGTTAGCCGCCGATCAATTCACTTCCAACTGATCTTTGCTCGGCAGCTTCGGAAATCGCCCGTGCGGCTCCATCTGATACCAGTAGGCCACAGAGTCCATGTCATCCATCAACGGCAAGTAGCGCCCGCCGCTGCGCCACCCAAGCGCCTGAATCGTCACCCGCAGGTCGCTGTCAAAGCGCACCGGGTCAAGGATGTGCCAGCGGTACAGGCCAAAACGTTGCTGCGACTGGTACAGCCCATCCGGCTTGACCACCTGAATGAGCCCTGTATACGGCGTGGTGAATTCCTGATACTGGTGCTTCTCCAGGTGCCTCCGGTTGATTGTAATTAGAATTAATCACCCGCCATGCGCAGCGATGAAGGAAAAAGCCGCCGATGCCGGCGACCCCCTGTAGCGCGCGCGTTAGCGCTGGATCAGTCGAGGCTACAGGCGGTCGCCGGCAACAGCGAGCTTGCAATACGCTTGCAATGAGTGATGGCGCGGGGCGCAGCCGCCGGCCCGTTTATGGCTGAAACTTTGGCGTTTCGGCGTTCGGCGCTTTGGCCTGCATAGAGGCCGCGACGCGCTCTACCTCGGCCATCACCCGCAGGAAGTTCTCGCCGAGCACTTTCTTGATGTCGGCATCCGAATAGCCGCGCTTCATCAACTCAAGGGTGATGTTCGGCAGTTTTGAAATGTCTTCCATGCCGGCGGGCGCACCCGCGAGCGGGATGCCGTCGAAGTCCGAGCCGATGCCGACGTGATCAATTCCGGCGACTTTGGCGATGTGATCAAGGTGATCGATCAACAGCGAAAGCGGTGTGCGCGGCAGCAGGTTGGCCGCCGCCCATTTCTTGAACTCTTCTTCACCGCGCTTCGGATCGTCCGGGTATTGCTTGCGTAATTCCTCTTCCTTGGCGGCGGCTGTCTTGTTGAATTCGACTTTGCGCGGATCCAGAAAGCCATCGTAAAAGTTGACCATCACGACGCCGCCGTTTTTGCCAATGGCGCGCAGCATGTCATCGTCCATGTTGCGCGCGTGACCGGCGAGCGCCCGCGCCGACGAATGCGAGGCGATGATGGGGGCGCGCGACGTTTCGATCACGTCATAAAACGTCTTGTCGGCAACATGAGAAATGTCGACCATCATGCCGATGCGATTCATCTCGCGGACGACCTCGCGCCCGAAGTCGGTGAGGCCGTTATGATGCCTGGCCGTTGCCACATTGATGTCGCCTGACGAGTCGGCCCAATCGTTGGTGTTGGTGTGCGTCAAGGTCATGTAGCGGATGCCGAGCGCATAAAACGAGCGCAGGGTGCGCAGGCTGTCTTCGATGGCGTGGCCGCCCTCGATGCCCATCAGCGCGGCGATTTTGCCACGGCTGGCGATGCGGCGGATGTCGGCTGCGGTCGAGGCCATCTCGAAGGTTTCAGGGTGGCGGCGCACCTGCTCGCGCACCACGTCAATCATGTCGAGAGCGCGGCGAGCGGCACCGCCGCCTTCGGCAGGCTTCTTGCCGACGAACTCTTTGCCGACATAGATCGCGAAGAACTCGGCGTCGAGGCCGCCTTCTTTCATGCGCCGAATATCGGTGTGCGTCTTCAGCGTGCCGTCGGCATTGATGCCGTTCATCGCCAGATCAAAATTGTCGTCGACCATCGGCGAGGTGATGTCGTTGTGCGTGTCGATGACGATGGCGTCGCGGTGCAATTTGAGGGCGCGGGCGCGCAACGCCGGGTCATCGGCTTTGGCGTCGTCCGCCGCCGGTTTTTGTATGGCGGATTCCATTTTCTTATTGCCGTCGCTTGACACCGCCGGCGCTGCAAGCAACGCGGCAAAGCAGAGCAGCGCAGTAACCTTCAAGGTGAAAGGTGCGAGCATAAGTCCTCATCGATTTTGGATTTTAGATTTTGGATTTTGGATTTCCAGAAACACATTTCGAGAATGTTCTGAACCGGTTATGCCTCTCAACTTGAATCCAAAATCCAAAATCTAAAATTCATTTTGATGTGTAGTAACCACGACGGGAGCGCACCAGCAGGCCGGGCCGCTGGGTCTTGACCTGGATCGTGCGAAAGGTGTTTGGGCGCGCGGCGCTCTTTGAGTAGTAAGTCATCACATACTGGGCGCGCACTTCGGCGGCGACACGCCTATAGATTTCATCGAGATCGCGCGCCTCTTTCTTTTGCTCTTCGTAGATGGGCGGAAAGAATGCCTTGCCGCCAGTGTCTTCGCTCATGGCTTTCAAGGCGAACTCGCCGGCCAGATCCTGAACGTTTGCCGATGGCGCAATCCCTGTCGAATGCACGCCGTAAATGATGGCGTCGGCTTTCTGCACTTCAGTCAATGCCTGCGCCAGCGTGGCTGCCGATGCTGTGTCGGTGCCGTCCGACAGCACTACCAGGACGTGGCGGCCTTCGGCAGGGCGTATGTAATGCGCTGCTTCGATGAGGGCGTTGTAGAGAGCGGTTGCGCCTTCGGCTTTCAGGCCGGCGAGCGTCGAAACCAGCCGGTCAATGTCTGAAGTGAATTGCATCTCAAGCTTCGGATCGGTCGAGACGCTCATGATGGCCGCTTGATCGCCGGGTCTGAGCACCTGGCGGAAAAACTGCGCGGCGGCGCGCTGCTCGAAATCGAAGCGATGGCGAATCGAGCTTGACGTATCGAACAAAAAGATCAGACGCAGCGGTAACTGGCCTTCGCGGTAGAATCCGGCGATGTCCTGCCCCTGGTTGTCCTCGAAAATCTGGAAATCGTTCTGCGCGAGGTCATTGACCTGATTGCCTGAGGCGTCAGTAACCGATGTGATGACGGTTACTAAATCAGCGCTCAACTTCAGCGCCGGGCCGTCGTCCTGCGGCTCGTCGGTGGCACGACGCGGGCGGCTGTCGGACGCCGGCGGTGCGGTGGTTTTCGGCGCAGGCTTTGGCGCAGGCGGCTGGCGTGGCGGCGATTGCTGGTCTGGTTTGCGACCCGACTGCTCAAGGACAAAGCCCGCCGCAGGCGGCAAGGCAAAAGACAAAAGGCAAAAGGCAAAAGGCAGAACTGCGGCGAGCAGAATCCTGGCAAGCGGTCGCGGCTTTGGGTGGCGAGACGAACTCGCCTCAGAGCGCCTGGCCGCGCCTAGATGTTCAAGGGCGCTGAGCAGCCAGCCGATCATCCGACGATTCACGGTTGGCGGCAAAATCAAACTCCGCGAGGAAGCCAATGGCGAACCGAAGGCGGTTGTCGCCGAATCAAATTCCAATTTTTGCCTTTTGCCTTTTGCCTTTTGCCTTACCATGCTCATCCTTGTGCGTGTTGCGTGACGGCGGCGAGGTAGCGCGCGCGCCAGTCATCAAAATCTTTTAAGCCCAGTTCTACTTGTAAACGATGCCGCTCGACTTTACGTTTCGCCCGTCGCCGCGCCTCTGCCTCAAGTGGCGGCAGCAGCGCAAAGGTGATGTTCATCGGCTGAAAATTTTTGGTCTCGGCGTTGGCGATATAATTGACCAGGCTGCCCATCGCCGAGCGGCGCGGCGGCGCTTCAGGCTGGTGCCCGCCAGCCAGCTTTGCCGCATGGACGCCTGCCATAAAGCCTGTCGCCATGGCTTCGATGTAGCCTTCGACGCCCGATATTTGTCCCGCAAACAGAACGCGCGGCACCTCGCGCATTTGCAATGTCTCGCCGAGCACCGCCGGGGCGCAGATGAAGGTGTTGCGATGAATCTGGCCGAAGCGAATGAATTCGGACTGCTCAAGTCCCGGAATCAACCGCAGCACGCGCTTCTGCTCGCCGAACTTGAGATGGTTTTGAAAACCGACGAGGTTGTAGCTATCGGCCAATAGATTTTCTTGGCGAAGCTGGACGACAGCATAAGGCATCTGACCGGTGTGCGGATCGCGCAAGCCGACGGGTTTCATCGGCCCATAGCGCAAGGTATCGCGCCCGCGCCGGGCAATCTCTTCAATCGGCAGGCAGCCCTCGAAGTACATGGTCTGCTCGAACTCGTGCAGCGGCACCGAGTCTGCCGCGATGAGCGCCTCGTAAAAGCGATTGTAATCTTCCTCACTCATCGGGCAGTTCAAATAATCGGGGCCGCCTTTGTCGTAACGCGCCGCGCGAAAGGCAATCTCGGTGTTGATCGTCTCGGCGTCGACGACCGGCGAGATGGCGTCGTAAAAGTAAAGATGCGTCGAGCCGGTCAATTGCGCGAGGCTCTCGGAGAGCGCTGGCGAGGTCAGCGGCCCCGTAGCGATAATTACAATTCCGTCGGTCGGGATGGCCTGAGCTTCCTCACGGACGATCTCGATAGCCGGGTGAGCGCTGATGCGGCGCGTCACTTCTTCGCTGAAGCGTTCGCGGTCGACGGCCAGGGCCGCGCCTGCCGGCACCGCTACCGTGTGGGCGACCGCGATAAGCAGCGAACCGCCGCGCCGCAATTCTTCTTTGAGCATGAAAGGTGCGGTGCCCGGCTCATCGGATTTGAGCGAATTGGAGCAAACAATTTCGCCGAGATGAGCGGTGCGGTGGGCTGGCGTGGGACGGGCTGGACGCATTTCGTAAAGGCGGACGCGAGCGCCGCGTTCGGCGGCCTGCCAGGCGGCTTCGCTGCCCGCAAGGCCGCCGCCGATGACGGTGATTGGTTTGTCAGTCATTGCTGTTCGCCTTCATCTGGTTCACTGAAAATTCAACCCTTGAGACTTGACCTCGCCGATATCGGTGATTCCTGCCAGTCTAGAATTCTATCACTCACGCTCGACTGCTATCAAACTTGTGAGTTTTGCCGCCAGCGACAATCTGGTCACCGGTCACTTGTCACTTGTGAGGTTTTGTTATAGTCTTGCGCGGCGTATGAGCGGCGACATCAAAATTCTCGTCGAACAGGCGAATGCAGCTTTTTATCGCGCCCTGGAATCGGGCGTCCTTGAGCGCATGGATGAGATTTGGGCGCACGAGGACTGGGTGCGTTGCGTGCATCCGGGATGGGAGATGATTGTTGGCTGGCCGCGCGTGCGTGAGAGTTGGGAGATGATCTTTGAGGGCGGCCAGCGGATGCGCGCCTCGCCTTCGGATGTGTGGATCAAGATCCTCGGCGATATGGCCTGGGTGAGTTGTCTGGAGAACATCACGGTGTTTGGCGAATCAAGCTTCGATTCGGCACAAGCGGCGGCCACCAATCTCTTCATACGCCGCGAAGCCCGCTGGCTGATGGTGCATCATCACGCTTCGCCGATCCCGATGATGGTCCCGGACGCTTCGTCGGAAGTGATTCAATAGCGTTCAAATTTTCGGAAGAAAATCCAGAATTTCATATCCGCGCCCCGGCCCCTGGCCGGCTGCGTGTCGAAGCCCGAAAAACAATTGTAATAGTTGTAACGCTTTAGCAAAGAACGTGCGGGAAGGCCGGAGACGGTATAGCGTTTGCACATCTGACCGTCTACCACAAGTTTTTCAATCAAAACAGTCAGCAGAGAATCAGGAAAGTTTGTAGTTCCTTGGGCGGAAGGAATGAATTACATAAATTGGCAATCATCGAACCTGAGCGGCTCTAATCCACAGAGAGCCGCTTCCAGCGTCAAAGTTTTTCCGCCATGCGGCCTCGCACCACACAGAGGCTGTTGTACTTCAGCACACACAATCAGGTGAATTGGACAGACGGCGCGTTGCTCAAAAGGCGCGCTGTACACTCGCTTCGTCCAGCCGTACTCGAAGCGAAAACAAAAATATAATTTGTTACTTAGGAGGAAGCACATGACCCCAAAGTCATCTAAATCCGGAAGACAACGTTTCCGCTTCATCAGCAGTGTTTTTCTGTTGGTGGTTATGGTTTGCGGCCCTGGTAGCGCCCTGTCGGCGCTGGCTGCGGGCCTACAAGAAAACAACGGCGCTATTCAGGGGCAGGTCAAAGATCAGTCCGGCGCTGTCGTTCCCGGAGCGAAAGTCACTGCCACAAGCCCTGCGCTGGCCCGTGCGATGGACGCCACCAGCGATAGCGCTGGCAACTACCGTTTTCAAAGCGTTCCGGTCGGCAAGTACGTCGTCACCGCGACGCAATCTGGCTTCAAGACAGTGGCCAAACAAGAGGTCGATGTTCAGCTCAACAAAACCGCGACCGTTGATTTCGACCTGCCGGCTGGCAACGTCGCCGAGACTGTGACAGTCACCGCCAGCGGCGAATCGATTGACGTGACCTCAAGTAAAGCGGCGACCAACATCACGGAAACCATTATTAACAACACGCCCAAAGGGCGCGGCTTCAACTCCATCCTGCCTTATGCGCCGGGCGTGATCTATGACACGCGGGCGGGCAGTTCGCCGACGACTAGCGCCACCCTGGCCACCGGTACGTCGGGCAACAGTCCGGGCGGCGGCGTCGGCGGCTACTCGGTCAATGGTGCGAGCGGCTCGGAAAACTCCTTCGTCATCGACGGCGTAGAAGTCTCCAACGTGCGCAATGCGGCGCTCGGTCGTGAGAGCGCCATTCCGTTTGAATTCGTCCGCGAGATTCAGGTCAAGAGCGGCGGTTACGAAGCCGAATACGGCGGCGCGACCGGCGGCGTGATCAATGTCGTCACCAAGAGCGGCACCAACGATTTTCACGGTGAAGGCTCGCTGATGTTTACCAACGCCGGCTTGAACGCAGCGCCGCGCGGTTTCTGGCAGAGAAATCCCACTGCGGCATCGAAAGCCGAATTCTTCCAGCAGAGAGAAGACCAGTATCGCACCTTCTATCCGGTGCTGGCGCTCGGCGGCCCGGTTCTCAAGGATCGTCTGCATTTCTTCGGCAGCTATGCGCCGGAGGTTACGCGCATCGAGCGGAATATCAATTTCCTTTCGGGCGGCGCGAAGCAGACGACGCAGAGAGTCCTGCGCCATTACGGCATTGGCCGACTCGATTATGCGATGACCAAGAACATGCAGTTCAACACCTCTTATCTGTGGACGCCGATTCGCATTCAGGGTCTACTGACCGGTGTTGACCCGCGCGTTGCGCCACCCTCAAACGATCTGTCCATCGGTGGCGGCTACACGCCGGCCAGTGCCTACACGGCGGCCTGGACGTGGACGCCGACCAGCAAGCTGGTGCTCAGCGCCCGCTATGGCTACAAGTACCTCAACGATAAGGGCACGACCTACGGCTTGCCGACCGCGCCGCTCTATCTCTACGCGCTTGCGACCTCCGGGACGGGCTATTCAGGCCCTGCGGTTCCGGCAGAGTTCGCCGGCGCTGCTGGCAAACAGAACGTCAGCAATCCGTTCCAGGTCCTGTATGACATCACCACCCGGCACAATGTCTATGCCGACGTGGCCTACATTAGCCGCATCTTCGGACAGCAGCACACCTTCAAGGGCGGTTACGCGCTGAACCGCATCGCCAATAATGTGCAGGATGACTACCCGAATGGCCGCTTCGATTTCTATTGGGGCTCAGGCTTCACGCGCGGCAGCATTAGCAATGCGCGCGGCGATTACGGCTATTACATCTGGGAAGATGGCGTGCGTCACAACTCGACCGCCAGCAGCCGCAATCACGGCTTCTATCTGCAAGATGCCTGGCAGATTCACCCGCGCGTGACCATCAACGCCGGTCTGCGCATCGAAAACGAATTTCTGCCGCCGTTCACGCCTGAAGTCAATGGCGTGAAGATTCCCAATCCCATCAGCTTCGGCTGGGGCGATAAGCTTGCGCCGCGCATCGGCGGTGCCTGGGATGTCAAGGGCGATGGCAGTTGGAAGTTGAGCGCCAGCTTCGGCGAGTTCTACGATACGATGAAGTATGAACTGGCGCGCACCTCTTTCGGCGGTGACTACTGGCATGAGCGCGTTTACAAGCTCAATAGCCCGAACATCAACCTGGTGTCGAAAGCCAACCCCAGCGCCCTTGGGCCACTGATCATTGATATTGATAACCGAACGATTCCGATCAATGCCCAGGGTCAACTCGACGGCATCGACCCGGACATCAAGCCGATGTTGTCGCGTGAGTGGATGGTGGCCAGCGAACACCGGCTGCGTCAGAACATGATCGCTTCGGTGCGCTACACGCACAAGAATCTGGTGCGCGGCATTGAAGACATCGGCGTGCTCGACGCCGAGGAGAACGAAGTCTATGTCATTGGCAACCCCGGCTTTGGCGCGAGATCTGATTCAATCATCTGCGCGCCGAGCAGCGATCCTTGCGTGCCGAAGGCGAAGCGCGTTTATGACGGTCTGGAATTCCGCTTCGATCATCAGGTTCGCGAGGGCTTTGCCAAGGGCCTGAGCTACTTCGCTTCCTACACCTACAGCCGCCTGTACGGCAACTGGGCCGGCCTGGCCAACTCGGACGAAGCGGGCCGCTCGCAGCCCAACGTCAGCCGCGCCTTCGACTTGCCGTATGGCAGCTTCGATGCGCACGGGCATAACGTCTTCGGACGCCTGCCAACCGACCGCCCGCACCAGTTCAAGCTGTTTGGCAGCTATGAACTCAAGACCCGCGCCGGCTTAACGAACTTCTCGCTGTCGCAGATCGCTTACAGCGGCACGCCGCTGAGCTCGGAAGTTCTGGTGATCGTGCCGGTCTTCTACAACGGTCGCGGTGACCTCGGACGCACGCCGATCTTTACCCAATCAGACCTGTTGCTGGCGCATACGGTCAAGCTTGGCGAGCACGTTACCGCCAAGTTTGACGCTAACGTCATCAACTTGCTCAATCAGGCAAACGTGGTTGGCGTGACCACGCGCGTCAACCGCAGTGGCAACATCGCTTTGTCGCTGACGGATTTCCTGAAGGGCATCGATGTTCCTTCGTTGCTTCAGCCTGCGGCAAGTTCGACGCCGCCGGCCTTCAACCCGATCTACAACCTGCCCAGCGCCTATCAGGGCGGGCGTGAAATCCGCCTCGGCTTCCACCTACAGTTCTAAGGCAGAAGCCGCCGGCAACGGATAAAATCAAAGGGCTGCGCATTACCGTGCGCAGCCCTTTTTTACGGCCAGTGAAGCGATGTTACATCGCTTACTTTTTCGCTTTGGCCTTTTCTTTCATCTTGCTGATCAGATCCTTGATCTTGGTCGGGTCTTTCAAGCCTTTGACCTCTTTCAAGTAAACCTCCAGCTCGCGCGCCGCCTCACTGTAATGTTGCTGTTTGTCATAGATGCTGGCAAGGTAGAGGTGCACCTCAGCAACCTGATCGCCGCCCAGTTCATAAGCTTTCTTAAAGGCCGTCTCAGCTTCGCTAAATTCGCCGTTGCCGCCATAAGCGAGGCCAAGATACATAAAGACGTTGGCATTGCCGGTGTCGATTTCGGCGGCGCTCTTCAGCCAGCGCAGGGCTTCCGCCGGGCGACGCAGTTTCAAATGCGCGACGCCGAGCGCATACATACTTTTCGGTGCCGTCTTGTTGACCTCCAGCGCATGGGTTAAGACCGGCACCGCCGGATCGAACTCGCCGCGCTTGACATATTCGGTGCCCAGCAGTTCCAGCGCCTGATAGTAATCAGGAAATAGATCAACCGCCTTCTTGAGCGCGTCGATGGCCTGATCGGATTTGTTGTCTCTGATGTTGTCCAGGCCGTGTTGATATTCGCTCTTGGCCGTGTCCGGCACGGTCTGCGCGAAGACCGTGCCGCTGGCTGCCGCCACATCTCTCTTGCGTTTGATGATGAGGTCTATCGGGTAGGGTTCAGCGCCGACCGGCGGGCCATTAGGATCTGTGGCGCGGAGGCGCAACGATTGCAATTCGATTGATACCGTCTGCTCCTCAAAAGGCATCCCCGCCGGCTCGACTTTTAAGTAATATCTGCCCGAAACCAATCCGTTGAATTTGAATCGGCCCGATGTATCTGTGAAGACAGTGTTGATCGGTTGATAGTTTTCATCGGTCAGAGAGATGCGAATGGCATTCACTGGCTTGCCGCCGTTATCGCGGACGCTGCCAAGAATGTTGAAAGATTGAAACGGCGAAGCCGGGAGAGCTAAGCAGAACAATAAAAATCCTAGGATCATGGTGCACGCTCCGAAAGAGGTTTTTGACCGCCGCGCCAGATGGAAGTCTCGGTCTCCCACAAGCGTTCTGATCGGGTGGCTCAGATTATACACTCGATTGGCCGTTATTTGTCGAGTGAGCTTGTCGGAATTTCCCGCGCTGCCGAATTGTTCAAGAGATTGCGAGCCAATAATCTACCGACAGCGCTTGATGGAGCTAATTTTTATTCCATCTGCCGCCTTTGATGATATAATAGGGTCGCCTCAACTAAGGAAGTGCAAGCCGATAATTGAATCAGCGCGTTGTGATTCACCAGTGGGCTCACGGATCCAGGCCCTAATTTGAACACGGGCACTCATCTGTGTAGATTGAATCACGCAACGGCAGACGTGCCAGCGGGATCAGGGTGGATGACGAAACCACACTCGCGCGGTTGCCAGTGTTACAACTTCAGTAATAAAAATCATATTTTCTAGCCACTCCCCTGGTCATGATTACGCCATCGGTGCCGCTCGTAACGCCCGTGCTGACCGCTAGCCACATCCGCGAGCGGCGTGACTTCAGATCAAAACAACAGGAGGCCAAATGAACCTTTCTGAGCTTAGGAGAATAGCCATTTCGGTCACGACCATGGTATTGCTGCTGACCTACCTGGTCGTGCCAATCCGCTCACTTGCGCAAACGTCGAGCACCGGCGTCATCACCGGTGTCATCAAGGATCAATCCGGGGCGGTCGTTCCCAACGCATCCATCAAGGCGACCAACATGGCCACCGGCGTCGAGCGCCGCACCACGGCGAGCGATTCCGGCACTTATGAATTGACGCAAATGGTGCCGGGCGATTACCGCGTCGAGGTCGAAGCCAAAGGCTTCGCTCGCTACGCCACCGAGCCGGTCACCGTCAACGTATTGTCGCGCGTCACCCTCGATCCTGAATTGAAACCTGCTGGTGCCACCGAGCAGGTCACCGTCACCAGCGAAGCCGCGCCGCTGATTGAGACTGGCAAGACCGACGTCGGCGGCGTCATCACTCAGAAACAACTGGATAACCTGCCGGTCAACGGGCGCTCGTTCGCTTCGCTGGCAGTGTTGATTCCGGGCGCGACCCTTGAGCCATCGTTCGACCCAACGAAAGCGCGCACCGGCACGTTTTCGGTCGGCGGCTCGACCGGGCGCAACCTCAACATCACGGTCGATGGCGGCGACAACAAAGACAATGCAGTCGGCGGCATCCTACAAAACTTCACAATGGAAGGCATACAGGAGTTCGCGCTATCGACGCAGCGGTTCTCGGCAGCCAACGGGCGGTCGGGCGGCGCGCTGCTGTCGGTCATCAGCAAGAGCGGCACGAACCGCTTGCACGGCACGGTCTTCGGTTTCTTCCGTGACGACAAATTCAACGCCAATGCGCCGCAACTGCTTGCCGACGCCAACCCGTCGCTGTTTCCCGATCAGAGCGACATCATCAAGCCGCCGTTTCAACGCCAGCAATTTGGCGGTTCGATTGGCGGCCCGCTGATCAAGGACAAAGCGTTCTGGTTCGGCACGGTCGAGCATTCGCGCGAGCGTGGCAATTCCATCGTCCCCGGATCCATCTTCAACGAAATCCAGTTGCTTGAGCCGCTCGGCTATCAAGCGGTGCGCTTTCTGCCGCAGCCTTATGACGACACGCAGTTCACCGTCAAAGGCGATTTTCATCCGTCCAACGATCACTCGTTCACGGTGCGTTACGCCGGTCAGAATAATATATCGGTCAATGATCAGGCAGGCTTCCTGACGGTCTTCACCGATCTATCGGGCGGCGACAAACAGGTCAACGACCTGCACAGCCTCCTGGGGTCGTGGACGTGGACGGCGACGCCGACGGTGGTCAATCAGTTCGTCTATCAGTGGGCCACCTTCAACAATCAGATCGTCGCCACCACGAATTTACCGCTGCTGGTCTTTTCCGATGGCCTGTCGGTCGGTCGCAACGGCAACGTGCCGCAGCAGACCTTGCAGCGCAAGCACCAGTTCCATGATGACCTGACCTGGAATCGCGGTAAGCATGGGTTCAAGTTTGGCGCTGATTTCGTCTACGAGCCGACGCTCGGCGGGCTGTTCGCGTTCAACTCGGCTCCGGAGTATGACTTCAACTTCACCCCGCAAGAGATTGTCAGCAATCCCGCCATGTTCCCGCAGGGGTTCAATACCACACAGGTAGTCGGCGCGCCCGCCGGCACAGGCGTGGTTGGCGACATCGCGCTTTCGGGCGGCGACCCGCACTTCGATCTGGTCAATGGGGCCAAGCAGTTTGCCTGGTACGTCCAGGATGATTGGAAGATCTCATCGCGCCTGACGCTCAACCTCGGCGTGCGCTATGACGTTGACCTGGGCTTCGTTGATTCGGCGCATCAGGAGCAAGGCAGCCGCGTTCTCAAGGCGCTGCAAATCATCGGTAACCCGTTCGGCTCAAAAGTTGTGAAAGATGACAAGAACAACTTCTCGCCGCGCGTCGGCTTCGCCTATGACTTCAAAGGCAATGGCCGCCAGGTGATTCGCGGCGGCTATGGCGTTTACTATGACCAGTCGTTTTTGAACGTGCCGTTGTTTGCCGTGCAGCAGGCGAACCCGGAGATTTATGCGACGTTCTTCAACGATGATCCGAATCTCAGCCTGGCATCGCCGCCGCCGGTCATCCCGCGCCCGCTCGTCAATCCGTTATCAGGAACGCGCGGACGCTTGCTCGATCCGAATTTTGAATCGCCTTACACGCAGCAGTTCAACATCGCCTACGCTCAGCAGATCGGCAAAGACTCGGCGCTGGAGTTCGATTATGTCCACATTCTCGGCCTGCACGAGTTTACGCAGATCGATGCCAACCCGCGCATCGGGCCGCTGATCGATGCGCAGCGCACCGATCCGAATCCGCCGAGACTGCTGACCGCAGCATTCGCGGCGCACGCTGCTGAACTGACTGCGGCCTTCGGCACCCCAACTCCGTTTGCTTCGATCCGTGTAGCGCAATCCGATGGGCGCTCGCGTTACGACGCCTTCACGGTCTCGTACACCAAGCGTTATTCACACAACTTCCTGCTGAACGCGCACTATACGCTGGCGCGCTCGCTGGCCTGGTTCGGGATCATTTCGGACTTCGGCCTGCAACCGCAGAACCCGTTCGACAAGTTCAATGCGGCGGCAGATTTTGGGCATCCGAACGAAGACGAGCGCCACCGCTTTGTGGTCTCTGGCGTCTTCAATCTGCCGAAAGGCTTCGAGTTGTCGCCGATCTTGCAGTTGAGTTCGGCGCGGCCTTACAGCATCCTCCCGGATCCAAGCACGGGCGGTGCGGGCGACATCAACCGCGATGGCGTCGTCAACGACCGCGAGACGCGCGACGGCAACGATCAAGATCATCTGCCGCCGGGCACCGAGCGCGGCGACAACTTCTCGCAGGTGAACCTCAGAGTCGGCTGGACGCACAAGTTCACCGAGAACATAAAAATCTCCCTCTTCTTCGAGGGGTTCAATCTGTTCAACACGGCCAACTTCGGCAACTCGTTTGACGGCACGGTCGGCAGCCCCAACTTCAAGAAGCCGATCAACTTCTTCGGGGCCACCGGCTTTTCCGAGCCGATAGGCATTCCCTTTCAGGGACAGTTCGGCTTCCGCTTCAGCTTCTGAAGCGTGAGCCGCGCAGTTCTTTCCATCAGGCCGGAGCTTGCTACAGGCTCCGGCCCTTTTCCATTCATCAAGCAGAGGCGAATCAGAAAGGAGGCCGTATGCGCCACCAGGCTACCGTTCATCGCAGCCCGTTGATCATTATCCTTATCGTATTGTTGATTACAAATTCATCATCCTACGCACAGGGCGCGCACTCTCTGCAAGGCAAGGTGCAATTGCCGAACGGCGCGCCGCCGACGCGGCCTGTCAAAGTCACCCTGACCTACAATGGCATGCGGGTTTATGAAACCTTTACCGATTTGAGTGGCGGCTTCTCGTTTACGGGTCTGCATCGCGGCCTTTATCAACTCACTGCTGAAGGCGACGGCGAGACCTTCGAGACGACGCGAGTGAATGCCGAAGTCATGGCTTATGGCGCGGCACCGCAAACCTTCACGCAGAACGTCCCGCTGCGCTTGAAAGCCGGCAAGAGCCTGCCGCCCGCTGGCACCACTTCCGTCGATGCCAGCGATGTCAGCATCCCGGCGCGCGCCCGCGAAGCCTATGAGCGCGGGCTGAAGCGCGCTGCGGCGGACGAGCCTGAAAAGGCTTTGAAACTTTTTCAGGAAGCGCTCGCCCTGCACCCGCCGTTTTATTCGGCGCAGGTCGCCGTGGCCGACCAACTGGCAAGATTGAAGCGCGACGATGAGGCTGCGGCAGCGTATCAGAAAGCTATCGAGTTGAAGCCTGAGCGCGCCACCGCTTATGTCGGACTCGGAGTGATGCGCGTCAAGCAGCAGCGGTTTAACGAGGCTCTCTCACCGCTGCGCCGCAGCCTTGAAATCGAAAATCAATCATCGGCCCCACACCTGTTTCTTGGCCTGGCCGAGATGATGACCGGCGATCTCGACGCCGCCGAGAAACATTTGCGGCGCGCTTATGAGATCGGCAAGGTGATGCTGGCCCGCCTCTATCTCGCCAATCTCTACGAAAAGAAAGGCGAGCCGCAACGCGCCATCGAGCAACTGCAAGCCTTCCTCAAAGAGAACCCCAACTTGCCGGAAGCGCGCATGACCGACATCCGCAATGCCATCGAAAAACTTCGCCGGCAGGTGCGCGAGAAAAAATAAGCCGCTCTGCCGGCCATCTCAAGGCTTCCTCATGCTGTGCGGTATTCTGCCTCGCCTGTTGCGCTTGTCTACGATCAGACCGCGATGACATCCGTGGACGATTTTATAAATGCCTCGAACAAAGCGTTTCTTCACAACTCCCGAATGGCCGGTCGGGGAATAATCCTTGCTCTGTTGATTGCCCTGAACTGGTAGCTGTGAGAGGCGCAGCGACCCGAATGGTAGGGTAGGGAGCGGAGACAATGACCAGTAAAAAAGATATTTCAATCTTGATCGTTGATGATGAAGAACCGATCCGTCGTTTGTTAGCGATGTACCTGTCAAACGACTACACCTGTGTGACCGCCGCCAGTGCCGACGAGGCAACCATACTGTTGGCCAGCAATTGCTTCAATCTGCTGATGACCGACATCACCATGCCGGGCGCATCGGGGATCGAACTGTGCCAGTACGTGCAGAAGGCTTTCCCGGAAACCGTCGTCGTCATGGTGTCGGGCATGACCGACATCCAATATGCCATCGAAGCTATGCGGCACGGGGCTTTCGATTACGTCACCAAGCCCTTCGACCTGACGCATGTTTTGCTTGCCGTGGATCGCGCCCTGCGCTATCAAGCGCTGGTTGCCGCCAAGCGCAATTACGAGCAATCGCTTGAAGAGACTGTCCGCCAGCGCACCAACGAATTGCGCAGCCTCAACGAAAACCTCAACCAGATGCTGGAAGCGCTTTATGAAAACTACCGCGCGACGCTGCGGGCGTTGGCGCGCGCCCTGGAAGCGCGCGATGTCGAAACCGCCGGCCATTCGGATCGCGTCGTCGCCTACAGCCTCAGGCTGGGGCGCGAACTTGGGTTGTCGCACAATGAGTTGATCGCCCTGGAGCAGGGCGCTTTGCTGCATGACATCGGCAAGATCGGCGTGCCGGACTCGATCCTGCTCAAGCCCGGCCCGTTGACCGCAGAAGAATGGGTAGAGATGCGCGAGCACATCAATCATGGCTTGCGGATTATTAACGGCATCGATTTCCTCAAGGGGGCGGCCTCGGTCGTCGGCCAGCATCACGAAAAATATAATGGCAGCGGCTACCCGCACGGCTTGAGCGGCGAGCAGATACACATCAACGCGCGCATCTTCGCCGTCGCCGATGCCTTTGACGCCATCACCAGCGACCGCCCGTATCGCGCCGCTGCTTCTTACTTGCAGGCGCGCAAAGAAATCGTCACCTACGCTGGCACGCACTTCGATCCGAGCGTCGTCAACGCCTTCCTGAAAATCCGGGAAAGCGAATTGCGCGACATTTGTACCACGGCGGAAACTCAGGATTACATCGAACATATCATCGACAAGCGCGAGATTCGTTCGTTCATCGTGTCGCTCAAGCGCGGCTCAGTGCGCACGGGCGCGCTCAACCTCGGCGCGTCGTCGGCTTAGATCAGTTTGCGAATCCATGTAGGGGAAAGATCGACAGGCCGATGAGCCACAAAGACACCAAGACACCAAGTACCACAAAGGCATGGTGTAGCTTGGTGCCCTCGTGTCTTTGTGGCTCTTCCCGTATACGCAATTGCACACCGCTCTAAGACTAAAGAGAGCGCCGCTGACTTGTGCCGCGCCACTCATCGCCACTCATCAAAGAACCAGTCGATCAAAGCGAAGCCGGCGCAGAACCACTCTGCGCCGGCTTCGCTTTATCGCGTCATCTGAAAGCCGCGCCGCGTGATGATTGCTGCGGAGCAACTCGTCGGTTCGTCTCGACAAAGACCGCTGCACAACCCGCCGGGCGATTTCGTCATCTATGGCGGCATCGTGCGCAATTAGACCGGCGAATCTGCGGCGGTGGCAGTATAATGCTTGCCGCAGCCAACTCACGCACAGGTGCCGGAGACTATGACGGACGAAGACCCTTCGCAAGACCGCATCGCCGAACTCATCGCACGCATCAACCAGATGGACGAATTGCTGCGCCAGCAGGCGTGGCGGCTTTATCACCTTGAACGGCGGCTCGGCTTCACGCCGCCGCCCGGGCCGCAGCCGGAGGCCCACGCCCCGCGCCTCGCGCCCCGCGCTACTGCGCCGCCACCAACCGCGCCGCCACCGCCCGCCGCGCCGCCATCTGTAACGAAAAATACAATGCCTGGCGATGCTCGGCGCACGGAACCGCCGCCGCTGCCGCCCGAAGCCGGGCCGCCCGCGACGCAAAGGCCGCCTGCCGCCAAGCCGTTTGAATCGTCTTGCGTGACCGCGCCGCCCAGCGCACCGCCGGCAACCATCCCAGAGCCGCCTCAGGCCGCACCGCCGGTAACGACCGCGCCGCCGCCGCGCGAAACCCCCGGCGACGACATGTCGCGGCGCGAAGCGATGCAGACGATGCTTAGCGCCAAGCCACCTGCCTCACCGCCGCTCACCAGGCCGCAAGCGCCTGCGGCAACCCAGCCGCCATCGCGGATTGCTGTGCCGCCGTCGTTTGCGCAAACCAGAGCGAAATCGCGTGACAACCTGGAAGCGCGCATCGGCGGCAACTGGTTCAATCGCATCGGCATCATTGCGGTGGCGCTCGGCATGGCGTTCTTTTTGAAGTACGCCATCGATAATCAATGGATTACGCCGTGGGGGCGCGTCATCATCGGCATCCTGGTCGGTCTGGGCTTTCTGGCTGGCGGCGAACGTCTGCGCCGCCGCTATGCCAGCTACGCCTATGGACTCACAGGCGGCGGCATCCTGATTCTCTATAGTTCATTCTTTGCTGCTTACCGCTTTCTCGGCTTGATTGATGCCTTGCCTGCTTTCATCTGCATGGCTCTGGTGACGGCGACGGCATCGCTGCTGGCGGCGCGTTATAACGCCCTGGCGATTGCGGTGCTGGGCTTGATCGGCGGTTTTCTCACACCGATTGTTCTATCTACCGGTCACGATAACGAAGCCGGGCTGTTCGGCTACATCGCGCTCTTAGATTTAGGCGTGCTGGCGCTGGCGTATTCGAAGCAATGGCGGGCGCTCAACTATCTGGCCTTCACCGCAACCGTGGCGATGTTCTTCGCCTGGGGGCTGAGTTGGTACACACCGGAAAAGCTCTGGCCGACGATGGGATTCCTGACGCTCTTCTTCGCCATCTTCGCGCTGCTCGCGGTGCTCTATAATGTCGTCAACCGGCGGCAGACGCGCTGGCTCGACCTGGCAATGGTCTTCGCTAACGCCTTGCTTTATTTCGGCACCAGCTACGGCTTGCTTTACGATCCGTACAAAGCTCGTCTCGGACTGTTCGCCGTGCTGGTCTCGGCGTTCTATCTGGCGCTCGGTTATTTTACTTACCAACGCGACCGCGAAGACCATTTGCTGCTTTACACCTTCTGGGGCCTGGCGATTTTATTTGCCGTGCTCGCCGTGCCCATCCAATTCAACCAGCATTGGATCACCATGGGCTGGGCGATTGAAGGGGCGATTCTGACATGGATCGGCTTGCGCGCCAGTGACCGCATCTCGCGTTATGGTGCCTTGATCGTTTTCTTGATCGCCGTGACCCACTGGTTGATGGTCGACGTATTCGACTTCGCCTATCACGCTGAAGAACAGTTCGTGCCGTTGCTGAACCGGCGCGCTTTGTCGTGCGCCGTGTTAGTCGCAGCGCTTACCGCCGCCACGTCGTTTTATAAACGGTTCGGGGCCGCGATTGAAGAGAGCGAGCGGCAATTGTTCACCAGCCTGTATACGCTCGGCGCTAACGCGCTGGCCGTCGCGCTGCTCTCGCTCGACGCCAACGATTACTTCGGGCAGGCGCAGACACAGGTTTACGAACAGGCAGGAAAACCCGACCACTTCAACGGCTCTGCTCAATGGGGCCGTCTCGACAACCAGCGGCACCTGACGCTTTCCGCCCTGTGGTCTATCTATGCGGCAGTAGCGCTGGCGGTCGGCATCAAACGCAATCTGAAGCTGTTGCGCGGCGCGGCGTTGCTGTTGCTTGCGGCGACCGCCGCGAAGCTGCTGTTCAAGGATTTGCTCTACTTCGACGCGACCTGGCACCAGACGGCCTTCAATCCGACGTTCGCGGCATTTGCGGCCTTCATTGGCGCGTGCGCCGTCGGCGCATGGTTCTACGCCAAAGCCAAAGAACTCGATGACGAAGAGAAGTCGCTGGCTTTTCTCACACTGGTCGGCGCTGCCAACCTGTTCGCAGTGATCGCCTTGAGCGCCGAAGCCATCGGCCATTTCGAGCGCCTTAAGGCGACGCCGGTTGATCAGTCGGTCGCTCACCTTGAGAACATGAAGCAGTTCGCGCTCTCGGCGGTTTGGATCGTTTACGGCGCAATCTCGTGCCTGATCGCCATTCGTCGTCATCGCCAACGGCTGCGCATGGCATCGCTCGGCTTGCTTGGGCTGGCGGCGGTGAAGCTGATGGTTGTCGATCTGAGGTATTACAACGCCGAATGGCATACGACCGTTTTGAACCCGACCTTCGCCGCCTTTGCGTTGCTGGTCATAGCGCTCGCTGTCATCGTGCGATTCTACAGTCGGGCTGAAACGATTGACGAGACAGAGCGCCGGCGAATGGTTTCGCTGATCATCGGCGCGGCCAATCTGTTTGCGGTGATTGCATTAAGCGCCGAGGCCATCGGCCATTTCGAGCGCCTCAAGCCGAACCCCGTCAATCTGCCTGTTGAGCAGATTGAAAACCTCAAACAGTTCGCGCTCTCCACCGTGTGGATCGTTTATGGCGCGGTTTCCTACGCCATAGGCATCCTGCGCAATCGCAAGATGCTGCGTATGGCAGCGCTCGGTCTGCTGGCGCTGACGACGCTCAAGCTGATGGTTGCCGACCTGGGTTATTACCAGGCCGAAGAGCATGTCCTGTTATTGAATTCGACCTTCGCGCCATTCGCGTTGTTGATCGTCGCGCTGATCGTCATCGCCTGGTTCTATCATCGCGCCGATGGCATTGATGAGGCCGAGCGCCGGCGCATGGTGCCGCTCCTCATTGGCGCGGCGAACCTGCTGGCGCTCATCTCGTTGAGCGCCGAGATTATTGGCTATTTCAAGCGCATCAAGGCGTCCTATGACTGGGCCATTCCGGGCGCGGGTGATCCGATTGGGCACCTCGACAATAACATGCTGATGTGGCTCTCGGTGCTGTGGATCGTCTACGGCGCGGTGGCCTTGATCATCGGCATCCGCCGCAACTCGAAATGGCTACGCGCCGGCGCGCTCAGCTTGCTCGTTCTGGCGACGATCAAGGCGCTGGCCTACGATCTATCGTATTACGCCGCCCCCTGGCACCGGCTGATCTTCAATCAGACGTTCGCCGTCTTTGCCTTGCTGGTGGCGGCGCTGGCAGCGGGCGTGTGGTTTTACGCGCGCGCCGCAGGCATTGACGAGCAGGAGCGCGCCAGGATTGTCCCGGCGTTGATTGTCTCTGCCAACGTCCTTGCGGTGCTCGCCCTGAGCGCCGAAAGCTTCGGCCACTATGCGATGCAGATTGCCAGCGCGCCGTCAGGCGCGGACTTGCGTGACCTGCGGCTGGCGCAGCAGTTAGGGCTTACGGTGGTGTGGACAATCTATGGCGGCGCGCTGCTGACGATTGGCCTGATTCGCCGCCGTCCATTGCTCAGAATGATGGCGCTGGTGCTGTTGGGCATGACGATTGTGAAGGTTTACCTGCTCGACATCTGGTCGCTGGCGAAGCTTTATCGCATCATCGCGCTGATTCTGCTCGGCGTCGTGCTGCTGCTCGTCTCGTTCCTCTATCAGCCGTTGCGCCGCCGCCTCGCCGAAGGCGAAGAGGCGACCGAGATTGAAGCACAGGCCGAAACTGATTGACGTTTCATCAGCACAAGCGGTAGCGGTGCCGCGTCACCTTCGCGGCACCGCCGCTTGCGCCCTTGCCGGCAAGCGCACATAATAGCGACGTAAGCTTTCAAGCCCGCAGACGAGGCGACCGTCGCGGAGACTGCGGCTAACTTCTTTTTATGAGGAGACTTTCATGAGCGCGAATCCACTGGTGGAATTATCGAAACTCGGCCAGTCCGTCTGGTACGACAACATCGAGCGCAAGCTCATCACCTCAGGCGAACTCCGCCGCTTGATTGACGAAGACGACCTGCGCGGCGTCACCTCGAACCCGGCTATTTTCGAGAAAGCCATCAGCGGCTCTGACCTCTACGAAGACCAGATACGCGAACTGGCCGCCGGTAGCGCCAGCGCCCTTGAGATCTATGAAGCGCTCGCCATCCGCGATATTCAATCAGCCGCAGACGAACTCCTGCGGGTCTACGAAAAGACCGCCGCCCTGGACGGTTATGTCAGCCTCGAATGCTCGCCGCTGCTGGCCAACGATACCCAGGGGACGATTGACGAAGCGCGGCGATTGTGGGGACTCGTCGGTCGCAAGAACGTGATGATCAAGATTCCCGGCACCCCGGAAGGCATACCGGCCATCGAGCAGTGCATCTACGAAGGCATCAACATCAATATCACGCTGCTGTTTTCGCTTTCGAGCTACGAGGCGACGATGGAAGCTTACATTCGCGGCCTCGAACGCCGCGCCGATGAAGGCAAGCCGGTCACCGGCATCGCTTCGGTCGCCAGCTTTTTTGTCAGCCGCATCGACTCCGCCGTTGATAAGAAGTTGCAGGAGGCCATCAGCCAGGCGGCCAGCGCCAGCGATCAACAGAGCCTCAAATCGCTCAGCGGGCGCATCGCCATCGCCAACGCCAAGATGGCTTATCAGCGATACAAACAGATCTTTCACGGCGAGCGCTTCGCCAAGTTGAAAGCCGCCGGCGCGCAGGTGCAGCGCCCGTTGTGGGCTTCGACCTCAACCAAGAACCCGGCCTATAGTGATGTTTATTACGTCGAAGCCTTGATCGGCTCAGAGACGGTTGACACGATTCCGCCGGCGACGCTCACGGCGTTCCGCGATCACGGTGTGGCCAAAATTACAATCGAAGACCATCTCGATGAAGAAAGCGCGCGGCTTGCCGAACTCGAAAGCTTCGGCATCAGCCTCAACGAGATAACCCGGCAGGTCTTGCTCGACGGCGTGCGATTGTTCGTCGAGCCGTTCGAGAAGCTGCTGAAATCCATCGAAGCCAAACGCGACGAGATCAGCAGCCGCAAATCGCAATCCGAAACAGCAGACTGAATCTCAGAAAATGATGAACGATGAATGATGAATGATGAGCTAAAGAGGAAAAGGCAAGGTCGGCGCGTTGCGCCGGATTCTCAATAGATCATCCCACGCCCGTTTCCTCCTCTCATTCATCGCTCATCATTCATCATTCATCATTTCTTTTCATCTCCCCTCATATGGCGACCTTTTCCAGATCAATCAATGTCGAGATGGACTGGCTCGATGCGGCGAGCTTCGAGATTCGCGGCCAGTTGAACGACAACGTGCATTCGCTAGGGGCGCGCTTCGTCGTCGGCTATCCTGATTTCACGATTCGCGAAGCCGCCGGCGAATTAACCCGCATGCCCTATCCGGGCATCTGCACCGGCGCGACGGCGGCGCTTGCCGGTTTCGTCGGCGAAAAGATCGGGCGCGGCTTTCGCAAACGCGCCGGCGAAATTGTCGGCGGCCAGTCGAGTTGCAATCATCTGCATACGCTGGTCACCAACATGGCGGCCTGCGCCTTTCAGATGAATTACCTGGCGGCCAAGCAACGGCCCGAAGCCGAAGCGGCGTTGCGCGAAGTCGCTGACGATCCGGCCCGCAAACGCCAGATGGTCATGCACTGGATGCCGCAGCTTCGTAATTCATGCTATACATTCAGCGAAGCGTCCGACGCGCTGTTTCAAATCGATAGCCATGCCAGCGACACGGTTGAAACTTCGGAGTAAAGCCGTATAGTTTTAAACCGGCACCATCAAGCAACCACAATGAGGAAAAATGCAGGATGATGAATGATGCGTGTTTATTCGCCTCCGGCGTTCATCATTGATCATTGATCATTCATCATTTCGTCTCAGAGGATTATTTTATGGGCAAATACTTTGAAGATTTCGAGGTCGGCGAAGAGAGCGTGACCGCAGGCCGCACGATCACCGAAACCGACATCGTCAACTTTGCCGGCATCACCGGCGACTGGAACGAGATTCACACCAACACAGAACTGGCCGAGCGCGGCCCCTTCAAACAGCGCATCGCCCACGGCGCGCTGATCTTTTCCATCGCCACCGGCCTGTCAGTGCGTATGGGGCAGACCAACGACACGGTCATCGCTTTCTATGGGCTTGATCGTTTGCGCTTCGTCAAGCCGACCTTCATCGGCGATACCGTGCGCGTCCGTCAGAAAGTCGAAGGCAAAGCCGAGCGCGACGAGCGCAGCGGCATCGTCACCATGCTCAACGAAGTCGTCAATCAGCGCGACGAAGTCGTTGTCAGCTACACGGCAAAAGTCTTGCTCAAGCGGCGCTCCTGATTGCGGATTGCGGAATTGCTGCGGAATTGCTGATGGGCCGTGAGCGGTTTGCGCCGGCGACCGGGCGCTTCGTGCTTATGAAGAAAAAATCACCTTCCAAAATCCGCGATCCGCAAACCGCAAACCGCCAGCCGCAACACCACTTCGTGCAGGGCCGAGTCGGACGTTTCTTTGGCGAACTTGGCCCCGGACTCATCACCGGCGCAGCGGATGACGATCCGTCAGGCATTTCGACGTATTCCGTAACCGGCGCTACATTTGGCTTCGCGCAACTGTGGACTGTCTTCTTCGCCTTTCCGTTGATGACCGCTGTGCAGATCATGTGCGCGCGGCTGGGGCTGGTCGCCGGCGAAGGACTGGCAGCCGTCATTCGTCGGCGCTATCCGCGATGGGTGCTGTGGGGGGCGTGCGCCTTGCTGGCCTTTGCCAACATCGTCAACATCGGCGCAGACCTGAGCGGCATGGCGGAGGCGATGGAGATGATGACCGGCCTCCCGGCAGTGGTGTGGACCCCTTTGGTTGCCGTGCTGATTATCGTGCTGCTCATCTGGTCGAGCTACCGGCAGATGGCGCGCGTCTTCAAATGGCTGACGCTGGTGCTCTTCGCTTACGTCTTCGCCGCCTTTCTCGCACACCCGCATTGGCCCGAAGTAATCAAAGCCACATTCGTGCCGCACATCGAATGGAGCGCCAGCTATCTGGCAACCTTCGTGGCTATACTGGGCACGACGATTTCGCCTTACCTGTTCTTCTGGCAGACGGCGCAGGAGGTCGAAGAAGAACGCGCCAAAGGTCGCAAGACCGTCCGGGCGCGGCGCGGCGCAACCGATGAGGAACTGCGCGCCGCGCGCCGAGACGTGATAATCGGCATGGCATTTGCCGGTGTCGTGATGTATTTCATTATCGTGGCGACTGGCGCGACGTTGTATAAAAGCGGCCAGCGCGACATCGAGTCGGCGCGGCAGGCCGCCGAAGCTTTGCGCCCGCTGGCTGGTAATCTGGCTTACCTTTTATTCACCGTCGGGCTTGTCGGCACCGGCATGCTCGGCATCCCGGCGCTCGCTGGCTCCGCCGCTTATGCGGTCGCCGAAGCGCTGCACTGGCGCGGCTCGCTCGATGACAAGCCGCACATTGCGCCGAAGTTTTACGGCGTGCTGATGGCCTCGGTCATCCTGGGGATGGCGCTCAACGCGATGAAGGTGAACGCCGTGAAAATGTTGTTTTACGCAGCAGTCGTCAATGGCGTGCTCGCGCCGCCGCTGATCGTATTAGTAATCTTGCTTACAAACGACAGGCGCATCATGGGCAAGTGCGCGAATTCGCCGCTGCTTAAAACCCTGGGCTGGATCACTGCGGTCGTCATGGCCGCCGCCAGCGTGGCCATGCTTCTCGTGTAGTTGATTCCGGGTTGTAAAAACAGCTAATCTCTCCCCGCTCGCACCTCAGGAGGAATCTGCAAATGACCGTATCGAGAGTTGACACGGCAAAGAAGTTTCTCGCCAGAGAACTGGAACGCTTGAATGAGCAGGAGCGCGAAATCGTCAATCGCTTCATCAATCGCAAAGGCGTGGCGCGCAACGTCGAACGCGAATTTATAGAACAACGGTCGCTTGGCGAGCGCGTCTCCGACCGCATCGCCGCCGTCATGGGATCGTGGCGGTTCATCATCTTCCAGAGCGTCGCCCTGGCCTTCTGGGTGGCGCTGAATCTGGCGGCGATCATTAACCACTGGGATCCCTACCCCTTCATCCTGCTGAATCTGGCGCTGTCGTTTCAGGCCGCCTACGCCGCGCCGATCATTATGATGAGCCAGAACCGGCAGGCCGAAAAAGACCGCCTGCAATCGAAGAGCGATTACGAAGTGAACCTGAAAGCCGAGATGGAGATCATGCAGCTTCACGAAAAATTCAATGAACTGCGCGATAATTACTGGGCCGATCTGGTGCGCATGCAGCAACAGCAGATCGATATGCTTGACCGGCTGATCAAGGAACTCTGCAAGCGCGAATCCGGCCAAGCCAATTGACGCAATGGCAACGCCGCAGGCAAGCCGTTGCTGTGCGCCGATATGGTCGGTATGGCACGCCCGTTTACGAAGTGGGCTTATGAAGCGAAGCGTTTGGCGTCAGGGCGCGGCGCGTATCGCGCGCTGCGGAACTCAGGCCGGCGCTCGACTGAGCATTTGCCGAAAACGGCCCGACCTTGCTCGATGTCAGCATTGCCCGCGACCTTCGCAGCTTGCTGAGATAAGGATTAAATCAGATTGCTACAGAGACACCGCAGGCGCAGAGGACAGCAATGATCATCTTGAAAGTGATTTCATTCGCTCTGTGTCTTTGTGCCTGCGGTAGCCAATTCTGGTTCGTAATCATCAATCGCCACAAAGGATCAACGATGCGCAAATCTTCCATTCGCCAAACGCTCGCGGGATTTGTCCTGCTCGTCGCTTTTTTCGTTTGCCGGTTGCCGCAGGTTGCGGCGCAGTCGCCGCAAGCTACAGGCATCAAGGTGGTCTATGCCGGGCGACTGCTCGACGGTACGTCGAACACTGTGCGTACCAATGTCAGCATCATCATAGACAAAGATCGCATACGCGAAGTGCGCGACGGTCGCGCGACAGTCGACGGCGCTGAAGTCATTGACCTCAGCGGGGCGACGGTGATGCCCGGATTGATCGATTGCCACACGCACATCACGATGCAACTCAGCCGCGACTCAAACTCGCCGCTGGCAAGTCTGGCGCGCCGCCCGTCGGCCATCGCGTTGAGCGCGACGGTTTATGCGCGCACTACTTTGATGGCTGGATTCACCACCGTCCGCGATGTCGGCGCTGGCAGCTTCGTTGACGTGAGCCTGCGCGACGCCATCAACGCCGGCACGATCAGCGGCCCGCGAATGTTCGTCGCCACGCAGATGATCGGCATCACTGGCGGCCACGGCGATGTCGGCGGCGTGCGCGAAGATTTATTGCCTGAGCCGGATTATCGCAAAGGCATTATCAACTCGCCTGAAGACGGCGTGCGCGCGGTGCGCTACAACGCCAAGTATGGCGCTGACCTCATCAAGATCTCTGCGACCGGCGGCGTCTTGTCGCTGTCGGACGCCGGGCTGGAACAGCATCTCACATTCGAAGAGATGAAGGCGATTATTGATGCGGCGCATCTGCTCGGCATGAAAGTCGCAGCGCACGCGCACGGCGCTGCCGGCATCAAGGCGGCTTTGCGCGCCGGCATCGATTCCATCGAGCATGGCTCATTCCTTGATGACGAAGCGATTGCGCTTTTCAAAGAACATGGCGCTTATCTGGTGCCGACGATCATCGCCGGCAAGACGGTCGAGGCCGCCGCCAAAATCCCAGACTTTTTTCCGCCGCGCATCGCCGAGAAAGCCTTGAAGGCCGGGCCGCTGATTCAAAACGCTTTCGGCAAAGCCTATCGCGCCGGCGTGAAGATCGCTTTTGGCACAGACGCCGGCGTCTACCCGCACGGCCAGAACGCCAGAGAGCTTGAATACATGGTCGAAGCCGGTATGCCGCCGGTCGAAGCGATACTTGCCGCCACGCGCAACGCCTCGGACTTGCTTGGCCAATCGGCCAGCATCGGCAGCGTTCAATCAGGCCGGTTCGCCGACCTCGTCGCCGTCAGTGGCGATCCAACCAAGGACATCAAGCTGCTTCAAAACATCAGCTTCGTAATGAAAAGTGGTGTGATTTACAAACGCGACGGCAAGCCGGTCGTCTGGTAGGTTACTGCACGGCAAGGAGGCGCGCTTCGCTTTGCTCCTCACACGAATGTGAAACCGCTCTAGGATTCTTCGCTTATGCGGCGGAGGTCTTTCTTGTGCTTCTCGCGCGCTTCGCGGCGGCGCTTATCTTCAATCTTTTTCGTAGGCAGGATGGGGGCGCGCTCGCGCGGGCGGAGCTTCTCTTTTGCAATCGTGATCTTTGTTGTCTTCTTCGTCACGTCGGTTGATCGCCTTCAATAAATCTCGTTCGTCTGCTCGAAGATTGTAGCACGGTGGGGGTCAGGGGCCAGGGGCCGGGGGCCGGTAGTCAGCGGACTAACCAATAAGCAATCTTTAGCAATCGCGACAAGAAATTCTGGCAGCCTGCTTTCCGGTTCGTCACGGGCTTAGGTTTCCCCTACCGACCCCCTGCCTCCGGCCCCCGGCCCCTGCCTCCCGGCCCCTAACCTCCGGCCCCACCCGCTGACAACTGGCTACTGCTTCGGTTATGCTTATGACCTGTGCCTGTCATTTATCAGATCTGAGGAGAACCCAATGAATCGCAAGCCTCGCTTACAGCGTACTGCTGGTGCGCGTGCCGTTTTTATGGCGCTCGCCATGTTTGTAATGTTTAGCACTATATTGCCAGCGTCTCGGCCCGCAAGGATGGCTGACGATGCGTTGCTCGCGGGGATTGCGAAAACTGAATACCGCGACCGCCGCCAGCAGTTGTTATCGCTCATCAAAGACGGCGTCGTCGTTATGATCGGCGCGCGCGAAGACGAGTTCGGCGAAGTCGGGCGTTTCCGCCAGAAGAATGATTTTATGTATCTCACGGGCGTCGAAACCCCTGCCGCTTACGTGGTGCTCATTCCGGCAGGACTGCTCGGCGAAAGGGCGGCGCAGGAAACGCTCTTCATTCCGGCGCGCAATCGCTTTCAAGAACGCTGGACCGGGCCGCAGATCGGGCCGGGCACCGAAGGCCAGGCAGCTTTCGGCTTTCAGGAAGTCGCTGACAACGCCAAGCTGAACGGGGTTCTCAACGAGATATGCAAATCCCCAGCGTTCAAATCCATCGGCGGCAAACCAGCGGCAAAGCTCTACACGATCATGGCGCAGGGCTCGACGGCAGACATTCAGCGCGAGACCACTTTCGTCTCGACCCTGCGGCAGAACTACCCCGGCGTGCAGATCGTTGACGTTGCGCCCATCATCGCCGAGATGCGCAAGATAAAATCAGCGGCAGAGACCGCCTTGCTGCAAAAAGCGATTGACATTACAGGCGAGGCGCAACGTGATGCGGCCTCACAGGTTCGCCCTGGAGCCTTCGAGTACGAGGTGCAGGCGGCGCTCGAAGCGGCTTTCACGCGCAACGGTTCGGAACGTCCGGGCTTCCCGTCGATAGTCGGCTCCGGCTTCTATTCGACGGTGCTGCATTATGATCAAAATCACAAAAAGATCGATGCGGGCGACACCGTCGTCGTCGACATCGGCGCAGAATTCAGCTACTACACCGCAGACATCACGCGAACTTACCCGGCATCGGGCAAGTTCACGCCGCGCCAGCGCGAGATTTATCAACTGGTGTTGGACGCGCAGCGCGCCGCCGAACGCGCGTATAAGCCAGGCACAACTATGGCGCAACTGCATGGCGTCGCGGTCGAGACGATCAAATCGAGCCCGTTGCGCGACAAAGAGGGGAATACTCTCGAACGCTATTTCATTCACGGCCTCGGCCACTGGCTCGGCATGGACGTGCATGATGTAGGCAATTACGCGAACCTGCCCGTAGGCGCGGTCTTCACCATCGAACCGGGCATCTACCTTGCCGAAGAAAAGCTCGGCGTGCGAATTGAGGATGATTACCTGGTCACTGAAAAGGGATTGGTGAAATTGAGCCGCGCCATCCCCTCGGAGCCCGACGAAATCGAACGCATCATGCAATCGCACGCCAAAGCCGCCACCGCCGCGCCGCAGAAGAAGTAGTTAGACGCTGGCGTGCGAAATGAACAGCTATGATTTCATCCCCCAACGTCGATAAACCGCTGAGAAAGTATCTCAGTCCGGTCTTGCGAGAGAATGGTTTTTCTATCGCTCAAGCACGCAAAGCGTAGAGCTGGCACGGTCACTGCGTTTGGGTCTTAAATGTTCGCGCCCTAGGGAGCTGCTTTTCACATATGAAATGTACGCAGAGTTGCTTGAGCAAGAAGGTACGCGAAACGGTCGTGTCTAGCAAATCATGCGGCAGAGTGCGCGGAGCGATTTTCTGATGTTTCTCTGATTGTTCGGCAAGCGGCGATCAGAACAGGCCGCCAAAGCGGTTCTGACTGCCGCTCCTTTCATCCTTCCCGGCGCAACCCCGTTAGACCTCCGCCACAGTCGTGCCGAGTATCAAGAAATACATTCGAGCTTTGAACATATTCTTATAGCGAAGCCTTATTGAAGGGAAGTCTCGCGGTGCGTAGAGGTGCTGGAGGTGAGGCTTCCTGTAACCACGGCCCGTGGAGTGTGACTGAAAAATTGCGGTGCGGCGGCAATCCTGCAATCGCTCGGTGTTGACCGGGCTTAGCTATTCCGCCGCGTCACGCATACGCCAATCTCATGCTCGAAGGAGCAGAAAGGATTCACTATGAAAAGAAAGCTATTTCCCGTACTAACGCTGATCGGCGCTTTGCTTTTGCCCCAAACTGCCCTGGCCTGGAATTCGACCGGCCACCAACTTGTAGCGCGCATCGCCTGGGAGAACATGACGCCAACGACCCGGAAAAATGTGATTGAACTCCTGCAACAAGCGCCGCCGGACGCCTGCCTCCTCGACCTACTCTCTAACGACAATGCGCGGCCTCTCGAAGAGCGCCAGCGCGAATTCTTTATGTTGGCGGCGACCTGGCCCGACATCGTGCGGCCCAAAGATGAAGATACGCGCCCGTGTACCAGATTCCACCAACGAGACTGGCATTTTATCAACTTCTTCTGGGAAGGGATCTCAGGAGAAACTGGCCAGGATGCTCCGGAAGACAATAGTGACATTCCGGTCCCTGAACTCAATGCCGTCGACCGGCTCAAGTTCTTTCGTCCGTTCGTGGCCTGTGCTACCCCGCAGTGCGGCACCCCACAGTCAGAGCGCGCCTTGATGCTGGCCTGGATTCTGCACCTCGTAGGCGACATTCACCAGCCGCTGCACACAAGCGCCAGAGTGACAACGATGGCAAACGAGAAAGAGGGCGATCAGGGCGGCAATTTCTTCAAACTCGGAGTGGGCAGTAAGGCGCTGTCGTTGCACAGCTATTGGGACGGTATTATCAATCGCTCCATCAAGCAACCACAGAACGAGAAGGATCTGGTGTACCACGACCGCGTTGCGATGAAGATCATGGAGCAACACCCGCGCGCTTCGTTGAGCAGCCGTCTACAGCCCATCGATTTTGAAGCCTGGTCGCGTGAAGGGTTCGAGACGACGAAGCGCGAGGTCTATCCGAAAAGCTTGAAGCGCGGGGTCCTGCCAAACGACACCTATCAGCAAAATGCTTTTGTGATCGCTCAGAAGGCCATCGCGCTTGGCGGTTATCGGCTGGCAGAGTTGTTAAATCAAATGTTCGGCTCTTGAGCCGTCGTCAACCCGGCGCACCGTTACCCAGCGGATAGACCTGATCGCTTAGCTTTCGTCTGTGGCGGCGTACCGGGCAGGCGGTGTGTAGATGCTAAAACGCCCGGACTCGCATTGAGCAAATCCGGGCGTTTGTTGTTGCCGATAAGCTAAGCACGACTCACTGGCCTTTGCTTGCTGCTTCGGATGCCGTAACCGGGCGGCCTTTCTTCACCCAGATGTTGAGATTCTCGTCCGCCGCTTCGTAAAAGATACGGCCCTGCATCATCTCGTCGGTCGTCTTCTCGCCCCAGTGCACGGTCTTTGTCGGGTCAGGATTGAAACGGTTTTTGACGCTGTTGTCATAGGTGCCGATGTATTCGACCGTTGTGCCTTTCGGCACGCGCATCGGCTCTTTCAGCATGTAGACGCGCTGCCAGTTGAAATCGTAGTTCGGCACCTCTAACACATCCTCTTTGCGGCCATCGGGATATGTGAAGCGCATCACCATCGCTTTGCCGCGCAGATGCATGTGAACGTGCATGAAACGGATCAGCGCGTCCGTGGTGAATGTGTTTTTTGCCACAAAAGTTTGATTGGCCTCGCCGGGCGCGATCTCTATGTCTTTGCGGTCGCCGAACAGCACGCGCAGGTTCTTCTTGACGAGGCCGTTGGCCAGGTAGATGCCGACCTCGCTTTGGTCAGTGATTTCTTTGGTCGTCGGCGCGTAGTGAACTTGCAGGCCGAGGCGGAGTCCTTTCGGGATACGCACCGCCGTGCCTTCGGGCAACATCACCGGCGTCACGCCCGGTGCCCAGCCCGCCACCATAATTGTGCCTCTTGCCGTCGGATCGAAGTCGCCGGCGATGTAGCCTTCTTCGGGAACTTTGATCATCGGCGGCACCAGGTGAGTGTTCGCGTGATGCACGGCGCGCGGGCTACCGGGCCGCGTTTCAATCGAACTGATCCAGGTGTCTTCCGGGAAGACATAGTCGAACATGAAAAAGACGTACTGATCTTTCTGGCCGGCTTTGACCGTGTAAGGCTGCTTGGCTTTGACGATGATGTCGGGCGTGCCGAGTGTCCAATCATTCTTCCACTGGCGCGGTGCCGGGCTATCTTTGAGGTTGCCCATGGGCGAGCCATTATCCACCCAATTGCTGATCGTGCTGATCTCTTGATCGGTCAGTCGCGGGTCGCCGACGTAGCGGCCCAGCGCGCCGGTGGCGTGAAACGGCGGCATCTCGCGCCGGCTGACGCGCTCTTTAATGGCGCGCGCCCAGGGCCGCGTCTCTTCGTAAGTCACCAGCGACATCGGCGCGACGCCGCCTTGTCGATGACATTCTTCGCAGTGCTTTTGCAGAATGGGCGCGACGTCTTTGGTGAACATGACGGCGCGTTTGCCGTCGCTGGCGCTGCTTGAGGCGGTGACAAAAAAGGCTGCGCAGAAGAGACAAACAACCGCAATCAAGATGAGCTTTTTCATGCTGACACTCCTTCGGATGCTGAGGCTAACGGCAAGAATCAGCCGGCGATTCGCAAGGCGATATACGGCACCAGGTTGAACAGCATGATGCCTATCTTGAACAGCACCATCCCGGCGAAGTTAATGGCATCAAACTGCTCGACCGTCAGATGAAACCACCTGCCGTAAAACCGATATAGCCATTCGTGCGGCAACAGGAAAAACAGAAACCACACAATCAGCATCCCGTAATTAATCATCGCACACCACAGGAGGACGTTACGCGCTACTTCAATGCTCATAAGCGATCTCCTTATCGCGGCCTGACTCACATTAGTCCAACGGCGCGGCGTTCGTCAATCGCGGCGCTATGGTTAATGTTTCTCGTTGATCTTCGCTTTGGTTGTGCGAATCGCGTAATCAAGCCAGCCGCGCTCGTTGGTATTGCGACAGCGGTCGCGCAACGTCTCTAAGGTTTTCAATCGCAGGAGGAGCGCCGGCTGATTGGCGGCGTCTGCGGCCAGGGCCATCTCCGTGAGCCGTAGCGCCTCGCTCGTCTGCCCCGCCTGCAAGCGTTCTGTAGCCAGCTTTACAATGGCATCGGCCCCGCCTGCCAGCCTGACGACATCCGCATAAACGGACGACGCGGGCTGATCGTACATGGTCGCCGGATTCAGATCGAACCAGCCGGCGTAGCCTTCATAGATGCCGCGTACCGACCAGTTCACCTTGCCGTAGCTTTCGCCCATTGCCAGTTCCGGCGGCAGCTTGATCTCGCGCATCAAGGTGAAAACGTCCTTGCCGGCGTTCATCCCCTTAACCGTCTCGTCGTGAACATAGAGGATCGCATCGCGCATGCGTTTGAGCTTGCGCCCCACTTCTTCGTTGCCGCTGATGGGCCGTCCGTGGCTCGGCAAAACAATGTCGGGTTTGAGCGCCAGGACTTTGTCGAGCGAGTTGACGTAATCGAGCGCCCAGCGCGGCGGGGTGCCGCGCAAGGTGTAGATGTTGGGGAACGATTCGTAGTAATTATCGCCGGTGAAGGCGGCTTTGAGTTGCGGAATCCAGACGCTCAGATGATCGGGCGTTTCGCCGGGTGTATGGAAAATCACAAAAGTCAAACCGCCGAGCGTGAACTCATACTTGTCGTCAAAGAGAATCGTCGGCTCGATCTTCGCGCCGTAGTTACCTGCCCATGCGCCGCTCTGTGGTTCAGGAAAACCGAACTGCGCCGAGTTGCGCAGCGCGAAAAACCGCTCCAGCCGTGTTTGATAATTGACGAACTCGACGTGATTGCGCTGCGCGATAATCTGGGTGCCGGGTTGTTTCCACAACGGTATGCCACCGGTGTGATCGCCGTGCGCGTGTGTGAGGATGATGTATTTGACGGGGCCGCTGCTCACGGCTTCAAGCAGTTTCTTATGCGTGCGAGCGTGCGCCGCGTTTGACGTATCAATGACGACATTGCCTGCGGGCGTGACCACCAGAAAGGTGTTGCCGAAGCCCTGCGCGAGATAGACCGAGTCGTTGACTTTGATGACTTTGTCGCCGACGCGCAGCAAATCCTGCGGGTTTTCCGGCATCTGCGCCTGCGCCCTGGCGGTGCTGAAGGTGCAGAGCAGGATGGCGATACTCAGGCTCAGGAAGCGCGTCGAGATGTTCATCGGATTTTCTCCTTTGCGAGCGGGGAATCGTTAGCCGTGCCATCTCATCACATCAACGGCACGGCGGTCAATCGCAGAGGAAGTCTTCGCTAGATGGTCATTCAGACATCATTCAGGGTCAATGGTTCAGGCGTTTTCCCATCAATATCCGTAAACCCGTACTCACGCGCCAGGCTTGCCGCGACCAGCACGGTTCCTGTCTTTTCGATTACTTTCGCGTCGGCAGCTAATCGGGCAACCGCCCGCCCGATGAACTGCGGCGATTCTGAATTGCTCATATCGAGCCACGCGGCAGCTTGCATCACTTTTTCGGTTCTCACGAGTCCCGGATATAACGAGACGACCGCGACCTGGTGCTCGCGCAACTCGTGTGACATATCGGCGGTCAGCTTGTCGGTTGCGGCTTTGGCGACACCGTAGCCAACATTACCAATGTATTTCTGCGCTGCCCAGAAAGAGATATTGACGATCAGGCCGCTCGCCTGGCTGGTCATCACTTGCGCTGCCAGTTGACTGGCCACATAAGCGGCGCGCACGCCTGCCTGAAACATCGCATCCCATCGCCAGAGCGGCTGCTGCCAGAAAGGCCGCATCCAGGTGAACTCGCCGTCCTCGACCATATTCTCGTAGCCGCCCCAGACGTTATTCACGAGAATATCTAAGCGGCTTTGTTCGGTCGCGATCTGGCGGAATGCACGTTGGACTTGCTCGTCGTCGCGATGATCGCATTCAATGGCGACGCCTTTGCCGTTGACATACTGCATATCTGGAACCGAGCGGCCCGTGATATAAACCGTTGCGCCTGCCTCGATGAGTTCGATGGCGATGCCTTTGCCGATACCACGACTAGCGCCGGTTACCAGCGCGACTTTTCCATTCAGCATTTGCATAAGCCTCTTGATGCCGGCTCACATGTTGAGCGGGCAAGTGTCCGAGCCAGGTATGTCGCCGGTAAACGGCGGCCTCGGAAAATATTGTGTGACCAGTTGTACTTGTTTGGCGATTTCGTAACTGCTAACGCGCGCAACCAACTCCAATGCCTCATCGATGCCCGAAGAGATGCCGCCGCCGGTGACGCGGTTGCGGTCTACGACAAAGCGCGGATGGCCATCGGCAACTTTGATTTCGCAAAAGGACTTCAAACAAGGAATGAAAGCCCAGTGCGTCGTTGCTTCATAACCGTCCAGCAATCCGGCGCTCGCCAGCAACAACGCGCCTTCGCAAACCGATGTCACGTAGCCTGCGCCGTCGGCCTGTCGCTGTAGAAAACCGAGATAGATGGAATCGTTCATCATTGCGGTGAGGGCATCGGGGCTGCCGCCCGGCACCCATAAGAGATCAAGGTATGGTTCGACCGCATCGAAAGTCGTATCGGGAGTCAGGGTCATGCCGTCTCTGGTTTTCAAGGTGTCGCAAGTCGCAGCGATCAGTTCGACTTTAACGCTTCGCGGCGCAACCGGGGCCTGACTCCAGTAATATCCCATCCAGTTGAAAATCTCGTAAGGCGCGGCGACATCCATCAGGTCAACCCCGTTGTAGATGGGTATGCCGATGTGGAAGGCGCTGTCGTTTTCAGGCATGGCGTTTTTCCTTATGCGGAGACAATCTCCACGTGTTTGATTCGACAGAGTCGCACAGCAAAACTCAAAACCGCCAGAATGTCTTCTCGTTCAAGGTCTTCATAGTCCGCCAGAATTTCGTCAATCGTCATTCCTGAACTGAGCAATTCGAGAATCATCTCCACTGAATAATGCAAACTTCAAATGGTAGGTTTGCCATGACAGATTTCTGGATCAATCATTATGCGCTCAATGAAGCTCATCAATCATCTCGTGATAAGCCGATAATTGGGCTCAACGTTTACACAAGTTTCTGCCTCATTCAATGTGCCGGTGGCTGGCCTAATGATCCACCTCATCGGGCTGACGAGCCGCCCTCAGGGTATGATAGGAGTAACGATTCTTGTATCTGTATCAATTGCAAGGAGAGCTTGATCAATTGCGTGTTGTAATCGCTGAAAAGATCTGGTGCTACCTGCAAGTGCTATATCCATTAAATGAGTCATTGCTTCTTGGTCTAGCGTCTCTTTATAAGTTCGTCCAGACGGAAAGTTCTTGTTCATCCAGGCTTTTGGATTTCCTACTTCCTCAGGATCTTCAGGGGGCTGTAGCCCATCGGGTAGGTCTAAATGCCCTGCTATAGTTGCGATGCTGGCCAGAAACCAAGCTTCATACATGCGATGCGCGATTACAATAACAACCGGGAAAATCACGCCCATAGCAATAATTCGTTGCGAAAAATCCTTAGCAATATCTTGGGGGCATTCGCCTTCTGAATCGAGCAAGACAAGAATCGCACCGCAATCCGGTTCTTTCCAAGCATATTGAACAAATCGTTCTAACCCACCCTTCTTTGTAAGGTTACCACGCCCATTCGCATTCTTGGGTCGAGCTATTTGAATGTCATAGCGCGTTATGGCTTGTAATAGTTTTCTCAATAAAGCTGGAATTGCCGGCACTTCGCCGTCGCCTTCTACGATTGGGACAAGTTTAGGCACCCCTACCTCCACCCAAAAGAACCGCCGGCTCACGTCGCAACCCTTCGATCCTTAATAGATCGCCAGAGGTGAAAAGCTGCTCTTCGACAGCTTCTCTTTGCATCTCATCTATAGGGCCGATCTGGCTTATTCCATCTGTACGCTCTACTACCAGCAATTCATCAGCCTTGAAACGGGAAATTAAATCGGGACTCTGAGTTGTAACCAGTATTTGATTCTGCTGGGAAGCTTCATACAGAACATCGCTTAACACAGCCAGAGCTCCAGGATGTAAGGCATTTTCAGGCTCTTCTAATGCTAGAAGAGCCTGACTTGGTTGGTTTTGATAAAGCGCTGCCAACATCCCAAGCAACCTCAGAGTTCCATCAGATTCCTGATCCAATTCGAACCATGCTGATTTTTTCTCAACGTTAAGAGATCCGAGATCGTGATGCTCTAATTCTGTAACTAGATATCCTCCTACTTGTCTAACTCGCAGATCCTTTACGCCATCTACAACCTGCCCTAATGCTCTCAACAGCTTTGTAAACCTTGCTCTGTTCTTTTGTATTCGCCTGAGGATGGATGCAAAGTTTTCCCCATGATCTAGTAGCTGCCTTTCATTGGAAGGTTTTTGCGGCATACGAAGAGTATTGGGAAAAATGCTATAGAAATTGCCGGTTAAATAATGACGCAGACGGGAAAAGAATGGCGAGAAGATAGACATATTGGGTAGAACCAACGTATCAGACTCGGTTAGTCTATTGAGTCGGTTTGATCTTTGAACTAACCTCTTAGGCAGAGTTATCCACTTATTTCCTTTGATTTCAAATCCGTCATCAACCTTTTCAGGCAGTTTCCCGACGCGGCACATCTCACGCCCCTTTCGATACGCCCCATGTTGACCACTCATAATTACAAAAGAATACTCGCCCCAAAGACGACGAGTTTGTACAGTTAAAGCAATCTCTACATTGTACGGCCTACGTGGTGCCCAACGGCGGAGGGCAGCGATGCCATGTCTATTATCAATCGCTGTCTCTAAACCCATTCGTAATGCATCACGCACAAAACGAAGGATGTCGAGGAATGCACTTTTGCCAGAACCATTGCGTCCTACCAGTACATTCAACGATCCTAATTTAACATCAATGTCGGCGAAGCTACGAAAGTTCTTGACCTGGACTCTGGTAATCATCTCAATTCTTCACCTTGTTGAAGCTACGTCTCTAGGGCAAAACAGAGCAACGTGAGACTCAATATACCATACTCCATTATGGCTTGTTTATCTCGTCTGCGAGATCAATGTCTTGAGCCTTCAATTGGTCAACCTAACTATGTCTTCAACAACTCCCGTGCATGCCGTCTTGCGCTTTCGGTGATCTCTGCGCCGGTCAGCATGCGTGCGATCTCTTCGATGCGACCGCGCCGATCTAAGCGCTCCAGACTGACTTCGGTGCGGCCCGCGATGGCTTCTTTGCGAACCAGTAAATGCGAATCGGCGAAGCGGGCAATCTGCGGCTGGTGGGTCACGCAGAGAACTTGATTGGTCTCCGAGAGCTTTTTCAACTTCACGCCGACGGCTTCGCTGACGCGCCCGCCGATGCCTGTGTCGATCTCGTCAAAGACAATTGTGCGCGGGAACTCCGAGGCGCTGGCGATGGTCTTCAATACCAGCATCAGGCGCGACGCTTCGCCGCCCGAAGCGACGCGCGCCAGCGGGCGCACGGCTTCGCCAACATTCGCTGAAAAATAAAACTCAATCTGATCGATACCGCGCGCCGTGAAGGCCGATTCCGTTTCCTCAAGGGCAAGCTCACTGTCTGCGGGCACATCAATTCTTACCTCAAAGCGGGCGTTTTCCATCGCCACTTCCGCGAGATCATGCTCGATGGCGCGCTCGAATTTCTTAGCCGCTCTGGCTCGCTCATCGTGCAGTCGCCGCGCCAGGCGGAGGTATTCACGGCGCGCTCGGTCGAGCGTGGCGCGCAATTCGGATTCGCGTTCATCGGCGCGCTCGACCTGATCGAGCCGCTCTGCGGAACGCGAGAGATGCTCAAGCCCGCTCTCAATCGTGCCGCCGTATTTGCGCTTCAAACGCGACAACTCGGCCAGCCGGTTTTCGATCTCCGCCAGCCGTTCGGGCGAATACTCAAGGCCGTCGGTGAAGTCGCGCAACGAAAACCCCAGGTCTTCCAGCAGCGCCCGCGCCGATTCCAGGCCCTCCAGGTAACCGCGAAAGCTTGATTCATACTGGCTCAATTCCTCGACGCGCTTCATCGCCTGGCGCAGCCGCGTGATGGCCGAGTCGTTGTCTTCGTAAATCAACGCGAAGCTCTCGCTGCCGAGCGTCGTCAACTTTTCGACATTCATCAAGCGGCGGCGCTCTTCTTCCAGGCGCTCGTCTTCGCCGATTGACAGCCTCGCCTGTTCAAGCTCGTTAATCTGAAAGCGCAGGATATCGATCAACTGAAACTTCTCGGCTTCATCCTGGCGCAGCGCCTCAAGCTCGCGCCTGAGCGTTGCCCATCGCTTATGGGCCGCAGCCACCTCCTGGCGCAGCAGGCCGACGCCGGCAAAGCCATCCAACAATTCAAGGTGGGTGTCGGGATCGAATAGAGTTTGCTGGTCGCCCTGCCCGTGAATGTCTACGAGAAACGGGCGCAGATCGCGCAACAGCGCCTGCGTCGCCAGTTGATGATTGATGAAAATCTTGTTGCGCCCGTTGGCGGCCAGTTCGCGGCGGATGATGATCTCGTGGGCTTCGCGGTCTTCAAGCGCAATGCCGGCGGACTCAAGCAGCGATTCAAGCTCCGGGTTGCGCGCCACAGAGAACAAGCCTTCGATAGAACCGCGCGCCGCGCCGGCTTTGAGCAGATCGGAGGCGAAGCGCCCGCCGATCAGCAAGCCGAGCGCGTCAACGATGATCGATTTGCCCGAACCGGTTTCGCCGGTCAACAAATTCAAGCCCGGCTCGAACTCGACGCGCAATTCATCGATCAGGGCGATGTTGGAAATATTGAGCAGTGTGAGCATAGTCAGGATTCAAGGCTCAGGATTCAGAGTTCAGAACGAATTGAAATAATGACCGATGAATCTAAATCGAAGCGCACAAGATGGGGACAGGAGATTGGCCACAGAGGCACAGAGCCACAGAGGAAAATATTGAGAAACCCAGGAAGGTTTTAAGTTTTTCTTTGTGTCTTTGTGCCTCTGTGGCAATTTCTTTTGTCCCCTTCTTATGCCGTCTGATTTAGAAGCTACATCTGACAACCAGCCTTCAGCTTCTGTCAAGTATCTGTCTGACGGCATCGAGCAAATCATCGGCGATGATCGCGGGCGCGCAGGGCCACCGGTCGCGGTTCGCCAGCGTCTCGTGCCCGTAACCGGTCAGCACCAATGCGCCGCGCGCGCCGGCGTTGGCCGCTAAGTTTATATCGCTCGCCTTGTCGCCGATGACATACGAGACACGCAGATCAATATCGTGCTCGCGGGCCGCTTGATGGAGCATCCCCGGATTGGGCTTGCGGCATTCACAATCCTGGCGGTATAGCGCATTGCCGATGCGCGGATGATGCGGGCAGTAATAAACCGCGTCAAGGCGCGCGCCGTCGCGGCCCAGTTCGTCAATCAAACGTTGGTGAATCGTTGCCAGCGTTGATTCATCGTAAAGCTGGCGCGCAATGCCCGATTGATTTGTAATGACGATGACTTTTAGCCCGGCCTCGTTGATGAGCCGCACGGCACCCGCCGCGTAAGGATAGATGATGAGTTCGTCAGGCGACGACACGTAGCCAATGTCTTCGTTGATCGTGCCGTCGCGATCTAAGAAAATTGCCGGCCTTGCCATGCGTCCATTGTAATTGAAGGAGTGCATCCGGCATACCTTGTGCTACCTCAATGTTCAACGATCTGCGCGATGCCGAGCAGCGCCGAGATGTTGTGCTGCACATAGTCGATGCGAATGCGCGCCGAGGTCAAACTTTCGCGGAAGCCGCCCGCCGCGCGTTCAGGGCTGGCGAGAGAAAAACTGTTGTCGGCGTCGAACTGCTGCGACAGTTGAAAGCTGGCGCTGAGTTTCAATGCCTCGGCAATGCGAGCGCCGCGCGCATCCTTCGTCAAGCGTGCCAGTCGCAGGGCCGACAGCATGCCTTCAGCGCGCGAAGCGGCAGGCGTCGCTCGCGGTACGCCCGGTCGATAGCCGCCCACATAACTCAACACCTGGATATGAGACGGCGTGTACTGCCCGCTGATCATCGCTTCGGCAAGGGCGATTGCATGTTCTGCATAGCGCGAATCGCGCTTGATGGCGAATAGCCCTTCAAGCGCCTGCATCAGCCATGCATCGGGCGGCAGGGCGGTCATGCGCTGTTGGGTTTTGATCAGGTAATCCGCGCCGTGCCGCGCTGCCTCGATCAATCGCTGGTCGCCGGTCAGCCTGTATAACTCGATCAGTCCGAGCAGCGCTTCGCCGGGATAGTAGAGCGAGGCGCGGTCTTCCGGCTCGCCCTTCAGGTCGTAATAACTCTTGAACGAGCCATCGCCTTCCTGCATACGCAGAATGAGATTCGCCAATCGCCGGGCGCTGGCCGGATCTGCTGACCTGGCGTCGAGCCGCATTTGCAGGGCCAGCGCGATGAGCGCCAGCCCGTTTGCGCCGAGCTTCGCTTTGCCGTCGTCATCCAGAACGTAAAGCGCATCAGCCTGGAGCGCCCAGCGAAAACGATCCTTCAAATAGATCATCGCGCGCCGCGCGGCTTCCAGGTAGCGCGGCGCGCGCGTCGCCTCGTAAAGTTGAAAGAGGGCAATCGCCGCGCCCGCGTGGCGCAGGATGTTGTAATCGCGCTCGCCAGCACTTTCTGCGAACGGATCATAAGTGTAATCAAAGCTACCGTCGCTTTTTTGCGCGCGGATCAGGTAATCGCCGCCCGCCTGCGCTGCACGGTTGAGCCGCGCGCGATTAATCGCGTTGTGCAACTCGCTGCCGGTTAAATCAATCGCCGCATCGTACAGGTGATCTTCGACGAAAGCCAGCGTGCGAAAGCGGCGCAGGCGCACATCCGCCGAGCGCCAGTCTTTAACTGCAAAATACCTGGCGGCGCGGTCAAGCAAGTCTTCCGCCATCTGCGCGTCGGCATCGTCGGCAAAGATGCGGTTGTCAATCAATTGCGATGGCGGCAGGTAGAAGGTTTGTCCGGGCGTTTCAATGGCCAGTCCTTCGAGGCCCGGCCTGATCAACTGCGCGGCAGACAATTGCTCGTCGCCTTCGGTCTCTGAGGGGTTATCGAGAGCCGCCATCTCGCCGTCGAGAATGTCTATCTGGATGCGGTCGGGCGGTGCGCTTGAAACCGTCCCTTGACTTGCGGGCGGCGATGCATCGACTGGCGCTTTTGTGCTGTGATCGATTTGTGCAGAGGGGCTGGCAATGGTTTCAGACGCGGAGGCTGTGAGTCTGGGGCTTGTATCAAGCGAATCGAGCGCAGCTTTCAATGCCGCGAGCAGCGTCGGGCCGCTGCCTGCGAGCGGGCGCGTGATTTGGCCGCGCCGAAATGTCGTGACAAAGAGAGTCGTTGGTCGCGCCGTTTTCACCGCGGGCGGCGCGGACGCTAGATCAATGGGTTTGCTGTTGAATCGCGCGCGCGCCTGTTTGAGCAGCCACAGGCGTGCCTGGTTGGCGACTGGCGACGCCGACGGCAGCGTCACGTCGCGGCACACGCCATAAATCAGAAAGCAAAAGGCAAAAGGCAAAAGGCAAAAGGCAAAAGGCTGAAGGCGACTGTGATTTTGCCTCCCGGCTTTCATCAGATGCGTTGCATCGATTGGCAAGCGCGGATGGGTTACGTCACTTTTGCCTTTTGCCTTTTGCCTTTTGCTTTCTACTGCCCGTTTCATCAACCCAGATTAGATTACAAATGGTGGCGAAGAGTCGAGCCGCTTTAGCTGGGCGGGCCGCCCGTGAGCACCATGCGGCTCTGCGCGTCCCAGACCTGAATGTGTTGAATGTTACTGACGGGCCGCACCTGCGATGGCAGCGAGCCGTTCTCAGAACTCAACGTTAGCTTGAACGAGCCGCCGCCATCGGTTGTTACAGTCGCGAGCAAGAAGCCGTCGACGACGATGATGTAGGTCGCGTTGCCGGCGAGCTTGTCGCCTTCGACTTCAAGTTCTTCTTTGCTGCTTGTAAGGCTCGTCTTTACTTTGCCCTTGGCATCGGCGTCAACGCCTGTGGGATTGAGGCTCGCTTCTTTCTTTATCTCGGTGCCGCCACCGCCGCCACCGCCGCCGCCACCACCGCCACCACCGCCGTCATCGCCACCGCCGCCGAAATCGTCGCCGCCGCTCTGGAATGTTCCTTCCAAAACCGTCTGGCCCGCCGGATCGAGGATGGCGATGCGCACGATCTTGGTTACAGGCTGTAGCGATGCGGGCAACAAATGGCCGCTCGATGCGTCGCTGGTGAATTCGACTTTCAGATAATCTGATTGCGCCGTGAAGCTGCCGAGACTGACGCCGTCGGCCATGATTTGATAAGCAATGCCGGATTGCAGGTGGTCGGCTTCGACTCGCAATTTCTGGCGCTCGGTTTCGATTTCAGCGCGGGCGCTGCCGCTGGCTGATCCGTTTGATGTCAGGCGGGCTTCTTTTTCGACCACACTGCCGCCGCCGGGTTGCGGTGCGCCAAAGGTATTGCTCAAGACGATGCGATCCTGTGCGTCGCGTATTTCAACCGTCTTGATATTGGTCACGGGGTTGAGCGCCGCAGGTAGCAACGGGTGATCGGATTTCTTCGGCGTTGAAAACTCGATTTTGAAGGTGCCGAAGTTACTGGCGATTGCTTTGATGTCCGTGGTGTCATCAACGATGACATTACCGTTAACGACGATCTTGTAAGTGGCATAGGGCACCAGTTGTTGAGCTTCGATCTCGAAGTCCTGCTCGGTGCCGGCGATTGAAACTTCGGCTTTGCCAGCCGCCGTCGGCTCAACGCCACTGGGGTTCAAAGCGATTTCGCCGCGATTGCTGACGATTGGATTGATGCTGCCGAGCGCTGCCAGCGGATCAATGCGGCCTTTGCCGAGTTTGCCCGCAAGGCCCGGATTGCGCGCGTCAATGCTGATGGTGTTGCTCTCGATAATCTCGCGCACGCTCTGTTGCAGCGGCGCTTTTTCGAGCAGCAGCGCTGCCTCGGCGGTTGCCAGCGGCGCGGCGAACGACGTGCCGCTCCACGTCGCATAATCGGGCGTGTTGTTGGTTACGGGATAGGCGCTCACCAGGCTGACGCCGAGCGCGCTCACCGAAACGTCTGTGCCGAAGTTTGAAAAGCCGGCTTTGCGGTCGCTTGCATCAAGCGCCGCGACGCCCATCACCTCGGCGCTCCAGTTTGCGGGAAACTGCGCCGCCGCATCGTTGCCTTTGTTTTCATTGCCGACGGCGGCAATCATCAAGACGCCGCGCTGCCCGGCATAAATCACCGCATCGTGCATCACCTGCGAATCTTCAGAGGTGCCGAAGCTCAGGTTGATAATCTTCGCGCCATGATCGACGGCGTACTTGATGGCCTGCGCAATCGTGAAGGCATCGCTCAAGCCTGCGGGCGAGAAGGCGCGCACCGGCATGATTTTGACATCGGGCGCAATCAGCGTGATCAACCCGGCGATGAAGGTGCCGTGACCGGCGACCGTCTTGTTGGGATTGTCCGGCTGTTCCATGGTGTTGTTACTGCTGCCGAGAAAGTCCCAGCCGAAAACGTCATCGACGAAGCCATCGTTGTCGTTATCAATAAAGTCGCCAGGCGTCTCGCCGGGGTCTGTCCAGATGTGATTGCTGATGTCCGGGTGATTGCGGTCAATGCCTGTATCAATCACCGCGACGATGACGCCTGTGCCGGTCGAGCGTGCTTGCAGCGCTGCCAGGTCGCCCGCGAGTTGCTGCGTCAAATACTGTGCGCGGCTTTGCCCTGGCGTCGGACGGTCGCCGGGAAAGCTTAAGACCGAACGCCCGAAGACATTGACCGGCGTCGCGATCACCGGATTGAGCGCCGCGCTCAAAACGTCCGGGTCGCCCGCGAGCCGCTTGCGATACTTGGCTTCCTTCTTGCCATTCGGCGTGCGCAGCTTGTAAAAGTTCGTGCCGTAGATATGCTGCTTGACGGTCATCCCGAAGCGCGCGATGACTGCATCAATCGACGCGCCCGGCTTGATTTCGACGAGCACTTCACCTCGAATGAAATCCGGCACGCTGCCCGACTGCGCCCGCGCCGGCAGTGCATGTGCCGCGAAGAAAAACATCAATGCCAGCGCAACGATGTTGAAGAACCTAGCTAAGGTATGCTGCTTGTCACTCATAACTGAACCCATCTGCGGCTCGCGGGCCGCTCGTTTGGACTAACCCTTTTGTCCGGTTGCTATCGAATCAATCGCTTTTCTCATTCGTTCAATAAGAACCAATCTTTTCAATCTAACATCGTTTGAATTCAAAACCTGTGATGGCGGTCACCGCCCGCGCCCCATCAGGCGCAAAGTAAATTGCGCTACAAATTATTCCGGGTCGCCCATGAGGACGAACGGTGCCCAGTAGTAGGGATGACCGTAGGCTTCCTTGATCGCCAGTTGGGCGCTGCGCAGGGCGGCGCGCTTCGATGCGCCGTCGCGAATTCCTGTATACAGTTCGCGCATCAGTTCTGCCGTCGACTGATCGCTGACGGCCCACAGGCTGGCGACGACCGACGGCGCTCCGGCATGGAGAAAACCGCGCATCAGGCCGTGCAGTTCGTCGCCCGGAAAAACTTTGTTGACGCCCGTGTGACAGGCCGAAAGCGTTACCATCTCGGCGTTCAACTGCAAATCGAGCAGGCTGTAAAAATTCAACTGCGAATCGGCCAGCTTCAGGAATGAAAACATCGGGTTGTCGCGCCGGAAAAAACCGTGCGAAGCCAGATGCAGAAAGCGCGCTCGCGGTGCCGCTTTGAACAGATTCTCGCGCGTCGCCGCGTCGCCGGTCAGCGTCACGGCATTCGGAAAGAGCCGGGCAAGCTGATGGATCTCTTCTTCGATGCTCGGCGTGCCGCTTTCGGCAAGTCCGAGCGCCACTAGCAACCCATCCCCAGCGGCCTCGGCGGACGACGGCGCGCTCGTTGAACTTCGCTCATGTGAGATTGCCGATTCGCGTCGCGCGTCGCGCGCTGCGAATCGGCGGGCGCGGCAGAGTTTCAAGACCGAAGCGCTCGGCGCATAAGAGACCTCGTGGGTTTCAATCAGGTACTCGTCGCCCGCTTTGAGGGCGTGGAAAGGGATGTAATGTAGCTCACCATGCGGAATGATAATCAACTGAGAGCCGGCGATCAGCGGCTTGAGCGGCGCGAAGATGCGCTCGTAGAGCAGGCTCAGTATCTCGTTCGTCGCCCGGCGCAACTGGCTGAAATGAGCTTCGACAAACTTCGCCCCATAATTGAACTTTTCGATTTGAAAGCGCAGCGCCATCAGCAACTGCTCGACTTCGCGCTTCGCCGCCAGGTGTCGCACCACGCGCAAGCCGTCGCGCGTGGCGACGAATGCCGAAACCTGCTCGCCGGTCATGAAGTATTCGACGGCGGTTTCGCCGATTTGTAAGGTATCGCACAAATCTGCAACCGTGACCGAATGCATCGGCTGCATCTCGGCGAATGCCGGCGATTCAAGCTCAAGCCGGCGGAAGAGTCGGGCAATCTGCCGTTCGGTGCGCGCGACGGTCTGCCGGTGGCGGTCGGCCATCTCTGCACCGCGCTGATCGCCTTTATCTTCTGCCAGCCCGGCCTGCGAGTTGTACCAGTTCAAATCCGCAATCAGCTTCGTCAGCCGTTCGCGTCTTTCCGGCTTGAGCGCGCTGCTGGCCGCCGCCGATTCGCGCGCATATCGGGTAATCAGGTCGGCCAGCGCCCGCGACTTCGATGATTCGACCAGGCGAAAGGCTTCCGTCAGCAACTCATCGTCGCCGGCATCAAGGCAGGCGGCGATGGCATCTTCATAAGCCGGAATCTTGTCGCGCAGGAAGGTGGCTTTGAACTCGTCGGCAACGATGCCGCCGCGCATCTGCTCAATCGCCTCAACGGCGCGGCGAAAACTGGCGAGCGCCGGCGCGACGTGCTTGCGGTCACGCGCGATGCAGCCCGTCAGGTGGTGGCATTGATAAGCCACGGCAGGCGCAAACAACCCTTCGACATCGGCCAGTGCGTGGCGCGACAAGCGCGCCGCTTTCGTCAGATCCTTTTGAGCATAGGCAGCGCGCGCCGCCAGCAGTCGCGCATAAGCGGCGCGGGTGGCGAGTCGTCCACGGCTGAAGACGCGCAAGGCGGCGTTGGCATAGGCGGCGGCTTCCGGCAGGTCGCCGCGCCGCAGGGCGAGTTCGGCAAGGTAGGCGTCGACGGTGGCGATGGTCGCTTTGTTGTGGCGCTCGTCAAAGACGCGGCGCGCGGCGCGCAAACCCTGCTGCGCCTCGTCAAACTGCTGCTGACCCATCTGGGCAAGCGCCTGGACGACGCCGGCTTGCGCCGCTTCGTAAGGCATACCACATTTGCTGAATTGCGCGCCCGCCGCCGCAGCACTCTCTGCCGCGTCGTCAAACGCATTGAGCGCCAGCAGCACTTCGGCCATCTCCTGATCGCACCAGGCGATACGCACGTGGCTGCCAAGGGCGCTGAGCCGGTCGCGGGCTTCGTGATAGGCTGCCAGCGCTTCGTTGTAATTGCCGCGCAGGAATTGCAAATAAGCGATGTGAAACCGCGCTTCGGCGGCAAACGCCGGCTGCGCGGCGCGCTCGAACCCTGCGGCGGCGCTTTCCGTCAGCGCCAGCGCTTCCGTATGCCGATCCATCTCCGCCAGCACATTGGCGCGATTGAAATCCACGAAGGCGCGCATGGTCTCGTCGCCGGCAACCGCAAAGACCTCACGCGCCCGGTCATAATGCGCCAGCGATTGTTGATAGCGATCCAGCCGGTAATAAATATTCCCAATGTTGTTTTCAAGCTGCGCCAGTTGAACCGGCTCGGAAGCGGCAAGCTGGCGGCGCGTGGCTTTCGCCAATCGCAGGGCATCTTGATAACGCCCTAAATCGATCAGCACGCCGACGGTTTGCATTTGCACAGCCCCGGCTTCCGCCTTCAAACCGGCGGCGTTGAGTGCTTGTCGGGCGCGGTTATAGAGCCGCTCGGCATCCGCGAAGCTACCGGTGAAGTGCAGGACGCGGGCGCGGCTGGCCTCGGCGAAGGCTTGCGCCCGCCGGTCGCCAAGGGTCTCGGCCAGTTGTTCCAGGCGCGTTGCCAATTGTCCGGCGCTCTTGAGGTCGCAGCCGACCAGCCGGTCAACTTCCGCCTTCAGAGCGGAGACCGTTTGCCAGCCCGCCGCGCCGTTCTGCTCGCGCAAAAACGCATCGGCGGTTGCCGCGTTGATTAACTTGTCTGCGAGTTCTTTGCTCACGGCTGCACGTTATGCCTGCGGGGGCGATACCTTTCCTGCACTCTTCACCTCAGCGCTCCGACTGATTTTGTCTTGAAGGCAATAAGCCGGTTCAGACCGACAGGTGGCGGCAATCAATTTTGGCTGACCGGCAGTTCGGGAATCGTGATTCGCCCATCCGCCAGTTCGATGCGCAGATCGTAGGTTCCGTAATCTATATCACTGATCTTGAATTCGCCCATCTCATCGGTGACGGTCGAATAAAGCGGCTCGTTGCGGCGCGCGATTTCGAGCCGCAAATTCGTCACCGATTCAAAAGTCGCCTCGCCTTCGCGCAGCACCTGGCCAATGAGGTCGCTGCGCTCTCCCGTAGACGGGGCGATTTGTATATCAATCGAATAATCGCCGGCGCGATAGAGCAACTGGCGATTGCTGGTTTCGGTCGAACGAATGCCCGCAAGCTGCGGACGCGCGAAGCTGTCGAAGACCAGCCGAGCGAGCGCCTCGCCGAAGCGCTCGACGAGGCGCGGGCGGCGGGCGGTATCGAAGATGCGAACGGCCTGTTTGAAGACCCAGGCCGGCGGCGCTACCGTGTCGTCGCTTGCCGCAACGGCGCGCAGGCGCTCGTACCACGCAAGCGTTTCGGCGCAGGCGGCGCAGTCGCTCGCCAGATGCGCCGCGACCTGCTCGGTCTGAGGCGGCGTCAGCTTGCCGTTGAGATAATCGATCACTTGCTCAAAACCGGGGCAGCTCATCTTTATCATCTCCCAACCTGGCTATCCATTTCAGTAGAGCGTCAGCGTTGCGAAAAAATACATTGGCGCGGATCAGAATTTGCCCTGTAGCCGTTTTTTCATCTTTTCGAGGCAGCGGGCGCGCGTCGGGCCAACCGACGGCACGGGCATCTCCATGCGCCGGGCGATTTCGGCGTAACTCAGTTCGTCTTTCTCGTAAAACAGCATCGTCAGGAGATTGCGGCAGCGTTCGGGAAGCGATTCAACTGCCGCACGGACGATCTGCTGCTGTTCGAGCCTTTCGCGCTCGGCGTCGGCCAACGGCGCGGTGGCAGCAATCTGTTCAAGCGAGTTGCTTTGATCGTCGCCGTCAGCGATGGCCGGGGCGCTGTCGCGGCGATTGCGCGCCGCCACGCGCCAGACTTCGCGGGTGGTTGTCGTGATCAGCCACGAACTGAGCTTCTCGTGATCGCGCAGGCTGGCGAGCTTTTCGTAGAGTTTGAGCCAGACCGACTGGAAGATGTCTGCGGCGTCATCAGGCGACAGCCGCAATTTCATGGGAATGGAATAGACCAGCCGCTGATAGCGCGCGACGAGCCTTTCCCAGGCTGCCGACTCGCCTGCCAGACAGGCGGCAATGAGGTCGCGGTCTTCGCGTTGCGTAACGTCTTCGCTCGGTTCCGGTACTTGCTTCTCCATTGTTACTTGGCAACCCCTGCTTGGCCGTGAGGCAGCGAAAGGCGTAAGACCAACTTGCATGGTAGCAGAACGATCAGCCGGTTAAAAGTGAAGAAAGCTTTGCGAACAAGCCGCCGAGCGATTCATGCGGCGACACGGCGTTGAGGTTTTCAACCGCTGTCGTCGCAAGCGTGAAAGCCTGGAAAAAAGGCTGCCAGTCGGTGTGACCGGCAGCCCTTAGGATTCAACCTCTCATACGGATCAAGCAGCTTTGGCGCGCTGTTGCAACAGACGGCGCAGTTTCATGCGCGCTTTGTGCAATTGCGACTTCGAGGTGCCGGCGCTGCAACCGAGTATCTTGGCAATCTCTTCGTGCTCGTAGCCTTCAACGTCGTGCAGGACGAAGACCGTGCGATAGCCTCTCGGCAGTTGCGCGATGGCGTTCTCAAGACCGATACGATCAACAATCGGCATCGCTTCAGGATTGATGGTCACCGGATCAATCGAGTCGGGCATCTCGCCGTCGTCGGTCGTCAACTCCGAGCGCACCGAGCGCTTGCGGAAGTGCATCAATACCTGATTGACCGTCAGCCGGTGCAGCCAGGTCGTGAACGCCGACTCGCCGCGAAATGAACCGAGCTTGCGGTGCAACTGGATGAAGACCTCTTGCGTCAGGTCTTCGGCTTCGGCGACGTTGCCGGTCATTCTCAGGCAGATCGAGTAAACCCGACGATAATGCTTGCTGTACAGTTCATCGAATCCGCTCATCTCTTCGCCCGCCAGCGCCTGTGTCACGCCAGCATCGGTTTGCATCGAAATCGCATTGGTTGCCATCCTGTTTGTCCCTCCAACCCCCTTATCCTCTTGAGAGTCAGTCACAGTAAGAGCGACTGTTGTGCCATTCGCCGGCAAGCTCTCGCCGGAGAGTTAAGTTGAAAAATAATTAAACTTAGCTTAATCAACCGGCGCGCACGGGGATTTTTGCTCCGGCGCGCGGCTCTTGTTTTGGGAGAGCGCCCACACGGTTTCGTGTAGTAAGTCAGTATTCACTAACCAGCCAGAGGCGGCAGCGCGTTGCTGCCATTGGCGATGCATGACCATCTGTATGGGTGTGATGAAATGCGTTCTGGAAAAGATGCGTCGCAGGCTATTTTATACTTGAAGAGAGGGTTGATGCCGCTGCCCGAAAGGCAGAAACATGGTTATGAGAAGTGGCAACGCCTCTTCATTTTTACACACCGAAATTCATAACGGCGACGAAGCCTTCGACAATCTCAGAATGGAATGGGATCAGTTGCTTGACGCCAGTTGCCAGCGGGTTTACTTTCTCCGCTGGCACTGGAATCAACTCTGGTGGCAGACCTTCCGGCCACCGCACAGTCACCTGTTCATCATTACCTGTCGCAACGCTGACGATCAACTGGTCGGCCTCGCGCCGCTTTACTGGCGGCAGCGCGCCAACGCCGGCATTCATCATATTCGCGAAATTCTCTTTCTCGGCACAGGCATCTTCACGCAGACGAGCGAATACCTAGACCTCATCGCGCGGCGCGGTTATGAACGCGAAGTCGCTGAAGCCGTCGCCGAGGCGTTGAAAAGTGAAAGTCATTGGGACAAGCTGTGGCTGAGCGAAATCCCCGCCGCCTCCATTATGCTGCCGCACTTGCAGCAGGCGCTCGACGGCGATCAGGAAACCACCGCTTGCCAGAATGCACACTATGTCGACACCCAAACGAACTGGGAAGCTTTCAAGCAGACGCTTGGCCGCACGACGCGGCAGAATACGCAGCGGCTGGCGCGGCGTTTATTTGAAAATTACGTTTGCAGGTTTTCTCGTGTTGAAACCCCGGAGGAACTCGAACGCGGCATGAACGCGCTGGTCGGGCTGCATCAAGCCCGCTGGCAGATGATAAACGAGCCTGGCGCGTTTGCCATGCCCGGCATGGAGCGCCTGCTGCGCGAAGCGGCGCGCGCCGCGCTTGCCGAAGACCGTCTGCGGTTGTGGACGCTACAGATCGCTGACGAAATCGTCGCCGTGCAACTGGCTTTTCTGGATAACCGCACGGCGCATTGTTTTCAGGTCGGATTCTCGCCGACCTACGCCAAAGACAGTGTCGGCAAGGTCATGCTGATGCTCTGCATCAAGGATTGCGTCGACGACCCGTTGGTGCGCGAATACGATTTTATGGGCGGTGATCAGGCTTACAAAGAATGCTGGGCGAAAGCGGCAAGGGGAAACCTGCGGCTGGTTTGGTTGCGTTCGGGCTTGCGCTCGCTGGCCTATGCTTCGCTCAAGGTGGCCGATCAAGTAGGGCGCTCGATGGCGCGCGCCGTGCTGCCATCAGCGGTGAAGGTGGCCGGCCATCGACTGCTGGAGCGCCGGCATTACGGCGATGTGCCAAATCTGCCGAGGCTCACCTTGCATTCGCGATAGACCGCATACGGCGTGGCCGCAGATCAGCTTTTCTTGCGGTCACGGCGGATTAAACCGACCACCGCCGCTGCGCCGATTGCCCCAAAGACGACCGCGAAAACAAACAGCCAGATAATCAGCTTCACCTCATCGATCAAAAAAAGGCTTAACCTCACCAGAAACCCCTTTGTGCGTAATCTTACATTTTAGAATCGGCGAGCCAGCGCCTCGGCGACGCCATCGAGCAAGGCTTCGTCCTCAGCGGTGAACGCGCCAGTCGTGTCGCTATCAATATCAATCTGGCCGAATATCTCATCGCCGCGCCGGATGAGCACGACGATTTCGGCGCGCGTCTCAAGGCTGCACGCCAGGTAATTGCCAATCGCCGTCACGTCATCAACGATCTGGTTGGCGCGCTCGGCGACCGCCGTGCCGCAGACGCCGTGCCCTACGGGAATCTGTGTGTGCTCGGTCGGCTTGCCGATGTAGTTGTGCAGCAGCAACGTGTCGCCTTCGAGCAGATAGATGCCTACCCAGTTGTAATGCGCGCGTTCAGTTTTCAAGAGGCGCACGGCTTCGCGCAAGGCATCGTCACGCGACGCCTCGGAATGAATGATCTGCTCGACACGGCTGATGATTTCCTCGCCGCTCATCGTTGCGTTCGTTGAGTCCATGATCTTGAGCATATGGCGCGGCGCATTGCATGGCAAGGCGTGTTGACTCAAGCCGTGCGGCCCGCCATACTCATGCGAGATCGGCTCGTGTCGGTTCACGAGTCGCAGCGGACGCGCCGAACTCAAATCAACGATCTAGGGAGATACAGAAATTATGTCACAATTGAGCGACAAGTTCGCTTCCGTCGTTTCTGCCGCGCAGAGCAGCGGCTGTCAGATCACCACCAGTGAAGAGAATGGCAAGCTCGTCATCAGCGGAACCTGCCCCACACAACACGATGTCAATCAGGTGTGGGACGCGCTGAAAGCGATTGATCCGGGGATGAGCGGCAGCGATTTTGCAATTAACCTTACAGCCCAACGTACAGATATTTTCGGCGAATATGAAGTCAAATCGGGCGATACGCTTTCCGGCATCGCCAAGAAAATCGCCGGCGGCAACCTCACTTATCAGCAGATTTTTGAAGCCAACCGCGACATCCTGAGCGACCCGAACAAGATTCAGCCCGGCCAGAAGCTCAAGATTCCGAACTTCTCGCAGCCCGCTCCGCAATCGCGCTGACATTCGATTCCAGCGACTCCGCAGTTGGGGGTAGTCGTGCAAACGGCTACCCCCTTTCTTTATAGCGGGTGTTTGTCATCCCCTGCTCAGGCTGTTAGACTGACTTTCACTAACGACCTGTGGCACGCTTCACGAGCGAGCCGCAGGTCGAGCTTGAGCCGATTGCATCACCACCAGCGCGAATGATCGACACGATTGCTATCATCGAAACGAATCGCGAACTGACGCCGGGCTATCGTTTACTCACGCTCAATTTCGAGCAGGACATCGAGGCGCGCGCCGGCCAGTTTGCCATGCTGAAAGCGCACGCCGCCTTTGAGCCGCTGCTGCGCCGCGCCCTGGCCGTCTATCGCACGCCCGGCCCGCGACAACTGAGCTTTCTTTATCAGGTAATGGGGCGCGGCACGCAGGCGCTCGCGGAACTCGGCACCGGCGGCAAGGTGGAGGCGCTCGTGCCGCTCGGCAATGCGTGGCCGATTGGTGATGAGTTGACTGCATTTTCGTCGCTTACCGGCAATCCGCCGGGCCCTGCCGGTGAAGCGACGCAAAGTGATCAACCTCACAAAGCCATCGTCGTCGTCGGCGGCATCGGCTCGGCCTCGGTGCTGATGTTATGCGCCGCGTTGCGCGCCGCGCGCATTGAAACGCAAATCTTTTTCGGCGCTGCAAGTGAGCGCGTGGCGTTGGGCTGCGGTCTTGAAGATTTTCGCGCCCTCGATCTGCCGCTCAGGTTGACAAGCGATGACGGCAGCCTCGGCGAACCGGGCTTCGTCACCGCGCCGCTCGAACGCTACCTCGGCGAAGGCGGAGGCGCGGGCGCGACGATCTATGCTTGCGGCCCGTGGGTGATGATGCGGCGGGTTGCCGAGATCGCCGCTTCGTTCAAGGTCGCTTGTCTGGTATCGCTTGAAGCGCCGATGGGCTGTGGCTTCGGCGTCTGCGTCGGCTGCGTCGTCGCGGTCAAAAGCGATGCGCCGCTCGGTTATGAATCTTACAAACGAGTTTGTGTTGATGGCTCGATCTTTCCGGCACAACGGATTCGCTGGGAAGTCAATGCGATGACGCACTGACGATTTTGGATTTTAGATTTTGGATTGGGGATTGAGTAATCTGCATCTTACGCTGGTCTCGGCCAGTCCAAAATCTAAAATCCAAAATCCAAAATCGCTATGTCTAAACATGATTCACGGCTTGCGGTTGAGATTGCCGGCATACGCTTCAACAATCCGGTGATGGGCGCGTCGGGAACCTTCGGCTATGGGTTGGAATTCGCCGGATTGATTGACCTCAACCGGCTCGGCGGCTTTGCCACGAAGGGACTATCGGCGCGTCCGCTGGCGGGCAATCCGCCCCCACGCATCGTCGAAACGCATGGCGGTATGCTCAACGCTATCGGCCTGCAAAACGTCGGCGCGCGCGCCTTTGTCGAAGAAAAGCTTCCACTGCTCAAGCAATACGACACGCGCGTTATTGCCAATGTTTTCGGCTATTCCGACGATGATTATCTCGAAGCCATCAACATGCTCAACGATGGCGAAGGCATTGCCGCTTACGAATTGAATATCTCCTGCCCGAACGTCAAGGAAGGCGGCATCGTCATCGGTAACTCGCCGGTGGCCGCCGCGCGGCTGACCGAAAAAGCCAAACGCGCCTCGGCCCGCCCGTTGATCGTCAAGCTGTCGCCGAATGTTACGGATATTACTTTACTGGCGCGCGCCATTGCTGAAGCGGGTGCCGATGCGTTGTCGCTCATCAACACGCTCGTCGGCATGGCGATTGATGTGAAGACGCGCCGCCCGCGATTGAACTACGGCACAGGGGGACTATCAGGGCCGGCCATTCGCCCCATCGCCGTGCGCATGGTTTACGAAGTCGCCAAAGTCGTCAACCTGCCGCTCATCGGCATCGGCGGCATTGCTTCGGCAAGTGATGCCCTTGAATTCATGCTCGCCGGTGCCACCCTGGTGCAGATCGGCACGGCGAATTACTATGATCCATGCGTCACCATGAAAGTGATTGACGGTCTCAAGGATTACTGCGACCGCCAGGAACTGGAAAGCCTCGCAGCGGTCGTCGGCGCGGTCGTCGAGAAATAGCTTCAGACCGTGTGCCGCCACACGCCAGCCCCTTTGCGAACGCCCCCAATCGCTTGTAACCGTCGCTGCTTCATGATAAACCGCAATGTTGAAGCGGCTCGTTTCCCATTGCCGTTGTCGTTGTGATTACATCCAACCGCGCACCGCGCGATCCAATGAGGCCGTTATGATGCACGAGAGCGAAATCACCATCCGCCCTGAAGCCCTGAAACCTAAGCAGCCGATCTTTCCGACCAGTTCTGCCGAATACGTCACTTCGCTGTCGCATTATTATCGCGGCGAACTGGCGCGCATGATGAGTTGGCGCGACCGCCTAGACCGCACGACGAACTGGGCCATCACCGGGGCGGGCGCTATGTTATCGGTATCGCTGTCGTCGCCACAGTCGCATCACGGCGTGCTGCTGTTTGCCATGGTGCTGGTCTTTTTGCTGCTGCAAATCGAATCGCGCCGCTATCGTTTCTTCGACGTTTACCGCAGCCGTGTGCGGCTGATCGAGCGCAACTATTATGCGCGCATCCTCGCGCCGCGCGAGTTGATCGACCCGGCGCACTGGATGAACAAGCTCGGCGACGACCTCAGATTGCCGCGCTTTTCGCTGTCGCACAATGAAGCAATGGCGCGGCGCTTGCGGCGCAATTACATCTGGCTGTTTTTGATTATGCTGCTGGCCTGGCTGTTGAAAATCACCACCAGTTCGCTGCAAGCAAGCCCTGGCTCGGTGCAACTCATTCACTCGACGGGAGAGCTTTTCAATAATGCCGCCATCGGGTATGTTCCGGGCTGGCTCATCGTCATTAGCATCCTGGGGTTTTACGGCTGGCTGGTTTATATCATCGTCAAACACCACGAAAAGACCGGCGAACTGGCCTACGGCGAAGTCCACGTCTGATTCGCTTACCGCAGGCGTCGGGCCAAGTCATCATTCCGGCAACCGCCCGGCGCGCTCACGGGGTTCTGATCTCCATGCTCTGGATCAAGCCGTCCTCGATGACGTAGACATGCTCGATCCTTTCATCCTTGATGAGATTACCTGCCAGATCGCGGATAACCGCATGAACATCGACCACTGTGCGCCCGGCTTCATCCGTGCTGAACGCCAGCGGCTCGACGTGCGGATCAATCAAGCGCCACTGGCGCGTCCAGTAATCACGCACCTCCTCGTGGCCGTGCACCCGTCCGCCTTCCATGCCGTTGGGCCAGTCGACGTCGCCGTGCATTAACGCCAGGACGGCATCAATGTCGCGGGCATTGAAGGCCCTGTAGGTATTGATGAGAAGTTCGCTGTCCGTCATCACTGTGGTGTTGTTACGGTAGCCCGGCTTATGATACGAGCTTTGCAGAGAGCGTAATGTCGGTTGCGGCGAGCGCCTGCGAGACCGGACAATTTTTCTTGGCCGTCTCGGCCTGCTCTTGAAACGCCGGCTCGTCAATGCCGGGTATCTCGGCTTCGGTCTCAAGTTCGATCAAGGTGATTTTGAAGCCGCCGCCTGATTGACCGAGATGCACTTTAGCCGTCGTCGCCACGCGCTTCGGCGAATAACCGGCTTTCGTCAATCCGGCGGCCAGCGCCATAGAGAAACAGCCGGCGTGCGCCGCGCCGATCAACTCTTCAGGATTGGTGCCCGTGCCTTCTTCAAAGCGCGACGCGAACGAGTACTGTCCTTCAAATGCGCCGCTGCCAAGTTTGACTGTGCCTTTGCCTTCTCTGAGCGTTCCTTCCCAAACTGCGCTGCCATTGCGTGTAGCCATGGGTGATCTCCTCATTCAATCGGTTTCCGCCTGTGGCGAAAGATGCCTGACCGCGCGTCCACCGCAACGTCGAGCCATCGCCGCTCATCAAGCCATCGTTAAGTATATCAGCAAAGCCCGCCGCTGCCAGACGGCAACCCCTCCAACTCAGGCGAACTCCGCAAGTTCGGCCCAGCGCTCGACGTTGCGCTCTAGCTCTTGATTGAGCGATTCCAGTTCCAAGTAGAGCGCCTGGACGACGACGAAATCGCTCGATGAGGCGGCTAACTGGCGTTGAATCTCGCCCTTTCTTGCTTCAGCCGTCTCGATGAGTTGCTCCAGTTCCTCGAATTCGCGCCGCTCTTTGTAAGACAGCCGGCGGCTTGCGGCAGATGGTTTCGCCGCTGCTGCAAGTCGAGAGGCGGGCGCGGTGGTTTCGACCGCTTTAGTCGCCTCGCGCTCGCGTGATTCGAGAAAGGCGCTGTAGTTGCCGGGATACTCTGCCACCTGGCCGTTGCCTTCAAAGCGAAAGATTTTATCGACGGTGCGATCAAGCATGTAGCGGTCGTGGCTGACAATAATTAAACAGCCGGGGAAAGAGTCGAGATACTCTTCGAGCCGCACCAGCGTCTGAATATCGAGATCATTGGTCGGCTCGTCTAAGAGCAAAAGATTCGGAGCGCTCATCAGCACTCTGAGCAGGTAGAGCCGCCGCCGCTCGCCGCCCGATAGTCGGGCGATCAGGTCGTACTGCATGGATGGCGGAAAGAGAAACTTCTCCAGCATCTGACTGGCGGTGATGATCTGGCCATCGGCGGTCTCGATTCTTTCAGCCGCCTCGCGTATGTAATCAATCACACGCTGTGCGCCATTCAATTCGCGATTCTCTTGATCGTAGTAACCGATGACGATGGTCTGTCCCTTCTCGACATGACCGGCGTCGGGTTCGACGCCCCCGGTGATGATCTCAAGCAGGGTTGTCTTGCCCGAACCATTTGGGCCAATGACGCCGATGCGGTCGCGGCGCTTCAAGGCATAGCTGAATCCTTCAATCAGCTTGGTGTCCGCATACGATTTCGAGATGCGGTCAAGCTCCAGGATTTTCTTACCCATGCGGCTGAAACCGACTGAAATATCCATCTCAGGTTTGGCGGCTTCGACCGGCTGCCGCTTGAGTTCTTCAGCGCGCCCGACGCGGTCCTTCGATTTTGTGGTGCGCGCCTTAGCGCCGCGCCTGAGCCAGGCCAGTTCGCGACGCAACAGGGCTTCGCGCTTTTCGCTGGCGACCGAGAGTTGGGTTTCTTGCTCCTCTTTCTTTTCGACATAATAGGCGTAATTGCCGGCGAAGCTCTGCACGCGGCCTCGATCAATTTCAAGGATGCGATTGGTCACACGGTCAAGAAAGTAACGGTCATGAGTGACCAGCAGAAGCGTGCCCGCGTAACGCGCAAGATAGGTTTCAAGCCAGGCGATGGTATCGGCGTCGAGGTGATTCGTGGGTTCGTCGAGGATCAACAGGTCGGGGCGCGCCACCAGCGCCTTAGCCAGAAAGACGCGCTTGCGTTGTCCGCCGGAGAGCGCCGCCATCGGTTCGCCTGTATCATTGATGCCAAGTTGGGTGAGGACGGTCTTGGCGTTGGTCTCCAACGCCCATGCGCCGGCTGCTTCAAGCTGATGGGCCAGATTGGCAACGCGATCAAGCAAGCGCTCTTCATTACTGCCGCGCACGGCCAGGTCGTGGCAAGCCCTCTCATAATCCCGCAGTAACCGCATGGTTTCGTCGCTGGCAGCAAAGACGACATCGAGCACCGACTGGTCGGGGTCGAAGGGCGGATTCTGCGGCAAGTGAGCGACGACGCGCGCGCCGGCAAGCGTGGCGCGTCCCGTATCAGGCAACTCGCGCCCTGCGACGATGCGCAGGAAGGTCGATTTGCCTGAGCCGTTCAAGCCGATGAGGCCGACTTTTTCACCCTCGTCAAAGCCCATGGTCACGCCCGCAAACAGCGGCTTGATGCCGTAACTCTTGCTGACGTCTTCGAGAGAAATTATGTTCATCGCACCTCATCAAGCCGTCATTGAGTATATCAGCAAAGCCCGGTGTCGCCAGACGGCAATCCGCTGCCATGAAACGCTGAACGATTGTAAGCTGTGTCACGCAACGATTGAAAATCTCATTGACCGGTGAATCGAGTTTTGCATATGATGCGCCTGCCTGATCGTGAACTTATATGACAATACAGAGCATAGCAATGGAATAATCCCGCGCTGCCGGATTATCGCTCATAAAAGACGTGATATATCACGTCTTTTATGAAGTCCATTTAGCGTTAGCCCCCTACTCTCAACTGTGGTTGCCATTTTCGATCTTGATGAGTAGATTCTCGTTATGAAGCTTTACCTTGATACCTGTAGCTTACAACGACCTTTGGATAGCAAAGACCAAAAAACGCAAAGCATTTCATCCAGATTGATGACGAGATCAAGAATAGAGGGAAAGAACTCTCCGCATTAGGCATTATGGCGTTAGATGCTTTACACCTAGCATCTGCCGAAAGGGCTGAAGCGGATTTCTTTTGCACGTGTGATGATAAGCTGTTGAAGAAAGCCAAGCCGGCATGTGAACCTGGAATGGAGATTGTTTCTCCAATCCAGTTCTTAGAGGAGATAGAGAATGACACTCGAAGTTAAGCCATTAGTGGAGATCACGCACGAAGCCATCAGCGTCCTGTGCAAACACATAGGGGCAGCCAATACGATACGTTTTATTAACCAATTTACAAAGGGGTACGGTAACTATACGGAGGAGCGACAAGAGATATCTGGGAATATGTCGCTAGAAGAGATTGTTGCGGAAATTGAAGAAAAGAGGAGCCAGCCCTAAGCAAACGGGTCTAACAAGCCGTTGCAGTGGAGGCCGCGAAGCGCAGTTCTCATGCGTTCCTTGATGGCCATTCGCGGCCCCGCTGAACGGCAGCGTTAGGCTTCTGATTTGTGGCGGGCGAGCCATCGAGTGCGTGTCTCTTTCACTATGTTCTGCCTTTCCCTTATGGCTTCTATATATTCGTCAAAATTTATTGAATGCACAATAGAGCCATCATAGGCCACTTTGATCAACAGGCGAATCGACTCTTCTAACCAAGGCTCGCGCGCGTTATCTAGGAGAACAAGGAGCAATCTGACCAACGGCTCAGGCTCATCAAGATCAGTGTCCAATGCCTCTGTTATGAGCCGATCTGCCTCTTCGCGCGTAAAGATATAATACGGCTCTTGATCGGAGCCATCCGTCTGTGACGCCATCGATTAATCCTTTTCAAAGCATAATGGAATACTACAAAAGCTTTTGTAGTAGGTCAAGAAGATTCTTCGAAATTTCTCTGTCTATTGCGAGGTAATTGTGAATCGCCAAGATTTGACTGCTAAACCTTTTGTAATAAACAAAATAGCTATCTTCAGCGGCTGGTGTCCTGGTAACCCTTATGCTACCGTATGGCCGATTATGATAAGGCTCCTAGTGCGCGAAATTGCTGAACGTGAAGGAATTCAAAATCCTTATCAATTAGCTGATAGAACTGGACTGAAATATGAATCCTGCCGCCTGTTATGGCAAGGAGCCTCGCGGCAACTCAATTTACGAACTATCGAATTGCTTTGCCGGACTCTTATGATTATGCCGGGGCAGTTATTTGAGTTGGTTCCTCGATTAGGTGAAACAGTTACTGACGAAAATCTGCATCCTAAATCCAAAGCAAAGAAGCATACCAGATAAAGGCTGATTTCTTTGATTAGGAAAAACATTAAACGCCGTGCCCGACAACGAAGCCTAACAATCATATGCACCGGAGCGCGCGAAGCCCAATTCTCATACATGCTTTGAGTGCCGTTCGCGCGCCCGGTGATGTGAGACGTTAGACGCTTGCAGGTAGAGTCTCTGCCACTGCTGGTTCAGCGAATTCACTGACTCAGAAACCCGCCTGTGATATATTCTCTTTGAGGTGATAACTATGGCAAAATCTGAGAAAGCACTAAAAACCCACAGCAAGGCCGCTGATAACGGCAAAAATATCTTAAAGCCTAAAACGAGCCAAAAGCGAAAGAAAGCCGAACGTAAAAAACCAACTGCGAATGAACTCATGATGAAAGCTTGGAAGAAACTTTACGAAGGCCGTCACGACAGGCTCGTATAACCTATGACAGGCACCATTTTCGACACCAGCATCTGGATCGCTTATCAACCTACGAAGCTGCTGAAGAACCTCATGATGTCGGCTGTAGTTTTACAGGAGCTTGTTGCTGGAGCTGCTGACCGGACAATTCTAAAAGCTCTTGAAGCATCAAGAAAACAATATGAAAAGGAAAAGAAATTGTTGGTGCCAACCGGCGAAGATTATTTTCAAGCTGGCAAGATACTAAATTCGTTTCTGCACAATCTGAAATCAGAATCTGGTGGGAGGACGCCGCGCCTACAACCGAATCGAATTCAGAAGCTGTTCCGAGATACGCTGATCGCCGTCAGCATACGTCGGGTCCATGCATTGCTTGTGACAAACAATGTGAAGGACTTTGAAGCGATTCAACGATATTGCAGGATTCGCGTTATCTCAGGTGAAGATTTCTTTAGCAAATAAAAAGAATGTCGATACATCACTCCGCGTCTAACAAGCGATTGCAGGCGAGCGAGCGCCGCGCAGTGCTTATGATTTCTTTCGATGCCGTTCCCGCGCCGCCTGAATCGGAGCGTTAGGTGCTTGACGGCACGCACCCTACTGATTGCTGGGTATGGTTCTTCTTCATCTTTGAAGATCTACTCTTGCCACTGCGGTTGCTCTTAGGAGTGCCACTCTTTTTGCGCGCTCGTTCAATCTCAGCTATCCCTCTTTCTATCGCACTGTTCAGCAGAGTAAGCGGTTCGTCTTGTGGCTTCAGATGCCCTGTCAGATATAACATATATAGCCGGAGTGCAAGTTTGTGCTCATCCGTGTATAGGTAGACCAATCTGATTCCATCCAGAATTGTGTTCACTGCCTGCCTGACTCCATCTGGGCCACTCTCTATTGCTTGCTTCAGGTCGAACAACAAATGAGCTAAAGAGTTTGTACCCACTGAGTTTTTGCGGAACGCTGTATCAAGAAACACAAGCCAAGTTTCTCTGTCAATAAGCAAGCTTTCGGTGTCATAATCTAAGCTATGTTCTAGGTCCATACTGGCCTCCGTTCTGATGTGGGTCGATAAGCGAGCCGCTTGCTTTTGCCGGTATTTGTAACTCGTTATTCTCTTAGCCGTTTCTCTTCGTTCTTTCCCCACTCTAATGTCTAAGCAGCGCGCTGTAAAAAGATCGTAATCAACATAGACCAATGGCCTATAAATGTCAAGAATATCCTATAGACCATTGGCCTAGGCATTATTCTTAACTGATGCTACATAGTCTAAAGGGTTTGTTGACGCCAATTAGATCAGCGACTTAGAATGCGCCAGTATGAATGGCGATGAACTCAGACAAAGGCGGGAAGCACTTGAAATGACCCAAGAGCAGCTTGCGAAGCTGCTAGGAGTCAATGTTATGACTGTATCGCGATGGGAGCGAGGTTTAAGAGCCATCCCACCACATTTGTCTTTAGCATTAGAAGCGATTGAAAGCAAACAGAAGGGAAAGAGTAGTAAGAAAGCGAAGAGGCAGAAGTAAAATACAGGGTAATGAGGCCCAACTATCGAACTATTCTTATTTACAAGTAATCAATAAGGGCACAGTATCCCCGCGCCTAACCGCATGCACGCCGAGCGCGCGAAGCGAAGTTCTTATCACTCCTTCAATGCCGTTCGCACGCCCGGTGATGAGGAACGTTAGCCCGCCGGTGCAAGTCGCAAGGGCTATGCTACAATGTCGAGGAATCACAAAGATCAAATTCGGGTTTGGATAAGAACATGGCGAGAAGGCTGAAAGACATCAAAGAAATCAAAATAGAAAGGCCGCGGCGAGCCAAACTGTCTGCCAAAGAAGTCATTAAACGGATGGAGGAATTCCCCAAGCGAAGGGAGAAATTCATTGCCACTATCCGAAAAGCTAAGAATTGAAGTCTACGTCCCTGATTTGCCGAAACCTTCCTATCGAGATTTGCTGCAAGCCTTCGATCAAGAATTCACCTACACGTTCGGAGGCTGCACCATCATTCGCGGCTTAGACGGCAGCTATCTTTCACGCGCCGGACTAAAGATGCAGGACAAGATCAACATCATCTACACAGATATTCCGCTTGCGCTCGAAGAAAACTTCGAGAGAGTTTCTCGATACACCGAGAACTTGACCACAGGCGCCTATGAAGCATTAGAAGAAGAAGCCGTTCTCGTAGTTCTATTCAAAGTTTATCATGCCAAGTGACGCGCCGCTGTTACGGCGTCTTCATCACGTTGAACGTGACATGCGACGTGCAGTAGATGTGCTCGGTCGCCTTCTGGAAATCGGCGGCGCTCGCCGTGTTGATGTTGACGAACTTCTGCGGATTGCGATCCACCAGCGGGAACCAACTGCTCTGCACCTGAATCATCAGGCGGTGGCCTTTCAGAAAGGTGTGCAGGATGTCGGGCATTTCGAATTCGATGTGCGTCAGCTTGCCGGGCGTCATCGCTTCAGGTTTCGAGAAGCTGTTGCGGAAGCGGGCGCGGAACGGCTCGCCGCGCACCAGCATTTCGTAACCGCCCATACGAACCTGCGCCGGATTGAAGGCCGGGTCCGGCGCGTCGTCGGGATAAACATCGATCACCTTGACGATGAAATCCGCATCCGTGCCGGTCGTTGAAACGTCGAGGCTGACTTTGATCGGCCCGGCGACCGTCAGGCTATCGCTCATCGGCTCGGTTTGATAAACCAGAACGTCGGGCCGCCGGGCGGCGAAGCGCTGATCGTCCGTCATGTACTCGCGCGTCATGCCGATGGCCGTCGAGTTGATAAACGGCACGGGGTGCGCCGGATCGCTCGTGTATTCGGCGAAACATTCTTTACTGGCCGGCGCGGCCATTGCCGCCGCGCCGCTGGCGTCGAGATAGATGCGGCGTTCTTCAGTGTTTCGCGGCGGCCATTGATCGAAGGTGCGCCATTCGTTAGCGCCGGTATTGAACAGGTAAGCTTCCGGCAGTTTCATCTCGCCTTTGTCTTTCAGGTAGTAATTGAAAAACGGCAGCTCGATGTTTTCGCGGTAAAAGACGCTGGTCTTCGAGCCGAACTGCACATTGCCGAGAAAGTCACCGTCCGAACGCGACCAGCCGCCGTGAAACCACGGCCCCATCACCAGAATGTTGCGCGCTCCGGGATTCTGCCGCTCGATGGCTTTGTAGGTGTTGAGCGCGCCGAACAGATCTTCGGCGTCGAACCAGCCGCCGACGGTCATCACTGCCGGCTTGATGTTGACCAGATGTGGCCGCGTGTTGCGCGCCTGCCAGAACTCGTCGTAGTTCGGGTGCTGCATCATCTCGTTCCAGAAGGCGATGGTGCCTTTGTAATATTTCTTATCGGCATTCCCAAGCGGCCCCATCTCTAAAAAGAACTTGTAGCCGTCGGGCGTGCCGTGAACGAACGGCTTCGGCCCTTCGGTCGTCGGACGCGGGCGTGCCTGGCCGAAGCCAGCATAAAAATTAAAGGCGTGCGGCAGCCAGAACGCGCCATTGTGATGGAAATCATCGCCAATGAACCAGTCGGCGATGGGCGCTTGCGGCGAAGCGGCTTTCAAGGCCGGATGCGCTTCCATAATGCCCATCGCGGCGTAGAAACCGGGATAGGATATGCCCCACATGCCGACGCGCCCATTGTTGTTGGCAACGTTTTTGACGAGCCAGTCAATCGTGTCGTAAGTGTCGCTGCTTTCGTCAATGTCTGTCGGGCCGTTCTTATGGTCATTGTGCGGACGCACGTCCATGTAAGTGCCTTCAGACATCCAGCGCCCGCGCACGTCCTGATAAACGAAGATGTAACCTTCTTTCTGAAATAGCGGCGTCGGGCCAATCGTCGTCTTGTAGGCTTCGGCCCCATAAGGCGCAACGCTGTACGGCGTGCGGTTTAGTAATATCGGATACTTTTGCGATGTGTCTCTGGGTACGTAAACGGCGGTGAACAGTTTCACGCCGTCGCGCATAGGGATTTGATATTCGTACTTGGTGTAAGCGGCTTTGACATCTGCGGCACTCGGTTCGACGCTCTGCGCCCGTGGCGGCGCGGTGACGCTGAACATGGCGAGCAAGGCGAGCGCGGCAACGCAGCAGATCACGAAGCTTCTGGATGATTTCATAGTGTTTCCCCTTTATTTTGTACCTTCCGCCTTGCGACTTTCGCGCGCCTTGCGTTGCAGGTCGCGGAGGGCGCGGAAGCCGATGCGTTTGACGTTCTGGGCTTCCAGGATTTTGCGAATCTCCGGGTCTTTGGTGAACAGGCGGTACTCTTCGGCGCGATCAGCGGCTGTGTTGGTGAAGCCCGTGAGTTCGTCGCCCGCCGCCGAAGCGTGTATGTAAGCTTCGGTCACGCCCGGTTGCAGACTGCTCAACATGCGTTTCCAATAATCGGCTATGGGCTCATTCGCCTTGGGCCCGCCGTGAATCAGGTAATCGGGATAAAGAATGCCGTCTTCATCCAACTGGCCGCGCTGTTGGCTGCCGCCCAGGGTCGCGAGCAACTCCTGCGATCCCATGCGCAAGGGCAAGTCGAATTCTTTGGCGAGGCGGCGATAGACTTGAAAGTAAGCTTCATTAAATTGCATGGTGCCCATATGCGAATCCAGATGGGTGACATCAATGCCGGCGGCCATCGCCTTCTTGATCTGGGCGCGCGCCTCGATGTACGCCTGTTCAGGCGTCGAGTTTTTATAAACGCTCACGATGTCCGGCCACAGATAGCCCTGCGGGTCAACCAGTCCCGGCACCTCCGAACGATTAGCGACCGGCCCCCACTTGATCGTCGTCCATTCGCTGGTGTGCGCCAGATGAACGCCGAAATCAGCCTGCGGATGTTTGCGGGCATAATCGGCGATTTCCGGAAACCAGGGGCCGGGAACGATGATCGTAGCGCAGGTCGCCAGGCCGTTTTCGGTGGCGTCCTTGACCGCCACGTTCGCCGCATGGCTGTTGCCGATGTCATCGACGTTGATGATGAGAATCTTGTCCGTCGCCTTGAATCCCAAGCGTTCGGCGAGCGCGGCGCGCGGCGCTTTCATCGCGGTTGCCTTCAGGGATGCCTGCGGCGTCGAGGGCGTGAAGAACAGAGCCCGCGCTAAGAGCAGCAACAGGGCGCTCAGTTTTTTCATAACCGTTCTCCAATTGTCTGATGGTCTGAGAAAGCAGATTCAGGTTGATTGTTAAACGCTATCGCCGCCCGGTCATTTGCAAAAATCCGCACGGTCGGCAGCGCTGGATTCGGCGAGCAGGCGCTCGATGTGTTGCTGCGCTTTCCATGCGCCGGTGCGCTTAGCAGCCGCGATGCCCTCAGTCCAGGCGGCGCGGGCTTCCTTGCTCAGTCCCGCGCCCGCGAGCGCCGAGCCGAGCATCTGATAGGCGGCGGTGTAATCGGGATTCAAACGCACGACGTGGCCGAGAGCGTTTGCGGCATCCGTCCAGCGCTCAAGCTTGAAATATTCGTTCCCCAGCCCATACCAGATCATCACCTCATCAGGCTGATCTTTGAGCATGGCTTCAAAAGCGTCGATTCGCGATTGCGACACGGTTCCCTCCAGACGTGATCAGTGACCGGATAACAAGAGTTTGATCGTGATCTCTTACTGCAACGCACAGAAGCGACGGCGATGCGCCAGTGAAATCCTTTGGTCACTTGTCACGGTTTTTTCGTTTCCGGTTTCGGCGGGCTCTTCATCTCCACCGATTTTGCGGGTGGCGAAAGCAAGCTGCGCACGAATGACGCCACCATATCTTGCGGAAGCACAGTACGCACCTGCACTTCGGTCTCCTGCGAGGTGATCTTCAAGGCGTCAACGATTGACTTGAAGTTTTTATCCTTAACGTTGATGCCGAACTGCGCGATGCTTTGCAAAAAGCCGGCAATCGCATGGGCATTCTCCGCCGTGTTCGCCTTCAGCATCAATGATAACGGAAACGCCTGTGCCTCCATGTTCAGACCGATGTAAATCTGCTCGATGCTGCCGGCGAGCCGCGCGATCTCTTCGTTACCCTGTGACTCTTTCGGCAGAAGTCTGGCGAAGAAGCCCGGCGGCACCAGACCGGCGATGCGGATCAACGAATCCGGCTCGCGCCCGATCAACTGGACGAGTTCCGGCTTGATGCGATTCTTGCCGCCGTCGGCATCGACAGCGGCTTTGACGTAAGCCGGGATGCCTGCGGCAATCGTGCTGCCGTCAAGCGCGACGATAGCGATCTCTATAGCCGGCGACCCGGCACGGCTGCCGCCGCTTTGCATGAGGTCGCCCATCTTTAGCAGCGTCAGCGTCTTGGTGCCGTATTTTTCGTCGTGAGTCTTGCCCGAAAGACCGACCTTCAATAGCGACACCAGGGCGTCAGCATTGAACGAGCCGCGCATCACAAACAGCATGCTGGGCATCGTCAGCGGCGCGCTGCGGTTGAGGCGCAGGCCGACGACCGCCGATTCGATATTGCTGATGTCGAATCCGGCGATCTGTTTGGCTTTGGCGAGCGCCGACTGTAGGCCGGTCATCTGCGCGGCGGTGAGCAGGCGCGGCAACGTCTCGTTGACGATGCGGCGCATATTGACTGTCGCGACGGCGTCAGATTCCGGCAGATTCGTGACGACGCTCTGCGCGAAGGTTGTTGTGGCGCAAGTTACAATCGCCGTAACCACGAGCAGGGAACGAATGCTTGAATGGTTTTTCATCGGGTTAAGGTTTCCTCATAAACATAGCACAGAAGAAAAGGCGAGAGCGACGCCGTGAGCAGGGCGACCGTTTGCTTGATGGTGCCTATCGCCGCGTCGCTCTGGTCAGCGCTGCGCCGCGTCGCCCTGAACTTCCTGCGCGCCATCGGCGGCGGCGCAGATATAGATTTGCGGTGTGCGACCGGTCGCTTGCTCGTAGCGCGTCGCCAGTTCTTCGGTGAAGGCGGGAACGGCGGCAGCTTCGACCAGATTCACCGTGCAGCCGCCGAAGCCGCCGCCAGTCATGCGCGCCCCGTAACCGCCCGGCAGTTTCTCGGCAATCTCGACCATCACGTCCAACTCTTCGCAACTCACTTCGTAATCGTCGCGCAGGCTGAGATGCGACCGGCGCATCAACTTGCCGAAGGCGCTGAGGTCGCCCTGGTGCAGCGCTTCGGCAGCCCGCAGGACGCGCTCGTTTTCGCTGACGACATGACGTGCGCGATGGTAAACCGTCTCCGGCAGGTCGCGGCGGTAACGTTCCAGATCGGCCATCGTCACGTCGCGCAAGGCGCGCACGCCGGCGACACGTCGCGCCAGCAAGCGCGCCGCAGCTTCGCATTCGGCGCGCCGCGCATTGTATTCACCGTTGGCAATCGAATGCTTGACCATCGTATTGGCGATCACCAGGCGGACGTTCGCAGGCAGCGGCAACCAGCGAAAATCGAGCGAGCGGCAATCCAGCAGCAGCGCATGGCCCATGCGCCCGTTGGCCGAAGCGAACTGATCCATGATGCCGACGCGCGCGCCGACATATTCGTTCTCGGCGCGCTGGCAGAGCTTCGCCAGTTGAACGCGATCCATTGTGGTATCAATTACACTGAGCAGCGCCAGCGCCGCCGCCACTTCGACCGCCGCCGATGAACTGAGGCCAGCGCCTGCCGGCAGTTGGCTGGAGATCGACAGATTCGCGCCGCGCAGCTTATAACCGGCTTGCATTAACTCGACGGCGACGCCGCACACATAATCGCTCCAGTGGCCGCTGCCATGCGGCGCTGGGCGGTCGAGATTGAATTCGATGGCTTCATTGAAGCTTTCCGAGAAGATGCCCAACAAGCGGTCGTCGCGCGGCGCGATGGCAACATAGATTGACAGGTCAATGGCTGCCGGCATGACAAAACCATCGTTATAATCGGTATGCTCGCCGATGAGATTGACGCGACCCGGCGCGCAAAATATGCGCGGCTGTTCGCCGAACGCCACCTGGAATTTCTGTTGCAATTCTGCCGGATAGTTCATGGCGCTATGATACGCTGAAGGCACCGTTGATGGAAATGATGAATGATGCATGATGAATTGAGAAACCATGAGCAGAAATCTTTAGGCTTCATTTATCGTTTCGCATCCTTCCGTTCATCATTCATCATTCATCATTTGAAAAGCTGTGGTAAAATTTTGCTGCGGTCTTTCCGGGTTGAATATTGTATCCGCAGGAAATCGTCATGAACCGCTGCCCGCAGTGTCACAGCGAATTTGCCGATCATCTCCTCTATTGCCTCAAGGATGGTCAACGGCTCGAACCTGTCGGCGACGCGGCGTCTTCGAGATCGGCACCGCGACGGCTTGCCGAGCTACTCGACGCCAAAACGCCAATGGCCGTGGCGCGCGCCGTGCGCCTTGCTCTGGCCATCTGCAACGCCGTTGCCGGACAGCGCCACGACCGTATAAGCGATCCCCTTCACCCGCAGGCGATTTCCATCGCCGAAGCGGCAGGCGATGAGCCGCCGCGCATCAAGATCGAAGCCCGCCAACCGCCAGCGACAGGCGCGGCAGCGGATTTGGGCGCTGCATACCAGGCACCCGAAATCGCTCAGCCGGGCGAAACCAGCGCGGCAGCAGATGTCTATAGCATTGGTGTGATAGCTTACAAAATGCTCACCGGCGAACTGCCGTTTGTAGCCGCCACAACGGCGGCGCTGCGCGTCAAACAACTGCTCGAACAGCCGCGCCCACTTGGCGAGTTACGGCCCGACATCCCGCCACGCCTTGAAGCGGTTATCCTACGGGCGCTCGAAAAATCGCCCTCGGCACGGCCCGCCTCTGTCGCCCAGTTGCAGCGTGAAATCGCCGCCGCGCTCCTCGACACCAGCGCGCCGCCGCCTGTTCAGGAGACCACCGGGGCGCTCGGCAAATCACCGAGCGACAGCCTCGCAACGCTTGCGCCGCTGCCGGCAAGTGCGCCGCCACCTGCGCCGCTATCTGCGCCGCCTTCGGCACCGATGATGGCGCAAATGAGCGCCGCGCCGCCTTCACCGGCGATGGCCGTGCCGTCTGCGCGGCGCGCGCCGGCCAGGCGAATGGTGATTATCGGCGGCCTGGCGCTGCTCACCTTGCTGTTGTCGCTTGCCGCTTTAGCGGTTTATCTTACACAATCGCGCGAGTCGAGCGCGTCTGAATCCATGAACCAGAGCGCGCCTGCCGCCGACGCCGCCAGCACGGCTGCGAATACCGGCGCGTCTGCGCCTCAGCCGCCGCCCGCCCTTGCGAATCAGAACACCTCAGCGACAGCCAACCGCGATGCGCCCCGAAACGCGAACAAGCCGCGCCCCTCTCCAAGGCGCGCGGCTGCGCCGGCAGCAGCCCGGAAAGCGGGGCCGCGAACTCCAACGGCCACCCCGGCTGTCGCCACGAGTGAGCCGCCGCCTGCGCCCAATCCCGAAGCGCGGTCTAAGCCGTCAGAGCCTGTCGAGCCAGAACCCGTCAAGCCAAAGCCTGGCGCGCCAGAGCCTGTTGCGCCAGAGCCTGTCGCGCCAGAACCTGTCGCAAAAGAAGCGCCGCCGGCGGCCAGCGACAACCCTCCGGCGACAGCAAAACGCCGGTCTACGGCAAAACCGAGAGCGCAGCCCAGGCCGCCGCGTTCCACCGCGTCAGCGCCGCCACCCGCCACGTCGCCGGCACCGGCGCAGGCCACGCCTGCCGTCGAGCACACGCCGGTAACGGTTGCCATGGAGTCATACAAAGGGCGTTCGCAGGGCTATGGCAAATGGCTGGTTCCGGCATTGCTGCTCTGCCTCGCGCTGACGGTCGCGACGCTCGCCTGGAGCCTGTTGCGCTACCGCAAAGCGCCGCTGCCCGCACCGCAAATTGCCGCTGTCCCGGCAGTCGTCGAAATGTCGGATGCACGGCTATCTGCCGAAGCGCGCACCGCGCCCTCATCGCCCGTTGATACGCAAACCAGAGGGCTAGGCCCGGAAACCTTTTCAGTGCCGCAAGCGAATGTGCCGACTATCCTTGCCGATACCCCGCCGGGGCGCGAAATCTTCAATCGCTGTCCAGCCTGCCAGACCGAATATTCCACCAGCGTGCGCTTCTGTGTTCATGATGGTACGACGCTCGCGGAAGCCAGCAAAACGGTGCCGCCGAAAGCCGAGCCGTCGTTTTACGATCTGCAAACCCTTGAACCGCGCAAGTGCTGTCCGGAGTGCGGCACCGAGTATCCGTTGACGAAAAAGTTCTGCCGCTACGACGGCGAAAAGCTCGTTGAGATGAAACCGCCGCCCCCGCCAGCCGTCGACGCGCTGCAATTATCGCCGATTGTCATTGGCCAGTATCGTTGTTTTGCGCGGCTCGGCGAAGGCGGCATGGGCATCGTCTATAAGGCGCAGCATGTTCACCTGAAGCGTTTGTCGGCCATCAAGGTGTTGCTGCCGCAGACGGCCATGCTGCCCGACGCCGTGCAGATGTTTCGCCGCGAGGCACAACTGGCGTCGAGCATCAATCACCCGAACAGCGTCGTCATCTACGATTATGGCGAGTTGGATGCGAGCCTGTTTTATCTGGCCATGGAATTCATTGCCGGCGCTAGTCTGGCCGAGGTCATCGCGCCGGCAGGCGAAGCGCGCCCGTTGCCGCTCGCCCGCATGCTCGACATCACGCAACAGGTCGCAGATGCCCTCGACGCGGCGCACTATCTAGGCATCATTCACCGCGACCTCAAGCCGCAAAATGTAATGATCGCTATGCGAGCCGGGAGCGGCGCGGACTTTGTAAAGGTGGTTGATTTCGGCATCGCCCGCTCGCTCAAACTGGCTGCCGACTATGCAACCTTGCCGGGGGTGATTGTCGGCACGCCGGCTTACATGTCGCCGGAGCAGGCGCGCGGCATGGCCGACCTCGACGCGCGCTCAGACATCTACAGCCTCGGCGTGATGGTTTATCAGATGTTGAGCGGCGCGCTGCCATATCCGGCCAAAGGCATCTCGATCTGGCAGCAGGTAGACCGGCGCGCCAATCTGCGCGAGTTGCCGCCCTCGCTCAACGAGCTACGCCCCGAACTGCGCATTCCGCGCGCCGTTAACGATGCGGTGCTGCGGGCGCTCGACCCTGACCGCGACCGCCGCTTCCCATCGGCCCTCGACTTCATGCATGACCTGACACACGCATCGCGCCTGGCTCACTAGAGCCGTGTTCAATTGAATGTAACCTATGCCACCAAGACGCGAAGGCACGAAGAGACACAACCAATGGTGATTCTTGGTGCCTTGGTGGCTTCGTGGCTGATTCTCTGGCTAAGCCGATCTGCAAAGCGCTTTAATCATCCTTGATGACCGCTTACTCCGTATCGACCGGCTGAGCGGGCATCTTGGGCTGCAAATGATTTTGCGGGAAAAGCAGCGACAGAATGATTGACCCGGCGATAACGCCGCTGATCACGCCAAGCGAGATGACAATGGGAAACTTGCCGTCATACAGCCCGTTCAGCCAGACCATTTTCAAGCCGACGAAGATGAGCACCACCGCAAGCCCATACTTAAGCAGATGAAACTTATCGACCGCGCCTGCCAGCATAAAGTACATCGCCCGCAGGCCAAGGATCGCAAAGATATTCGAAGTGAAGACAATCAAAGGCTCGCTGGTGAGCGCAAAGATGGCCGGCACCGAGTCTATGGCAAAGATGATGTCGCTCATCTCAAGAAACAGCAGGGCGACAAACAGCGGCGTCGCATACAAGATGCCGCGCACGCGGATAAAAAAGCGCTGACCGTGTAATTCCTGAGTCGTTGGCACCAGCCTGCGAAACAAGCGGATGAGCAGGTTGCTATCGGGCCGGACTTCTTTTTCACCAGCGAAGATCATCTTGACGCCGGTGATGATCAGAAAGGCTCCGAAGATGAGGATCACCCAGTGATACTGCATCAGCACCGAACCGATGCTAATAAAGATGGCTCTGAAGATGAGCGCGCCGAGGATGCCGTAGAAGAGAACGCGGTGCTGGTATTTCGCCGGCACGGCAAAATAGCCGAAGATGACGACGAATATGAAAATGTTATCCACCGAAAGCGACTTCTCAACGACGTAGCCGGTAAGAAATTCCAGCCCGACCTGCTGCGCTGCCGCCTGTGGATCAAAACCGGGGATCATTAGCAGCCTGCCGTCTTGCGGGAATTTCCATAGGGCATACTGGTAAAGCAAGAGGGCGAAGCTCAGCGACAGGATAATCCAGACTACAGTCCAGATGGTTGCCTCGCGGAAAGAGACGGCGTGCGCCTTGCGGTGAAAGACGCCCAGATCAACCACCAGAAGCAGCATCACCAGGCCGGTGAAGGCCAGATAGAGCCACCAGTATTCGGCAAAAGGGAAAAGACTTGGATTCATCGGTTATTACTCCAGCGGTTCTTCGGATGAGTCGGCTCGGCCCCGGTTGCGCCATCGATCAAGACGCGCCATCACCGGGCGCAGCCAGGGATGGTCGCGGCCCATGGTCGCTACGCCTGCCAGCATCAACGGAATGCCGGGGATGAACGGCAGCAGGATGCCGACTATCCCGATAGTAATCAGCATTACACCGGCCACGGTTCGCAGGAGCATTACCATGGCATGCCCCGCTGTGCAGTTGACGTCAGGGCCACTGCCGGCCTCAGAGCGGGCAGCGCCGCAATCAACATAAGAGTTTTGATACGCTTCATCTTTACTCCTTCGGTTATCGTGCAAAAAAGAAAAGACCCTTCGCAGCATTTGCTGCGAAAGGTCTTGATCCTTGGGCTTATCAGCCCTCACCGGCGGACCGGATTGCCCGTTTAAGGCAATCGTGTTGACGATCTCACCAGACTCTTAAGGAGTGATCTACTCCCCTTTTGCATTTAACAATGACAGTAACAGTCTATCTGAATGACGACGATGCCGTCAATTCACGTGACCGAACAGGCGCGGCTTCGTCATTGGCTTACGGCGTGGCGAAGGTCACGGGTTGCGCCGCGACCTGTCCCTTGCCTTCCTGCACGGTGATCATCTGATTGGCGGCGACGTCCGTCAGCGTATCGACGCGCCCGCTCGGCCACGCAATTTCGATGCTCGCCACTTTGTCGGCCTTCGCGAGCCCGAACGTCAGCGGCAATTCGCTCTGCGAGCAATAGCTCGACCCGGTCTTCACCACGGCCCAGAGCTTGCGCTGATCGGCAAACTTCAAGGTTACTTTGGCACCGATGCCGTCGCGGTTCGAGGCAGTGCCGATGGTCTTGATGCGCAGCAGATTGTTTTGATTGCCGCCGTCATTGCGCAGCAAGTGCGGCGGGCCGTTGTTCGTCATAATCAACACGTCGAGATCGCCATCGTTGTCGAAGTCGCCGTAGACGGCACCGCGCGCCACGATAGGCTGTTGCAGGGCACGCCCAAGTTTATCGCCGACTTCCTCGAATTTCTTTTTGCCGAGATTGCGAAACAAGTGCGGCGGCTCGGCATACTTTATCTTCGGCTGCACGGTGCTGATGTCGTCCGAGACATGGCCGTTGGCCGCGAAAATGTCCGGCAGACCGTCGAGGTCGTAATCGAAGAAGAAGCAGGCAAACGACAACGTCAACAGCGACGCCTGGCCGATGGCTGAAGTCGGCGCTTCATCGATGAACAGCCCCGTGCCTTCGTTGTGATAGAGCGCCAACATCTCGTTCGAAAAGTTGCCGATGATCAGGCTCTGGCGGCCCGAACCGTCGTAATCCGCCGCATCCACACCCATGCCGGCGCGCGCTTTGCCTTCTTCGCTGAAGGCGACGCCGGCAGTCATCGCATTGTCGGTGAAGGTGCCGTTGCCGTTGTTGTGGTAGAGCTTGTTCGGTTGTGTATCGTTAGCTACAAACAGATCAGTCCAGCCGTCGTTGTCGTAATCGAACGTCGCGACGCCGAGCGATTTCGCGGTCGGGTCTTTCAAGCCGGCGCGTTCGGTGACATCTTCAAACGTGCCGTCGCCGCGATTGTGATAGAGCTTGGCGCTCTGGCCCTTGTAGCTTTCCGGCGTGCAATAGGATTTGTTCTTGCCATCGAGCGTGCAGAAGATGTCTTTGTCGATTGCCCACTCGACGTAGTTGCAAACGAACAGGTCGAGTTTGCCATCTTTGTCGTAATCGAACCACGCGGCGCTCGTCGAAAAGCCGTTGTCGGCGACGCCGGCTTTGGCCGATACGTCAACGAATTTGCCGTTGCCGGTGTTGTGGAACAGATGATTGCCGCCCAGACAGGTGATGTAGATGTCGAGGTTGCCATCATTATCGTAATCAGCGGCGGCGCAGCCCAGCCCGTACATTTCGACGGCCAGGCCCGCCTCTTTGGTCACGTCGGTGAAGGTGCCGTTCTTGTTGTTGTGATAGAGGGCAGGGAACGACTTGGCACCTTTATGGTCGGGCCAGTTCGTCGAGTTGACGAGCAGGATGTCCTGCCAGCCGTCGTTGTCGTAATCGAGAAAAGCGCAGCCCGCACCGACCGTCTCCGGCATGTAATGTTTACCATACGCACCGCTGTTGTGCTTGAAATGAATGCCAGCCGCTGCCGTCACATCGCTGAATTGAATCGGCCCGCTGTAGCGCGGCGCTTCCGTAGGCGCAGGCGCTTGCGTTTGCGCGACGGCTTGCTCAACACCGCCTGCGGCTTTCTCGGCAGCGGCTTTCTTTTCCTGGCTTGTGCCTGCCGTCTCGTCGGCAGACGGCGTCTGCACGCAGCCCGCCAGCGGCAGTGTGAATAAAACGAGAATGAGAACGGAAACCAGGAATCTTTTCTGCATCACCATCACCTTCAAATTAAAACTCAGATAAAAACCCATGCTTACTTCGTTTGTGCGGTTACGCGACGCTTGCGTTTGCGCGTCTGTGCCGTGTAGTCCGGCTGGTCGCATTGAACCGACCATCGGCCCCTATACATGCTCGTGACCTGCTGACGCTCGTTGTTGTCCGCCGTGTGCAGTTGGCGATTGTGCGGGCCGTTCGTTCCCCTGTAGAGCGTAGGCAATTATAATCGGTCGGGTGATGGTCGGCAAACCCCGCAACGAAGGTTTTCATCAAGCGACCTGAATCCTTGGACGACGATTTACCGGGAAATGAAAAGCGTTTTCGCCGTACCGTCAAGAAGCCGCAGCCATAGGGGTGACTCACTTCATTTTTTTGCCATATTGAACAATCTTTTGCGTCTATCCCTAACATAGGGGGAGTCGAAACCTCGGATTTCTGGCTCAACAGGAGCCTACGGCAGAGCCTAGGGCGGAATCTGCGGAGGAGTTGAAGCAGTTTGTATTGAGACAGTAGAAAATCAAAGGGCAGACCGTTTGCGGCAACCCTCCCTGTTGTTGCTACCAGCCTTTTAATTTCAGCATTTCAAAAAGGAGTACCCCTTATGTCGTCACAGAAACCCCGCGTCGCAGTACGTGGCAGCGAACGTGTCGCTTTACAAGGCACCTTAATAGGTGCCCCTGACCCGAATCAGCGGATTGAAGTAACCGTGCGTGTGCGCCGCCGTAACCCACTTCCCGACTCGGCTGCGTTAGAAGCGCAGGCGGTGCAACCCAAACAACGCCGCCACCTCAGTCGCGAAGCGTTTGAAGCTGCCTACGGCGCAGACCCGGAAGACATAGCTAAAGTCGAAGAGTTCGCGCACGAGCACGGGCTAACGACCGTCACGGCCAGCGCCGCGCGCCGCAGTGTCGTCCTGGCCGGAACGGTCGCGGCGATGAGCGAAGCCTTCGGCGTTTACCTGGCGCACTACCAAACGCCTGAAGGCATACACCGTGGCCGCACCGGGGTGGTTAGCGTGCCTGAAGACCTCGTCGATATCGTCGAGGGCGTCTTTGGTCTCGACAACCGCCCACAAGCCAGGCCGCACTTTCGCCGCTTGAACGGCAGCGAAGGACTTGCGCCTAACCTGGCGCAATCATTCAGCTACTCGCCTGACCAACTGGCAAAACTCTACAGTTTTCCGCAGGATGTCAACGGCAAAGGCCAGTGCATAGCGATCATCGAACTAGGCGGCGGGTTTCGCACGCAAGACCTGACCACTTATTTCGCACATCTAGGCATACCCAAACCGAAGGTTGTCGCCGTTTCGGTTGACGGGGGGCACAACCAGCCTTCCACACCTGACAGTGATGACGGCGAAGTGATGCTCGACATCGAAGTCGCGGGAGCCGTCGCGCCCGGAGCAAAGATTGTCGTCTACTTCGCGCCGAACACGGATCAGGGCTTCCTCGACGCCATCACGACAGCGATTCACGACAATCACAACAAGCCTTCGGTGATCTCGATCAGTTGGGGATCGGCAGAAAAAAACTGGACGCCGCAGGCCATGCAGACGTTTGATCAAGCCTTCCAGTCGGCGGCCCATCTGGGCGTGACGGTCTGCGCCGCCGCTGGCGATGATGGCTCGGCGGACAGGGTAAACGACGGTCGGCAACATGTGGACTTTCCTGCTTCAAGCTCGTTCGTCCTGGCGTGCGGCGGCACACATGTCGAAGCGCCGCCAGCAGGCCCAATCTCTCTGGAGACCGTCTGGAACCATGGGCCGGGCAATGGCGCGACAGGTGGCGGCATCAGCGATGTCTTCGACCTGCCGGCCTATCAAGCGAATGCCCAAGTTCCTCCTTCGGCTAACCCAGATCATCGGGTGGGGCGTGGCGTTCCAGACATCGCCGCTGACGCCGACCCCAGTACCGGCTACCGCGTCCGCGTTGACGGTCAGGACATGGTCATCGGTGGGACGAGCGCCGTCGCGCCCTTATGGGCAGGGCTCATCGCGCTCCTGAACCAGAAGCAAGGAACGCCTGCTGGTTTCATCAACCCGTTTCTCTATAGCCATGTCGCCGGGGTGTTTAAAGACATCACGGTGGGAAATAATGGCGCTTACCCAGCGCACACGGGCTGGGACGCTTGCACAGGGTTAGGCAGCGCAAATGGGACGGCCCTAGTCCATGCACTGCTTGGCCAGATGCCGGCGGGATCGGCGTAGCAGGGAAGAGCAGGAGTCGTGACGTTCTTGAAAACTGACAGCCCTTAATCCTGTATCAACCCCCTTTGAAACTCGATGGCCGATGAGAAAGCAGGTCAAATCGGCCATCGAGCATTTAGAATCGCGGCGCTGAGGTATATTCTCTGTTTATGTGCTGCAATAAAGTTATCGGTATCCGTAAAGATTCATCACCTGAGCGCCACGGCTTTGTGGTTGTTCTGATGCTGCTCGCCATCGCCTGGATTACGAATAACACGCCGGCGCAGAGCGCGCCGCACACAACGCCGGGCAAACCACCGCGCGCGACGAGCCATACCAATCAACCGGCAGGCGAAGTGAAGTCGCTTGAGCGCATCGCCGCGCGCGCCGATTTCGACCGCCTGGCGCGCATCTACTATCGCGGGCGCTTCTATGCGTTGCCGCATCTGATGTTCGTCATTGATCGGCGCGACCACGACCGCGTTTATTATGTCAACTCGAAGCGCTTCGCCTTTCACAAGGACTTTGTCAACGCGACCTATCTGTCGCTCGAACGCGGGCGGGCATTTTACGAGAACAACTATCTGAAATCGGAGCGCCGCTTTCTGCTCGGCACCGTGGCCTTTCAACCGGCGCTCGACCGCTTCACCTTCGAGTTCTGGGAAGGCGACCGCCTGACCAAAGAACTGCTCGCCGCAACCTTCGCCGCCTTGAGCCGAACCTTTTACGCTCCGCTCGTGCTCAAAACCAATTCCAGCGCCCAGGAAGCGGTCGCCGCCGAAGTCAACCAGACCGCCGCGACAAAAGTGCCGGTGATGACGGCGCAGGAATTTGCCAGCAACAGTGAGTATCAACCGTTGAACCTGGGCGCTGGTATAGGCCAGCTTCGCATCCTCGACCGTCTGACGCCCGACACCGTCATCGACCGCAACCAGATCGTCATCTTCAAAGAAGTGCCGGTGCAACTGACGCCGCTTTCTGGAATCATCACTACAGAACCGGCATCGCCGCTGTCGCACGTCAATATGCTGGCCAAATCGTGGGGCATCCCCGTAGCGCACATCAAAAACGCCGACAAACTCTTCAAGCAACTCGAAGGCAAATACGTCCGCCTCGACGTTAGTGAGAACGATTACAAATTAGTGCCAGCCGATGTTCGTGAAGTGAGCGAGCGCAATCGGCAATGGACGAAGCGCGCCGATCTGGTGACGCCGCGCGCCGATTTGAGCGATGATCAGTTGACCGATTTGCGCGACCAGCGGGCGCGCGACCGGCTTCGCTTTGGCGCGAAGTCGGCGAACCTCGGCGAACTCCTTCATGCAAAAATAGGCGCTGTGGTGCCGGCAGGTTTCACCATTCCGTTTCGCTGCTACCAGGACTTCATCCGCCGCAACCAACTCGAAGATCGCATCGCGTCGGCGGTTGAAGAAGACCGCTTCGTTCACGATCCGGTCTATCGCAAAGCGCGCCTCGCAGAGATTCGCGGCTGGATTCAAGCCGCTCACCATGGCGCGGCCTTCAAACAGGCCGTGCTCGACAAAGCCCGCCGCCAGTATCCTGGCAAGCCGCTGTTTGCGCGCAGTTCGACGAATGCCGAAGACTTGCCGAACTTCAGCGGCGCTGGTCTCTACACCACGGTGCCGAACGTGCGCACGGACGAGCAATTGCTCGAAGCCATCAAGACGGTCTGGGCGTCTGTGTGGAACTATGAAGCCTACGAGGCGCGCGAGAGTTTCGGCATGAATCATTTCGGCGTTTACCCGGCGGTGCTCATTCAAGAAGGCATCGATGCCGACAGTGCCGGTGTAGCCATCACTACAGATCCGTTCGACCCGCAGGATCGTGGCGCGGTCTACGTCAACGCCAAGCGCGGGCTCGGCATGAAAGTCGTCGAAGGCAAGCGCGTTGCCGAACAGGTCATCTATCGCCCGCGCTCGCTGACCGTGCAAGTGCTGACGCGCTCGGATGAAGACACCATGCTGGCGTTTGACGAAGCCGGCGGCGTCAAAGAAGTGCGTATCGAAGCCCATCGCGCCGTGCTCACAGACGACATGGTGCGCAGACTGGCGCGCGTCGCCCTTGCCATCAAGCGGGCTTTCGGCGAGCGCGATCAGGACATCGAGTGGGTCTACGCCCACGGCCAGCTTTACATCGTGCAATCGCGCCCTTACATCCAGGGAAATTAATCCACGAAGGGCGCGAAGAACACCAAAGAAAGCCGAGGAGTCAGTGCTATCAATTTGTAGTCTTCATTGCTTTTATGTCTTTCGTGTGCTTCGCGTCCTTCGTGGAGGCGTTCAGAAAGAACTGTTGATTTTGCGAACGGCGGCAATTATCTTTGGCATATCCGTAAAGCGGCCCCTGCAATTAAACTACCCGGCGGCATTTGCCGCCAGTATGCCCGAATCTCTATTGCGCAATAGCGGCTGGCTGATCCAATTGTGCCAGCCGACAAGCCTCTCACTGCCGCGAACCGGGCAGACTTTGATGATCATTTGCCTGCTCGCACCCGGCTTGCATCGGGTGATCAAGAGTCTTCGATGGATGGAGTAAGTCTCAGCGTTATCGGCCTGACGATTCAATGCGCCGGCATCATTCTCATGGCGTGCCTGTCGTTATTTATGACGCGCTCCATCCGGCGCGCGTTCCTCGATTACTGGACAGCCGCATGGGTCTGCATGGCGATTGCGCTGATTTCGCTTTCCATTGGCTTTCGCGCGACGCCGCTGGCCAAGCTCTATTTCACGATCTATTTTTTAGGCGAATATGCTTTCGGGTTTCTGTGCATCGCCGGCTGCTACAACTTTGCGACGGGCGGCAAACCGGCGCGGCGGCACTGGGCCTGGCTGGCAGCGAGCGCCGGCCTGGCGCTCGGGCTGGCGAATCTATCGACCAACTTCAGCGTCTCGTTCGTGCCGCATTCGGCCCTCATGACGATGCTGTTTGTGTTGGCCTTTCGCGCCCTGGAGCCGGTGCGGCGCAAGCGGCTGGCGAGTCCGGGATTAAGCGCCATGAACATCGCTCTGGTGCTGCTGGCAATGGACTTCCTGCATTACGTGCCAGTCATTTCTTACGCGGAGTTTTTTCACGGCACCCTGCCCGGTAGTTATCTGCAATACACATCGATTTACGATTTGATTCTGGAAATCTTGCTCGGCTTCGGCATGCTGATGCTGGTAATGGAGAACACGCGCTACGAAGTCGAAGCCGCCAACCGCGAACTGCGCGCGGCGCACGCCCAGCTTGAACGGCTGGCGCGCGTCGATCCGTTGACTGAAGCGCTCAATCGCCACGCCTTTTATTCGCTGGTAGACCGCAAGCCTGTCGGAGAATCGGCGCAGCAGGGCTGCGTCGTCGTGCTCGACATTGACAACCTGAAACCCATTAACGATTCGCTTGGCCACGCGGCGGGCGACGCAGCGATTCGCGCCGTCGCCAGTGCCGTGCGCGCCGTGATCCGCGCCGATGACTTGTTGTTCCGCTGGGGCGGCGACGAGTTTCTGATTCTCTTCTTCAACCTCAACGAAACCGAGGCACGCCGCCGCGTCCGTGACATTGAAGCGCAACTGGCGCGGACCGCCGTGCCCACGGCGAGCGCTCCGGTGATCGTCTCGCATGGCCTGGCGATGTTTGAAACGACCAGTGAGATTGAGCGCGCCATTGACGCTGCGGACGGCGCTATGTACTCTCGCAAACAGGCACGCAAAACCGGTCAACTGGTTGGCTAAGGCTACTGATCCTTCCACATTGAACCAGTCATCATCCGGCGTGTATACTCGACCTTGAGAGTAACCCACGGTTCTGCGTTGCTCATCTATCACCGCAGTGATCACACGCAAACGACACGCAATAGTCAATCGCCATGTTGACGCATCACGTATAGCCGTCGCCGCGCTGGCGCTGGTCGCCGCATTCGTCCTGCTGCGCTTTATTGCCGACACGCGCGCCGCGCAGCAACCCGAAGGGGCGAGTGTCATCGGCGTCATTCAAGATGATCGCGCTCAGCCGGTTGCCGATGTCAAAATCACCCTCTCGTCGCCAACCTATTCGTCTTCAAAACTGACACAGGCCGACGGGCGCTTCGAGTTTCGCGGCCTCAAGCCCGGCGCTTATCGCCTGACCGCCGAAGCCGCGCGCTTTCGCAAATCCGTAACTAATCTTACGATTACCCAGCCCAACGAGATTATCAACCCGCAGGCCATTCAACTGACGCCGACCTCGCTGCACGTCGCCGTGGTTGACGTTGGCAGCCAGCCATTGCGCAACGTCACCGTGACGCTTTACACCAGAGAGCGCGGCGCGGTCGGCGCGCTCGCCGAACGCAAGGCAACCGACGAAGGCGGCGACGCCTATTTCGGCAGGCTCGCGCCCGGCGCTTATCAGATTACTGCGACGCTGCGCGGCTACGAAGAGTACCGCAACGATGTCTTCATCTCGCCCGGCATCACCACCGATCTGGCGATCCAGCTACAGGCCGCGCCGGTCATTCCGATCAACGAAAAAGCCCTGACGCGCTACGGCCTGCCGAACCTGCCATCGAAGAACGTGCAAACCGTCTTTCAAGACAGCGAAGGCTGGATGTGGTTCGGCACAGACAAAGGCATTGCGCGCTTCAACGGCACCGACTTCAAATCGTCGTCCGCCGCCGCGACGCCCTATGACGAAGTGGCCGGCGAAGACGTACGCGCCATCGCCGAAGACGGGCGCGGCATCATCTGGTTTGGCACGCCGCACGGTATACGACGGGTGAACAAAGGCGGCACAGACAACGGCGCAGCGCTCGACGGACGTGATGTTCGCTACATTTTTGTAGACGCGCACGGCGATGTTTGGATTGCCACCGCCGAGGGTTTATTCAAATTCGACGGCAAGGATTATGCGTCCTTCACCACGTCGCAAGGACTGCCGTCGAACGACGTGCGCGGCGTAGCTGAAGACAAGAGCGGCCGCTTATGGATTGCCACCGCAGGCGGCGCAGCGATTCTCGAAAACGAGCACATCGTCTCATTCGCGCAGTGGCTCACCCTGCATCCGGCAAGCGCCATTGCCGAGCCGGCAGTCGCCGACGGGCGGGCCCGCCGCGACCCGTCCAGCGACGTAGCGGCGCGCGCCGCACGCCCACAATCAAGCAGCGCCGCCGCTCGCAACGAAACCATCGACGCGACCGCAAGCGATGCCAGCGGCGAAGCGCAGGCGGTTTTCGTCGATGCCGGCGGCACCGTCTGGCTGGCGACTGATCGGGGAGTGTTGTTTTACGATGGCAATCATCTGGGCCGCATCGAAGTCGCGGCGCTGCGCGCCGCCACCAGCAGCGCCACCAGCAGCGCCACGCCGCGCCCGCCGGTCATCGCTATCCATCAAGATCCCAGCCGCCGTATGTGGTTCGCGCTCGCCCTGGGCGGGGCGCTGCTTTACGACACCGAGCGGCGCGAATCGCAGCGGCTCAGCTTCGTCGAACGCGATCACGTAGCGGCGATCTACACGGGCCGCGAAGGCTATGTCTGGTTTGCTACGGAGAACGGCGTCGTCAGCGCCGATTTTTACAGCTTTGTAAGTTTCACAACAAGTCGTGGACTGGCTGACAACGACGTGCATACGATTGTCGAATTGCCCGCCAGTCTCGGCGCTAATCTTTCAGGCAAGCTCTGGTATCTGACCGCCGCCGGGGTTTCGCGTCTGGAAGGCGAGCGCATCGCCACGGTTGACCGCCTGAGCGGCAACATCAACGCGCGCGCCGTCGCCTTCGATAATCAGGGGGCCATCTGGCTGGCCACCGAGCAGGGCGCTTTTCGTTTGAGCGGCCAAACGCTCATGCAGTTCAACGAAGGCAACAAACTCGCTTCGAACAACGCCCGCTGGGTGACCAGCGCGGCTGGCGGCGCAATGGTAGTTTTTGCTACAGCGCGCGGCGCGACGGTTTTCAAAGACGGCGCGGCGCAGGCGATTGATCAACTGGTGGGCTATGACGCGCGCCATGTCTTTGAAGACATCGACGGCAGTTTGTGGTTTGCCACGGCGCGCGGCGTGATGCGCTATGAGCCGCAGACCGGCGAGTCGGAATGGTTCGACACCTCGCGCGGCCTGGCCGACAATGACGCGCGCTGGACATTGCGATTCAATGATCGCCTGCTGGTGGCGACGCGCGGCGGCATACAGGTCTGCAACCGCCGCGACAGCGGCGGCGCGACCTTTTCAGCCTTCGACAGCGAAGCGGCAAATACCATGTTCGCCGACCGCGATGGCTTTCTCTGGGTCGGCACAGACGAAGGCCAGGTGAAAAAATTTGCGATCATCGGCGGCTACATTATCTCGACCGTCTACCAGAGCGAAACCTTTGCGGTAACCAGCAGCCGCATCAATTCGTTCTCTGAAGACGCGCAGGGGCATATCTGGATTGCGACCGACAAAGGCGCGATCCGGCATACGCCGGTCACTGTGCCGCCGCCGACCACCCTGTCGTTTGAAGTCGACGGGCGCGGCGATATGCCGACGGATGCGGAGACCGGCGCTGTGTATGTGCCCTACGGCCAGCACAAGCTGACGTTTCATTTCGCTGCCGTCAACCTCAGCGGGCAGGTGCGCTATCTCTATCGCCTGACGGACGGCGGCCAGACGGAAGCCTGGGAAGTGCTCGCCGTGCAGCAGGGCGCTGAACGCGAGGTCTCGCGGACGAACTTGAGCGAGGGCGCGCACCTGTTCGAGTTGATCGCCTTGAACCGCGATCTCTACGGCGCGCGCCAGCCCGCGTCGCGGCTATTGCTGCGCGTCGGCTCGCCTGTGTGGAAGCGCTGGTGGTTTTACGCGCTCGCCCTGGCCGTGCTGGGACTGGCTCTGGGAGCCCTTTTCACGGCGCATCGGCTGCGCGAGCGCGAATATGTGTTGCCGAAACATCTGCGCGTCTTTCAAGCAATCGAGCCGAATCCCTATCTGGTCGGCAATCCCATCCGCACGGAAAAGATGTTCTATGGCCGCGAAGATGATTTTCGCTACGTGCGCACCAAGCTCGAAGCCGCAAGCCAGGGCGTGCTGATCGTCTTTTGCGGCGAGCGCCGCGCCGGCAAGAGTTCGATTCTCTATCAGGTGTCGAACGGTCGGCTGGGCGAGCGTTTCATTCCGGTGTTCGTCGATTTGCAGGAGATGGTCGTCTCGTCGGATGCGGAATTCTTCGCGCGCGTCGCGCGCTTGATTGGCGAATGCGTCACGCGGGCGAACCGTCGCGCGGCGGCGCTCGTGGCAGGCAATGCCAGCGGCGAGACCAGCTTGTCGGGCGAGACGAGCCTGGCGGGGGCGGGTGCCGCCCGGTCGTCAAGCGGCAGTTCTTCATCGAGCGGCTCCGCCATCCTGGTGCCGCAATTCGACGGGCGCAATCCTTATCCGATCTTTCTGGATTTTCTCGACGACGTGCTTGCCAGCATCGGCGACCGCACGCTGCTCGTCATGATGGACGAGTATGAATTGATGGAAGGCAAAGTCGACGACGGCAAGCTGTCGCCGGAACTCTTCACGTTTCTCGCCGGCTTGATGGATAACAAAGAGCGCCTGGCATTGATCTTCACCGGCTCGCGCCGCCTGGAAGAGCGCGATAAAAAATACTGGCGCGAATTGTTAAGAAGATCACTTTTCCGCAAAGTCGGCTTTTTATCCGAAAACGACACGCAGCGGTTGATTATGGAGCCGGTCGCCGACCGCGTCGTCTACGGTCGCGGCGTGACGGAGGTGATTTATCGGCTGACCGCCGGGCAGCCGTTCTATACACAGGTGCTCTGCCAGAACACCGTTGATTACTTAAATGAGCATGAGCAGAACTGGGTGACGGTGGCCGACCTCACGCACATCATTCAAGAGATTATCGACAACCCGCTGCCGCAGATGATCTACAGTTGGGATGGCTTGTCGGACGACGAAAAGCTGGTGTTGTCGCTGTTGGCCGAAGTCTTGCCCGACGGCAACGACTACGCGCCGGCGGCGGATTTGCGCGCCTCTGTGAAGGCCAACGAGTACCCGGTGAACCTGTCGGAGACGACCATCCGGCTGACGCTTGAAGAGATGTTCCGCCGCGAGTTGTTGGAGAAAGACGCTGCCGATGGCTTCCGCTACAAGATGGACTTATTCCGCCTGTGGATTCGCCGTTCGCACTCCATCTGGCAGGTGGTCAAAGAAGTCAGAACCCTCTAAACTGGGTTGGCAGGAAAAAGCTATGTCGCGCAATCCGTATCTGAATCGCGTTGCCATCAAAGACCCGGCGCAGTTTTTCGGGCGCGCCCGCGAGGTGTCGAAAATCTTTTCGCGTCTGACCGCGTCGCGCCCGCAATCGATCTCGGTCGTCGGCGAGCGGCGCATCGGCAAGTCGTCGCTGTTGAACTATGTCAATCATCCGCAGGTGCGCGCCCGCTATCTCGATCAGCCCGACGCTTACATCTTCGCCTTCATCGATCTGCAACAGAAGCGCCGCATCACGCCGCCAGAATTCTTCAAGGAACTTTTCGAATTGCTCGCCAAAGAGACCGGCGATCAGTCGCTCAGCGCCCAGGAGCCGAGCTTTGATGCGGTGCGCGCCCAGCTTGAACGCTATCGCCGCCGCTCGCGCAAGCTCATCGTGCTGCTCGACGAGTTCGACGCCATCACCACGAATCGCGCCTTCGATCTGGAGTTCTATTCCTTCCTGCGGTCAATCGCCAATAATTATGATGTGGCTTATGTTACAAGTTCGGCGCGCGACTTGCAGGAGCTTTGCCACACCCAACTGATCGCCGATTCGCCATTCTTCAACATCTTCACCAACGTCTTCCTGCGCGCCTTCACGCGCAAAGAGGCGACCGATCTCATCACCAGGCTGTCGGCTGAAGCCGGCCTGCCGCTGGAAGGCTACGCGCGGCGCATCACAGAGATTGCTGGTTATTTCCCTTACTTTTTGCAGATCGCCTGTTCGGCTTACTTCGATTATCTGGACGAAAACGACGGCAAACTCAACCGCCGGGAGGTTGAAGCCGTCTTTCTCGATGAAGCGCGCGGCCAGTTCCGCTTCATCTGGGATCACATGAGCGATAGCGCACGGCACGCCGTGCGTGAATTCGTCGAGCAAGAGCAGGTCGGCAAGGAGCAGGCGCAAGCTTACGAAGACTTGAAGCGCGCCGGTTACTTCATCGAAGAAGAGCGCGGGCCGCGATTATTTTCGACGCTCTTTGAGACGATCATCTCGCGCCCGCGCGTCATCACCACGGAACTCAAAGACACCGACCGCGCCGCGCTCGCCGTCCATGACGGCAAGACCGAGAAGGTGATCGCGCCGCCGCTTCTGGAAGCCGACGGCCACATCGGGCGATTCGATATTCGTTGCTCGCTTGGGTCGGGCGGCATGGGCGAAATCTTCGAAGGCTACGACACAGACCTGCAACGGCCTGTCGCCATCAAGGTGCTGGCGGCCAAGCACATCGAAGATGAGACGATGAAGCAGCGGTTTCTGCGCGAAGCGCGCATGGCCTCGCAGTTGAATCATCCGAACATCGCGACGATTTACGAGATCGGCGAAGCCGCCGGCAATCCTTATATCGTCATGGAATACGTCGCCGGCGAAACCCTGGCGGCGCGCATCGAGCGCGGCCCGCTCGACGATCTCCACGAGATCATCGACATCGGCGCGCAAACCGCCGAAGCGCTCTTTGAAGCGCACGAGCACGGCGTCGTGCACCGCGATATCAAAGCGGCGAATCTGATGATCACGCCGCGCGGCAAAGTCAAGGTGTTGGACTTTGGTCTTGCCAAGCCCCTGCCGCTGATCAATCGCGCGGTCAGCAAGACACGTTTGACCGAATCGGGCGTGCTCCTTGGTACGGTGAATTACATGTCGCCTGAACAGGCATCAGGACGCGGCGAGGTGACGCACCTGTCGGACATCTTCTCGCTCGGCATCGTGCTCTACGAGATGACCACCGGGCGCTTGCCCTTTGACGGCGAGACCTATTTTCAAACCATCGAAGCCATCAACCGGCGCACGCCGACGGGCATCAAGAAAGTGCGCAAAGACGCGCCCGAGGGGCTCGTCGCGGTGATTGAGCGAATGCTCAAAAAAGCCCCGGCAGAACGCTATCAATCCGCTGCCGAAGTCGCCGCCGATCTGCGCAAAGTCGTAGCCTGAAGCGGCTGGCCGTCTGCTTTACAACTTCGATTCCAACTCTTCCTTGCTCTTATGTTGATCGGGATTGATGGAAGTCTCTTCCGGGTGCGATTCCCGCGTGAACATCAGGAACCCCACGCCGATGACTACCAGAACGATGAGGATGACGATGACCAGCACATACCAGGGCAGGCTGGCTTGATCGGGATTCGCCGGGTCGGTGCCGCCGATGGCCAACAGCACGAACGGGCCGATGACCGCGCCGAGCAAACCGACCAGTAAAGCGATGCGGTCAATGGCTCTTTCCTGCGGCGCTTTGACGTGCCAGCCCCAGTAAGCGCCCACCGCCGCCACCGCCAGTGAAAGTAATATAAATATCAAACCGCGCTGTAGAGCGCTCAGAAAATAACCGCTGACGAACTGGCCGCGATTGACATTCGGCAGCGCCGCGTAGACCAGCGACACCAGCAACAGGGCAATGACCGTGACCAGCAGCGCATCCAGCACGCGCAGTTCTTCGCTCATCCAGCCGATGACGAAACCGCCGATCATAAACGCACTGAGCGACAGCCCGTAGGCGATCATCAACATGATATCGGCTTGATTGCGCGCCGTGTTCGAAGCGACGAGCGAGAAGAGCAGCGAGATAATAACTTGTAGTCCGAACGTGAAGCCCAGCCCGATCAACGTCCATTTGATGCGGTCTCTCATCAAGCCTCCCGTTGGCGCGGCGGTGATCGAGCACGCCGTCCTGCCGAAACCTGGTTGTCCCGCCCTTGAATGCTAACGGCTTGCTCGCGGCGCTGGACACGTTGACAGGCAGGTGCGGCTGACCAGGGCCTGCCTGGGAAATCGCCGGGGTGCGCTCACGTTGAAGGTGAACCTGCCGCTGGCTATCTTAGTCGCGCGCCCCGTGCGTGTCAAAGAGATGCAGGCAGGGGATTGCCAGAGAGTCATCGAAGGGTTTAACGCACTTTCTCCGGGGCTTGGCGATTTTGTGGCTAATCTTACTTTTATTGAACGCCGAAGAGTCGCAGGATCTGTACGGTGGCCGATGCGAGCGCATAACCGAGGCCGCTGTAGAAGAGCAGTTGCAGCACCGCGAAGCGCCACGAGCCGGTTTCGCTGCGCACGACGGCGACCGTCGACAGGCATTGCAGGGAGATGAAGAAGAAGACAATCAGGCCGATCATGCTCGATGCCGTGAAGACGCGCCGGTCGCTGCCTGTGAAGGTTGCAGCGCGCATGTTCTCAAGCAGGCCCTGCTGCCGCGAATCTTCGTCGTCAGCGACATGAAAGACAATCGCCATCGTGCTGACGAAGACTTCGCGCGCCGCAAAGGCTGAAATCAGGCCGACGCCGACGCGCCAGTCAACGCCCATCGGTTGCAGCACCGGCTCCATCGCCTGGCCGACCTGTCCGGCGAACGAATGATCGAGATCGCTCGACGCAATGAGCGGCGGGTGCTCTCGTTCCGCGAGATCCGCCTGGCGCGCGCCGAAGCCGAAATTCGACAGCAGCCACAGGATGGTCGAAATGACGATGATCGGCGTGCCCGCCTTTCTGAGATAAGCCGAAGCCCGCGACCAGGTGATGCGCAGCGTCGGCGCGAGCAGCGGCTTGCGATAAAGCGGCAATTCCATCGCCAGCATCGAGTTCGACTTCCTGGGCATCAGGAAGCGGCTGATCAGCCCGGCGGTCAACGCGCCCGTCAGCAGGCTGGCAACATAAATGGTTGCTAGCGCCAGCCCGGCTTTGCCCGCCGCGCCCGGCAACAAGGCCGCCAGCAAGAGCGCATAAACCGGCAAGCGGGCGCTGCAACTCATCAGCGGCAGGATCCAGATGGTCAGGAGCCGCTCGCGCCTTGATGGAATCGTGCGCGCCGCCAGCACCGCCGGTATGGCGCAGGCATAACCCGAAAGCATCGGCACGAATGAGCGCCCATGTAATCCAAGATACGAAAGCGGCTTATCGACGAGCGCCGCGCCGCGCGACAGATAGCCCGAATCTTCCAACAGCGTCATCAGAAAAAAGAGGATGATAATCTGCGGAAAGAAGACGGCGACCGCGCCGACGCCGCCCAATACGCCTTCGGCGATGAAGCGCGAGACGATGCCTTCGGGGAGCACTTCGAGCACCAACTGACCGAGTCCCTTGAAGCCCCAATCGATCAAATGCATGAACGGCTGCGCCGCCCAGAAGATTGAAGCGAACAGCGTCCCCAGTATCAAAAAGAAGATCGGAAAGCCGAGCCAGCGATGCAGCACGATGCGGTCAAGGCGCGAGGTGAAGGTCTCTGCCGCCAGTTGCAAGGCGCGTCCCCGTCGCCGCGCTTCGCTCTGTTCAAGCAACCGCCCGATTTCTCTGTAAGCCGCCACCGGATCGTCGTCGAGCGTCGCCAGGACGTTGTGATCGTTGAATGGGTTGCTGACGGTGCGGCGCAGTTCGTTCATCAACTCTTCGACGCCCCAACCGGTGCGCCCGTCTACGGCGACGACCGCGACGCCGAGCGCGGCGGCAAGCTTCGTTGTGTTGATCGATTGCCCCGATTGCGCCAGTAGATCGATCATCGTAAGCGCAATTACAAAAGGTTTTCCCTGCCTGGCAACGTAAGAAGCAAACTTCAGGTGACGTTCGAGCTGCGTTGCATCAACGACAATAATCAGGGCGTCGGGAGTGATCGAGGGGTGGCGTCCTTCGATGACTTCACAGGAGAGCGTTTCTTCGGGCGAGGTTGCGGCGGTGCTATGGACGCCGGGCAGGTCAACAATCGTCGCCGGCGGGCCAAGCTCCGTGCGGCTCTTGCCGCGCGACAGCGTGACGGTGGCACCGGGATAGTTCGCCGTATGAAAGCTGCCGCCCGTCAGGCCGTTCATCAGCGCCGTCTTGCCGGCGTTCGGCACGCCTGCAAGGCAGAGAGTCAGTGAACGAAGCGCCGGCTCGCTGGCCGGCAGAAAAGACGGCTGCGCCGCAGGCTCCGCGTCGGCGGCAGCTGCATTGACAGATTGGCGTTTCACTACTCGACTCGTATCCAGGCGGCTTCGCGTCTTCTAAGGGCCAGGCGCATGCCGCGCACGACCACCACCAGCGGATCGCCGAACGGCACACTCTGCACAACGGCCATCTCTTCGCCCGGCGTCAGACCCAGATCGAGCAAACGGCGGCACTCATCGGCGGGACCTTCAAGCTGCTTGATTCGGTAGAATTGATTTCGCGCTGCGTCCAACAAACTCATGATGATTCCTTCGGTTTGCTAAAAATGAAAATGAATTTCAATTTGGTTCCAACAAGGCAAGCATAAAACTAAAGTCATGGGATGTCAATAAAAAGATGCGCGAAAAAATCGGCGTCAAAACCTGAGCCGGCGGCGGGCGGCGGCGCGGGCTTCGTCAAGCGTGTTGATCTGGCCATCAAGCTGTAGATCGTAGATCTGACGCAGCAGTTCGCCGACTTGCGGGCCGGGGGCAATCCCCATTTCAAGCAGGTGGCGGCCCAAGAGCAGCGGCGCAGGCGGCTGGCGTTCGACGCCAAGCGCGCGGGCCCGTGCCATAAACCAATCGGCGTGCGGCACTGTCTGGTCATCTGTAGATGATGGCGTTCGGCCTGCCAGCGCGCAGGCTTTGGCAAGGCGATAGAGCAAGTCTATCTCAACGCGGCGAGCCAGACGGCGAAAGTCGCCATCGGTCGTGCGCGCGCGCTGTGTATAGAACTCGCGTGGTTTCTCTTGCTCACGCAGCAGCGCCAGAACCTGGCCGCGCACATCATAGCCACCGAGCGTGTAGAGACCGAGCCGTTCGAGCACCCCAAGCGTTCGTTCACTTGCCGCTTGATCGGCGGTCGCGGTTTCGGATGCGGAGCTTGAATGATTGGCATTGATGTTGGCCGCGCACGGTTTGCCGAGAGCGTGACATAATGTGGCGAGCATTACAGTGATACGCCGTGGCCTGTCAAGGTCACTGGCTAACCGTGCGGCGGCATTAATTGCTCGCTTCGTGTGCGTGAACGCATCTTCAAGCTGTTGGCTGGCCTGTGCGGCCTCAGGTTGACCGCCGGCAGTTCCGGCTTCGATTGATTCATGCGGACGACAACCGACGAGCGCCCGCAGTTCGGGGAACAATTTATCGAGCACGCCAAGCTGCAAGGCGGCATCGAGTCCGACCGCTGGCCGCGCCGCCATCAACAACAGCTTTTCGACTTCGCCCCAGATGCGTTCGTGCGGCAAGTCCGCCAGATCAATCGTCCGGCACAACGCCGCCGTCTCGTCGTCTACGGCCATCTCGAAGCGCGCCGCAAACTGCACGGCGCGCAAGACGCGCAGGCTGTCTTCGATGAAGGTTTCGGCGGCGACGGCGCGCAGGCGTTTCTGCTGCAAGTCGTCTATGCCGCCGTAAGGATCAATGAATTCATCCGCCAGCGGATCGTAGAGGATGGCGTTGATCGTGAAGTCGCGCCGCCGCGCCGCTGCTTCAATGGTCATCTGCGGATCGCCTTCGATGGCGAAGCCGCGATGGCCGCGACCCGACTTCGATTCGCGGCGCGGGATGGATACATCGATCTCCAGTCGCTCGACGTTTAGCGTCGTCGCATCGGCGATTGGCGATTGGCGATTGGCGATTTCGGCAGGCGCATCGCCGGTCGATAAATAAAAGACGAGCTTGTAGACCGCGAAGTGTTCGCCAACCGTATTGACGCGCCCGAATTTTTTCAGCAAGGCGCGCAACGCCTGCGGCTCGATGCCGTAGACTTCGACATCGTAATCTTTCGACTCCTGGCCGAGCAGCCGGTCGCGCACCCAGCCGCCGACGAGCATCGCCCGCCCGCCCGCCGCGCGCACCGCTTCGCAGACTCGCAGCACTTCTTGATGCATCGGGACTAGCATAGCGGCATTGCTCAAGGGGATAAAGTAGTCAGTGATCAGTGATCAGTGATTGAAGGGCAGCGATGCGTCACGCTGCTCAGTCGCACTCATCAGCAATCATGAATTTCGAGTATTACTGACCACCGACCACTGCCCACTGATCACTGCCCACTGATCACTTCGCAAAAGCGCGAAGATAAGCGACGAGCGCGTTAATCTGCTCGTCGGTGAGCCGGTTTTTGTAGGCGGGCATGGGCGGCTTGCCGTTTTGGATGAGCCTGATCAGTTCAGCATTGGCGGTCTTCTTCTGCCAGGCGGCGTCGGTAAAATTCGGGATGTCTTTCATCTGCGGGTTGCCTTTGCCGTCAGCGCCGTGACAGACCGCGCAGCCAATGGATTGATAAAGCGCCGCGCCATCGCCAGCGGCGGATTGCGCGCTGGCTGCCTTGCTGGTGTCGCCTGCGGCATTCGTGTTGATAGCCGGAGCCGCCGGCGCATTCTTATTCGCCGCTTGACCTGAGGTGCTGGTCGGCGTTTCGTGCAGGCCACAGGCAGCGCCCAACAGCGCGGCGAGCATCAGGGCAGCGCTCAACTTCAAACTCTTCATTCAATTTTTCCTTTCCATTTAAGGGGTATTGACTGTTGTTTGTCACTGGAAATGGTCACCGCCGGTTGCCGCCCTGACGAAGCCTTCTCGCCAGGACGCAACCGGCGCATGGGCGATGTGCCGGTTAATAGTAATGAACTTTACATGCAAACCGCCATGCCGAGTTTCTGGCCGATGGTCTTTTCAAGCTCGGCAATCCCAACGCGCTCTTGCGTCATGGTGTCGCGGTCACGGATGGTCACTTGATTGTCTTCGAGCGACAAGTGATCTACCGTCACGCAGAACGGCGTGCCGACTTCATCCTGCCGGCGATAGAGTTTGCCGATGCCGGCGGTGTCGTCGTAGACGGCGCGTAGCGACCCGGTTCGCTGCAACTTCGTTTTGATCTCTTTGGCGAGCTTGACGATGGGCTCTTTGTTTTTTGCCAGCGGCAGCACGGCGACTTTGATGGGCGCGAGTTCAGGATGCAATTTCAGCACGATGCGCTTTTCGCCGCGCACTTCTTCTTCCCTGTAAGCGTCCATCATGAAGGCGAGCACCTTGCGATCAACGCCCGCCGACGGCTCAATGACATAAGGAAAGACGTGCTGGTTCGATTCGTGATCGAAGTAGGTCAGATCAGCCGTCGAATCCGCGTTGAGCCGTTTGCCTTCTTCATTGACGGGTTTCTTCGAGTGCGCTTTCAGATCGAAGTCCGTGCGGTTGGCGATGCCTTCAAGCTCGTCCCACTGCTTCTCTTCGTCGTCGCGGTCGGGGAAGAAGCGATACTGCAAATCGACGCAGCCCTTGGCGTAGTGCGCCAGTTCGTCGGGCCTCTGATAATACTTTCTCAGGTTCTGCGGATTCATGCCGAGTTCGAGGTGCCAGTTGAAGCGGTCTTCGACCCAGCGCTCGTGCCATTGCTCGTCGCTCATGTCGCCGGGCTTCAGAATGTGCGGCGGTTTGACGAAAAACTCGATCTCCATCTGCTCAAACTCGCGCGTGCGAAAGATGAAGTTGCCCGGCGTAATCTCGTTGCGAAACGCCTTGCCGATCTGCGCGACGCCGAACGGCAGCTTGCGATTTGTAGTATCAAGCACATTCTTAAAATTGACGAAGATGCCCTGCGCGGTTTCGGGCCTGAGGTAGGCCAGTCCCGATTCGTCTTCGACGGCACCGACCGTGGTGCGAAACATCAGATTGAACTGGCGCGGCTCAGTTAAATCCTGAGAGCCGCAAATCGGGCAATGGCCGTCTTCGAGCTTGTCGGCGCGCAGCCGCGATTTGCACTTGCGGCAATCGACGAGCGGGTCGGAAAAGGTCGCTTCGTGGCCGGAGTAACGCCACACCATGCGATTCATCAGTATGCCGGCGTCGAGGCCGGCCATGTCGTCGCGTTCGTAGACTACAGAGCGCCACCAGGCGCGCTTGATGTTGTTCTTCAATTCGACGCCGAGCGGGCCGTAGTCCCAGACCGAGCCCAATCCGCCGTAGATGTCGCTCGATTGAAAGGCGAAGCCGCGCCGCTTGGCTAAACTGGTAATCGTTTCGATGTCTGCCATTGCTTGGTTCTCTCAGTCAAAAAAATTCTCTCAGGTTGAATCAGAAACTATACAACAAGGGGCACAGTGATTAAAAGTTGAGGCGATTCACGGCGCGTGATATGCCAACCAACGCGCAGAGCAATGCCGTTCTTGGTGAGCAGACGGGAAATGCAACCACAGATGAACACAGATAAACACGGATGGAACAGACAGGAAGATTCACCCCCTGCTTTTTATCTGTGTTCATCCGTGGTTGCATTGTAAACGATGATCAGAACGCTTGCGGCAATGAATAAGGCGTTAGCGCCATGAGTTGTCTTCGGATTGATCATGATGTTCCTTTCGTGGAGAGAATACTGATCAAAGACTTGAGGGGATAGATGCGTTTATTTACCGGGCGCTGTTTGACAGGTCAGGCAGCACCTTTCGTGCAGTTAGATGTGAGTTGGTAAATTTAGACAACGCCCTGTATGTCGCGCCAGCTATGGCATCAACGCTTTAATCTACGGATGATTTGAAACATGCCCTTCACTGTTCGCCGATTTCTTGGATTGCCCTGAGGACTCGCTCTCTGATTCTCTCGGTTAAGTCCGCTAGGCCGTCGCGGATGTATATCAACTCTTCAGGCAGCAACTCTTCCTTGAACTCGATTTTCAGCCCCTTATCAAACACGACCGTCCCGTTGACGGAGCCCTTCTGCACCCCTGGAAGGGTTTCGGTGTCAATCCAAATCGAGGTCAGCGTGATTCTCATGACGCCTGGCGCTCCAGTTCGTCAATCCGCTTGCCGTGCATTCTTTGGTCGGCTTTCAAGTTGAGCAGTTCATCGTTTAGAACGTCAACCTTCGCGTTGAGTTTCGCAAGCTGTCCGTCCACTTGCGAGAATCGCTCATTCATCTCGGCGCGCAGATTGGTGATTTGCTGAGTCAGGTTTTGCTCAAACGCATCAACGCGCTGATTCATTTCAGCCCCCAGGCTTTCGCCAAGCTGGTTGATGCGTTCCAGCACCGTTTCAATCGTCGGCTGTGTGGGTGGCGTCGGCGGCGCGGCGCTTATTACCTTTGTCGGATCATCGTTGCTCATTGGGTCTTGCCTTTCATTTTACGGGTGATTTGAAACCTGCCCTTCGACGATGCGAATCAGCGCGTCAATCCTGTCCCCCTGCTCGCGGCCTTGCTGGACAAGCGCCTCGATTTGCTCGGTATTTAGTCGCGCCACCTCGATTAGCCCAGCAATCTGCTTACTGTTTTCCTCGATACGCGCGTTCTGGATGCGCTCCATTTTTATGAGGCCGGAAATGGCCTCCAGTATCTTCGTCATCTTCTCATTGAATTCGTCGCTGCTCATTTCACCTTATTTAGTAAAAATCCCCAGGAAGCGTAATCATATCTATTTCGTTGCCTTAACTACCTTCTTCTTCGTTCCCGGCTTTGGCCCCGGTTTCAATCCTGGCGGCTTCGTTCCTTCTGGTATCTCCCAAAAGTGGCGATTGTTCGGCCCCGGCATGCGCGTCTTGACAGCTTGCGGTATCAGATCGTTTTGCAGCCAAGTCATTACGGTTGTGTAGGGCTTTCCTATTGTGTTCGCGTATTCCTTCGGTGAGAGCATCTTCTTCTTTCCCATGCGCATTATCGTAATCCATACGACCATTATGCGACAAGGGCGGGAAAATACAAGTAATTTTCGTATTGAGTACGATTTTATCATTGAATCTTCGTAGTGATTATGATAATATCTATCAAGACAAGAAAGGAGCCAAACCGATGGGCAGTTGTTAGTTGCTAGTTGCCAGTTTCCGAACTGAGAACTGAGAACCAATAACTGGCAACTGCCCACAATCGCTCTGTCATGCAGACCTGGCGCGTTATTGCCATGACTGCAAGGCCGATTTGTTTAACGCCGCTTAACTTCATTGGAGGGGATATGGAAACGAATCAAGCAAGCAAGTTGATCACCATCACCGACTACGAAGACAGGCCGCTGCGCCCATTGAATGAGCTTCGCTCGGTTGGTTCGCGTGAGTTTCGCGCCGATGTGGACTTCATGGTCGACGTCCTCTGCACCGAAGGCAGCACCTTGAATCAGGCGGATTATCTGTTTCGCCTCATCCTGCTCATCAAAGAGAGCCTGACCGGAAGCCTGATCTGCAAAGGCGAAAACCCCTGGCCGGGCGCTGCCGAGGAAGACGCCTTGTTTTCAACCTTCATTCATACCGATTACGGCAGGGAGTGCTACGAGAATTTTGTCAGCAGCCTCATGGGCGAGCCCCCACCTGACGATAAGGCCACGCTTGAAGCCACGCCTGAAGATAAGGCAAACGCCGCGCTGTTTGAAGCGTCGAGCCAGATGTATCTCATGGGCGCAAATGCCATCCGGCGCGGCGACAAGGTAGCCATCAGCGATTTGATGCAACGCTCCGGTAATCTGATAAGCAAGCTGGACGCCGCCAAACAGACGCCGGGCGAACCGGAAGCAAGCGAACAGTGACCCTATCGGGCACGAATGCGAGCCGCGCCGTCTTGATCTGAAGCGAGCCACGATGAAACTGACGCTGCAAATCCAGTTGCTTTCAAACCAAGAGCAAGCCGCACGGCTGCGCGCCACGCTTGAGCGATTCAACGCGGCGGCAGACTGGCTTGCCGGTGAAGCCTTCGCGCGTCGGGTCGCCAACAAGTTTAACCTCCACACGCTCTATTCCTCTCCGAGAAACCTGAGAATGTGAAAAATGCCCGCGAATGAAAAAAGTGCTTGAGTCTGACCTAACGTCAGGGTTTAGGATTGAATGGTGAAAGGAGACCAGACGGTGAGCGACCAGGCCGGGCGCTGGTATCAGGCAAGCGAGTTTGCCCAGTTGACGGGCGTGACGGTGCGCGCGCTGCATCATTACGACCGCCTGGGCTTGCTGCGGCCATCGCGGCGCACGCGGGCGGGCTATCGCCTGTACGGCGAGCGCGACGTGGCGCGACTGGAACAGATCGTCGCTCTCAAATTCATCGGCTTTTCGCTGAAAGAGATCAAAATGATTGTCGACCGCGACGCGCTCGATTTGACCGCGATGCTGCGTCTGCAACGCGAGACGATTCTGCGCAAGCGCCGCCTTCTCGACAGCGCTGTCGCCGCGATTGAGCGCGCCGAACTGGCGATCAACGAGCGCGGCGAAGCCGACCTGGAAACCTTTAAACAAATCATTGAGGTGATGAACATGGAAAACAACACAAACTGGATGATGCAGTATTACTCGGAAGAGGCGCGGCAGAAGATCGAAGCGCGCGCCAAGGACTGGACGCCGGAAAAACAGGCGAAAGCGTCTGCCGATTGGGCGGCGCTTTTCAAAGACGTGGATGCCGCCATCGCCGAAGGCGTAGATCCGGCAAGCGAACGCGCCCAGCAACTCGCCGCGCGGTGGGATGAATTGATTCGCGGCTTCACTGGCGGCGACCCGGAAATCGCGGCGGGGCTGAGAAAACTCTACGCCGATCAATCCAACTGGCCGGCGACGTTTCAGAAGCCGTTCAACGACGAGCATGCCACATTCGTCAGCAAGGCGAGAGCGCATCAGCAGAAAGGAAGCTAAACGATGGCCGAAGAATTCTATCCCATGCCGCTGTTCGTAAAACTGCTGGTGCGCGATGTCGCGCGCTCGGCTGATTGGTATAGGGAAGCGCTCGGCTTTCGCTCGGTTTACGCGATGCCCGGAGCCGATGGCCGTCAGATGATGAATCACCTTCGCCTGGACCGCTATCAGGACTTGATGCTGCTTCCCCGTTCGCAGGGCACAGACCATCCGGCAGAGCGCGACTTTGTAATCAATCTCTCTTTCACCGGCGATATGCAGGCGCTGGCCGAACGGGCGCGGGTGACGGGCGCAAAAGTCGAAGGGCCGGTGGCACGGCCCTGGAATGCGCTCGAAGTGACGGCTACAGACCCGGACGGCTTCGTGCTGACGTTCTCGCAGGTGCTCGACGCCAACCGCAAATTCTCTGACGTCATGCCGCCGAGTATGAGTTGAAGATAGCGGATCTTTTCCCCTGGCGGATTCGCTTCAGGTGAATGCAGAAGCCGTTTTCGGTATCTCATCCGCAGGCGTGACCGCTCGGTTTTGTGGTTAAGCCTACGATCCGGGAAGATTGTTTTTCCATTCGTTCAGCTTTGGCGTCGGATCTATGATGTCCCGGCGACGAAAGAACGGACGCCCGTCTGAAGTCGTCGCGCTTGAATCGGCGGACACGGTCAGTGGCCCCTGTGCGCTTTTGTTGTAGAGTTCCAAATGCAGCATAGCGCTCGGCACCGAGATGCCGACGAGATGACCGACTTTGGCAATCGGCTGTCCTGCCGTGACGTGGTCGCCCACGCTTACGAATGCTGACCCCTGCACTTCGCCGTAGCGCGCAATAAAAGTGCCGTGATCAATTTCTATAGCATACGTCTCGGCATAGAAGGCATAGGGGCCGCGCACCACCTTCCCGTCTGTGATGGCGTGAATGATCGTGCCAATGGGGAAATACAGATCGCATCCCGCATGAGCGCGTCTACCACCGCTACGACTTGAGGCAAATCGGCGTGGCGAGTCCGTCCAATTTACTGAAGGCAACCGGTCGAATGGGAAGAAAAACCCTGCGGTGCCCTGCGGCTGCGTGGCCGAGGTTTCACTCCGTGGCTGCGTGGCCGAGGTTTCACTCGGCTTGCCACTCTCAAGGACGCCGACCAACTCACGCCATGTCCGTCCGCCGACATCAATCACGCCATCAGGGGCCTTAAGAAAGCGGCCCTGGAACGCCTCAATCGCCTTCACCGTCGCAGACTCACTTGAATTCCGGGCGATCTGTCCATCAATATCGCCGGGATCTACGCGCGGCTCATGTAGAATCGTGGTTGCCAGGCGGAGCATCTCCTGCACGGTCTCGATATCCGCCTTTGTGTTGACCGCGCCTTTTTCCCAGCGGCCCACGGAGCCGCTGATTCCCCAATGTGGTACGCCTGCCGCTGCGCCGGCAGAGGCTGCCGGTGCCGTGCTGCTCTCCGTGCTTGTTTCGTCGGTTGTCGTTCCCGGCTGCTCTTCAATTTCGTTGCTATCAAGTGGTGGCATAGTTGTTCTCCTCACTTGTTAATGATTTTTCTGCTTGAAACGTTTCCGGCTGATGTCGAGACAAGCCACCGATGGGTTGATCAGACTGACAACGGCTCAGTGCACCATCAGAGTGTAGGGCGCTGAGGCGACGCCGCCGGGATTGATGACTTTGATTTCATGTAGGCCGAAGGAAAGCGGCAGCGGCTTGATGATAAAAGCGCCTTCGCTCACTGTGGCTGCGGTTTGATTGCCGTCAACCAGCAACACCGCCGCCGGGTCGAAGCGGTCGCCAAAAACGCTCAGCTTCCGCTTGCCCGATTTGTACTTGACTTTGCTGATCACCGGAATGGTCGCCGGGTTGCTCACTCTAATCGAAAGATTGCCGGTGGCGCTGCGGTTGTCCTGATCGCGCACAGTGATGGCGGCTACAAAACTGCCTGTCGCCGTGGGCGTGCCGGAGATTAACCCTGTGCCGGCGTTCAACGTCAGACCGGCGGGCAATGCGCCCGAGGCGATAGACCAGGTGTAAGGCTGGCGACCGTTCGATGCGCCAGGCTGATAGCTGAAGGGCTGGCCTTGCACAGCGTCGAGCAGCGTGGCGAGTTGTAGCGTAAGCTGCGGCGTGTTGATGGCGAGCGCGAACGCCTTACGCACCGTGCGCGAATCGGCATCGGCAACGGCTATGGTGACGTTAAAGGTGCCCGCCACGCTCGGCGTGCCGCTGATCGCGCCGCTCGTCGCGTTGAGCGCCAGGCCCGTGGGCAATGCGCCCGTAGCGATTGACCACGTATACGGCGGCTTGCCGCCAACGGCAGCGAGTTGCTGGTTATAAGCCAGGCCCTGTTGTCCTGCCGCAAGCTGCGCCGTCGTCAGATCGAGCAGCGGCGGCAGCACAGTAATCGTCATTACTTTGTCAGCCTGGTGCGATTGCGCATCGCTCACCGTCACGGTGACCGTCGCCGCGCCGTTGGCCGTCGCCGTACCGGCAAGCAAACCGCTTGCAGGGTTCAAGGCCAGCCCTTGAGGCAACGCGCCTCCGGTCACTGCCCACGTGTAAGGCGATGTGCCGCCGATTGCCGCCAGCGGCAGCGTGAATGCCTGTCCTTGCACGGCTTCAGCCGTCGAGGCGCTGGTGATGGCTAACGGCGCTACGCCATCGCCGACGATAATCTGCACATTCGCCGTCGTCTGCCCGAACCACCCCTGGCCGTCCTGATAAAGCTGCCACTGAAAGTCGTAGACCCCCGGCGTGCGCGGCGCAAAAGCGATGAAGCGCGCTTCCAACTGCTCGCCCGGCGCAATCGTATTACCAAAGATGGGCACGAGATTGCCGCCCCAGACCGCATTGTCGGTCGGGTTTTGTGATCGTAGATACAAACCGTTGGTGTCCCAGACTTGCGAGCCGCTGTTGAGCAAGCGGATGACGGCGACGAATCCCTGGCTGGGATCTAATTTCGTCGGCACCTCCTGCGACTGGAAGGTCGAATCGAAATTCGCAGAGACGCGCGTGACGGTAATCGCTAAATCTTTTTGTGACGTGGCAAGCAGGGCGTCGGTGACTTGCGCCGTGAAGATGTAAGTGCCTTCGGTCGTCGGCGTGCCGCCGATGAGTCCCGCTGAATTGAAAGCGAGTCCCGGCGGCAGCGGCCCCGAACCAGCGGTGAGCGACCAGTTGTAAGGCGGGGTGCCGCCCGAAGCAATGAGCGATTGCGAATAGGCGCGGTCAATCAAGCCGATTTGCAGCGGCGACTGCGAGATGACCGTCAGCGGGCCGGGGCCGCCGCCGACTGCCGGATACATGAACAATATGCCGTCCGTATCGTCCTGCTTGAGCGACGCGCAGCGGCCATCAAAGTGGGCGATGCCGTACATAGTGGCTTCCTGTTGCGTCGAGGTCGGCGGCGGGCACCCCGAACAGGGATTCCATGAATGGCCGAATCCGAGGGCGTGGCCGATTTCGTGCGTCGCAATCTCGCGCACTTTGCAATGGTCGTCGTAATCACAACTCGCATACGGGTTGAACGACACGTGGCCAGTGTTGCCGGCATAAAAGCTCACGCCGTTGACCGTCTTCCTTTGCCCGGCGTCCCAGTTCAATCCGCCGATGGCGAGAATGCTGGCGCAGCCCGGCGTCGGCGCGAACTGCCCGTCGCAGTTATTGAAGGTGATCGTGTTGGTATCGCCCGCATAGCAGTAATTGCCGGTGCTGCCGACAATCGCTCGCATCGAGCAACCGGGAACCGTTGACCAGGCGTTCATGGCCGCTGTCAGATCATCGAGCGTGCCAGCCGGCGCGCCTTCAAGATTGACATTGAAGACGACGGGGAGGCCGCTGTCCGGCTCGAACCAGCGAACCGGCGGATTGGTGATGAAGTTGAACTCCGCATGCGCGCCGCCTGCGGCCATGCGACGGTAGCCTGGCGGCTCGGTAAGCAAAGCTACATTGGCATAATGAGCCTGCTCGAAAGCGCGGTCGCGTTCGCGGTTGATTGCGAGCCGTGCGCGCACCATCGCGGTGTACGCGGCAAGTTCCATGTGAGAGGTCGCCGGGCCGCGCGAGCCGTCGGCGTGGGCAAATTCTTCGACGACGACGTTCTGATCTGGGCCGTCGCGCGTCACTGCAAGCTTGCCGCTGGCGGCGTCGCGCGTGATCAGGAATTTGCCTAAAAACATCTGATGCACGCGCAGGCTGCCGTCGTTCCAGGTGTCGAGGTAAAGCAGGACTTCTTCATCGCGCCGGAATTGCGGCGTGCCGAAGATCAGGCTGCCGCGCAAGCCAACCTGTCCGCCGGGTTCTTTGATGACGATGCGCCGCGAGGTGATGCGGCCTTTGATGACTTCGTTGACGCGCAACGTGATGTAAGTATAAATATGTCCTTGCTGATCATCGAAGGCGCAGGTGACATCAAGCACACGGCCTCTAACGATGGCGCGTGCGCCGATCATCAAATCGTCGTCGGCAGGAATGAGCACAGTGGTCGCAGAGGCGGTCTCGGCCAGCGCCGCCAGCGCCACGAGCAGCACTAGCCATTGCAGACCGATTTTTCGAAGCGGGAAACCCATAGAGCCTCCGACGCGGGGGCGGCAAATTGGTTTTGCTGATGAACCCTGCGGGATGCCTTCGGAACGAAGCTGAACGGCAAGCTCTAGGGAAAGCGGCTGGTGCTGCAAAAGCCTGAGAGTCAACCTGTGCGCCCGTTCGCTGTCGTGCCGGCAAGTAACTTACTGCTCAACCGCTCGGCGTGTCAATAAAATGCGGAGACGTGCCAGGGCGGAGGCATCACGTTCTTGTTGTTTTGATAAGTTCTGATCCTTCTCTTGCTCCTGGCGCTGAAGTCTATTTATTTCGAGCGCGATTGGAATGCCAACGATTAGGCCCGTCCCAGTGGCAAGCAGATTGCCTAAGAAATTATCTCTGAATGGTGATTGGGGAACGAGTTTGAAACATATCCAGTCAATAAAAGCGCCAAAACTACAATCAACAGCCACAATAACCAATTCTTAATTCTTTTCCTATGTGGTATCCAGTATTCCGACGCTTCGCATATGCGGGCCGCGCTAATGTAATCTCACGCACAAGGATTGTCAACGGGATGCAGGATTTAGCTCACTGGTTAAATGAGCGGCGACGGCTCAATGCTGCGCATGGACAATGTGGAATGAAGTAAAGGTTGCTATGCGCTCGGCTGCATTATTCAAGCCCTCGACAGATCTATTTTTCACGAGAACCCATAAGAGGCTTGGGCTTATAAACATCACAGAAAACTTCAAGTCCCATCTTTAATACTAATGCACCAAAGTATACGACCATCCCATAGGCCCCAACTTTGTATCCTGCTAGAGTTGTTGCAATAGCTGTAGTCAAGTATTTCTTATCAAACACTACAGTCATACCGGAAGTGAACCATAGCTTATACACGCTACTTTCAGGATCACACAGTGACTTCCATACTACATGCTTAAGTGAAGAAAATACTCTTTGTCCAAGTTTAAGTGGTTTTTGATCTATTTGATGGCTTGGCAGGAATAATACCTCTTTGTAAGATAATTGCTTCTTAGAGATCATACTTACTCTCTCTAAGAAATGAACGACTGAAGGTGGGGTTGACTCTCCCAACAAGATTATAATTTCTTCTTTTGTCTTTTTCTCAGCCACTGCACTGGCATCCAGATAAATTTCATCAATGTTCAGTGGTTGCGCACCGATTTCGCGTAACGCCGCTAACATTCCTTCTTCTTCAAATCGCTTTACTATGCTTACGCGAAAATTTCGTCGCTGATTGTCTGTCCTTATATTCTTTAATGATGATAATGCCTCATCAATCAAAGGTTGAGCTTTCTTAATGTCACCTTTTCTTAAATAGCAAATAGCAAGCAATGCAGTAGCTTCAAGGTATAAACGAGTTGCATGAGAAACCTTTTTGCGAACCCCTTCAAACCCTGATATTGCATACCCAATATTACCAGCTTCCATCGCTGCCTCGAATAACCAGTTTTTTGCTTGCATCAGTCGGGCTTCGTGACCAGTTGGGCGTAGCATTTCTTGAATCTCATGTGTGAGCAATTCGGCGCGTTGCAATTTACCTATCTCTACTGCATCTCTTAAAGCTGATTCAAGATGCTTCAATCTTCTCTTTTGGCTATCAGTAAGCTTTGGCGGTTTGTTCATCAGTTATCCAAAGGTTATAGACTCATTTTTAGAGTCTGCTGTTCATTAAATTATGACCTGCGTATCGCTCTACAGGCAGTGCAGCGACCTAGACCGATGAACTTACGCCTTGCCTTACTTCCATCTCGCGATAGCCTTAGATCCTCGTCGCTCATTTGGCTTTGCTTTACATTCTAGGTGTGATTTGACACATGGCCTTCTACAACGCGAATTAAAGCATCAACCCTTTCCCTCTGCTGGTCGATCTGCTCGTTATGAATGCGCGCCACCTGGATTAACCCGGTGATAGCTTCCTGCATCCTGAGCATTTCCGCATCGAACCGCGCCTGATTCTCAAGAATCGCCGCCATATTCTCATCAAACCGCGCCTGCCGTTCCTCAAAGCGGGCCTGATTCTTTTCAAACTGCGCCTGCCGTTCATCAAACCGCGCCTGATTCTCCAGCATGGTTTCTTGGAAGTTTTTGAATCGGCGCTCGAAATCATCGCTGCTCATTTCGCCTTGCCTTTCTTTGATGCCGCTTTCGGCTTGGGCGGCCTACCCTTCTGTGGTCTAGTTTCGGGATTCTTAAACCGAGCTACCGCCGAGCGAGGAATAAACCAGACACCACCGCGCGGGCTCGTATCATCAAATTGCGCTTCAGGAATACGGCCATCTTTCAACCAGCCCATCACAGTCGTATAAGGTGCGCTCACCTCTTGCGCAAATTCCTTCGTGGTCAACATATCTTTCCTTCCCATGCCGAGAATCTATAGCACGCTACGCATTTTCTCGCAAACTCATCATAAGCTAAGTCGCCAGAGCTATCAATAATAATTCGTAGCAAGATACGGATTTTTATTGACATTGAGAATAGCTGTGATAAAATCCGTAGTATAATACGGATATAACTGATAAAAGCAGCACAGCAAAATCACAACAGCAAAGGAGCAAGCGCAATGTACGAAGATTTGCACGGCAACCACTACGAGACACCGGAGCATGACGAAAATTACTATGCTGATTTGTACGAAGACGACAACGAATAGGTGAGCGCAGCGGGGAGGGTGGCGCAGATTCCAACATCCTCCCCAATGCCCGCCGCCAGTGGGAGGGTGAAAGGCCCATCCTGAAAAGGATGCATGTTTCTCGGCATCCTCCCGTTGGCACCTGAAAGGCTAAAATGATGAATAACATTCCCGACAAAGACGCGCCAAGCAACCCACATCAGGCAACAAGTATTGCTGACCTCATCACGCCGAATCAGCTTCACTGGCTCACGGTCGCGGCTGAGTCGGTCGGCATGGAAAAAGACGAAGCTGCCATTGCCTTGTTCAATTGCTCCGTCTACAGCTTCAGCCGCGCCGCCGTCCAGCTTGAGCAGTATTTTGCCAAAGTCAAGATGACCGCGTGTGTTGGCCACAGCCACGAACATCAATGCGCCCTGTGCCACGACACGTTCCCTTGTGCCCAATCCCAATGTAACGCCTCGCTTTCGCGCTATTGCGATGAATGCAAGGCCGATCTGTTCACCGCCGCTTAACGACTCATTAGAGGGAATATGAACACCAACCAACCAACCAACGCGCAACTGACTCCGCCGCACCGATTCACCCTGCTTGACTACCATGACAGACCGCTTGCCACCCTCGCCCAACTGCACCACATGCCAACCCGCGAATTTGAGGCGGAAGTCTACTTGATGACCGATCTGCTTTGCACCGAAGGCAGCGCCTTAAATCCAGCCGATCACCTCTTCCGCCTGCTGTTGCTCCTCCGCGAGTATCACGATGACGACGAGGGCTGGCCTCACGACCCCCTGCATCTGGCCTTGCGTTTCACTTTCGTCCGCACCACGCCGGGCGGGGACGCCTATGACCAATTCATCACCAACCTGATTGGCGAAGCGAGCGGGCGAACGCCAGGCGGCGGACAGACCGCAACGCCGCAGACGGAAGCGGCCCGGCTGTCGCCGTATCAGCAGAAACTCGTTCGCCTCGTCAGCGCGCTCTACCCAACAACCGGTAACGCACCCGATGAGGCCAGGCTTGACCGCCTGCTTGCCGCCCTCGAAGCGAGCGACTAACCTCATGTCCGGCGCGGTTGAGTCGCCCGCCACGCCGGGCTAATCTGAAGCGAGAGCAAGCCATGATGAAGGCGTACAAATACCGCATCTACCCAAATCGCGCGCAGGTGGCGAAACTCGACGCAACGCTGGTGCTGTGCTGCGAGTTGTACAACGCGGCTTTGCAAGAGCGCCGGGACGCATGGCGCATCTGCCGCCAGTCGGTATCCTGCACAGATCAGCAAAACCAGTTGCCTGAAATTAAGCAACTGCGCCCTGAGTTGGGCATGGTTCACTCTCAGGTGTTACAGGATGTATTGAAGCGTTTAGACAAAGCCTTTGACGGCTTCTTTCGCAGGGTCAAGAAGGGAGAGAAACCAGGCTTCCCGCGTTTCCGCGCGCGCGCGCGCTATGATTCGTTCACTTATCCGCAATCGGGCTTTGCTCTTGAAGCGGGCAGTAGGCGTAAGCCTGCCCTGCGGCTATCGAAAATAGGCCGGGTCAAAATCAAGCTGCATCGGCCCATCGCAGGCAAGGTGAAGACGCTAACCATTTGGCTCTGGGGCTACAGACGCTTTCCGCAACGGCGGATAGAAGCCGCGTCCCTTTGGGCGCGGAGTAGTCACGCGGTGAAGCCGCCGTCGATCACCAGGTCGGCAGCGGTGACGAAACGGCTCTCATCAGAGGCGAGATAAAGGATGGCCTGGGCGATCTCTTCCGGTGCCGCGAAGCGCTTCAGCGGCACGCTTTCGGCAAGCGCGCGCCACGCCGCTTCAGCGCTGCCGGTTTGTTCTTTAAGCGACTGCCAGAAGGTCTGCTCTTCCCACATCGGCGTCATCACGCCGCCCGGCGAAACCGTGTTGATGCGTATGCCCGCCGGCGCGCCTTCGAGCGCCGCAGTTCTGGAAAACATGCGCAAGGCGGCTTTGCTGGTCGCGTAAGCGCTGGCACCTGGAGCCGCCTTAATGCCTGAAGCAGAGGCGACGTTGATGATGCTGCCGCCCGCTTGCTGCTGCATGACGCGCATCGCCTGCTGCGTGCCCAGAAAAGCGCCATCGAGATTGACGGCCAAGACCTTGCGCCATTCGTCGAGCGTCATTTCGACCAGCGGCTTGGCAAACGACATCCCCGCACTGTTAACCAGAATGTCGAGCCGGCCCCAATGCTTCAACAACTCGTCAACGGCGCGCTGCCAATCGTTCACGGAAGTCACGTCGAGCGCTAAAGCCAGCGCCGCGCCATTCTGCGCGCCATTCTGCGCCATGATCTCGCTGGCTGAGGCTTGCGCGCCTGCAAGGTTGAGGTCGGCCAGCGCGACGCGCGCCCCTTCGCGCGCAAAAATATCGGCGGCGGCTCGACCGATGCCCGACGCCGCGCCGGTAATCAAGGCTACTTTTCCTTGGAGGCGTCCGCTATGAGGCGGGTTTTCAGGCATAGGCGTTTTCCCTTGCTGCAAGTTGCTCAGCGAGACTCTTTTCAAGCAAACACGGAGAAGCGAGCGAAAGGTTATCTTCTAAGCTTGACGGCGCTGAAGATCGAGGTCAGGTCAAGGTGCAGCCGCCGCGCCGCCTGGGCGTAGCCGGGCGAGACATATTCGTGGCCGCTGAACAGACCGTTGCCAATCTCGACGCCGCGCACCTTGACGCTGCTGAACAGTGAGACACCGGTGATGCGAACGCCGACCTCTTCAAGGGCAAAAACTTCGAGGCTGCCGAAAATCGAATAAACGTGAAGGTGGATTTCGCCTTGCGGCAAGGCTGCCGCCGTCAGATTAATGGTCACGCTGCCGAAGATTGATGCGGCGTTGTGGCCGTCGAGATTGCGGTCGGCGTTGGTCAGCACCGCCGAGTGAAACAGGCCGAGCGAGGTGCCGCCGCCGCTTGAACTGATACTGCGCGGCTGGTCGGAGGCGGCAAGCGCATCCGACACCGCCACGAGATTCGTCCCGCACGCCCGACAGAATCTGCCGCCTTCAGATTGTGCGCCACATTTCGGGCAATACATAGGATTCAGGATCTAGGATCTAGGATTCAGGGGCTACGCTTTTGCCTGAAGGCTCCGGCGAAGCCCGGACAACATTCTACCAATCTCGTTGGCTTGCGCAATCACGTCGCGGCCTTCAGGTGGAAGAGAGCCAGGTCGGTCGGCGATTTCAATTTGCGTTTCCAGTTCGCAGAGTGAGCCGCTGGCGATGGCCAGGTGGCGCAGATACGCCGCTGTCTGTTTCAGCCCATGTCCTTCTGCAATGTTCGATGGGATAGATACAGCAGCCCTCCGCATCCGGCTTGATAAGCCATACGCTTCGCTTTTGGGAAATGCTTCGGTAATTCGGTAAACGGCCACGACTAACTCCATCGCCTTTGCCATACCAGCAAGTCTCTGTAGCTTTGCATAGCTTTTTCCTGGTCTCTATAACCTGAAGTCAAACAAGCGAAGTGTAACATAATTCCTTAACTCTGAATCCTGAATCCTGAATTCTGAATCCTCTCTTCTGGCTCCTGACTTCCGACGCCTTCCCGATTATAATAGCGGGCAAGCATCGCAGCGAAGGAGGCTTTCAATGATGAACCGGCGAAGGTGGTTCTCCGCGCTTGTCCTCACGCTCGTCTTTGCCGCCACGGCGTTCGCGCAGCGCAGCATGATTCGCGGCAAGGTTCGCACTCCCAATGGCAATTCGGTCAACAACGCCATCGTCGAATTGCGCATCGGCGGCAGCGGCATGATCGGCCAGACGGTGACGCGCAACGATGGCGATTTTGCCTTCACCGGCCTTGAGCCGGGCGAATATGAAGTCGCCGTGGCAATGGCCGGCTACCAGCCGGCGGCGCAAGCCGTGCGCTTTGAAAACACCGAAGGCATGAAGTTCATGCAAGTCGTCAATGTCGAGATCATCATTCGCCCGAAGGCCGAGACGACGCTGGCGCTGCCGACGACGCTGTTTGCGCAAGACGTGCCGAAAGCGGCGCGCGCCGCTTATGAGAAGGCGATTACCAGGCTTCGGGACGGCAAGTCCGCAGAAGCCATCGAACTATTACACACGGCGATTACCGAATTCAGTGATTACTTCGACGCACACTTTGTGCTCGGACAAGAGATGTTTCGCATGGGCCAGGACAATGAAGCGCTGGAAGAGCTTGAACGGGCGCGGCAGATCAACGACCGGCAGGATGCCATCTATCATCTGTTCGGATTGATCATGTTCAAGCAGAAAAAGTATGCGCTGGCACAACGCGCTTTCCGCGAAGCCGAAACCCTCAAGCCGAACAATCCGGCGTCGCACTTTCATCGCGGCATGGCGCTCATCGAACTGGCGATACGCGAAAGCAGCGGCGAGCGCGATAGCGATTTCAAAGAGGCCGAACACGAACTTGACCGCGCCTGGGAGTTGAGTGATCAGCACATGAACGAAGTGCGCCTGCAACGCGCCCGCATATACGAGCGGCGCGGCGATAAGACTGCCGCAGTGCGCGAACTGGAAGCCTATCTGAAAGCCGAACCGGAAGCCAAGAACGCCCCTGCTATCAGAGAAGCGATTGCGAAAATGCGCAACCCAAAAAAGTAAGCGCGTGACCAGTGACCAGATAAAAAGAAGCTAATCGTGATGTTTCACTGCACCGCGCAGAAGCGACGGCGATGCGCCCGTGAAATCTTTTTGTCACTGGTCACTGGTGACGTTCGAGAGCGGATAGGCAACTGTTGACGGGAATCGCTGCATTGCCTATGATGAACTCTCCTCAGTGTAAGCCGGATGGCTGCCCCTCAATGCGCCTTTGAAAAACAGCAGATCGACCGGCGTCGCCTTAAGCGCCCGCTTCGGAGTCGCGGCTGTATTCAAATGGTTTACCGCTACGCAGGGGTTGCACGGCATGAAGCCCGCGCAGGGCATATCTCTGATTTGTGAGGATGTTTACCCTTTACCTGAGCCGTGTCGCGCTGCCTGGCCACCTTGCAGATTTGCCGGGAGGAATCGTGCTCAATAAAAAACCTTGTTATATGGTCTTCGCGCTGCTGATTTTGTCCACGCCTGTGGCGTTCGGGCAACCTCCGCAACGCGACATGGAAAAAGAGCAGCGCAACTGGCAAGAGCTACAGGCCATCGCGCCCAATATGGTCGAGACGTTCAAGGCCGCGACCCTGGCGCTCGACAAAAACAACTTCGCCGAGGCCGCGCGCCTGTATGATGTAGTTTACAAAAAAGCGCCGAACTTTGATGTCGTGATGCGACGCCTCGGCCTCTCACTGGTCTTCAGCGGGCGCAAGCCGGAAGGCATCGCGTTGTTGGAAGCGGCGGTGAAGAAAAAAGAATCACCGGAAAATTTCATTAGCCTCGCGCAAGCCCTGGCCCTGCCAAGAGACCGCAGCGAGCCGAGCCGCGACGATCTTGAAAAGGCGCTGTCCTTGAGCCGCCACGCGGCTGAGTTGTATCAGGGAAACGATCCGAGCTATCTCCTGTTGTGGGCGACGATCTCGTTAAAGACGGGCCGCCTGGAATATGTGCGCCAGGCCACGGCGCGCTTGATGGCCGAGCATCCTGAGATGATGGAGACGCATTACTTCAACGCCTGGGTCGCGGCGGCTGACAAGAACTGGAGCAAAGCCGAAGCCGAGTTACAACGGGCGCAGGCGCTCGGTCTTTCCGTCGACGCGGCTGAAGAGGTGATGGACATCGCCGGCCTGCGCAAGAGTCGCACGACGGTCTGGCGCTACGCTTACTACGCGCTTTTTGCCGTCGGCGCATGGCTGGTCGGGCTGGAGGGGTTATTCGTGCTCGGCAGAGTCTTCTCGAAAAAGACGCTCGGCTGGCTTGAGACCAGCGACCCTAACGCGAGCGCCGCGAGCGGCCATGAGCAGTTGCGCAAGTATTATCGCTGGCTGATTAATGCGGCGGGCGCTTACTATTACGTCTCGATACCGATTATCCTTTTTCTTGTGCTGGCGGTCACGGCAGCGGTGCTCTACGCGATCTTCATGCTCGAATACATTCCCGTCAAGCTCGTGCTGTTGCTCGTTCTGGGCGCGCTGATGACGGTTTATTCGCTGGTGCGTTCGCTGTTGGTCAAGGTTGCAAGCGATGATCCGGGCCGCTCGCTCGCCGAGTCGGAAGCGCCAGGATTATGGGCCCTGACGCGCGAAGTGGCCAGTGTGGTTGGCACGCGGCCCGTCGACGAGATTCGCATCACGCCGGCCACCGAAATGGCCGTCTACGAGCGCGGCAGCTTCCGCGAGCGCGCACAAGATCGCGGCCATCGCGTGCTCGTCCTGGGGGTTGCCAATCTGAACGGCTTCGAGTTGAATGCTTTTCGCGCCGTGCTGGCGCACGAGTACGGCCACTTTCGCCACCGCGACACGGCAGGCGGCGATGTCGCGCTGCGGGTCAACAACGACATTATGAAATTTGCCCTGGCGCTTGCCCACAGCGGCCAGGCCGTGTGGTATAACGTCGCCTTTCAATTCTTGCGGGTTTATCACTTCATCTTTCGCCGCATCAGCCACGGCGCGACCCGTTTGCAGGAAGTGATGGCCGACCGCGTCGCGGCGATCAACTACAGCCCGCAGGCTTTTGAAGAAGGCTTGCGCCATGTGATTCGCCGCCAGGTTGAGTTTGAAGACGTGGCTGACTTAGAGATCAACGACGCGGTCAAATCGCGGCGTGCCCTGCAAAATCTTTACGAGTTGCCGGTCAGCAACGAGACGCGCATCGACGAGAAGATCAACGCCGCCCTCGCGCGGCAGACTTCCGAAGACGATACGCATCCGGGGCCCGCCGAGCGCTTCCGCCTCGCCCATCGCGTCAGCTTCACGGGCGAGTTGCCGGCATCGCGTATGGTGTGGGAGTTGTTCGCGGATCGCGCCGCGCTCACCCAGGAGATGAGCGCGCTCATCAGCCGCCTGGTGCGCAGCGCCGGAGCCTGAGCCCCGAAGTCGTCGCAATGAAGATTGTGAATTGGATTAGTAAGCAAATGCACCAGACAACCCGAGGCGCGCGGCGCATACGCCGGGCTCGGCAATTCATTGGCCTGGTGGCCGTGCTGATGATGGCATACAGCTTTGCGACGCGCCAGGTTTCGGCTAGCCGAACCTTCAGCGTCGCACCGCCGCCGTCATGGATTGAACCGCTGACCCTGCCGCAAAGCGACGCTGCCGACTCGTCGACCAAAGCCGCCTACCTGTTGCTCGACCATCAGATTCGCGTCAGCCAGGGCACCGTCGAACGCTACGAGCGGCGTGCCAAGAAAGTCCTCTCCGCCGCAGGGCTTGCCGATGCCGCGCAGATTGAAATCGAATTCGAGCCCTCCTATCAGCAACTCGCCCTCCACCACATACGCATCTTGCGCGGCGCGCAGACGATTGATGCGCTGAGGGCGGGCGACATCAAAATCATCCAGCAGGAAGACGAACTCGATCAGCAGCTTTATAACGGACGACTGTCGGCGCTGGCCGTGCTCAACGATGTGCGCCAAGGCGATGTGATCGATTACGCCTTCACGATTACCGGCAGCAATCCGGTGCTCGCGGGCCGCTTTGTCGCTACCTTCTGGCTGGCGGATAGCAATCCGGTTGAGAAGCTACGCTGGCGCTTGCTCATGCCGGCGCAAAGAAAGATTGATTACAAAACGCGCGGCACCGCATCATCACCCGCGGTTCGCCAGTTGGGTGCCGAAACCGAGTACCAGTGGGAACTCGACGACGTGCCGGCGGCACAGTACGAAGACGCCGCGCCAAGCTGGTACGAGCCAATTGCAAGTGTACAGGTAAGCGAATTTGCGACCTGGGGCGATGTCGTCAACTGGGCCTTGCCGCTCTACAAACTACAGAGCGCCGCCCGGCCCGCGCTCGCGCGCCAGATCGAACAATGGCGCACCCAACTGTCAGGTAACGAGGCGCGCTTGCTTGCGGCCTTGCGCTTCGTGCAGGACGAAGTTCGTTACACGGGCATCGAGATGGGCCCTTTTTCGCACATGCCGAATCAGCCGTCGCTGGTCTTCGAGCGACGCTTCGGAGATTGCAAAGACAAATCGCTGTTGCTGGCGACGATTCTCAACGCCCTCGGCATCGCCGCTTCACCGGCGCTCGTCAACACAGAGGCGCAGCACGCCATCGCGGAGTATCAGCCGTCGCCATACAGCTTCAATCACGTCATCGTCCAGGCGACGCTCGATGGCCGCACCTACTGGCTCGACCCGACGATTACCCTGCAACGCGGCAGCCTGAGCGCGCGCTACAATCCCGATTACGGGCGCGCCCTGGTCATCAACGATGGCAACACTGAGCTTGCCGAAATCCCCCCGCCGGTGCCCGCTGAGCCAACGACCGTTATTAAAGAAGACTACGCCGTTACTGCCAATCAGCAGCCGGCGCTGCTTGAGGTGACGACGACCTATCGCGCCATGGACGCCGACGCCATGCGCTACCGACTGGCGCGCACCTCGCTTGCCGAACTCGGACGCCTGTACCTGAACTATTACGCCGACACCGACTCTAACATCGAGCAGCTTGCGCCGCCGCGCGCCGCCGACGATCCGGAAGCGAATGTATTGATCATTACCGAACATTACCGGATTCCCGAATTCTGGAATAATCCCAAGCGACAATTCGGCGCGCATCGCATCTATGAAGAGATGACCAAGCCGAGCATCGCCCGCCGCACCGCACCGCTCGCCATTTCGCATCCGGTCAACCTCGCACAGAGCATCGAAGTGCACCTGCCGGAGCCGTTAAACGTCTCCAAAGATTCGCGGGTGATCAGCGATGCGTTTATTCATTATGAGTTTCGCGTGGCAATGGTCGGCAACACCTTGAAGCTCGATTTTTCGTATAAGTCGCTTGCCAGTCAGGTGCCGGCTACAGAGGTGGCAAAACATCTGGCGACGATGGAGAAGGTGCAAAACACGCTTGGCTATTCGATCACTCCGGCCAACGAGCGCGCCGACACCTCAAGCGTGATGGTCGGGCTTGCGGTGCTTGGCCTGGTCTTCGGGCCGTTTGTCGTCTTCGGCGCGATCAAAGGCGTAAAGCATCTGCGCGCCGGCCAGCGTCGCAAGGAGTTCAAAGAGAAGGTCATAGACACGCCTCAGGTCGCGGCGGGCAGTTCGCCGGAAACCGCTATCCCGCTGGCCTACGAAAGCGCCCTGCTGACGCACGTCGGTTCGCTGCGCTGCGCCTGTGGTGAGATTTATTACAAACCAGAGTCGCCGCTCTATAAGCAAGGTCTGACCTATGATGGCCGCCGGCTGACCCTCGTACAGTTGCTGTGCGGGCGCTGTCGCCAGCCGCGCGATGTCTACTATGCGCCGCCGCTGGTGCGCGGCCAGGGTTGAACGCCAGTTGTCAATGCGTTACTGCTGCGAAAGAAACTCGCGCACGACTTCCTTGACATCGCGCCTGTCGCCGTCAACCGCGTAGTTCAATCGCCGCATCTCGGCGTCCGTGAGCTTGCCGGCCAGTTGGTTCACCGCCTCGCGGATTTGCGGATAGCGGTCGAGCGTCTCTCGGCGAAAGACCGGCGCGGCTTCATAAGGCGGAAAGTAATGTCGATCATCTTCGAGTTGCACGAGTCCCAGCCGATCAATCAAGCCGTCCGTCGAATTGCCGGCGATTAAATCCACCTGCCGGCTCGCCAGCGCCTGATAAGACAATGACAGATCCATCTCGCGCGGCGGTTCGGCGAACTTCAAGCCATAGGCTCGCGCAAAGCCCGGATAGCCGTCGGCGCGCCGCATGAAATCCTGCCCGAAACCGGCACGCCATTGCATTGCATAGCGCGCCGCATCGGAGATCGTCTTAAGATTCAATCGCCGCGCCTCGTCGCCACGCACCAGTATGGCGAAGGTATTCTGAAATCCCAGCGGCTTGAGCCATTCGCAATTGAACTGCTCACCATAGTCGCGTTGCACCTGTTCATAAACCGCACGCGGGTCGGTGATGGGCTGATGTTTCAAAATCCCCGTGAATGCCGTGCCGGTGTATTCAACGTAAGCATCAATCTGCCCTGAGACGAGGGCGCGATGCACCAGGTCGCCGCCAAGCTCGAACTGCCGCTCGACTGCAACCTCGGTCTTTGACTCGATGGTCTGCGCCAACAACTCGGCAAGGATCAATGATTCGGTGAAATCTTTCGAGCCGATACGGACGTGCGCGGCGCTCGACGAAATCATCCCCTTGCTGAAAAAGAGAACCGCCGCCAGGATGACCACCGCCAGGCCCGTTGCGACGAGCAAACGCTTGCTCGCGCGGCTGGCTTTGCGGCGGCCCGGCGCGAGTGTTCTTTCGAGCCAGCCTAACGTGAAATCGGCCCCCAGAGCCATTATTGCGGCAGGCAGCGCACCCGCCAGCACCAGCGTATTATTACTGCCGCCGCCTCTGAGACCGCGAAAGATGTAAACCCCAAGCCCGCCCGCGCCAATCGCCGCCGCGATAGTCGCCGTACCGATGGCGATGACCGTGGCGACGCGCAATCCGGCGATGATGACCGTCATTGCCATCGGCAGTTCAACCTGCGTGAGCATCTGCCAGTCGGTCATCCCCATGCCGCGCGCCGCTTCGCGCACCGCCGGGTCGACGCCGTTGATGCCGGTAAAGGTGTTGCGAATGATCGGCAGCAGCGAATAGAGAAACAGCGCGATGATGGCCGGCGCGTAGCCGATGCCATGCCTGCCGAGCAGCGGAATCAGGAAACCGAATAACGCCAGGCTCGGAATCGTCTGCAAGACGTTTGCCGTCGCCAGCACCGGCTTGCTGAGCCCAGGCCGCCGTGTAAGCAAAATTCCAATGGGCACGCCGACGATTGCCGCCGCGCCGGTCGCTACGACGACCAGCAGCAAGTGTTGCAAGACGAGTTGCATCGCCTCGCTGCGGTTTTCGATGAAGAATCGCAATAAAGACATAAACCCGGAGGCCAGGGACTAGAGGCTAAATCGAACCACACAACATTGGGACAGAAGATTGGCCACAGAGTCACAGAGTCACAGAGAGGAAACCAAAAATACTGAGAAAAACCAAAGATTTTTATCCCCTTCTCTGTGCTTCTGTGCCTCTGTGGCAATCTCTTTTTGTGCCATTCTGATGTGGCCTGATTTAGATGGCAAATCCACCTGGCTGTCGCAAAGGAATTTGCGAGGCTTTGGCTTTTCTCTCTAGCCTCTAGTCCCTGGCCTCTAGCCTCTCCTCGTTGTTCATCGTTTTCAAGAACGCCTGCGCTTCGGGTTCCGTTGAGCGCGCGAACTCGCCGGGGGTATCGAGCGCGACCAGGCGGCCATCCTTGAACAGGCCGATGCGCGCCGCCAGCGCGAAGGCTTCGCGGATGTCATGGGTGACGAAGACGATGGTCTTCTGCAAGCGTTCGGCAAGCTGCGCAAACTCGCGTTGCAACTCGGCGCGGGTCAGCGGATCGAGCGCCCCGAAGGGTTCGTCCATCAGTATCACTGGCGGGTCTGCGGCCAGCGCTCGCGCCACGCCGACGCGCTGGCGCTGGCCGCCTGAAAGTTCGCGCGGATAACGCGCCGCAAACCCGTCCGGATCAAGGCCGACAAGCGCCAGCAACTCGCGCACGCGCGCCCGCGTGCGGTCAGCCGTCCAGCCTTCCAGTTGCGGCACCAGCCCGACATTGCGCTCGACGGTGAAGTGCGGGAACAGGCCGGTCTCCTGTATCACGTAGCCGATGTGCCGGCGCAGACGAATCGCATCCCAATCCTGAGTGGCTTTGCCTTCGACGGCGACCGTACCGCCGGTGGGATCATAGAGGCGATTGATCAGCTTGAGCGTCGTGGTCTTTCCCGAACCGCTGCGGCCCAACAGCACAAGCGTTTCGCCGCGCTTAACGGCGAAGCTGACGCCTGAGACAATCGGCTTGCCGTTGATGTTCAACGAGACATTGCTGAATTCGATCACCGCATCAGGAATTTTGGATTTTGGATTTTGGATTTTGGATTCTCCGGTTCGGCTCTCTTTTTCGTTCATAGCTTACTCTTGCTGGCAGCGCGCGCCTGCAATCCAAAATCTAAAATCCAAAACCCGAAATCTTCATATGCTTCATCGCCTTTCTGATGTCGCCGTGCCATGTGCCTTCAAAGTTGCGAATCAGGATGTCGGCGTTGCTGATCTGCTGGCGCGTGACGCGCTCTTCGAGCAGATCGAGATAACCCGTTTCACTGGCGGCGATGTGCTGCAAGCCGGCGCGGGCAATCTGAATGGCCTCGGTCGCAAGCGCCGTGAGCGGGACATTCTGGATTGTGGCTTCGAGCCCGTGCCGCGCCACATCAAGCTGAAACTTGGCATACTGTTCGCGCGTGAGCTTTGGCGCAAGCCGTAGCGCCTCCGCAAGCGCCGCGCGGTCGTACATCAAGCCTTTCCAAAATGCCATTGCCGCCATCGCCATTTCAATCGAGCCGCAATCCATGCTGCGCTGCTCGACGTGCGGTTTCAGGCGCGCTTCGGTGAAGATCGTCGACAGATGATCGGTGAAGTCCTGAAAAATAGGCGTCATCGGGCAACCGCAGCCCGCCAGGTATTCGCCGAATGAATGGCCGGTCAGGTCAATGTAGCTTTCATTACGCCGCACAAAGAGCATCGGCACGCCGGCGATGTAATCCAGAAATCGCTCGACCGTGAATTCACCGTCGAGCCCCAGCGGCGCTGGCCCTGTGCGGTCGGGGTCGGTGTCGAGCCAGGCGCGATAGCGTGTGGATTTGTAGCCCGACAGTTTGCCGTTTTCAAACGGCGAGTTGGCGAACATCGCCGCCGCGACGGGCGCTAGCCGCGTCGCCAGCGCGAACTTGCGCGCCAGGTCTTCGAGATCGCTGTAATCGAGATTTGCCTGAATCGCTGCCGTGCGGCACATCATGTCCCAGGCGCGCGCGCCGCGCTTTTTCAAGTAAGGCCGCATGATGTCGTAACGCGCTTTGGGAATCCAGCGCTGCTCTTCGATGCGCCGCAGGGGGTCGAAGCCGAGAGCGATAAAAATTACATTTTGGGATGCGGCGATCTCCGCGAGCCGCCCGGCAAACTGGCGCAGGCCGCGCTCGACTTCATGGAGCGAAGCATGAGGCGTGCCCGAAAACTCAACCTGCCCGCCGGGTTCAAGCGTCAGCCGCCCCATCGTGGGGGTCGGGTGTTGGGGGCCGGGGGCCGGCTTTGGTTCCTCCCTGGCCCCTGATCCCTGGCCCCTGACCCCCAGATTCGCTTCTGTGACGTAGCCGTTTTCAACCACGCGGCTGGTGATCTGATCGGCAAAGCCGTTGATGATGGCCTGCACTTGACGGGGGCCGATGCGTTCGAGGGTGTCGCCCGTGAAGCCGAATAATTCCAACTCGACGCCCACTACCCATGCGCCTGGCGGCTTACCTCTGGCAGCAAAGAAGCGCGCGAAATCGGTCGCCGTGTTGATAGCTTCAGTGGGCGGGATGGAGGTTGCCGGTAGGTTGAGAATAAATGGCATGGCGGCCCCTGCACGCAATCGACGGCTCAATGATTGAAGGACACGAAAGCGATGACTATGCCCTCTGCATAGCGGCTCGGACGAATACCGTCACTGGTTAATCGCGGTCAACAGATTGAAGCTGAAATTTCCTGCTTCGTCGCGCCACATCTGGCGCAGCGCGAATCCTGTGTCGCCAGCGAGTGCCGTCAGTTGTCTGGCGTCGAACTTATACGAATTCTCCGTGTGAATAGTCTCGCCCGCATCGAAGTGAATTTCCAGAGCGATTGCGCCAATGCGAACGGCCTGCGGCTCGCGGCTGACAAGGTGCATTTCGATGCGGCCCTGGCGCTCGTTATAGATGGCGCGATGCGCGAACTTCGGCAAATTGAAATTACCGCCAAGCTCGCGGTTGATGCGCGCCAGCACGTTGAGATTGAAGGCGGCAGTCACGCCGAGCGCGTCGTCGTAAGCCGGTAGGAGAATATCGGCGGACTTCTTCAAGTCAGCGCCCAGCAGCAACGCATCATTGGTGTCGAGGACGCAGCGCACGGCGCGCAAAAAGGCGCGCGATTGGTGTTCATCGAGGTTGCCGATGTTCGAGCCCAAAAACAGCGCCACCGTGCGTCGGTAATCTTGCTTACTTTTTTTAGCCTCGGCCAGGGCCTTGAGCGCCGTGAAGTAATCTGCCGCGTAAGCCGTGATACGCAGGTCTGTATAGGTCTTCAAGAGTTCGAGGCTGCTCGCTTCCAGGCTGGCGTCAGAGATGTCTACGGGCAGGTAATGCAGTTCCGGCTGGCGTTGCAAGAGCGCGTCAATCAGGTAGCGCGTCTTTTCGGCGCTGCCGCTGCCGAGTTCAATCAAGCGCGCCGGGCCGTCCGTGGCTTCGATGATGGCTTCGGCCTGGCGGCTAAGGATTTCGCTTTCGGCGCGCGTCAAATAGTATTCGGGCAAGCAGCAGATAGCTTCAAAAAGCTTCGAGCCGAGGTCGTCGTAAAAATATTTCGGCAGCAGAAACTTTGACCGGGCAGTCAATCCTTCGCGCACATCGGCGGCAAATTCGTTGGCTTCACCGGCGCGCGTCAATCGGTGAATGGTCAAGCGGTTCGACGGCGCGGCGCTCGCGTTCGAGAGCATTCAACTTTCTCCTCGCTAACTCCGTCCAACAAGCAGCTAACTTCCCTACGTTCATCAATGCTATATTAGTTTCGCCAGCGTGCCAACCAATCGGCGCGCAACTGGAACCAGCAACGCGTTTGTCGAAGACCATCAGAAGGAGAGCCGGAATGGCCCGCACGTTCGATGTCGATGAGATTGCCGAAGCCATGCGCGAGTCGCGCGACCAGACGCGCGCCCTATTCGATCTGGTGATTGCTGAAAGCGATCTGCGCCGTCCGCCCGCCGACGGCTTTCGCCCGATTCTTTGGCATCGCGGCCATGTCGGCGCTTTCGAGGCTTACTGGATTTTGCAGCTTGTCAAAGGCGACCCGACCTTTGCGCCGCATTATGACGCGGTCTTTGATCCCATCAAAACTCCGCGCGAAGACGCCAACCATCTGCCGCCGGTCGCCGAGATCGACAGCTATCTGGCGCGCGTGCGCCAGGAGGTGCTGCGCTTCATGCAGTCGATTCGCGATGACCAAGGGCATCCGCTGCTGCGCGACGGCTATGTCTTCAATCTGGTCATCGAGCACGAGTACCAACATCAGGAGACGCTCGCTTACCTGCTGCAAATGCTCGCGCCGGAGTTGAAGTCAGGATTCAGGATTCAGGATTCAGGATTCAGAAGCCGGAATGCTGAAGTGTCGTCGCCGCCCTCAGCCCTGAACGACATGGTTTATATTCCGGGCGGGCCGTTTGAGATGGGCTCGCGCGGCTATCCGTTCGCTTACGATAACGAACAGCCGCCGCACACGGTCGAGCTTGCAGGCTTTCGCATGGATCGTTATCCGGTGACCAACGGCGAGTATGCCAGGTTCATTGCCGCCGGCGGCTACCAGACCCGTTCGTTGTGGAGCGATGCGGGCTGGGAGTGGAAAGAGAAGAACGCCGTCGAAGCGCCGCTTTATTGGTTGCCCTGGGATGATCAGGCGCGATGGCGCGTGCGCGAGATGTTTGCCGATACCGAGTTGCGCGCCGATTACCCGGTGACCGGCGTGAGTTGGCATGAAGCGATGGCCTATGCGCGCTTTGCCGGCAAGCGCTTGCCTACGGAAGCCGAGTGGGAAAAGGCCGCGTCGTGGGATGAGGTGAATCAAACCAAGCGCCGTTTCAGTTGGGGCGATGATCCGACAAAGCCGAGTGTTGCAAATTACAATTTTGATCATTGGGGCACGACGCCGGTGACGGCTCACGCGGAAGGCGCGAGCGCTTATGGCTGCGTTGATATGAGCGGCAACATCTGGGAATGGACCGCAACCATCTTTGATGGTTATCCGGGCTTTGCGGCGTATCCTTACCCGGAATACTCTGAACTCTGGTTCGACGGCGATCATCGGGTATTGAAAGGCGGCTCGTGGGCGACGCGGCTGCCGCTGCTGCGCTGTTCGTTTCGCAACTTCTGGCGGCCCGGCTTTCGCATCGCCTTCGCAGGCTTCCGCTGCGCGGCGGATGAATGACAGCGGCGATGGTCAGTGAACTATCCTCCTATAATTTCGCCAGCTTCTAGCCCTTGTTAAGTAAATAGTTGACATTTATTTATAGATATAGTAATTAAAAATACATCAAGGGTAATGTGGCGTTAGTTCTCTGGAAATATTTCTCTAGACACCTGAAAGGAGAACGCCTTGACGCCCAAACCCGCTGTGAAAGATCGGCTCCTTAATATAATCTTCCTTCTCTTGTTGACGGTTGGTTTTGTGTTTCGAGCCTTATGTCTGATTGTTTTTCTAATCGGGACTATTTCATTCTCGTTGGGATGGCAAAAACAGCAGAGTGATACGGAGCCGTCGCGTTCTTATGTCGGGGTTTTTTTCGAGGCGCACAAAACTCCTGATGGCAAGATGACCATCTCAAATTGGCGCACGAATTATGTTAAAGCAAACGGCGAATTTAAAATCGTTTTTCACGGCTTGGATGCCGGCGCTGCTTTTGCAGGCGACGCCACGGCTTTTTCGGGGACCTCCTCGCCTGTCTATGCAGGAACATCAGAAGGCACATTTATCAAAGGCACTGGTTCTGATGATCGCAAGTCCATGAGCCCGACTACTCCTACTGCTCTTGAAAACATGGAAAAGCTATATCACTCCCATAGCTTCCTCAAGAACAGTAGTAATCTCGTCAGGATGGATAAGGTAGCCGGATTTGATGTATACGTCCTGAAGACGGTCAACCAGGAGTATCCGAGTTACTGGACGGAATGTAGCTTCTCTCCTTTAACGGGCAGAAGTCCGTTGCGCATCGTTATGCATCAACCAGATGAAAGCCTATATATAATTGAGGCGGTTAAGATAGAGTTCAGAGACGTGCCTGACAATCTGAATGACGACATCAAATCGCTTCCCAATACGGGAAAATTGGGTGATAAGACCGCGTCTCCCAAGAACTCTAATTCAAATTAACGCCGCGATGCGGAAAGTATTCCACTTATAAACTACAGAGCTAACTAACAGCCTTTGAAGCGCGGCGCGCGGCGCTCCATAAAAGCCGCCATCGCTTCGCCGAGATCCTGCGATTGCAGAAACGCCGAGTTCCACACGGCGACGTACTCAAGCCCGTCTTTAATTGACTTATCCGCACAGTAATTCATCACACGTTTGATACCCTGGACGACGAGCGGCGGATTTTCAGCAATCTCGCGCGCCGTGGTGCGTGCCACCTCCAGCAACGCCGCAGACGTTTCATAGACTTCGTTGACCAGATTCATGCGCAGGGCGCGCTCTGCCGAAATATCTTTGCCGGTCAGGGCAAGCTCGCGCGTATTGCCTTCGCCGATGATGCGCGGCAAGCGTTGCAGGCTGCCAAGATCGGCGACGATTGCCACTTTGACTTCGCGCAAACTGAAGCGCGCCTCCCTAGAGCAGAGCCGAATATCGCAGGCGGCAATCAAATCAAGCCCGCCGCCGATGCACCAGCCGTTGACGGCGGCGATCACCGGCTTGCGGCAGGCTTCGAGGCGATCAAAGGCTTGCTGCATCTCTAAAACCATATCGAGCAGGGCAGTGCGCTCCGCCGCCAGGTTGGCAACATTGTAGTGCTGGCCGAGATTGCTCATCATCGCCGCAAGATCTAATCCGTAGCTGAAATTACTGCCGTCGCCGCGCACGATGATGGCGCGCACTTCATCGTCGCGGTCTAAGCGGGCGAAGACTTCGGGCATCTCGCGCCAGAAGTCCGGCCCCATGGCATTGCCTTTGCCCGGCCCGATTAAAACCACTTCGGCGACGGCTTCACTCTTTTCAAGGCGGACTGCTTTGTATTCGCTCATCTCAATGGCTCCTTGTATGGCCTTTCATCACCGTCTTTCTCAGGCACAGTTATTTTGTAATGTTTACCATAAATCAACTTTCAGCCTTTGAACCAGTATTTGGTCTTCTGCGCCCACTCGCTCTTCGGGTACTTGCGATGCAGCAGGTCGTACGCTTGTTTGGATAACGTGCCGGTCTGTTCATTCGTGCAGCCATAGCGGGTTGAGCGAACCGCCAGGTGCAAAGCTTCGGCGGCGCGCGGGTCATCCGGTTTCAGAGTTGCCCACTTGATGGTCTGCGCGCAGAAATAATTCGGGGCCGTGCCCAGCGCCGCAAGCCGCTTCCATTCATTGCTTGCCGCCGTCTTCTGCGCGGCGCTCAGGAAAGCCGGCGCGACGGCGCTGCTTTTGGCGATGGGCTTGATGGGCGGGTTATCAGGATCAACCGGGCGGCCATACTCGCACCACCAGTTGTCGCGGTAATCATCAATCTTTTCGAGTTCATCTGTGCGGCCAGTGCCGCTATCAACGCTCGGTCGCGCGCCGGGATATTTCAAGATCAGGTAAATGGCGGCGAACTTCTTCGCCGGTTTGTCGGCGGCGGCGACGTAAGCGTTCAGCAGTTCTTTCAACTCCGGCACCAGCGCCGCCACCGCCGGTGCCAGTTCGGTCGCCATCGCCTCGTCGTCCAACAGCGCGGCGCGCACCCACACGGCAAGCGCCAACTCGCGCCGCAGATGCGCCGGCAGCGTCGTGTTCTTTGCCGCTTCATTCAACACCGCCAGCGGCATCGCTTCATTCAACGCGCGCGTCGCGTCATCGTCCCAACTGAGCTTGTTGCGCACCGTCTTTTTCGGCTTTTCAAAATCATCCGTGCGGTCCGCCGCTAACTCTCTGCCATCTTCGTCGTAGGTGAAGCCCGAAGGCACGCGTTGCGCGTACTTCAAAAACTCATCAAGGTTGGCCGCGACTTTCATGCGCAGCGACATGAATTGATTGAAGGCCGAGGGCGGCAGCCTGGCGGCGTTTGCAGCCAACAACGCATCGAGTTGTTGGCGCGACGCGGCCTGACGGCCTGCTTCGATATTCAGGCGCAATGTGTGATAGGTTACAGAAACAAAAGCCGCTGAGCCGGGCTTGATCTTGGCGGCGGCATCGATGAGCGCGGCAGCCTTCGGATGCGCGGCGTTGATCTTTGCCAGCGCCGCGACGAGCCAGGGCGTTGCCGCCGTCTTCTCCCATTTCTGCAAGGCGTGTTCGAGCGCCGCCGCGTCCTGAACCTGAAACGTCAGCGCCCAATCACTCAAGTCATCCGTGTGTATGGCAGCCGGCAATTGGGCGAAGGTCTTTTTATTGTCGCTGTCTTCGTCATCGCCGACCAGCCGGTCGAGCAGCCGCGTGTAATCGATCAAATCCTGTTTGAAGCTCGCGCCGGCGCTCTTTTTGAGCAAGCCGCTGCTGAGTTCTTTCAGGCGTTCTTCGGGCACCAGCCGCAAGCGCACATAATTCAACAGGCCGCGCGCCGATGCGTGTAGCGGGCTCTCCGTGCGGTCGGCGAGCACCTTGCGGAGTTGCGCTTCAGCGCGCCCAAGCGTCGCCTGGTCTTCCTGATTGCGCCCGCCGCTCAGTGTGGCTTTGCGAATCAAGGTGCGCGCCGCCAGATAAGGTGCCAGCGCCCGCCACGGCGATGACGTATCGGCAGCGATGGCGTTGAACTGCGATTCGGCCTGATCGAAATTGCCCGCGTAAAAATTGGCGGCGGCGATTTGATAAACGCGATTGGCGCGAATGATCGGCGACGCCGAGGCTTCAGCGGGCGGCGGCAGGGTTTGCGCTTTCTCGCAGTTGGCGAAGACCTGATCCTGCGTGGCGACCCAATCTTTGGCTTCCGGGCTGGCCGCGCCATATTTTTCAATCAGTCGATTAAGGGTTGCAGCGGCATTCTTGAAGCTGTCCTCCGAGCAGTTCAGGTAATTCAGATAAAGGTCTTTTTTCTCAATCGAGCGATTGACGGAGATCTCAGGTTTGGCAGCCGTGGTGACTTTGGCGCGCGCATCGAGCCAACGCTTCGGCCCGTCCTCGCCCGGCGCGTCTTCGCCATTCCCCAGGCGTTCGTCCCACAGGGCGGTCACGGCTTTCTGTTCCGCAGGGTCGAGTGGCGTGCCCGCGAAGTAGCGATAGGCGACGAAGAGATAAGAGCGCGCGTAGGTCGGCTGCAAGACGCCGAGTTCGCCGGCAGCGAATTTGGCGAGCGGAAAGTCGGGATGCTTTTCATAAGTAAAGACCTGGCGCAGCGCGAACGGGCCACAGCCTTCGGCGGGCCGCGTCGCCACCAGCACGGCCACCGCCAGTGTAACGATCAGCAGGATTCGCCAGTCGAATAATCGCTTAGTGATGTTAGTTACCATTGTTGAACCTCGCGGGTAATTTGCCGTACGCCTTCCGCAGACCAGCGGCGCGGATTGAAGACATAGACTCGGCGACCATTAAAGCGCGCGCCGAGCGGTTCGTCGGTCGAGATGCCGACGCTGTGGCGCGCCGCCGGGACGCTGAAGTCATCGCCGGCTTTGAGTCGCAGGGTGATATTTTCGTGATCAGCGCCCATGCGGAATAACATCGGCACCGCTTCATCAATCGGCAGATCGGCTATCCAGTTGTCGCCCAGACACCACGACGCCAGCGCGGTTATCGACAGCCGCGTCGTCACGGGCAGTTGGCTTCTGAGATCGCCAAGCAAGGCGCGATAGAACCGGCGCTCTGACCGGAGCGCGTCGAAATCAATTTGAATGGCCGCGACGTTTTCGCCGCGAGCCAGTTTTGTAAGCTCAGCCACAATACGATTGCGCTGCTCGTCTGATAAGAGCGGGCGGGTGCGGGCAGCGGTTTCGATGCGTGCCACGGCGATGCGTCTGGTTTCGGGCGTCAGCAAGAGCGGCTGCAAGCGCGGGCGGATGATCGTGCGGTCGCCGCTGAGGGTGATGGTTTCAGCGAGAAAAGCGACGCCGATTTCCTGCGGGTTGATGAAGCGCAAATCTTCGGGCCGCTCCCACGCCCACAAAATGAGGCGCGGCAGATCGTTCAGGCGGTCATCGAACGAGTCAGTTGAAACCAGGCATTTGGTGATTGCCGCTGCGGGACGCAAGCGGACGACCAGCAGCGCCGCACAGATCGCGACCGCTGCGATCAGGGCACTGGTGATCAGGATGCGTTTTGTTTTCTGCGAGGCCATGCGCGTTTCCGCCATTCGTTGATCGGGGAGAGTATAAGCAACAATGCTGTCGAAGAAAAGCAGCCGCGTTCAGTAGTGGCTTGTTAGCAGTTGTCAGATGTCAGTGGTTAGTTGTCAGATCCCGGATGTCAATTGTTAGCTGCCAGTTGTCAGTTGCTGGTAGTTAATCTTCATTTCACGGTGGTTTGTACCGATCCAAGAACTGACAACCGAGAACTAACAACTGCCTCATCCTTGTCAACCTTCGCTTTCGGGTGAATTTTGTTCAGCAGATGAAGCGAGAGGCTTTGATAGCAGAACCAGTCGACCAGGCGACAGTTTGCCACCGATGACTTTGCCTTTGGCCATGGCGAGCCACTACAATGGTGATGAAGATGAGCAACTCGGCCCGCCGCTCGAAGGCTCGTGGCCGCGCGTCGCTGTCTATCAACTGAGATGCCGAAGAAAGCGCATAGAAAACGCATCCTGACGCGCAGCTTCATGTCGTTTATGGATAATGACCTGACGACGGCAGCGGCGGCGGTCTCTTACTTCTCGATGCTGACGCTGTTTCCGACGTTGCTGCTGTTGCTTACCATCGGCAATCACCTGCTCGGCCCGGCGACCGTCGAAAAGTACATCATCGGCCAGGTGCTCGCCTTCCTGCCGGGCGCGCAGGTCTTCGTGCGCAAGAATCTCGAATCGCTCACCAACATCTCGGCAAGCGTCATCATCAGTTGCATCACGGTTATGCTGTGGGCGGCGTCCTGGATGTTCACGGTCATTGAAAAAGCCTTGAATCGCGTCTGGGGAACCTATCCGCGCGCCTTTCTCCACGGGCGCGTCTGGAACATTGCAGTGATGGGCTCGATCTTTGCTTTGCTCGGCGCATCGGCGTTGTTCACGGCTTTCGTTACCGGCGCGCAGGCGGCGGCGCAACGCATTCCGCTCAAACTTGGCCCATGGATCACGCCGTTTTCCGATTTTATCTGGCAGATGGTCTTCATCCTCGTCAGCCTTGCGGTGACCGTAACTTTATTTACATTGCTCTACAAGCTGCTGCCGAATATCCATGTGCCGTTTGTCGAAGCGCTGACCGGCGCGGTGCTCGCCGGCGTCTTGTGGGAAGCCGCCAAGTTCGGCTTCGCTTACCTGCTGCCATACTTTCATTACGATTTGCTCTATGGCTCAATCGGCGCGGCGGTGACGCTGCTGTCATGGGTTTATCTGTCGAGCGTGATCATGCTCTTCGGCGCGCAGTTCACTGCGCTGGTGCATCGCGATCACCTTTACGAGGCTTCTGATAAGAAGCCGCACGGCAGCACCAATGATCTGCCAGTCGAAGAATTGAAGATAGAAGGATGAGGCAGTGGTCAGTGACCAGCAGAAATACGCTTCACTGACCGCTGACCACTGGCCACTGCTCAATGCTGGTTTGCGAATTCGATTACGAATTGCCCGAACGCTTGATCGCGCAGGAACCGGCCTCGCGGCGCGATCAGTCGCGGCTGCTGGCAGTTGATCGCGCGACCGGCGCGGTTGGCGATACCGTCTTTGACCATCTGCCGGAATACTTGCGCAGCGGCGACGTGTTGGTCTTAAACAACACGCGCGTTTTTCCGGCGCGGCTCATCGGCAGGCGGCTCAGAACAACGCCGCGCGGCGAGACGATCCTGGGCGGGCGCGTCGAAGTTTTTCTGGTCAACGCCTGCGAGCCGCTCGTCTGGGAAGCCCTCGTGCGGCCCGGCAAGCACTTGCTGCCCGGTGCCAGGATCGAATTCGCGCGCGGCAAGCTCACCGCCGAAATCCTTGAGTGGCGCGAGTACGGTCGCCGCATTGTAAGATTTCATACCGAAGGCGATTTCGACGAAATCATTGACCGCATCGGGCGCACGCCGCTGCCGCCTTACATCAAACGCGACGAAGAAGATCGCCTGGATCAAGAACGCTATCAGACCGTCTACGCCCGCGAGCGCGGCGCGGTGGCAGCGCCAACTGCCGGCCTGCACTTCACACGCGAACTGCTTGAGCAAATCCGCGCTCGCGGCGTTGAAGTGGTAGAAATTACATTGCATGTCGGCTACGGCACGTTTCAGCCCATCAGAGTCGAGCGCGTTGAAGAGCATCACATCGAAGCCGAGCGCTATACGATCAGCGAGCCAGCCGCCGCGACGATCAACCGTGCGCTATCCGAAAGCCGTCGCGTGATCGCCGTCGGCACGACGACGACGCGCGCCCTGGAGTCCGCCTATCGGCAGGGGCCGGGGGCCGGGTGCCAGGTGCCGGATTCGCTTACCGCCGCCGCCGTGAATGTTGAAGAGCAGAGACGTGATTCGGCCTTAAATGCAGAAACCCCGGCCCCCGGCCCCTGGCCCCTGGCCCCTGGAACAGCGACGACCGAACTGTTCATCTATCCTGGCTTCGAGTTTCGCGTCATCAGCGGATTGATCACTAACTTTCACCTGCCGCAATCGTCGCTGCTGATGCTGGTGGCGGCTTTCGGCGGACGCGCGCTTGTCTTGAACGCCTATCGCCACGCGGTCGAGCGCGACTATCACTTCTACAGCTACGGCGACGCGATGTTTATCTTGTAACCTTCGCGAGCCTGCGGTCACTTACGGACGGACGCGACGGATTTACGAACCTTTCGCGGCGCGCTCGGCGTATCGCAATTGAAATCCTGAACCACCGAGCAACGGAGCAACCGATGAAGCCCAGCAAACCCTCTTCAATCCTGACGGCATTGATTGCCTTTCTGTTGTTGTTGTCGTTTGCGCAAGCCGGCGTGGCGCAGGCGGTAGCACGGAAGCGAAAGCCATCTGCGGCTGCCAAGAAGCCGATAGCCGAGGCGCAGCGTGACATCGCGCATCTTGAGACGCTCATCCCGCAATTGATGAACGAAGGCGAAGTGCCGGGATTGTCGTTGGCGCTGATTCGTGATGCGAAGATTTATTGGGCACGCGGCTTCGGATTCAAGGACATCAACACGAAAGCGCCCGTAGACGAGCGCACCATGTTTGAAGCGGCATCGTTGAGCAAGCCGGTGTTCGCTTACGCGGTTTTGAAGATGGTTGAAAGAGGCGACCTGGATTTAGATACGCCTTTATCGAAGTATTTGCCGGCTTATATAGACAACGATGAACGTTTGAATCTAATCACCGCGCGCCGCGTCCTGAGCCACACGACGGGCTTTCCGAACTGGCGTAATGATGGCAAGCCGCTGACGATTTTCTTTACGCCGGGCGAACGATTCAGTTATTCGGGCGAAGGCTTCGTCTATCTGCAAAAGGTCGTCGAGCGTCTGACCGGGCAGCCGTTGAATGAAGTCATGCGCAAAGAAGTCTTCGCGCCCCTGGGCATGGCGAGCAGCACCTATGTCTGGCAAGACGAGATCGAGCCGCAGATGGCTGCGGGCCACTCGCCGAACGGCAAGGCGATGGGGAAGCGTAAAGGGTCGGAAGCCAACGCGGCGGCAAGTCTGCGCACGACGCCGACCGATTACGCGAAGTTTGTTATCGCCATCCTGAACGGCACCGGGTTGAAAGAGACGACGGTTCAACAAATGCTGACGCCGCAGGTCAGGCTGGATGATGGCTGTGTGAATTGCCTGACACGCAAACTAATGCAGCCGTCGACTGCGCTATCGTGGGGACTCGGCGTCGGCCTTGAGCACACCGAGCAAGGCGACGCTTTCTGGCACTGGGGAGATAATGGCGGGTTTAAAGACGGCGTGATGGCCTTCAAAAAATTGAAGACAGGCGTCGTCATCTTTACCAATAGCGATAATGGCCTGGGCATCATCCCGGAGATTATCAAAGCGGCCCTCGGCGGCAATCACCCGGTCTTCTCCTGGCTGACCTATGATGCGTATAATTCGCCGACTCGCCGACTGCACAAAACCATCGACCAGGCAGGCATCGAAGCCGCCGTCCGCCAGTTTCGTGAAGCGAGACGCCAGCATCCCGATTCCTTCAAGGCGAACGAAGGCGCAATGAACAGTCTGGGGTACAGTTATCTGCGCTCGAAGAAGGTCAAAGAAGCGATAGAACTTTTCAAGCTCAACGTCGAAATGTTCCCCACATCCTCGAACGTCTATGACAGCCTGGGCGAAGCCTACATGGAAAGCGGCGACAAAGGACTCGCCATGCAAAATTACCAGAAGGCCATCGAATTGAATCCCGCCAACGCGAACGCCGTCGAGATGTTAAAAAAACTACAAGAAAAGTAGTCAAGTTCAGTTGAATCCGGGTGTCCGTCTGATTATCATTGCCTCGCGTAACAAACCACTGCCGCGCCACCACCTTTGAGCGCACCGGCAGAGAGGCACCCGATGGCAAAAATATATGTTTCGTCCACCTTCGTTGATCTGCAAGAATATCGCGAGCGGGTATCCAGAGTGCTGCGGCAGATGGGCCACGAAGACGTGGCGATGGAGTATTACGTCGCCGAAGACAGGCGGCCCGTAGACAAGTGTCTGGCGGATGTTGCCGCTTGCGATTTGTATATTGGTATCTTCGCGTGGCGTTATGGCTGGGTTCCAAAGGCAAAGAATCGAAAGAAGCTTTCAATTACTGAGATGGAATTTCGTCAGGCTGTGCTAACGAGTAAGAAGTGCTTGACCTTCGTCTTGGATAGCAAAACCGCCTGGCCTCCTGATTTCATTGACGACGATAAAACCAAAATTAAAAAGCTGCGCGCCGAGCTGGGCGAAGCGCATGGTGCCGTACCGTTTGCATCGCCGGATCACCTTGCCTCGCAGGTTAGCGTAGCCGTTCGCAAGTGGGAACAAGCGCATGGTCATATTCCGGCAGCCGCGCGCATTTCTGAACTCGATCTCGAAGCCTATTTCAACGCGCTGCGCAAACGCTATCAGCGGATTGATCTGGAAGGGCTGACGCCGCCGCAGCGTGAAGAGTATCTACAACTGCTGCTGCGCTCGGTCTTCGTCGAGCAAAGCGTGCGCGAGAATCCGCCGCCTGTCGAGTTGTCTAAAGAAATGTGGGAGCGGTTGCGCCGCGAAAAGGAAATTCATGCGGATGATTTGCCCGAAGGCGTGATGCTCGACGATTTGCGGCGCGCGCGTGATGTCTATTACGAAAAGGCTGTGCGTCCTGTGCTTGATGTGCTGACCGACCCGCGCTACCAACACGCCATTATTCTGGGCGATCCCGGTTCGGGCAAATCGACGCTGTCGCGCTATGTCCTGTTGTCATTGATAGAGCCGGCAGGTGATGAAAAACTGCGCCGTGCTTTCGACGGATACTTGCCGCTGCTGATCGAATTGCGCAGCTATGTCGGCCTGTGCGGAGAAAACAAGGTCAATACGTTTCTCGAATTTCTTGAATATCTCGGCAAGACGGAAGGCTGGCATCTGAACGCGGCGTGGCTGCACGATTACTTGCAGAAGGACGGACGCGCGGTGGTCATCTTCGATGGACTGGACGAAATCTTCGACCCCGAACACCGCGAACAGATCATGCGCCGCATTGTCGGATTTGCCAACGATTATCCGAAAGCTCGCATCATCGCCACCAGCCGCATCATCGGCTACCGGCGAAAGATTTTAACAGACGCCGACTGCGCTCACTTCACCTTGCAGGATTTGGACGAATCGCAGGTGGCGACGTTCGCCGAGCGCTGGTACGGGCTGGCGTTGGACGACCGGCCCGAAGACGCCAGAGAGCGGCGCGAGCGCATCCTGCGCGCCTTCAGAGAGTCACATTCGATTCGCCAACTAGCGGGCAATCCGATGTTGCTGACGATCATGGCAATCATCGGCAAGCATCAAGAGTTGCCGCGCGAGCGATGGAGGTTGTACGACCACGCGGCAAGCGTCTTGATCGAGCACTGGGACATCAACAAGCATCTGCGTGACCAGAACGTGCCTGCCGAGTTCATCGGTCAGGATGAAAGGAAAGAGATGCTGCGGCGGCTGGCGTATCGGATGCAAAGCGGCGCGGGCGGACTGGCGGGCAATTACATCCACCGCGATGACTTGCAGGAAGAATTTGAAAGCTATTTGAAAGAGCGCTTCGATCATCCGCCGTATCGCCGAACCGCCATCGCGCGGGCAATGATTCAGCAATTCCGCGAGCGCAATTTCATCCTCTCGCTTTATGGCGCAAATCTTTATGGCTTCGTGCATCGCGCTTTTCTGGAATACTTCTGCGCCTCGGCTTTTGTAAATCAGTTTGAAAAGACGAAGAAGATCACGCTGGATGAACTCAAGCGCGATGTATACGGCGCGCACTGGGAAGACCGCAATTGGCATGAAGTACTACGTCTGATTTGCAGCATAGTTGATGAAAAGTTCACGGGCGAAATTATTGATTACCTGCTTGCCGTGCCGGGCCAGCCGCAACCAGAAGGATACGAGGAGCGACCACCCTGGAACATCGTGCTGGCAATCCAATGCCTAAGTGAATTGAAGAATATCGGCGCTGTGGCAGAGTCCGCAAAACGATTATTGGAAACCGTTTGCGGACTCTTTGATGTACGCCTTGAACGGCGAAATGCTTACGATAAGTTTTTGCAAGAGCAGATCTCAACGTCTGCGGCAGCAATCGCCACCAACTGGCCTCACCGAACAATGCTTGCTGGTTGGCTGCGGAAGCATTCCCTTAATAGTGGGTACACTTATTCTGAAGCATTCGGCAAATTCATCGGCGCAGTCGGGGCCGGGGTGAACGAGATTCGACAGATCATTGTGGAATACGCAACCGACGATGATATGGAGATTCGTTATCTAGCTCCTTTTACCTTGCCGAAAGGATGGCAAGCTGATCCACACACTTTACTTTTACTGCGCGACCGCGCCGTGCAGGATGCAAACAGTGATGTGCGCAGCGCGGCGGTGAGAGCGATAAGCGAGCACTATCGCGGCGACCAACAGACCCTGCCGCTGCTGCGTGACTGCGCCGTGCAGGATGCAGACTGGCAGGTGCGCAGGGCGGCAGTGAGTGCGATAGGCGAGCACTATCGCGAAGATCAACAGACCCTGCCGTTGCTGCGCGATTGGGCCGTCAATTCTCAACACAGCGATGTGCGCAGCGCGGCGGTGAGAGCGATAGGCGAGCACTACCGAGATGACGAACAGACCTTGCCGCTGCTGCGTGACCGTGCCGTGAAGGATGCAAATCAACATGTGCGCAGCGCGGCGGTGAGAGTGATAGGCGAGCACTACCGAGATGACGAACAGACCTTGCCGCTGCTGCGTGATTGGGCCGTCAATTCTCAACACAGCGATGTGCGCAGTGCGGCGGTGGATGTGATAGGCGAGCACTATCGCGGCGACCAACAGACCCTGCCGCTGCTGCGCGACCGCGCCGTGCAGGATGCAGACTGGCAGGTGCGTAGCGCGGCGATGAGAGCGATAGGCGAGCACTATCGCGGCGACCAACAGACCCTGCCGCTGCTGCGCGATTGGGCCGTCAATTCTCAACATAGCGATGTGCGCAGCGCGGCGGTGAGAGCGATAGGCGAGCACTACCGAGATGACGAACAGACCTTGCCGCTGCTGCGCGACCGCGCCGTGCAGGATGAAAACAGCGATGTGCGCTGGGCGGCGGTGAGAGCGATAGTCGAGCACTATCGCGAAGACCAACAGACCTTGCCGCTGCTGCGCGATTGGGCCGTCAATTCTCAACATAGCGATGTGCGCAGCGCGGCGGTGAGTGCGATAGGCGAGCACTATCGCAGCGACCAACAGACCCTGCCGTTGCTGTGTAACCGTGCGGTTGAAGACGAGTCTCCGCTATCTGATGATCCTAATGACAAATACTATGTGCGAGAAGTTGCTATCGAAGCCATCGCTAATTACTGGCCGATGCATCCAGATACGCTGCCGCTGCTTAGGGAAAGAGCAGAGAACGATCCAACGGAATGGCTGCGTGAGACGGCGAAAAGATTAGCAGATCAACTTGCTGCGAAGGCATAAGCGGGCGAGCAGCTTGGAGACTCGCAGTGAGTTTGTGTAAGCTTTCTCTATGCACAATGCAGAGAAATTCACCGTCGGGCTGGTGCAGATGTCGGTCACTCCCGACTTAAATGCCAACCTTGAAAAAGCCGTCGCACAGGTCGAAGAAGCGGCACGCCAGGGCGCACAGGTCATCTGTCTGCCGGAGTTATTTCGATCACAATACTTCTGCCAGAAAGAAGACGCCGACCTTTTTGACCTCGCCGAATCGGTGCCCGGCCCGTCGACCGAAGCGCTCTCTCGCGTCGCCCGCGAGCATCGCGTCACGGTCATCGCCCCCGTCTTTGAGCGCCGCGCCGTCGGGCTCTATCACAACAGCGCCGCCATCATTGATTCGCAAGGCAAGGTCGCCGGCCTCTATCGCAAGATGCATATTCCAGACGACCCGGCTTATTACGAGAAGTTTTACTTCACGCCGGGCGATCTCGGCTTTCGCGCTTTCGATACCGATGTCGGACGCATCGGCACGTTGATCTGCTGGGATCAGTGGTATCCCGAAGGCGCACGGCTCACGGCCCTGCGCGGCGCTAACATCCTGTTTTATCCCACGGCCATCGGCTGGCACCCGCACGAAAAAGATGAGTTCGGCGCGGCGCAGCGCGATGCCTGGCGCACCATTCAAAGAGCGCACGCTATCGCTAATGGCGTCTATGTCGCGGCGGTCAATCGCGTCGGCCACGAGCGGCCTGCGGGCGGCGCGGGCGTCGAGTTCTGGGGCACCTCCTTCATTGCCGACCCGTTCGGCGTCGTCATCGCTGAAGGCTCGATTGATCGAGAAGAGATTCTCCTCGGCGAAGTCGACACCAAACGCATCGAAGACGTGCGGCGCAACTGGCCTTTCCTGCGCGACCGGCGCATTGATGCCTACGGCGGCATCGAACGCCGCTTCCTCGACGATTAGCAATGAAGGTTACAAAAGTGACTGTGATCGATAAGACGCCGGCGGCGTCGGGTTACCAGATGCCTGCCGAATGGCAACCCCACGAAGCGACCTGGATCGGCTGGCCGCATAACCGCACAGACTGGCCCGGCAAGCTGGCAACGATTCAATGGGTCTACGGCGAGATCATCCGCAAACTCGCCAAGGATGAAGTCGTCCGCATTATCGTCAACTCTGAATTGCACGAAGCCGGGGCGCGGCGCGTGCTCGAAAAAGCCGGCGTTGATCTCTCACGCATCGAGTTCTTTCGCTTTCCGACCAATCGCGGCTGGACGCGCGACTTCGGGCCGATGTTTGTCAGACGCGGCGTGCGGCACGGGTCTACCGCTATCGTGCGCTTTCGCTTCAATGCGTGGGCTAAGTATAGGGACTGGCAGAAAGACGATCAGGTGCCTGAGCTTGCGGCGGGCGCGCTTGATTGCCCGATCTTCTATGCAAAACTCAATGGACGCGACATCGTCCTTGAAGGCGGCAGCCTTGATGTGAACGGGCGGGGCACGATCATTACAACCGAAGAATGTTTGCTCGACACCCAAACCCAGACGCGCAATCCTGGGCTCACGCGCCAGGAATATGAATCCGTCTTTGCGAAATTCCTCGGCGCTCGCCATACCCTGTGGCTCGGTCGCGGCATTGCCGGCGACGACACCCACGGCCACGTTGACGACCTCTGCCGTTTTGTGAACGAAACTACAGTGGTGCTTTGCCGCGAGACCAATCCGCAGGATGACAACTATGCGCCGCTTTCGGAGAACCGTGAGCGCTTGCAGGGCATGAAATTAGAAGACGGCTCACGCATTGAGGTCATCGATTTGCCGATGCCCGCGCCGCTCTATTTTCGCGGCCAGCGATTGCCCGCGAGCTATGCCAACTTTTACATCGCCAATCGGGCGGTGCTGGTGCCGACCTTCAACGATGCGAACGACCGCATTGCGCTCGGCCTGCTCGGCGAATTGTTCACGGATCGTCCGGTCGTCGGCATACACGCCGTTGATCTGGTCTGGGGCCTCGGCACGCTGCACTGTTTGACGCAGCAGCAGCCCGCACGGTAGGTAGATGGTCACTGCTCAACGCGCGTTCATCTCCATTAGCCTGTTGACAATTTCGAAGGCGGCGCGCGGGCGGCCCATGCGCCGGGCGTTCTCCTGCATCTGTGCGAGCCGCGCCGGGTCGTCCAGCAGACGATCTATCTTATACGCCAGGGTCGGCAGGTTGTTGGCGCGGATGGCGACGCCTTCTTCGAGTAAGTGATCTGAGTTACGTTCTTCCTGGCCAGGGATAGGATTGACGATGACAAACGCCAGCCCCATCGCCAGCGCCTCGGAAGTCGTCAAGCCGCCGGGCTTGCCGAGCAAAATGTCTGAGGCCGCCATCAATTCGTGCATCGCTTTCGTGTAACCGATGACTTTGAGCGCCACCCGCGACGAGGACCGGCGGGCGGCGGTTTGCTCAAGCTCACCTTGCAATTCCTGGTTGTGCCCGCAGACCGCGACGATCTGCGCCGGGTGCTGCAAGTCGACAAGCGCCGTGATCAGATGCTGAATTGCGCCGACGCCGAAGCCGCCTGCTGAAATCAAAACGGTCGCTTTGTCCTGCGCCAGTTGATGTTTGTCGCGCATCGCCCGCTGATCAAATGAGCCGGCAAATACCGGGTCAATCGGAATGCCTGAGACGGTGATCTTTTTGGCGGGGATGCCGAGTTTTTCGAGATGCGCCCGCGTCTCGTCAATGGCCACAAAGTAATGCTCGACGTGATGGCAGAGCCACATGGCGTGTACGTCAAAATCGGTGACGACGATAGCCTGCGGCGCTACGATCCGCTGTTTGGCTTTCAACCACGAGATGATTTCCGCCGGCAGGAAATGCGTGCAGATGATGATGTCGGGCTGATAGTCAGCAAGCAGGCGGACGAACGGGCGGGTGTTGAGCTTGTCGAACGCCAATCGCCGGCGCTCGTTCTGCCAGGGCTTGTCAAATTGATCGTAGAGCCAGCCGAGCAGATCGGGCATTCGACCGACCATTTCGATGTAGGCTTTCGAGTAGAGATTGCGAAAGACTTTGTTGGTATATTCGAGCGTGTCAACGTGACGGACCTGGCGCGCTGCCTGTGTCTCGTTGATGGCGCGCTCGATGGCCTGCGCGGCGCGAAGGTGGCCCGCGCCGGCGGATGCCGAAAGAATCAAGACTTTATTAAACACCTCTTCTCCAAGACTGAAACAGGGTGGCTGACAACCTGCGACGCCATTCATTCATCATCTTTTTGGCTTTGCGCGATCCGGCAGGCTAGAATTAAATCAGTCCGTAGGCGCTTCATCAAGATCAAAGGAAAGTTGAATGGTTAAAGCGAGATTCTTTATTGCCGCCATCGCGGCGGCCAGTCTGTTGACGGTTGCCTGCTCGAAGTCTGGCGTGCCGGGCGGCTGGTCGGCGCTCGAAACCAATACCACGGATGCGTTTTTCAGCGTCAACTTCGTCAACGGAGATGTCGGCTGGCTCAACGGCCAGACAGATCGCAACTATGTGCCGCCCGAAGCGGCGGACAACGAGAACGCCAACGCCAACAAAGCTCCCAAACCGAAAGCCTCGGCCAAAAAGCCGGATGATCCGCTCAAAGGCAATCAGGGCTTCGAAGTCTTGCAAACCACCGACGGCGGCGCTACCTGGAAGCAGATTGCCGAGCAGTTCAAATACAAAATTCGCCAGGTCTGGTTTGCCGACCCGCTGACCGGGTGGGCGCTATCGATTGACCGCGACATCCTGCACACCAGCGACGGCGGCGCTACCTGGGCGACGCAGCGCAAGGCAGGCAAGATCAAGATGAAGATCACCGGCTATCGTCAGCCAGAGATGGAACAGCCCGAACAGATCGATAACCTGCGCTTCATTGATAAGCAGCACGGTTGGGCGTGGGGCGGCGGACGCAAAGACGAATATGCGGAACAGCCGGGCACTTTTCTGATTACCACCGACGGCGGCCAGCATTGGAACGAAACGCCTTTCCCGTTCGAGCAATTGGCGAGTTGCATCTTCTTCCTCAACGAGCGGACGGCGTGGGCCAGCGCGGATAACGGCGGCTTCTACAAGACGACCGATGGCGGCTTGAACTGGAGCAAGGCGACCAAGCCGGCTGGTGACCTGGTATATCGCAGCATCTGCTTTGCCGATGAAAACCATGGCTGGGCCGTGGGCCGCAGCGGGCGCATGGTGCGCACCCTGGACGGCGGCAAGACGTGGGAAAAACTTTATCAGGTGAAAGACGAATTCAAGATGCGCGCCGTATATTTCATTGACGCACGGCGCGGCTGGGCGGTCGGCGATGAAGGCAAAATTCTTTACACCACCGATGGCGGCGATCAATGGTCGGTTGCGCCGACGCCGTTTCCGGCGCGGCTGCTGTATCTCGTCTTTACGGGCGAGCGCACGGGCTACGCCGCCGGACTGGATGGCATCGTTTGGAAATACGAGGTGAAATGATTGAGCAGGTAGAAGAGTCGAAAAAATGGAGGTCAGCAACGATTGGCAATTTGCTAATGGTTAAGGGCGGCGGTGTGGTTGTCGATGTTGCGATTTTTCGACATTTGATTATGAGGCATCTTGAAAACGGACGGAACGCACTAAGCCATCGGCGGTTCAGGACAATTTCTGCAAGGCAAACGGCGTGCGGCATTCTAAAGTGTAGGGAATAGTCGTCGCGCCAGGGCGCATTATGGAAGATGATTGGCCGAGAATTGAGCGCCGTGCCGGGCGCGGCGAGACGCGAGATGAAATATCTTGACACTGCTTTGAACGTCAAGGGAAAATGTATGGGGCTGTCCGTACGATGGGGATGAGGCAGCCCGTGAACGGAATGGTAAGAGGGTTCAGGTCTCTCCTTAAACTCTGAAGCCCCTAGTGAAAGAGGCCGCAAGAGCAGCAGCAGGAGCCGGGAGAAAAAGGACATGCAACAACAGAAAGCCTTATTCGCAGACGCTTTCCTATATCAACCATCTATTTTCAAGCGGCTGGCCGCCGGCTTTGCCGAAGCCAGTCACGATTTCCGCCAGAATCCAAAAGCTTTTGTCACCGGCGCTGTCAAAGGCGACGGCGTTGGCGGGCGGCTCCGGCAAGATCGTTTAATGCTGGGATTCGCCGTCGCCATGTTCGTCTTCGCCAGCATCATTGCCGGGATGCTGATCGCCTTTTGGATTAAGCATCACAATGCTGCCAGCGCGCAGGAAGAACTTGCGGTTGTGAAATTGATCGATCTGCCGCCGCAAGAGCTAGACATGCCGAAGATGGACAAGAAGGCCGGCGGCGGCGGCGGCGGCGGGCGCAATGCGCCGACTCCGGCATCCAAGGGGCAATTGCCGAAGCCTTCCTTGACGCCGCCCATCATCGCGCCGCGCCCTGAGCCGCAACTCAGGCCGCCTTCACTGCCGGTGCAGGAAACTATACAGATTGATCCGAGAATTGCGCCGCCACACGTCCCCGATATGCCGACAGGCGACCCGAAAGGCGTGCCCGGCCCGCCCTCGCCTGGCCCAGGCAGCGGCGGCGGCATCGGTTCAGGCACCGGCGGCGGCATCGGCAGTGGTAATGGCACAGGCGCAGGCCCTGGCAATGGCTATAACATGGGCGGCGGCAATCCTGGGCTCGGCGGCGGTGACCGCAACGCTGTAGCAACTGCCGTTGATCAGCACCCCGTGCCGTTGAACGCGCCGCAGCCGCGCTACACCGAAGAGGCGCGCAAGAACAAGATTCAAGGCGTAGTGATTGCCAAAGTGCTGGTTGGCGCAGACGGCTCGGTCAAGCAGGTGCGAATTACGCGCGGCCTGCCCGATGGGCTAGATGAGCAGGCGATACAGGCAGCTTACCAGTTGCGCTTCCGACCCGCGATGAAAGGCGGCCAGCCGGTGGCGTTCTGGCAATCCGTGCAGATTGAATTCAACCTGCGGTAAGTATGAAATTGCCGAAGGCCGCGATTGTTTGATCAGTCGCAGCCTTCGCACGTGATTCGGTGCCTCCCACCGCGATGGCTCACCTTCTGACATGGCTTCAGCAACGACAAGCGACTTTGTAGCGACAGCGACGAAAGCGCCGCCGCCGTTTTCGCTCATTGAGCAGAAGGGCCTGCCTGGGCGGTTAGCTGAAGAACTCGCGCGCGCCTGGCGTGAATTGACGCGCGACCCGCGCGGCTTCATCCGCGACCTGTTTGCCGACGACACCAGGGATGCGAAGCGCCGCCGCCGACTTTACTTCGGACTCGCGGGCGCGCTCGCGGTTCACGCAATTTTGCTGACGGTGATCGCCATGATCGGCTGGCGCAGTTTGGCAGCGCCGCAGGATGGCGAGTATATCGTTCACCGGATTGATCTGCCGGCTCGACCGACTGAAGAGCCGACCGAAGCGAGATCCAAGGCACCGCCTGGCGACAATGGAACTGGCGGGGGCGGGGGCGAGGTGAATTCGCCGCCAGTAACGAAAGGCGCTCCTCCTCCTACGTCGCCCGCGCCGCCAATCGTCAAGCCGCTTGCGCCTCCTGTCGAGCATCCGGCATTACCGGTCATGGCAACCATTAAAGGCCCTGAAAGCACGCCGCCGCCGGTGACTGGGCCTATCGGCCTGCCGAATGGAGCGACTGATGCGCCGCCGGCTCCAGGTGAAGGGAAGGGCAATGGCATCGGTGGTCGTGATGGCTCAGGCGCGGGCTCGAATGATGGGCCTGGCGGCGGTCGCAACAACGGCACCGGCAGCAATCCGAATGGCAGCCGCAACGGTGTGCCGAACGGCACCGCCACACCGACGGATATTCTTTTTACCGCAGCGAAGCCGCCAGGCTACGTGCCCTATGCGTGGCTTCAACGCGTTACGCCGATGGTCACGCCCGAAGCGCAGGAGCATAAGGCCGCTGGCCGTCTCTTCTTCAAAGCGACGATCAATATCGATGGCACGCTCACTGACATAGAGGTCATCCAACCCGTTGATTACATGACCGAATCGGCAATCGAAGCGTTGCGGCGCGCGCGGTTTCGTCCCGCCAGCATTAACGGCGTACCGATCACCGTGCGCCGCGTACCCCTTTACATTGACGTGCATTATTGATTAGCGCGTCAATCTCTCGCCTATTTTCCGGCCCTGTGTCCAGCTTTTGATCGTCAGCCGAATTGTTTATCAAGGCAAGAATTCTTTAGGGATCGGCTGCGCTTGGCTTTCGTCCTGCCACTGAGCAGCGGTGATCCACCAACGCGCGCCATCAAAGTAAAGCTCGATGCTGTTGATGCCGCGTGCGATGACCGGCCCGCTGGCGGTCTGGCGCGATTCGTAGGTGCTGAAAATGTGAGTGATATTACCGAAAGCCTGAGTGACGCGATGAATCTCGCGCTCAAAGAAGCCGCCGCGCACCATGCCGTCATTCGTCCAATCGACATACTCCTGATGGCTGACGATGCGGGCAAAGGGTTTGCCTTGGCGCTCTTCGACGGCGACGAACTTGATTTCAGGAATGTAGAGCGTGCGGTCACGCGACCACTGGCGAGGACTTCCCGCCGGGCCGCTGATAACGTCGTAAAAGGCCGCGATGATGCCGTCAAGCGTGCTCACATCTTCGGCGCGCGGCGTCATCCTGGCGACGCGGACGTGCGGCTTCTTGGCGGCGCGGTGCTGCACGGTGGCAAGCGTCGGTGAGGCCGTGATGATGACACAGGCCGTGACCAGCATGATCGCAAACGCGCGAAGTTTCGTCGCTGAACGCATGAAAGCTCTCCTTCGATTGATAAGACAAACTGCCTCAATGAGCGGGCTGTTGCCAGGGCCGCGCCGTCATGCTAAAAGCGCGCGGCGTAAGTTATCGATCATTGGTTGCAAGCGATAAAGCGCCTGTCCGATGTTGGCCGACGGGCACAGTTCGATGACCAGGAAGTAATCGCGCTCGATCACCTGCGCGATGAAGCTTGCGCCATCGTACTGCAAAACCATATAGAAGGCGCGGCCTGCTGCGGTGCGCGACGCCAGGGCGCGGCTGTTTTGCAGCACGACGCCAACATAAGCGCTCCGCAGCCGCAGGCGCTCCGCCTGACGCTCATCGACGGCGTGCCATTGCACGGCTTCGCCGGCAGATTCAAGCAAGACCGCGCCGCTCGCGTCTTCGACGCTGGCAACCAGTTGTTTGAGCAAGTCTCGAAACGGCACGCGCACCTCTGAAGCGAATCGATCTGGAATCGTCTTCGGCGGGATTATAATTGCCCGCCGCAGCATCGGCCATAGCTTTTGAGGCCGGCGCTTGCGGCTCGCCGCGCTGTGATAAAATTCGGATGAAATTCAGACTTTCCCCGCCGCGCTTCAGTCTATAAGCATGAAGCGGATGGAGGGTTTATCTTTCGGATAGGTGGCCTGGAGCTACTTGGATTTGAGCGATACGCAATTAATTGAGCGCACATTGGGAGGCGAGCCCGACGCCTTCAATATGCTCGTGCGCCGTTGGGAGCGGCAAATCTACGGCCTGACTTTGCGTATGCTGGGGCGCGATGACGAGGCCCGCGACGCGACCCAGGAGACGTTTCTTTCGGCATACCGCAATCTCTCGAAGTTTCGCGGCGAAGCCAAATTTTCATCCTGGATTTATCGCATCGCCCTGAACATCTGCAACACCAGGCTGCGTGGCCGCCCGCGCAACCTCATCTCGCTTGACGAGCAGCGCGAGGCGACAGGGTTTGAACTGGCCGCCGATACCGAAGATCTCGGCAGCAATATCCAGCAGCAACAGGTGACGCGCGCCGTGCGCCGCGCCTTGCAGGGACTGCCGGCAGAGATGCGTCAGGTCATTGTCATGAAGGAGTATGAAGGATTGAAGTTCTCAGAAATCGCCGACATCCTCGGCCTGCCGGTTTCGACGGTGAAGACGCGAATGTACACAGGGCTTTCGGAACTCAGAAAGCGGCTGGAACATCTGCGCGAAGCCATGTGATGAAAGTGGGCAAGCCGCCGGCTTTGCTGAGCGCCGCGCGCCCTGCCCGAATCGCAGTGGGAAGGTGTAAAAGGAAGTGAGTGGTAATCAGATGAACGAAGCCAACAAAACCCCAGCTTGCAACATGCACGAAGCGCTGATGGCTTACCTCTACAAAGAAGCCGCGCCGGACGAAGCGCGCCGCTTTGAAGCGCACCTGAACGATTGCGCCGCGTGCAAACAGGAGCTTGCAGGGTTTGAGCGCGTGCGCGAACAGTTGCAGCAGTGGCAGGTCGTAGACTTGCCCATCGTGCGCGTCGTCGCTGACCCGCAGCCCATGCGGCGGTCGTTTCTTGCCGTGCTGAAAGAGTTGTTGACGATCATGCCGATCTGGGCAAAGGTGGCGAGCGTCGCCGCCATGGCGCTGGTCGTTATGGCGATGACCGGCACGAATCTGAGCCTTGGCCGCGACGGTTTTTCCTTGAGCGCCAAAATGATTGGCAGCCATGATCGGCCTGGCCCGGTTGTCAATCCGGCGACCGCGCAGTACGCCAGCGCCGAACAGCTAGAGCAACTGCGTGTGAACATGGCGTCGCTGGTTTCGCAGAAGATTGCTGAAAGCGAGCGGCAGCAAAAAGAAGACTTGAAAGCAGAACTCGTCAGCTTGCAAAACGATCTTCAGAACATGCGCTCGGCTGATCTGGCGAAGATCGTCGCCCGCGTTCAGGAGCATCAGTCGCGCCTGCAAACCATCGAGCGCGATCTCGACCGCCGCGAAGGCTCTGACCTCACGGACATCCTGTTCAGCGAGATGCTGACCAAACCGCATCCGCACACAGACAACACGCCGGGGGGCGGCGACTAATATCAGGCTTGAGCTAAGGGCTCAACGGCTACTACAGCGCCGGCTGGCGAACGGCTGGAAGCCCCGCGTGGATTGGGGAGAGTCAGCGCGGGGTGCGCGAGAAAAGGGGAGAGTTCACGCGCTTTTTATCCAACCATTCGCCATCGGCGCTGTAGTCATTTTTACGTGACGAGTGACAAGTGGCAAGAGGAATTGCACCGGCTAAGAGCGAGTTTTGAAATTTCAAGCTCCGTAGCAGCGCAATGTTGACATTTCGCCCCGACGGTGTCCGAGAATGTCGCCTTTGCTTTCGTTGAAGATCCGTAGCAGCGCAATGTTGACATTTTGCCCCGACGGGGCCATGGCATGAAATGAAGCGATGATCAATCATGCTGCTTCGGCAAATTAAGCAATGATCAGTCATGCTGCTTCGACAAGTTAAGCGATAATCAGTCAGGCTGCTTCAGCAAGTGAAGCGATGGTACGAAGTGAAGCGATGCTCAGTCAGGCAAGTGAAGCGATGGCATGAAGTGAAGCAATGATCAGTCAGGCAAGTTAAGCGATAATCAGTCAGGCTGCTTCAGCAGCCTTTCCCGCAGGGCAGATAGGCCAGCGCTTTTAGCGCTGGTTGGCCATCCGCCAGCGATTCGCTGAGCGCGCTTCAGCGTGCTTCTCCCATCTGGCTTTAGCCATGTGGATGATGGCGGCTAAAGCCCTGCGCGAGCAGGACGTTGAAACGCCCTGCTGAGAAATCAACTGGACTCGTCTACCAGCCGTCAAACGGCTGGCCGCCTACCAGCGCTAAAAGCGCTGGCCTATTTGCCCTTCGGGAAAGCCCGATTCATCGGGCTGAATCTAGGCCATCGGCTGGATAAGCATCACCCGTCTGCTGGGTAAGCGTCACCCGCCTGCTCGATAAGCGTCACCCGCTTGACTTCGTGCCATTGCGCTACGGAGCTTGGTGAAACTCATTGCTGATATTCTATAGAGCATTTCTGAAAAGTCAGTGAAAGCCCCGAAGGGGCATAATTCAATAGCCCGGCGCAACGCGCCGGGTAGAAGTTAGGTTAAGCACGCAAGCCCTGAAAGGGCGCAATATCGGAGCCGCCATTGGGTTATCGCGCCCTTTCAGGGCTTACCCGGTTGCGGCTGCTGATCTTGGGGCGATGCCCCAAGCTATTGAATTATGCCCCTTCGGGGCTTTTCAGAAACGCTCTATAAACCTTGCGCGCCTGCGGCACTCATTTTAAAACACGCTCTAGGCAATTGCTGGATACCTGAACGACATCGTTTTGTCACTCGTCACTCGTCACATTCTTCTGTCGCCTGCCGCTGAAAAATCCGCTACAATGCCCTATTGAAATCATCGCTGGAATCCTAATCATCTGATCCCTACCCGGAGGTCTTCTTAATATCATGAGCGTCCTCGATCAAATTCGTGCGCGTGCTGCGGCTGACCCGCAACACATCGTCCTGCCTGAAGGCGAAGATGACCGCACTGTGCGCGCTGCCGCACTTATTGTTGCCGAGCGCCTCGCCCGCATCACCCTCATCGGGCGCGAAGCGGTGATTCGCGACAAGGCCGCTCGTCTGGGTGCCGATCTAACTGGCGTTGCCATACTCGATCATCGCCGTGCAACGGCGCGTGAGTCCTACGCCGCGCGCTATCACGAGATTCGCCGCGCCAAAGGCGTGACCCTCGAAGAAGCGCATCAGCAGATGAACGATCCGCTCTATTTCGGCAATATGATGGTGCGCGAAGGCGACGCCGACGGTAGTGTCAGCGGCGCGACCCACACGACCGGCCATACCGTCAGTTCCGCCTTGCGCTGCATCGGCGCGAAGCCCGGCCTGAAGGTGGTGTCGAGCTTTTTCGTGATCGTCGTTCCCAACAGCCAGCTTGGCGAAAGCGGCACCTTCATCTTTGCCGACTGCGCTGTCATCATCAATCCGGGCGCGGCGGAACTGGCTGAGATCGCCATCGCTTCGGCAGATTCGGCGCGCGCTCTGCTGGGCGTCGAGCCGCGCGTCGCCATGCTGTCGTTTTCGACCAAAGGCAGCGCCAAAAACCCTTTGATTGATAAAGTCGTCGAAGCGACTCAAACGGTGCGCGCCCGCGCGCCGCAGATTCTCGTTGACGGCGAACTGCAACTCGATGCTGCCTTGATCCCCGCCATCGCTGAGAGCAAAGCGCCGGGCAGCGCGGTCGCCGGTCGGGCGAATACCTTGATCTTTCCTGACCTGCAATCCGGCAACATCGGCTATAAGCTGGCCGAGCGGCTCGCCGGTGCTGCCGCCGTCGGCCCTGTGCTGCAAGGCTTGGCAAAGCCTGCCAATGATCTGTCGCGCGGCTGCAAGGCCGAAGATATACGCGATACCGTGGCCATCACTGCCGTGCAGGCTCAGGCCATCAACCGCCAGTCGCGCCGCTGAACTGAGAATTGCAGGAGGGCGACCGCCAGCCCGGCGCTTTTCTTTCGCCGTGCGAAACAGGCTTTTGCCATCGGCGAAATGGGTTTTACCACTTGTGGAGCGGGTTTTGTCACCTGCGAAAAGGGTTTTGCCGTCGACGAAGAGGGTTTTGCTGCCTACGAATCGATTTTAGCCGTCAACGAATCGATTTTTGCTGCCTACGAATCGATTTTAGCCGTCAACGAACCGATTTTAGCTGGCGACGAAGAGAGTTTTGCTGCCTACGAAGAGATTTTTGTCGTCGACGGATAAGGTTTTGTCGCTGTGAAAGGAGATTTGCACCTGTCGGACGCCGCTTTCGACGCGACGGAACCGCCGAGCGCATCATTTGTAGCGACCTTTATCGAGCCTTGTCAGACGATTCGCAAGATTTCATACAAATTTTTCCTCATTACCCGCCGAATTTATTGACAGCCCCGCCATCAGAAAATATAATTAGCACTCTCAGCAAGAGAGTGCTAATTTTTTATGCCAACCAGCCAATCGGCGCAGCAATTTTCTAAATAGAAAGGAGTAAGACCAGCATGGCTAGTATCAAACCACTTCAAGATCGCGTGATTCTTAAACGCATTGAGGAAGGCGAGCAAATTCGTGGCGGCATCATCATCCCGGACTCCGCCAAAGAGAAACCACAAGAGGGCGAAGTCATCGCTGTCGGCGAAGGCAAAAAACTCGATAACGGCGAGCGCGTGCCGCTGGATGTCAAACCAGGCGACCGCGTGCTGTTCGGCAAATATGCCGGCACCGAAATCAAGCTCGACGGCGACGAGTACCTCATCATGCGCGAAGACGACATTCTTGGCGTCCTCGAACGCGCCAGCGAAAACAAGTCCAAAAAGGCAGGCAAGTAAAGATCCTGATTACGTAGGAGAGTAAAACTATGGCAAAACATATCGCATTTGGCGAAGAATCGCGTGGTAGTCTATTGCGCGGCGTGAACCGTCTGGCGGATGCCGTCAAGGTGACGCTCGGCCCTAAGGGGCGTAATGTCGTTATCGAAAAGAAGTTCGGTTCGCCGACGATCACCAAAGACGGCGTCACTGTCGCTAAGGAGATCGAACTCGAAGACAAGATGGAAAACACCGGCGCGCAGATGGTGCGCGAGGTGGCGTCGAAGACTTCGGATGTTGCCGGCGACGGCACGACTACGGCTACCGTTCTGGCGCAGGCTATCTTCCGCGAAGGCGTGAAGACCGTTGCCGCTGGCGCTAACCCCATGGCATTGAAGCGCGGCATTGACAAGGCCGTCGAGAGGGCTGTCGACGAGATCAAGCGGTTGTCGAAGCCCGTCAAGGGCGATTCCATCGCCCAGGTCGGCACGATCTCTGCAAACGGCGACACGACCATTGGCCAGTTGATTGCCGAAGCTATGAGCAAGGTCGGCAAAGACGGCGTCATCACCGTTGAAGAGTCGAAGACTCTGGAAACCTCGCTCGAAGTTGTCGAGGGCATGCAGTTTGATCGCGGCTACCTGTCGCCCTACTTTGTCACCGACCCTGAGAGAATGGAGGCATCGCTCGAAGATTGCCTCATCCTCATTCACGAGAAGAAGATTTCTTCGATGAAAGACCTGCTGCCGCTGCTTGAGCAGGTGGCGCGTCAGGGCAAGCCTCTGCTGATCATTGCCGAAGATGTCGAAGGCGAAGCGCTGGCTACGCTGGTGGTCAACAAACTGCGCGGCACGCTTCAGGTTTGCGCCGTCAAAGCGCCGGGCTTCGGCGACCGCCGCAAAGCCATGCTTGGCGACATCGCCGTTCTGACTGGCGGCAAGGCCATCACTGAAGATCTCGGCATCAAGCTCGAAAGCATTCAGGTTCAGGATCTGGGCCGCGCCAAGAAAGTCGTCGTCGACAAAGACAACACGACTATCGTTGAAGGCGCAGGCAAGCCTGTGGAGATCGAGGGCCGCGTCAAGCAGATTCGCGCACAGGTCGAAGACACGTCCTCGGATTACGACCGCGAGAAGTTGCAGGAGCGGTTGGCGAAACTCGTCGGCGGCGTCGCGGTGATCAAAGTCGGTGCGGCGACCGAGACCGAGTTGAAAGAGAAGAAAGCCCGCGTCGAAGACGCCATGCACGCTACCAAGGCGGCAGTCGAAGAAGGCATCGTGCCGGGCGGCGGCGTTGCTTTCTTGCGCGCCCAGAAGGCGCTCGAAGGCGTGAAGTTCGACATTGAAGACGAGAACATCGGCGTCGGCATCGTCAAGCGCGCGCTTGAAGAGCCGATGCGCCAGATCGTCGCCAATGCCGGACAGGAAGGCGCGGTCATCGTCGATAAGGTGCGCTCAAATAAGTCTGCCAACTACGGCTACAACGCCGAGACCGAAGAGTATGGCGACATGATTCAGATGGGCGTCGTCGACCCGACCAAGGTGACGCGTTCGGCGTTGCAGAACGCGGCTTCGATTGCCGGCCTGTTGCTGACGACCGAAGCGTTGGTGTCGGAGCTTCCCGAAACCGAGAAGGAAATGCCGCAGATGCCAGGCGGCGGCGGCGGCATGGGCGGCTTCTAATCTGCCCTTGCAGCACCGCGTACTCGCAAACGAAAGGCTCTGTCTCAATGAGGCAGGGCCTTTCGAGTTTTTGGAGCAATTGATGCTCGCCTATCTGGCCTTGAAAGAAGCTCTGGTAATTCTCAAACTTTATGGCGTCACGAATGGTCATAAATAAAGACCGATAGAAACCTCTCTCTCAATTCGGTCGTGACGCTGAGGACTCCCCAAATTGAGCAGCGCAATCTGTGATGCGCGTTCTGCGTGCAGGTGAATCTCAAAATGATTGGAGGGGGACGACACATGAACAAGCTGTCATTCAGAAGCCGAATCGCTATTGAGTGCCTGGCGATGGCGGCGCTGTTGTTGCTGGCGGTTATTCCGACGCCGCATATGCCAACCGCGCACGCCCAGAACCAGCGGCCAAATATTCTCATCATCATGACCGATGACCAGGGCCACGATACCTTGACCGATCAATTCATGCCCAACACCAAGGCGATGATCGCCGATCAAGGCATCACCTTCAGGCGCGGTTATATGTCGACGGCGCTTTGCTGTCCGAGCCGCTCAAGCTTTCTGACCGGCAAGTACGCGCGCCATCACGGCGTTCATCTGAATGGAGATAAATTGACGCAGACGACCGTTGCCGATTACTTGCAGAAGGCAGGCTATTACACGGGACTCATCGGCAAGTACCTGAACTCATGGCCGGGAGACGCGCGGCCTGAATATAACTACTGGGCGTGCTGGGAGAAGGGCTACACCAATCCGCAAATGAATATCGCCGGCGACGAGCAGACGGTTCAGGGTTATCTGACTTACATCATCAGAGATTATGCCGTCGACTTCTTAAACAAGGTTCCAAGCGACCAGCCGTTCTTTTTGCTATTCACGCCGCACGCACCGCATGGGCCGGCGACGCCCGCGCCCGGCGACGAGAATCTCTATTCAGATCTGTCGCCGTGGCGGCCCCCCAGCTTCAACCCGGTTACTCTGCCCGGAAAACCCGCATGGCTTCAAGACACGCCGCAGTTGACCGATAGGCAGATTGCCAAAGACGACGAATTTCGGCTGAACCAGTTGCGCTGTCTGCATTCAGTTGATATTGCCGTGCGCGACTTGCTGAACAAGCTACGCGATCAAGGCAAACTCGATAACACGCTGATCGTCTTTTATTCCGACAACGGTTACTTCTGGGGCGAGCAGCGCTTGCTGCACAAGAATCATGTGTATGAAGAAGCGAGTCACGGGCCTTTCGCGCTGCGCTATCCGCCGCTGGTTTCGACGCCGCGTGTCGAAGATCGCTTGATTCAGGTGATTGATCTTGCGCCGACGATTTACGAGCTTGCCGGCCTGCCGATTCCGAGCGATGTTGATGGCAAATCGCTCGTGCCATTGATGCGTAACACCACTGACTGGCGGGACGCGATTCTGCTGGAAGGCTGGCCCGGCGACCCGAATGATAATGACGATGATGAAGCCGATGCCGCGATTGCCGCAAAGAAAAAACCGTCGCAGGTGGACGAGCATTATCAAGCCATACGCACAGACCGCTACGTCTATATCGAAACCGACAACGACACGGCGGAGCTTTACGATACGCTGACCGATCCGTATGAGATGAACAATCTGGTCAACGATCCGAGCTTTAAAAAGACCGTCAAAAAACTGAGCAAGCGCCTGCATAAAGGAAACCTTTAGAGCGGTTTTCACCTGGCTGTGGCGCAATCTAACCAATTGCGCCACAGCGTTGTGCATAGTCCCGCGAGGGCGGCGATGTTGATCAATCTATCAATGAAGCGAGCGACGAACCTTTTCACCATTGCCTTTCTGGCATTGCTGCTGGCGTTGCAAGGATGCAGGCAAACGGCAGCGTCGGGCGAACCGGCACAGGCAAGTCCTTCGCCGGTTGCGACCGAAAACGCCAACCGCGCGCCGGGATGCCATGCCGTTGATGCGACGACAAGTGAAGCGTCGCCGGTAGCCGCTGAAAGCGAATCGCCGGTCATCCCTAAGGTCAATGCCATAGCTGATGACATGGTGCTCATCAAAGGCGGCGTCTTTGCGATGGGAACAAACGCGGGACTGGAGGTTGAAGGGCCTGTCCATCAGGTCGCTCTGAAGTCTTTCCGAATTGACCGGCACGAAGTGACCGTCGCGCAGTTCGCCGAATTTGTTAAAGCGACCGGCTACAAGACCGGGGCGGAAAGCGAAGGCTGGTCGGGGGTGTTTGATATACGAGCAGGCGAATGGAAAAAGGTAGACGGTGCTGACTGGCAACATCCCGAAGGCCCTCAATCAACCGCATCACTGAACGAGCCGGTCACTCAGGTTTCCTGGAGCGATGCGGCGGCTTATGCGAAGTGGGCGGGCAAGCGTTTGCCGACCGAAGCCGAATTCGAATATGCCGAGCGCGGTGGACTTGCCGGGAAAAAGTATGCCTGGGGCGATGAATTGAATCCTGAAGCCAGGTATCTGGCAAACTGTTGGCAGGGCATTTTTCCGGCGCGCAATCTGGGAGCCGATGGCTTCATGGGGCGCGCACCGGTTGGCGCGTTTCCGCCGAACGGCTATGGCCTGTACGACATGACCGGCAACGTATGGGAGTGGTGCGCTGACTGGTTTGGTGAAGATTATTACAAAATAAGCCCGCGAGCCAACCCGCAAGGGCCAGCCGGCGGCGAAGACCATGTGATACGCGGCGGTTCGTGGTTATGTAGCGAAAACTATTGTACGGGATACCGTGCGGCGGCGCGCAATCACACCGCGCCGGATACCGGACTCAATAATCTGGGCTTCCGCTGTGTGCGCGACGAATAATCGTTCACTGAGCCCGCAGAGTTGCCAACGGCTTGCGCGATAGCACGTCGAGCGTTGACACCGCGCCGACGACGGTCACCAGCGCGATGGTGGCAAGGATGCCTATGAGGTTGATTGCCGGCGTCAAGTTCCACTTGATCTCGAAGACGTAGTGCGACGTTGCATAGGATAAACCCACCGCCGCGACTGAACCGACAATGCCCGCGACCGTGCCCATCAAACCGTACTCGGCAAGCAGGATCAGCAGAATCGTTTTGCGCTTAGCGCCGAGCGTCTTCAAGACCGCCGTTTCATAAACCCGCTGAAACTTCGTCATGGCAAGCGACCCGGCCATAATCAACACGCCGCTCAACAACACGAAAGCGCCGACGAAGGTCACCGCAAGAGTGATGTTATTCACAATGCGAGTCACGGCCTTCAAAATATCACCTACGTCGATCACTGAGACATTCGGATATTTGTCGAGCAGAGCGCGTTGAAAGCGCGACCGCTCAGGTTCAGCTTCAGGGCCGTTGATGGCGGCAACCCACATCTGCGGCGCGCTTTCGAGGGTGCCCGGTCGGAAGACGAACATGAAGCCTGTGCGCGCGTTGCGCCATTCGACGCGGCGAACGCTGGTGACGCGCGCCGTGACCTTGCGCCCTTGAATATCGAAGGTGATGTCGCTGCCGACATCCAGGCCGTTCAGGCCGCGCATATTCTCTTCAATAGAAACCTCCGGCTCTTTCGAAGCCGTCGCGTCCCAATACTGGCCTGCAATGATCGTCTCGTTGGTATCCAGATTCGGGCGATAGGTGACGACATACTCGCGCCCCAGCCTGCCGCGCTCGCGCTTCATCTCTTCTTTATCAAAGTCGACGTTCTCGCCGTTGATCGCCTGGATGCGGGCGCGCACGGTCGGCACCATCTGGGGGCGCTCGCCTGTCTGTTGCTCGACCAACTGCGCCAGCGGCTCGGCCTGATCCGTCTGCACGTCGATCAGAAACATATTCGGCAGATTGCCGTCCAGCGCGGCGCTGAATTCGCGCACCAGATTCGCCTGCACCGATTGAATCGAGATGACGAGAAAGACGCCGAGGCCGACGACCATGACGATGACTCGCGTTTGATTGCCCGGACGGTGCAAGCTGTTGATGGCTTGCTTGAGCGGAAACGAGCGCAGGTGACCGACGCGGCGCACCAGCCATACGAGCAGGGTCGCCGCCCCGTACAAAGCGCCGGCGGTGATCGCCAGCCCGGCAAGGAAAAACAGGCCGATGCGAATTGATCCCGCTTGCCACGAGACGAGAAAGAGCAACCCCATGACAATGGCAAAGGCGGTGGCCCAGCGCGCCCAATCGAAGCGGCGCGCGACCGGTGCGACATCTTCGCGCAGCAGGACGTTCGGCTTGATGTGACGAATGCGCAGCAGCGGCAGCGCCGAAAATAACAGCGAGATCAACAGGCCGACGATGAACCCCTGCATGGCTGCGCCCGGTCTGAGGCCGTACGTCATGTATTGCGGCAGGCGGTCGGCGAAGAAATGCTCGATGACGATGAGCACGCCTTTGCCGAAGGCGACGCCCACCAGGCTGCCGGTAATGCCGAGCGCGACGATTTGCAGCAGGTAGATGAATGTGATCTTTGTTCCATTAGCGCCGATGCACTTCAAAACCGCGATGGCTTTCTTCTTCTGCTCGATGAAGGTGCGCGTGACGTTGAGAATGCCGATGCCGCCCAACACCAGAATCACCAGACCAGTCAGCGATGAATAATCTTCGGCGCGCGAGAATTGTTCGCTCAGGTTCTCCTGCGAGTTCTTGAACGAGCGCACATTGATCGCGTTGTTGTTCTTGAATTCGGCGCGCAGTTGCTTGACGAGCAATTCCATTTTGTCTGCGGGTGTGCTGAAGAGCAGGCGTCGCCGGGCGCGGCTGCCGAAGCCTGTGAGCCCCGCCGATTCAAGCGCCGCGCGTTCGATGAAGACGCGCGGCCCCAGGCGAAAGCCGCTCGACCCGCCCGGCTCTTTGTCGAGCACGCCGCGAATCTCGAACTGCGTGCTGCCGATGAAGACTTCGTCGCCGACTTTCAAGCTCAATCGTTCAAGCAGCGCCGGAGCGACGACCGCGCCGTGGCCGGCAAGCAGCGCGTGATCGAAAGGCTCGCCGTTTTGCAGCTTGAATTCGCCGTAGAGCGGAAATGGCGGCTCGATGCCTTTGAGTTCGATCATCATCGCGCCGTTGTGTTGCGGGTCGGCGGGGCGAATCATGGTCGCCGAATCAATCGTCTCGGTGCGCGCCGTCGCTATGGGGTCGGCCAGGCGGTTGATCTTATCGAGGGTTTCTTTGTCCCACGGGCGATTCGTATCGACCTGCACGTCTGCGGTCAGCAAGGCGCGCGCTTCCGCAGCAATCGCCGCGTTGGCGTTTTGCAGCATTGAGCGCTCGGCGACGATGCAGCCGACGCCGATGGCGATGGACAGAAAAAAGAAAAGTAATCTGCGCCACGAACTGCGCAACTCGCGCCGCGCCATACGAAAAACGAATCTCACCGCGTCGCCTCCATTTCGGTGTCTGCCGCTGCCGCGCCCGCCGCGCCGGCGGCGCTGTCGCTTGAGACGCGGCCCTCGCGTAAAGCGATTTGCCGGTCGGCCAGCGACGCCAATTCATGATCGTGGGTCACCAGCACCAGCGTCGCATTGCGCCGGCGGTTCATTCCGACCATCATCTCAAAGACGTGCCGCCCGTTCTTTGAATCGAGATTGCCGGTCGGCTCGTCGGCCAGCAATATCGTCGGATCATTGGCAAAGGCGCGAGCGATGGCGACGCGCTGCTGCTCGCCGCCCGATAGCTGCGCCGGGTAATGATGCGCGCGGGCGACCAGATCGACATCTTCGAGCAAGGCTTGCGCGCGCTCGCGGGCATCCCGCAGGCCGCGAATCTCCATCGGCACGAGAATGTTTTCCAGCGCCGTAAGCGACGGGATCAGATGGAACGATTGAAAGACGAAGCCGAGCTTGGCACCGCGCAGTTCGGCGAGTTGATCTTCATTCATCACCGTGATCTCTTCGCCGTCAATACGTATACGGCCCGCCGTCGGCGCATCGAGCCCGGCAATCAAGCCGAGCAGCGTCGATTTGCCGCTTCCCGACGGGCCGACGACGGAGACAAACTGGCCGTCAGGTATGTGCAGATCGAGGGCGTACAGAATCGTCAACATCTCGGTGCCCGAAGGCACGATCTTTGAAACGTTGTAGAGTTCGATCATCAGGTGTTTTCCGCTTGTCGCAATCTCGCCGCGCTCGTGGCGCGGGCTGTTATAATTTAATTATGAGAGTCGTTTGGTTTGGCCTTTTGTTATTCACGCTGTCAGCCTTCGCCGCGTGCAAAGGCGGCTCGTCGAAAGAAGCGGCGTCCGCGCCCGTGACCGCCAGTTCGCCGGCGAAGCCTGTTAAGAGTGTAGCGAAGATCGTCGCTTTCGGCGACAGCCTGACCGCCGGATATGGTTTGAGCCCTGAAGACAGTTACCCGTCGCTGTTGCAGAAACGGCTTGCGGCAGATGGTTTCGATTACGAAGTCGTCAACGCCGGCATCTCAGGCGATACCTCGGCGGGCGGCGTTCGGCGCATCGACTGGTCGCTGGAAGGCGGCGATGTCAAGGTGGTGATTCTTGAGCTTGGCGCTAACGACATCCTGCGCGGCCAGCCCATCAGTGAGATGAAAAAGAATTTGAGCGCGATCATCGAACGCGCCAAAGCGCGCGGCGCGCAGGTGTTGCTTGCCGGCATGGAAGCGCCGACCAATTCCGGCCCCGATTATCGCCACTGGGCGCACAGTGCCTTTAGCGAACTGGCGAAAGAGCACAATGTAATGTTGATCCCATTTCTTCTTGATCGGGTCGCCGGCATCCAATCGCTCAATCAGGAAGACGGCATTCACCCGAACCCTGAAGGCACGCGCATCGTCGCTGATACGGTTTATCAATACCTCAAGCCGATGCTTTGAAAAGTCCAGAGCGTCCAGAAAACTTTGAGAGCCCTGCAAGCCGGTTTGGGTTTCCTGAGGCTCTGGACGCATGGCACTCTCTAAATCAGGCCGCATAAGAAGGGGACAAAAGAAATGGCCACAGAGACACCGAGGCACAAAGAAAATCATAAACCCCTTCTGGGTTTCTCAATATTTTCCTCTGTGTCTTGGTGCCTGCGGTGGCCAATCCCTGTTCTAATCTCGTAAGTTTCGATTTAGACCCTATCGAGGAGACTTTCATCTTATGCGTTCAAACTTGCGCGTCACCAACATGCTCATTCGTAGTGTTCTGGTTATCGTCATCAGCGCGGCGTGTTTGAGCGCCCAGCACGCGCCGGCCTTCGAGATCACGCCCGGCGTGCGGGCGATGCTCGATCACATCTCCGCCGATTCATTGCGCGGTCACCTGTCGTTCATCGCCTCGGATGCGCTCGAAGGGCGCAACACGCCGTCGCGCGGCCTCGACATCGCTGCCGAATACATCGCCGCGCAGTTCCGCCGCGCCGGCCTTGAGCCTGTTGGTGATGATGGTTACTTTCAAACGGCTGGCCTGCAGCCGGCATCGGCGGAAAAACCCGTAAAGGTGCGCAACGTCATCGGCCTGCTGCGCGGCTCCGATGCCGCGTTGAAAGACACCTACGTGCTGGTGACGGCGCATTACGATCATCTCGGTATGAAGCCGGGCGCAGGCGACACGATCTTCAACGGCGCTAACGACGATGGCAGCGGCACGGTGTCGGTCATCGAACTGGCGTCGGCGCTGGCCTCATTGAAAGAGCGCCCCCGTCGCAGTGTGGTTTTTATGACATTTTTCGGCGAAGAGAAAGGTCTGCTCGGCTCGCATTATTATGGGCAGCACCCGATCTTTCCGATTGACAAGACGGTCGCCGACATCAACCTCGAACAGGTCGGGCGCACAGATAGCGACGAAGGGCCGCAAGTGAATAATGCGTCGATGACCGGCATCGATTTTTCCGATGTTGGTGCGATCTTTCAAGCCGCAGGCAAACTCACGGGCATCAACATCTACAAGCACGCACGCAACAGCGACGCATTTTTCGGACGCAGCGACAATCAAGCCCTGGCCAATCAGGGCGTGCCGGCGCACACCCTCTGCGTCGCCTATGTCTATCCCGATTATCACGGTCTCGGCGATCACTGGAACAAGATTGATTATCAGAACATGGCAAGAGTGAACCGCGCGGTGGCGCTCGGAGTGCTGATGATTGCCAACAACCCGCAAGCGCCGCGCTGGAATCAGGCCAACCCCAAAGCCGCGCGCTACGCGCAAGCCTGGAAGGCGCTGCACGAAAAGGCCCCCGAACATAAGTGAAAGCGGCGATGCCGGGCGTGCCGTCTGACGGTCTTTGAATCAATATCGCGCCACGCCTGGCGGCAATCTGTGAGCCGCCGGCGCGGTCTGTCCTCAGGGACATCGTTGTTGCCGTACAAGCCGTGTTAAGCGAGAACCACCATGCATAGTGAGCAATGGGCCAAGAGCGAGAAAGCTATCGCACGACAAGCCTTTGAGCAGGCTTACAAGCGAGAGTGCGCCGCGCTGATGGAAAAAGTTCGTCGCCGGGCCAGGGGGATTGCGGAACCGAACGACATCTGGAGACTTCATGACTTTCTGACAAAGCAGCGGCAGAGCATAGATGAAAAGTATGATTATCGTTACTCTGTCCTGTTGATGGTTTTCGCCAGATTGATTGCTGAGGGGTGGTTGGAAGAAGATGAGCTTGCAGGATTGAGCGAAGACAAGCTCGACAGAATTCGCTTCATCGCCGGCCTGGCAAACCGGTGAATGGTCAGCAGGGAGTGGACTGCACCCCTGCGAATCGATAGGCGGTTATAATGTATCTGGTGGGTGTGAGCATCGGGAATGACATGGCGATAATCAATGGCATTTATCTTTGTATACCTGTTTGATGTGTGGCGAACCCTCAGGCGGCTGGGCGGACTGGGCCTGATTTTAATGGGCTTGATCGATAGTTCGGTGATTCCGACGCCGGGCGGTCTCGACGCCTTAACCATCGTGCTGACGGCGCACGAGCGCGATGCGTGGATATATTATGCGGTGATGGCGACCCTCGGCTCGGTGCTCGGCGGTTATCTCACCTATCGCTTAGGGCGCAAAGGCGGCGAACAGGCGCTGGCGCGGCGGCTATCGAAAAAGCGTATCGAGAAGGTGCATCGCGCCTTCGAGCGCTGGGGTTTTGCGACGATCTTGGTGCCGGCCTTGCTGCCGCCGCCGACGCCGCTCAGCCCGTTCCTGCTCGGCGCTGGCGCGATGAATTACCCGCTGCCTAAATTTCTGCTGACTCTCACAGCGGCTCGTGGCTTGCGATTTACGCTGGTGGCCTACCTTGCCTCGGTCTACGGCCAGCGCGTCTTTCGATTCCTGATGCAACACTATAGAGAGATGCTGTGGGCGCTGATAGCCCTGGCCGTGCTGATCGGCGTTGGCCTGGCGATTTATTTTCTGCGTCGCCGGCGACCGCCTTCATCTGCGGGCCTCAGCGAAGATCAAGCTGTATAGGCCGCCAGATCAGCATCAGGCGCAACCTTTCACCGCTTCTGAAACTGTTCGAGAAAATCGAGCTGTTCCTTGAGCAGGTGATTGCGCAATTGAACCGCATCGCCAAAATCCATGTAAGGCTCCGCCGTGCGCTCATAGGCCGTCCACTTCGGCAGCCCCTTGCCATTGGGATCGCCGGTCGTCGCAAAGTTCACCCAGTAACTCGACATCGCCTCGGCCAGTTGATCATCGCCATCCTCAACGGGCCGGTTGAGCCGGCGGAGATTGTTGAAGACATAGGCGATCTCTGCGGCATGATATGCGCCCAGCATTTTGCTGTTGGGATTGGGCGGTGCATGGCTGAAGAAATAAAGATACGCTCTGGCGTGACCGGTCGCCGTCATACGCGCCCAGGTACGCATCGGCAAGGTAAACGCCAGGTCACGCAAGCTGCTGAGATAGGCAGCCCTGACCTCCGCTTCGTTATTGACCGGATAGGCCGCATCGAATTCCTTGAGCGCCTCGCCATACTGCGACGCCTGCCGCTTGCGGTATTCTGCCAGTGTCTTTGGCAGGCTGTCGGGAGGCGTCAGGGTGGTCATCTCGTTGGCGTTTGAGCCGACGATCACCGGCACATCATTCTGTCTGGCTTGCGCGAAGAGGCTGCGAATCTCGTCGGGCAGCGCCCAGCCATCAACGTTCGGCTGGGTGCGAAACTTTTTCCCTTCCGGGTCATTGTTGAAGACTTCAATGAGCTTATCAGCCGGCACCGCCCGCAGAGTTTTGAGCGAATCGGCTCCGGCTGCCCTGGCAAAAGCGCTGCCGATTTTTTCTGCCGATGCCAGCCCATTGCGATCTTCTTTTAAGTAAGCCATGCGATTGAACGACGCGCCGCTTTCGCCGATGGCGCGATGGAACAAGCCTCTGGCCAATGGCGAGGCGACCAGCACATTGACACTCCAAGACCCGGCAGATTCGCCGAAGATGGTCACGCGCGTCGGGTCGCCGCCGAAAGCCGCGATGTTTTTCTGCACCCACTTCAATGCGGCGATCTGATCCAAGACGCCGTAGTTGCCCGATGCGTGTTGCGGCGATTCACCGGTCAATTCCGGATGCGCCAGATAACCGAGCGGCCCCAGGCGATAATTGATCGTCACCAGAACCACGCCCTTCTTTGCCAGCGCCGTGCCGTCATAAACCGGATTCGCTCCCGACCCGCGCGTCAGCGCGCCACCGTGAATCCACACCATGACCGGACGCTTGTCAGCGGCTCTGGCCGCCGTCCAGACATTCAGGTAGAGACAATCTTCGCTCTGTTTTTCCGGCGGGCGCGCATAGATTGATCCGGCAGGGTAGGGCGCTTGCGGGCACTCCGGGCCGAAGCTATCACACGGGCGGACGCCCTCCCAGGCGACGACCGGCTGCGGCGCTTTCCATCGGAGATCGCCTACCGGCGGAGCGGCGAAAGGAATGCCTTTGTAACTGCGAACCCCATCGGCGGCGGTGCCTGAGATCAGTCCGCCCTCAACCTTGATGGTATCGTTATTGGCCGAGGCCGGGCCAGAGAAGGCCAGGGCCAGGACGACAGCGAGCAGAGTCAGGTTGCGTAGCATGAAGATTTCCTCAAGTGATCGGTGTCAATCGCGCAAACCACAAGCGCATAGATTTTACTCATGCCGGGCGTCAGCGCAAACGCTGTGACGAACGCTGCCTGTGTGCGCGGCTGAAGCTGGCCGCCAGCAATCATCTTTAGAAGAGGCCACGGCGTCCGTTGTCGGCACGCCACGCCGTGGCCTTCCGTTTGACTGATCGGCCTCAGAAGGCCACCTTCAATCCGAATTGTATGCGGCGCGGAGAATCCACGCCGACAAAGGCGAGCGGCGTATCAGCCAACTGATTCTTATTGGTTGGTACGAAGCCCTTCAGATTGAAGGGGCCCTTCAACATGTTCACACTCGACCCGTTGGCAAAAGTAACCACCGGATTGACATTGGGATCAAACCCTGTAGCCGGGTACGGGCTGCGGAATTGATCCCATACCTTGTTGAAGTTGACGGTGTTGAGAAGATTCGTGCCTTCGACGACCAGATCGATTCGAAACCCTTGATCGCCATGAGCTAACAGGGATTTCTGTAGCCTCAGGTCGAGACTGTAGTAAGCATCACCTCTGGATGAGTTGCGGCTGGCCGCAAACGGTGTGGCAAAATTGGCGTCAAGGCTGGTCACGCCGTTGACCAGCGAAGGCATGCGGATCGAAAAAGGGATGCCGCTGCGCATCGTCAGGATAGGCGAGACCACAATGTCGGCAAACGCCTTCGACACGAAGTTGTGCGCGGCGCTTGTCGTGAACGTCCGGTAGACAGCGTTGGCCACGAAGACGTGCGGAAAGTCGAAGACCGATACGGCGCGATACAGGTTCAGCCGGCTTGGTCTGAACCATGTCTGGCTGCTGCTGAAATCAATGATGTCGTCGAGGGTCTTGCTGAAGGTGTAATTGACGCCAAATTGCAGCCCGCCGCTGTAACGCTTGTTCAGCGACACGGTCATCGCGTGATAGATCGACTTGCCGATGGAATTGTAACCTACCTTTTGCAGAATAGTCGGATCGATCACGCTGTAGCGCGGGCCGACAAACGGGTCAACCACCCCTGTCTCTTTGTAATTGAGTTCCACGGGCATTTGCAGATGCAGGCCGTGGTACATGAGATAGCCCACCTCAAGCGACATGTTGCGTACCAGTTGCCGCTGTACGCTCAAGCTCGCCTGAATCGAGTAAGGATTCTTGTAGTCCGGATCGACGGCGAAGACTACACGGTTGGCGTTGCCCTGGCCGGTCGCCAGGCCATTGGGAAAACTCGTATTCCGCAGGCCATTGAGAAAAGCCGGCGAAAGGTGATTGAACGGCAGCAGGCCCGCCGCCACGCCTGTCTGATAGATCGCCGCCGACGCCAATCCAGTGGGCAGCACCTGGTTGATGTATTTGCCGCTATCGTCCAGGAGCGATCCGTAAGAGGGAATCAGCACGTCTATGGGCCCTTCAAATATGCCAGCGCCGCCGCGAATGACGGTCTTCTGGTCGGCCCAGGGCGTCCAGGCGAAGCCGAAGCGTGGCGAGACATAGCTGTTGCGATGCAGCGGTGCCGGCTCGCCATCTAAATCGAAGCGCAGGCCATAGTCGAGGGTCAGCTTCGAGGAAACCTTCCACGAATCCTGAGCAAAGGCCCCGAAGTAGTGGGCCCACCCTTGCCACTTGGGATTGTTGAATCCTTGATGGAAGAAGCTCGGCAGCCCAAAGACGAAGGATTGCGCGCCCGTCAGGCTGGCGGCTCCCGGCCCGTTCTGCCCTATGCAAGGCGGCGTCGTTCGGCAATCTCCGCCGGCCAGGTTGTGTGTGAGGTTGTAGCCCGCAACAGCGGCCCGCTGCGCTGCCGGCACCGCCAGGATAATCGGGTAGGTGTTGTCCGCGAAGTTGAACTGCCCGGCAAAATAGAGATCATCCTCGACGCTGTAATCAGCAGGCCGATAGGATGCGCCGAACTTGAAGCTGTGGCTGGCATGCGTCCAGGCGACCGTGTCATCGAATTGGTAACGTCGTTGATGGGCGAGGTAGGGGATTTGCGCCTGGCTACCGAAATTGAATGAAGGAATGAACCCGCCAATCGAGAACCCGGCAATCGTTATGGCCGGCGGCAGGTCGGCGCTTGGGTTGGCGATTGAACCGCTGTCAATATTCGGCAGATTGTCTGCCTTATTGAACGGCACCACCTGGACGCGCAGTTGATTGACCACCGACGGGCCAATGACGCGCGCCCAGTTTGCCAGAATGCTGTAATCGCGCGTCACCAGACTGGCCCCGTCTACATAGGTCTGCGCCCCTATGAGCCCGCGCGCCAGTTCAAAACGAAAGCTCAACGAATCTTTCGCACCGGCTTGCCAATCCACACGGCTCAACAGCGTGTGCGTCTTGGTTAAGTTATCGTATGCTCCGTCGTCGCGTTGGAGCATCGTGAGCAGGCTGGCATTGTTTTGTGGAATCAATGCCGAGCGTAACTGCGTGGCGACCGCCGCCAGAGTCGGGCTTCCCGAATTGGCCAGCAAGTTCAGGTAACTCTGTTGCGCGAGCCCCGCCGTCGTGCCGCCATTGATTCCCAGTGCCGACGGACTATTGAGAAGGAAGTTGAACCCTCCCAAATCCGACTTCACAAATTCGTAGGAGACGAAGAAGAAGAGTTTATTCTTCATCACCGGGCCGCCAAATGTGCCGCCGGTGATCAGGTTCTGGGTATACAACTCGCCGCTGCCTCTGAGGTTATCAATGAAGTTATTCGCCTGCGTCAGATGGTCGCGGAAGTAGCCATAGGCGCTCCCATGAAATTGATTGGTGCCGCTCTTGGTGACGATGTTCACCGAACTCCCCACCGTAAACCCAAACTCCGCCGCGAACGCACTGCGGTTGACCTGGAACTCTTGAATGGCGTCTACGGGTATGGACGCCACGCGGTACTGTCCCGAACCGTACTCATTCTCGCCGCCGTCAATTGTCGACAGGTTATTGCGCCCGTTGCTGCCGCCGATTGAAAAGCCGGTCGTTGCAAAGCCGGTGAACCCCGGTTGTTGCGAGCGCGTCGCCTCCGAGTTGCTCACCCCCGGCAGCGTGAAAACCGCCGCCGTCATGCTGCGGTTGATATTCGGCAAGTTCTCGACCTGCACCTTGTTGATAGTGTTTGCCTGCTGGGTTTGTTCGACCTGGATCAACGGCGCTTCCGCCGTGACATCGACGACGGTAGTAATCGCGCCAATGCGGAGATTGACGTCGTAAACCAGACTCTGACCGACGGTCAACTGGATGTCCTGGGCAACGACTTTCGCAAACCCCTGGGCTTCGACTTGCACCTCATAGGTTCCCGGCTGTAGAAGCGGGATCTGGTAGGTGCCGTCAGCGCCCGTATTGGCGATCTTACGCAATCCCCTTTCGCTGCTGATGGCGATGACAGAGGCTCCCAAAACCGCCGCGCCATTCTGGTCGGTGACCGTGCCCTTGAGAGTCGCGGTCGCAACGTCAACCTGCCCGGCTACCGGCAAGGCCGAGACCAAAGTGACGAATAGAACGAGTAAACTGAAGCTCTTTTTGTGCATGCTAACTCCTCCTTATGGTGAGATCCTGAATGAGCGGAAAGATGCCGGAAGATGAAGGCCCCCTGACAGCCGAACGGCAGTTGGCGAAAGCTCACGCGGCTGCAAGAACGTGTGCTTCGCCGGCCCCTGCGGGCGATCAATGAGCCGAGCAGAAGGGTACTGCCTGACGCACCAAAGCGCCCCGTAGACAGGCAGAGATTGGCTATGAATTAGGTATCCCCGATGACGTGAGCGACTGACCATATCGTCCTCTAGCTGAAACCAATATCGTTCACCATTGCTAGAGCTGATCGTGCCCTGCGCTCGGCCCGTCACAGGTTCTGACGGGCAGCGCGAAAACCCGCTACACCGACGGCCCCACTCTAAAGAAGATTGCGGAAAGATTGTCTGATCGAGGTAAAAGTGCTTAGATCCTCATCCGGTCTGATCCTTGACCGACCGGACGGTCGGATAGTATCGCAATTGCCCATCCTTGTCAATTAGTTATATTACTTCCTAACCGACCGGTCGGTCAGACGCTTTCGATGATCACCATTGAAGGACGGCGGATGGCGGATTAGCCGACTGGTGATTTCCGCGCGTCAAGCGGCTCACAACCGGCGATCTCGATGCCGAGGGTTTGCGCGGCATCCCGGTTTTAGGTTCAAGAAGGGGACGGGCGGCTGACCGGGACGAGGGGAAGGGCAGGGGAGCGCGCCATTGCCGTGGATGATCTCATTGGCGGGCGCGGCGCGGCGGCACACGCAGCAGGCCGCCGAGGGCGATCTTGGTCACCTCTTCGGATACTTGTTCCGGCGTCAGCCGGCCCGCCGGGCTATACCAGCGGGAGAGCCACAGGATCATGCCGACCAGGCTGAATGCCGCTGCCGTGACATCTACCTCCGTCAACTTGCCGTCCTCCTGTAGCTGCTTGAGCGTATCGCGTATGAAGTCTACGTAAGCGCGCTTTCGCAGGTTGATCTTCCGTCGTTGCGCGGGAGTGAGGCCGGCGACTTCGTCGACCACGACGGTAACCGGATTGTTGCCTTGCGGGGTGCTGCGGCTGGTGATCAGTTGTGCGTGGCTGGTAATAATCGTTCGTAAGCGCTGCTCCGCATCGGTGATGGCACGCGCCGGGACAATGACTTCCTCTTCAAGCGCATCCAGTCCGAAGTTCATGATCTGGAAGAGCAGATTTCTTTTTCCGGAGATATGATGGTAGAGGCCCGCTTTCGTGATCCCGACGGCTTCGGCGATCTCGTTCATCGAAGTCGCATCATAGCCCTTCTCGCAAATGACCTGAGCGGCGGCGCGGTAGATTTCAGCCAAACGATCCGGCTCGCTCGATGCGGACCGGCTAAACGGATTTTTTATTGGTCTCATAGCTAACCAGGCTCACGCGCTGCCAGAATAACAAATCTGGTCGTTTGACTTCAACGATGCTCGATAGAATTGGCGGCCTGCTGATCGCCCTCATTGACCATAGGTCAGCGGTTAAAAATCAGGCGGCGTTGGCGGCGACCGACGTGGAGCGAGAAGGCTGGCAGCCAGCAATGCGGTCTCGCTTGCTGAGCATTCCTGAGAAAGACCGTCGAAGGCGGAATGCATTACGTGATTTATATTTTCACCGGCTGATCGGCGTCGAGCTTGAAGAAATCGCGTATGCGCTGCAACAGCGCGTGTTGCGTATGCTGCATGCGCTGTTGCATGAGATCTTCGGTCAAGGCTCCGCGAATGGCTTCCAGTTCGACGCGGCGTTTGGCCAGCGTGTGCGAGATCTCTTCGACGCACTCCGGGCGGTCGCGCAGAATGTCGCGGAATGCCTCTTTATCGAGGCGGTAACATTTCACATCCGTCTGCGCGATGACCGTCGCAGTGCGCGGCTCGCCGGTCATCATGCCCATCTCGCCAAAGTAACTGCCAGCGCCGAGCATCGCGACCTTTTCGGTCTTGCCCTCTATCGTCACATGGACTTCGGCCTCGCCTTCGATGATCACATAAAGCCAGTGCGCCTCATCGCCCTGCCGGGTCATCGCTTCGCCGCTCACAAAGGGCGTGCTCTTGAGCCGCGCCGCCAGCCGGCGTTTCTCTTCGTCCGATAGCGGGTGAAAGAGTTCGACGTGGTCAATCGCTTCGAGGCGGCGGTTGATCTCTTCCCTGGTCTTGCGCTCGCGGCGCGAGTCACTCTCTTCGGTGACGAAGACCGACTGCGCAGGAATCGACAAAGGAATGTCGGCGCGGCGCAGCGCCGAGTAGATGCGCCCACGGACGATGGAATCGGTCGGGTCGGTGAGCGCCAGATCCGTCAGCCAGTAGCGTGCCGCATAGGTCGCATAACTGTCTTTGAAATCCGTGACCAGGCAATGCGGCAGCGGTTCGCCGGCGACGTTCGCAATGGCTTCGGCGCGCAAGGCTTTCTCGACCACGGCGATCACCTGCGTCGGCGCATAGCGATAATCGACGTTGAAATAAACCCACTGGCGATGTTGTCGCGGCTGCCCTGCGCGACGGCCAAGCACGACGACCTGCGACTTCATCAAGGCACCGTTGGGAATGACCACGGTGTCCCAGTTGCGCGTTTCGATGGAAGTCTGTCGCCAGCGAATCTCTTGCACACGCCCTTCGTGCTGATCGATGCGCAGCCAGTCGCCGACGCGAATCGTGCGCTCCATTTGCAAGGCGAGGCCGCCCATGACATTGCCGAGCGTGTCCTGAAGCGAGAAGCCGATGACCGCCGTGATCACCGCCGAAGTGGCGACGACGCCGGCGATGTCGACGCCGCTGTGCGAAAGCAATGTGATGATCGCTACAATGTACGCCAGGGCGACGAGCAGGTCGCGCAGGATGCGCGGCAGCGTCAGCCGCAGCGATTGCATGAACACGGAGAAGATCAGGACGCTGGCGAGATTGATCGTCGCAATGCTGACAATGAACAGCGAAACAAAGCGCAGGAAGCGAAAACCGAAGCTTTCAAGGCTCCCGCCAAAGTAGACGATGGCGCTGGCCGCGAGCAACCCGGCGAAAGAGAGCCCCAACAGCAGCACCGCCGCGCGAATGTCGCGGCGGTCGGCGGGCGCAAGAATGAACAGCACAACCGCCGCCGCGATAAAGCCGAGCACCAGCCAGTAGAGGCTGCCGTTTACGCCTGCCGACATTTGGACGATTTGCCAGAAATGCATTGCAAGGCGAATCCTATTGTGAGACGCGCAGAGGCGCAAGGGGAAATGATGAATGATCAATGAAACCGCCGGCTGCGGGCTCCGGCAGGCATCGTTCTGCATTCTGCATTCATTGTTTCTGAGGCTTGCCGGTTGTGACGCCCGTCACCGCCAACAACGCCCCATCTTTATAAACATTTTATGAACCTTTTATACCACTCTTATGCGCGCCGGCTTAGCATGAGAATGGTCGCTCGGCAGACGCGCGCGGCGCAGAGGCGACGGGAGGAATCCCATGTCGAATGAAATATTCGGAATTTACAGCATCTTTTTCCTGACTTTGGTTTTGCTGCTGTTCCGTCATGGCTTGATGCTCATCGGCAGACGCGGGCAAAAATTGCACGGCGTTTACGTTGTCAGGCTCAACCGAGACGGACGCAAGCCTGATCCTGATCCTGAACCGCATAGCGAAGGCGTCTTCACCCTCGCCGGAGAATTGCCACAAGGAGACCAAGACGCAAAGCAACACCAGGGATATGGTGATTCTTCGTGCCTTGGTGCCCTTGCGGCAAAGGCTAAACTCACAGGCGTTTTGTAAAACATAATACAAATCTGAAGGCGGGTTGATTTTCCGCGCAACCGGCAAACGCGATGAACGGTCAGCCGATAGGTTTGCGACAAAAGGCGATGTCGCTGCTCACCAAACAAGAGCAGGCGAGGCGCGCACGGCTGCGCCTGTACATCGGCGCGGCTCCCGGCGTCGGCAAGACTTATCAAATGCTCGAAGAGGCCCACCTGCTCAAGCACCAGGGCGCAGACATTGTTAGCGGCTGCATCGAGCCGCACGGTCGTGCAGACACCGAAGCGCTGGTCGGCGACCTCGAACAGGTGCCGTTAAAGATCATCGACTATCGCGACATACAACTCAAAGAGATGGACATTGACGCCATCATCGCCCGCCATCCGCAACTGGTAATCATCGACGAACTGGCGCACAGCAACGTTCCCGGCTCGCGGCATCATAAACGCTACGAAGATGTGCTTGAGATTCTCGACACCGGCATCTCGGTCATCACCGCCGTCAATGTCCAGCACATTGAATCCTTGAACGACGCCATCGCCCGGATCACCGGCGTGCGCGTGCGCGAGACAATTCCCGATTACTTCCTGCGCCGCGCCGATGAAGTCGTGAACGTCGATGTCTCGGTTGATACGCTACGCACGCGGCTGCGTCAGGGAAAGATTTATAACGTCGAGAAGATTGAGCAAGCGCTGGCGAATTTCTTTCGCAAAGGCAATCTGTCGGCGCTGCGCGAACTGGCCTTGCGACAATTGGCCGAAGACCAGGCCGCCAAAGCGCACGATTACCGTGAACGCGAAGGGCTGGAGCAGGCGGCGATTCCTGAGCGCGTGATGGTCTGCATGTCCTCGAATGACAGCGTCAGCAAACTCCTGCGCGCCGGCTCGCGCATGGCCGGTCGGCTGGCTACCGACTGGTACGCGGTCTACGTCGAAACGCCGCGCGAAGAGATGCGGCGCATCCGGCTCGAAGATCAAGCGGCGCTGGTCGAAAACATCCGCCTCGCCGAAGAACTCGGCGCTAGTGTGGTGAAGCTGAAGAATCGTCGCGTCGCCGATGCGCTCATCGAATTCGCTCGCCGCGAAGGCATCACGCACGTCGTCTTCGGCCAGTCGGCGCGCTCGCGCTGGGACATACTCTTGCGCGGCTCGATCATCAATCGCTTTCTCAACGAAGTGCGCGACGCGACGGTGCAGGTCGTGCCACTGAACAGCGAAAAAGCGCGAACGCGATGAACCGGGAATGCGGTGCTTGCGCAGAGATGTACAGAGGCCGCAGACCAGCAAGCCCTGAAAGGGCGAATTCAAGCGATTGCCTCGCGCGATACTCGCTCTTTCAGGGCTTGTGTAATTGTCGCTACTATTGCCTGTCGAACCGGCTTATGTATTCAACTTTACTTTTTCATCGCCCGGCGTCAATGAAATCCACGGCAGGCTAGAAATGTCGAGAATACCCCACCAGGATGGTGTAGTCGGCGAAAGCCGCATCGCCATGTCCGTTAACCAGAAGATCCGAATAACTGCGCGTGCGGTTCCTGATGAAGGGGACGGGGACGTTGAACGTCCAGCGGTTTTTGCCTTTGGTGTAAATGAAACCGGGATCGACCGAGATAATGTAGCCGGGCCGCCGGAAGCCCTGGCTATCGCCGATCAAATCCTTGGACGGCACGCCTTCGCCGCGAATCCCTAAGCTCCAGACGAGGGTGTTCAGTTTGGGGAAGGGCAAAACCGCCCCGCCACGATAAGCATATTGATCAGCGACCGACATAATGGCTTCCGAAGGACGGCTGCGTCCGGTCTTCACGCCATTGGTGTTGCGCGGATTGGATAAGTAAGAGCCGGAAGCATAGAGGGTGACGCGCTTGACGGCCTTGTAAGCCTGGAAGTCCGCCACCATGCCAAAGCCGCCGTCACCCAGTTGAATGGATTGATCGACCGCCCGCGTCACCGTCACCCCTGATGCAGAGGTGGTGGTATTGGTGACATCATAAGCGCCGGTCGGCAACTTGATACCGAAGCCGACGGCGATATTCTGCCGCGCCTCGCTGGGATTGCGGAACAGCCAGGTGCGCCCCACCAGGGTGACATCGCCGAGGCCATAAGCGTGAGTTCGATTATCCGGCGTGCTCTGACCGTAGCGTTGAGAAAAGTAGATGGGTGCGTTGAAGGAGAGGCTGAATCGCGGATTCACCTCATAGGTTGCCGACACGCCGATGATGTGGACGATGTTGTTGACTTCGCTGCGCTGGGTGGCGCGTTGAACTTGTTCGACATCGCCGACGAAATGGCGATGCGAGTGGAAATAGCGATAGTCGATGTCGATCTGGAACCGACGCGGGCTCAGCCAGGATTCTCCCGCCGAACTGCCGGATGCCCAGACACTGTTGCCGGCGTGCGAGTCTGTAACGCACACCGCTTCACGCGAAGCCACACATCCCTGCGCCAGGGCGTTTGGGCTGGGGAGCAGCAGCCATACGAGTGTGGCCAGGCCAGCAAATAGGAACCGTCCTCCCAGAGAGCGAAATGGGTTTAGCATGCATTTACCTCCACTTTCATGTTGTTTGCCTGTATGTTCAGGTTGTTGTGATGCGCATTACAGCAGATGGTCTAAGAGCTTGCCGATGTAGCGCCAAGGGTTGAGCTTGTGCCATGAGGCGCAACCTGACCAATTGACGCTACCGGCAACTGTAAACTGCCTTCAACGAGGCCAATATAAAAAACGCCCGCGAAACTCTTTTTGCAGAGACTCGCGGCGCACCTATCCTGAATCGATTGTTCAAGAATGTAAGAAATCAACTTTCGAGACCACCAGATGAGAGCTACAATCCCCGCCTATCGATGACCGCGCAGAGGATAGCTCAAGCCCGGCATTCTGTCATTAAACCAGGGGTGGGGTTTTGACTACCACTTTGGATATATGAATAAGTAGACCCGTCCGGACAAACGATGCCAGGTTATGAAAATAGTTGCGGCAGTCATCCGGCATATGATACTTATCGAAGGCTTGCCGCAAGGCGGCGATGCATCATGAAAGTTTCGCTCTTCATCACCTGCCTGGTTGATCAACTGTTTCCACAGGTCGGCGTTAGCATGGTCGAAGTGCTCAGGCGGCTGGGCGTCGAAGTCGACTTTCCCGAAGCGCAGACCTGCTGCGGCCAGCCGGCCTTCAACAGCGGCTACCGCGCTCAGGCTCGCGAACTCGCCGAACGCTTCATCAAGGTCTTTGATGAAAGCCAGTACATCGTTGCGCCTTCAGGCTCATGTACGAGCATGGTCAAGGTGTTTTATCCCGACCTCTTTGAAGACGATGGGGCGAGTCGCGAACGCGCCCAAAAGCTTGCCGCGCGCACCTTTGAGTTCAGCGAATTTCTCATCAACATCTTGAAAGTCGAAGACGTGGGCGCGAAATTTCACGGGCGTGTGGCGCTGCATCAATCCTGTCATCTGCTGCGCGAGTTGAATGTGCGAACCGAGCCGCTCAAATTGTTGCGTGCGGTGCGGGGCATCGAGTTGATCGAACTTGAGCGCGCCGATGCCTGTTGCGGCTTCGGCGGTCTGTTTGCGATCAAGTACGCGCAGATTTCCGGCGGCATTCTGCAAGAAAAAATTGATTGCATCAAACGTAGCGGCGCGGAGGTGATCGTCGCCAGCGACATGGGCTGTCTGATGCACATCGATGGCGGCTTGAGCCGTCAGCGCATCCCTGTGCGCACCCTGCACCTTGCCGAGTTGCTGGCGGGAAAATAGGATTCAGGATTCAGGGAAAACAACTGCGCCCGTTGGCATCAAGCATTGCAAAAATAAGATCATGCTTCAGGCAAGTTTTGAATGTTGCTTCCATCAGCCCTGAATCCTGAATCCTGTATTCATCGCTGCTCGATCTGTTTGAGCAGTTCGCGCACGGCTGCGTCAAGTTGCGAGTCGCGCCCCGTATAGCTTTCGCCGATGGGCCGCGTGACGGCAACGTCGACCGGGCGCGGCTTGAGTTCCATCAGCGTGCCGTCGCTCGCCGTGATTTTGATGCCCGGTATGCGCAGGCTGGAGCCATCTATCAAGCCGACGTTTGAGGTGTAGATGATCCATCCGGCGGTCGGCTCGCCCACCACCTTGCCGAGCTTCAACGTGCGGTAGCCTTCCGTAAAATCCTCGGCGTCCGATAGCGAATGTTGATTGGTCACGAGAATGGTCGGCGCTTCCAGGGCGCGCTGACCGAGCACCGTGCGCGCCGGCGTGACCGACCGACCGCGCGGCGTCATCATCAAATAAGGCCGCCGGGCGAATATATCAAGCGCATAAGCATTGACGAAGCCGCCGTTGTTGTTGCGCACGTCAATCACCACGCCTTCACGAGAATGATTCTCAACGTCAAGATCAACGTAAAGCTGCGCCAGCGACCCCTGCCCCATATCAACCATGTGAACATAGCCCAATCGCCCGTGACTGACTCGTGCGACATAGGCTCGCCGCTCTTCGACCCAGTTGCGATAGAGCAAGCCTTTCTCTGTAGCTAGTGTTACAGGGCGCACGGCGACTTCGCGGCGACTGGCACCATCGGCTGAGGCGGCAATCGTCAGGGCGACGCGGCGATTGGCCTTCGAGTTCAACAACTCATCGAGGTTGGTGCGCGCTCCGGTCGGCGTACCGTCTACGGCAAACAGGTACTCGCCCGGCTTGATGCCGGCGAGCGCGGTGGGACTGAGCGGCAAGACGCTGGTGATGCGCAGGCGTCCGCTGGTTTCATATTCGCTGCGGTCAAAGCTCAAGCCGATGCGCCCGCTGGGGGTAACTTGCGCGCCCGTGAATGGCCCGGAGACGCCCGAATGCGACGCATTCAACTCGCCGACCATGAGGTTCATCAAACGGCGCATCTCCTCAGGCGTGCGTGCGCCGGCAATGCGCGGCTCGTATTCGACGCGCACCGCTTCCCAGTCAATGCTGTGAAAATTAGCGTCATAAAAATTGTCGCGCAGATAAGTCCACGCCTGCCGGAAGGCTTCCATCTTCTCGCGCCCAAAGTCGACATCCATCTCGGCGGTGACCGCCAGCGCACGCGTCTGCCGCGATTCCAGAGTGACGACGTTGATGCGCCCTTGCTCGATGTAGAAGACTTCCTTGCCATCAGGCGTGAACTGCGCGCTGCGTTTGAAGCCGGCGGTCGAGGTCAATTGGCGGGCGACCGCTGGCTCTTTAGAAAGTTCATCGAGCGAAAAAGTGTAGAGATTCTGCTGCCCTGCGGCAGCGGCAATCACTAGCAGCGTCTTGCCGTCGGGGCTGATGACTTCGTAGTCCACGTCGACGCCGATGGGCAGCAGCGCCAATCGCTGGCGAATGTCGTCAAAGACGATTTCAACCGGCTTCGACGGCTTCGGTGCGTCTGTAACTGAGGCTACAGATGCTTCGCGCGGTGGTTCAGGGTTGGCGGGGCGGGCCTCCTGCGGCGTGCGTGCGGGCGAGCGCGGCGCTTCTTCTTTGAAGAGGTCGCGGAACAGATCTTCGCGGAAGCGCGGCGTGCGCGGCACGAGATCAACGCGCGCCACGCGAAATTCTTCGGTGCGCTGCCCGGTATCGAAGAGCAGGAACGCGCCGTCGGGACTCCACGACACGGTGCCGCCCTGAGAGTTCGCCAGAAAGCTCACGGGCCGCGCTTCGCCGCCGGCTGCCGAGACAATCTGCACGTTACGAAAGAGTTTGCCGCTCACGGTCAAAAACGCCAGCCAGCGCGAGTCGGGCGACCAGGTCACAGGGCGCTCTGAAATAAACGGCTGGTGCTCGAAACTGGCGGTCGCCACCGCGCGCTCTTCCTTTGATTGCGCGTCGAGGATGCGCAACTCGCGGGCGTCGCGCACAAAGGCGATGAGTTTGCCGTCAGGCGAAAAGCGCGGCGTCGTGTCGGCTGCCGCCGTGCGGGTCAATTGCGCCTCGGTGTTGGTGGTGAAGTCGTAGAGGAAAAGGTGCGGCGCGCCGTCACGGTTCGAAACATAAACCAGGCGGCGGCTGTCGGGTGCCCAGTTCAGTTGCGATTCGGCGGCCACTGTATTGGTGACGCGCGCCGCGTCGCCACCATCTTTGGCGGCGGCGGCAAAGATTTCACCGTGCGTGATGAAAGCTACTTTCTTGCCGTCAGGCGAAAGCTGCATCTCCTGAATCTGGCTGGTCAATGTCAACCGCTCCGTCGCCGGCCCTGCGGGCAAACCGCGTCGCGTGATTTTGATCTCACTCGCCTGAAGGCTAGCGGTATCGAATTTCCAGATCGCGAAGTTGCGTTCAAAGACGATGGTGCGCCCGTCGTAAGAGATGTTCGGCCAGAGGACGCGTCCGTCGGTAAAGCGGGTGAGCGGTTTGGCTTGCCCGCCCGTCGCGCGGCTCCAGAGGTTCTGCGCGCCGTTATGGTCGGAAACGTAATAAATCGTCCGCCCGTCGCCGCTCCACATTGGCCACATATTCTTGCCGCCGCTGTCGCTGAATTGCTCATAGGTGGGCGGCGAGGTGTCGCGCATCAACCAGATTTCGCATTCATCGAGATGCGAATGGCCCTTGCGCCACCACTGCGTCGAACTGATGCCGCGCGCCGTGAAGGCCAGCGCGTTGCCATCGGGCGACGGTGCCGCCCAGTACTCGTTTGCGTAGCGGTCGGCGCTCACCTGCATGGGCGTGCCGCCTTCAACGCTGACGCGATAGATGTCATTCATGCCGGCGATGTCGTGGCCCGTCGAAGAGAAGTAGAGCCATCGCCCGTCGCGCGACCAGGCATCGAGTTGATCGAGCGCCTCGTCGAAGGTCAAGCGCCGCAATTCACCTGTGTCGAGTGTCAGTAGGTAAATGTCGCCGTTGCCGGTGCGCGTTGAGACAAAGGCGAGTTTTTTGCCGTCAGGCGAATAGAGCGGGCGCGATTCCATCGCCGCGTGCGACACGAGCAGGCGCGCCTCACCGCCGCCCGTGGGTGCCGTCCAGATGTCGCCGCCGGAAACGAAAGCGATCTCCGAGCGATCAGGCGACACCGCCGGCTCGCTGAAGTAAGGCAGCGCTTCGCGCGCCGATCCTTGCGCGCCTGACGATTCCGTGGCCAGGACGGGTGCGCCGTTTGCGAGCCCCAGCAACAGGCCTAAGATGAGGGTGATTGACATTCTCATATGCACCATGAACCTCCGTAATGAACAACACAAATCGCAAAGGTCACAGCAACGCGGTGTAGTGGCGCGCTGTTGGACATGGAACGTAACCGCCGCTGATCTCCTCAAGTTTACGGTCATCGAATCCACCGACCTTCATCAGCCCTCTATGAGTGAAGCGATTGTCGGGATCGGTGCGCATAGATTGAAGCAGATGCGTCAGCCTGTCAGCAACATCGTGGCGCAGCAGTTTGAGCGCGAAAACTCGGCGGGCGACGGCGATGAGCCGCACATCTTTGATCAGCTTGAAAATGGCGATGCGGACAATGGCGCGGTCACGCGCCCGTCGCGCGGCCTGATGAGCAAGCGCGTGGTCGTGTGTGCCTGGCACCGTCATACGGTTTCATCCTCACATCGAGTCATTATTATTGGCGCGAAAGCCGCGTATAGCAGCGATGGAAAAGAGTAAATACTTTGTCGGAACCGTTGGCAAGGGCGCGGCTGCAAAACTTGACAAGCTTATAATGGCGACGGTAAATTAATTAGCAATGCTGGGAGGTCGTTCAACGGTAGGACAGCAGACTCTGACTCTGCTTATCGGGGTTCGAATCCCTGCCTCCCAGCCAATTCTTTTCAATCATTTACAGACTTAGATAATTGAATAGAAGAAGGCTGGTGTGCCAATGGTGTGCCAGAATTATTGTAAAGCAGATTTTCTAATTTCTCAGATGCCGCTTTCTGCATAGAAGGCAGAACGTGAGAATAAGTATCCAGCGTCATAACAACGCTCGAATGCCCTAGCCGCTCGCTGACTACTTTGGGGTTTTCCTCAGCAACAAGTAGGAGTGTCGCGCATGTATGCCGCAGGTCATAGAGCCTTATTGATTCCGGTAACTCAGCCTGTTTGAGTATCGGCTTGAAGTGCCGCATGATCAGGTTATGCTGCATTAGCGGCTTTCCTTCCTGGCTGGCAAATACCAGATCGAGGTTCTGATACTTAGGCCCAGCCTTTAAGCGTTCTTCTGCCTGCCTTCTTTTGTGTTCCTTCAAAAGCAGTACAAGAGAAGCAGGTAAAGGGATGCTGCGCCGACTACGGCTCGTCTTAGGTTCACCAAAGTACCAAGAGCCATCACGCTTCCAAGTGAGCGTGCGTTGAACTGTCACCATTCCCGTTTCAAAGTTAGTATCTTTCCACTGCAATCCAAGATACTCGCTAGGGCGCATACCTGTCACAATTGCCACATTGAACAGGACTCCATAACGATCTGTTGCAGCGGCGGCTAAAAACTTCGCGGCTTGTTCTGGTGTCAATGCCTGCATCTCTTTGCGCTCGGCCTTAGGCAAGTCAACCAATTCTGCGGGGTTCAGCGCGAGCATTGACCATTTAACAGCTTGTTTGAAAGCCGAATTTAGAACTGCGTGCGTGTAGCGCACAACACGAGCAGACAGCCCACGCTGTTGCATACTAGAGTAAAGTGCCTGAACATTCATCGTTCTTACACTCGATAGCTTTAAGCTGCCGATGGCGGGCCGCACATAGCGGTTCAAAATATCTGTGTATTGCTCAAACGTGTTCGGCGCAATTCTAGGTTGAGCAGCAACTTTAAGCCATTCATCAAGATACTCACTTACAGTAGTCACAGAAGGCTTTACAAAAGTGCCTAAGTCAATCTCCCGCAATTTCTTGCGGAGATATATTTGGGCATCCTTTTGTTTACCATTGATGAGTTTGCTGAAGTACTCCCGCTTACCAGTTTGCGGATCACGACCAAGAAAGATTCGGACAAGGTGTTTGCCGTCGTCTTTTGGAATGATCTGTCCAACTGCTCTAGGCTTCTTTTTGCCTTTACTTGGTTCTTCCATGCTTATTCTCCTTTCTCTTTTTGCTTTGTGTGTCTCTCATGAGTAAGTCGCCGGGTTGACAGTCAAGGGCTTCACAGATGCGGTCTAGTGCATCTATGTTCAATCTGCCAACCTCGCCTCTGCTCAGATTCCAAACGGTTGCATATCGAACACTCGACTGCTTTGCGAGCCAGTAAAGAGTCCGGCCTTTTTCTTTAAGCAATTCGTTCAATCGAATTGTAATCATGTTATATATATATACCACATAAGTATATATACGTCAATAGTATATAAAGATTTAAGAATACGATTGCCATAAGAGCTAGAAGGCTGCACCGTGCTTGATACAGCCTTCTCCCAGAAAATCAACACTCACTTAACAATGGATCGCCCTTGCCTGTCTGCCCTGCCTTCAAGATTCGATCAGCCGCACCGAATATCTTCATCGCTGACTTTTCCGGTATCACATCACCCTTTAGCCACGATTGAATATATCCTCTAGCATATTCGCTTCCAGGTAGCTCTAGCGATTCACATAGAAGCATCGCTACTGCCTCTGCTTCGGCTTCTCTGAGGCTTCTAGGTGTGCGCTCAGAGTCCGTAAAAGAGCTTTCTGCGGTGTGGCCTAGCTCGACGTGGGCAAGCTCATGGAAAAGCGTTTTAAGGGGCATAGCGGCGACTGGCGAGATGGCTACTTGTCTTTTTTGAGCATAACCTTGAACATTTCCATCAGTAGTGGTGAAGGGCATTTCTTCAATCTTGAGCGCGGCTAAGGCTCTATCTTTACTCCATTCTGGCATCTCTGGCATTGCTATAGGCTCGCCATCGGTCTGCGATAGAACAAACCAATGCGGCTTCCAGACAAAATTTGTGATGATGGTTTTATCCTCTCCTTTTGCTTCATCCTTTAGCTTTTTGGTGAAGGGCATACATAGCCAGATAGCTTTTTCGCCCTTCTTCACCTGCCTATTCAATTTCTTCCAACCTGGATAGGTATTGATTGGCCCTGGCTCTAGCTGTCGCTGCTCACACTGGATTAGCGCGGCAACCTGATTGCTCAAGCTATACCCATGAAAAGCAGAATAAGCCTTTAGAATCAATCCTGGCTGGCTTACTGCCTGCTGTAGTAACTCTGTCCATTTCGTTTGATTGTCCATAAATCCTCCATCAATAAAAAAAGAAGGGGGATAGACCTTCAACCTATCCCCTTGCTTGATTAGCTGGCGTAGAGCATCAGGTAATAGGCTCTATCAAAGTCATAGGCGGGATGGTTGCGAACATTCTTTAGATTGAATGCCCACGCCCTGGTTTCAGCACTACGCCTGCCGAATTCTCGAAAGTCACCTTGCCTGCTGTGATATTCGACATGGCACTTTTCATGGGCTGGTTCTACCTGTGTGCCGCCTTCAGATTTATAAACAGGATGATGGAGGTTTATAGGCTGATTCTGTGTTATCTCAGCCTTGCAGAAGTAGCAGATTAGAGGCTCATTTTCAGCAGTAGCAAAAGCCTCTAATAGTTCTTGCTCATGTTCTTGTTGTAGATAACCTGCATAGGTTTGCTGACCTATAAGGCTCTTGATGTCGCTTGCTTCGTGGGTGTATCCTTGCATTGTCTATTCCTTTCTTTGCGGTTAGGTGTGGACAACTCAAAAGGCTAGAGGTTGCACCCTCTGGCCTTTCGTCTTTTTAGCGTTCAAATAATCAACTACAAGCAAGATATTATCATACTTCCTAAATATGTCAAGCATAAAACTATATCAGCTTATAAAATTTATTAAGCTCATCGTAGACAGCAAGTATTAAGTTTGATATGCTATGCAGTAGAGGAGTGCAATATGATTACGTTTAGACTTGATGATGTGCTTAAAGAAAAGGGCCGCAGTGCTTACTGGCTATCTCAAGAAACAGGCATACTTCAAAATAGACTGTCTGTAATGAAGCGCAAATCAAAGGGTATTCAATGGGATACTCTGGAAAAGATTTGTATAGCACTGGAATGCTCCCCAGGTGATCTAATCGTGATGGTCGAAGATAAGAAAAAAACAAAAGGCAAAGGCTGAGTTATGGCGATCTGTGAAGTTTGCAACCGCGAAATGCTGACCGCTGACAGTTGCTCAGAGCGTCAAGGACATATTCCCTACGGTATGGAAACTGTTTGGGCTAAATATAATATCCGCACACTTCCAGACCGTTGCGACGATTGCAACGTCAGGCTTGGATCATTCCATCATGTAGACTGCGACGTTGAAGAATGCGCTTACTGTCATGAGCAACTTCTAAGTTGTAAATGCTCAGTCAATTGAAAGGCTAAAGGACAGGCTTTAATTGTCTGAGGGGTCGAAAAGTTAGCTCAATAGCTGGATAGGGTAGAGAAAGTTTTAGTTTTGTTTTTTTGGCAACGTATTTTTTATGGGATTAGTTCTATTTGGTTCGCTGTATTATGAAGAGAGTAACTTGCCAATATGCTATTTAATATCCTACAAAGATTTATCCTCAAGTTTCTTCGAGTCCTTCCAGAGCAGTCTCTTCAAAATCACCGAAATTCGATACCTGCCCCAGTTTATCTATCTCTTGAGTAATCACTCTCCTTTCCAACTCTTGGCTGAGAGCTTGTGCTCGTTTATGAAAAAACTGTTCGTAATCATCATTCCATATTCCAAACTCATCTAATTCTATTAAATGTGTCCTCATTGTTTTATGTATCTGTCTGTTCTCTCTGGCAAACTCGTTCATGTAGACAGATGGAGCTTTGTCTCTAATTTTATTTTTATTTAAGAAATCATCAACGATTGTAATATTAACAATATGATTCACCGAAAGATCGCCTTGCTTTTGATTAGCCATAAACCCTTTTGGGAAGAAGTGATGATAATTTTTGCTGTTAGCTTGTTTCAGCCAATCGTTATTGATGCGGACAATTGAATCATCGTTGAACGATTTCGGCTCACAATACGCCATAATACAAAGTAGTGCTTTAATATAGCTCCTGCCTACATTGAAGCCTCCGTTCTCAATTATGAATTCTGCGGTGGTATCTACAGGGTAATCATATGTCGGTAGTTCATTCTGTAATATTTGCTCAATCTTCTTTATGTCTTGAGCTAATCTTGTCACCTGAGAGTGAGAATACCTTCCTCCAATAGATGTACGCCAAAAGAAATCGTCCAAATACTTCCTCATTTCCCCCGTTGGCTTCTCTTTGTGAAAGAAAAAGAAATATGCAAAGGGAACAATAAGCCCATTGTATGGCAAGAGCTTTGATACCGGTATCCGGTAATAATTGCGAAAGTAATCTACGGCCAGTTCGATTGCTTCTGTGGCATCCGGCCATGTATCTATAAAATCGTCTTTATTCAAATGGAGAATATCTTTCTTAGAACATTCTCCTGCTGTTGTGAGAAGAATAGAAATAAATTGAAGCACTGTTGCCTCTGAAATTGTTTCATAGCCCACTTCTCCTAACCTGTCGTTCAAAGCACCATATTCTTCTGCTAAGTCGAAGTTCCTTTCATCATCAAATGTTTTGGCAACCATTATCTCAAAAACAGAAAGAGGCTTACCTTCGACATTGATTCTTGTGAATATCTCCGTCGCAACATCCAAAGAAGCTTCTTTTATTAGGATTACTGAAAACAAGTATGTGTCAAATCTACTCTTATATAATTGTATTCTCTCATGGTATTCCTCTGGAAAGCTTGCCAAGAACCTTAAATGAGCATTTAAGAGGTCAACGACCTTTACGAATTCAAATTCATCTTTCTCAGAGGCATCAATAATAACAATGTCATCTTCTTCAGACGCAGTTAAATCAATATAAAGATCAGAAAAATCTACAGGTTTGTTATCTCGATCAACTTTAAGCCCTTTTAGGCTTGCAAAAAGGCTGGCAATTCTTTGTTGTCCATCTAATACATACTGAATGAAATCCCCAGAGGGTGTGGGGGGTAAATTTGCTCCTCCGATATTCCTGATTGATCTTAAAGACTCCCTTGTTTTCCAAAATATAAATGTGCCGATAGGATAGCCCTTGAGGATACTATCAAGGAGCTTTGCCGATTTTTCTTTAGTCCAAACAAAGTCTCGCTGAAACTGAGGGATTTTTATTAATCCTCTTTCGATGTCATTGATAAGGGCTGAAAATGACAAAGGTTGCGGCTCAGGCTGGTTCACTTTACTCTACCCTCCTATAATGAATGTTGAAATGTAACTTTAGGCTTGGGAGCAAAGAATATCCAAACCAAAGACAGGCCACAATCTATTCCTAGACACTACAGAAGTCAATCTTGAATCAGTCCGATTTATCGAGCCGTCAGGCTGCGTTGAAATCATTCCATGTAGCATCAAACATTCAAGTTTAGCTTTATAACTTGTGTCCGCCTCTTTAGCACTTTGTTAATGCTTTCTGCGAGTTCACTTAAAGCTGAATGATATTGTTCTGGAAATCGCTCTCCCATATTACCTTCAGCATATAACATGTAAAGCATATTCAGCTTTCTGAAACCTTCGATAATTCTGTAGTCGAGAAGGATTTGCGATTTGTCTATTTCGGCACGGAACTGCTCAAGTAAAGATTCTGCTTCAACGTAGTGATCTTCTCTCCACTTTTTATACCCGATATGAAGGCTTTTATGGACTAGAATTTTAATTTCGATGAAAACTGCCCAAACCTTATTAATTGTTTCAAGTCGCTGCTCAAATACCTTATTGCTTACAAAAGTAGTTCGAGAAATTATCTGTCCTATTACAGCCCCCAACAATGCACTGATGAAAGCGAGTAAGGCAGGTAAAAATCTAATTAAGAGATTCGATTCTTGTTCCATAATTAGCAATTCAATGGTTTAAGTAACAGCCCTATCTTAATTAGATTCATGCCAAAGCAATCTGCCGATAGATGCTTCTATCTATATACAGATACTTTTCACTATCTGTATATAGATATTTTCGAGAATTTCTACTTCCTTCCTTTCAGGCCGATGGCCCGCCATTGTATCTCAAACAACCTTGCTGTCAGTCTTCACTACGATCTTGAAAGCGAGCTAATACTTGATGATGCATTGAACAGAGCTAATCCTTCTTCAAATCCAAGCTTTTTAGAATTGCTTTAATCTTTGCGGGCTTCTGTTTTATCAAGAGTTGCACAAGAGTTATAAGGTCTGAGTTATCCACCAGCTTTTGCATTATGAAAACGAGCGTCGAAGCACTTATAGATTCCCTCTCAATTAACGCGCCACCTGCTGCTGCAAAAATCTCTCTTTCATCTACACCTAACCCTTTAGCCAGGGCTTTGAGTTTTGGAATAGAAGGCTTCTTGGTGCGCCCGTTGAGAATCTTTGAAATGTAGGAGTCAGTAATTCCACCTTCACTACGTTTTTCAATCTCTTTGCCGGTTAGACCTTTCTCCTGCATTTTCTGTTTCAAATAGTCTTGAAGACTCATGCGCTCCCTTGTGTGGAAGCGGCAATTTTGTGTTTGACAATACTGACGAACTTAATTATTATTTTGCCGTTCCACTATTGGAAATTTCACTTGCCTTTGGTGGAATTGCGGTTTAGCGGCTTCAATTCCACCAAAGCTCTTTTTGTATCATAGGGAATGGATAGGCTCAAGGAAACGTGTGTCAAGATTACCAAAATACTGGCATTATGCGGCTGAATGAGAGGCTGAACTTGATATGGCCTTTATGCCTTAAAGAAGAGGAGAAGTTCTAAAATTGACTCGGCGCAAAATCTGCTCAAGATATAATCCTGCTCCCAAAGTCCGATTCCCGCCTATGTAGCTTTCCATCGCATTTTTTATACTTTCAGTTACAACGCGACAGACAAATATTTAGTTGCCACAAGAGCAACCTTAGAGCTAAGTTTTTCTCAACTTTTAGGCTCTCAGTCTAAGCCACAACAGTATAGCTATCAGAGCGATTCCTAATTCCGCCGTAGTGTCACTAGGAGCGTCACCCGATGGTAAAGCCCTATTGGTGTTGTGACATTCGCCTGGATAATCTTCAATGCAGCCGGGTGTGCCGCAGTTGCAATCGTAGCGCCCACCTCCAACAAGTGTGTGCCCTGCAAAGCAGGGTAAGGACAAAACGGCAATGAGTGTTAGAACACCCAGTAATCTTTTCATAGGTTCCTCCTTAATACTTCACGCCGGATTCTATCAGCGCGTTCTCAGGCAGGCGTCTAACTTTAAGGAGTTAGGAGACAAGTTAGTTAGTGTCGCAGAATACGAGCAGGCTTTCCGTCGTTATGACAAAGTAAATGAGATAGCACAAATCTTAATCAATCTGCCTCTGAAAGAGCATCAAATAATTGGTCAATATTATCTGGGGTTGTGTAAGTACAGAAAAGGGATTGATTCAATAGACACTTTTGAGTACGTTGCAGAGAGGGCATCTACTAAATATCGTATCTTCGCTATGCACTCACTTGCGGCAATAGGAAGCCGCAGAGAGGATCATGATGCTGAACTCTCGTGGTTAGTACAATCGTTAAAGATTGCTCCATCAATCCAATCATTCCGAGGTATAGCTATTCTAAAAGCTATTGAAGGAAGCCATGAAGCAGCAGTTACGGATTTTGAAAGGTATTTACCTCTAACACGGTATGCTGAACCATTGGTTTACTATGATTTTCTCAACTCATATGCTGTTGAACTTGGCGAAGTAGGCCGCAAGGATGAAGCCAGAAACATCATGCGCGTAGTGCTTGCCTCACCCTTTGCTCAGGCTTATCCTGAGTGGCGCGAGACAGCACACGAGTTGAAATCATCTCGCCGGTCATTTGTGGCTGTGGGTGTGCCTCATTCCAATGTGCTGGTGATGCCAGAGCGCGAGCATGACGAACAAATCTCACTACAGCCAAAACCGGCACGAGTGTTAAACTTCTTGAGGTTGAAAAAGAAGATGGATAAGAAGAACAGGGATAAGCAGATTGAGAAATCGGTTGCGGCAATGAGTATGAAAGAGATGGGCTTTAAGCTGCTCGAACTCATCACCTCAAATCAAGCCGATGAGTATCAGATGCGGACTATTTTAATCTTTGTCATCAATCTGCTGTCAGCCCCGGTTAAGCCGCCCGACAAGCCATCAGCCTAGCCCTTACAGCTTGGTATGATCCTGTAAGATTAAGAATGCTCATTTACTCGCATAGGCTTATAAGCCATTCTCATACCCATGAACTTGAGCTATAATTGCTTCATGCCTGAGATGAATCTTGAAGCAAATTTCTGGAATGAATATGTTGACCAGATGCTCAATGTTGTCAACAAAGCTCTCCGGCCAGTCCTTCTTGATGCCCTGCTTAATGTGATCAAAAATACAAAAACTGCTTACCTTATTACCCAAGTACGAGCAGCCAAAATCAGGGGCTGCTCCCGCCAGACTATCCAGAGAGCAATCAAGCGCGGCGACCTGCCCGCCTACACGCCTCAAAGTATGGTCTTATGGGAAGATGTTATGAAACTCAAGATCAAGGGCAAGAAATAAGGCTTAGAGCATACCTGCTACCCTTCAACTCTTCTCTTCTACTTTTCAATGGAATCCAAGATTACTGACCAGGTTTGGACGCTGAAAAAATCGATCTCCTAGCAATCATCTAGAGGTTGCTATGCTGATCAATCCCAAAATGACTAAGCTGATCCAACTGACTATTGCAACTGAAAAACAAGTCATCTCGTAGATGTGCAGCTTCCCGTTAGGGTATAGGTTGCGGTATAGGCGGGAAATTTCTAATCCCTTGTCCCACCGTCTACCAAACCTGCTGAAGCTAGAGTAAAGATCAAGCTCTGGTTTTCTGCGATCAACTTCTTCTATGATCAACAGCCCGAATATATTTCCGGCCAGACCTCCGCTCACCATGAGACAGGCCGCAATGATCGCAATAATCGCTACTGCACTCATTTGCATCTCAGACTAGCACTAACCATTTCTACCAGCAATACAGGATAAGGATATTACCTGCTGCCTAAGCGAATGATGTTCTTTAAGAAGGTATCTAACTGACACCCTGCTATATCTAATGATAGAAGCTATGTTCCAGCCTGTAACTTTAGGCCAGAAAATGAGATTGAAAAATAGCTTTTAATAGACAGTTATTGCTGAATCTACAGATGTTTAGTAGAAAATCGCTGAAAAGTAATCATGAAGTATCTAGGAAGCAGGAAGGAACGAGACTTGCCCTAGTTATTTCATCTCACCTTGAGAACTCTCAGAGGACGCAAAACTCCCTATAGTCCAGCCAAGTATAATATTGCCTGAAAGCATATCTTTAAATTAGCTTGAAAATTTAATCTTAGGGCGGTCCATCTGGGCAATGTATACAAGAAGTACCGCAAGTTGCGACACAATCATTGAATTGCGCACAACAGATGTCACCAGGGAAGTTCAGAAGGCACTCGTTGTATTGGGTATTACAATTCCGCCAACAGAAATTGTTACAACCTCGTGCCTCAGATTTTCGCATAGGAGCGAAGATTAGCAAACCAACCATCGCCAGCAGGACAAGCAATCTAAATATTAGATGTCGCATGTGATACCTCCTCAATGCGATGTGTCAACTGGCAACAATGTAGTCTTAAATGCAAAAATTGTAAAGTGATTAATGTTCCTCTTGCCTGTCCGCCTCGCAACTGGCAACAAGCCAATAGGCATATGAAGGAGAGAATGATAATCATTGAGACGTGCGATGAGTAACTAGCGCGGCCTTTCCCCCAAACTTCTTTTAGGAAGATACTTATTGTGCCTGAGCTTCAGTCTGATCTCGCAATTATCATCGTAATCACCGAGTTGTCTTTCTCCAAAGTCAATGTTTTGGATTTCGACATCATAGTTTCTGCCAACCGCTTCAGTGATCGCTTTGGCAATAATATCTTCAAGTTCGACAGGCGAGAACTTCCGCAGGTTATTTTTCTTTTCTTCGCTCATAGATACCTTCACAAAGAGGATGCTGATAGGCCGCAGGAATCGCTACTGAATCATGTCCGTCACAGATTCCCAAGATATTGGCGCATCAACTCTTTCTAGTTTCAAGGAAACCACACACATATCTTCAGAGCCAGTAGGCTGCGAACCTCCTACCCGTAAAATATGGGTGTGTCGGCCAATTACCTGATAAGAAGTAGTTTTTGACTTCCCTTTAAAATTACCAGAAGCCATAGAATTCTCAGAAAAAGTCTCGCCAGGAACTGGTATATACGGCGGATTTTCAACCGAGAAAATCTCATCCCAGCCATCTTCGTCTTTTTCTTTCAAGCTTAAAATAAGTTTCATTTCTAGTTTCTCTCCCTTGCCCGCCATTCTACCCTAACAAACCATTATCAAGTAAGCGTGATTGACATTCCTCGAAGGCGTGTAGTAGATTGGCGCGCATATAAAGGCTCTAAGCAATCCTCGGAGGTACAAAAATGAGTGATCTGAAGCCCGCTACTGAACCAGAAGCTAGCCCCCAGTCTACAAAAGAAGACTTAGACCGCAGAAAAGTTGAACTTGAGATAAAAGACCTAGAGCGTCCTTTCTGGAAAAGGCCAGTTTATATCTTAGCTGCCCTGCCTACAATGTTGGCTGTGGTTACTCTTTCAGTTGGTTTATTCAATGGATACTTTAGTGCATCACTGACAAAGCTAGAAAACCAAAAACATGATGTCGAATCTCAAATCAAAGAGTTCGAGGCAAAACGTGACAAACTGAATTTAGAGAACGAACAACTAAAAACAGAGAAGCGGTTACTTGAAACAAGGATTACAGAGCTACAGCAGACAACTGAAGGACAAATCGTGACACTAGAAAAAAAGCGGGCAGAACTGGAAAGAAACAATAACGGCCTTTCGTTACAGAACGAAAAGTTAAAGAGTAAATTTGATCGCATGGAAAAAGACTTCGATAAGATTTATAGTTACACAACGTCACTCCTAATTGCTACTAACAGGTTAGGCGAAATAAATGCAAAATTTCGTCTAAATAACAAGGAAGTCGAAAAACCAAATAGTCAAGATGTTAATTCACCAATTAAATTATCGGAGGAGGTTATTACTCTAACATTCACCGACAGGGCGCAACTAACGCAGCTTTTTGAAGAACTACCTGACAACAGTGCGCTCAAGAGGAGAATTGCAGAATTAGCAGATATACTGAAACGCATGAAAAAAGAACAAAAGAAATAGTTGCCAATTTATCCACAGCACACCTTGAATGTAGTTTGCTATACTTAAACAGGAATCAGAAAATCTCATCCCTTCAAAAGATAAGCCTTGAACAAAACAAACTCGGCGCAGCTATTATGGAGTTGAATTGTAAGTGATGAAATTCTTTCTTCTTCAACTGGCTGTTTCTCTATGCCTTTATACTGTGGTGAGAGCCAGGATATAAAAGTAAAAAATAATAATAACTAATCCAAGTTGTGACCTATCAAGATAGGCAGCATTGAAAACAAAGGATTTAGCCAAAAGTGGCTAAGATAACAGCAAGCTCGTGCCACCTATTTTCAGTCGGTTACAGGCACAACTTCAAAGGTCACAACTTGGGTTAACTATATAAATCTACTTCCTATTCTTTATTTGGCCTCCGGTATATACCAGATTAGTGAGACAAAGGATATATCTATAACTATATCAATAACTTACTTGTCTCAGAAGTGCTGAGACTGTTGTGAGACAGTGAGAATGTCTCACTGTCTCAGTCGTGTCTCATTATCAATGAGACGGCTAACCTGTGGTGTATTAAGGCTTTACCTATTTTGTCTCATTATATGGCTACTAATTATCTGGGAATAGACACCTCCGCAGCCAATTCCCATCTCCCACCCTGCTCAACCAGGATTCCACGGTTCGCCAAGTCTTTCATATGCCTGTAAGCTGTTGCCCTTGCAACTCCAGCTTTGACGGCAGTATGAACAGCCGTTGCCCTATCTGCGAATTGACCACCAGCAGCGCGAAGCGCATCGTATGTAGTTCGCAGGACATCTGGTACATCAGGAACCACCTGCCAGAAAAAGCTCTGCGCATCCGACTCCTCTAACGCCACGGGCTCAATGTCCGCATCATCCTTCAAGAAAGCTCCCCAGTAGAGTACCTCGGCATGGCTTTCGATAACTCGCTCCTGGCAAACAATTGTGTCGGCGTGAGCCTTGATCGCCGTGCTGCCACGTGCGTCATCTGACCATATGCGCATGTTCTCCTTTAGGGAAATAGTTGAGTTAGAATTGTTGCCTCTCTTTCTCATGTGATGCGCAACAATCACCGCCGCATTCTTGAACATCTTGCGAAATGCAGACAAAAGTTGTTCGATGTTTGAATCATTCTCATCCTGAGCATGAACGCTTCGCATAGGGTCAAGAATATAAATGTCTGCTGGGTTACTTTTGACTAGGCTGCGCCAGAAACTTTCAGCCATCCTCTCTTCCCGTTTCTCCTCACGATTAGTTACCTTTACAGGTAGATGAGGGAAAGCCTCACCTGACTTAAGCATCTTCCTGATTTCAACAATCCGTAGATTCTCTTTTAACCTCCGCCGCTCGTCTTCGTTTAAACCCATTGCTGAACAGATTGCCTCGTAACGTCTCTTCAAGCTATGTGATTTGCTTTCGTAATCGAAGACGACGATTTTCAATGGCTGTTCAGCCAGAAAACGAAAGCCTAAGAAATCGCGCCCCAGGCTCGCGCAAATTGCAAATTGCAGAATTAGATTTGTCTTTCTATGCTTCTCCCTGCCGAGCCATACTACTAAGTCTCCTTCTGTAAGGAAGCCCTCATAGTAGACTCTTTCTGGCGGTAAGACTTGATCTGGATCAAATGTGAAAGGTGAAAGCAGGCTTTCTTGGCCTATCATGCCCTTGACTCCTTGCTAGTACTCTAAAGCTAGTGGATGCCAGAACCAGTCTCATCAATGAAGGCAGGAAGCTCATCAGGCTGATTCGGCTCGGTTTCTTGCCGTGCATCAAATTCTGGCGCTCCACAAAACTTGCAGGCTGAGACGTAGGCATCTGATCGCAATTCGCGGGCATAATCGCATTTTTCGCATAGCCAGATAGCCATAGCATTCCCTCACTTACTCCCTTTGCTATTAGTTCTGCTTTCAGGAATGGCTGAGCCGCCCTTCTTGATCCAATCCTGTAGAGAGTCTTCGTCAAACCTAACCTGCCGCCCGATTCTAACGCTGGGAATCAGGCCGAGCCTTGCGGCTTCATAGACACGGGCCTTCGTCTTAAAACTAAAATGCTTTCTGACAAAATCAGCATCTTTTAACGCCATTCTTATTACCTCCTATGATAAGTAAGCCACAGGAGAGGACAGAAAAAATTAGCAATGGAATAGCGCTGATTAAGACAGCAGATGCAAAATTATTCTTAGTTTATGAGGAGGGCCTAAGGGGTTATCTACGGACGCGGAGGGTTTCTTACATAACGACGCCTATGTCCTTGAGAGTCTTTCCTACCGACCGGCCTACCAGGAGAGACAGTGCGTTTTTCCAGCCCAATCTTTCGTAGCATCTTTTCAACGGCTCTCTTGACGGTTGTGACTGCTTCTATCTTCTTTCTTGCGGTTGCTTCGTTTTCTCTGGTGATCATACTGAAGTTCAAGCCACATACCTGAAACTTCACTGTCCATGTAATATGAGATTCTATCTCCGGCCAGGAATACCTACGCTGCCAATCTCCTTGAGCTGAAAACCACTTTTCAACCTTATCGCAATAGCTTTCTACTTTTGCCAGGATTGAATCATTAAACCTCTTCAGGATTGCAGTACTGCCAAGTGAAAGAATCTGAGATCGAGAAATCTTTTCCTCTTCTTCTTTTTGCAATGCGTCCTTGCACTCCCTTAGGTATGCATTTCGTGTTTGAACCCCAGGCAGATAGCTCTTAAAACCATTTAATGGAGGAATCATATCATCTACCGACTTGAATAGCTCCCAAGATAAAACTAAGCCTCCCCAATCTTCGTCATCACCATCATAATTACCTATTCTCATTCGCAGGAGAGCTTCTAACGCACGTTCATAGCACCAACTAGCTGTTAGATTATAGGTAGTTGCCCATACCGTTAGGCTCTCTTGAAGTGGCTTCAATTGTGGGTCTTGCATTAGGTCTTTATATGAAATTGTAGAGCTGTATAAATCCTCATTGTTCTCTATAATGTCGCAGTAGAGTTTATAGCTTCTTCTATTCAACGTATCTTTTACTTCTGGAGCTACCTGGCTAATCGAACGGAAGAACGCTGCACGAAGGTAATTGGTCAATGCCGGTTGTGTGGTTTTCTCTGCCCATTCTGGAATTTTCATATCCTTCGACTCACTAGCGTTGATTCTGTAATTGTTGGTGTGCCAATAGTGTGCCAACTCATCAGAACAGGCCAAATCTCGACTGCACACAAAATAATAGCTGAGTCAGGTAAGCTCTTACTAGGGAGAACTTTACAGTATAAGTAAGAACCAAGCCAAACTCAGCAAAAGTAGTCCAGAACACACTCTGACTCTGCTTATCGGGGTTCGAATCCCTGCCTCCCAGCCATAAATCTCTAAAAATAAAAACCTTCCTTCTCACCTTCTAGTCAACGCAACTCCTGAAAAGGACAGCAGACTAGGAGAAATCGAAATGCACATTGATGCGCTGTTTTCTCAGTTCATCAGGGAAAGGTTTTCTTGGCTAACATCTCTCCGCGCAATGTCAAAGCGTTCAAAGATTGCGAGCGGGCCTACAAACGCACCGTAGGCGATGAAAGCAAAATCTAAAGGGATTTGTCATTAAGCTACAAGAATCAGGCATCGCCGCCTCTACGGTCAATTACTATATTTGTAGCCTTAATTCCTTTTTGTCATGGATGCTGGAAAACGAGTATATTCCGGAGAAGCTACGGATCAAACCCTTAAAGGAACCGGAGAAGATAGTTAAGACGTTCTCTGACGAACAGCTAAAGCTCTTGCTTTCTTGGGAGCCCAAAAACTTTTATGAGCGTCGCCTCTATGCTTTGATTGTGCTCTTGATTGACACCGGCATACGGATAGACGAAGCCCTCACGCTGACTAAAGAAAACGTTCTGCTTGAAGATTATCTCCTCCGAGTTCGGGGGAAGGGGAACAAAGAATGGTATGTACCGATTTCTATGGAATGCCGTAAGGTATTGTTTAGGTTTATGAATCTACATCCCCATCCCCTGGTGTTTGCTACAAGACAAGGCTCAAAGATCAAACACTGTAATATCTTTCGCTACTTTAAGGATCACTGTAAAAGACTCGGCATTACCGGAGTGCGTACCTCGTTTCATACCCTCCGTCACGGTTATGCCCTTAACCATATCAGGGAGGGAGGCGATGTGTTCAGCTTACAACGAATCTTAGGGCATACGGATTTATCAGTAACCAAGCGATACGTTGGGTTGACGGAGGGAGATTTGAAGATGATTCACAAGAAGGTTTCTATTCTTGGTAGACTAAAATAACGTGAGTTCGACATAACCACACCAAAGCCGGTGTAAGTTTTTCCAGTTCTTTGACACGCAGGTTCAACGACGGCTTCTTCTCTTTGAACGTGTAGGCGATCAGCGCTGCTAGGGTATTGACCACGAAGTTGGTTGGGCTGCGATGCCGGCTATGCTCGATCTGACAGATGTTCTTCAACTGATCGTTGATCGTCTCGATCAGCGCCCGCTTGCGCAGCAGCAGCTTGTCGAGCATGGGCATTAGTCGGTTCTTCATCTTCAATTTGATCTTCGTGATCAGTTGTACGCCGCGCCCAAACAACCACTCAAAAAGCTTCTGTGAGATGTAGCCACGGTCGCCAATCAATTTGCCATAGAGGTTGCGGGTCAGGTGCAGATGGTCTTTGAACTCGGGCTCGAAGGCTTGGCAGAAATCGTCAGCCTCGCAGAAAAGCGGTAGAATGCCGGTGATCAGAGGAACTCCTTTCGGTGTGTCGGTTTGCTGGCATAGCTTGCCTATCATACCCGAAAGGTAGTTCCTTCTCTTATGTCGAACTCAGGTTATCTTATATTCGCAAGCGAGATGTCGGATTACAGGAGGTAATGAAGGACATTGCCGGAAGGGGAATCTGATGTGGGCTGATCTCAGTGGTGAAATCGCGTCAATCCAATGAAGACAGACTCGGCCATCCCGTCAGATGCATTCTATGGTTGACGCGGCTTTGAGAAAAGCTATGAAAAACTGAGAAACCTAAAGTAAGTGCCTAAATCGAAATCCAAACGCCGGAAACCGAAAATATATATCACAGATGAACACGGATGCAAACATCTGACCTGCGCATCACTGGCACCGGTGTTCATCTGTGAATCTGGTTACCGTTCTTTGGCTGCGGCCTTATTCGCAGCCGATCTTCAAGGCTTTGCGATCCTGGTTGCCGGGTGGTGCGGCTTTCGATTCCGGGACCAACGACATCTCAATATCGAACTCTTTCAGGTCGCGCGCGAGCGTACGCACCGATTCGCGCAGAAAGGCGCGAAACTCTTCCTCGTGCGGATAGCGGCCCCGAGAGCGCAACAGGTGGCCCATCAATTCGCCGTATTGTTTCTTCATCGCGTTTCTCCTCACTTCAATTTGATTGCTTTGACTGGTTGGCGAATCCGCCGCCCGCTCGCCTACTGCGCCCAATGTCAGGGCAATCTTCGTGCCAACCAGCGACGGCACTGGATAATTAGACTAAACGCCGCAAAAGCGCGGGTTTTCAGTTGCTGCCGGGAATGATGCGGAATGCTTGAGTCAAACAAAATTGTCGGAGATTCTTAAATCACAGACAAAATTGTTTTGAATCAACCGGCGAATCAGTCTGCGATGCGAGCCGTAACCTCAACGGTCTGTGGTTTAGCGACGGCCATCGACCGCCGCTAAACGGCTGCGGCTTATGGCTTAACGAAAGCGTTCGCAGTCGATGCCATACTTCTTCACCTTGTAGCCGATGATGCGCTCGCTGGTGCTGAGCAGTTTGGCTGCACGGGCGCGGTTGCCGCGCGCCGTCTTGAGGGCATCTTGAAGCAAATCCCTTTCGTAAGCGCCGACCGCTGCGTCAAGCGACAGGCGCGTGATGGTGCCGCTTTCAGAGGCCGTCTGCAAGGTTGGCGGTAGATGGTGGCCGTGGACGACCTGGCCGTCGCAGACCAGCACGCCGCGTTCGACGCAGTTCTCCAATTCGCGCACATTGCCCGGCCAGTGATAGGCCGTCAGCATATCAATCGCCGGCGTCGAAATGCGCTTGATGTGCTTGTTGTGCTCGCGCGCGAACTTTTCGAGAAAGTGATCGGCCAGTTGCAGCAGGTCCGATTTGCGCTCCCTGAGCGGCGGCACGAAGATCGCGAAAACGTTCAGCCGGTAATACAGATCTTCGCGGAAGGTGCCCTCACTGATCGCCTTTTCGAGATCTTTATTAGTCGCCGCAATCATTCGCACATTCACCTTGATCGTGTCGATGCCGCCCAATCGCTCAAACTCACGTTCCTGCAAAACGCGCAGCAACTTGACCTGCGTCGACAGATTCAAGTCGCCGATTTCATCGAGAAACAGCGTGCCGCCTTCGGCCAACTCGAAGCGGCCTTTCTTGCGGGTTTGAGCGCCGGTAAACGCGCCTTTCTCATAACCGAATAGCTCCGATTCGATGAGCGTGTCGGGGAGCGCCGCGACGCTGACTTTGATGAACGGCTTGCGCGCACGCGGCGAATTGTAATGAATCGAATGGGCGATCAGTTCCTTGCCGGTCCCTGATTCGCCGCGAATCAACACGGTCGTGTTGGTCGGCGCGACCTGCGCCACCTGTTCATAAACCTGGCGCATCGGACCGCTGTTGCCGATGATGTTGGTGAAGTCGTAGCGCTCGCGCAACTCTTGCCGCAGGTGAATATTTTCATTGAGCAGTCGTTGCCGTTCGGCCTCGACCGAGCGCTGCATTCTTAACGCCTGGGCGATCATCGAAGCGACGACCCGCAGAAAGCGTACCGTGCGGTCGTAGTCGCGGTCTTTCTTGAACTTCAGGTCAACGCCGATTGCGCCTACCGATTTGCGATTCAGTGTGATCGGCACGGAAACAAACGATAGCTCCTGCTTGCTCAAATCACGGCGCGGCGCGGCACGATGCAGGAAGAGCGGCTCACGGCTGACCTGCGGCACGACAATCGGCTTGCCGCTTTCGACGACCCGGCCCATGATGCCCTCGCCGAGCCGATAACGCTGTCGCTGGCCGTCGGCGGTGATGCCATTGGCAGCTTCAATCGTCAATTCATTTTTTTCTTCATTTAACAGCATGACGGCGCTGCGAATCATGCCATGCTGCTGTTCGAGAATTTCCAGCACGCGATGCAGCGCCGCTTTCAAATTGAGCGTGCTCGATAGCGCCTGGCTTACTTCAAGCAGGGTCGAGAGTTTTTTGATTTCGCTCGTCTGGTCGGTCATCGTCTTCCTTGCCCGATGGGAGAAATCATTATCCTACAAAACTGTCGTTGGATAATCCGAGTAGCGACGCAATTGTAGGATGGCCGGAGGCTGCACCTCAAGCCCCATTGTGAATCATTCGGCCACGGCTTGCGAAAACTTATCATATGATGAATTCAATTGATTCACATAATTTTTACAACTTCGTGCTTGACGCGAGCGGCGCGATTGGTTAAGGTAGCAAACGAGTAAGATCTCAAGTACGAGTTATGAAACGACTGATGAATCAAATGAACGGCTTCGTATGTTGCATCTGTTGTTGCGCGCTACAAGCGCGCCCTGCGGAGCCTTCAGTGGAGGTCTATCAGTTTAAAACGTAATCTCTGAACTTATATTTAGAGTTGCAATCGACCCACCACAGGCACCGCGCCTCTGGTGGGTTTTTCGTTTTTGGGCTGAACGAGCCGTGTGATGAGCGATCAATCGATACAAGCTGGCAAGGTTTATCTGATCGGCGCAGGGCCGGGCGACCCCCGGTTGCTGACGATCAAAGCCGCCGAGACCATCGCCGCCGCCGACGTGATCGTTTACGACTATCTCGTCAATCCCGAAACGCTTGTGTATGCGCGGCGCGGCGCGGAATTGATTTACGCAGGCAAGCGCGCCGGCCAGTCGTCGCTGTCGCAAACGGCAATCAACCATATCCTCATTGAGCAGGCGCGCGCCGGCAAAACCGTAGCCCGCCTTAAAGGCGGCGATCCGTTTGTCTTCGGGCGCGGCGGCGAAGAAGCCGAAGCGCTCGTCGAGGCGGGCATCGATTGGGAAGTCATCCCCGGCATCTCTTCCGGAGTTGCCGCCGCCGCTTATGCAGGCATCCCACTCACTCATCGCGGCTCTGCGTCGAGTGTAGCGTTCATCACCGGCCACGAAAATCCGCAAAAGCGCCGCCAGGCAATTGATTGGTCGGTCACGGCGCACGCCGCCGACACGCTGGTGATCTTCATGTGTGCCGAAACGATTGCCGAGATCGCCGACCATCTGATTGCCGCAGGCCGCACGCCCACAACGCCTGTGGCCATCATTCGCTGGGGCACTTACGCGCATCAAGAAGTCTACACGGGTGTGCTTGCCGACATCGCCGCCAGCCGCATCGCTGACTTTCACATCGCGCCGCCGGCGATTGCCATTGTCGGCGAAGTCGTTGCCCTCAGACAGTCTTTGCGCTGGTTCGGCGCAGCGGAACTGGAGTATTCGCTACATTCATTATCTCAGCCCGCAACCGCGCAGATCGCCGTCATTTGATCGGAGGAACGTCATGGCATTGCCAAAAAGCGAATTCGTGCAGCTTGAATATAACCCGCTGAATCGCATCGAAGCGATGGCCGAACGCCTCGAAGAGGCTTCGCCGCAGGAGGTGCTCTGCGAGACCTTTAATGAGTTTGGCGACGGCGTGGCGATTGCCACAGGGTTCGGCATCGAAGGCGCGGCGCTGATGGACATGGCCGTGAAGATCAATCCGCAGCCGAACGTCTTTTTTATCGACACAGGCTTTCTTTTTCCCGAAACCTACGACTTGCGCCGCCGCATGGAAGATCGTTACGGCATTGAGATTCGTGCAGTGCAAACCGCCGTCACGCCTGAAGCGCAAGACGAGATGTTCGGCCCGCGTTTATGGTCGCGCGACCCGGATCTCTGCTGCCACCTCAGAAAACTCGAACCCTTGAAAGAAGCGCTGCGCGGATTGGAGGCGTGGATCACAGCGATTCGCCGCGATCAGACGCCGGCGCGCGCCACGGCGCGGGCTGCCGAGTGGGACTTTCGCTGGCAACGGGTGAAGATCAATCCGCTGGTTCGCTGGACGAAGCGCGAGGTCTGGGACTACATCGCAAAAAACCACGTGCCGTATAACCCGCTGCACGATGCCGGCTATCCGAGCATCGGCTGCACGCACTGCACACGCGCCATCGGTAAAGGCGAATCGGAGCGCGCCGGACGCTGGGCGGGACACGTCAAAACCGAATGCGGCTTGCACGGCGATGCGCCGACGGTCGTGCCGCTCAAGCTACAACTCTAAAACTCAAATTGAAAGGAATGCTGGACAACGCATGAGCAAGGGAATAGTAATCTGGCTCACAGGACTTTCAGGTGCGGGCAAAACGACGCTGGCGTCGGCGCTCCAATCTGAACTGGCGTCGGCAGGCCATCGCGTGGAAACGCTCGATGGCGATGAAGTGCGCGAGAATCTGAGTCGCGGCCTGGGATTCTCGAAAGCAGACCGTGACACCAATGTGCGCCGCATCGGTTTCGTCGCGCGACTGCTGGCACGCAATGGCGTGATTGTGCTCGCCTCAGCCATCTCGCCGTACCGGCAGTCGCGTGATGATGTTCGCCAGTCGGTCGAAAGCGATGGCGCGCGCTTTGTCGAAGTCTTCGTGCGCGCCCCGCTTGCCGTTCTGGTCGAACGCGATGTCAAAGGACTTTATAAGAAGGCGCTCGCCGGCGAAATCAAAAACTTCACCGGCATCAGCGATCCTTACGAAGCGCCGCTGGCCGCAGATGTCGTGGTCGATAGTTCCATAGAAATCATTGAAGAGAGCGCCGCGCGCGTTCTCGATCATCTGCTGCAAGTCGGCGCGCTCGCACGCTTTGTAGCGCAGCCTACAATTAGCGCATCAGCGGCAGAAGCCGCCGTGTGAAACAGTTTGAGCGGGGAGGCGTCGGGAGTAATAGCTTGCGAAGCGGTCGCTTCCGCGCCTTCCCGCTCATCATTCGAGGGTCGTATGAACATTGAAGAGATCAAACAGCGCAAGGACGGTCTGGACGTGCTGGCCGACATCTACCGTTACGCCGAACTCGGGCACCAGGCCATCACGCCCGAAGACGAAGCGCTGTTTCGCTGGTACGGCATCTACACGCAGCGGCCCGCCGAAGACGGTTTTTTCATGGTGCGATTGCGCATGCCGGGCGGCGATCTGACAGCAGCGCAACTCACGGAGATTGCCGCCCTGGCTAACGAACACGGGCGCGGGCTTGCCGACATCACCGTGCGGCAGAACATACAGCTTCACTGGGTGCGGGTCGAGAGCCTGCCAGACATTCTCGACCGCTTGCGCCGCATTGGCCTGTCGACAACCGAAGCCTGTGGCGATTGCGTGCGCAACATCATCAACTGCCCTGTGTCGGGCGTTGATGGCGACGAGCTTTACGACACGACGCCGTTGATCGCCCAGGTGAACGATTTTTTCGTCGGCAATCGCGACTTCTCGAATCTGCCGCGCAAATTCAAGATCGCCATCACCGGTTGCGCGGTGCGCTGTGTTTACCCGGAGATCAACGATATAGGGCTGTTCGCCGTGCGCGAGGCGGGCCGCGTCGCCTTTCGCGCACGCATCGGCGGCGGACTTTCGACGACGCCGCGCTTTTCCAAAGACCTCGGCGTGCTGGTCGAGCCTGAAGAGGTGGTCGATTTATGCGCCGCCGTCGCCGAGGTCTTCCGTGATGAAGGCAACCGCAAGAATCGCAAGCGCGCCCGCTTGAAATTCCTTGTCGAACAATGGGAGATCCCGCGTTTTCGTGAAGCGATTGAAGCGCGACTGGGTTACCGGTTGCGCCGCGCCGACCATGCTGAAGCCGAGCCCGTAACCGAGCGCGACCGCACACATCTCGGCATCCATCGCCAACGCCAGCAGGATCTGTCTTACGTTGGCATTTCGCTGCTCGGCGGTCGCACGTCGGGCGATGAACTGGCCCGCCTGGCCGAACTTGCCGAAACTTACGGCAGCGGACGCCTGCGCGCGACCAATACGCAGAACGTCATCCTGCTCGACATCAAGCAAGCGAACCTGCCGGCGCTCACCCGTGAACTGGATAAAATTAATCTGGATTACAAACCGGGCTGGGCGCGGCGCGGCATCATCGCCTGCACCGGCATACAGTTTTGCAAGCTGGCAATCGCCGAGACCAAGAATCGCGCCGTCGAGTTGGATGATTACCTTTCACGCGCGGTCGCGCTCGAAGACGGCCCGCGCATCAGCGTCACCGGTTGCCCGAACTCATGTGGCCAGCATCACATTTGCGATGTCGGGCTCGAAGGCGCGCTGGTGACGATTAATGGCAAGAAGCGCGAAACCTTTCAGGTCTTTCTGGGCGGCGGCGTCGGCGTCCACGAGAGCTTTGGCCGGCGCGTCGGCGTGCGTGTTCCTTCAGAGGAACTGGCCGAACGGCTGGCGCAACTCTTCACGCGCTACAAACAGGAACGCGGTGATGGCGAAACTTTTCAAGCCTTCTGTCTGCGTCACAGCAACGAAGAGTTGGCGGCGATGCTCGGCCCGGTGCTGCCGCTCGTTGAACCGGCGACGCGGGAGGCCGAAGCGCGATTTCTCGGTTGATCAAGCGAGTGTTGTTCTTCATCTGGTGTGCTGAGTTGTTTGATTGGGTCCTTCTCCTGGGTTCTTCAGAGGCCAATGGCTTCTGAAGAACCCGATTTTGTTCTCTCAGGATCGCGCAAGCCTCACCACCTGGCGGCGACATCAGCTTGATTCGCTTTATGCATTCCTACAAAGTTGACAGCCGTATGGGGAGTTTGCGACATAATTGTATGTTGATTGCCGAGCCGGGATTGCGCCTCATGAGCCGCGTTGCCGCCCGCCTTTGCGCCGTGAGGCCATTGAATATCAGGGTATTTTTGAAAAGCTGTGCCGAACATGCCGCCCTCGCGACATCGCTTATCAATTGATAAGGATTATCTATTTGCCCGTGTTGGGGAATCGTGTTACCACTTAGTCTGGTTTCGAGAGCCTTGAAGATCAATTGTTTGGCGATCAAACGGCAATAGTCGGCTCGCGTGATTCTCTTCGAGACCGTCATCGGACGGTCACAAGAGCAGTTGGTTTGGCCAGGGCGCGTGTAAGCGGAGCGCGATAACCCGAAGCGACAACCTTAGTTCACGGGGCTGTGGATCGAGAGTCATGAACCTGCAAATGCACAGCGAACTCGACAGCCTCATAGAACCGGCAGAAGCGGGCCTCGCTCTTGCTGTGCGCCTGTCTGCCGCTCTTTCTATTCTCGCTAAATCGCTCGTCAAGGTTAATGTAATTAGCATTATCAACATTATTCTGCTTATCGGCAACAGCGGATGATGGTCGCAGCCAATCGAGAAGCGAAAGGCCATCATCCGAAGCCAAAGGATGATGGCCTTTCAAGTTTTTAGGCGTGGCTACAGGCGAATGAGAGGTTCACGAAGCCTTCAGAACATGCGGATCGCTAGACCAGCGCAGACCAGGAAAGCATAGGAGAACTATTCATGTCGGCAACGACGAACGCGAACTCGAAACCCCTTACCACCGCTCGGCCTGATGATACAGGTGAGCCAGCCGCGCCGGTGATGCGCGGCGCGCGCATCCTTTGCGAAGCCCTGATCAAAGAGGGTGTCGAGACGATCTTCGGGTATCCCGGCGGGGCGGTGCTGCACATCTACGACGAATTGTGCCGGATGCGCGACCGCCTGCACCACGTTCTCAGCCGTCACGAACAAGGCGCGATTCACATGGCTGAAGGCTATGCCAAAGCCACGGGCAAGGCCGGCGTCGCCCTGGTTACCTCCGGCCCTGGCGCGACCAACGCCGTGACCGGCATTGCCAATGCTTACATGGATTCGACGCCGCTTGTCGTCATCAGCGGGCAAGTGCCGCGCAAACTTATCGGCACCGACGCCTTTCAAGAGGCGGATACGGTCGGCATCACGCGGCCCTGCACGAAGTACAACTATCTTGTCAAAGACGTGCATGATCTGGCCGACATCGTCAAAGAAGCCTTCCACATCGCCACCACCGGAAGACCCGGCCCGGTGCTGATTGACATCCCCAAAGACGTTACCGCCGAAACCACTGAGTTTGATTACCCGGAGCGCGTCTTTCTGCCTGGTTATCAACCTTACAAAAAAGGCGACATCGAACAGGTGCGCCGCGCCGTCGACAAGATTGCTCAAGCGCGCCGCCCGATTCTTTATGTCGGCGGCGGCGTCATTCACGCCAACGGCGCGAACCAATTGCTTGAACTGGCGGCGCGTTTGAACCTTCCTGTCGCGCCGACCCTGATGGGCCTGGGCTGCTTCCCATCGGGCCACAAGCTGTCGCTTGGCATGCTCGGCATGCACGGCACCTACTGGGCAAACATGGCGATTTCCGAATCCGACCTGATCATCGCCATCGGCGTGCGCTTTGATGATCGCGTCACCGGCGCGCTCGACAAATTCGCGCCGCAAGCCGAAGTCATTCACGTTGATGTTGATCCCAGTTCGATCCACAAGAATCGCCGCGCCCAGATCGGCATCGTCGGCGATGCCCGCAGCGTGATCGAGCAGATGCTCGATATCGTGACGGACGAAGCCTGCGCGACCAGCAAAGCCAGGCTCGAAGATTGGTGGGAACAGATTGAGGAGTGGAAAGAGTATGCGCCGCTCGCTTACGAAAAGCGCGACGACGTGATCATGCCGCAGCAGCTTGTCGAAGAGCTCTACGCGCTGACCAAAGGCGATGCGGTCATTTCGACAGATGTCGGCCAGCATCAGATGTGGGTGGCGCAGTATTACCCGTTCAACGGCCCGCGCCAGTGGTTGACTTCGGGCGGGCTGGGAACCATGGGCTTTGGCTTTCCGGCGGCGCTCGGCGCGCAGATGGCGCATCCGGAAAAGCTGGTGATTGCCTTTGTCGGCGACGGCGGCTTTCAGATGACGGCGCAGGAACTCGCCACTGCCGTGCAGTACAAAGCCAACACCAAGATCGTCATCATGAACAACAACTATCTCGGCATGGTGCGCCAGTGGCAGGAACTGTTTTATGACCGCGCTTACTCGCACGTCAACATGGAGTGGCTGCCGGATTTCGTCAAGCTCGCTGAAGCTTACGGCGCGACGGGGCTGCGAGCGACGCGCCCCGATCAATTGCGCGCCACCTTGCAACGCGGACTGGCGACGCCCGGCGTCGTCGTCATGGACATTCTCGTCGCCGAAGAGGTGAACGTTTATCCGATGGTTCCCGCCGGCGCGGGGCTCAAAGACATGGTGCTGAAATAGCCACAGAGGCACGGAGCCATAGAGTCAGTTATGGAAACTACAAACCGCAATCTTCTATCTCTTGTTTTCTCTGTGGCTCTGTGGCTCTGTGGCAGAAATTGATTTTGTAATATGAGACACACGCTTTCCATATTGGTTGAAAATCGCTTCGGCGAATTGTCGCGCGTCGTCGGCTTGTTCAGCGCCCGTGGTTATAACATCGAGAGCCTGACGGTCGCCGAGACGCTTGATCCAAACATCTCGCGCATGACGCTGGTGACGCGCGGCGATGACGACACCATCGAACAGATCACCCGCCAGCTTGATAAACAGATTCGCGTGCTGCGCGCGGTTGACATGAACGGTGTGCGCCACATCGAGCGCGAGATGGCGCTCGTCAACATCGCCGCCAAAGCCGGTGCCCAGCGCCAGGAAGTCTTGAGCCTGGTCGGCATCTTCCGCGCCAAAGTCGTTGATGTCAGCGACGAAGGTGTGATTGTTGAAGCGACCGGCGACTGGAACAAGGTCAGCGCCATGATCGATCTGCTCAAGCCGTTCGGCATCCGCGAAATCGTCCGCACCGGCACGGTTGCCATCGCGCGATTGGCCGAACAGACGCTCGATGAAGAGATTGCCGAGATGATCGCGGCGGCAGAAGCGTAGCGGGATTGAATTGTCTGTCAGGGCAGGACTCGTCCCTAGCCTTACAGACAATCAAAGAGGATTGTGGGGGCGGAGCTAGTCCCTGCCTGAGTCGGCTTCGAAAGCTGATGCTTAAATTGTGATGCGCAGGTTGAAAACCACGCGATTCAGGCAGGGACCGGCTGCGCCCCCGACAAGCGAGTTCGAGGCAGCAAAATGAAGATACCGGAGGAAAGTATGAAAGCTTACTATGACAGGGACTGCGACCCTGACTATCTCAGAGGGAAGAAGATTGCCGTTATCGGCTATGGCGCGCAAGGCTATGCGCACGCCAACAATCTGAAAGATTCAGGCTGCGAAGTGATTGTTGGATTGCGCGCCGACAGCCCGTCGCGCGCCAAGGCCGAAGAGGCCGGGCTCGTCGTCCAGGAGACGGCGGAAGCCGCCTTCAATGGCGATCTGGTGATGATGCTCGTGCCTGACGAGCAGGCACCGAAGATTTATCGCGAAGAAGTCGCGCCGAATCTGCTGGCGGGCAAGCACCTGGCTTTCGCGCATGGCTTTTCGATTCACTTCAAGAAGATCGTGCCGCCTGAAGAGGTCAACGTCTTCATGGTCGCGCCGAAAGCGCCCGGCCATCTGGTGCGCCACGAATACGCCCAGGGGCGCGGCACGCCCTGTTTGCTGGCCGTCCATCAAGACCCTTCGGGCAACACCCGCCAGGTCGGGCTGGCCTATGCGTCGGCCATCGGCGGCGGGCGCGCAGGGATTCTCGAAACGACCTTCAGAGAAGAGACCGAAACTGATCTGTTCGGCGAACAGGCGGTGCTTTGCGGCGGCCTTACCTCGTTGATTCAAGCCGGCTATGAGACGCTGGTCGAAGCCGGCTACGCGCCGGAGATGGCCTATTTCGAATGCCTCCACGAAGTAAAGCTAATCGTTGATCTGCTCTATGAAGGCGGCATCGCCAATATGCGCTACTCGGTGTCGAACACCGCCGAGTACGGCGACTTGACGCGCGGCCCGCGCATCATCAACGGCACGACGCGCGCCGAGATGCGGCAACTGTTGAACGAGATTCAATCGGGCGAATTCGCCGACGAGTGGATGGCTGAGCACGAAGCCGGCAAGCCGCGCTTCCGCGAGTTGGAATCCCTTGCCGAAACGCATCAGATCGAAGAGGTCGGCAAGCGGCTGCGCGCCATGATGCCGTGGCTCGGCGAAAAACGATTAGTTGATCGAGCAAAGAACTAATTCAATTTTGGATTTTGGATTTTAGATTTTGGATTGGCAGAACGCCTCAGGTTCAACCGAATGCGCTTCTGTAATCCAAAATCCAAAACCTAGAATCTGAAATCAGCGGAGACAGTATGGGTTTCTACGATTGGGACAAGATGCGTCCGGAAGAGATTTCCGAGATGTATACGCGCAAGGTGGCGCTCGGCGAGAACTTGATCGTCGCGCGCGTTGAAGTGACCGGCGGCGCGGTGACGCAAACCCACCGCCACGAGCAAGAAGAAGTCGTCATCGTTCTCAAAGGCGCATGGCTGTTCCATCTGCCGACCGGCGATGTAACGCTGCGCGAGAATCAAATGCTGGCGATTTCTCCGGGGGTCGAGCATTCGTCGGAAGCGCTCGAAGATACCATCGCCTTAGACATCTGCACGCCGCGCCGTGTGGATTGGATCACCGGCGAAGACCGCTTCCTGCATCAAGACCCCGATCAATACTTGTGGGCTGTATGAAGGCGGCTGGCCGATTGGCGAACCCGCGAAACGCTTCACGCGGATTGCCAGCTTGATTTGAGAGTGAGGGCTTGAAGCCACTGGCGCGGAAATGATGAATGCAAAATGATGAATGATGAATAGGGAAACTTGTTCCGCAGTTCATTATTCATCGCTCATCATTCATCATTTCCCCTGTCCTGTGGTTTGAAGTCCTCGCTCTCAAATCGCATCCTCCGGTGCTCGCTCGCAGACGAAATCCGCGTCAGCGCCAGCGGGTTCCCCAATCGGCCAGCCGCCGCAGAAAGGGTACAGTTATGAAGGACGACGTTCCTCAACGCCTGCTCTATGACCCGCAATTCGAGCACGACGCCTGCGGCGTTGGTTTTGTAGCCAACCTCACAGGCCGCGCCAGTCACGCCATCCTCGACACCGCCCTTGAAGCGCTCGGCAACCTCTTGCATCGCGGCGCGGTCGATGCCGATGGCTTGACAGGCGATGGCGCTGGTGTGCTCACACAGCTTCCCCGCAAGCTGTTGGCGCGTGAGATTGAACGTCGCGGCTTCCTGCGCCCTAACCCTGAAGATCTGGCTGCCGGCATGATGTTTCTGCCGCGCGCCGCCGATGCGGCTGCCGCCTGTCGCCGCACGGTTGAGCAAGTGATGGAGCGCTTCGGCCTGCTGATTTATTACTGGCGGCGGGTGCCCGTCGATGACACGGCGCTCGGTGCCAAAGCCGCGCGCACCGCGCCGCGCATTGAACAGGTATTGATTGGCCGCCAGCACGTCGAACCCTTCGAGTTCGAGCAAGTGCTCTACCTCGTCCGCAAAGAGGTTGAGCGCCAGACCGCCGAGATCAAAGGTTTCTACATTCCGTCGCTGTCTTCGCGCACCATCGTCTACAAAGGCTTGATGATCGCCACGCAACTCGCCGGGTTTTACAAGGATCTTTGCGATGAAAATTACGAAACCCGCATGGCCATCTTCCATCAGCGCTATTCGACCAACACCTTTCCGAACTGGTCGCTGGCGCAGCCGTTCCGCCTGCTGGCGCACAACGGCGAGATCAATACGATTGCCGGAAATCGCAACTGGATGCGCGCCCGCGAAGCCAACCTGCGTTCGCGCGTCTGGCAACATCGCGTCGAGCGCCTGAAGCCGGTCATCTCGCCGCAAGGGTCGGATTCGGCGAGCTTCGACAACGCGCTGGAGTTGCTCGCCATGAGCCGGCGCGATGCGCTGCACGCGATGATGATGTTGATGCCCGAAGCGCACGAGAACGCGCCGCATATGGAGGGCGACCTGCGCGGCTTTTACGAATATGCCGCGTGCTTGATGGAGCCCTGGGACGGGCCTGCGGGCGTCGCCTTCAGCGATGGGCGATTTGTCGCCGCCGCGCTTGATCGCAACGGCCTGCGTCCGGCGCGTTATGCGGTGACCAGCGATGGCCTGGTGGTGATGGCGAGCGAAGCCGGCGCGGTTCAACTCGATGAAGAACGCATCATTGAGAAAGGCCGGCTCGGCCCCGGCCAGATGATTGCCGTTGATACAGAGCGCGGCCTGCTGCTCAGGGATAAGCAGATCAAGCTCGAAAGGGCGCGGCGCAAGCCCTACCGCCAGTGGGTGCGCAACATGATGACCGTCTGTCCGAGCACGCTCGACCTGGGCTATGCGGTGACGGCGGATGAAGGCGAGTTGATCGCCTGCATGAAGCAGTTTGGCTACACCGTCGAAGACGTGCAGCGCATCATCGAGCCGATGTTTGACAAGAGCCGCGAGCCCATCGGTTCGATGGGCGACGACACGCCGCTGGCGGTCTTGTCGGCAAAGCCGCGCGTGCTCTACACCTACTTCAAGCAGCGCTTCGCACAGGTGACCAACCCGGCGATTGACCCGATTCGTGAAAAGCTGGTTATGTCGCTTGAAACGCTGATTGGCCCGCGCGGCAGCTTACTTGAAGAACGGCAGGCGCACGCCCGTTTGATCAAACTGCGTAGCCCCATCCTGACCGACTCCGATGTCGAGTGGCTGCGGGGCAGCGGCAGGCGGGGATTTCGTTCTGTGACGCTGGCTACATTATACGGCAGGCGCGGCGGCAAGCGTTCTCTGGAAAACGTCCTCGATGCGCTGTGCGAACAAGCCGTCGCGGCGGTCGAAGAGGGCCACACGATTCTCATTCTGAGCGACCGGGGCGCAAGCAACTTGCAATTGCCGATGCCCATGCTGCTGGCCGTGAGCGCCGTACATCATCGGTTGATTCGCGCCGGATTGCGCACGCGCGCCAGCCTCGTCGTCGAAACCGGCGAAGCCCGCGAAGATCACCATTTCGCCTGCCTGATCGGTTACGGCGCGCAGGCGGTGAACCCTTACCTCGCCTTCGAGATCGTCGCTCATGAGACGCGCAAACGCGGCATGAGCATACCCGGCGCGCTGCGCAATTATAAAGCGGCGGTCGAAAGCGGGTTGCGCAAAATCCTCACCAAGATGGGCATCGCGACGATTGCCAGCTATTGCGGCGCGCAGGTCTTTGAAGCCATCGGCCTCGACCGCCAGTTGGTGGAAAAATATTTCACCGGCACGCCGTCGCGCGTCGGCGGCATCGGCCTCAAAGAGATTACTCGCGATATGCTGCGCTTTCATGAAGCGGCGTTTGCCGGCGAAGCGCAGCTTGAAGATGCCGGCTATTTTCGCTATCGCGCCGGCGGCGAGTATCACGCCTTCAACCCAACGGTCTTTCGCGCCCTGCACAAGTTCGCGCGCGGCAAACAGAGCGAGTTCGATAGCTATAGCCAGAGCGTCAATACGCGGCCTGCGATGACGCTGCGCGACCTGCTCGATATTCGCGGCGGCGAGGCAATTTCAATTACTGAAGTCGAGCCTGCCAGCGAGATCGTCAAGCGCTTTGTAGCGTCGGCGATGTCCTTGGGGGCGCTGTCGCGCGAAGCCCACGAGACGATTGCCATCGCCATGAATCGCATGGGCGGGCGCAGCAACAGCGGCGAAGGCGGCGAAGACGCGGCGCGCTATTATCCTTATGCGAATGGTGATCTAGGTAACAGTCGCATCAAGCAAGTGGCGTCGGCGCGCTTCGGTGTGACGCCCGAATACCTGATGTCTGCCGACGAACTGGAGATCAAAATCGCTCAGGGCGCTAAGCCCGGCGAAGGCGGCCAACTGCCCGGCCACAAGGTGACGGCAGAGATTGCCGCGCTGCGCCATTCGGTTAAAGGCGTGACCTTGATTTCGCCGCCGCCGCATCACGACATCTATTCCATCGAAGACCTGGCGCAATTAATCTTCGACCTGAAGCAGATCAATCCGCGTGCGCGGGTGGCGGTGAAACTCGTCAGTGAAGCCGGCGTCGGCACCGTCGCGGCGGGCGTCGCCAAAGCGTTCGCGGATGTCATACACATTGCCGGCCACGATGGCGGCACCGGCGCATCGCCGCTCGGTTCGATCAAGCACGCCGGCGCGCCCTGGGAGATCGGCCTGGCCGAGACGCAGCAGACGCTGGTGTTGAACGACCTGCGCGGGCGCGTGCGGCTGCGCGTCGACGGCGGTTTGAAGACGGCGCGCGATGTCATGATCGCCGCGCTGTTGGGCGCTGAAGAGTTCGGCTTTGGCACCAGTCTGCTGGTGGCGCTTGGCTGCGTGATGGCGCGGCAGTGTCATTTGAATACCTGTCCGGTCGGCATTGCCACACAACTCGGCCACCTGCGCGAACGCTTTACGGGCAAGCCGGAAATGGTCATCGAGTTTTTCATGACGCTGGCCGAAGACGTGCGCGGCTTGCTGGCGCAATCCGGCTTCCGTTCGATGGCCGAGATCATCGGGCGCAGCGAGTTGTTGATCGAGAAAGCCGACCAGAAAACGGCGCGCGATGTCAAACTCGATCTCGCCCCGCTCATCGCCCAGGCCGATCCCACGGGGACGCGTCTTCGGCGCTCGACCGGCGAATGCAACGGTAAGCTGGACTCGCCGCTTAACGAACAGTTCCTGCGCGATGCCAGAGAGTCAATCGTCAACGCCACGCCGGTGACGCTGACTTACGCCATCGGCAACACCGACCGCACGCTTGGCGGGCGGGTTGCCGGTGCCATCGCACGGCGCTATGGCAACCAGGGTTTGCCTGATGGGTTGATCGATACGGTCTTCACCGGCTCGGCAGGCCAGAGCTTCGGAGCGTTCTGTGCGAATGGAATGAAGCTTACATTGATAGGAGATGCCAACGATTACGTCGCCAAGGGCATGAGCGGCGGCGAAATCGTCATTCGTCCCTCGAACGATGCCCGCTTCGATTGGGCAGATAACGTGATCGCCGGCAATACCATCCTGTACGGCGCAACCGGCGGGGCGCTGTTTCTCGCGGGCCGCGCTGGCGAGCGCTTTGGCGTGCGCAACAGCGGGGCGTCGGCAGTCGTCGAAGGCATCGGCGATCACGGTTGCGAATATATGACTGCCGGCACCATCGTCGTGCTTGGCGATGTGGGCCGCAACTTCGGCGCAGGCATGACGGGCGGCATCGCCTTTGTGCTGGATGTCAATGAGTGTTTCGAGCGCAACTGCAATCAAGAGATGGTGCAGCTTGAGCGCGAGATGAGCGAAGAAGTTGAGCAGCGGCTGCGGCACTTGATTGGGCGGCACTATAAATTGACGGGCAGCCTGCGGGCGCGCGAGGTGTTGTGGCACTGGGTCGTCTACCGTTCGCGCTTCTGGCAGGTGATTACTCAGGGCGAGCTCGCCGCCCGCGCCGCTGCGGTACTGCCGCCGCGCGACACTGCCGCCGCCATCAAAGAAGTCGCCGCCACCGAGCCGGTCGAACCCCTTACCATTGCGACTCCGCGTCGCCAGGCTTCTGTGTAGAGAGGCTCAGCATCAACACGTACCGATTGCCTCCGCAAAGCTAAACTTCATTGCAGGCAGAGAGACGGATAACTATGAGAGTAAGAATCTACGATACGACATTGCGTGATGGCACACAGGGCGAAGGCGTGGCGTTTTCGGTTGAAGACAAACTGGCGGTGGCGCGCAAGCTCGACGAACTCGGCGTTGATTACATCGAAGGCGGCTGGCCCGGCTCGAACGTCAAAGATGAAGAGTTTTTTGAGCGCGCCCGCACGCTCAACTTGCGCCGCGCACGGCTCGCCGCCTTCGGCAGCACCTGCCATCCGAAGTACCGCCCGGAAACCGACCCGAACTTGCGCGCGCTGATTGAAGCCGAAACCCCGGTGGTGACCATTTTCGGCAAGACCTGGGATCTGCACGTCACCAAAGCGCTCGGCATCACCCTGGAAGAGAACCTTGAATTGATCGCCGCGTCGGTCGCTTATTTGAAAGCCCAGGGCCGCGAAGTGATCTATGACGCCGAGCATTTCTTCGATGGCTACAAGACAAATCCGCACTACGCCCTGCAAACGCTGCTGGCAGCAGAGCGCGGCGGCGCGGACTGTATTGTATTGTGCGATACAAATGGCGGCACGATGACGAGCCGGCTGGTGAAGGCCATTGCACATACCAAGCAAGCCATCGCCATTGGGTTCGGCATTCACGCGCACAACGACTCGGAGCTTGCCGTCGCCAATTCGCTGGCGGCGGTCGAGAGCGGCGCGCGGCAAGTACAGGGGACGATCAACGGTTACGGCGAACGTTGCGGCAATGCCAATCTCTGCTCGGTGATGGCGACGCTTGAATTGAAACTCGGCTACGAGACTATCGGGCGCGAGCGGCTGACCAGCCTGACGCAGGTTTCGCATTACGTCGCGGAGTTGGCGAACCTGCCGCATCCGAACGACCTGCCGTTCGTGGGCCGCAGCGCTTTCGCGCACAAAGGCGGCATTCACGTCAGCGCCGTCATGCGCGACCCGGCGACCTACGAGCACATCGATCCGCAGCTCACCGGCAACAGCCGCCGCGTGCTGGTCTCCGATCTCTCAGGTAAGAGTAATGTGATTTACAAAGCGACGGAGATGGGAATCATCGTCGATGCGAGCGATGCGCGGCTGCGGCCCGTCGTCCAGCGCATCAAGGAACTGGAGCATCAGGGCTTTCAATTCGAGGCCGCCGAAGCCTCGTTCCGCCTGCTGTTGGAAGGCGCGATGGGCAATTACCGCGAGTTCTTCAGGCTGGAGAGTTACGAGGTGTCGACGCATCACAGCCGCACCGATGGCCCGACATCGCGCGCCACCGTCAGGGTGAGCCTCGACGGCGAGTTGCGCGAAGCGACGGCGGAAGGCTGCGGGCCGGTTCACGCGCTCGATTGCGCCTTGCGCCTTGCCTTGAGCGATGCTTTTCCCGCGCTTGCCGAAGTGCATCTGGTCGACTACAAGGTGCGCGTGCTCGATGCCGACCGGGCGACGACCGCCAAAGTCCGCGTGCTGGTGCGCACGCGCGACACCAACGAAGCGTGGAGCACGGTGGGCGTGTCGGAAAACATTCTCGAAGCCAGTTGGCAGGCGCTCGCCGACTCGATCAATTACAAGCTGAATAAGGAAAGGCAAAAGGCAAGCGGCAAAAACCAAAAGGCAAAAGGTGACGCACAAGCCTATGACCTGGAAGAGGCGGTCGCATGAAGATTGCTGCAAGGTGCAGTGGAGAACGATTGCTTCAGCGATTTTTGCCTTTTGCCTTTTGCCGCTTGCCACTTGCCTTATCACCGGAGGTGAGCCGTGTCTTTTGAACAAACCGAATGGGTGTGGATGAACGGTCAAATGGTGCGCTGGCAGGAGGCGACGCTGCACGTTTCGTCGCACGCCTTGCATTATGGCAGCGGCGTCTTTGAAGGGATTCGCTGTTACGAAACCGCCGACGGCCCGGCGCTCTTTCGCCTGGACGCGCATCTCGACCGGCTGTACGCCTCGGCGGAACTCTACAGCATGGCGATTCCTTATTCGCAGGACGAAATCACTGAAGCTATCTGCGAGGTGATTGACCGCAACGGCTTCACCGGCTGCTACGTGCGGCCCATCGTTTATTATGGCAGTTCCAGTCTTGGGGTGCATCCGCGCAACTGTCCCATCGAGATCGCCATTCTCGTCTGGCCGTGGGACGCTTATCTGGGCGACGAGGGCCTGGAAAACGGTGTGCGGGTGAAAGTATCGCCGATTACAAAATTCCATTCACGCATGATGCCGACGACCGCCAAGGCCTGCGGCGGCTACATCAACTCGATGCTGGCGGTGCGCGAAGCCATGGCCGCCGGTTACGATGAGGCGCTGTTGCTTGACGAGCGCGGCAATGTCGCCGAAGGGTCGGGCGAGAACCTCTTTGTTGTGCGCCGTGACGGCTTGTTGACCAATGATGAGCATTCTTCTATTCTGCTCGGTGTCACGCGCGATGCGGTGATCCGGGTGGCGCGCGATCTCGGCTATAGGGTCGAAGTCGGGGTGATCCGCCTCGACGACCTGTACGCAGCGGACGAAGCGTTTTTCACCGGCACGGCGGCAGAGGTGACGCCGATACGCCAGTTGAACGACACGCCAATCGGTAATGGCGGACGCGGGCCGATGACTGGTGAGATACAGCAACGGTTTTTTGATGCGGTGCTGGGCCGCGACCCACAATATGGCGACTGGCTCCACATGGTTGGCAAACCCGCACCCCTGGGCGTCTGAATTTCAAATCTCAAATTTGAAATCTCAGGTGCATCTGCAATCTCAGGTCACCGATTTGACCTTGCAGATGACCGGCGCGCATGGTCGACCGTAGCGTTTCGAGAGCGCAATTATTTTAAATTTGAGATTGAGGTTTTTGTGAGCGACCGGTTTTTACTCAGCAGCAAACTCCCGCCTTATGTATTCAATATCACAAACGAATTAAAGGCGGCGGCCAGGGCCAGGGGCGAAGACATCGTCGATCTCGGCATGGGCAATCCCGACTTGCCGACGCCGAAGCCCATCGTCCATAAACTGATCGAAGCGGCGCGCAATCCGCGCAACCATCGCTACTCGGCGTCGCGCGGCATCCCGCGCTTGCGCGAAGCCATGGCCAATCGCTACCGGCGCAAGTGGGGCGTAGAACTCGACCCGGGCAGCGAAGTCGTGCAGACCATCGGTGCTAAAGAAGGACTGGCGCATCTGGTCATGACGGTGCTTGCGCCGGGCGAAACCGCCATTGTGCCGGTGCCGGCTTATCCGATTCACACGCATTCGGTGATCATCGCCAATGGCCGCCTGATCAAGCTGTCGGCAGACAGCCCCGATGATCTGCTCGATAAGCTGATGTCGGCCATCAAAGCCGAGCGCCCGAAAATCGTCACCCTGTCGTTTCCCTCTAACCCGACGACGATGTGCATCGACCTGAATTTTTTTGAAGAAGTCGTCCGCCTCGCGCGCTACTACGGCACCCTGATCATTCACGATTTCGCCTATGCTGACCTGGTGTTTGACGGGTACGTCGCGCCGAGCATTTTACAGGTGGAAGGTGCCAAAGAGGTCGCCGTTGAACTCTTCTCGCTGTCGAAGAGTTATAGCATGGCGGGCTGGCGCATGGGGTTCGTCGTCGGCAACGCCGAAGTGGTGGCGGCGCTCACCCGCGTGAAAAGTTATCTAGATTACGGAACCTTTCAGCCGATTCAAATCGCCTCGATCATCGCGCTGAACGAATGCGAAGAGTACGTCGGGCAGATTGCCGAGACCTATCGCAAGCGCCGCGACGTGCTGATTGACACTCTGGCGCGCGCCGGCTGGGAGATCGAAAAGCCCAGGGGAACGATGTTCGTATGGGCGCGCATCCCTGAGCGCTACCGCGCGATGGGGTCGTTGGAATTTGCCAAGCACCTCCTGGCGCACGCCCGCGTTGGCGTCTCGCCCGGCATCGGGTTCGGCGAAGCCGGCGATCATCACGTGCGCTTTGCGTTGATCGAAAACGAGCATCGCATCCGCCAAGCGGCGCGCGGCATCAAGCAGATGTTTCGTGAAGATTGAGGAAGTGTTAGAGGATCGTTATGGAGTTGATGCAGCTTGAAATGTTCGTGGCGATGGTCGAGGAGGGGAATTTTCACAAAGCCGCCGAGCGCGTCTTTCGCACGCAGCCTGCCGTCAGCATGGCGATTCGCAAGCTCGAACATGAACTCGGTTCGCAACTCTTCGACCGCACGAATCGCAATGCCTGCGTGCTGACAGACACCGGCGAGGTCTTGTACGATTATGCCAAGCGGCTGCTCAATCTGCGCGATGAGGCGGTCATCTCGCTCCAGCAACTCCACCATCTGCAACGCGGGCGCATCCGCATCGGCGCTAACGAAAGCACCAGCCTGTATCTGCTGCCGCAACTCATCCTCGATTTCCGCGCCCGCTATCCGGAGATCAAGATCGAGGTCTTTCGCCAGTTGTCGGCGAAGTTGCCGCAAGAGGTTCGCCAGCGCAATCTCGATTTCGCCATCCTGTCGTTTCTGCCCGACGCCATCGACCTGGAGACGATCCCCATTATGCGCGATGAGTTGGTGCTGATCGCCAGTCCGCGACACGGGCTGGCGGGTCGCGAGCGCGTGCATATCCGCGAACTGGGCGACGAAGCCTTCATCGCCCACAACGTCCGGTCACCATCGCGCGAGAAAGTCATCGAAACGTTTCGCCGCTTTCAAACGCCGCTCAATATCACGATTGAGATTGCGACGATTGAAACCATCAAGCGATTCGTGGCGATGAATCTCGGCCTGGCCTTTGCGCCGCGCATGTGTGTTCAGGAAGATGTCGAGCGCGGCGATCTGGCGGTGATTGCGGTCGAGGGATTTCGCTATGAGCGCACCCTGTGGGCCGTGCGCCGCCGCACCGAGACGCATTCGCACGCCGCGCAAGCCTTCCTTGAGATTATCAATGCGATGGCCGAAAAACTTCTGCGTGGCCAGCCGGTGGCCGCCGCAAATCTGGAAAAGCCGGCGGCTGATGCCCTGCCTTGAGGCGGCGCGGCTCCCCGAAGCGGACAAATCACCAACGACATTTTTGCGGGGTGAGCCATTTGAACCAACAATTTTGTAGACTGCGATTTTGCTGCCCGGTGCCGCGCTGCCAACGAAGCGCCGGAAGACCTACCAGATATAGAAGGCCAGCAGGTTTTCCACGCTATATTCAGTAGTTCCTTATCGCCTGATAAGCCAAACCGCCAGTCGCCCATGCGCCCCCGCGCAATGGTCGCCTGGGCGGCTGACCAGCCGTGGTCGCATTTTCCGGCCTTGCCATCGCTTACCCCTTTTGCGGCGTTCGGGTGAGCCTTCCTTTACAGCAATCCCCGTGCAGACCCCTGCCGGAAGGCGCGCACCGGCAATCCCTGTACAAGACGAGCCGACAATTCTGTTATAACCCCCAAGAGAAACCTACAAAACTGTAATCTCTGAGGATGAGCAGCAGTAGCTCATCTGCATGCCCTTGTCGCTCGAAAGCCAGGCATTGTCACAGATAGATGAGCCCGAACGCAAATGTCATCGGGTTGGTACGAGCCTTGCTCCATCAACAACACTCTGCGTGACGTGTAGGCGCAGGATGGGAAGCTCCAAAGGTTCAACGATGCAGATTGATCTCGAAAAAATGCTGGTTCATGCCAACGAGCGATTGGCTGACATCAGCGTCGCCGCCGAGCGCCAGCAACAGGCCGAAGCCTTCAAGAAATTCTTGAAGATCGAAACCGAACGCCTGCGCATACGCCATCGCTTTGGGCTGGGCGGCGTCGAGATCGCTCGTGGCCGCAGCTATCTCATCGATATGGTCGTCTGCCGCGCCTGTCAGTTGGCGGCTGCCGACCTGCATGCTTCAGAAGCCGAATTGAACAACTTTGCGGTCATCGCGCTTGGCGGTTACGGACGCCGCGAGCTATCGCCATTTTCCGACGTCGATCTGCTGTTCCTGCATAGCGGCAGCCGCGCCAGCGAAGCCAAGCGCTTCGTCGAACGCGCCCTCTACCTGCTCTGGGACATGGGCTTGACCGTCGGCCATAGCTTTCGCTCACTCAAAGAGTGCGTGTCGATGGCGCGCACCGATCTGGTGTCGCGCAATGCCATGTGTGAGGCGCGACATCTCACAGGCAACCCGGAGTTGTTTCGCCGCTTCACGCGCCATCTCGACGACGCGGTGTTTCGGTCGCGGCGCGAAACCGAAAGCTTTCTGCAAGCCATGATGACAGAACGGCGGGCGCGTTACGAAAAGTTCAGCCGGGCCGTTTGTGTGCAGGAGCCAAACGTCAAGGAGAGCGCCGGCGGTCTGCGCGATCTGCACACCGCGCTGTGGGTCGGCCACGCCCGTTATCAGCAGAAGAGTCTCGATGATCTTCGCGCCGAAGACCAGATTTCCGGCACCGAGTATGCCGGGGCGCGGCGCGCTTATGACTTCATCATGCGGGTTCGTAATGAAGCTCACTTTTTGACCGGGCGCAAAGCCGATCTCTTGACTCTCGATCTACAGCCGCAGGTGGCCGCCAGCTTTGGCTACGAAGCCAAGCGCGGCCTTGAAGCCTCCGAGATCTTCATGCGCGATTACTATCAGCGCGCCAGCGAGTTGCACCATTTCGCCGAAAGCTTCATCGCGCGGGCGCTCGTCTCAACGACGGAAAAGCGCAACCTCGTCAAGCGCGTCACGGCGAGCTTCGAGTCGCGGCAGGGCATGTTGTATCTGACGATCACGCGCGGCACACAAAAGCCCGGCGAGGCGACCAACTATGAGATCAAGCAGGGCAAGCTCTACCTCAAGGAAGAGCCCAACGATTTCCGCTCGAACGCCATGCACTTGCTGGAATTGTTTTCCGTGGCGCAGAGCCAGCGCGCGGCGCTCAGCGAAGAGGTGAAAGGGACGATTCGCAGCCAGTTGCATCTGGTGACGCGCCGCTTTCGCGCTTCCAAAGAAGCCAGCCGCGCTTTCATCGACATCCTCAGCCGCAAGGGCCGCGTCGCGCCGGTGCTCAGAATGATGCACGAGACAGGGTTTCTGGGAAAGCTGCTGCCGGAATTCGCGCGCATCACCTTTCTCGTGCAGCACGATTTTTATCACAAGTACACAATTGACGAGCACACGCTGAAGGCGATTGAAGCGCTCGACCGGCTGGCCGAAGAATGTGACCCGCGATTGCTGCGCCTGGTGAAGGTCTTCGGCGAGATCGATAACCCCGCGCCGCTTTATCTCGGCCTGCTGCTGCACGACATCGGCAAAGGTCATGGCGGCGGCCACGTGCAGAAGGGCACGCGCATCGCCGAGCGCGTCTGCGAGCGCCTGCGGCTAGATGAGCACAGCGCCGCGCAGGTGCGTTTCCTGGTCAAGGAGCATCTGTTGATGTCGCATACCTCGCAGCGGCGCGACCTGTCGGAAGAAGGCTTGATTGAAAGTTTTGTTGCCCGGACTACAACTCTAAATAACTTGAACAAACTGCTGCTGCTGACCTACGGCGATATTAGCGGCGTCGGGCCGGGCGTCTGGACAGACTGGAAGGCGACGCTGCTGTGGGAGCTTTACACGCGCGCCCGCATTCACTTCGTCGAAGAGAATGGCGGACGGCTCGACCGCGACCGCCGCACGCTGTTCAAACAGCAGGTGATTCGCGAACTAGCGCCGGAATTTCCGCCGAGCGGCATCGAGCGCCACTTTGCCATGATGCCCGACCGTTATCAGCGGGGTAACAAGCCGTTGCAGATTGCTCGCCACCTCAGGCTGGCGCGGCGGCTCGATACGGAAACGCTGGCGACCGACTGGCAGATCGCCCAGAGCGAGCATTGCACGAATCTGACGGTGTGCGCGCGCGACCGTGCAGGGCTGTTTGCGCGCATCGCCGGCACGTTGACGGCGCACGGCATCAATATCTTGAGCGCCGATCTGAACACTCGCGAAGACGGCCTGGTGATTGACACGTTCAAAGTTTGCGACGTGCAGACGCAGCAAGCGGTGCGCGCCGAGTCGCACGCCAAAGTCGAGAAGAATTTGCAGGCGGCGCTCGCCGGCCTTTACGACGTTACGGCGGCGGTCGCCCACCAGCTTGCCCGCGTGCCGCGCCGCTCGTGGCGCAAGGCGACGCGCAAGCCGATGCGGCCTTCTGTAAGATTCGATACAGAGGCTTCGGCCTTGAGCACGGTCATCGAAGTCCGTGCCGAAGATCAACCGGGCCTGGCTTACAAGATCGCCAATGCGATTGCCAGTCTCAACTTCAACATCACCTTTGCCAAAATCTCGACGGAAAAGAGCCACGCGCTCGATGTGTTTTACATTACTGATGCGCGCGGCCAGAAACTCGACGCTGCTGGGATGCAGGCGGTCGAAGAGGCGCTTATCGAGGCGCTCGGCGACAAGCCGACTGATAAACCCATGAAGGAGGCTGTATGAAAAAGATAGAAGCGATCATTCGCCCGCACCTGCTCGACGCCGTGAAAAACGCTTTGCAGGAAGTCGGGGTTGCCGGCCTGACGGTCACCGAGGTTCGCGGCTTCGGTCGCCAGAAAGGCCACACCGAAACCTATCGCGGCAGCGAGTACAAAATTGACTTTCTGCCGAAGGTCAAGATCGAAGTGGCGCTGCCGCTGGAAATGGTCGATCAAGCGATTGACGCCATTATGAAGACGGCGAAGACCGGCAAATTCGGCGACGGCAAAATCTTCGTCCTGCCGCTCGAAGAGGTCATACGCATTCGCACAGGCGAGCGCGGCGAGTCGGCGTTGTAACCACCCATTGCCGCCGGCCTCATGTTTCTCGGACATTGCCGGATTGGCGCACCACGTTTATTGAGGAGGAGAGCTTATATCATGAACACAAGGAGGATTCTGCGAATACTAATCGGTGCGGGCGGCGGCGCTGTGTTGTTGAGCCTGGCGCTGCCGGTCTATGCGCAGGAGGCGGCTGCGCCGCCTGGGATCAGCGGCGGCGATACGGCATGGATGCTGACCTCTGCGGCGCTGGTGATGATGATGACTGTGCCGGGGCTGGCGCTGTTTTACGGCGGCCTGGTGAGCCATCGCAACGCGCTGTCGACGCTGATGCATAGTTTTTTTCTGCTTTGTCTCATCAGCATTCAGTGGGTGTTATTCGGCTACACGCTGTCGTTCGGTGCCGACCACTCAAGCCTGTTTGGTGGTTTGGATTACCTTGGCTTTCAGGGTGTCGGCCAGGAGCCGTCGGGAACTGCGACCATCCCGCACCTGGTCTTTGCGATGTACCAGGGGATGTTTGCGATCATCACTGTGGCGTTGATTACGGGAGCCTTCGCCGAGCGCATCAAGTTCAGCGCCTTCGTTTTGTTCAGCCTGTTGTGGGCGACGCTGGTTTACGATCCGCTGGCGCACTGGGTGTGGGGCGGCGGCTGGTTGATGAAACTTGGGGCGCTCGATTTCGCGGGCGGCACGGTCGTGCATATCAGTTCAGGGGTGTCGGCGCTGGTCGCCGCCATCGTCATCGGCAAGCGCCGCTGCTACCCGGACAAGGCGCTGCCGCCGCATAACATTTCTTACACAGTCATCGGTGCCGGATTGTTGTGGTTCGGCTGGTTCGGCTTCAACGCCGGCAGCGCCCTCGGTGCCAGCGGCCTGGCGGCGCTTGCCTTCGCGACAACGCACACGGCGGCAGCAACCGCCGGGCTGGCCTGGCCTTTGATCGAGTGGATGCACCACGGCAAACCGACGGTGCTGGGCGCGGCAACCGGCGCGGTTGCCGGGTTGGTGGCGATTACTCCGGCTGCCGGATATGTCACCGTGCCTGCGGCGATGGCCATTGGCGTCGGCGTCTGTTTTGTCTGTTACTTCGGCCTCAATGTGCTGAAGCCGCGCTTCGGTTACGACGACACGCTTGACGTTTTCGGCGTGCACGGTCTGGGCGGCACCTGGGGCGCGATTGCGACTGGAATATTCGCTACAAAATCGGTGAACCCGGCGGGCGCTGACGGGCTGTTGTACGGCAACGCCTCGCAGTTGGTGACGCAATTGATCGGCGTCGCGGCGAGTTGGGCGCTGGCTGCCGCCGGCACCCTGGTGATTTTGAAGCTCGTCAACCTCGTCGTGCCGCTGCGCGTTACCGCAGAGGAAGAGATTACCGGACTTGACCTCACCCTACATGGCGAGATGGCTTATAACTTCCTGGAGCCGGGGATGAGCGGCATCAGCAGCCCGACGCTGCGTGAATCATCTTACACGCCGATCTCGGCAACCGGAGATGCGGCGTCCGGCGACTGAACGTTTCATTCTTAGCTTCAGGGTCGAATCGCCGGCGATGTTAGCGGCCTCTTCGCTTTGGTGTATAGATTACTAAACCACGAAAGGAGTTCGAATGATACCGCAGAAACTCACGCTATCAGCAAAGCTACATCGATTGCGAGGCCGTTTGCGCGATCCTCAATGGCGGCGCTACGGTTACACCCTGTTGCTTGCCAAGTTCGTTGGCATCGCCCTGGTGGTTGGGCTGGTCCTGATCGCCTCCAACCTCATGGGATCACATCAAGTCGCGGCAGATACCGGCGACCTGGCGGCGACCGACATCGTCAATCCCTTGAATACGGTCTGGACACTGGTGGCGGCCTTCCTGGTCTTCTGCATGCAGGTCGGCTTCACGATGCTTGAAGCCGGCTTCTGCCGCTCGCGCGAGACGGTCAATGTGCTCATGGAATGTATCGTTGATACCTGTCTGTGCGGCCTGCTGTTTTTCGCCTTCGGCTTTGCCTTCATGTTCGGGCGCGGCAACGGCTTCATCGGCCACACCTTCTTCTTCCTGAAGGATGCGCCGGCGACTTATGAGAGCACCGGCGTGGCGTTTTTGGCTTTCTGGTTGTTCCAGTTCGCCTTCGCCGATACCTGCTCGACGATCACTTCGGGCGCGATGATCGGGCGCACGGGCTTTGTCGGCGATCTGATCTACAGCTTTGCAGTCTCCGGCTTCATCTATCCGATCATCGGCCACTGGGCCTGGGGGCCGGACGGCTTTTTGGCGCTGATGGGCAGCGAGGGCAATTTCCTGCCGTCGCTGGGCACGGGCTTTCATGACTTTGCCGGCTCGACCGTGGTGCATACCATCGGCGGCTTTATCGCCCTGGCCGGAGCCATCGCCCTGGGGCCGCGTCTCGGTCGCAAGTTCAAGCGCGACGGCGGCGGCCCGATGATGCCGCACGACCTAGTGATTGCTGCCAGCGGCGGGCTGTTGCTGTGGTTCGGCTGGTATGGCTTCAATCCCGGCAGCACGCTTTCGGCCATGGACTTCGAGGGCATAGGGCGCGTCGCCGCCAACACGACGCTGGCCGCCTGCGCCGCCGGACTCTCGGCCATGGCGCTCGCTTACATTTATTCAAAGAAGTGGGATCTGAGCTTCACGGTGAACGGCTTTCTGGCCGGCCTGGTGGCGATCACCTGTCCCTGTTATTGGGTGAGCCCGACGGGCGCGATCCTGCTCGGCGCGGTCGGCGGCGTGGTCGTCGTGTTGGGCGTTGAACTGCTGGAATATCTGCGCATTGATGATCCCATTGGCGCGGTTCCGGTACATGGCATTTGCGGCATCTGGGGAACACTGTCGCTGGGGCTGTTCGCCTGTGGCAAGTATGGCGCGACCGGGCCGACTGCGCCGGATAATTCAGCGCCGCTCACTGGGCTGTTTTATGGCGGCGGCTGGACGTTGCTGGCGGCGCAGGCGATTGGCAGTTTAATCGTCACCCTATCGACTTTCGCCGTCGCCATGGCGGTGATGTATCTGGTGAAGGCTATGGGCGTGTTGCGCGTATCGGCAGAAGGCGAGCAATACGGGCTGGATCTGCACGAGCATGGCATTTCGGCCTATCCTGAATATGTCATCTCCTCGACGGCGCGACCGGCAGGCATGATCGGCAGCGATGCGGCGGCATCTTACGCCCCTCCGGTTGTCGAGCCAACGCTGCGCGAAGCGAATTCGTGAGGCGATCTGTACGAATGAGGAATCAAGCGATGTGAAGTGAGCAGAGAAGACTGCGGTAGGTGTGGGGACGCCATTGAGCGAATGATTTGGCGACCATCTCTCAAGAAGCGTCTCCCACACGCCGCGCTCAGATGACCTGGCGGTTACCTGTGCAGCAGCCCTAAAAACGTAATCAACGTAGCGTTGAATGTCAAACGCTGCGGGTTCTTCTTGATTCGTGAGGAAAGCTGCCAGGGAGATCAACCCGGATGGCAGGCGTCGGGCGACCCGGCGCGCTCTTCACCACGACCCTCTACGCGGGGGCCGTGCAGTAATCAAGGAGAATCTATGTTGACTAGAACGGGTTTCGCTTCGAAGCTGAGAGTGGCGGCGTTCACTCTGGGGGTGATTGGCGTGATGACTATCGTGCAATGCCAGACGGCTCGCGGCCAATCGACCATCTTCAATATTCCGAGCACCGACGCCGTGGCCAAGCAGAGAGTCTATTTTGAGTTCGATTTCATCAGTCACCTTGAAAGCGATGACAATGGCGGCTTTCGCACCTACGTGCCGCGCGTCGTCGTGGGCCTCGGCAAAGGCGTCGAGGTCGGCGTCAACGTGGCGGCGACCAGTTCAGCAGCGCCGACCTCGGTCTATATTCAACCGAACATCAAGTGGCAGTTCTACGCCAATGAGAGTTCGGGCGTGGCGTTGTCGGCGGGCGTAATCTTTTTCACGCCGCTTAAAGATCGGGATTTAAACGATAGCTTCGGACTGCTCTATGCGAACATCAGCAAGAAGTTCAAAGGCCGCTACGGGCCGCGCCTCACTGCCGGCGGCTACGGCCTGGGCGGCGTCAAAGCCGATGTCGATAAAGGCGGCGCGATGGTGGGCTACGAGCAACCGCTTTCAGCGAAAGCCAGCTTCGTGGCCGACTGGTTCAGCGGCAAGAACGGCTTTGGCTACGTGACGCCGGGCTTTTCATTTACGCTGCCGAAGAACGGATTGTTGAATATCGGTTACAGCATCGGCAATTATGGCCGCAAGAACAATGGGTTGTTCATCTATTACGGGGTGACGTTCTGAGCCGCTGCCAAGTGGATGGCAAAGAGGAGCGCGCAGGATGCTACGCCTGTTAGGAGCGCAGGCCACGATTGCTGATCGAATGACCAAGATTGAATGCGGTATCTGCACGGCGGACGAAGAAAAAGTTGACCGACCGAATACTGAAGCCGAAAGCGTGGCGGCGCGGCAACTCTTTCTTCGCTCGCATGGAATTCAAACCCAAACCAGGAGGAAAAAATGAATCCCAAAGATGTTTTGAAATACGCTGCCGATGCCAAGGCAGAGTTCGTAGACCTGCGCTTCACAGATTTGCTCGGCGCTTGGCATCACCTGACGTTCCCGATTGACGAATTGACCGAAGATTCGTTCACCGCAGGCTTCGGTTTTGATGCCAGCAGCCTGCGCGGTTGGGCGGCAATCAACGAGAGCGACATGCTCTTGATCCCCGACACCTCGCGCTTCTGGATCGACCAGTTTATGGATCGCCCGACGCTGTGCATCGCCACCGACGTGGTTGATCCGATCACCCGCGAAAGCTACTGGCTCGACCCGCGCGCCCTGGCCAAACGTGCCGAGAGCTACGTCAAATTCACAGGCATCGCCGACACCATTTACTTCGGGCCGGAAGCCGAATTCTTTATCTTCGATCATGTGAGTTTTCACAACGAGAATCACTCGTCCGGGGCGACCGTCGACAGCAGCGAAGGCTGGTGGAACACCGGCAAGGATGCCAACCGGACGGGCTGGGCGATTCGCGGCAAAGAAGGTTATGTGCCGTGCCCGCCGCTCGATTCGATTCACAACATCCGCTCGGAGATCGCCGCAAAATTGAAAGATGCCGGCCTCACGGTCGAATGCCACCACCATGAAGTGGCAACCGCCGGGCAGTGCGAAATCGACTTCCGCTATTCGACCTTGCTGGGCACGGCGGACAATCTGATGATCTTCAAGTACACGGTCAAAAACGTCGCCCGGCAATTCGGCAAGTCGGCGACCTTCATGCCGAAGCCGCTCTATGGCGACAACGGCAACGGCATGCACTGCCACCAGTCGTTGTGGAAAGACGAAAAGCCCTTGTTTGCCGGCGACGGTTACGCAGGCATCAGCGAGTTGGCGCGCTACTATATCGGCGGCATCCTCAAGCACGCGCCGGCCATTGCGGCATTCGCCGCGCCGACGACCAACAGTTATAAGCGGCTGGTGCCGGGCTTTGAAGCGCCGGTCAACCTGGCCTACTCGGCGCGCAATCGCTCGGCGGCAGTGCGTATCCCGATGTTCTCGCCCAGCCCGAAAGCCAAGCGCCTGGAAGTTCGCTTCCCCGACGCGACCTGCAATCCTTATCTGGCATTTTCGGCGATGTTGATGGCGGGACTCGACGGCATACAGAATCGCATCGATCCGGGCGAGCCGCTCGACAAAGACATTTACGATCTGCCGCCCGAAGAACTCGCCGAGATTCCGAGCGTGCCAGGTTCGCTCGACGAGGCCCTCGCCGCGCTCGAAGTGGATCACGCCTTCCTGCTCAAAGGCGATGTCTTCAGCGAGAAGCTGATTCAGCGTTGGATTAATTACAAAATCGACCGCGAGATCAATGTCGTCCGCATGCGCCCGCATCCGATGGAGTTCTCGCTTTATTACGATGTCTAAGAAAGACGAAACGGGGACGCGGCGAAGCCGGGCCCGAAGGCGACAGATCGCCCGACGGCGTGTCTCATCACTTCGCCGCGCCCTCGCGTCTCACCGATTGACTGCTTAATCGGTCACCGCGCCAAGGCTGCTGCTCGACACCAGCCGGGCGTATTTCGCCAGCACGCCGCGCGTGTAACGCGGCTCAGGCGGCTGCCAGGCGGCGCGGCGGCGGGCGATCTCGTCTTCGGCAACGTTGAGTTGCAACAGGCGCGCGTCGGCATTAATCGTCACCGAATCGCCTTCTTCGATCAGCGCAATCGTGCCGCCGACCGCCGCTTCGGGCGCGACGTGGCCGACGACCATGCCGTAGGTTGCGCCGGAGAATCTGCCATCTGTAATCAAGCCTACACAGTCGCCTAGCCCCATGCCGATGATGGCCGAAGTCGGTGCCAGCATTTCGCGCATGCCGGGGCCGCCGCGCGGGCCTTCGTAGCGAATCACCACGACATCGCCCGGACGAATGCTTCCCGCGAGGATGGCTTCGTGGCAATCGTCTTCGCCGTCGAAGACGCGCGCCGGGCCGGTGATCTGGTGATGTTTGATACCTGTAATCTTTGCTACACAGCCTTCTTCGGCGAGGTTGCCTTTCAAGATGGCGAGGTGGCCTTGCGCATAAAGCGGTTGATCGAACGGGCGGATAATGTCCTGGCCGGCGGGCGGCGCGGCGGGCACCTCGGCCAGGGTTTCGGCAATCGTCTTGCCGGTTATCGTCAGGGCCTCGCCGTGCAGCAGGCCATTAACCAGCAGCATCTTCATGACGCGGGGGATGCCGCCCGCCTTGTGCAGGTCTGTGGCGACGTAGCGGCCCGACGGCTTCAAGTCGCAAAACACCGGCACGCGGGCGCGAATCGCTTCGAAATCGTCAATCGTCAGCGGCACGCGCGCCGCGTGAGCAATCGCCAGCAGGTGCAGCACGGCGTTGGTCGAGCCGCCGACGGCCATCACCACACTGATGGCGTTCTCGAACGCCTGGCGCGTCATGATCTGGCTCGGCAAAAGCTGGCGGCGCACGGCCTCGGCCAGCACGTCGGCGGATTGTCGGGCGCTCTCGCCCTTTTCCGCATCTTCGGCGGCCATGGTTGAAGAGTAAGGCAGGCTCATGCCCATGGCTTCGATGGCGCTCGACATGGTGTTGGCCGTAAACATGCCGCCGCACGATCCAGCGCCGGGACAGGCATGGCGTTCGACTTCGAGCAGTTCAAGTTCTGTAGTCTTCTTCGCACAATAGCTGCCGAAGGACTCGAAGACGCTGACGATGGTCAGGTCTTCGCCGTTCCAGTGGCCGGCTTTGATGGTGCCGCCGTAAACGAAGATGGCCGGGATGTTCAAACGCGCAATGGCGATCATGGCACCGGGCATATTCTTGTCACAGCCGCCAATCGCCACCAGGCCGTCGTGGCTCTGGGCGTTGCAAACGGTCTCGATGCTGTCGGCGATGACTTCGCGCGAAACCAGCGAATACTTCATGCCTTCGGTGCCCATCGAGATGCCGTCGCTGACGGTGATCGTGCCGAAAACCTGCGGCATCGCCCCACGCTCGCGCAAGACGGCGACCGCGCCTTCAGTCAATTCATTGAGGCCGACATTACATGGCGTGACGGTGCTGTAGCCATTGGCGACGCCGATGATCGGCTTCGTAAAATCGTCGTCGCCGAAGCCGACGGCGCGCAACATGGCGCGATTCGGCGAGCGCTGCAAACCTTCGGTGATGGTTCTGCTTCTTCGATTATCGCTCATGATGAATCCTCGGATCTGGCGCAGGTCGAAGAACGATACCACAGATTGAGAGAAATGATGAATGCCGCAATGCGAAATGATCAATGACCAAGGAGGGCAGCTTTCTCGGTGCATCATTGATCATTTATCATTGCGGCATTTGCGATTATCTGTGGTCATCTGTGGCTGGCGATTGCCGGTGATTGAGCGGCGACATAAATGGCCGGTCTTCGTTGCCGGCTACCTCGGTTTTTGCGTTTTCTACATGCTCACGGGGCGCGTGCATCTCGGCAGCCCGGCGTTGCTGCCGGTGTCGGCGATTGATTGGCGCATCCCTTTTCTAAGCTGGACGATCTGGATTTATCACACGCAGTTTTTCTTTCTTTTGGCCAGCGTCTGGATGCTGAAACAACCAGCAATCATCAGCCGGACGTTTTACGCGATGGCAGCGGCCTCGCTGCTATCGTTCGCCGTCTTCTTCGTTTATCCGACGACCTTGCCGCGTGTCGAAGTGACTGGCGGGGCGCTCGCGCAGCAAGCCTTCGCCTTGCTCTATTCGATTGACCTGCCAACCAACTGTTTGCCGTCGCTGCACGTAGCGCTCGCCTGGATTGCGGCGCTGGGCATTGGAGAAGAGAAGCGGCGGGCGCGCTGGATAGCGTTGCTGTGGGCGGCGCTGATTTCGCTATCGACGCTGACGACGAAGCAGCATTACCTCATCGATGTGCTGGCCGGTCTGTGTCTGGCGGCAGCTTGCTGGATGCTTTCTCTGGAAGGCAAAAGGCAAAAGGCAAAAGGCAAAAGTATCAAGTGAAGATCATCGCTCAGCTTATCGATCCTCTTGGATTCTTGCCTTTTGCCTTTTGCCTTCACTCCGGGCTTATTTTTCGTAAATGAATCGCGCCACGTCGGCTTCTGAAAGGATCACGGTGTCGCCGGGATTGAGCGCGACCTCTTTGATGCGCTGCGTGCCGAGTTGGTTCAGGAAGGTGCCGTTGGTCGAGTTTTGATCCATCACCACGGCCCGTCCATCGCGCACGCCGACCCACAGGTGACGGCTTGAGACGCGCGGATCGTCGATCTTCACTTGCGCGTAGTTGCCGTCGCGCCCGATGTAAAAGCCTTCCGGTCGAACGTCCATGCGCTGGCCGTTGAAGGGGCCGGAAGTCCAGCGAATCGCCCCGAACCCAGCGGCAGCGGCAGCGGCAGCGCCGCCGAGACCGGCTGTCTTGGGCTGTGCCGAAAAGACTTGCGTCGGTGCCGGCGCTGCCGGTTTGGCCGGCGGATACTGTGGCTGCTGGCCGTAACCCGATTGCTGCGCATAGCCCGGCTGTTGGCCGTAAGACGGTTGCTGCGGAGGCTGCTGGCCATAGGCCGGTTGCTGCGGCGGGTAGGACGGCTGTTGTGGGTAACCGTGCTGCGGCTGCGACTGGAATGCTTGCTGGCCTGCCGGACGCGCCGGCTGTTTCTTGCTGCGCATCACGACGAAACCGATGACGCCGCCGACAATCAGGATGCCGACCAATCCGAGGACGCCGATGAGCAACAAACCGCCGAGGCCCGATTTCTCTTTGCCTTCGGCAATCGATTGCTGGCTATCGCGGATGAGCCGCGCCGTTTCCGAGTGCTGCGGATAGAGCCGCGCCACCTCTTCAAACTTCTGTATGGCCTTGGTGTAGCTGCCGTCCCAGTATAGCTCAAGCCCTTCGCGATAACGTTTATCGACCAGCCCTTCTTCGTTGTCGGTGCCGGCCTGCTTGATAAATTCCTTCATGGTGGATGACGGGATGACGAAGTTGAAGCCCTGGACTTCCTGGCCGTTCACCGTATCGCCGCGAAACGTCAGCATGCCGATGATCTCGCCTTTGTCGTTGAGCACAGGGCCGCCGGAATTGCCGTGCGTCGTCGGGGCGCTCACCTGCAACACCGGTGCGCCGTCCTGCGAATTCTTGCGGGCCGATACCTTGCCGTCGGTGATCGAGGCTTCGAGGGCCGACTTGTTATCGAGCACATCGGTGTCGGCGGCACCCGGATAACCAAAGACCGTGATGTGATCCTGAAGCTGTACCTTATCGGAATCGCCGAGTTTCAGCACCGGCGCGTTCTTGATTTCAATCTTGATGATCGATACGTCTTTGCCTTCGCCTATGGGTGCGCCGAAAGCTTTGATCTCGAATGGGAAGTTGCTGCCGTCGGGGGTGATCACATGATGAATATGCGTAAAGCTGCGCAGGCTGGCTTTCGACAGGATGCCGCGAACCAGATCGCCGTTATTAAGGACTTCGCGCGGGTCGCGGTTATAATCGCGCGCCAGTTGGGTGATAAAAGCGACGAGGACGGATTCCTTGCCCTTGTCGTCGCCCTGATGCGTCGCGTCGGTGACGTGCGCGTTAGTGGCGATATAACCGTTTGGATTAATAAATGCGCCAGAGCCGCTGCCGGCAGCGATGGCTTGATAGGTCTTACCATTATCGGGCCAGAAGACCTGGCCGATGTAGCCGTCATAGATGCGCACGACGGCGGGCTTGGAAAACATCGCCAGCCGCTGTCCTTCGCTGACTTGCTGCGCGCTCGTGGTAAACACGGGCGCAAAAGACAAGGCGGCTAGCATCATCACCAGAGTGAGAATGAAATACTTACGCATGGCGAATCTCCTTTTGAAACTTGTACAACTTGTACGATAGCTGAATCACAGGCTGTGCAGATTATAGCACTGACTGGTTCGCAGATTATACCACTGTGTCGAAAATAGTCACGGCAGGATTTTCGCTTTTGGCAAGATATTTTTGGTTGCCGCAAAGGCTTTGGGCGGCGGCTTGCGGTGAGGGTTCAAGGCGGGCGCGATCTGGCTGCGGCTGCGCTTCCGCCGTCGCCACGAAGCCGCAAAAACGCGGGCGGACGCAATGAGCGTCCGCCCGTCGTGATCTCAGGTTATCGCTCGGTGTGGCTTGCTAGCTCTGCTTGAATAGCGATTTATTCTCTTCGTAAATCTTCATGGCTTTGGCCTCAAGGTCGTCAGCCTCTTTCTTGAGACTCTGATACTTCGTCGTGGCGTCGGCGGACTTCTTCTGATAGTCCTCGTGGTTGTTGCTATCGATCAGCGCTTTCGGTTCGCCAATCAAGGCATCAGTCATCTCGCCGCGCTTGGTCATCTCTTTGCCTTTGGCATCAAGATACTCTTTGAATTTGTCCTGCAACTTCAGCTTGCTGGCTTCGGTAAACTTCTTGCCGGCATCCGCATAGCCGTCTCTGGCCTTTTCGAGATCGGCGATGATGGCTTTGGCCTCGGTGCGCGTTTTCTCCAGCCCCTGTTCGTCTTCAATCTGCGACACTTCGCTCTCGAAGGCTTGCAGCTTGGTAGTGCCGCTCTGCGCCTTGTCGTTAGCGTCCTTGATGGAGGCGTTGGCGGCATCCACTAGCTTATTGGCTTTGTCGGTTTCATACATATTGCAGGCCGCTGCAAATCCGAGCGCCAGCGCCAATAGACAACTCAATCCTAAAACTCTTGCTTTGCTCATTATCCTCGCTCCTTTCAGATATCGTTTACTGAGGGTTGACCGATTATACAGCAAGCCCGCGTTATTGCTGATAGTTAAATCGAGCCGTTTCAGTCTCGGAGATAATAACCATATCACCTGGGTTGAGCGCAACCTCTTGAATGCGCCCGTTGCTGATTGCATTGACGAAAGTGCCGTTGGTCGAGCCGGCATCAACGACGACGACGCGACCGTTGCGCAAACCTATCCAGGCGTGCCGGCTCGATACGCTTGGATTGTTAATTACAACTTGCGCCGCCAGCGGATCGCGGCCAATGAAAAAGCCTTCGGCGGTGATCTCGAATCGGCGGCCCACAAGCGGCCCAGAGGCGCAGACCATCGCGCCACGCGCGAGCGGTGCCGTGCCGGTTCTGACCGCCACGGCGGCGGCGGCGGTTGAGGATAACGCCGCCGTCTTTGCCGGAGGCGCGGCAATCGCGTTCGCCAGAGGCGAAGCATAATCCGCCGTGCGCTCGGTAATGCTGGCGAACGGCGGCGTCGGCATCTGCGGTCTTTGCGGCGACGCGAACGGCTGCGCCTGCCCAGGCATCGCCTGTCCGTAGCCGATAGGATTCGCCGGGTTATTTTTCTTACGCATCACCATGACCACGCCGACGCCGGCAACCGTCAGCGCCAGCAAGCTGCCGAGCAACAAGATGACGCCGCCGAGACCCGATTTCTCCTTGCCTTCGGCTATCGCCTGCTGGCTGTCGCGGATGAGGCGGTCGGCTTCCGAGTGCTGTGCGAAGAGGCTGCGCGCCGTCTCGAACTTCTTGATCGCCGCCGAATACTCGCTCTGCCAGTAGAGTTCAAGCCCCTCGCGATAGGCTTTGTCGGCAGGGCCTTCCTGATTGGTAGCGCCCGCCTGCTTGACGTATTCCATCAGCGTGCTCGACGGCACGACGAAATTAAAACCCTGGACTTCCTGGCCGTTCACGGTGTCGCCTCTGAATGTAAGCAAGCCTACAATTTCGCCTTGATCGTTGAGCACAGGGCCGCCGGAATTGCCATGGGTTGCCGGGGCGCTCACCTGCAACACCGGTGCGCCGTCCTGCGAATTCTTGCGGGCCGACACCTTGCCGTCGGTGATCGAAGCTTCGAGGGCCGATTTCTGATCGAGCACGTTGGTGTCGGCGGCTGCCGGATAGCCGAAGACCGTAATGTGATCCTGAAGCTGCACTCGGCTTGAATCGCCGAGCTTGAGGATGGGCGCGTTCTTCACTTCGATTTTGATGATCGATACGTCTTTGCCATCGCCTACGGCACCGCCGAAGGCTTTGATCTCGAAGGCCAACGCCGTGCCGTCGGGCATGATGACGTGGTGTATGTGCTTGAACTCGCGCGGCTGGAATTGCTGAGAAATCTGCGCCAGCAATTCAGAGTTATTGAGAATGGCGCGCGGGTCTTTGCCGTAATCCGCCGCCAGTTGCTTGACGAATTCGACGAAGAGCAACTCTTTGCCCTTGTCCTCGCCCTGATGCGTCAGGTCGGTGACGTGCGCGTTGGTGGCGATATAGCCGTTCGGATCAATGAAAGCGCCCGAACCGCTGCCGACATAAGCCACCTGGTAGAGCTTGCCGGTGGCGGGCCAGTAGGCGGTGCCGGCATAACCGTCGAGAATGCGTACCACGGCGGGCTTGGCGTGCATCGCCAGCCGCTGGCCTTCGGAGACTTTATCTGTGCTTGCCGCAAGGTTCGCGGTCAAAAAAACCGCCGTCAGCAATAACGCGAAAGTGATCAAGATGGTTTTGCGCATAGTATTTCTCCTTACAATTTGCAGATTGAAATTTAGTAAAGACGTCGGCGATGGGTGATCGGTCAGGCGGCGAGGCGGTCGCTTGCCTGCGCCATGTCGAGGCGCTCTATGCCTGGGCGCAACTCGGCGTGCACCAGGCGTTCGCGCCCGCATTCGTAGCAGGTCATGATCAGGCAACCGTCGCCGGTGCGCCGGTGCGGCACGCCCCAGTAGTGCCGGTGCTGGATGATCAATTCGAGAATTCGCATGATAAGTTGAGCCTCCTCGATGCTCGTTTTTCTGCCTTCACTAAGTCATGCGAAAATGCCTATGGGTTTTCCCAACCTCCTGGAAATTTTTTTACGATTGAATAAACCGAGGGCGATACGGATAGTCTTAACGTAGGCGGGAAAGATGGTATAATCGGCGCGTTCATCAGGATTTAGCAGGCTGTGAAGATGCCCACATTTTCGCCACCGGATTTCACACAACTACTGATTGCCTGCGGCAATGGCGACAAGGAAGCGCTCGACCGCCTGGTGCCAATCGTCTATGACGAGTTGCGCCAACTCGCCGGCAGGCAGATGCGCCGCGAACGTAGCGATCACACGCTGCAAACCTCGGCGCTGATCAACGAAGCCTATCTGCGCTTGATCGAAAAGCCGGTGTCGTGGCAGAACCGGGCGCATTTCTTCGGCATCGCGGCCCGCCTGATGCGGCAGATTCTCGTCGATCATGCGCGCGCCCGCCAGAGCAGCAAACGTGGCGGCAGCCGGCAGCGGCTGGCCTTGAGCGAGGCGCTCGATGCCGGTCAGGACATGGCGACCGACATCATCGCGCTCAACGACGCGCTGACGAGCCTCGCGGCGATTGACCCGCAACAGAGCCGCATTGTCGAACTTCGCTTTTTCGGCGGCTTGACCATCGAAGAGACCGCCACGGTCGTCGGCGTCTCGCACACGACCGTCGAGAAAGACTGGAACATGGCGCGCGCCTGGCTGCGCCGCCAAATGATGAAATAGAGGTCTGGGCCAGGGGCCGGGGGCTGGGGGCAGAATTGTCTTCGGAAGACATAGCTTGATGCCAATCTTAGAAGTGCATCACCTCATCAGCACATGCAGTCTTCACATCTTTCCAACTGGCCCCCGGCCCCTGACCCCCGACCCCCGGCTACTGCTTTATGACTCCGGAACGCTGGCAGCAAATCAAACGCATATTTCATGACGCGCTGGAAATCGATAGCGGCGCGCGCCGGTCGTTCCTCGTCGGCGTCTGCGGCGATGATGATGAATTGCTCAAAGAAGTCGAAGACTTGTTTGCCGCGCACGAGCAGACGGCGCACCTCGTTGACCGGCCTGTGGCGCAGGTGGCCGCAGGCTTGATCGATCCCGGCGACGGCGAGTCGTTGATCGATTGCCAGCTTGGGCCCTATCGCATCACCGGGGCAATCGGGCGCGGCGGCATGGGCGAAGTCTATCAGGCGCAGGATACGCGGCTCGGTCGCCGCGTGGCGATCAAGCTGTTGCCGTCGCGTTTTACCTCGGAGCCTGAGCGCGTGCGGCGCTTTCAGCAAGAAGCGCGCGCCGCCTCTGCCTTGAATCATCCGAACATCGTCACGATTCACGAAATCGGTCAGCAGGACGAATTACATTTTATTGTCACGGAATTCATCGAAGGCGAGACCTTGCGGGCGCTCGTTGGCAAGGGACTGCCGCTCAACCAGGCGCTCGACATCGCCGTGCAGACCGCCGGGGCGCTTTCAGCCGCGCATCAGGCCGGCATCACCCACCGTGACATCAAGCCGGAAAACATCATGCGCAGGCCCGATGGCTATGTGAAAGTGCTGGATTTCGGCCTCGCCAAATTGAGCGAGCCGCAGGCTTTTCGCAATCAGTCGGATGAGAGCATCAGTTGGCTCGACACCAGTCCGGGCATCGTCATGGGCACGGTGAGTTATATGTCGCCCGAACAGGTGCGCGGCCATGTGGTTGACGCGCGCACAGACATCTACAGCCTCGGCGTCGTGCTCTATGAAATCATTGCAGGCCGCAAGCCGTTTGCCGGTGAAACGACCAGTGATGTCATTGCGGCGATCCTGGAACGCGAGCCGCCGCCGCTGCTTGAAATTAATAGTAATCTGCCTTACGAATTGCAGCGCATTGTGACGAAAGCGCTCACCAAAGACCGCGACTGGCGTTATCAATCCAGCAAGGACATGCTGATTGACTTGCGGCTTTTGAAAGCCGACCTGGAGATGGCTTCGAAGCTGCGAACCTCAGGCGCGCAGAGCCTGAGCGCCGCACGCACCGGCAGCGGCGCGGCAGCCGCTGCTAAAACCGCCTCCAAAGGCGAAGCGCTGATCGTCGCCGAAACCGCCGGCCTGCCGTCGCCGCGAACCGAGGAGCCGGCGGCGCTGAAGATAACCGGCAGTCTGTCGCTAATCGAGCGAGCCTGGCTGCACAAGAAATCGACTTTGATCCTGGCAATGCTCACGGCGTTGGCCGTTTTGTCAGCGGGCGCTTATTACCTCTGGGTTAACCGCGAAGCCGCTCATGTCGGCACAGGGTTGCAGGCGATGAGCATTGCGCGCGTCGTGCCGGTCGGCATAGGCGGCGGGCCGGCGCTCTCTGCCGACGGCAAGTACGCCGCCTATATGCTGAACGAATCGGGCAAGAAGAGCATCTGGGTCAGGCAAGTGGCAACCGGCAGCGCCGTGCAGATTGTCCCGGCCTTCGAGGTGGCTTTCTGGGGAATCAGCTTCTCGCCGGATGGTAATTTTGTTTACTATGTCATTGAAGAGCATCCGAGCGAGGGCGTGCTCTATCAAGTGCCGACGCTCGGCGGCACCTCGCGCAAACTGCTGACGCGCATCGACACGCCGGTGAGCTTTTCGCCTGACGGCAAGCGCATGGCGTTTATGCGCAAGTATCCGGGCATCGGCGAATTTACTCTCATGTCGGCCAACATAGATGGCAGCGACGAGCAAAAGCTGATCTCGCACAAGCTGCCGGAAATGATCTCGTGGCCAGCCTGGTCGCCGAGCGGCAAGACGATTGCCTATGGCCTCAAGCAAGAGACCGCCATCAGCAGTTACTGGCGATTGTTTGAATGGCGTCTCGGCGATGGCCAGGAGAACCAGATTGCCGCGACGCAGTGGCGCGTAATCAATCAGTTGGCCTGGCTGCCGAGCGGCAAAGGGCTGATCGCCAGCGCCCAGGAAGAAACCATGCCGGTGGCGCAACTCTGGCATGTGGCTTATCCGAATGGCGAAGTCAAACGCATTACCAACGATTTGAATAATTATCGCGGCGTCAGTTTATCTGCCGATGCGAGCCTGCTGGCCAGCATGCAGATCCGCCGTCCCACGGACATCTGGGTGCTGCCCCAGAGCAACCTCGATCAAGGCCGCCCGATCACCAGCAACGGGCTGTATGAGAAAGGCGTCTGTTGGCTGCCGGACGGTCGTGTTGCCTGCGTGTCGATTGCCGGCGGCGCTAACGATGTGTGGCTGATGAATGCCGACGGCAGCAATGAAAAACAACTGACTTCCGGCATGGATTGCGTCTGGCTGACGGCGTCGCCCGATGGCCGCTACATCGTTTTTGCCTCGCGGCGCGGCGCGACCTTCAATCTCTGGCGCATGGCTACAGACGGCAGCGACCTCAGGCAGTTGACTACCGGGTATGACTCGGAGCCGCATTGCGCGCCGGATAATCAAACTGTAGTTTATCTTTCATATCGCAGCGGCTACTGGAGCCTGTGGCGCATCGGCATTGACGGCGGCGAGCCACAGCAACTGGCCGATCAGCCGACGGGCGAAGCCGCCATCTCGCCTGACGGCAAGTGGATTGCCTATACCTATCTTGACGACCAGCAGAAACGCTGGCGCATTGCCGTCATGGCATTTGCGGGCGGGTCGCCGGATAAAACCTTCGATAAGCCGCAGAGCCTTGATTCGCAACTGCGCTGGGCGCAGAACAGTCGTAGTCTCTATTACACTGTGAAAGAAGGCCGGGCGCAAAATATCTGGATACAGCCGCTCGAAGGCGGTCTGTCGCATCCCCTGACACACTTTACGAGCGAAGAGATCTTTGATTTCGACTGGTCGCGCGATGGCCGGCAGATCGTTTGTACGCGCGGCATTTACAACTCTGAAGTCGTCCTGATCAAAAACTTCACAGAACGCTGAGGGGCGACCGCGTCACGGTCGTGCGGCGAAAGCTGAAATCGCTTTGCACAAGGCTCGCCGCACCGAGGTCGGTTGTATATTGAATTACTTTGCCGCCGCGCACGTTTGTATCAGTCAGCGTTTCGATGCGTAGCTCCTGCTCCCCGCCGAACAGATTCAACAACGCTTTTCTCACACTCGCCTCCTCGACATCATAGCCGCGCATACGCAGCCGCAGAGATCTATCAGCAAACTGATGCAATGAAAATTGCGCCAGCGCGAACCCCTTGAGCGCCTGGGTCACATTGATGTTGTTGATGAGGCGGTCTTGTGGATCAATGAAGACGGTCGGCTGGCGGCCTTCGAACTGCACGAGCACGGGCCGTCCGTCGCGCCATTCAATCGCCGCATAATCGTCTGTGCGATAGCGCAGCATGGCTTGAAACGGATTGCGCCCGCCGGTCAGCACGATCTCGCCGCGCTCGCCCGGCTGGCAGAGATGGCCATCCGTATCGAGGATTTCAATGAAGATGTCGTGCGGGATGATCTCGAATGCATCCTGGCGGCGCGCCGCGATGAAGCGCGATTCGCACAGTGAATAAACGTCGATCACCGGGCAGTTGAAATGCGCTTCGAGCTGCTGCTGCATAGCCGGCAACAAGGTCATCGCCGAAGAGACGAGGGCTTTCGGTCGCGTCGTGATGGGCAATTGCGCCAGCGCCGCAAAGGCCAGCGGGTCGCCGGAAAAGATCTCCGCCTGACAATCGTCAATGAAACGCACGCGATCTTCCGCATCACGCCAATCGTGCGGATTCAGGTTGATCTTGACATAAGCCGCTTCATCCAAAAACGCCGAAACCGTTGCATAAGTCAAAGTGTAATCCTGAGCACAAATCGTCATGATGGCGACGCGGTCGGGGCCGCCGTCAAGCGTCACCCCATGATGGGCGAGCGCCGCGCGCAGAGCCGGCAGGTACTTGGCCGAAACCTCCGGGTGCGATGCTACATAAAGCGGCGCGCCCGTCGTACCAGTCGAATCGTAAACAATCATTTCATCAAGCGACTGCGAGTCGGGCACAAACGACCACGGCTCGCGGCTGAGGTCAGCGCGGTCGCAGGTCGGCAGCGCCAAAAAATCTTCTGCCGAAGCCACGCCCCTGCGATAGAAGGGAACTTCCCGCAAGCACCACGCCGCGTAGTCTTTGACCCACACGGGCGTCTCGCCGTGCGCCCAGCGATCTTGTGCGGCATTGAGTTCCTGCTCGTAGGCCCGCACCCGTGCGAGGCTTGCGCCGGTCAATTGATCACCGCAACGGAAGTTGTAGCGCGGCGCGGCAGGGTGTTCCCATAGCCGCTCAAGCAAGCGCCTGCCGTTTTCGCTGAGCAGCGGAAAGCGTTGATCGTCAGAGAGTGAACAGGTTCGAGTCATAGCGTTTTCGTCACGACTGAAAAAGCGAATCGATTGCGGCAATCGCCCGCCGCAATCGCTCATCGAAGCTGCCGGAAATCATCACGAAGCGCCGCTCGCTGAGTTGCAACTCGCGGCGCAATCGATTCAGGAACGATTCGCGCAAATCGGGCGCGGTGCGATGCGGGTCGGCTACCCAGGTCAGATCTACATTGGCGAGCAGGTACAGATCAAAACGCTGCTGGCTTGCCGCACGGCAAAGCCAGTCTTCGCAGGTGCCGAAAAAATGCTCGCTCCAGAGCCGTGTCGTCAATAATTCCGTATCGCAAATCAATAACTGATTCGCTTGTCGCGCGCGGCCCTCTTCGCTTGCGACCTGGCCGCGCGCAATCTCTGCCATATCTGCAAGCGTGAGGTTGGCCAGCGGGCGCTCGGCGTCTTTGGCGTCGAGATACTGGCGCGCGAATTCGGGAACCCAGACGGTCTGGTAATGCGCCGCGAGTTGCCGCGCCAACGTCGTCTTGCCTGTGGACTCCGGGCCGACGATGGCGACGCGCCTGGCGAAATATGGCCGCACGCATTCAGGAATGAACGCCCAGTTTGCATAAGGGTCGGCGCGAATCGCGGTCGCCGAGACCGGCACCTGGCGGCGCTTTGGGTCAACCGCGATGTGCCGCGCGCCGAGCCGCCGCGCCAATTCGTCGCCATAATCTTCCGACGTGAAGACGACATCCGGCCCAGCGGGCAAGCGCCGGCGAATCGTCTCTGTCCAGATTTCCCAGAAGCGCGGATGTTCACAGGGCGCTGACGGATTCGCATCCGTCACGTGGATGATGCGATGCTCCGGGTACATCTCTTTCAGCCATTCACAGCGCAGGCGTCCGGCTATCGGCTCGCCTTCGAGCGAGCAGACAAGAATGGTAAGCTCCACTACATAGTCGCGGGCGCGGTCAATCAAGTGCTGATGCCCGCGATGCGGCGGCATGAATTTGCCCAGGATCATGCCGGTTGCAAATTTCTGAGCGACTTTCTCCATTCGACCCATCCGAGCACGGCCAGCACCAGAAACGCCGCGTAGAGCGCCATCGTCGGGTAAAGCGCTTTAGCCATGTAGATGCCGATGCTCAACAGATCAACGGTAATCCACACGAGCCAGTTTTCGATCAGCTTGCGCGCCAGCATCCACTGCGCGATGAGGCTCAGCACTGTAGCGAGAGAATCCCAGTAAGGCAGCGCCGCGTCGGTTCGCGTCGCTAGCCCGTAGCCCATCAAGGATGTGGCGAGCGCCGCAACCACGGCAAGCCAGACGCCGAGCCGCAATGTAATCTGTGTCACTTCAAGCCTGCCGCGATCTTTGCCGCCGCGCATCCATTCATACCAGCCGTAGATTTGCAGCGCGAAATAGACGGCCTGCAAGCCGGCATCGGCATACAGCCTGGCGCGAAAGAAAATAACGCTATAGAGCGCGACCATCACCAGGCCCGTCGGCCAGCACCAGATGTTTTGCCTGACGGTCAGCCACACCGAGATGAGACCGAGTGTTGCGCCAATGAGTTCAAGGTTGCTCATGATAACGCTCGGTCCGTAGCAAGACAGGTTGCTTGAGATCTCAGGAGTACATTTTTGCGATGCCGAGCTTGCGTTGAGCCGTAACCCCGACCCTGTTTAAACATTTACGAATATTATTGAAAGTACCCTCTCGTTTCTCATTGACCAGGATAGCGGCCTTGCTGTTATCCGCCACGAGCACGGCATAACCATCATCATTTGGCAGCGCGTAATTGATAAAGATGCCTTGTCTATCTTCTGGCGCGAATTGTCCAGTATAAAAAGCATCTTCAACTCTTCTGGGCAAGGCTCCCTCCGTTAGAATGATTTCAAGCAAGCCGCGCCCAAGATCACGCGGCATATCCTGATGCCTGTATCTTTCAGAGACTTTGTTTGCCTTCGACACATAAGGGAAGAGTTCGGCTTTATGATGATACTGCAATGCGAGGATGACGAATCCTCTCTCATTTTCCCGCTCGATCAGTTTCAAGGGGATTTGCGAGTTTGGAGGCGTCAGCAAAATTCCCTGAAACTTAATGTTGAAATAAGGCAAATGATTTCGTATCTGCTCTTTCAAAATCTCTACGAATGTTTTGATCTGCTCAATGCCATGCACGAGGTCTTTGCCACTCTTGCCTTTCATTTCCACAATGGTGCAGAGGCAAATGTCGCGGCTTGCATAGAAGGCCATATAATCAGGCCTGACCGTTCCTCTTTCCGTAATCAACGGGTCATTTTTTCGATCAATGCCGAACAGGACGCATACGGAGTCGCCTTGATCTTTTGAACCAATGCGAAAATGAACGCCACTCTCTTTTGGCACGCTACGCTCTTGCAGCGGACAGAAAATTAAAAGGTTTTCCAACAAGTTGAAGTTTTGCCAATCTAGCCTTTCCTTTTCATTAGTAGGAAGGGCAGGAAGGCGCTTACTTTTCTTTGCCATGAGAGGACGCCATTCTTTTTTCGGAAATCTCGAAGTACTTCTGCTGAATCTCTGCTGAAACATCGCTCAGGGTATCCCAACGAATGCCGAAGTCTGCATCCTTCAATGAGCAGAGTTTGTTTTTTTTCATCTCATAAGCACTCACTTGATCCATTTTCAGAAAGGCGCGGGTGTCCTTGAGATAAAGCGATGATGCTTGGCGTTTGAGGAGCGTAGGATTTTCAGTATCGCCGTTCACTAGATTGTTAAGGTGCGCCATGAAATACGGGCTATGCGTCGTCAGCAAAACCTTAACGCCAAGATTGACAAGGATGCCCAGCGCTTCAAGCAGCTTGGCTTGAGATTCCGGGTGCAGATTCATCTCCGGTTCGTCTATGATGAGCAAATCATTTTCTGCGGCGCGATAGCGCAGGTATAGCAGCAACGGCGCAAGCTGCTTTATAGAAGAAGATGCGTTGTACAAATCAATGCTCAAGCCTCTCTTGACTTTTATTTTGATCTCTCTGCCACCCATCTTGGTTGTCGTAAATATGGTTCTATTCTTGTCCTGTAACTGATTTTCAATTTGATCAGCCAATAGTTGAAAGGCATTCTTGCTTTCCGGCTCCAAACGCATATTGGGCTGAAATTCAAGATCTGTTAAAAAATCCCAAAAGTCTTCTATCGGCTCAGGATATAGAATGTCGCCTTGCTCTTTCAGCAATTCGAACCTCCTTTGCCTATCAATCGTTGCGCCAGTGGCAGAAAGCCGTGATCCGCGTTGAAAATTTTTTAGGAGCTTATAGCGTCTGTTGGCAAGCAACTTATAAGTTAAGACAAAAGCATTGCGCTCTGCCGGAAGCAAAAATGGCGCTGAGAATAGTTGTCTACGCAATGCGCGCGACAGCGAGCCCGGTGAGTAGAAAATGGCTTCATCGTTGATCACCTCTACGAGTATCACGTTATCCTTGATGGATAGCTGCGGCATTGCGCCTTCAGGAAAATTCGGCAGCGTGTTGGCACCCACTAGACGATGAAGGGCGTCTTTAATTTCTTCCTCAGTTGCTCGCACCACGAAGTCTGTGTTTAGAAATAAGCGACGACTCGAGTCCTGAAAATAAATCTCGAGGCGCTCCTTGAACTCTTGTGTTCCCTTCGTTATCGCCTTGGTTACCGACTCTATAAACGACTTGTCAATGTCCCAGGTTAGCTGATTCTGCTTTGTGCGATGGAAGTTTGGCTGAGAGATGGGCTTGTTCCTAAGAATTTGCCACAGTCCATACAAGGAATAGGCAATGTATGTCTTGTTTGTATTATTCGGCCCGATGATTACAGTCAATGGCCGAAGATCGAGTTCGGTCTCTTTGATAGAACCCAGATTGGAAAACTTGATGATCACTTTTTCCTCGACAGCCTCAAAACGTATAGGCTAACCCAATTATACGCAAGCATGAAATGTCTATTCTCTACCATAGACGGCGGCGGCTTCTTCGGCGGCCTTGCGCGCCATCTCTTCGCGGATTTGCCGGGCGCGCGCTTCGGCGGCGCGGGCCTCGCGGATGACGCGGCCACGTTCAACGCTGTCGAGCGTCGCGAGCCGGTCTTCGGCCTGCGACTCGGTTTCACCCGCAGGGCGCAAGCCCAGAGCGTTCAAGCAGAGCCGCGCCAGTTCTTCGCGGCGGTCGGCGTCAGCGACGAACGTCTTCGGCGGCACGATGGCGGCGAGATCATCCAACCCCAAAGCAAGGAATTCGTAAGCCGGTGTCGCGAACCGGTTGCGCGAACGAAACCACGGGTCATAGAGCAGCCAGGCGGCAATCAGCGCGAGACGCAGGAAACGTTCGCGGCGCGCATCGCCCTGTTTGAACTCGAACACGTCGAGTTCTTGAGCCGTGAGCGGCGCACCGCCAAGCTCGCGCAGTAAATCGAAAACAACGGCAGCGACATAGACCTCGCCTTTGCCGCCACGGTCGCGTGGTGCGGCCATAAAATCCGCCGGGCATTCCGCCAGCCGGCGCGTCAAGGTTTCCAACAACGGCCCTTCTTCAATCATATGCGGAAGGATTCAGGATTCAGGGCCGCAGAGCGCAGCGTTCAAAGCTTTCCTGAATCCTAGAGCGGTTTTCAATTGAATGTACGGGATCGTGAGGATTCACCGCAGAGACGAAGAGAACGCTGAGCGGGCGCAGAGCCTGGCGTATCTCTGCGCTACCTCTGTGCCCTCTGTGTCTCTGCGGTGAATCATTGCGCTTACCTTACACTCAATTGCAAACCAATCTAATCGCATCTTTGCAATGCTTGATCTCAACGTGAGTGGCTGTTTTCCCCTGAATCCTGAATCCTGAATCTTATTCTCCGTAATTTTCTTTACTGAAGGCGCGGGCGAAGTCGACCAGTTGATCCCAGGTCTGTACGCGATGAACTTGCCAGCCCTGTTCGTGCGCGCGCACCAGTGTCGCATTTTGCTGCCAGTCCTGCCAGAGATTCAATACCATCGTGCCGCCGCCGCGCCCTTTGTCTAACGCCTGCCGCGATATGTCCCAGCCGCTCGCGCCCTGTTCGTCTGTCGCAAACAGCGTATCGACGCCGTCATCGGAAATCACCAGGATGTGTACAGGGCGGTCGGTCGGCTGGCGGTCTTTGAAGGTGTCGCGCAGCAGATGAATCGGGAACGCCGTCCAGCCACCGATATAGCCGGTGAGGATTTTTAAAATGTCATGCTCATTACGAATGAACTCGCCAGTAGTTTGATAATCGTCTTTGCCGCTCCACAGCGTCGCCTTGACGCGCGCACCGGCGCGCAATGCCGAGAGCGAAATGATTGCCCCGGCCAGCGTCAAATACGATACGGCCATCTGCGGGTTCGGCATCGAGCCGGAACAATCGACATACAAATCCAGATCAACCGGCTGGCGCTGCGGCAGGGCACCGGGCGACGTGCCGTAAGTACGCTGCACGGTCGTATAACCGGGGACAATCTGGCTGCTCGCCAGCGTGCTCTCGAACCAGTCGACATCCTCCATTGGCGAGCCGATGTCCCAGACGTCGAGCCCTTCCATCATCGGTTCTTGAGCTTCAGGAATGAGGCGCGATGGAAAACGCACAAGGTAAGGAATACTACGTTCGCGGTAATAGCGAATTGCCAACTCATCGGGCGGCAGGTTGATGCCCAGCCCTTTGAGGATTTCGCCGTATTCGAACGGCTCGCGATACTGGCCCTGGCCGCCGCCTGCGGATTGGGTTTGGATAATGCGCGTCGGCTTCGCCTGATCTTGAGATTCATCGTCTTCATCGACGCCAGTGATCTCAGGATCGAGCGCCGGATGAATCGCATCAGCGGCTTCGTCGGCATCAATCTCGACAAGGCCGTCGGGCAGCGCGCCGGCACCGGCATTGTTGGTGTCGAGCCAGCCTTTCAGGAGGGTGCGCATCGGCTGGCCATCGTCTTCGAGCAGGTAACTCAAACAGAGCGCCGCGAAGCGGCCAGCGCCGCGCATCCAATCTTTGCCATAAACCCGGATGATGCGCGCTCCGAGATGCGCGTCGCCTTCTAGCTGGGCATCTATCTGGCCCCGTGCCAGCGTCTGCTTCGGCAGGCTCCAGAGGATTTCATAGATACGCATGTAAAACGTCCACATGCGATCCGTCGAATCGTTGCCGAGAGTTTGATAGACCTCCGCCATGCGCAGCCGTGCGCTGCGCTGCAATCGGTCGTTGATCAGCAGGTCGGCGTAGAGATTGCTGATGAACCCGGCGAGATATTCTTTGGTCGGCAGGGCGCGTCGCATGCGCGCGATCATGCGGCCCTGGTCGGTAAGGTCGGCGGGGCAGTAGACGTGATGGCCGATTTCGTGGCCGAGAATCTCCAGCGGAAACTGGTCGAGTTTTTTCTCGACAATCTGCGCCAGGCTGATGACCACCGAGGTGTCGTTGAGGCGGATCATCGCAAAGCTATCGCTCAAGCCTTCGGCCTGTTCGTCTGCGGCGGTGAAGCACCAGCGCGGCTCGCGCAGCTTGGTGAACTTGCTCCACAAGGCGAGCGCCTCAGGCCAGCGCGCCTGCCAGTCTGCTTTCAGCTTATCGAGTTGGTCGTTCCCCATCATTCGGTCAGCGCGACGAAGTATATGCTGTGTGACCGGGGCAAGGTCACGGCCATTGTCGCATCGCTTGCCGCCGAACTGCTGGCGTCGGCCAGATAAGCAAACGTTGCCGCCTGTGCGGCTTTCATTACACGCCCGCTGCGATCAATCTTGAAATCGAACTGTGTCGGTCGATCCGAGGCGGGCGGGCGGCTGCCTGCACGGTGAAAGGTCGCGCCGAACAGGTCAGCCGTCACCAGCCAGCAATTCTCGCGGTCGTAAGCCAGCCACTCGCCATCGCGCAGCAGCACACGGGGCGGCTCGACAAAGACGCCGCCGAAACCTCGAAATGTGCCGACCGCCGCCACCACGCGCAGCCGCCGATCTTTGTTAGATAAATTACTCGCCGCCGCCGGCGCAAGCCAGCGGTCTTGCTGCAATCGCTCGATGATCGCTGGCATCGGCATCTGATCGGCATCAGGCAAACCAAGCGCGGCGCGAGCCAGCCCGGCGTCAAGGTTCAAGCAGGCGGCGAGCGCGCCGTCGCGATAATGCGCCAGCCCGCTGCGCCAGGCCACGACTTTGCCGGCTTCCAAAAACTGCTGAACGTCAGCGCACTCGCTGCCAAGTCGCGTCATCGCGTCAATCCAGAAGGTCGGACGCGCCGTCGCCGTCGTCGAGAGATTATAGACGGCGTTTGTAATCGCGCCTACAAATCGCGACGGCTCGCGGGCGACCAGATGCGGCAGACGCGGTAACATCTCGCGCCATGCTTTGAGCAATGCGGGGTAGCGCGACTGCGCAGCGATGAAGCCGCCGCCGATCAATTCAAGCAACAGGTCGTAGAGCGCGTCCACCGCTCCGTCAAGGCGATCAGCGGCGACGCGGTGGACGGCTTCGGCGATGGGCGCGACCGTGACGCCGAGATGCTCTTTCATCGTCTCGCCGTCGAGCCCCGGAAAACGGCGGCGCGCGTAAGCGAACTTGGTATTAAAGCGGTCGCGCCCGCGCTTGAGCGCTTCGGCAAACGGCCCTTCGATGAGTGGTGACATCATAATTCAATCGTGACCAGTGACCCGTGATAAGTGACAAGTGGAAAGGCGACGGCTAAGCGATTGCTGGAAATCTGAATCACAACGTCTGGTCACTGGTCACTGGTCACGTTTTCCATTGCAGCCACTTCAAATAATTGGTGTAGCGTTGATGCAGGTACTTGAGCTTGAGAATGTCGTCGAACAGGTGGCCATAGAGCTTGCGGCCTTTGCTCCAATCGGCAAGCACCCGTTCGATTTTGACGAGCCGGGCGCGCGCTTCCTGTTCGGTGACGCCTTCCAGTCCGCGCTCGAACTCGGCTTCGAGTTGCGCTACCACATCATCGCGGTCGCGGTCGAGCCGGTCGTATTCGCCGCACGACAGATCGAAGAGGCGGCGAAGCCAGCCGATCTTGTCGCTGCGAAAGGCGCTGTTTTCCGGCGTGTCGAAGAACGGCGACTCGCCCTCCTGCACCAGCTTGTCGTGCAGCACGAAAGGAATGATCTGCCGCGCGTCTTCAAAGCCGACTTCGGGTTTACTGCGAAACCACGCCAGCGCTTTGGCGAACACCAGCACGGTCATCAGGGCGCGCACCGACAGGCCGTTGCGCGTCTGGCTCCCCAGGTCTTTCAACTTGTCTTTGCCGGTATCGCGCGCATTCAAGAGATTGAAATCTATCGCCGCCAGCTTCACCGTGTCCTTCGTCTTATATTCGATCTGATCTGCTGCGCCGTCGCAGAACTCGAAGTGGCTGGCAAAGAATTCGATTCGCCGGCGCAGTTCGGGCGCAAGCCGCACGTTGAGAATCTCATCGTAGGCGCGGTCGAGTTCCGTTTCGCTGAAGACGATTTCGCGCGGCACCACCTCTTCAGGCTTGATGTTCTCTTCGATGCGCGTCAGCAGATCGCCGAGAAAGCGTGTGTTGAAATGCAGCGCCTTGACGACGATGTCTATACGGTCGCGCAAGGCTTCGATGACTTGATAGGTGCCGCCGCCGGCATCGTCGTTGGCGGTCAAGTACCACGCGGCATCCGGGCACTCGTAGATTTGATCGAGAATTTCGGCGTAGTTGTCGCCCATCACGGTCAGCAAAGCCGATTGCGTTCGCGTCGGGATGCGGTTGTATTCGTCGATGATCTTGACGCGCATTCCTAGCCACTTGCGCCATGAAATCTGCACCTCGTCCATGCTCTTAGCGCCGACCAGCGTCGACGGCAGCGGGTTGCCGAGCAAATCGGAGATCGTCATCTGCGGCTGGCCGTGCTGGATGGCGCGCTTGATGTCTTTGATCGAATAACCGGCGAGCACTCCCATGAGGATGGCGCTGGCGGTCTTGCCGCGACCTGGCCCGCCGACAAACAGACAGCGGCGGCGCAGCACGAGATTCAGCAGCGGCATCAGCACGAAGCTCGAATAGCTTTGATCCGAAGGCAGTATGAGGCGGCTTTTTTGATCGCCGAAAGCAAATGTCTGCGGCGGCCCGTCGTTGTATTCGATGTCGTAATAGGGGCTGATGATGGCCGTGTTGACGATCCAGAAGTAAGCCTGGCGAAGTTTTTCATCGAGCGCGATTTGCACCGTGGTGTCAGCCGGCGCGCTCGCCGCCGGCCCGGAGTACAGGTCAGCGACATCAAAAGGCTGGCGCGCTACAGCCGGCTGCGGGTTCGTCGGAGCCTGCGAAACTTTCTTGAAAAAATCGAACGCTGGAGCCATGCGGAAGGCATAACAAGTTGTGAGGAATCATGTCAAGACACGCTTGATTAATCATGCGGCTTGCCATCGGCGCAGGGGAATAATTCAACTCGCTTCGGGGATTTCTTGCATGCCTGCCAGAAGCGAGTAAATGACGGCAAGGCGAATCGGGCTCTTGGAATGCTTTTGGAATGACGCGGCCCGCGAGCCGGTTTTGCCGCCGCCGGGTTTCTGTGCGCAAGAAATATTTGGCTTTTTCTCGGTTACCAGGAATATTTTGCCGGCGTTCGGCGATTTATCGTTTGGCAGTAAAGTTATTTTGCTATGGCGAGGTACATCGGTGATGTTCGGACGGTCGGCTAAAGCAGAAGAGTTCGAGAGCGCGGCGCTGCCCTATTTGAATGACCTGTTCCGCACCGCCCTGCGTCTCACCAGAGATCGCGGTGAAGCCGAAGACCTGGTGCAAGAGGCTTACTTGCAGGCATGGAAATCCTTTCATCGCTTCGCCCCGGGGACTAACTGCCGTGCCTGGCTGTTCAAAATACTTTTTCATGTGATTCAGCATCATCGCCGCAAGTGGTTTAAGATGCGGCTGGTCAACGACGAAGACGAGCGCATAGAAGAGACCATCAGCTACGAGCCGCCGGTCTCGCCCACTCTCAGCGACGAAGATGTCCTCGCGGCGGTTGAGAAGATTCCGCCGCATTATCGCGAAGTTGTGCTGCTGGCCGATGTTGAAGAACTTTCTTACAAAGAGGCCGCCGCAGCGTTGGACATTCCCCTGGGCACTGTGATGTCGAGGCTCAATCGCGGCAGAAAGCTGCTCAGACAGGAGCTTGCCGAGTTTGCCAGCGGGTATGGCATTAATCAAAAAGAAGGGGGAAGGGGAGCATGAACGTTATCAATTTTGAGCAGCACAATTGCAAAAAACTGCGCGCTTACCTGGATTCATATTTGAATAATGAATTGCTTGTCGAGACCACACACGAAGTCTTGCGGCACCTGGAGAATTGTCCTGAATGTTCGGAGGCGCTCGAAAACCGGCGGCGCGTCAAACAACGGTTGAAGACCGCCGTGATGAAAGAATCTGCGCCGCCTGCCTTAGAGGAGAAGATCCGCAAGAGCATTCGTAAAGATACGGCGCGGGGCTGGCCGGTCTGGATGCTGGTTGCCGCCGCCGCCGTCATCCTCATCGCCGTCGGCATCATTGGGCTGCGCCTGCGAGATCGCAGCACGTCAACTCGCACGGATGCGGTCGCCGTAAGCGCCGGCGGGCGAATCCTCGAAGTCGGGCTTAAAGATCACGTCCATTGCGCCCTGGATTCAGGTTTTGCCAACCGTGTGTTCACCGAAGCGGAGATGCGCGAGAAACTTGGGCCGGAGTTCTTTGGCCTGGTTGGCCTGGTCAAAGAAAAGATCCCTGGCAATTACCAGGTGGTTGTTGGCCATCGCTGCAAGGCGAATGGTCGCCAGTATGTTCACCTGATATTGAAGAGTCCGCAAACCGCGTTGTCGCTGGTCGTCACCCAAAAGAACGGCGAATCGTTCACGCAAAATCAAGTCGCGGCAATTCTCGAATCCTCAGGCGGGCCCATCTTCGGCGCTCACATGGACAACCTTGAAGTCGCAGGCTTTGAAACGCGCGACTATCTCGCCTTCGTCGTCTCAGACCTCAGCCGCGAGGATAATCTGCAAATGGCTGCGGCGCTGGCTCCGCAGGTGCAGACGTTTCTAAGCAAGCTGAGCGTGTAAGGTCGATGGCTTGGAGTCGCAGCCGAGCAAAGCTCAGTAAGGAGCGCGATAGAATAACCCCGCGCTACTACCCGCCTTCGCGCTGCCGGACGATTGCCAACTGCCCGATGATTCGCTTATCTTTATGGCAGTGCCCAGCGACTTTTATGCTGGATCAATTAAACCCATGAAGTATGGTTCTTTCTACACACGAATCCCTGGCCTTGCCGTGATCTGCCTGGCCTGGTCGCTTTCGGCATTCGCCGCCCAATCCAATACGTTGACCAGAGGCGAGATCATCGAGCGTGTCGTCTGCCGCGCCGATACAGGTCAGAGCTATGCGCTGTTTCTGCCGGCGAGCTACACGCCGCAAAAGCGGTGGCCGATCATTTACTGCTTCGACCCGGTGGCGCGCGGGCGCGTCCCGCTTGAGCGTTTCAAAGAAGCGGCTGCAAAATACGGCTTCATCCTTGCCGGCTCGAATAACTCGCGCAACGGCGCAAGCGATGTTTCGGTGGCGGTCAACGCCATGATCAACGACACGTCTGAACGTCTGGCAATCGACAGCCGTCGCGTCTACACTGCGGGTTTTTCCGGCGGCGGGCGCGTCGCCATTGCCGTCGCCTTGTCGTTCGGTGAGCGGATTGCCGGCGTCATCGCCTGTGGCGGCGGCTTTCCGCCGAGCGTCACGCCATCGAAAGCCGCAACGTTTGCGCTCTTTGCCACCGCCGGGACTGAAGACTTCAATTATATCGAAATGCGCGGCCTCACGCGCACCTTCGACCGGCTGGGTCTGGCCAATCGCCTGGCGACTTTCGAGGGCGGCCATGACTGGCTGACGCCGACGCTTGCCGACGAAGCCATCGTCTGGCTCGAACTGCAAGCCATGAAGAACAACCGCCGGGCTCGCGACGAGGCGTTCATCACCGAAGCGTTCAACCAGAGCCTCAGTCGCGCCCGCGCCGCCGAAGCTGCGGGTAAAAGTTATGAAAATTACCTTCGATTGGCCGACATCGCCGATGACTTCAAAGGGCTGCGCGATGTCGCCGAATTTGCCAAGCGCGCCGGCGAATTGAAAGAGACCAAAGAGGTCAAGCAGGCAATCAAACAGGAAGACGACCAGACGCGCGAGCAGCAGATGCACATTAAGGAACTCTTCATGCTCAAGGAGGCGATGCGAAATAACGACGAGCGCCCGCTTGCCTACGCCGACTTGCAGAAGAACCTCATTGCTTTAAAGAAAAAATCGGACGCGCCGCAAACGCCTTCCGAACATCTCATCGCGCGCCGCACGATCAACCAGTTCTTCGCTTCTTTGAGCGAAGAGGCCGATCTCCTGAGCCGGCGCAAACAGTACGGAGCGGCGGCAGAGAACCTTGAGTTGATGGCGCTCATGGCTCCCAACAATCCGCGCGTCTTTTATAACATGGCCTGCCTGCACGCGCTCAACCGCGACCGCAGCCGCGCCCTTGAGGCCCTGAAGCGCGCCGTCGAGAAAGGCTTCAAGGATGCGGCGACGATTGAAGGCGACAAGGATCTGGATGCGCTGCGCGATGACCCGGTCTACAAACAGATCGTCGAGGAACTCAAGAAGAGAAGTTGAATCATAGAGCGCTGCGACAGATGGAAGGGGTAGAAAAATTAGGACTTAGGAAGGACAAAACAAAAATGAGAGAAAGAAAATGGAAATCAACGACGATAGGTTGCGAAACTGGTTTGGACTCTTCCTGAAGCATAAAAAGTACCTCTGTAACGCTGCCCCGAAAACTCTCCTGTGGTACAACCATGCGTTTAAAAACTGGGAGAAAGCCGGATGTAAAGACCTCTCTAAAACCTCCATTGACCAGTTCGTGATGTCAATGGTCGAGCGAGGGATGGAGCCGGGGGGAGCCAACATCCATATTACCGCGATGAACTCGTTTTTCAGGTGGCTCTTTGACCAAGAATTGGCCCCCAGTCACTACAAAATCAAACGCCTCAAACCCCTAAAGAAAATCCAGCCGTCCTACACGGAAAGCGAACTCACCGAAATTATTGGCTATAAACCCAAAAGATGGTGGGAAGCCCGAATCCACACACTGCTCCTATTCCTGATTGATACGGGGTGCCGGGTCAATGAAGCTATAACGCTGACTCGTGACCGGGTAGATTTGGACTCCCTGGCAGTCAAGGTTACAGGGAAGGGAAGCAAGGAACGAATCGTGCCTATCTCCCTGGAGCTGAGAAAAGCCCTGTTTAAATTTCTTCAGGGCCACGAGCATGATTTAGTGTTTGCCTCCAAACAGGGAAAAAAATGGGACTATCAGAACGTGATGCGGGCTTTGGACTTGCTTTGCAAACGAGTAGGTGTACAAGCTAAGGGAATGCACGCTTTCAGGCGAAGCTTTGCCACGATGTACGTCAAAGAAGGGGGGAATTTATTCTATTTGCAGGCTCACCTTGGCCACGAGCGGCTGGAAACCACAAGAAGGTATGTCCGTGTAGATCAGGAGGAATTACAACGGGTCCATATGAAATCTAGCCCCCTGTCTCGTCTGAAGTAGTCTCAGGTTCAATGGAGTCTGCAAGACGCTGTTCTTGGAGTACCTGTCTGATGAAGTCTTTGATAGCTGCACCAACATAGACGCATTTTTCGTTACAACTCGTTCCATCGTGAGCATTATGGCTATCTCGATGGATTTTCTTATGTCCAACACTTTTTAAGCCAGGGAATTGCTTATCGAACCTAATCTCCCATTCCGGCTGGTCAATCTTGGCGACCTCGCCGGGAGATAGTTTTATTGGCTAGCTCATACCTGTGTAGCCGGTGTAGGGCTATGGTGAGGGCTGGGGCTGCTGTTTAGATGATTTTAGTAGACGCTGCAAAGCTCTTACTTTGTTCGTGAACTCTCGTAGGTCTTTACTTATTTGATAAAGCTCTCGGTAGATTTCCATTGTTATAAAACTTTTTCCACGTCGCTTAGATCATAGGCCAAGATATAAATACAGTTGTCATCAATCATTGACTGAGCGAATTGCTCTTGTAGTGGTGTACGCTTGTTGCGCCCTACCTTGCACTCAACCCCTATAAACTTCCCTGTGCCTTTCTGCCAGCCGATGATGTCAGGACAACCAGGGGGAGCAAGCTGGACGCGATACTTGCTATTCGGGCCGGTATGCATTGCGCCAGCATTCATCCGAAATACTTTGTGGCCTTTGAGTCTGAGATAGGATAAGACTTGTTGAACTAATGCGGATTCTTTCAACTGGGTTTAGAATTGAATGGTAAGGAGGTCGAAATGGGAACTACTTGGCAATCACTTTTATTCGTTGTACTCGGCGGGTTGGTATACGTTGGCATTTGGAGGAAATTTCTCAGGAAAGAGTAAGGGTCTTAAATTTCTTAACCCAATCTTGGCCCAGGAACGTTTCTTTGGGTACTAAGGCTGCTGGTAGTCGGAACTCCCCACAGGCCGCTTAAAGGGCCAATTTTGAGCGAATGAGAGGGCATCTCGCAGCCACATCGTATAAACGTCTATGTGACCCCCTTCCGGCAAGCCATAAACTAGGATGTCTGAGGTGGAGTGGCTAAGGGCTTCGATTTCCAAACAAACATTCTGTGTCTGTTCGCTCATAGCATCATACTTGAACTCTAGCTTGGCTGACCCGCCATTTATCCTAACGATGCAGTCATAGCCCCTTTTGACCAAGTAGCGTTCCTTCTCGCTGTCGATTACCTGCATACCCATTTCGGCAAGCTCCGGGCGCATTAAGCCTTCAAAGTATCGGCCTGTTTTCTTTTGGGTTTTGAAATAAGCAATAGTAGGCATAATCGTATTCTTAAAGCTGGCGGTAGGGTTAGACCTACAGGTATTCCCTAGTTGCTATTTCCTAGAGATTCCCTTTAGCAGTAACTACGGCTCACAGGCCACATCGCCAGCGTAATTATCATGACAAATCTGTAAAATTGGTCAATGGTGAGTTATCCACAGGAGATGATAATATCAACCCTATGTGGAAAAAACTCCCAGACCTCCCAGATGATGTTATTGCTGAAATGCGACGAATGAAACGAATCAAACTTTATGCTGATGAAGATATAGAGCCGGAAGTAATAAAGTATTTTAAAGACAATAGAGTAAATATAACTTCAGCCAAAACACTGGGACACCAAGGTAAACCAGATTCTTTTCAAACACAATATGCCTATAAAGATGGCCGATTTATACTAACGAAAAATGCCAAAGACTTCTTGAATCATAGACATGTGCCGTTTAATAGTATTAACGGCGTTATAGCAATTGAAGGCAATATGGCTAATAGAGAAGCCTATTATCGAGTTTTAGACTTCATCCTTGATTTCATTATTCCTTATGCTGACCTCTATCAAAAACGAAAATTTCATATTGCAGATGAAGAAGCTACTATCTATGGGGTTATCAAGGGTCAACTGACTAAAACGCGTATCAAATACGAAGAAGATACTTGGGAACTTTATCAATGGGTTGAAGAAACAGATAATAAATAACTGATCCTATTCTCACCACCACCAATTTCTATCCTAGGTAGAATAGGCTTGCCTTACCGTCACCAAACTTCGCTTGCGGGGTTAAATTGGTCGGCGGTATTTTCTGTTGCCCTTTTTACGCTATTTAGAAGCATCGTTCTTTCGCTGCCTCAAGTAAACTACACCGATAATGATAACCAGCGCCAACACGCCTATAGTGATAAGTACCAAGTTGCTCGGACCCTTTTTATGCCAAACCGAAAAGTCTTCCGTCTGTGCGCCAGCCGATACGTCAAATATTGAGGCTACGATACCGGCTAAAAGGGTTGCTCTGATCTTCTTGAACATAATGTTTATTCCTACCTCCAGAATTTTGTAAGACGGATTCTACTTGATTCAATCCAATAGCGCCACTTTTCCCTCTGATACCCTCTTACGAGGCAAAGGGAAATATATGTGGTGTAATGAAGTGAAAGAAAAGTAAAGCAGTGATTCCCCCGCATATCAGATGGCTCGGCAAGAGTGGCCAACTTGTTTTCCCTGCTTTCATCATCTTGCAGCTTTGCCCAAAAAGGGTAAATTCTTAAGCACTTTTTGGTAAGACTTATGACATTGACATCTTCCACGCCCCGACATATCATTCCCCCGTTCCCTGTTGCGTCACTTAAACAACTCTAGTCTACTCACAACCAAAGGAGAACATCATGCTGAAACGACTCACACGCAAACTCTTCACTCTGTTCGTGCTCGTCTTCGCTCTCACGGTTGTTTCGTTCACCCCCGCCCCGTCTGCCGCCTCGTCTACCAATAGCATACTGATCTGTTGGGATGCTCCGCTGGAATATGGTTGCACTGGCATTTACTGGTGCTGCGACGGCGACGGTAATTGTTTTTGTTACTAATATAGAGGGCTTAAAGAGAAAAGATGCGGTGCATAAACCCGACCGGAAGGGCGAGTCTGACCCCGGCTCGCCCTTCTTCTTTTCCAATCACCTCCGAGAGACAAAGCGATTAATAACTTGTATCTCCGTAACAGTCAAAGCACTGGCTGTCTCTACACTGTTTACGGGGTCTGTCAGGGTTTACCCTCTCTAGTTGTTTGTCCGTCATTCTACAGAAGGGTATTTTTGCTTCTTTCATTTTCTGACACCGCTTTTGACATCTGCATTAGGTAATAAATTGAAATAACTATACAAACTACCCCAACGATGATTAGTATTAGCGCCACCATAATCACCTCACTATAACCCTTACTGTAAAATTACCACTGTTGTCATTAAGGGCGTAATACCTGTCATTAACCATAAACTTAATGCTTCCGCTACTCGAAGCCCGAATGCTAGCATCAGATCCCACAGCAGACATATCACTCCCGATTTTCATAATGAGTGAACCTGCTCTTGCTGAAGGCATCGGAAAATCATTTGAAGATGGGAATAAAGATGCCATCTCTCCTCCATCTGGCCTGATAGGCGATTTAAATGGGTCCCAGACAACAGTACCACTAGCGGAAATGGTAACGCTGCCACCAGCCTCTACTCCGATTCCGGTATCTACCCAGTCTCTCGTTGCAGGAACTTGGACTTCTTTTCTTATTTCTTTTCTCACTGGTTGCTGTACTTCCGGTTTACTTTCAGCTTCGGTTTTAACAGGAACCTCCTTAATGATTACCTGGGGTTCAGATGTACGTAAGTGTAAATAAATACCACGCACAAGGCACAACACGCCAAAGATAAGCAAGCTTCCAAGTAAGCCAATCCTAAGCTTTGGATTTAAAGCCATACGTACCTCCTGGCAAGGGCGGCAATTATAACGCAGGTGTCAATTCTGCTGCTAGGGGGAAGAGTCAAAATGCCATTGACATGCGATGCGTGGTACAATGATGATGTGTAACGAAGTTTTTAAGCTGCTTACCTACCAGGTAAGTGTTGAAAATATCTAAGCCTTCCCTATATCCTCATTCTGTGCTCTACAAACAGATCGTCGAGGAACTCAAGAAAAGAAGTTGAATTATAGAGCGCCGCTGCGTGGCGGATTCGGCAGACCTTTTCGTCAACCTTTGCCGGTTGCTTTTCCCGCCTACGCCAGTCGTCGTGGGCTGCTGCTTCAGGTCGCGTCGCTGATGGGGTCGCCGACCTTCAAGCGCATGCCATTGGCAAACTCGCGCGCCGCAACCCGGCGCTTGCCTTCGATCTGGCATTCTTCGATGCGCAAGGCGGTTCCTTCGGCACAACTGATGATGAGGCCCGCCCTGTCAATCGCTAAGATGGTTCCCGGCGCGCTCGTTTCTTGATGAGGCTCTGCGGTTGACGAATCCATCGCTTCCTGGCGCGCTCGCCAGAGGTGCAAGCGCGCGCCGCCGAGCGTCGTATAGACGCCGGGCCACGGCTGAAAGGCGCGCACGCGATTGCTGATCTGGGCCGCCGTCCATCGCCAAATCAACAGCCCATCTTCGCGTTTGAGCAAGGGCGCATAGGTCGCCTCGTCGTTGTTCTGCGACGCAGCGGCGATCTCGCCGCGCTCGATCTTTGGTAATGTTTCTGACAAAAGCGCCGCGCCCAATTCTGCAAGCCTGCTTGATAACTCCGGCGCAGTTTCCGTATCACCGATGACCAGCGAACGGCGGGCGAGCATCGGGCCGGTATCCATGCCGGCATCCATCTGCATGATGGTTACGCCGGTCTGGCGCTCGCCGCCGGCAATCGCCCAGTTGATCGGCGCAGCGCCGCGATACCTGGGCAGCAACGACGCATGCACGTTGATGCATCCGTGTCGCGGAATTTGCAACAACCATGCCGGCAAAATCTTGCCGTAAGCCGCAACGATGCAGGCATCGGGCTGTAAGGTTTCAAAGACGGCGCGCACCTCTTCGTTGGTTTTAATCTTCGCCGGTTGATAAACCTGTAAGCGGTGTTCGAGCGCCAGGGTTTTGATCGGCGGCGTGTGCAGATGCTTGCCGCGACCGGCAGGCTTGTCGGGCTGCGTGAAGACGGCCATGACCGTGTGGCCGTCGGCAAGCAAGCGCGCCAGCGACGGCACGGCGAACTCCGGCGTGCCCATGAAGATCAATCGCATATATTCATTGATACCCGCATACCGGATGCGTGACAAGTGACAGAAAGCATGACCAGTGACAATTGACAGGTGACAAGTTGGGATCACTTGCAGATTGCCGTCACGCTTCGCTCATTGCGGTAAAAACGTCAGCCTGCACTTCGGCGGTCTGGTCACTGGTCACTGGTCATGCCTTTACATCTTTTTACATCTGATTGTGCAGCGGCTAACTGTGGCAAAGTTGCGCCTTGTTGCTACCCTCCCTATAATGGCGAGTATTCTTTGCTTATGCATTGAAACGACGACGCGCGCAAGGACGTAGGACACTGGCGATGCTAAACCGCGAACTCCATTGCAAGGGCATCCTGCCGCCGGTCACGACGCCTTTCGGCGAGGCAGGCGAAGTTGATTTTGAAGGGCTGCGGCATAATGTGGCGCGCTACAACGAGGCGGGCCTTGCCGGTTATGTGGCGCTCGGCTCGAATGGCGAAGCCGTTCATCTCACCCTGGAAGAACAGACGCGGGTCATCGAAACGATCAAACAATCGGCGCTCCCGCATCATACGATCATCGCCGGCGTCAATGAACTGTCGACGCACGCAGCGATTGCCGCGACCCGGCGAGCCGCCGATGCGGGAGCCGATGCGGCGCTCGTCATCACGCCTTACTTTTACAAATCACGCATGACGGGGTCGGCGCTCAGCGATCACTTCATTGCCGTCGCCGAGGCTTCGCCGCTTCCGGTTTTCATTTATAACGTGCCGCAGAATACCGGCGTCATCATCGATCCGGCGACAATCGCGCGGCTGGCCCAACACCCGAACATCGTCGGCGTCAAAGACAGCGCCGGCAATTTTGGTGCGCTTGCCGAAACCCAGCGCCGCGCGCCTGCCGGGTTCAAGGTGATGGTCGGCAACGGCGGCATATTGTATCCTTCATTACTGATGGGTGCGACGGGGGCGATCCTGGCGGTCGCTTGCGCCGCGCCGCGCGCCTGTGTCGAACTTTTCAACGCCGCCCTTGCCGGCGATCAAGCGCTGGCGTGCGATTTGCAGAATCGCCTGGCACCACTGTCGCAGGTGGTCACTGCCGGCCTTGGGGTTGCGGCCTTGAAAGCGGCGATGGCGTTGAATGGATTTGTAGGCGGACATCCACGCGCGCCGCTTGTGCCACTCGACGAAACCGAAAGCGCGCACGTTCGCGCCGTGATGCGCGACACCGGACTCTTCCCGGAAATGGAGTAGAGGCAGTTGTCAGTTGCCAGTTTTCAGTTCTCAGTTGGGAACGATCTTTGGTCTGGCCGAGAACTGACAACTAACAACTGACCACTGGTAACTACTTATGAACGACGCCGACTGTACCAACCTCGAAGCCGCTGCCGAGCGCCTCACGGATGCGCTCCGCTTCACGGAAATTCCGCGCACGTCCCGCCTCTTCAACGATTTTCTTTACGATTATACGAAGGTCGCGCGTTTCTATACGGATTGCGGGCGAGCCGTCTCGCCGCTCGCCGAGCATGCTCGCAAGGTCGGCGCGCAGACGTTTGACCGCGAGCGTGTCGCCGACGCTCTTGAACGCATTAACCGCCGCGCCGGTTCGCCTGAATTGACCTTCAAGAATATCGAGATGCTGCGTCGCCCCGGCTCTGTAGCCGTCGTTACAGGTCAGCAAGCCGGCCTGTTCACCGGGCCGCTCTACACGATTCACAAGGCAATGACCGTCATCAAGCTCACCAATTGTTTGCGCGAGCAGGGCATCGAAGCGGTGCCGGTCTTCTGGATTGCCAGCGAAGATCATGATTATGAAGAAGTGAATCACTGCCGCCTGATCGACGTTGATGGGCATCTGAAGACGGTGCGCTATGAACCGGCGGAGCGTCCAGCCGACACGCCGGTCGGTCGCGTGAAGATCGACGCAGGGATCGAGGCGGCGATTGAAGAATTCATCGCCGGGCTGCCGCCGTCGGAATTCCTGGCCGACATCCAAGGCGATCTGCGCGAAAGTTACGCTGAAGGCGCGGGCTTTGCCGACGCCTTTGCGAAATTGATGGCGCGCATCTTCAAAGATTTTGGCGTCGTCTTGCTTGATCCGCTCGACGAAGAATTGAAGCAGGTCGCCGCGCCGCTTTATGCGAAAGCCATCCGGCGCGCGCCTGAAATTGCCCGCGCCCTGGTCGAGCGCAGCCGCGAGCTTGAAAGCGCCGGCTATCACGCGCAGGTTCACGTTTCGGAAGACGCGACGCCGCTATTCATCATGGATGATGGCAAGCGTATGGCGATGACCCAGCACGAAGGCCGCTTCTATGTGAAAGGCTCGGAACGCTCGTTTGCTCAGGACGAACTTGCCGAACTGGCGGCGCGCTGCCCGAGTTGCTTCAGCCCGAACGTCACCCTGCGGCCTGTGGTGCAGGATTGGCTGTTGCCGACCGCCGCCTATATCGGCGGCCCGGCAGAGATCGCTTACTTCGCGCAGATTCGCGCCGTCTACGAAACCCTGGAGCGCCAGCCGCCGTGCGTGCTGCCGCGCGCCAGCTTGACGTTGATCGAACATCGCCATCACAAGACGCTCAAGAAGCTCAAACTGTCACTGCCGGACTTCTTCGACGGTTTACATGCGGCCATCACGAAAGTCGTCGAGCAGAGCCTCGACCGCGAAACCGCCAACACCTTCGCCGAAACCGAGCGCCTGATTGGCGAGCAGCTTGATAAGCTCGAAGGCAACCTGCGGCGTGCCGACGCGACCTTGTCGGATGCGGTAAAGAATGCCCGCGCCAAGATCGTCTATCAGCTTGAGCATCTGCGCACGCGCTTCATCCACACGAGCGCGCGCCGCGAAGAGACGATTTACCGCCAGGTCGAACGCGCCTCGACGACGCTTTACCCGGACAAGAATCTGCAAGAGCGCGAATTGAACATCTACTACTTGCTGGCGCGCTATGGCTCCAGCGTGATGCGCGACCTCTACGATGCGGTCGAGATCGGCTATTCCAATCACAAGCTCGTCTACCTGAGCGGCATGCCTTCGCAAGTCGTCAACGCCGGGTGACGCGGGCCCGTGGCGGGCGGCTGGCGCTCGATCCGCTTGCCGCTGCTTGCGGGCGCAAGCTAAACTCTTGCGCTGGCGACGCCTGATTGAGGGCCTTACCAATCTCTGTAAGGCGAAATACATGGCCGCTGTCACGCAGGGAGTTCATGTTGAATCCTATTTCGCTTCACCGACACCTATGTAAAGCGCGCTATACGCCGGGTCGTTCTGGCCTCGCACGAAACGCGCATTTCGCAAAAGGATAACGCTATGAGCAATGCCATCACTACGCCTTCGGGTCTCAAGTACACAGATGAGGTTGTCGGCACGGGGGCGAGTCCCACTCTCGGCCAGATGGTCACGGTGCATTACACGGGGACGCTCGAAAACGGCACGAAGTTCGATAGCTCGGTTGATCGCGGGCAGCCGTTCATCTTTCAAATCGGCATGGGCCGCGTCATCAAAGGCTGGGATGAAGGCGTGATGACGATGAAAATCGGCGGCAAGCGCCGGCTGATCATTCCGCCGCAACTCGGCTATGGGGCGCGCGGTGCCGGCGGCGTCATTCCACCGAACGCGACGCTCATCTTTGATGTCGAACTGCTCGGCGTAAAGTGAAAGCCGTGGCCAGTAGTCAGTGGTCAATGGTCAGTCAAACTCTCCATCGCTTCAGCCCACAATTGATTCCGAATCGTGCATGGATGACTGATCACTGATTACTGACCACTGGCCACTGACTACTGACCACTGCCTTATGTCTGAGGGGCACGACCACCGCCACGATCATCATCATGGCCACGCCGGCAACCGGCGGCGGCTGGTGGTGGCCATGGTCTTGACGGCTGTGTATATGCTGGCCGAAGCCGTCGGCGGCTTTGCAACCAATTCGCTGGCGTTGTTGTCGGATGCCGGGCACATGCTGGCGGATGTGGCTTCGCTGGGGCTGGCGCTGCTGGCGCTGTGGTTCGCGGCGCGGCCAGTGACGACGAAAAAAACCTACGGCTATTATCGAATGGAGATTCTCGCGGCGCTCGCCAACGGTGTCGCGCTGGTGGTGATCTCGCTGCTGATTGCTTACGAAGCCGTGCATCGCTTGCGCCAGCCTGAGCCGATTGAAGGATTCGAGATGCTGGTGATTGCCGGCGGCGGCTTGCTGGTCAACCTCTTCAACGCCTGGCTGCTGCATGCGGTGTCGGAAGAGAACTTGAACATGCGCGGCGCTTTCCTGCACATCATCGGCGATGCGCTCGGCTCGGTCGGCGCTATCATCGCCGGGGTGTTGATCTGGCGCTGGGGCTGGACGATGGCCGATCCCATCATCAGCTTCGTCATCTGCGCGCTGATCATTTTCAGTTCATGGCAACTCATACATGAGTCGGTGAACATCTTGCTGGAAGGCACGCCGTCGCATATCAACGTGGGCTCGGTCGTCGCCGCGATGCACGCCGTCAAAGGCGTCGTCGATGTTCATGAGCTACACATCTGGACGATCAGTTCGGGCAAAGAGGCGCTCTCAGCGCACGTCACGCTTGAAGCCGACATCGCCCACCGCGCAACGCTCGAAGCCTTGCAGGAAGCCCTGCGCGCCGAGTTCAACATCACTCACGTCACCATTCAAATCGAACTGCCCGATGAAGACGAAGCAGCCAGCGGCAGGCTCTATCAAATCGCTAGAAAAACTCCGCATGATTAAGCAATGCCATGTCTGTACAGGTCATGGAAACTGAAATGTCTGACGGCAGGCGCGCGAACGCCCGAATGCCCTTCGAGCGCCTGCGCTCGTTTGCCGTTCCGGTTTCTCTATTGATTATCGGTGCAGCGATGCTGGGGCTGTGCTGGTGGGCGCGCGACCTGCATCGCTTCACACAGTGGGTGGCTGCTTATATCTGGCTGTTCATCGGCGAACTGGCGATGTGCGTGCTGGCTTGCGGCATCGTGCTGAAAGGCAACCGGCATTCAGGGCGCGCCGCTCGCTGGCTGACGCTCGGCATCATCCTGGTGGTGGCTATCGCCTTGCGAGCGGCGCTGGTGCCGCAGCGACCTTATCTTTCGACCGATGCCTATCGCTATGCCTGGGACGGCCACGTGCAAGCGCAAGGCATCAACCCGTATCGCTTCGCGCCGGCGGCACCGGCACTCGATCAATTACGTGATCAAGATCACTATCCGAAGGTCAACCGGATTTATCCGTATATCAATCGCGCCAGCCTGCCGACCCCTTATCCGCCGGGGGCGCAGTTGCTTTACCTGCTGATCAATTGGCTTCAGCCATTGAGCGTGACGGCCTTCAAGGCTGCGGCGATGATCTTTGATCTGATCACCATTCTGGCATTGATGTGGACGCTCGGACGGGCGCGGCTCGACCCGGCGCGCGCTATTTTGTTTGCGTGGCATCCGTTGCCGATCTGGGAAGGCGCGCATACGGGCCACATTGAAGCGGCCTTTATGATGCTGCTGGCGCTCGCCCTGCTGGCGTGGACTGGTCGCCGTCATTGGCTCACCGGCGTGCTGCTTGGGCTGGCCGCCGCCGTGAAATATTACCCGGCGCTGGTGCTGCCGGCTTTCTTACGCTCAAGCGAAGCGGCAGATGACTCATCGTCCTGGCGCGCATCAACTGAGCCGAGTGCGACGCCCTTGAAAGCTCGCCTGAAGGCGGCTCTGCGCGCGGTCGTCGTCAACCGGGAGAATCTTGTAATGCTCGGCGGGTTTGCGGTGACGCTGGGGATTGTCTATCTGCCTTATATCTGGACGGGGGCGACCGGCTTTGGATCGCTCGGCAACGAGTTCGCTGAAGAAGGCTTCAACGGCACGGGGGCGCGTTACTTCGCGCTCGGCCTGATTCACAAAATCATGCCGCTGCCGGCAACTGTATTTTTAGTTACTGCCGCATCTCTGCTTGCAGGGCTCGCCGTGTGGTGGGCGCTGCGCACCAAGCCGGACGTTGTCGCGGTGGCGCGTGGCGCGGCGACGCTCATCGGCGCGTACTGGTTGCTCACCTCGCCGCGCTATGCGTGGTATTACGCATGGATTCTCCCTTTCCTCTGTTTTGCGCCACGGCTCGGCTGGTTTTATCTCACCGGCGCATCGGTCTTCATGTACTTTTTGTGGTACGAGCCGCTGGTCTATCCCGACTTGCCGCTGTGGCTCGGCGGCATCGTTTATCTGCCGGCCATGGCCTGGCTGGCGTGGGAAAAGTGGCGCGAGACGAGCACCGCAGACGACCGTATACAGCGCGCCGTCACCTGATCGATCAAGCGGATAAGCAGGCGATTGTTCACATACTTTTTGATTGACAATCCTCTGACTGAAGACTAGAGTAGTGCCGTTAAGAAGACCAACAAGTTTCGAACATTTGGTCGAAACCGAGGTAGATCCGATAGGCATTTATCCAGCGACCGTAAATACCAGTTCTTCGGAATCGAGGAGATTAAGCTCATCAAGCCGGCATCACTAACGGCAATTCCGGATCTCGCCTGAACCCTTTGACGCTATCCGCGATTGCCGCTTCAAGAAATCGGGTAGTTCGTACCGTCAACAATCAACGGGTAATAATCCTGTGCAGAGGATGATCTTTACGATCCATTGCGCCCCCCTGCCATGGAGGCATAACAGGATTCAATCGTGTTCTGAACTGACAAACTTTAAAGGAGGATGATTATGATCAAGAAGCCTGTAACCTACGACAGGGCTATCTTCGTTGTCGAAATCGCTTTGCTGGGCTTAATAGCTTGGATTGTTTTGTCGAGCAGTCTTTCGGGACGGCCAGGGAGCGTCGTTCAAGCCAGCAATCCGGACGCCGATAAACTGGCGAATCAAAAACATGCGCAAGAGCGGTCGGTGCCGCCTGAAGGGGTTGAGCAAGCTCAATCCGCGCGGGTGGTGGCGGCGATTGGCACCCCGAACGCCTGCACGGGTTTTGACTTTGAAGGCGGCGCAACTCAGGGCTTTACCGTGCAAAACGTCTCCGGCACGTCGCTGTGGCATGTAACCAACGGCTTATGCCGCGCTTTTCTCACCGGGCATTCGACACCCTACGATTTCTATTACGGCCAGGATGGAACCTGTAACTACAACACGGGCGCTAGAAATGCCTCGAACCTGATCTCCCCATCCATCAACGTTACAGGAACCTTCGCACCTTTTGCCGTCAGTTTTAACTACCTGCTGTTTGTCGAGAGCAGCTCCAGCTTTGACACGACGTTCGTCGATATTTCGACCAATGGCGGATCGACCTGGACGCAGATATTGAGCAAAGCCAATCTGATTAATGACAACCAGTGGCACAACGTCACGGTTGATGTCACCGCCCAGGTCGCCTCGGCCTCGGCAGTGAGCTTGCGCTTCCGCTTCGATTCCGTCGATAACCTGGTGAACAGTTCAACGGGTTGGCATGTGGATGACATACTGTTCTGCGGTCAGGCGTTCAACAACTGCGTGCAGGATGACACCACCGGCGACTACGTCCAGTTCAATTCAGTCACCGGACATTACATCACCAAGCAATGCAGCACCGGCTTCACGGCGGAAGGCAATGGTGTCGTGACCACCAGCGGCAGCACGACCACCTTGAAGGAGAACGGCCCCATACGCTTTGTGACGGCCACTGTGAATAACACGACGCACGTAGGCAGCGCCACTGTGAAGGTGAGGAACGGCCTGTCGGTTGTGGCTTACAACATCAGCGACTCCGATACCACCAACAACACCTGTGTCTGCCCCTGAGCCAGGGCTTTGATCTTGCGGCGAAAGGGCCGGCTTTAAAAGGCCGGCCCTTTCTTTGATTCCCCGCACCTCTGCCGTTCGGCTGATCGCTTCGCCGCCCGCCTTGCTGTCATTATGGCTTCAAGCCTTCGATGAAATTTTGGTCTTTGGTTCCCTGATGGCAGACGATGCAGGATTGCTGGCCGCGCTCTTCAAGATCGGAAACCAGCGCATAGGTCAGCCCGCGATCCGCCCAGGTAATCACCTTGAAGCCGCTGATCGAATCGTAGTGGAAGGTGATGCCCTTCGAGACAATCTCTTCGCCGCCTGAGGGCCGCGCCGTCTGCTCGGAAGTGACTAACAGGCTGATAGGCCGCTGCTGCATGCGATAGGCGACATAAGCGGCATAATCATTCCGATAGCCGACCAGCCGCCCGCCTTCCAGATCGTAGAGCTTTTCCTGTCCGGATAATTCCTGATAATTCGGCAACTCGACGCGGAACCCCACCTTGCCGATAAACCATTTGGAGATTTGCTCCGGCGCTGCCGAAGCGATCTCCAGCGGCAACTGGCCGCGCAGGTGACGCTGATGCGTATCGACGGCCATCAACGCAAAGTCGGAGGGCTGAGGATAAGGCCGGAGTTTGTGATATTCGCTCCACGCCCACAGGCCGAGCAGCAACGCCATCACCACCATCGCCGCACGCGCCGTCAGGCGGCGCAGACGGTCTGGCCGATTGGCGGCCAGGTTGAACCGCCAGAGAGAACGCTCGACGCGCTGCCGCAACTCTGGCGGCGCGGTGTGCGGCGACGGCGCATCGCTCAAGGCGTTTTCAAGCCGCGCGCGCAACTCTGGCGGCGCACTGTGCAGAGGCCGCGCGCCGCGAATGCTTTCCAGAAACTGCCGCTCCTGGTCGTAGCGCTCGCGGCAGGCCGCACAATTGCGCAAATGCGCTTCGAGCGCGTGGCGCTCGTCGCTTTGTAATTCATCATCCAGATAAAAAACCATCTGGGCGCGGGTGTGCTCACAGTGATTCATACTACTTTCGTCCGAGCCGTTGAGGCCGCGCTGTGCCAGTCGGCGAGCAAGCGCCGAAGTTTTTCGCGCGCCCGTCCGAGCCGTGACATGACAGTGCCTGCCGGGCAGCCCAGGATGCCGGCGATCTGTTGATAGCTGAATCCTTCGATGTCGCGCAGCACGATGATCTCGCGGTACAGGTGCGGCAGGTTGTCGATGGCCGCGCGAATCTCTTCATGTTCGAGCTTGCGCAAATAGAGGACGTGCGGGTCGTTGGCCAGGTGGCCGAGCCACTCGCTGTGGTCTCCGTCTTCGGCATCGAGTTCGACAAAGCGCGGGCCGTTGCGCGTGTGGCGCAACTGATTGAGCCAGGCGTTGCGCATGATGGCAAACATCCAGCCTTTCAAATTGCTGTCCGGCAGCAGGCGGCCAAACGCCCGCACGGCCCGCAGGTAGGTCTCCTGCACCAGGTCTTCGGCCTCTGTCTGATCGCGTGTCAGCGTCATGGCAAAGCCGTAGAGCGCATCCAGATGCAGCAGCGCTGCCTGACTGAAGGTCGTGTGGCGGTTACCGGCGTCGCTCATAGCAGATCCCGTTCAGCCTCTCATTACCTCATGGAATAACCCACGATGCAATCGAATATTCCCGGCCCGAAAATTCTCCGGCGACATGGAATAAGCCAACCCCTCGCGGGTTATTCCTGACGCGCACTCGGTCGTCTAAGACGACGCGCAAGCAACTGTAAGATGGCATTCAGGTTTAGGTTGAACCATTGGGTGAACTCGGGGCGCAGCCTGTCTTGATTGCATTATCGGGTAGACGTGCGGATCAAACAGAGCGTTTCCCCGAGTTCACCCAATGATTCAACTTGACCATGCCGGGAGGAGCACTCATGAGCCTGAGAACACGAATCAAAATGCTGGTGGCGCTGGCCTTCATCGCCGCGAGCGCCGCCGCGAGCTTGATCAGTCCGAGCACCCATGCGCAAGACAATAAATCGTCCTTCACGCCGGTGGTCGAAGAACCTTTTGGCGTCGTCTTGAAGCGCGACAAGGCCGACAAGGCGCGGGTGATGGCGGCGCATCAAAAGCTGCTCGAAGCGCGTTATGACCTGAGCCGCCACGTTGATCCAAACGTCACCATGACGCGCGGCAAACCGATCCCGGTTGGCCCGACGGCCAGACTCAAGGGAGTGACCTGGGAGCAGCTTGGACGCATGTCGCCTGAAGAGATACGCGACAAAGACGCCTTCCCATACCTGCCATTGCCGCACGTCAATCATCCGGTTGGCGGCATGATCTTTCCGCAGGCGGAGGTCAAAGCCTTGCCGCGCCTGGAGCGCTTCGACATGGATTTCGACCTGCCGGAACAATTTCTACCGGAATTTCCGCCAGCGATTTTTCTGACGACGCGCCCCGATCTCGGCGACGTTTCGAAAGGCCAGTTGGTGACGATTGATAATTTCTACGACCTGTTCAATGGCATTCTCAATCCGAAGCAACTCGACGGCTTGCGGCTGCTAGTGACGCAGTTCCCGCAGCAGCAGTTCAACGCCACCGCCGACCGCAAGACCGAAAAATCCGATGGCATGCGCGGCGTCGCCTGCTTCGATTGCCACGTCAACGGCCACACCTCAGGCGCTGCGCACCTGGTCGGCGACATTCGCCCGCAGGAGAATCGCCGCCGCATTGAGACGCCCAGTTTGCGCGGCGTCAACATTCAACGACTGTTCGGCTCGCAGCGCGCTCTGAAGACCGTCGAAGACTTCACCGAATTTGAACAGCGCGCCGCTTACTTCGACGGCGACCCGGTGCTGGCGACCAAGAAAGGATTGAACATTCTTGATCGCGGCTCGCAGGTTCACGACATGGCGGAGTTTCAAGAGTTGCTCGATTTTCCGCCAGCGCCGAAGCTGAATATTTTTGGCCGCCTGGATCGTGCGCGCGCCAGCGAAAGCGAGATACGCGGCGAAGAGTTATTCTTCGGCAAAGGCAATTGCGCCGTCTGTCACACGCCGCCTTATTACACCGACGGGCTGATGCACGATCTGAAAGTCGAACGCTTCTATAAGCCGAGAATGGAAGGCGGCATGCTGATCACCGCGCAGGGGCCGATCAAGACCTTTCCGCTGCGCGGCATCAAAGAATCGCCACCTTACTTGCACGATGGCAGGTTGCTGACGCTGGAAGATGCGGTTGAATTTTTCAATCTCATCCAACAGTTGAATCTATCGGGACAAGAGAAAAAAGATCTGGTTGCGTTCTTGCGCGCTTTGTAGCCGTAGCAACCGGAGGCCGCTCGCCAGCAAGCAGGCCGGCCAGGAGGGGATACACCTGGCCGGCGGTGAGCGGCTCAAGATGGCTTCGCGTCACTCTGCTTAGAGCACAGCAAATCATCGTCTCGCATCAGCGGGGCCGCGAGCGGCATTCTGGGAAGCATGCGAAATGATCTTCTCGGCCTTAGCCGCATGCGCTTTAGACGCACCTTGGATGAAACGTCAAATTCTGTTTTCGTATAGGTCTGCTATAGGGAAGCAGAGGCCATAGTCATCCCACATAAGATCACCGTACTCTAGCTTAAAGTTAGCAAACTTCTTCGGGTCAAGATATTTGCTGATCATAGGGTTTCGTGACCCTCGCAGAAAAGGTTCGAAGTCGATGATGCGCTCCGCCCCGTCGCTAAAGTACAGCTTCAGTTTATAGTCCGAAACCTGTTCGGCCTGAACTATGTTAATTACCGCATTGTCTGAGAGAATCATTTGATTCTCTGAGTAATCTTCTGCGGCTCTATTGGCCTGTGAAGTACGAAGTAGTCTATCCATTTCTGAACCATGTCATCTGCATAATGCTCGGTCAAGGTCTGAAAGTTCCGCATCTCTGATTTGCTCAGAGGCTTTCTTCCTTTAACTGAGGAATAGATAATTTCAATCACCCTGCCGTTCTCAATAATGAGTTCGGCTTTACTTTCTCTGCCCTGGCATTTGCCGTGCACATGGATCGGCTCATGCTCATTGGAGTAGAACAGCACAATAATTCCAAAATACTCATAAAGCTTTGGCATCTCTCCAGTAGTTTGCCAGCGAGAGTAATTCCACAGCAAGCAGCACGAGTAGTGCGTCTAATGGCGGAGTTGGTCGGGGCCACGCCGAACATAACGGATAACCATACGAAACTCAGTCCGGCGGCGGCTTCGATCGAACCGTTTGTTAGCCGCCACATTGCTCGGAATGCTTGATGAGCAGATGAGCATCGGCAGTGAAGAATTGTTATAGTTTATATCTCATCGCTTTCGGCGGATGGATATGTTTCGTCATATATCTCAGACAAGATTTTTCCATTGTAGGTCCAATGCCTGCCTGGTTGAACGTCATAGTCTTTTCCAAGAAGTCGCGATGTTAGTTCTGTTAAAGAGCGCGAGGCGGCTAACCTTGTGAATGGCGCGGAATTGCTGCCACTTGCGCGATTGATTCTAACACACCATTTCGCCAATCGATGGGTATTTCAAAGAGCCTCCAGCCACAGCGCGTTTCAACTTTCCGTCGCGCGGGGCCTACTTTTATGCTAGATTTAAAGTGCGCCCAAATCGCTTGAGCGGAGAGTTGAGTTTAGTGATTAGCACAATCGGGAAGCTCGAACAACTCCAGAAAACAATCGAATCAGTCATTCGCGGCAAATCTGATGTCGTCGAGTTGGCGCTTGTCACCTTGATTGCGAACGGCCACCTGCTCATCGAAGACGTTCCCGGCGTCGGCAAAACGACGCTGGCGCAGGCCATGGCGCGCAGCTTCGACTGCTCGTTTCAACGCATACAGTTCACCTCCGACATGCTGCCGAGCGACATCCTCGGCCTCGAAGTTTTCAATCAGCAACAGAGCACGTTCGAGTTCAAGCCTGGGCCGATTTTCGCCAATGTCGTGCTCGCCGACGAAATCAACCGGACGACGCCCAAGACGCAATCGGCGCTGCTCGAAGCCATGGCTGAAGGCCATGTGACGGTCGAGCAGGAGACCTACAAATTGCCGCGCCCGTTCATCGTCCTGGCGACCCAGAACCCCATCGAACATCACGGCACTTACCCGCTGCCCGAATCGCAGATGGATCGCTTTATGATGCGCGTGCGCATGGGCTATCCCGATCTTGAAGACGAGAAGATGATCCTGCGCCAGCAGACCTTCAACTCGGCAGTCGAAGGACTTGCGCCGGTCATGCACAGCGACGAGGTGCTGGCGTTGCAACGCGAAGCCCGCGAAGTCGCTGTCGATGAATCACTGCTCGATTACCTGATTCGCATCGTGCGCGCCACCCGCCAGTCGGATTTGCTCGACCTCGGCGTCAGCCCGCGCGGCTCCCTGGCGCTTTATCATGCGGCCCAGGCCATGGCGTTCATCGAAGGGCGCGATTACATCATCCCGGACGACATCAAGCGACTGGTGGTTCCCGTCTTCGCTCACCGCATCGTCGTCAATTCGCGCTACTCTACGGGAATGCGGCGCTCGGACGAAGCCGAGGCGGCGCTGCAAGAGATTCTCAAAACCGTCAGTGTGCCCCTCTAAGGTCGAAGTATGAACCGGCAGGCGTGGCGCGATTTCTTCATCACCGTCTTTTTTCTCGGTGTCGCTTTCCTGGTGGCGCTGCTCAGTTCGGTTGCGGCAGATCAACGCAACACGCAACTGGCGACGGTGGCCGCCGCCGTGTCGCTGGTGCTGGCCTTGCTCGGCGCGCTCTACATCATCCCGCGACTGGCGCGCAACGTGCGGCTTGAGATCTTGCGCTTCGCCATTCGCACGACGGTGACGGTCGAAGGCGTGCTGTTCATCGTCTTTCTGATCGTCATTGGCTTTGCCGCATGGAACACCGGCAACAACCTGCTCTACCTGATTTTGTCGGCGATGCTGGCCTTTCTGATCGCCGCCAATCTGATCGGGCGAGTGTCGCTGGCTGGCGTCGCCGTGCAGTTGCGCTTTCCCGATCACATCTACGCCGGCGAATCGGCAAACATCAGCGTCACGCTGCTGAATCATAAGCGCTTGCTGCCGAGCTACAGCGTGCTGGTCGAAGCGTTGTCGGAACCGCGCGAAGAGAGAACGGGAGAAGGGGAGCGGGGGAGAGCGGGAGAAAGAGATAAAGACAGAGACGGCGAGGCGGCGAAGGCAAATACGAGTGGCGACAACCAGACGGGTGAACCGAACGGCAAGGGCAGTACAAACGCTAAGCTCGGCGCTTCTCCCGTTCTCCCGTTCTCCGCGTCTCCCCCTCTGCTGCTGCCGTTGCTGCCGCTAGAGGTTGGTAAGTTAGCTTACTTTGTGTTGATCCCGGCGCGCTCGTCGGGGCGGCACCGCATCGAGCGGTCGTTCGCGCGGCGCGGGCGTTATCCGATCACCGGCTTTCGCCTGGCGACGAAGTTCCCGGCGGGGTTCTTCAAAAAGTGGCGGCGAATTGATGCGCGCGGCGAACTGGTGGTTTATCCCAAGCCGCAGCCGCTTAGTGATTTTTATCACTCGCTGCCGATGCTGGCCGGGCGCATCGAGAGCCGCGCTCGCGGGTCGGGCGACGACCTCTACGCGATACGCCGCTATCAGACCTCGGATCATCTGCGCAACATTGACTGGAAGGCGACCGCGAAATCGCAACAGATGATGGTGCGCGAACACACGCGCGAAGACGAGTGGCGATTGACGATTGTTTTCGACACCATGGCACCGCCGCAACTGCTGGCTCTGCCTGCGGACGACAAGCGCAAAAAGCTGAAGCGCGACGACGAAGCCGCCGAACGCGAAGAGCAACAGAAACGCCTTGTTGACGCCTTTCAGGAAAAGTTCGAGCGCGCCATTGTGCAAGCCGCCTCGTTTGCCAATCACTTCATTCTTGAGCGCGCCGAAGTCGAATTGATCACCACCGACGAGCGCCACAATGTCAGTTCGGGTGCCGGCCACGATCAGCTTTACAAGATTCTGCGCGTGCTGGCGACCCTGCAACCGACAATCAATGCGGCGGACGCCGAAGCCGGCGAGGGCCAGGCGGCGCGACGTTTGTTCAAGCGCGCCGCCGACCAGTCAAACGACAGGGAAGCCACGCCGTCGCCTCGCCCTATCGCCTGGCGTTTGCTTGATGAAATGCCGGTGCTCGGCGACGAGCGGCGGTTCAAGGTGCTGATCACCTCGGCAGCCAAAGGCACGATCCCGGCGCACGTCTGGCGCAGCGCTCACGTCGTGTTTATGGACGACCTCTAGCCGTTTTGGATTTTCATGGCGCATGATGCGCTTCGCGCGGCGCGAATTTGGATTGGCGGACAGGCAGTCACTACCGGTTGCTGAAGTCCGGTAATCCAAAATCCAAAATCCAAAATCTAAAATATGGAGACTTACTTTCGCATCACTTCATACGCATTGGTGGCGACAGCGTTTCTGGCGCTGGCGCTGACCGGGCAACTCGACGCCGTGTCGGTCGTGCTGTACGCCCTGGCAATCGGCTTCAGCTTTGTCCGCGACCGCCGCGCCAAAGCCCTTGATGACCAGAGGCTTGAGGCATTGCCGCGCCCGCGATGGCGCATATGGGCATGGCGCGGGCTGGTGGCGCTGTACGTGCCGTTCCTGTTTTTCGACGCGATTCTGCTAACCAATCGCGTGCTGGCGCTCGTGCATCTGGCCTTGTTCGCGGCGGCGATGAAGCTCTTGCAACCCAAGCGCGACCGTGATTGGGTGTTCCTCTACGTCATGGCATTCTTCATGATGTTGCTGTCGGCTGGCTTGACCTTCAACGCTACCTTCGTCGGCTCATTGGTGCTCTTTCTCTTCTTTTTCGTTTCGACGCTCGCCGCCTTCGAGGTGCGCCGCGCGCAACGCGAACTCACCGCCGTTCAGGATGAAACGATTGCTCCTCTCAAGCCGCCTAAACGACGCGCCGGCGATCAGGCACCGGCCAATCCGCAGCGCCGTGTGCGCTATCTGATGGGCGCATCGTTTGCACAGGTAGCCATTGTAGGATTACTTACCTTACCGTTTTTTTTCATGATTCCGCGCTTCGGCGGCGGCGTGGCGCAGGGGTTTGCCGACACGCCGGCGACCGGCTTCTCTGATAAAGTCGAACTCGGACAGGTGGCGCGCATCAAGAAGAGTCAGCAGGTGGTGATGCGCGTCCAACTCGACCGCAATCCGGGCCGTTATCTTCGCTGGCGCGGCGTCGCGCTCGAACGTTATGACGGGCAAGCCTGGTCAGTGTCAGCGACGGATCCGAAGAATCGCCATAAAAATTTCGATCAGGGGCGCGTGTTGTCCGGCAGCGCCGCTGAAGGCGACAGCCATATTGAATGGCTATATTCTCTGCGAGAACCGGGCGCATCTTCTGCATCAGTGATCGAACAGAAGATCATTCTTGAGCCGCTCGACACGCCGACGCTGTTTGCGGCGCAGAAGGTATTGCGGCTGCGCGGGCCGATTTCGACGCTGTCGCGCGACCTGTTGACCGACGCGCTGTCGACCGGCATCAGCTTCAAGCGGCGGACGACCTATTCCGTCTGGTCAGATGTCACGGTGCCCAGCGAACAGGAACTGCGCACCGACCCGTTGGCCAACTTGACGGAGCAGGAAGAGCGCTTGTACCTGCAACGACCGCCAAAGCTCGACCCGCGCATACGGCAACTGGCGCATGAAATTATCCGCGACGCCGGAGCCGTGACGCCATTTGATAAAGCCAGAGCCATTGAAACTTATCTGAAAACCCGCTTCGGCTACACGCTCAATCTGACGATCAGCGGCGACGATCCGCTGGCCGAGTTCCTGTTCGACGTGCGCGAAGGTCATTGCGAATACTTTGCGACGGCGATGGTCATCATGCTGCGCACCCTCGACATCCCTGCGCGCATCGTCAACGGCTTTCAGATGGGCGAGTACAATGATGTCAATCAGATGTTCACCGTGCGCGAAAGCGACGCACATTCGTGGGTCGAAGTTTATTTTCCGCACGCGCGGGCCTGGATCGAATTCGATCCGACGCCGGCTGCCGGCATTAACGACTATTCGCAGGGCGGCTGGCTGTCGCGCTTTCGCAAGTACATGGATGCCATGGAAGTCTTCTGGCTCAATTACATCGTCACGCTCGACAGCGACGAACAGGCATCGATCATCGTCAGTTTACAGCGCCGATTGGCGGCGGTTAAAGACCGTTTGATGAATTACTATAATGGCGCGAAGCAGTGGACGCGCGAAGCGATGAATTTCATTGCCGCGCGTGACTGGCAAGCGATTGACTGGCTGAAGCTGGCGAGCCTGCTGACCGGATTGATGATGATTGGCGGGACGATTTACGTGCTGCGCCACTTGAAGCAGTGGAGTATCGCGCCGACCGGCTACGGCCCGTGGTGGCACCGCTGGTTCATCCTGCCAACCTGGAAGCGCCGCCGTCTGGCGCGTCGCGACGAGCGCGAATGCGCTGTGATGTTTTATGAACAGATGCTCGCTCTCGCCAGCCGCGCCGGGCTGATTAAGCCAACGCATCAGACGCCAATGGAGTTTGCTGCCGCGAGCGGCTGCAAATCGATTCATGAAATCACTGCGCTTTACAACCGCGTGCGCTTCGGCGGCGCGGCGCTTGACGAGGCGGAAACCCGTCGCGTGTCGCGGCTGCTTACAGAAGTGAAGCGTGATCTGAGAAAAGCAGATGCCAGTAAGCAGTAAGCCGTAGGCCGCAGGCAGTTTTCGCTCCGACACCGATGTTTTAGCGCTTTGCCCCAATCAGGTCTTTTTGTTATCAATCTTACGATCAGCCGTTCATAACGACCTGCTGGTCACAGGACACCGCCGCATGGCGCTCGTCTACGGCAGCGCCTTTAAACTGCCGGCTGCCGGTTGCCTACCGCCTACTGAATTTGACAATCACAAGCGCGCCACCATAGCATACATCGCAGCAAGAAAGGCAAGAGGGTATGAAGATTTTCGATGTAACCGTCCCCATCTCGAAGGAATTGCCGGTTTATCCCGGCGACCCGGCTGTGAAAATTGAGCGCAAGGCGACCATAGGTAAGAATCAGGCGAAGTACAATTTGAGCCGTTACTCGTTTGGTGCGCACACCGGCACGCATGTGGATGCGCCGTTTCACTTCATCGAAAACGGGATTACCGTTGACAAGCTGCCGCTCGAATTATTGATGGGCCGGGCTCGTGTGGTCGAAGTTACATCACCGCGCATTGATGAAACGGCGCTCAAGGAGTTCGATTTTACGGCGGATGCGCGCGTGTTGTTCAAGACGCGCAATTCGTATCTCTGGAGCCAGCCGCGTTTTGTTGAAGATTACGTTTACATCTCGCCGGGGGCGGCGCGCGCCCTGGTCAACGAAGGCATCAAGGTAGTTGGCATCGATTATCTCTCGGTTGAGAAGTATGGCAGCGAGACATTCGAAACGCATCTGACCCTGCTTCAGGCGGGCACGCTCATCATTGAGGGGCTTGACCTGCGCGAAGTCGAGCCCGGCGATTACGACCTGATCTGCCTGCCTCTCAAGGTCAAAGACGGCGACGGCAGCCCTGCCCGCGTCGTCCTCAGACAGTAAACCGTGACCAATGACGAGTGACAAGCAGAAGAATGATAAGAAGTCGGTACGAGCACAGATCGAATGGTAGAGCCAAACCGATTGCTCGCTTCCGGCTCTGGTCACTTGTCACTGGCCACCCTCTGCTTGTCAGTTGCCAGGCTTATGAAAGACGAAGACCTGATTCAGCTTGCCACCGATCATCGGGTGATCGCGGTTGTGCGCGCACGGTCGGCAGAGACGGCCTTGCGCGCCGCCGAAGCGGCTATCGTCGCCGGCATCAAGCTGGTTGAGATCGCGCTGACGACGCCCGGAAGCTTTCGGGTGATCGCCGACCTGCGCCGCCAGTACGGCGACCGCGCCGCCATCGGGGCCGGTTATGTGATGAGCCACGATCAGATCGACCGCGCCATCAAAAGCAGCGCGCAATTCATCTCCATGCCGCATACCAACGCGCCACTGATCGACACTTGCCGCAAGCGGCGCGTGCCACCGATCATCGGCGCGCTCACGCTGACGGAAATCGCCACTGCCTGGACGCTGGCCGTGCCGCTGGTGACGCTGTTTCCCGCTGCGCCCCTGGGCGGGCCGGAATATGTAAGTGCTATTACATCACGACTGCCTGAGGCGCGGCTGGTGGTTGCCGGCAGCGTCGGGCCGGAGAACATCGTCGATTACTTTGCGGCTGGTGCCTTTGCCATTGCGGTCGGCAGCCGCTTGTTCACGCCGGGTGATCTGCAATACGAAAACTACACCGCCATTGCCGAGCGCGCACGCGGTATCATTCGTCTCGCTGGCGTCGCCTGAGCGCCCGCGCGCGCCGCGCAGTCCTTCTCGCCTTCGATGAATTCAGGGAAGCTCCGGCAGCATCAGCAGGTAATCTTTGTTGATGCGCTTGAGCCAGACGTAATGATCGTCGACTTTCTGAATGGCGATGACGTTGGCGCTGAAGGCACCATAAATCGCGGCGACGAAGATCAGTAAAATCCCGATGAGAAATAGCGCCGGAAGATTGTTGGCAGCGCCGAGGATAATCAGCAGGACACTGAGCGCCAGGGTCAGCCAACTTGCCCAGATGGCCGTGCGCCGCTTGGAGAAATGCTCGTCGCAGAGACCGAGATGCAGGGTGACCGGCTTGCGCACGATGAGCGCGACGATGAGATAAATCAGCACGCCGGCAAAGATGAACAGGAACCATGCGGGATGATGCCACATGAATTTTTTGGTGAGCTTACGGCCATTGGCCGGACGATTACACTTGACGCAGCGGTCCGGCAGCGTTGCATTCTTATGCAGCACCAGCATGTTTTTCTGTCGCCAGACGCCGGCGCTCGACCAGGGAGCATTGGGGTTGAAAGCTGGCGGCCCGCCGTAAGCCGGCACGCCTGGCGGCATTACTGGCGGCATGCCTGCCGCAGGCATCGCGCCGTAGCCTGACTGCGGGGCGATGTAAGACGGCGGCGGCGCTGGCGGATCAACTGCGCTCACCTGGGTATCGAGTGAGGTGCCGCAGTTTCGGCAGAAACGGCTCGTCGCCGGGAGGGTCAGCCCGCAGGTCTGACAAGTCCGAGAAGCCATGGTCGTCTCCTGATCCATAGGGGTTTGAGGCGGGCGACCCGCCCGCTACAGCAACGCATTATACCCTTATGGCCTGCGAGTCACCACATCGTCTTCAGTCATCTTCGGCACCTGCGAGCCGTTGGCATGGCGAGGCGCGGCCATCGTCGGCGCAGGAATGCCGAAGCCGTTAGGCGTCGCCGTCAGATTCGCCTGCGCGGGCCTGCTCGTCGCCATCGCCGCCAGGGCGGCGAATGCCAGGTTTGCGGGTGCCTGCAACTCCATCAACAGCCCGTCCGCATCTGGCCGCACACTCATTCCCAGTCCGGCCACGCGCGCCGGCGGCTGTGCCAGTTCTTTCACCGAGCCGCTGGCTTTCGCCGCTTCGGTCTGTAATGTTTCTAACAATTTTGTAGCGACAGTTGATGACAGGTAAAGCTGCACGGTCGTCTCGTGTGCGCCGCCCACTGCCGCGCGAAACTCGTTTGAGCCGGCGAGCGAATTGCCCATGAAGTAAGCGTCGAGGGCGAGGCGAAGGTCGGCGGCGCTGCCTCCCAGAATGAAGAAGTCTTTGGTCACCGCGAAGGCGAGGCGCTTGTTGGAACTGATCGTCGCGCCGTGATAGGCAGCGCGCGCCATCGGTTGAGCGCCGGATTTCGTGACCAGCCGCGCCATCAGTTGTTCAAACTTCGTTGCATCCTTGAGCGCGATCATCAACATAAAACGCGGCGGCATCAAGCGGGCGGCTGGCGTTTTTTGCCCGCCCGACGCAGGTTGCCGGGCCAGGAACATATCGAAGCTGGAGAGCGAAACCGCCACTTCATTGCCGAGCGTCGGCAACAGGTCGTTGCGAATGCTGAAACCGAGCGACTGTTCCAGGCTGGCCATCGGATCGGCGAATGCCGTCCGGGTTGGCAATGCCTCGTTATTGGTTGGCGCGCTGGCTATGGTGGCAAACATGGTTTCGACCGATTGCAGGAGCTTTTCCCAGTCGAGTCGGAAGTCTATGAACACATCGGTGTCTGCCGCAGCGAAATTCGCGGCATGCGTCTCGCCGGCGGTGGCTGCCGAAGCAAGCGACGAGAAGAGTCCGAAGAAAGAACTCGTAGCGCGTCGCTGATCCATCAACATCTGTGCGCGCACGATGAGCGTGTCGCCTGCCAGCCGCCCGCCCATGGCAACTGCTGAAGGCCGCACGGCAAGCCCGGCGAGCATACCTGCCATCGATGCCGACGATGCCGAATGATTGGCCTCAGACATCGCCAGCAATTGCGGTGCGCCGAGTTCGACGTAAGCAAACAGCGGGTCGCTGCTGAATCGCTCGCGCGCCCGCGCAAAAAACGGATCATCGCCAAGCGGATAAACGCCATGGGTTTCTGTAAGTCTATTTACAATTGCCGGTTCGCCGGCAAACACCATGCGCCCGCGCACGGCGAGACCGGCTTCGCCGGTTGTGTCGTTGCCGCGCCTGCCGAGCCGCCGCGCGACCTCGGCGCGCAGCGATTCAGCGTCCGCAGCGTTAGCCGCTTCGATGAGTGCTGCCGTGCCGTCTGCGCCATAGCCGACGAAGGCGAGTTTCGCCCTGGCGAGCCTGCCCATCTGGCTTGTGGCAAACGCTGTGAAGTCATTGGCTGAGGCGCATAGCGGACGCGCCAGCATCCTCATCATCGGCGCGAAGGCGCTTGCTGACTGTGCCAGTTGGGCCATACCGCTGCCGCGCACTTCAAAGTAAAATTGCAGGCCGTCGCGCGGCACCAGCGAATCAAGCGAGGCGCTTGCGCTCTCATTTGCCATGCGGTTATCTGCGAAGTTCGCGCCGAGGTTGAAGGCGAGCGGTTGCGCGGCGCGGCGCGGGCGCGTGCCGGGCGATTGCGGCAAAGCGGTTTGAGCTAACCCGCATGTCAGGCAAAGCACAGAGAGGAATCTAAACAAAGCGAATCTGGCTTTCATCGTGAAACTCCGAAATGATACCGATGGGTCAGTGCTTGCGTGCAGGGCGTTGCCGGCAAGCCGCCGTAGGGGCAGCGCCGCAGGGCAAATCGGCGGCGGTTGCTCGATTCCACGGGATGGTAGCACAGCGCCTCAGGCTATCGAAATAGTAATCTTTCTCGGCGCGCGGCTCACCGAATCGCATAGCGCCACACGAAATCGTCTATTGCAAATCGCGGCGCGGCGCGCGGCTGTTTTATAACTTGCTGCAAAGGCGTAGATTTTGACAGCGCTCGCCAACTGGCACCTGCGGCACATCCATTGCTATTATTAAAAGCGCGGTCAGCGAGCCGCGAGATCAAAAAGACGGAGGGGTCAATCATGTTGAGTATTAATAAGCGAATCTTTGCCGGGTTGTTGAGTCTAGCGTTGTTATTTGCCATCGTTTCACCGGCCAGCGCACAGTGGCGGCGGCGTGATCGCGGGCTGTCCACAGGAGAGAAAGCCGGCGTCATCGCTGGCGGCACTGCGGCGGGTGCGGTGATTGGCGGCCTGTTGGGCGGCAAGAAGGGCGCGGTGATCGGCGGCCTGTTGGGCGCTGGCGGCGGCACAGGAGTTGTCCTCTACAAGGATAGGCAGGATGACAGCCGTTGGGATCGTTATCGCGGCGACCGTTATCGCTACTTCCGTGACCGCGATGCGCGCTATCGCTACTACAACAACTACAATCGGTCGTACAACCGTTGGCACCGCTAATCGTGGTTTCACGACACGCCCATCGCTGCTAGAATCTCAGTCATAAAGCGATGGCAACTAAACTCACGAGATCGATATTGCCGCTGACCGCAGTTCTCCTGCTGTCGGCGGCAATTGCTTTTGGCAGCGCGGCGATCAATCAGCAAACTGTGCCGCTACAGAAACGCCGCGTCGTCGCGCAAGGTCGCCTGACCGGCACCGGCGACCTTCTGCAAATCGTCACCTGGCAGACGGCCAATCGACCGAATACTTCGCGCCCTTATGCGCAGGCGCATCTCGTCATTAAAAAAGCCGGCGCGAAATCGCCCGACCTCTTTCAAGCCGATGGCGGCGAGACGCAATATCTTGTTGGGGCGATTCAAATTGCTGACCTCGATGGCGACAGCGTCCCTGAAATCATCAGCCTCTGGCAGGAAGGCGCGTCGGCAGGTAGCGTCTTGCGGGTCTTTCACTGGGATCGCGCCCGGCAATCCTTCATCGAACTTCAGAGCAAACATGATCTCGCGGGCGTCCATCGCTATCGCCTGACGACCGCCAAGGGCGCGCGTCACATTGTGATTTACGTGCGCTCGAATATAGGATCGGGCTGGCCGCCTGTGGTCGGCGGCGAATTTGCGGCGCGCGACGCGGAACTGGTTCGCGTCCAGGGAGGCGGCAAGGTGACGACGCAAACGGAATCGGGAATCGAAGGCCAGACCCTCATCAGCCCAACCCACCCTGGCCCTATAAGAGCCGATGCCCCGCCGGCGGTAGCGCCCTATCCGGCGACGCTGGCGATTATTTCCACCGCCAGTGGCCGTGAAGTCGCTCGTCTCAAAACCGGCTCTGATGGCCGCTTTCGCGTCGCCTTGCCGCCGGGCGAATATCGCATTGTCGCTGTGCAAGAAAAACCCGGAAGGTTTCAGCCGCGCGCTTCCGAAGAACTCGTCAACGTCCTGCCCGGCCAGTTCGCCCACGTCGAGATTCATTACGATAGTGGGATGAGGTGAAGCCGTAAGCCGTTACTGATTCATTGCCTGCTGCTCGCTGATCGATCTACAGGTCAGCATTCATAGAGCGTTTCTGAAAAGCCCCGAAGGGGCGTAATTCAATAGCTTGGGGCATCGCCCCAAGATCAGCGGCAGCAACCGGATAAGCCCTGAAAGGGCGCGATAACCCCAGGGTCTGCTCGGATATTGCGCTCTTTCAGGGCTGGCGTGCTTAACCTGACTTCTACCCGGCGCGTTACGCCGGGCTATTGAATTACGCCCCTTCGGGGCTTTCACTGACTTTTCAGCAATGCTCTATAGATTCGGATTAAAATCCTCTATGGAACTGCCTGCTGTCCACTGCTTACTACTTACTGCCTCGCCGGCTCACTGTCCTGAGCAACAGACTCTTCAGGCGGATTTCATCGTCGCTCTGGATTTCCATTTGTGCAGCGTAAATCGGCACTCGGCCATGCTGGAGTCCTTCAAGCCGCACCGCATCTTTTTCCGTGGTGATTATTAGATCGGCTGCGGCTTGCTGTGCCTCAGCGGTTGCGTGATCAAGATCGGCCTGCGTGAACGGGTGATGATCGCCGAAGAAACCCTCGCTGACGATATTGATGCCGGCTTGCAGAATGTCTTCGGCAAAGGCATAGGGGTTGCCGATGCCGCATAGCGCCGCCGCGTTCCAGCCGATAAATTCCTGAAGATCATAAACCGCGCCGGTTTCCAGATGGCGCAGGCGTGTGATGCCGCTTGTAATATACATCACTGGAATTTTATCGCCGCAGAAATGCCGGATGATGGCTTGCATCTGCGCCTGATCGAACGGTCGGTCGGCGCGTGTGACAATGACCACGTCGGCGCGCTTGATGCCGTAGAGCGGCTCGCGCAAACGACCGAAGGGCGGCATCTCGAAACCGCCGAACGGATCGCTGGCGTCAATCAGCAGAATGTTCAAATCGCGCGCCAGTTGCAGATGCTGATACGCATCATCGAGCACGAGTACGTCAGCGCCCAGCGCCCGCACGGCCCAGCGCCCGGCTTGAAAGCGATCCTTGTGAATGACGATGGGAACGTCTGGGATGGCGCGCGCCAGCATCAGCGGTTCGTCGCCGACTTCGCGGTACGACCTGGCAATGGCCGGCTGGCTTGGCGGTTCGCCGACCGCATCATCTGTTGAAGCGCGCGGTGCATTGAGGGTTTGCATTCCGACGGACTGTCGCCCGTAGCCGCGCGTGAGAATCGCTACGCGATGCTCTTCCGAGCGCAGATAACGGGCGATGTATTCGACCATTGGCGTCTTGCCCGTGCCGCCGAGCGTGATATTACCTACACCAATCGTCGTCGCCTCAAGCCGCCGTGGCGTGCGGTATTCGGTTTCGTAAGCAGCGACGCGCAACCGCACTGCCAGTTCATAGAGCTTCGCCGGCAGCCAGACAAGCGCGCGTTTGAATTTTTCGTCTTTGCCGATCACCGCATTCGTTCACAGATCGCCGCGACCGTACAGCGAGTCGCGCCGCGATTCATAAGCAAAATCTGTCGCGCTCTTACGCCCATTGCCTGCGCCGCCTGGTTGTCTGTAAGCAGGCGGATCAAAGCCTGGGTGAAAGCACCGACCATATCTTCGCCTGTCGCCGGCACCTGCACAACCGCATCCGCCTCGGCGAAGTCTGCAACGATCTGCCTGAAGTTTTCTGTATGCGGGCCGACGATGATTGGCCGGGCGAACGCGGCGGGCTCGATGATGTTGTGGCCGCCGCGCGGCACCAGGCTGCCGCCGACGAAGACGATGCTGGCGAAGCAATAAACCGCCGCCAGTTCGCCAATCGTATCGAGTAAAATAATCTCGGCGTCTTGCGCGGCTGCGATTGCCGGGGCGGGCGCTTGCATTGCGGAACGGCGCGCATAGCGAAAACCGGATGCGGCGATCAGGCTGGCGACTTCGTTGAAGCGCTCAGGGTGACGCGGCGCGACCAGCAGGCGGGCCGATTCGAGCCCGCGCTGGCAGCGAATCTCTGTAAGCGCCGCCAGCATGATCTGCTCTTCGCCGGGCGCTGTGCTGCCGGCAACGATCAGTTGAGGTGAGGTCGAAAGCGCGAACTGGCGATCAATCTCGCTGGCGACTGGCGAGGGTGAGCCGGTCGGCGGCAGCGCGCCGTCGAGCATCGGTACGTCATACTTGAGATTGCCGCAAACGCGCACCGCGCTCGCGCCCAGCGCGCGGGCGCGTTCGGCGTCGGCTTCGGTTTGCATCACCAGCAGCGAGAGACTTTCGAGCGTGCGCTTGATCAATCCGCTTACCCGCCGGTAGCGCGCGAACGAGCGCGGCGAGATTCGTCCGTTAGTGATAATGGTTACAATTTGACGACGGCGGCATTCGCGCAAAAAGTTCGGCCACAACTCGGTTTCGAGGATGATGACCAGTGACGGGGCGATGTGATCAAGCGCACGGCGCACGCTGAACATCCAATCGAAAGGAAAATAGCAGACGCCGTCGAAGCGGCCCGGTTGATGCTCGCGCGCCAGTCGCTGACCCGTTAGCGTGGTTGTCGAAACAAGGATGCGCCAGCCGGCGAACTCTTCTCGGATGCTATCGACCAACGGCCTGGCTGCGAGAAACTCGCCGACCGATACTGCATGTATCCATAGGGTCGGGCGACCGTCATTTCCTAACCCCGCCGGCAGCCGTCCTAAGCGCTCGCGGAAGCTGCCCGCGTATTTGCCGTGTCGGAGGGCTTGATAGAGAAAATATGGCAGCAGCAGCGCGAACAATAAAGAGAGGATGAAGCTGTAGAGCAGGTACATAGGGAGCGTCGCGGAAAAGCGCGGCACGCGAAATCGGCCACAGAAGCCGCTTTCAGGGCTGTAGGCGATTGGTTTGATGAACGGCGCGATACGGGCGCTCGCCTCGCGGAAGCAAACGAGCTTGAAGCGGCAGCGCGCAATATGAATCGGCAACCGTCCCCAAAAGGCTTGAGGCGGGATGGCGGCCCGCCTCGTCTTTGCAACCGCCGAGCATCGATCTCAACGATTCGCCTGCGATCAGTTGTGCTTACCTGGCGCGCTCAAGGTAAGTGCCTTTCGACGGGTCAACGCGAATGCGGTCGCCTTCCTTGATGAACGGCGGCACCTGCACGGTGACGCCGGTTTCGAGCTTTGCCGGCTTCGGGCTGTTCGAGGCAGTCGCGCCTTTCAATTCAGGAGCGGTTTCGATGACCGTCAACTCGACCGACGGCGGCAGTTCAACGCCAATCGGCGACCCATCGAAGAACTCGACTTGAATCTTCGTGCCCGGCGTCAGGTAATTCATGGCATCGCCGAGCGATTCGTTATCCAGGCCGATCTGGTCGTAAGTCTCGGTATTCATGAAATGGTACATGTCGCCGTCCGAGTAGAGGTACTCCATTTCATGATCTTCGAGCGCCGCGCGCTCGATGTTTTCCGTCGAACTGAAGCGCACTTCCGTAGAGGAGCCGTTCTTGAGATTGCGCAGCTTGGCCTGCACGAAAGCGCGCAGGTTGCCGGGCGTGCGGTGCTGAAAATCCAGCACGCGGTGCGGCCCACCGTTGTACATGATGATCATCCCGCGTCGAATATCGTTTGCGTTCATTGCAATCAGTTTCCCTTCTCGATAGTGTGATCGGTTTGTTAAGAATTCAGCCACTCGGCTAACCCTGAAGATTACCGCATCATTAAACGGCCATGCAAGCCACGGTCATTCGCAAATCGCGGCGCTGCTTTTTGTGACCATAGAACACGATGAATCTGTTATAGTGTGATCGCTTAAGACCGTCCAGGCGTTGTCACGCCTGCGCATCAAGATCACAACGGATTGAACGTAAGCATGGGAAAGACCTTCGATTGCTTTAACTGCATCGGCATCTGCTGTTCGGTGTACACCTGGGTAGAAGTCACCAAGCGCGATGTTAACCGCATCGCCAAACACTTTGCCATCACGCCGGAAGCCGCGCTCGTCAAATATACCAAAGTCGTCAAGGGCCGCCGCATGCTGCGACGCAAGAAAGATGAACTGTTCGGCGATACCTGCATCTTTCACGACCTCGAAACGCGCCTCTGCGGCCAGTACGATGCGCGCCCGCATGCGTGTCGCGTCTGGCCAGACCATGGCGACGGCGGCTGCGTCTATTACGACTTGTTGCAATTCGAGCGCGAACAACAAGACACCGATACGGTGGTGCCGCTCATTCAACTGGCTTACAAAAGAGACTAACGCTAAAGTCTTCAGGTAGAGGCCAGGCATTGAGTCATGATAGTCAGCAAGGAGTTTGTGGTCATGAAGGAGTTTGTGGTCATGACAGTCGGGAAGGGGGCTTGCCCCCGCTCTCTGACTGAGTGTGACCAGCGGCGGCAAGCCAGCCTTCCCGACTGGCAAAGATGAAGGCTCTACGGTCTTTCAATCGACTGTCAAGAGACTGATCATTCTCAAGGCTCTATGCAAACCTCAAGACCGCCAGGCGGTGACGTGCGCGTGAATCGCGCGCCGCGCGGGTTAGACGATAAGTATGAGTGACGAACTGAAAGCGAAGGCCGTAAAGCTCGGCGTCCCACAGATCTGCCGGCATATCTTTTTGTGTTGCGATCAAACCAAGCCGCATTGCTCGGACAAGCAATTGAGCCTCGAATCGTGGGAATACCTCAAGCGGCGGCTGAAAGAATTGCGTCTGGGGGGTGCGGGCGGCGTCTATCGCACGAAAGCCAACTGTCTACAGATTTGCGCCGGCGGCCCGATTGCGGTGGTCTATCCCGAAGGCGCGTGGTATCACTCCTGCACGCCGGCGACGCTTGAGCAGATTATTCAGCGGCACCTGATCGGCGGCGAGATTGTCGAAGAATTTCTGATCACCCGACACGCCCTCGATGAACCGGCAGGCGAATAATTCCCATTCAAAAACCGACGCCTCAATCTGCCGCAGGACTCAGGCATTAACCGCAATCCTCAAGGCGACCTTCGAGGCCGCTTTCGATCCCCTGCGGCAACCCGGACGGGGAGCAAAATTTACGTTATTTTAATCTCTTTACCTTTGCTGCGAGCGAGGAACTGAGATAGAATGGTCGCTCTCTTTGAGGCTCGTTTCCAGCGGGCAAAATTCCGACTGACTCCATACTTGTAAAGTGTGTGCTTAACCTTCGATGCGCTGCTTGCTCTTAAAAGGTGAAGTTAGAATCTTGCCGCAACTGAAAGCGAGTTGAGTTATCAGGCTGGGCTCTTGTAGGCGGCCCTTAACCAAATATAGAAAGGAAAGCGCCATTCTGAGTTGCGTTTGGTGCTGGCCACCGCGTGACAGGAAGCGGGCTTTATAAACTATGAGAAAATCAATACGCCATCCGCAACGCCATATTCCGGCTCGCCTCAGCCCACTGCGAACCGCAATCAAGGACTTATTTGCGCGCTCATTAACCCGCAAATGGAGACGGCTGCTTGCTGGATTGAGCGCCGCCATTTTGCTGGCCCTGCCATTTGTAAATTTGATTACGCGAACCTCGGCGGCAGGCTCGATCAGCTTGACGACGCTCGGCTCGCCCTACATGCAGAATTTCGACACGCTGGTCAATACCGGCACGTCGAGCACGGTGCCGACGGGCTGGGACTTCAGCGAAGCAGGCGCGAACGCCAACACCACCTACACGGCAGGCACCGGCTCAGGCACCGCCGGCGATACCTATAGCTTCGGCGCGACCGGCAGCACCGAGCGCGCTTTCGGCTGCCTGCAAAGCGGCACCCTGATTCCGACCATCGGCGCGAGCTTTACCAACAACACCGGCTCGACGGTCACCTCGCTGGCCATTGCCTACACCGGCGAAGAGTGGCGGCTGGGCACGGCGGGCCGCACCGACCGTCTGGATTTTCAGTACAGTTTGAACGCCACGAGCCTGACGACCGGCACCTGGACAGATGTTGATCCGCTCGACTTCACCACGCCGGACACCGCCGGGACGGCGGGAGCGCGCGACGGCAATTCCGCCGCTGACCGCACCGCCATCAGTTCCACGATCAACGGCCTGAGCATCGCCAATGGCGCGACCTTCTGGATTCGCTGGAACGACTTCAACGCGAGCGGCTCAGACGATGGCCTGTCGGTTGACGACTTTTCGCTGACGCCTACCGGCGGCGGCGGCTCGACCAACCCGTCGGGCGTCGGCGCGGCAAATCCTTCGACCGTGGTGCAGGGTGGCTCGACGCTGCTGACCGTCACCGTAACGCCCGGCACCAGCCCGCCCAGCACAGGGCTTGCCGTCACCGGCGATCTCACTTCCATCGGCGGGTCTGCGACTCAGATGTTTTTTGATGACGGCTCGAATGGCGACGTGACGATTGGCGATAACGTCTTCTCATTTAATGCGACCGTCGCCATGGCGACGCCGCCGGGTGCCAAGAGCCTGCCGTTTACGATCAGCGATGCGCAAGCCCGAATGGGGTCGGGGTCTATTTCTCTGACCGTGTCAGGAGGTGCGGGCGGCACGCGAATACACGACATACAGGGAGCGAGCCACCTCTCTCCTCTGGTCGGCCAGGCGGTGAGCAATGTGCCAGGGATTGTGACCGCGCTGGTTTCCAACGGCTTTTACCTGCAAGACCCGACGCCGGACGCTAATGACGCGACCAGCGAAGGCATCTTCGTTTTCACCTCGTCAGCGCCTACGGCAGTCGTCGGCCAATCGGTGCTGGTCAGCGGCAACATCAGCGAGTTTCGCGCCGGCGGCGCAGGCAGCACCAATTTGACGATTACCGAGATCGGCTCGCCTACCATCGCCGTGGTGTCGAGCGGCAACGCGCTGCCCGCGCCGGTCGTCATCGGCACGGGCGGGCGCATTCCGCCATCAACGATCATCGAGGATGATGCGTCGGGCAGCGTCGAAACCAGCGGCGTCTTCGACCCTGCGACTGACGGCATCGATTTCTATGAGAGCCTTGAGGGCATGCGTGTACAGCTTAATAATGCCGTAGCGGTTGGCCCGACGAAGGTCTTCGGCACCACGGTTCAGAATCGTGAGATCGGCGTCATTGGCGACAATGGCGCGAATGCCGGCATTCGCACGACGCGCGGCGGGATTGTGATTCGCGCCAATGACTATAACCCTGAGCGCATCATCCTCAACGATTTGATCACCGGCGGCCCGACCTTGCCATCGGTCAATGTCGGCGACAGTTTCCCCGGCGTGATTGTCGGCGTGATGGATTATAACTTTGGCAACTTCAAGCTACAGGTTACATCAGTGCCAAATCTGGTCTCTGGCGGCTTGATGCAGGAGGTGACCACCGCGCAAGGCAACAATCAAGTCGCCATCGCCACCTTCAACTGTCAGAATCTCGATACCAGCGACGGGCCGACCAAGTTCAGCACCCTGGCAGACCAGATCGTCAACCACCTGCTGTCGCCCGACCTCGTCACTCTGGAAGAGATTCAAGACAACAACGGCGCGACCGACGACGGCACGGTTGATCCCAGTGTGACATTAAGTACATTGATCACGGCTATCCAAACGGCGGGCGGGCCGACTTATCAATACCGCCAGATCAATCCTGTAAACGATCAGGATGGCGGCGAGCCGGGCGGCAACATTCGCCAGGTTTTCCTCTTCCGCACGGATCGCGGACTGAGCTTCATAGACCGCCCCGGCGGCACGTCTACGGCTTCCACCACCGTGGTCAACGGCGCGGTGGGGCCGCAGCTTTCATTCAGTCCGGGCCGTATCGATCCGAACAACGCTGCATGGAACTCCAGCCGCAAGCCGCTGGCCGGCGAGTTCCTGTATAACGGTCACAAGCTTTTCGTCATCGGCAATCACTTCAACTCGAAAGGCGGCGACGATCCGCTGTATGGCCGCAACCAGCCGCCCGTGCTCAGTTCCGAAGTGCAACGGGTACAGCAGGCGCAGATCGTCCATGATTTCGTCAATTCCATCTTGACACTGGATGCCAATGCCAGCGTCGTCGTTCTGGGAGACCTCAATGATTATGAGTTCTCTAACCCTCTCGTCACCTTGAAGGGCAGCATTCTCCATGCCCTGGTCGAGACGCTGCCGCAGAGCGAGCGCTACTCTTACGTCTTTGATAGCAACTCGCAAACCCTCGACCATATTGTGATCACCGACAATCTGCTCAACAATACGCCCTTCGCATTTGACATCGTCCACCTCAACGCGGAATTCGCCGTGCAGGCTTCCGACCATGACCCTTCTGTAGTTCGCTTCACACTTGCGCCGACGGCGGCAACTTTGGAAGATTTCAGCGCCACCGCGCAGGGCAATGAAGTCCTGCTCCGTTGGCAGACCGGCGAGGAAGTCGACAACCTTGGGTTCAACATCTATCGCGAAGAATCGGGCCAGCGCCTGCGGATCACGCCGCAGATCGTCGCCGGCTCGGCCCTCATCGCCGGCCCCGGAACTACGCTGAGCGCCGGACGCTCTTATGCGTGGTGGGATGCGGCAGGGGCAGGCAAGCCGGGTGTGCGCTACTGGCTCGAAGAGATTAGCCTCAATGGCAACAGCCTGTGGCACGGGCCTGTAACCATCAAGCCGGCAAGTGGCGGCAAGCGCGCGGCGACCAGAGAGCGACAGGCGGTGATGCTCAGCATGCTTGGCAGAGCACAAATTCAGGAAAGCCCGACCAGGCCGGTCGAAGCGACGGCTGACGCCATTCAACTGGCGGCGGCGCAGTTGTCACCCGGCGTCAACCTCGGCGCGCAAGCGGCGGTGAAGATCACTGTCAATCACGAAGGCTGGTACAGAGTCACGCAACCGGAGTTGGTGCGCGCCGGGCTCGATCCGAAAGTCAATCCGCGATTGCTGCAACTTTATGTTGATGGGCGGGAGCAGCCGATTTTCATAAACGGAAAGAACGGCATGGATTTCGGGCCGGCAGATGCCCTCGAATTTTATGGACTGGGGCTCGACACCGCCTCGACCAACGCGCGCGTCTACTGGCTCATCGCCGGGTCGCAGCCGGGCCTGCGCATACAGCAAGTGAAGGGCACGGGCGGGCTAGGATCGGGCGCAAGCTTCGCTTACACAGTGGAGCGCAAAGATCGAACGATCTATTTCTCGTCCTTGAGAAACGGCGACAAAGAGAACTTCTTCGGCGCGGTGGTGACGCGCACGCCGGTCGATCAGACGCTCACGCTGCAACACCTGGCTGCGACAGCGGCGGGCGGCGCGACGCTCGAAGTCGCACTGCAAGGCGTGACCGCGTCTCATCATCAGGTCAAGATTCTGCTCAACGGATCAGCCATCGGCGAAGCGGCTTTCGATGGGCAAAACTCGTATGTTGCCAGGCTGCCCATTGCACAAGCGCTGCTCAGAGAAGGAGCGAACGTCGTCAATCTGACCGCCCTCGGCGGACAAGGCGATGTGAATCTGGTTGATTACCTTCGCCTGACTTATCAACACAACTTCACCGCCGACAACGACGCGCTGCGACTGACCGCCGCGAGCAAACAGCAAGTCACAATTGATGGCTTTACGGCGAGCGCCATTCGCGTCTTTGACGTGACTGACGCCGAGGCGGCGCAAGAAATTATTGGCGCGGTCAAGCCGCAAAAGAATGGCTACGGCGTCACCTTCACGGTTCCCGGCAACGGCTCAAGAACCTTGCTGGCGATGACCAATGATCAAGCGCAGCGGGCTTCCTCGGTCGCCGCTAACCGGCCATCGAGTTGGCGGCAGCCGAATCAATCAGCCGACCTCGTCGTCATCGCGCATGGCAGCTTGCTGGCGAGCGCCAAACCGCTTCAGGCGTACAGAGAAAGTCAGGGATTGCGAGTCGCTCTGCTTGACATCGAAGACATCTTCGACGAGTTCAGCTTCGGCAACAAGAGCGCCTACGCGGTTAGAGACTTCCTGGCCTACGCGAAGACCAACTGGCAGCGCGCGCCGCAATTCGTTTTGCTGATGGGTGATGCCAGTTTTGATCCGAAAAACTATCTCGGCCAGGGCGATTTTGATCTCGTGCCGACGAAGCTCTTTGACACGCAGTTCATGGAAACGGCGAGCGATGACTGGCTGGCGGATTTCACAGGCAATGGGCTGGCTCAGATGGCGGTCGGTCGCTTGCCGGTTCGCAGCGCTGACGAAGCGACGCGCATGATTACGAAGATTATCAATTATGAGCGCGTCACAAATTCTGATGGTGCGCTCATCATCAGCGACAGCAACGATGACTTCGACTTTGAAAAGGCCAGCCTACAATTGCAGGCGTTGATTCCGCCCGGCATCAAAGTCGAGCAGATTGATCGCGGCCAGTTGGGAACGCCGGCGGCTAAGCAGGCGCTGATGGACGGCCTGCTGCGCGGGCAAAAAATAGTCAACTACCTGGGTCATGGCGCGATAGATCTGTGGCACGATAACCTGTTGACCTCAGCCGAAGCGCGCGGCTTGACCAACGGCGACCACCTGCCGCTGTTTGTGGCGATGACCTGTATGAACGGCTACTTTCAGGATACCGCGCTCGACAGCCTGGCTGAATCGCTGATGAAAGCCGAACGCGGCGGTGCCATCGCCGTATGGGCCTCGTCGGGAATGACTCTGCCGGGAGGACAATCGCTGATGAACCAGCAGTTCTACAAGCTGCTGTTCGAGGCGGGCAACGCGAACGGCAAATCGCTCGGCGAAGTGACCTTGAGAGCTAAGGCGACAATCACCGACGGAGACATTCGCCGCACCTGGATACTCTTCGGCGATCCGACGACGCGACTGCGATAGCCGGTCGCCAGCCAAAAAGCGAGTAGCGCGGATGCGAATCTGCGCTACTCGCTTGCTTGATAAGTCGACACCCCTTCATCTTCACACGCCGCCCAACAAGCGCAGCCGCAACTTACCCTGGTTCGACAATCGTGATGCTCTCCGGCTTGATGCGCCGGTAACGCAGGAGGTCGCGCAGCCACAGGAGCGCGACGATCAACGGCACCATAATCGTCGCCGCCACGCGCACTGTCACATCCAAAATCACCGCCGCCGCTTCATGATGGCCCGGATGCGCAATCAATTTTGTAAAGAAGAATACAAAACCGTTAGCGGCGAGCGTTACCAGCCAGATAATCTTGTTGTCATATTTCGCCAGGCCCAGCCGGTAAAACAGGCGGCGCGGGAAGAACCAGAAGATGAGCAAATCGAGCGGCCCGGCGACCAGCAGGCCGTAGAGGATGAAGCCGACGAAGAGCGCCACGAAGATGCCGGCCAGGGTTTGCGCAGTGGCCGGGACGTTTTTCACCGGGCCGGCGAAGAAGATAATGATTTCGAAGCCGAAAAAGATCAGCAGCAGAGTGCGCAAGGCGGCGGGCGATTTGAAGAACGCCGCGAAGGCGTTTTGTCCGTCGCCAGGCGTTGCATCTTCAAACGCAGGCCGCGAGGCGGTAAAATCGCTGCTCTCAGAATGCGGCACGCCGGCGAACGCCTCAGGATCGGCACCCGACGCCGTCGGGTTTGCGGCTTGCGCCCAGCGCAAGGCTTCGCGGTAAGCGTCATTGATGGCGGCGCAGATGATCGTATAGCGGCGTTTCTGTTCAGGCGTCGTGACCGTGTCGGGATGATAGCGTTTGACCTGCTCGCGATAAGCCCGTTTGATGGCCGCGAGGTCGGTTGTTGGCTGAAGCCCCAGTCTCTTCCAACAATCGTTCACGACACCAGTCTAGCAGATTTGCAAATCGAATCGGCTGCGGCTCGCGGCTGGTCTGACCGCGAAACCGGCAGCAGGAGCGGCTTTCATTATTTTTGCGGCGTGCCGGAAGGTTGAAGCTTTTCTATCGCCGTGCTGGCGATGGCCCGTATGGCTTCGTAAGCATCGGCGGCGATCTGGCGAATCGGCAAGCTGGCATCCGCCGGTGTTTCGATGAGCGCAGCGGGAAGCGAGATCTTTCCGGTCGCCTGCTCGCGATAGGTCTCGACGCTTCTGAAGTGCGGAAAGATCAGCTCGGCGAACAGTTCGGCGATCAGCTTCTCCCGATCCGCAAACCGTCCGTTGGCGCGCTTGCGAATCAATTGCAAAATCAAATCCGTGCCCGCTGCGCCGATGCTCTTGATGAGGAACATCGAGGCGATATCAATCGCCCCGTCGCGCAGCAATTGCGTCGTGCGATGGCGCAGCTTTTCCGGCAACTCGTCAACCATGCCGATGTCCCAGACCTCCATCGTCGGACTCTCACGAATCGGATAGCTCAATTGATAATCGAGCGCGGCGCGCGCCGTCGAATCGAGCGCTATGAAGCCGGCAATGCCGTCGCCGACAGCAACGTGCTCAGTGATCTGCGACGCCGCGCGCATCTGCGTGACATCCATATTCGGATCCGAGCAGAACGCCTGCCGGTCGAGATAACCCTGCCGGCGGCTGCTGTAGAGCGATGCGCCGTCAGCGCCCGTCAGCCGGCATCCTGCCTGCATCAGCTTGAAGGCGGCGACGGCGAAGCCTTCGTCATCGAGCGCCGCCTCCCCACGCAGGCTCTCGACGAAGTCGCGTTTGAGTTCGAGAAGGGCGCGCAACATGCCTTCGAGAGAGGCAGGCGAAGATTTGCGCGCGCGCTCGGAAAGCAGGAGGGTGTCCTGTTGCTCCATGGATTTTCCTTTCGTGCTGGCTGTCGCCGCTTGATCGGTTCAGGTGTACGCGGGCTATTCTACAAACTCAGCGCCGGTCTTGCCACCGCCTGCGGTCTCCACAGCCGGCAAACCGCAATAACCGATGTTGATGTCAAATCAGCTTTCTCGCAATGAGGCCGGGATGCTATCGTGACTGTTCATCGCCAGGCGCGTAAACCGATCATTACCGAGACCGTGGCTGAACGCATGGCTGAAGATAGAGGAGGAGCCAGGATGTTTGCTGTAATTATGGCGGGCGGGTCGGGGACGCGCTTCTGGCCCGCGAGCCGCGACCGGTTGCCGAAACAATTCCTGAAGATCACCGGCAACCGCACGATGTTTGAAGAGACCATCGCTCGCCTGCGCCCCTTTGTCGCCGAAGATCACCTCTACGCGGTCGTCGGCCAGATGCATACGGAACTGACCCGGCAGGCGCTCGGCACCAGCGCCGCCCATATGCTGGTCGAACCGCTGGCGCGCAACACGGCTGCCGCCATCGGCCTGGCGGCGATTCACATTCATCGTCGTGACCCGGACGGAAAGATGATCGTGCTGCCGGCGGATCACTATATCGCCGACCTTGAAAACTTCGCGCGCATGGCGCAGGCGGCGGCTGAAGTCGCGGCTGCCGGGGCAATCGTCACCATAGGCATTCAGCCGACGCGCCCTGAAACCGGCTACGGTTATATCAAAATCGACGAAGCCATAGGCCGGGCGCTCGACCGCGCGTATTACCGCGTCGCCGGCTTCGTCGAGAAACCCGATCAGCAGACGGCGCTCGAATATCTCGCCAGCAACCAGTACGCTTGGAACAGCGGCATCTTCGTATTCACGGCGCGGACAATTCTTGCAGAGACCGCCGCCTGCTTGCCTGATCTGGCCGCCGGCCTCGACGAGATCGCCCAGGCGATTGGTAGCGCGGATTACAATCAGACGCTGGCGCGGGTTTATCACCGGCTCGAAGCGATATCGATTGACTACGGCGTGATGGAGAAGACCGCTGCGCCGGTCTACGCTTTCAAAGCCGACTTCGCCTGGAGCGATGTGGGAAGCTGGCAGGCGCTGTATGAACTGCGCGCCGGTGAAGCGGACGCCGACGGCAATCTGCGCCTGGGCGATGCTGCCACCGTCGACGCTAAAAGTAATCTGGTTTACTCGACGACGGGACGGGCGATTGCGCTGCTTGGCGTCGAAGATCTGATCGTCGTTGACACCGAGGATGCCTTGTTGATCGCCGACCGGGGGCGCTCGCAGGATGTCAAGAAGTTCCCCGAACAATTCAAGCGCAACCATCGCTCAGAGCTTTGTTGAGGAGATTCACATGAATCCGCATATCTTTCGTGAGTACGACATTCGCGGGGTGGTGGGCCGCGACCTGACGGATGAAAGCGTCGACGATCTGGCGCGCGCCATCGGCACGTTCTTTTACCGCAACGGCGCGCGGCGCGTCAGCCTCGGACGCGATGCGCGCGAAAGCTCGCCGCTGTTTCGCGATTTGCTGGCGCGCGGCTTTAACCAATCAGGGCTTGATGTCCTGGATGTCGGCATGGTGCCGACGCCCATGCTTTACTACACGCTCTTTACGCAAGGCGTTGATGCCGGCGTGATGATCACCGGCAGCCACAATCCGCCGGATGAAAACGGCTTTAAGATCTGTCTCGGCAAAAGCACGATCTTCGGCAGCCAGATCGCCGAAATCAAAGAGATCGCTCTGGCGCGCGACTTTGCCAAGGGCTCAGGTCGTGTCGAGGAGCGCGACATACTGAAGGAGTACTGCGAGCAGATTGCCGCCAACGTCGAGCTTGGGCCGCGCCGTTTGAAAGTCATCGTTGACGGCGGCAACGGCATGGGCGGAATGGTCGGCGCGCCGCTTTACCAGGCGATGGGCTGCGATGTCGTCGAACTCTTTTGTGAACCCGACAGCCGCTTCCCGAATCATCACCCGGATCCGACGGTGGTCGAAAACATGCGCTTTGCGATTGACGCGGTTGCTGAACACCGGGCTGATCTGGCCATCGCCTTTGACGGTGACGGCGACCGCATCGGCGTAGTTGACGAAGCGGGTCGCGTCATCTGGGGCGATCAATTGATGATTATCTTTTCGCGGGCGATTCTCAACGAGCATCCGGGTGCCAGGTTCATCGCCGAAGTGAAGTGCTCGCAAGTCCTGTTTGACGACATACGCCTGCACGGCGGCGAGGCGTTGATGTGGAAAGTCGGCCACTCGCTGATCAAAGCCAAGATGAAAGAAGTCGGCGCGCAGATGGCTGGCGAGATGAGCGGCCACCTGTTTTTCGCGGATCGTTATTTCGGCTACGATGATGCGGTTTATGCCGGCGCGCGGCTGCTGGAGATTCTCTCCCGTACAGATCAGCCGCTGTCGCACCTGTTGGCAGATTTGCCGCCGACCGTCTACACGCCGGAGATTCGCATCGATTGTCCTGATGAAAAGAAGTTCGCCGTGGTGCGCGCTCTGACCGAAGAGTTCAAGCAAACCTACGATGTGGTTGACATAGACGGCGCGCGCATAGGCTTCGCGCACGGTTGGGCGCTGGTGCGCGGCTCGAACACCCAGCCGGTGATCGTGATGCGCTTTGAAGCCGACAATCAAGAGCACCTCGAAGAGATGCGCCGCCTGCTAGAAGCGAAAACACGCAGCTTGATAGTTTAGAGCGGGACGTAGCGGATTATTTAGGGATTAATGGCTTACAAAGAATACATCCCAGGCCCAACGGCCAACCTGAGCATCGTGGGAATCAAAGACTCTTGCCCGGTATTTGAACTGATTGCCGTACTGATCTGTCCGCCTTGATTCTCTGTAATCTAAATCAATGGCATAGACGCCAAGCGATGGCAATGTGTGCAACTCGCCGGGTTCAGAAATTCCGTTATGGTTGGCATCTTGCCATAGTCGCAGTGCTGAGAAAATCGCATCACGTCTATCTATTCGGCCATCGCCATTACCGCCATTTCGAGGTTTATCATAGTCAGCCAGAGCGATAAAACCATTGGGATTGGCAGATGGCGGCTGCGGCGTGTAGTTGCCGAATAGCTCGGTGCCGTTGTCTATTGTACCGTTGCCATTGCGGTCAAGTACTAAAAAGGCATCATCTGAACCTGCGGCTGTCCATGCAATATGGTCAGCATGTCCATCGGTATTGAGATCAAAGCTAACGCCGCCTGCCGCATCAGTAAGATTAAACCCATTACCTTGAACGTCTATGAGTATGGGCGAGGTGACCTCGCACTTACATGTTTCATAATTAAATTGACTGCCCTCAGGACATTCTAAGATCTCCCCGCACCCACCGTCCTCCAGACAGGCCAGGATGCTATGTGCGTCATCTTCACACCATAACTTATTAGCTCCTGACCCGCAGTAACGCCCGTCCGTCACTATTTGCTTACAAGCGACCGTAGGATCGTTCCCGGCATTGTAATATTGATGTCCCAGACAGTTGTTTGGATTACAATAACTATCATAACGTTTATATCTGCTACAACCCGAGACAGAACAATTTTCGTCTGCTGGTTCTGGTAAGGGGGCTACAGAGTTTTTTTTAAGTTGGACTTGGCAGGCAAGGTCTTTCCTGCACGTTTGATGCGAGGGTATGGGCCATCTTCATATCCTGTCCCATCTCCGAAGCTAACTTCCATAAGCCAAATTTCAACTTTGTTAGTCGCTGCTGGCGGCAGACTTTTTTCGGCCTTATACTCGTCAAAGCCATCCGAAATGGCGCTGGGGACTTTAAGGGTAACCGTTCCGCCGACAGGTATGGGCTCGTCAAGCGGGCTGGCCCGCTCGTCAATCCGTTCTAATCTGGGATCACCATAATGCAAACTGAATCCATAATGCTTCTTCGGCTCAACCTCTATGAGTGGAAACCGCATATGCATGCAAGCAAAATAGATCGGTTTATTTGAAACGTTCTGGATTTCTATTTCCAAATCCTGGAGGAATCGAGGGCTTTGAGCATTTCTGATTTGCTTAATCGCTACAGGATGATCAACCATCTTCTTTATGCTTATCTGTCTTACCTCTGATTCTTGAGAAACGAGAGGATGATTGATAATCAAGGGTGTCCCTGGAACAACTGTAGCCAAGGCTACTAAGGACGGAGCAAGCAACTTGGCCAGCACCTTCAACCTTAAGGGGGTCAGAGAAAATCGCTTGGAATTCATAAATAGGCTCCTTTCATCGAAAACTACCAAATGATCGGAATGGCTGGACACTTATATCATCGTTCTTAAATCAAGACAAGCAAGTTTTATAATATTGCTTTGTTAGAAAACTCACTTAATCTTTCAAGCCTGCCCTCCTCGTCCGTCAAAGAAAAAGTGAGTTATCCCCACAAAAAAATCGCACATCAGGTGTAGGCTTATTTGTTTAGAGATGGTCGTCGACCGCCGCCACGCGGTCAAAGACCGCTTCTACGCTCAAGGGTTGATAAAAAAGAAAAGACGGGAGAAGCTTTACGGCTCTAACGTAGGAGGTGCTTCTCCCGTCTGCGGAGACATCCAGACCTAAGCATTTGCGGGCATCATAACTTGTGATTTATGATTTGTCTAACTCATTGTTTTTATCCTGTCAATCAATGCTGCTAATGATTAACAAAACCAAACCGCAAGGTTGAATCAGCCGCCGTTCAACTCTCGATCAGCACGTCGCGGAAGACATCGGGCGCATTTCGATCATGCACAATCGTGTTGAAGGCAATCATGATGCAGGGCTGCGCGCCGGTGTTTTTAACCGCATGGCTGATGCCCGGAGGGAAGGTGAAGCGCACCGCCTCGCCCTCGGCAACCGGCACATCCGTGATCTGGTCGCCCTCGCGAAAGCGCGCCAGCGCCGGGCCGATCACCGTGATGATCTCCGTGCCAAGCTGATGATAATGATTGCCGCGCACCGAGCCCGGTTGTGAGACGGCTACATGAACATTCTTCTGCGCTACGAGAGCTTCGCCGTCGAGCGGCTCGACGACCGCGCCGCGCGCGTCGCTGTGCAGGTTTAAGGCTTCGATGATGACTCGCATAATCAACCCGCAACGATCATAGCCCTTTTGCCGCGCGGTGCCAATCAGCTTGATCGTTCGCTTGACTGCGTCTGCATCGCCGCCTGATGATAAACGAGAAGACGAGTTCGACGGAGGTGAGATGAAGAAGATACTGAAGTGGGCCGCCATTTCATTGGGAATTGCCCTGGTGGTGAGCCAATTCATTCGGCCCGCCAAGACCAATCCGCCGGTTGATGACGCGAGCACGATGAGCGCCCGGCTGCAAGTTACGCCGGAAGTCGAAGCCATTCTTAATCGCTCGTGCATCGATTGCCATTCACATAAAACCGTGTGGCCGTGGTACAGCCAGGTTGCGCCGGTCTCCTGGCTTCTAACTCGCGATGTCAACGAGGGGCGCAAGCATTTCAATCTCTCCAACTGGCCGACCGACACCAAGCGCTCGGCGCATCGGCTTGAAGAGATGTGTGAACAGGTCGAAAAGGGCGAGATGCCGATGGCGATTTACCTGGTGATGCATCCGGCGGCGAAGCTGACGGAGGCCGACAAGAAGACGCTCTGCGACTGGGCCAACGGCGAGCGCCAGCGGCTCGGCGCGGGCGGCCAGGAAGCCCATTGAATCGCTATGGCGCAGACGATCATCTTAATGGGCGTCAGCGGTTCCGGCAAAACGACGGTTGGCCGATTGCTTGCCGAGGAGCTTGGCTGGCCTTTTTATGATGCCGATGATTTTCATCCGCCGGCAAACGTCGAGCACATGCGTCAGGGAATTGCGCTCATGGATGAAGACCGCAGGCCGTGGCTTGCCAGGCTCGCCCGCCTGATTGCCGAGGCGCTGGCAAAGAATCAATCCCTGGTGCTCGCCTGCTCGGCGCTGAAGGCCGATTATCGCGCGCAACTCAAACCGTGCGGCGCGGCTCCTGCCGCTGTGCGCTTCGTCTACCTGCGGATTCCGATGGAAGTCGCTGCTGCGCGACTCAAGGATCGCCCCGGCCATTATATGCCGGCTTCGCTCGTGCCCAGCCAGTTTGCGGCGCTCGAAGAGCCTGCCGAGGCAATTGTAATCGACGCCACGCAACTGCCCGAAGCGATCATCGCAGCAATCCGCCGAGCGCTGGCGCTGTAATCTAGCCGTTGTCGCCCAGGCAATCAATGATTTGAGCGGCAATCACGATAGCGCATGGCGGCGCAAAAACGTCAGCGTCGCATTCATTGAGGCTTCCGGTTGATCGGTGAAATAGATGTGACTCGCCGCTGGCAGGATCACCAGTTCCGCGCCCGCAATGCGTTCGGCCAGCCGCTTGCCGTTTTCGGGCGGCACCAGTTCATCGGTCGCGCCGTGAATCACCAGCGTCGGCGCGCTCACCTGCGGCAATCGGTCGTAGCTTGACCAAGACATGATAGCCATCACCTGCGCCATATAGCCTTCGGCGGTCGGCAGCGTCTGCCGGCGCAGCGCCAGGTCTTCTTCGATGCGACCGGGCGGCGTTGCGGCGTCATAGATGTAAGGCACCATGGCGCGGACGGCCTCTTCGGCATCCATTGTGGCGCGGGCAAACAGAATAGCGATCACCGCAGCGCTCGCCGATACGGCGTGCGGCCCGCCAAACGCCGTGCAGCCGAGCACCAGCGAATGCACGCGCTCTGGATATTGCAGCGCGAATTCCTGCGCGATCATGCCGCCCATAGACACGCCGAGCACGTGCGCTTGCGCCCATCCGGCGGCGCGCATCACCGCCTCAGCGTCCTCGGCCATTTTGGCAATCGAGTAGGGGCCAGGCGGCACCTCGCTGCGACCGACGCCACGGTTATCGAAGACGATGACGCGATAATGCTCGGCAAATGCCGGCAGCGCGCGGCCCCACATCTCTAGCGAATAGCCCAATCCCATGATCATCAACAGCGGCTCGCCACTGCCGTGCTCTTCCCAGTAGATGCGCGCGCCGTTGGATTCAGCGTAAGGCATCGCTCCACACTCCCTTGCCTGATTTGATAATAGAAAGCGCGGGCGCTGCATCGGAGAAACGCGCAACGCCCGCGCCATGCGGTCAAACGAATGTAGCGTAGATTACGCGCCCGCGCCGCCCGCCTTGCCGGGCTGCGGCACCATGCGCAGGTAAGGCTTCAAGGTCTTCCAGCCTTCAGGGAACTTCTCTTTCGCCTGCTCGTCGGAGACCGCCGGCGGGATGATGCAATCGCCGCCGGGCGTCCAGTTGGCCGGCGTCGCCACATTGTATTTGGCGGTCAGTTGCACGGAGTCAATGACACGCAGAATCTCGTCGAAGTTGCGGCCCGTGCTCATCGGATAGGTGATCGTCAACTTCACCTTTTTGTCCGGGCCGATGACGAAGACCGAGCGCACCGTGAAGGATTCGCTGGTGTTCGGGTGAATCATGTCGTAGAGCCCGGCGACGGTGCGATCCGGGTCGGCAATGATCGGGAAATTCAAGGCCGTGCCCTGCGTCTCCTCTATGTCCTTTGCCCATCCTTTGTGCGAGTCTACCGGGTCAACGCTGAGGCCGATCACTTTTACACCGCGTTTATCAAATTCAGGTTTGATGCGCGCAACTTCGCCGAGTTCCGTCGTGCACACCGGCGTGTAATCCTTCGGGTGCGAGAAGAGCACGGCCCAGTTGTCGCCAATCCATTCATGAAAGTTAATGGGCCCTTCAGTCGTATCGGCTGAAAAGTCCGGCGCTGTATCGCCTAATCGAATAGCCATCGTTATGCTTCCTTTCTGGTTCGGAGGTTCATCTTGTGAGAACGGCCTGGACGGTCTTTCCTCTGCTCGTTAAGTCCGTGCCTCCCCAGGCGCGTTTCAAGTTTACCCGCTAATCATACATCGCCGCACCGCTTTGTGTCACCCCGCAAGAGGGTCGCGGTCGGCACGCGCAAGGGCCGCCGAGCGGCCTCGACGGGACTTTATAGAGATTCTTGACCACGGGAACTTTTCAGAATATTATTCGTTTATCGAAAGCGAAACCGTATGATCAACGAAACTGACAAGCAAATTCTGAGGATTCTTCAGGGGAACTCGCGGACGACCAACGCCGAAATCGCCCGCCAGGTCGGCATGGCACCATCGGCGATTCTTGAACGCATTCGCAAGCTCGAAGAGCGCGGCGTCATCAAAGGCTATGGCGCACAACTCGCCGGCCATGCCATCGGGCGCGGCTTGCTGGCCTTCATCTTCGTGCGCATGGAAGACATGGTGGGCGAGAGCAAAGCGGCGAAGGCGCTGGCGCGGATTCCCGAAGTCCTCGAAGTGCATCACGTCGCCGGCGAAGATTGCTTTCTGGTCAAGGTGCGCGCCGCAAGCACCGAAGCGTTGGGGCGTTTGCTGGGCGAACAGATCGGCCCGATCAAGGGCGTGCGCTCGACGCGCACGACCATCGTTTTGCGCACCGAAAAAGAGACGACGACGCTGCCGTTCGACGACGAGAGCGCTGCCCGCAATCAAGGGTGATTGCGGCTTTGCCGGGATAGCTCATTGCGCCAGCCGCCGGCTGGCCTTACCGCATACGAATAAAAGTAATGGATATGACACACACGGGGATTCAGGAACGGCCGTCGCGCCTCAAACTCGTGCTGGCATTCGCGGCGGTTTACATCATCTGGGGCTCGACCTATCTGGCGATTCGCTATGCCATCGAAACGCTGCCGCCGCTGTTGTTTGCCAGCAGCCGGTTCATCATCGCCGGGGGGCTGCTCTACGGCTGGGCGCGGCTGCGCGGCGCGACGAAACCGAGGCTGGCGAACTGGCGCACGGCGCTGGTGATCGGCGGCCTGCTCCTGCTTGGCGGAAATGGCGCGGTGGTGCTGGCCGAACGCAGCGTGCCTTCGGGGTTGGCGGCATTGTTGATTGCTACCGAACCGCTGATGGTGGTGTTGTTGGATTGGGCGCGGCCCAGCGGCACACGGCCTGCGGGGCGCATAGCCATGGGCCTGGCGCTCGGCATGCTGGGGATGTTCGTGCTTATCGGCCCGGCCAGCCTCGCCGGCGCAAGCGAAGTGAAGCTTGCGGGCGCGGCGTTGTTGATTGCCGCGACCATCTCGTGGGCGGCGGGCTCGATATACGCCGCCAATACGCGCACCGATCTGTCGCCGATTCTTTTTGCCGGCATGCAGATGATCGCCGGTGGCGCGCTGCTGTTGATTGTTGGGCTGGCGCGCGGCGAACTCCATGACTTTGCCTTTGCGGCGGTGTCGCTGCGCTCGGTGCTGGCGCTGGTTTATCTGATCCTCTTCGGCTCGCTCATCGCCTTCACTTCTTACAGTTGGCTGTTGAGGGTGACGCCGCCGTCGCTTGCCGCGACCTATGCTTATGTCAATCCGGTGGTCGCGGTGCTGCTCGGCTGGGCATTTGCCGGCGAATCGCTCAGCCTGCGCACGATGATCGCGGCGGCGGTGATCATCGTTGCCGTAATTTTGATTACATCGCATCAACCGCGCCTCAAGTCAACCAGGGCAGCCGGGCAAAAGTCGAGTGCCGCGCCGCGCTTTGATGAGCGTGAATGTATCGGAGCCGGCGATTAGCCCATGGCGTTGCGCGGCATTCCGGGTGCCGCGATGAGTGTTCGCGCCATCGCCTATCACATCGCCGGCCATGAACTGCATCATCTGAAGATCATTCGAGAACGCTATCTTGGTGAACGCCCTGCTGGCGTGTCGCCATTCAACTAAATTGAAACTTACGAGATGGGCACAAGGGATTAGCCACGGAGACACAGAGGCACAGAGAGGGAACCAAAAATACTGAGAAAAACCAAAGATTTTATCCGCTTCTCTGTGTCTTTGTGCCTGCGGTGGCAATTTCTTTTGCCCCTTTCTTATGCGGGCTGATTTAGCGTCGGCATCACAGCCGGCGTCGTGAACCTGATGGTTAGCGGGCAAGCCGCTGGCCTATCCGAATCAGCATAGTCGTCAAACCATTTCACAGGAGGAACGTATGACGGATCTGCGATACCCTATAGGCAAGTTCAACTGGGAAGGCGAAAGCTCGCCGGCGCGGCGCGAGCAATTCATTAACGACATCAACGAACTGCCGGTGCAACTGCGCGCGGCGGTCGCAGGGCTTACGGACGAACAGCTTGACACGCCCTACCGTGACGGCGGCTGGACGATCAGGCAAGTGATTCATCATGTGGCCGACAGCCACCTGAACAGCTATGTGCGCTTCCGCCTGGCGCTCACCGAAGATACCCCGGCGATCAAGGGTTACGACGAAGCGCAGTGGGCGGAGTTGGAAGACGCGCGCCGCGCACCCGTCCAGGTGTCGCTGGCGCTGCTGGGATCCTTGCATGATCGCTGGGTGCGTTTGTTGCGTTCATTACAGCCGGAAGATTTCGCGCGCACCTTGCAGCATTCCGAACGCGGCCTGGTATCGCTTGATGCGAACCTCGCGCTCTATTCCTGGCACAGCCAGCATCACACGGCGCATATCACCAACCTGCGCGAGCGCATGGGCTGGAACTAAAGCGCTTCGCCTGGCCGTGAGCCGTGAGCCACTGGCTGACGAAGCTCAGACCTGCGGCATCTCCATCATGCCGGGTAGATCATGGGGCTGCCCGGCATTTGTATTTTCGCTTACACTTGATAGGGTGACGAGGAAAACGCGCCGGTGACAAATGGCTAGTTGACATTGCGCAACGCACCTGAATGAGATAGCTGAGTGCCAATGTGCCGAAGCGAAGGAGAAACAATGAGCCCATCAATGAAAGAGCGTCTGTTTGGACTATTCGGTCGGTTCGTTAGCGGCGGGTTGTTTGTCTTTAACTGGCGGCGCTCATTTTAAAACACGCTCTCAGCGATGCTTGATGCCCGCCAGTTCACGCACGCCGCCAAGCAGGCGTTCAATCTCTTCATCGGTCGTATAGCAGGCGCAGCCGGCGCGCAACAGTCCTTCATCAATAAGTCCTAAACGTTCGACGACCGTCAGCGCGTAAAAATCGCCATTCGACGCAAAAACGCCGCGCTCTGCGAGAAACTCGGCGACCGCAAGCGACGACTGACCTTTGAGGGTGAATGACACGGTCGGGGTGCGCGGCTCGGCAGGCGGCGGCCCATAGAGGGTCACGCCATCGATGGCCGCGAGACCGTCCCAGAGTTTTGTAAGCAACGCCACATTGCGCTGGCGGAGCCCGGCAAACGCCGATTGCAAGCGTTCGCGCCGCGTCGTGCCGATTGCCAGGGCCGCGAGAAACTCAACGGCAGCCGCCGCGCCGATTATGCCTTCGTGATTCTGCGTTCCGGTCTCGGCTCTTTCGGGCGCGTAATCCGGTGCCGGCAGCAGCTTCGGAAAGTCGATTGACTCCAGCAATCCGGCACGTCCGTAAAGCACGCCGATGTGCGGGCCATAAAACTTGTAAGCCGAGCAGGCTAAAAAATCGCAATCCAGAGCACCCACGTCCGGCAGTTCATGCGGCGCGTAATGCACCGCGTCAACAAAGATGAGCGCGCCCACTGCCCGCGCCATGCGCACGGCGCGCTCGACATCGTTGATCGTACCGAGGGCATTTGACGCCGCGCCAACGGCGATCAGTTTTGTGCGCGATGTTACACACTGCTCAAAATCCTGCCAATCGAGTTGGCCGGTTGCCGCCTGCATCTTCACCGTGCGAATCTCGACGCCGCGCTCGCGCGCCAGTTGCCGCCAGGGCGCGACATTGCCGTGATGGTCAAGCTCGGTGACGACGATCTCGTCGCCGGCGCTGAACCCGTAGCCGAGGGCGCGCGCCAGATGAAAGGTCAGCGTCGTCATGTTAGCGCCAAAGGCGATTTCGCTCGCCGCCGCATTGAAAAAATCGGCGAGCGTGGCGCGCGCTTCTTCGATGAGCGCATCGGTTTCGGCGCTTGTCGGATAAGCCCAGTGGGTGTTGGCGTTGTGATGGTAGAGATAATCCGCCATGGCGTCGCCGACAGCGCGCGGCACCTGTGTGCCGCCCGGCCCATCGAAGTAAGCCACAGGGTAGCCGTTATGCCGACGGTCGAGCGCCGGAAAGTGGGCGCGAATCTCTTCAACCGATGTGATGTCCGTCAAGTCTTTTGCCTCTTTCATAATCTCCCGTGCAGACGATTTCAGTTGGACGCAAAAAAACGAGTGTATGCGACCCGCGACGGCGCGAGCAAGGCTTGCAGACAAGCGCGCCGATTGGAATGCTTCGCCTGATGACTCATGTCACTGCGCCGCCTCGCCATCAAGTTTAGACTGGTCACCGTCTGAAATCGGGTGGACAGGGCCAGGCGACATCTATAGTTTTAAACCGATGGTTTATCTTTAAAGGGGCCTACAGACCGCCCATATGAATGAGCGATGACGATCCGCATTAAATCCTACGCCAAGCTCAACTGGACGCTCGATGTGCTGTTCAAGCGTGAAGACGGTTATCACGAACTGCGCACCATCTATCAAACCGTGTCGCTGCACGACAGCCTGCGGCTGAGTGCGACGCCGGGGGCGATTGAAATCGCCTGTGATGATGAGCGCGTGCCGCTGGATGAAAGTAATCTGGCATACAAAGCCGCGATGCGGCTGCGCGAGGCGGCGCGGGTGACGGCAGGCGCGCGGATCGAGATTACCAAACGCATCCCGGTTGCCGCAGGGCTTGGCGGCGGCTCCTCGAACGGGGCGGCGGCGCTTCTGGGATTGGCGCGTTTATGGCAAGTGAAGCTGGATGAGCGCGAACTGTTGGCCATCGCCGCGAGTCTCGGCTCGGATGTGCCGCTGTTCCTGATCGGCGGCACGGTTTTGGGTATCGGGCGCGGTGAAGAAGTCTATCCGCTCGAACAGGTCAATTGCGAGCACCTGTTGCTTGCAAATGCCGGGTTTGCGGTGTCGACAGCGACGGCTTACGCAAAGCTTTCGCGGTTGACAAGGCAAGAAGCGCTCCGTATCATACCCTTTACTCTGGTTGCCGCAAAAGCCATCCGTGAGCTACCGCTTGTGGCTGCAAACGATCTGGAAGAGACCGTTATAGCTGCTCACCCCGAAATTGCGGAAGTCAAACGTCGGCTGAAAAGCTGTGGTGCGCGGCACGTGCTGATGAGCGGCAGCGGCGGCACCGTTTGGGCGGTCTTTGACAATTCGGAGACGAACGAGCGAGCGCAAGGCGAAATGCGCGCCGCCGGCTATTGGGCCGTGCGAGCGCGCGCCGTCAGCCGTCAGAATTATCAGGAAACGCTTTTCGATTAACCAGACGCTGATTGCCTGATACCTTCCGGTCAGGCACATGTCCAAATATCCACACCATGAGATTCAATTAAATAATCCGTTCAGCTTCAATGCTGGGGAGTCGCCAAGCGGTAAGGCAGCGGCCTTTGGAGCCGCCATTCGGAGGTTCGAATCCTCCCTCCCCAGCCAAGGCCAATGATGAATGAGAAACGATGAATGATGAATGAGCCGGACTGATCTTGGCCATTTATCATTCATCATTATATCATTCATCATTCATCATTTGTTTTGTGGAGGGATCGTGAACACCTCGGATGGTTCGGCGCACCCGAACGGCAATATCAAAATCTTTTCCGGCAATGCCAACAAGAAGCTCGCCGAAGAGATCTGCTATCACCTCGGTATAGAGTTGGGCCAGGCACACGTTGGGCGTTTCACCGATGGCGAGTTCAATTTTCAGATACTCGAAAATGTGCGCGGCGAAGACTGCTTCATCGTCCAGCCGACGTGTCCGCCGGTCGATGGCAATCTCATGGAATTGCTGATTATGCTCGATGCCTTGCGGCGCTCGTCGGCGCGGCGCATCACCTCGGTGATTCCCTATTACGGCTATGCGCGCAAAGATCGCAAAGATCGCCCGCGCGTGCCGATCACCTCGAAGCTGGTGGCGAATCTGATTACCGAAGCCGGGGCGCATCGCGTCTTGTTATTTGACCTGCACGCCGGACAGATTCAAGGCTTCTTCGATATTCCGGCAGATCACCTGTTCGCAGCGCCGGTGCTGGTCGGCTACTTTCAAGAGCTACGGCTGCCGAAGCTCACGGTAGTAGCGCCGGATGCCGGCGGCGTCGAACGGGCGCGGGCTTACGGCAAGCGATTGGGCGCTGAACTGGCGATCATCGACAAGCGGCGCGATTACGAGCGGCTCGGCGAAGTCGAAGTGCTGCACGTCGTCGGCGATGTCGAAGGGCGCACGGCGCTGATCATTGACGATATGATTGACACCGCCGGCACGCTGGTCAAAGCCGCCGAAGCGCTCAAAGTAAACGGTGCGGAAACCGTCTACGCTTCGGCGACACACGCCGTGTTGAGCGGCCCGGCAGTCGAACGGATTGACGCTTCGCCGCTCAAGCAAGTCGTCGTGACCAACACGATTCCGAGCGAGAATGCTTGTCGCTCTCCGAAGATTAAATGCTTGAGCGTGGCGAAACTTCTGGCAGAGGCGATTCTGTCGATCCACGACGAGACCTCGGTGAGCAAACTATTTATTTAAGGGCCGGGTGCTAGGGCCAGGGGCCTGTGAGTTAGAAACGGTGATGAACCGTTTTGGATTTACCGACCCTCGACTCCTGACCCCCGACCCGAAGCGGAGTTGAAATGATTACAGACATTACCATCAACGCGAACACACGCAGACTGGCGGGCAAAAGCGATGCACGCCGCCTGCGCGCGCAGGGCATGATTCCGGCAGCGATCTACGGCGGCGGCGACGAAGCCGTTGCCATCGCCATTAATGCGAAAGAGATTGCTAACATCCTGCGCTCGGACACCGGGCATAACACGATATTCAAAATCGCGCTGTCCGGCGGCGGCGAGCCGGCAACCGTGATCATTAAAGACTGGCAGGTTGATCCGGTGAAAGGCCGCCTGCTGCATGCCGATCTGCTGCGGCTGTCGCTCACCGAAACGACGCGCGTCAGCGTGGCGATTGAAGTAGTGGGCGAGCCTATCGGCGTCAAGCTCGAAGGCGGCATCCTCGAATTGCAACTGCGTCAAATCGAAGCGGAATGCTTGCCTGGCGACATCCCTGAGCACCTGACGCTCGATGTCAGTAACCTGCACCTCGGCGATCACGCGACGGTCGCGGATCTGGTTTATGACCGCACGAAGGTCAAGCTGCTGATGGATGAGCATCAGCTCGTCGCCGGCGTGCTGGCACCGCGTCTGACCGAAGCGGCAGCGCCAACAGCCGAGGAAGCCGCAGCCGATGCGACCGCCGAGCCGGAAGTCATCAAGAAGGGCAAGACCGAAGAGTAGGGGCCGGGTATTAGGGGCCGGGGGCCGGTTTCAGATTGGCTTCTCCCTGACCCCTGACCCCTGACCCCTGACCCCTGTTATGAAGCTGATTGTTGGTCTGGGGAATCCGGGGCGCGAGTACGAAGAGACGCGCCATAATTTCGGGTTCATGCTCATTGATAGATTAATGGCACGCGCTGGCGCGCGCCGCTTTCGCGAGGCGAGCGGTGCGAAAGTGGCGGAAGTTACACTTGCTGGAGAGCGCGCTTTGCTCGTCAAGCCGCAGACCTACATGAATTTGAGCGGCGAGGCCGTCAAGCCGTTGCTGGTTCGCTACGGCAGCGGCGAACTGGCGAATGTGATTGTCGCTTCGGACGACGTGGCCTTGCCGTTCGGCATGATCCGCGTGCGCGGGCGCGGCAGCGCCGGCGGCCAGAAAGGCTTGAAGTCGATCATCGAGCGGCTCGGCTCCGATCAGTTCGCGCGCCTGCGGCTGGGGGTTAAGCCGGATCATCCGGTGAGCGATCTGGCGAGCTTCGTGCTGGCACCGATCCCTAAGCGCGACCGCCAGTTGCTTGATGAAACGCTTGAGCGCGCCGCCGATGCCGTCGAGGTGATTCTCAGCGAAGGCGTCGAGCGCGCCATGGCGCGCTTTAACGAACGCGTCAAAGAAGTGACAAGTGACGAGTGACAAGAAAGCTGCCGACGTAAAGCTCTTGTCGCTGGTCACGATTTACTGGTCACGCTTGATTGTTCTTTGCCAAGAGGTTCTATCGTGAATCTCCTTGCTCTGCGCCGCGAGCGCAGGGCTTAACGACTGCTTCGCCAGGTGCGGAGCAAAGCGAAATCCACAAGGAGGATTCTCTCATATGAGAGTTTATGAAGTTCTGTTCATCGTCGCCCCGAACACCGAAGAGGGCGACATCGAAACGCTCGTCACGCAACTCAGTGACGTGATTACCAATCAGGGCGCGCAGGTCGCAAAAGTTGATCGCATGGGCCGCCGCCGTCTCGCTTATCCCATCGGCAAATTCAACGAAGGCCACTTCATCGTGCTGACAGTCGAAGGCACGGGTACGGAGATTGCCGAAGTCGAACGCCGCATGCGCGTCAACGATGCGGTCATCCGCTACATCACCATACGCATTGACGAAGACCTGAAGCGCGCCGAGAAGTTTCGCGCGCGCCGCGCCTCGCGGGTTCGCGCCACGGCTGGCCGTCGCAACTCGCGCAACGCCGAGTCGGTGCTGCCGATAGGCGAAGAAGAGGAGGAAGACTAAATGAGCAGCGAAAGAGAACAACCGCGTCGCGACGACCGGCGTGGCGGCCAGGGCGGACGCCGCTTCGTGCGTGCCCGCAAGTCGTGCCGCTTCTGCGCCGACCGCGTTGATTATATCGATTACAAAGACACGAAGACCCTGGGCAGCTACGTGCCGGAGCGCGGCAAAATTCTGCCGCGTCGTATTTCGGGCACCTGCGCGCCGCACCAGCGCATGCTTGCGGAAGCCATCAAGCGCGCCCGCAACGCCGCGCTGCTGCCGTTCGCCACAGACTAACGATTTTGGATTTTAGATTTTGGATTTCGGATTGCGCCGGATGACAACCTTTGCATCTGCTATAGCGCTTGCCTTAATCCAAAATCGGCAATCCAAAATCCAAAATCGAATGAGGATTATTTCAATGGCACACATGGATGTTTTGTTGAAAGAAGACGTAGAGAATCTCGGCCAGCGCGGCCAGGTCGTGCGCGTGCGCGCCGGCTACGGGCGCAATTACCTGCTGCCGCAGCAACTGGCGATTAAGGCGAGCGCCGGCAATCGCCGCATGATCGAAGAGCAGCAGCGCGTCTTGGCCAAGCGCGAGCACCGTGAGCACGCGAGCGCGCAGACCGAAGCCAGCAAACTCGACGGCTTGGAGTTGCGCTTTGCCCGGCGCGTCGGCGAGCACGGCATTCTATATGGCTCGGTGACGGCGCTCGACATCGCCGAAGAGTTGAAGAAGCTCGGCTACGACATCGAACGCCGCCGCATCTCGCTGCGCGATCACATTAAAGCAGTCGGCGATTACGAGGTGAAGATCAAGCTGCACCGCGACGTCGCGCCGATCATCAAGGTGAGGGTGCGCAAGGAAGGCGAGGCAGAAGAGCCAGTCGCCGCCGCTTCGGCTCCAGAAGCCGCTTCTGCGCCGGCAGCCGAGCCGGCAGCCGAAACCGCCACGGAAGCGCCGGGCGTGGCCGCAGCCATCGCTGACGAAGCCGAATCAGCGCAAGAGTAGTTGAAGCAATGGCCAGTGGTCAGTGGTCGGTTGTGGAGGAATCAAACTGCCTGCACACAGACAACAGGCCGCTGGCTGCTGGCCACTGACCAACTACTTTGCTGGTCTTTCATAAATGGGTTTGCTATCATCACGCGCGGAACGGTTGAGGACGCAGCCGTTTCGCCTTTTCTGCTTTCTGGTGTCGTTCGCTCCAGGATTCATCCCCACAGGTCGTTCGGAATCGCCAGTATGTCACGTGCTGCCTCCAGTGATCTTTTTTTCGACAAAGGGCTGCCCTCCAACATTGAGGCAGAGCGATCCATTCTGGGCGCGATCATTCTCGACAACGCCGTCTGCAATCAGGCCGTCGAACTCCTGCGCCGCGAAGATTTCTTTCTCGATTCGCACCGCCGCATCTATGAAAAGATGGTGGCGCTCAGCGAGCGCGGCACATCCATTGATCTGATCACCCTCAGCGAAGAATTGCGCAAGGCCGCCGAGTTCGAGCAGATTGGTGGCGCAACTTACATTGCCTCGCTGATTGACGGCGTGCCGCGCACCGATACCATCGAGCATTACGCCAAGATCGTCAAAGCGAAATCGCAACTGCGCAAGCTCATCACCGCCTCGAATCAGATCATCGCCAGTTGCTTTGACGAAGAAGACGATCCCGAAATCATCATCGACCGCGCCGAAGCCTTGATCTTTCAAATCGCCGAAGATCGCGTACGCCAGGGCTTTCAATACATCGGCGAAGTGGCGCAGCGCCGCCTGGAGCAGATCGAGCAGATGGCCGGGCGGCCCGAAATGATCACCGGCGTGCCCACAGGCTTTACCGACTTCGACCAGATGACCTCAGGACTGCAACGGCAGGAACTGGTGATCATTGCTGCTAGACCGTCAATGGGCAAAGCTCAGCCTCTCGATGCACGGGTACTCACCGAGAGCGGTTGGAAAAAGATGGGCGAGCTTGAAGCTGGCGACGACCTGGCTTCGATTGATGGCCGTCCCTCAACCGTCATCGGCATCTATCCGCAAGGGGTCAAGCAGATTTTTAAAGTGAGCTTCTCGGATGGACGCGCGGCGGAGTGTTGCGGCGAGCATTTGTGGCGAGTCCATTACCGAAGCTGGGCCGCGCCAAAGATATTGACGACGGCTGAAGTGGCAGCCTTGCTCAGGCGCAAGCGCTACCAGAAGCGCCTGTGGATCGATATGATTTCCGGCGATTTCGGGCACCATGATCCGTTGCCAATAGACCCGTGGGTTTTAGGTTTGCTCATCGGTGAGGGCGATTTCAACTCATTAAGATTCTCAACGGCAAGCGATGCGCTCTTGAACCGAATGGCAACCGGACTGGGGCAAGACTTCACAATCAACTACGCCGGAAAATATGACTATCGAATCGTGCAAAGCGCTGGGCACCGCCGTCCGGGCCGCTTCGGGGTGTGGCCGAATCCGCTGAAAGAAGAGCTGAAGCGTCTGGATCTGTGGGCAAAACATAGCGAAAGCAAATTCATTCCTGAACTATATAAAACAGCTCGGCGAGAGGCGCGCCTAGCGTTGTTGCAAGGCTTGCTTGATGCCGATGGATGGGTTGAACAAACCGGCTCGGTTCGGTTCGCTACTTCAAGTGAACAACTCGCCGATGATGTCGTCGAACTCGTACGCTCGTTGGGAGGATGGGCCACTAAGAATGGCAAGCAGCCGTTTTACACACATAATGGCCAGCGCCAACAAGGCCAGCCATCTTTTGTAATCAACATCGCTCACCCTGAACCTGCCAGTCTGTTCACCCTGCCGGAAAAACGCGCTCGCGCCGCCGCCAGGAAACGGCGCAAGCTGCCTACCTTTGTTTCGATTGAACCGATTCGGCAAGCCGAGGCACGTTGCATCGCGGTCACGCATCCGACGCAGCTTTATATCACCGATGATTACGTCGTCACACACAACACGGCGCTGGCGCTGAATATGGCGCTGTACGCGGCGAAGAACGGCAACACCGTCGGCGTCTTCAGTCTGGAAATGTCTGCCGAACAACTGGTGTCGCGCTTGCTCTGCTCCGAAGCCCGGGTTGACGCGCATCGGCTGCGCACCGGTTATTTGAACCGCGAAGAGTGGGCGCGATTGGCCGACGCGCTGCGACGTTTGTGCGAAACTCAGGTTTATCTGGACGATACGCCGGGCGCTTCTGTGCTTGAGATGCGCGCCAAATGCCGCCGGCTCAAAGCCGAGCACAATCTCGATCTGCTGATCATCGATTACATGCAATTGATGTCGGGACGCGGGCGCATCGAATCGCGTCAGCAGGAGGTGTCGCAGATTTCGCGCGACCTCAAAGGCTTGGCGAAAGAATTGAACGTCCCGGTCGTGGCGCTGTCGCAATTGTCGCGCGCCACCGAAACCCGCAGCGACCACCGCCCGCAGTTGAGCGACCTTCGTGAGAGCGGCTGTCTTGCCGGCGAAAGCCTGGTGACGATGGCCGACACCGGCGCGCAGGTGCCGATTCATGATCTCGTCGGCAAGTCGGGATTTGCCGTCTGGGCGTTGAATGAAGAGACCATGCAGATCGAGCGCGCCATGGTCAGTCGCGCATTCTCGACAGGAGTAAAACCAGTTTATCGCTTGACGACGCGATTGGGTCGCACGATTCGCGCGACCGCCAATCACAAGTTTCGCACGTTTGCCGGATGGCAACGGCTTGATGAGTTAAGAATCGGCGAGCGATTGGCCGCGCCGCGCGAGGTGCCGAGTCCCTATCCGCAGACGATGAGCGACGCGGAACTGGCTCTGGCAGCCCATCTCATCGGCGACGGCTGTACGCTGCCGCGTCATGTGATTCAGTATACGACGCGCGAGAAAGAGCTTGCCGAACGGGTTGCCAGGCTTGCCGTCGAAGTCTTCGGCAGCGAAGTTCGCCCGCGCATCAACCCGGAGCGTAACTGGTATCAAGTCTATCTGACCTCGACGCGGCATCATACGCACAATGTCCGCAGCGCCGTCGCTGAATGGCTCGATGGCTTAGGCATCTTCGGCCTGCGCTCTTATGAAAAGCGCGTTCCCGGCAAGGTCTTCGAACAGCCCGCGCCGGCCATCGCGCGCTTCCTGCGCCACCTGTGGGCGACCGACGGCTGCATTCGCATGAGGCCAGGCTTTTATCCGCCGGCAGTTTATTATGCATCGAGCAGCGAACGACTCGCGCGCGACGTGCAATCGCTTTTGCTGCGGCTCGGCATCAATGCGTGGCTCAGACGTAGGTCGCAAAATGGCAAGGGGCGCGATCAATTTCACGTTTCATTGAGCGGCAAGCCTGATCTTGAACGGTTCATCAATTTGATTGGCGCAGTCGGTGAATACAAAAACAATTCTTTGAGTGAAATCGCGGAATACCTTGAAAACCGTTCGGCAAATACGAATAGAGACATCATTCCGAGCACCGTTTGGAGAAATGTCGTTGTGCCGGCGATGCAAACGGCTGGCATCACAACTCGCCAGTTGATGGATGGCATAAGCACACATTACTGCGGAACGGGGATTTACAAACAGAACATCAGCCGTCAGCGCGCCGCGCGCATTGCGAGCGTTGTGCATTCAGAGGAACTCGACAAGCTGGCACACAGCAGTGTTTACTGGGACGAGATCATCTCGATTGAGCCGGATGGCGAAGCCGAAGTCTATGACCTTACTGTAGCTTCTGTACATAATTTTATAGTAAATTGTAATTTAACCCATAATTCAATTGAGCAAGATGCCGACGTTGTCTGCTTCATCTATCGTGATGAAGTTTACAATCAGACGGATGAGAATCGCGGCGTCGCCGAATTGATTATCGGCAAGCAGCGCAACGGCCCTACAGGTGTCGTGCAGATGGCGTTCTTGAAAGAGTTCACGCGCTTTGAAAACATGTGGAAGGAGTAGCCGAGGCAAGGGGCCAAGCATGAAGGATGAGCAAGGGTCAGGAGACGCGGCTTCGTCCGTCAACTCTGCGCCGCCAACTGCTATCGATGCCGCCTTCACCCTGAATGCTTCAGGCTTTCCGCCGCCGGGCCGCCCGACCTGGGTCGAAATCAATGTCGATCATCTCGCGCATAATTTTCGCCTGATCAAACAAACCATCGGCGCAGGGGTCGCCGTGATGCCGGCCTTGAAGGCGGATGCTTATGGGCACGGCGCGACGGTTTGCGCCAGGGCGCTCGCAGGCGCGGGCGCAGACTGGTTCGGCGTCGCCCTGCCCGAAGAAGGCCAGGCGCTCAGGGACGCTGGCATCACGCGACCGGTGCTCTGTCTCGGCGGCTTCTGGGAAGGCCAGGAAGCGGATGTGCTGGCCGCTCAACTGACGCCGGTGATGTATCGCCTGGATCTGCTCGAACGGTTCAACCAGGCGGCGCGGCGTGCCGGTCGCATCGCCGATTATCATTTGAAGGTCGACACCGGCATGGGCCGACTTGGCGTGTCGCACGCCGAGCTTGAAGGCTTTCTCGATAGCGCCGCCGCGCTCCGGCATCTGCGGCTTGACGGCGTGATGACGCACTTCGCTTGCGCCGACAAGCCGGATAAAGACGAGTTTACCCGGCTACAAATCCAGCGCTTTCAACATGCCCTGGCCTTGATTGGCGCGCGCGGCCATCACCCAAGGTGGATTCACGAAGCGAACAGCGCGGCGGCGCTGGCTTACCCCGAAGCGCGCGGCAATCTGGTGCGGCCCGGCGGCGTGCTTTACGGTTTGTGGCGCGATGTCGTCAATCCGCAGACGCCGGCACTCGACTGGCAAGCGGTGTTGTCGCTCAGGACGCGCATCATTCATTTGAAGACGGTTGCCGCAGGCACGCCGCTCGGTTACGGCGGCACGTTCATTGCCGAGCGCGACAGCCGCATTGCGACGCTGGCTATCGGTTACGAAGACGGCCTGCGGCGCGGGCTTTCCAATTGCGGGCGCGTGCTGGTGCGCGGCAGGTTCGCGCCGATAGTTGGCCGCATCAGCATGGACTTGACGCTGGTGGACGTGACTGACATCAATGGCGCTTCGCTCAACGATGAAGCGATGATCATCGGTAAGCAAGGCGCAAACGAAATCCCTGCCGAAGAGATTGCCGCCCGAACCGGGACGATCTCTTACGAGATCACCTGCGGCATCAGCGACCGGGTGCCGAGAAGAATGGTGGTCAGTGGTCAGTAGTCAGCAGTCAGTGGGCGATGCTCGTTTGTAATCGGTGTTGGCTTATCGACTGAGCAAAGCACGGTGCAACTGACCGCCGACTCTGGCCACTGACCACTGACCACTGACCACTGTTTATAGCTTGCCCTGCCGCCGTTTTCAGCTATAATTCTCGGCATTGCAGGGAAGCATATATTCGCTTGGGTCCCTCGTGATAAGCTGTGATGTTCAAGGATTCCGTCGACTGAGGGGTGTTCAGCATGCAACAACCATCGCGGATTGCCGCGAAAGATGTGTTCGAGAAAGCACTGTCTTATACGAAGGCGGACGAGTTCCGCCGCGTCGGACTCTACCCTTACTTCACGGAATTCTCCGGTGCCGTCGATGCGGGCGAAGCCGAAGTGTTGATGGGCGACCGTCGCGTGCTGATGTTCGGATCGAATAACTATCTGGGGCTGACGACGCGCCCGGAAGTCAAGGCCGCTGCCATTGAGGCGGTCAGGCAATACGGCACGGGCTGCTCAGGCTCGCGCATGCTCAACGGCACGATGGATCTGCACGTTCGCCTGGAAGAAGCGCTGGCGCGCTTTATGAAACGCGATGCGGCGCTGGCTTTTGGGACCGGCTTTCAAACCAACCTCGGAGCGCTGTCGACGCTGGCGCAAAAAGGCGATGTGATCATCGCCGACCGCAACATCCACGCTTCCTTGCTTGACGGCTGCCTCGCTTCGTTTGCGCGCACGACGCGTTATCGCCACAACGACATGCGCGATCTTGAAAAAGTGCTCGAAAGCCTGCCGCCGGACGAAGGCCGCTTGATCGTCGTTGACGGCGTCTTCTCGATGGAAGGCGACACGGCCAATCTGCCGGAGATCGTGCGGCTGGCGCGCCAGCACGGCGCGCGCGTCTACGTTGACGAAGCGCACGGCATCGGCGTGCTTGGCCGCGATGGGCGCGGCGCGGTAGAGCATTATCAGGTTGAAAATGATGTTGACGTGGTGATGGGGACGTTCTCGAAATCGTTCGCTTCCATCGGCGGTTTCATCGCCGCGCGCCGCGAGGTCATCGAATTCATCAAACATCACAGCCGGGCGTTTGTCTATTCCGCTTCGTTAGCGCCGGCCAACGCCGCCGCCGTCTTGAAAGCCATTGAGATCATCGAGCGCGAACCGGAACTGCGCACGCAACTGCTCGCGACGAGCGCCAAACTCAGACGCGAACTGCTGGCCATGGGCTACAAGGTGATCGAACCCCATGAAAGCTTCAGCGGCATTACGCCGATTATTCCGGTGGTCGTCGATGATGAAGTGCTTGTCTGCCGCTTCTTCTGGGAGTTGATGAGCGAAGGCATCTACACTAACCCAGTGCTCGCGCCGGCGGTCGCGCACAGCCTCGTTCGCATCAGTTGCATGGCGACCCACAACGACGAACACGTTGACCGTTTGCTTGAAGCCATGCACCGAATCGGCAGGAAGATGGAGATCATCCAATAACGATGAATGATGAATAATGAATGATGAACTGACCGGAGGTCTTTAATTCATCACTCATCATTCATCATTCATCATTTAATTATGAGGCGAGTTGCGGTAACAGGTATCGGATTGATTACGCCGGTGGGTTGCGGGCGCGAAGCCGTGTGGTCGGCGCTCGCGGCGGGACGCAGCGGCATTGTGCGTATTGAAGAATTCGACACCTCCAGTCTGCGGACGAACATTGCCGGCGTCTGCCGCGACTTTCGCCCGCTCGACTTCTTCGATGAGCGCGAAATGGCGCGGCTGGACCGCGTTTCGCAGATGGCCATTGCGGCAACCGGCATGGCGACGCGCGAAGCCGGTCTGGCCAACGGGCAACTCGACAGCTACGACGTTGGAGTTATCCTGGGCACTGGCTTCGGCGGGCAGGGATCGATTGAAGAATACTGCGGCGCGTTCTTTTCAAATGGCAAGGGCCGGCGTTCAGCGCTTGCCATTCCGAAGTCCATGTACAACGCTTCGTCTTCAAACATCGCCATACGCTTCAAGACGCGCGGCCCGAATCTCACGGTGACGACGGCCTGTTCGTCGGGTGCCAATGCTATCGGCCAGGCGTTTCATCTGATACGCTACGGCCACGCCGACCGCATGATCGCCGGCGGCGCTGACGCTCCGGTAACCCCTGTCGTCATGGATGCGTGGAAAGACATGCGCGTGCTGTCGACGAAGAACGATCCGCCCGAACGCGCCTGCAAACCGTTCAGCGCCAACCGCGACGGCTTTGTGCTCGCCGAAGGCGCTGGCATCGTCGTGCTCGAAGCCCTGGATCTGGCCGTTGAACGCGGCGCGCGGATTTACGCCGAAATCATCGGCTACGGCTCGACTGCCGATGCCTCGCACATTACCTTTCCCGACCCCGACGGCGAAGCCAATGCCATCTGGCGGGCCCTCAAAGATGCGGGCATTACGGCGGCAGAAATCGATCACATCAACGCGCACGGCACGGCGACCAAGCTCAACGATCAATCGGAGACCGAAGCCATCAAGCGGGTTTTCGGCAGCCGGGCGCACGAAATCCCGATCAACTCGATCAAATCGATGATCGGCCATTCGATGGGCGCAGCCGGCGCGATTGAATTCATCGCTACGACCCTGGCGATTGACAGTCAGATCATCCCCCCGACGATCAACTACGAAGAAGCCGACCCGCAATGCGATCTCGATTACATTACCGAGGGCGCTCGCCGGATAAGCAGCAACTCCCGGCTGCGCACGGCAATGTCGAATTCGTTTGGCTTCGGCGGCAACAACGCCGTGCTTGTCGTGCGCGCTTATCAAGGGTAAACTGTACGCCTTGTAGTGCAAATCCAGGCCTCTAATTCGACAACACGGAGACGGCGGAACTGAAGGAAAAGAGCTATGACCAGACAAGCGGTTGATTCCATCGAGGACGTGGTGAAGAACCTGATCGTTGCGGAACTGCGCGTCGACCGCAATCAACTGATGCCGGCGACGCACCTCATGAAAGATCTCGGAGCCGATTCGCTCGACGCGCTCAACATCGCGCTGCGCCTGGAAGAAGCCTTCAAGATTAAGATCCCCGACGACGCTATCCCAAAATTCTTAACCGTCGGCGACATCATCAAAGGCGTCAACGAGCACCTTTCGGCGCAGTAAGTCGCCGGCAGCCGCTCGACGGCAATCGGGCGGCGGATCTTTGAACGGCTCAACCGATTCTTCGAGGCTTTGCGACAAAGAGGCGGCGCAAGTTTGACATGGCTTGCGCCGCCTCTTGCTGTTCATCCATCGGCAGGCGATTGCTAAGGTTGCTCACCGATGAACTGTAGCAATTGACCGATTTGCTAATCACTGCTGGTTGCGGCTCCGGCCCCGGTTCGCGTAATCTCACAAACGTCATGAAGCTATCGCCTCAGCGCGCCGCAGCAACCAGAGAAACCAGTGATTATGTGCGCTCGATTACTTTTTGGGTGAGCCTTGCCTTGCTGGCGCTCGTCCCTCTGGTCTTCAGCACGAGCGTTCGGCGGACGTTTACCCTGCCGAAGTTTGCCGTGCTACTGGTCGGCTCGGCTTTGCTTGCAGGGCTGCTGGGATTGCTGATGTCGGCGTCAGAGAGTGGCCGATGGCAGGCAATTCGTTCGCTGCACGTCACCCTCGTTTGCCTGTACGTTGGCCTGATGGCTATCTCGACGCTGTTCGGCGTTGCGCCGCGCGTCGCGTTGTTCGGCAGCTTTGAAAACCTGATGGGATTGCTGACGCGGGCTGGCTTTTTGATCTGCTTCTTGAGTCTCATTCTTGGCATCGGCGAGGCCCGTCGGCGGCTGCAACAAACGCTCTGGGTAATCATCATCACCGGATTGATTGTCGCCCTCTACGGCTTCGCGCAGTTCTTTGGCCATGACCCATTTTTGTCTGCGAGTTTGTATACGTTCGACTCTTCAGCCGGGCGTGTCCTTCGCGTCCTCGGCACGCTTGGGCATGCCGATTATCTCGGCAACTTTCTGCTTTACACGACGCCGGTGAGCGCGGCGGCGGCCTGCGCTTCGCGGGGCCGAGGGCGTTGGCTGGCGCTGATTGCGACGCTGCTTTCGATAACCGTCATGATCTTCAGCGGCACGCGCGGCGCAATGGTTGGTCTGCTGATCGGGGCGCTGGTTTTCGCGCTGATGGTGCTATGGCGCAGAGAGTCGAGCCTGGTTTGGCGCAATCAATGGACGTGGTGGCGTGCCGCCGCTGTACTGCTGATCGTCATTGCAGGAATTATCTTGATCGCTATGAATCCGGCTTCGCGCAATATCGGCGCGCGCGCGCGGGCTGTTATTGCCGAAGGCGCGAGCGGCGCGGGCCGCACGCTGCAATGGCGCGACTCGCTCGCCATGCTCCATGCTTATGCAATCGTCGGCTGCGGGCCCGAAGGCTTTCGCCGGGCCTTCCTGCCATACAAATCGAAGGAGCTTGCCCAACTGGCACCGCAAGCCAACAGCGAAAGCCCGCACAATGCTTACCTCGACGCGGCGATTTCTTTCGGTCTGCCGGGCGCTATCCTCTACGTTGCTGTGCTTACCTCGGCGCTGGCGCTGCTGGCGCGGGCGCGGCGCTGCATTGCTGATAGAGAGATGAAAATTACTTTTGCCGGTTTGCTGGCGGCGCTCGTGGCCGTGACGACGCATAATCTTTTCATCTTTGATCAGATTCCTACGGGGTTGTACTTCTTTGGGTTCGCGGCGCTGGCGCAAGCGGCGTTCAATGTGACGATGGCCGGCGCGAACCGGACGGTAAGCGATAGGCGGCAAAGCCCAGCCGCGCTCAAGCCGGATGCCACCAGTCCGCCGTCACGCGGGCGAACCGCCGCGATGGCTTTGGTCGGCGTCATCGTCCTGGCCGCTGCTTCCTGGTATGCGCTCGCTCTACTCAGCGCCGACGCGGAAATGCAGCGCTCATATGCCGCCGCCAGCGCCGGCGACTTTGAAGGCGCGCTTGCGGCGAGCCAACGCGCTGCAAACGGCTTTGATCCGACGAGCGCTTATCAGTTCGAGCGGGCGCGCTCGCTGGCCCTGTTTGCCGATTACGCGCAGGCCAGATTAAATGTAGCTAACATCTCAAAAACGGAAGCTGAGCAATTAACACGGGCGCGGGCGCGCGCCATCAGCGAGGCGATGGCGGCGGCGCAAGCTTCGCTCGCCCACACGCTGACGCCCGATTCGAGTTATATGCTGTTGGCCTATCTCGCCTTGCTTGCCGGCGATCAGCCGAAGCTCCGTGATTATGCGAGCGAAGCGCTGCGGCTTGATCCCTATTTCGCCAACGCCCACTGGTTGATGGCCGAAGCCTGGTTGATGGAAGGCAACGCCCCGGAAGCGCAACGCGAAGCCGAAGCGGCGCTTGAGATCAACCCGAATTCGCGCGAGGCTCGCCAGGCATTCAAGCGCGCGCGCGGCGACGATATAGCGGCGAAGCAGACCGTCGACAGCTTGCTCAGGCTGACACGCGATTATGCGAGCCAGGGCAAGACGCACAAGGCGCGACGGCGGCTGCGGCGTGCGCTGCAACTATCGGGCGGCAATTGTCTTGAATGTCACCGCCAGTTGGCGCTGATTTATGAAGCCGAAGAGCAGCCGGAAAAAGCTCTCGCCGAATGGCAGGCGGTCGTCGCGCAGGCAACTGATCATGCAATGCTACAGGAGGCGCAAGCGCACCTCGCAGCCCTCAAACCGAAAGCTGTAGGCCAGTAATCTACAGGCTGATCATCTGTGGCGTTGAAGCGCCGCCGCCCTCCGCACCGACGGCTGAATTGAAGTCTGAGGCGAAAATCGCTGGAAACTGTGAATTGTGATAGGGATTACAAACAGATTTATGGGGTAATCCTGGCGGAGTCTAATATATAAGCAGCTTCGGCGCAGGATGGCGTATCGGCTTGCTGGCACTGGGCAAGGACAGCCCAAACCTGTTTGCCTCGTGTGATAAAACGCGATCTGAAGTTACATGTTAGAGTCCCCAGTTTCATTGTGCCGTTTATGCGAAAGTTCGGTTCCGTGCCTTGTCCGGGCAAATACTGCGGATTGGAAATGCCCAGGCTATCGCCCAGGCCGCCGGCGAAGTTGAGCAAATCGTCAAGAGTTGGCCGCGATAGGCTGGTGAGCCGAATAACCGATAATATCCAACCATCTCGATGAAAAACCTGTGTTTTGACCTGACGTTCGAAGCTGCTGTTGACGGGCGTTTGCGTTTGCATATCAACCGGCTTCGGCGGGTTGCCAACAAATTCGATGGACAGGCCGAGGTCGGCAAACGAATGGCGAGCCCAGCCCGCAGTTGGTGTGGCGGTCGCCGGTAATTTATCTTCCACTGGCGCAGGCGATGGATTCGTGGATGACGGGAGATCGTCGGAACTGAGTTGTGGCGCGCGCCGGGAACGCACCGGGGCGTCCTGGGCAAACACGGTTTGCAGGCAGAACCCCATCACAATAAATGACAGGGTGAGCCATAATCGCTTGTGCATAAAGCCCCCACTTTAGCCGCCGCTGTTTTTGCGCAATTCCATCAGCACCTGCTTGGCGACCGCCTTGAGCGTGTCGAAGACGCCGACGCCGCGAAAGGCGACGGCTTCAAAGATTGGCTCATCTCGGCGAATCAACTCGGCTTTCAACTCGTCGACGGCAACCACGTTCGGCAGGTCGCGTTTGTTCAGTTGCAGCACGTATGGCAGCTTTGTCAGATCATAGCCGTGTTGCTTGAGATTCAATTCGAGATTGAAGAGGGACTCGACGTTCGCATCCATGCGTTCGCGCTGCGAGTCGGCGACGAAGACGACGCCGTCGACGCCTTTCAAGATGAGCTTGCGGCTGGCGTCGTAGAAGACCTGGCCGGGCACCGTGTAAAGGTGAAAGCGCGTCTTGAAGCCGCGCACCGTGCCGAGGTCGAGCGGCAGGAAATCGAAGAACAAGGTGCGGTCGGTTTCCGTCGCCAGGCTGATGAGCTTGCCCTTGGCCTGCTGGGCGGTCGAATCGTAGATGAATTGCAGGTTCGTGGTTTTGCCGCCGAGGCCCGGCCCATAATAAACGATTTTGCAATTGATCTCGCGCGATGCGTAATTGATGAACGTCAAGGCTCGTATCCCTTATGGCAATGCCGGTGAGGTTGGGGCCGTCTCCCGGTTCATTCAATCTCCAGGGGCAAACGTCAATCGGGCTAACTGAACAGCGCGTCGATGTCTTCTTCGGTAATCTCGGCAAACGGTGAATCGAGCGCAAAGCCCATCTCGCGTTCGCGGTCAACCTTGCGGTCGATGGCTTCGAAGATGGCATTCATTTCCGCCGTGGCGCGCTTCACTCTGAGGCGCACCAATCCGAGACTGGAGCGTTCATCAAAGATGACGACCAGAATCACCCGGTTGGCAACGATGGAAATATGAATATTGTCGCGCTCGCCTTCGTGCGACAGGACCGGAAAGCCCTGCTCGCCGATCAGATGTGCCAGGCCATCCGTGGCGGCGACATTGCCCGCCGTCAGGCTTGCGAGGCTGGTGGTGTCGAGGTTGAGCATCTCCCCGTGCGCCGCGATCTGCTGACCGTTCTTATCGACCAGGAAGACGAACTTGGCGTTGGCGTCAGCACACAATCGTGTGATGACGTTCTTTAGCTGCCCATATTCCTCTTCGTACATTACGACCGGAGCCGCCATTCCTTCTCCTTAAACGAAAGACCGAGGCAAGGGGAGCGGTGCCAGAACCGGCGAGACGACTTGCGCTTGGTTTTCAAAGCGAACGTTTGCGAGCTTCGTTACAAAACGTCCGGCAGGGCGTTTGAGTCGGGCATCAGCAGGGGCATTTGTGGGGTGAGCCTGTTATAGCATGGCGATCTGACCAGTTCAAGAGTTTTAATCGCCGCCTTTGATCGACAATCGCCCGCCGCTTTCACTGGCCGCGCGCCTCGGTCTATACTCAAGTTGACAGCGACAAGGAAGGTGATCCGCATGGCAAACATGATTGACGAGGAGGCGCTCGAACGCAATCGCACGCCAGAGCAACGCGAAGCCTGGAAGCGACTGCTTAAACGAGTTGAAGCGCAGGGCATCAAGCCGATGACCGAGGAAAAGCTTGATGCAATGGCCGGCGTGTGGCCGGAAGATGAAAGCGTTGATGAATTTCTCGAAGCACGCGAAAGATGGCGCAGCGAAAGCCGCCCTAGGGAGTTGCCTTGATTTCCGGCATTGTTATAGACACCGATGTCGTGTCATACCTCTTCAAGGGAGATACCCAAGGCTCTTTGTATCGTCCGCACGTTGCCGGCAAGCTTTTGCTTATATCATTTATGACTCTGGCCGAACTCAGGCAAAGGTCTCTGCTGAAAAACTGGGGTGAGCGGAGGCGGCGAGAGTTAGAAACCTTCCTAGAAGATTATGCCGTCATTCACTCAGATGACAAACTTTGCACAAAGTGGGCCGAAGTAACCCGCAGTGCGATCCGCAACGGTCAGCCCATCGACACGGCGGATGCCTGGATGGCAGTGACCGCGTTGCTTCATGGCATCCCGCTTATAACTCATAATCGGAATCATTATGTCGGCGTAGACGGCCTCTCTGTGATCTCAGAAGCGCCGTGAAAGGAAGCAGCTATGGAATCGAAATTTGCCAGACACATCAACCGCGACGAGATCGTCGATATCGTCTGCGAACTCGTCCGCCAGAACACCGTCAACCCGCCGGGCAACGAATATCTCTGCAAAGAGATCGTCACGCGCTCGATGGCCGAACTCGGCATGGAGATCGCTTACTACGAAAAAGCGCCGGGCCGCACGAACATCGTCGGGCGCATCGGCGGCGGCGCGAAATCCATCGGCTTCGTATCGCACATGGATGTGGTGCCGCCGGGCGAATTGGAGCAGTGGGAGACGCCGCCCTTTGAGCCGACGATCATAGACGGGCGCATCTACGGGCGCGGCACCCTCGACGATAAGGGATCGTTCGCCTGCGCTTACGCCGCCTGCAAAGCCTTTCTGGCCGAGCACCAGGATTTCGACGGCACCATCTATCTGATCGCCGCCGCCGATGAAGAACTCGGCAGCGAACTCGGCATCATCTATCTCGTCGAAGAGTGCGGCGTGAAATTCGATGTCGCCATCATCCCCGACGGCGGGCGCATGGATTTATCGATCTACGGCGAGAAAGGCATTCTCTGGGTCGAGCTTGAAAGTCGCGGCGTGCAAGCGCACGGTTCGACGCCTGAGCTTGGCCGCAACGCCATCATCCCGCTCGCCGAAGCGCTCGCCGAAATCAAGTCGCTCGATCTGGGCGCGAATTTCGACCGCGCCTTCGACGGCTGGACGATGAACATCGGCACGATTGCCGGCGGCTCTTCGACCAACACCGTGCCGGCAGCGGCGCGCGCGACCATCGATTTCCGGCTGCCCGGCGGCATCAGCAAGCAGGACGTGCTCGCCAAGGTCGAAGAGAAACTCGCCGCCGCCCGGCAGCGCTCGCCCGACGCCGAGTTGAGCCTCAAGGTGCTGCACGAAACCGAGCCGCACATCTCGGATAAAAATTCGATTATCGTGCGCAGCTTCGACACGGCGGCGCGGCGATTGAATCTGCCGATGAAGTACGAAACCTTCGGCGGCAACACCGTAGCCAAGAACCTGTTCTTCGCCGGCATCACCTCGGTGGTGCATTATCCGGGCGACGACAAGCTGGCGCATGTGCCCAACGAATTCGTCATCATCGATGAACTGGTGCTCGGCTCGGCCTTATATGCCGAAACCCTCGAAGCCTACTTCTTCGGTTGATGGTAAGGAATATCGTCTGATAAAGATAGATGATAGTCATTGCGCTTCGCACAATCCGGGCAGGGACGAGCCCTGCCCCTACTTGCTATCATTTTTTACGCTACATTCTTAAATCATGATGTCGAAACCGGTTATCATTTTAGTCTTCTTAATTACATTTGCGCCTGCCGCCGGCGCGCAGACTCTGCAACAGAAGGCCAACCAGATTCGCGCTGCCATGGAGGCGCGCGACTTTGAGCGCGCCGAACAAGCAGTCCGCGACTTGCGCGCCGCAGACGAAGCCGCCTTCGCGCGCAACAACTATGATTATCTGCTGGCGCGACTCGCCGAGCGCCGAGGTGCCAGAGCCGAAGCCGCCGTCTTGTATCTTGGGCTGCTGAATCGCCACTCATCGCTTTCCGATTATGTGCTCTGGCATCTCGCAGGGATGGCGCGGGCCGCAAGCGATCTCGCGCTTGAGCGGCAATACATCACGCGCTTGCTGGCGGCGCACCCGTCGAGCGCGCTCACCGTTGCCGCGCGCAATCGCTTGATCGACAGTCACCTTGAAAGCGGCAATGCCCGCGAAGCCATTGCCTGGCTGCGTCCTGCGGCATCACCCGGCGGCGTTCACGGGCGCAGCGCCATGGCGCGGCTCGGCGCAGCTTATGCGAAACTCGGCGACCTGCAATCGGCGCGCGCCATGTTTGCACAACTCATCGGTGCTTCGCGCGATGATTATGCATTGGCCGCCGCGCTCGGTGTCGATGAACTCGATCACGCCGCTGGCGTAAAACCCAACGAATTCGATGCCCTGCGCCGCGCTCGCATCTATCTTTTCAATCGCCACTGGTCGCAGGCTCGCCTGCATTTGCTCGACATCATCGCGCGCTTTCCTGACAGCCCGAATCGCGCCGAAGCGCTTTATCAAACCGGCTTCACGCTCTATCGCGAAGACAAATTTGACGACGCCATCACCTGGTTCGAGCGCGCCCACACGGAATTCCCCGCGAAGAAAGAAGGTGAGCAAGGTTACTATTGGGTGGCAACGGCGCTACAGAAAGCTCAGCGCTATGAAAACGCTGCGCGCCGCTACAGCGAATTCATCACCGCCTATCCGGCAAGCGATCTCATCGAAAGCGCCTATCGCAATGTCGTCGATAGTCTGCGTTTCGCCGGCAAAGATGACGAGGCGATCATCTGGTCAAAGCGCATCGAAGAACGTTATACCGGTCAGCCGCTCGCCACGGTCGGCCTGTTCAATCGCGCCAAGATCGAACTGACGCGCGGCAACTTCGACGCAGCCATCACGCTGTTCACACAGGTGGCGGCGCGGCCCATCACGCCTCGGCTGGTCAGCGCGCCGATTCGCGGCGAAGCGTCGTTTATGCGCATCGTCGCTACGGAACTGGCCGGGCGCGTCGCAGAAGCGGCGCGTTCTTATCTAGCCATTCCCGAAGAGCGCGACAATTACTTCGGGCATCGCGCCAGCCTCAGGCTGCAAGCTCTGGCGGCGACCGATGAAGGCCGCCGGATCGTCGAACCTTTAGCGCGCGGCTACCGCGATCAGGCGCGCGAGGCTTTGCGAGCGTCGCGCTACGTGGAAGCGAAAGACGCGGCGACCCAGGCCCTGCGCCTGACCAACGAAGAAAATGCGCGGCGCGATTTGCTCGGCATCCTGCGCGCCTGTTACAGCCAGCTTCCGGGCTATAACGTCGGCGCGCGCTTTCGCCTGATTCCGGCGGCGCGGCCCGTGCTTGCCGCATCGCAGTCAAATGTAAGCGACATGACACATGCGCGGCTGGCGGCGGAATTGATCTTTTTGGGATTGTATGACGAAGGCGCGAGCGAACTCAGGCTCGGCGGTTTCGGCGGCGCGCGCCTCGCAAGCGAAGACGGCGCGGTTGATGAAAGCCAGCCGCACGCGGCGCAGAGCGCTGCGGTTGCCGGTGATGCAGATTACAGTTTAGCCGTTTACAGCAATCGTGGCGATCAGGGGTGGCCGGCCATAGCCTTCGCCGAGCCCCTGGCCAGAACGATTCCGCAGGATTATCGCGTCGAACTGTTGCCGCGCGATTTCGCCGAGTTGCTTTATCCCGCGCCGTACCGCGATGCGCTCACCCGCTACGGCCAGGCAAACCACATTGACCCGCGACTGGTGCTGGCGCTGGCGCGGCAGGAGAGCCGCTTCAATCCGAGCGTTAAGAGTCCGGCGGCGGCGCGCGGGCTGGTGCAGTTCATTCAGGAGACCGCCTTGAAGCTCGCCACCGAAGAAGACCTCAAGAACTTCGAGCTTGACGACGTTTATGAGCCGGACACCGCCGTGCGACTGGCGTCGCGTTACGTCGGCGATCTGTTGCAGATGTTTCCCGACAATCCTTACGCGGTGGCGGCGTCATACAACACCGGCGAAGCCAACGTCGAACGCTGGATCTTTCGCTCGCGCACAAACGACGTTGATCGCTTCACGGTCGAGATCGCCATTCCCGAAACCAAAGATTATGTGGCCAAAGTGATGAGCAATTACTGGGCTTATCTGGCGCTTTACGATCAATCGCTCAACGCCCGCCGTTGAGTCGGTGTATAGTCATTTCGCCCACGGCTTGCGCCGTGTCGCGGCAGGATGAATTCAGCCAGGCGCTGCAATGCCTGGAATCAATGTAAACCGTAATCGCGTCGCATCGGGCCGCCGCCGTTGCTTCGTTGGGCACAGGCATTCAACTGCCTGCTAAACTCACTTGCCGCATCGCGGCATCTTCAGCATGATGTTTTCTTACTATCTGCGATGAGCAAGCCAATCAAACCACTCGTCAACCAGGAAGAAGAGAGCCGCGACCTCGGCTTCGGGGCAGTGGTGGCGCGCGAGAGCCGCGACCGTTTGCTGAACCCGGACGGCAGCTTCAACGTGGCGCGGCGCGGCCTGGGTTTTTGGTCATCACTCAATGCCTATCACACGCTGCTGACGATGTCCTGGCCGAAATTCCTGGGCGTCGTGGCGCTCGTTTACACGGCGACGAATGTCGTGTTTGCCATCGCCTTTCTCCTCTGTGGCCCCAGCGCCTTGAACAGCGTGCCGGAGATCGGGCTTAGCAACCAATTTTTGCGCGCCTTCTTCTTCAGCGTCGATACGCTGGCGACCATCGGCTATGGCAACATCAGCCCATCAGGGACTGCCGCGCACACGATAGTTACCCTCGAAGCGCTCGTCGGCATTCTCGGCACGGCGCTCATCACCGGACTGGTCTTCGCGCGCTTCTCGCGCCCGACGGCGCAGATCCTCTTCAGCCGCTCGGCGGTCATCGCGCCTTATCGCGGCCTGACAGCATTCATGTTCCGCATCGCCAATACGCGCTCGAATGAAGTTGTCGAGCTTGGTTGCAAAGTGCTGTTCGCGCGCTTTGAAGACGAAGACGGCCAGAGCATCCGGCGCTTTTATCCATTGGTGCTTGAGCGCGAGCGCGTCGTCTTCTTCCCCTTGAGTTGGACGGTCGTGCATCCGATTGATGAAACCAGCCCGCTTTATGGCCTCACGGACGAAGACCTGCGACGCGGCAGCGCGGAATTCCTGATCCTGCTCAGCGGCATAGACGAAACCTTTTCGCAGTTGGTGCACACACGCTTCTCTTATGGGGCCGCCGAGCTTGTCTGGAACGCGCGCTTCGCCAACGTCTTCAATCGCCGCACCGGACAGGAGCGTTTGACGATTGACGTGCGCCGTTTGCATGACATTGAACGGGACGTGTAATTGCCAACTGACCGGCGGGCGCGGCGTGCCGGAGAATTGTAATATTCTTAACAAAAGGGAAATGTAGATGAGACGAAGCGACATCGCACCGGCGGCCCTGCTTTTGTTGTTGGCTTGCGGTTCAGCCGCCGCGCAGTGGCGACCACAGCAGAGCCGCATAACGGCGGACTTTCGCGGCTTGAGTGTCGTCAGCCCCTGGGTAGTCTGGGCGAGCGGCACGAAAGGGACATACGCGCGCACGACCGACGGCGGCGCGACCTGGCAGTCCGGCACGGTCTCTGGCGCTGCCCAACTTGATTTCCGCGATGTCGAAGCCTTCGACGCCAACACGGCTTACCTGTTGAGCATCGGCAAAGATCAGCAGTCGCGCATTTATAAGACCACGGACGGTGGCGCGCACTGGACATTGCAGTTCACCAACCGCTACCCGGAAGCCTTCTTTGACGCCATGGCGTTCTGGGATCGCGATCACGGCATTGCCATAAGCGACCCGGTGAATGGCCGCTTTGTAATGATCGTTACGGAAAACGGCGGCCAGACATGGGCCGACGTTCCGGCAACCAACATCCCGCCGGCCCTCAACGGTGAAAGCGAGTTTGCCGCCAGCGGCACCTGCCTCGCGGTGCAGGGGCAGGCGAATGTCTGGTTTGTCACCGGCGGGGCCACCGCGCGGGTCTTCCGTTCGACTGATAGGGGGCGCACGTGGAGTGTAACGAAAGCGCCAATCGCCAGCGGCGTGGAATCGGCGGGCATCTTTTCGATTGCCTTCATTGACGCCAACCGGGGGGTGATTGTCGGCGGCGATTACCGCAAGCCGAACGACGCCGGCGACAACGTTGCCGTGACTGCCGACGGCGGGCGAAACTGGAAATTGAGCGCTGGCCGACAGCCCGCCGGCTTTCGTTCGGGGGCGGTCTTTGTGGCTCCCCTGACGATCATCGCCGTCGGCACCTCAGGATCGGATGTGTCGACCGATGGCGGCACCAGTTGGACGCCGCTAGACAGCGAGAACTACAATAGCGTCGCCACTCGCAACGGCGTGGTCTGGGCCGTTGGGCCGCAAGGTCGCATTGCGAAACTCGACACGCTGCCCGGCGGTCGCAAGCTGACCGCGCACATCAGATTCAAGTGAGAACCTGCAAATGAGCAACCGACTACGCGCCCTCGGCTTGATTCTGCTGGCGGTCGCTTTTGTAGTGTTTATTCCTTATCGCCAGGCTGATTCTTCGCCGCAGCGCGACCGCAATCGTCCGCTGCGCTGCACCAAAGAAGCGCTCTCGGCGCTCAAGCCGATTCCGCAATTCGACTATGAATGCGCCGAGCGTGAAGAGGATAATCTGAAAAGCCCTGAGCGGCGCGCGGCGCTGAAAGATTACTTGGGAGAGCTTGAATCCACTTTTCGTGATGCCAACTGGTGGGCCGCGCCAGTTGATGATTTGAACGTCTGCTCGATCATCCACGAAGGGCGGGCGATGACCGCCGCAGAGCGCCGGGACATCCTGGGAAACAACGACGAGATCAATCTTTATGGCGACGGCTCGACGCGGCTCGTCGTCGTTGTGGATCCTTGCATCAAGTATAGCTACAGCACGGTGAACGCTTACGTCCTGCAACGCGCCAACAACCGGGTTTACGTGACGCAGGTTGTCGATTCTTTCTATTCGAGGGCTGATAATGCGGTGAGGATGCGCCTGGCCGCGCAAAACGGCGAACGGTTGATGATCATCGAAAAAGGGCTGGTAGACGGACTGATGCCGCCGCAGGTGAAGGTGACCTGGGCGATCTATGCCATTAACCCCAATACGTATCGCGCCGTGCCGAGGAAGATATTCAAGGAGAAAGGCAAGCTGACCAACGAGATGGCCTGGGATGCGCCGCCGTTTGAAGAAGACGAGGCGAATAACCGCTGGCGTGACCCTGAGCTTGATCGCAACGGCAAACTGCTGCCGCGATTCTACGTCTATTACCCGTACAAAGGCCGTCTCGGTCGCGACACCTATGTCTGGAACGGCAAGTATTATGCGCACACGCGATGAGGCGCGGTGGTTTTAAGGAATTGGTAGTCTTTACCACAAATCCAATGCTTGCCGTATCGTGATTGCTCGCGGCGGCGACTGACAAGGCCGTGCTGATACTGTAGAATTTGCTTCGCCCGTGGAAAATTAATCGTGGAGGAATGCTCGATGAAATCTCTTCTTGCAGCGTTGCTGCTGCTCGTTCTCATGGCACCCGCAGGATTTGCTGCCGGCGGCAAGCGCTCGGATGAAGTACAGCGATTGCAGCGCGCCGCCGAAGTCTTTAAAGAAATCATGGCGACGCCGGACAAGGCTATCCCTGATGATCTGCTCAGCCGTAGCGAATGCGTTGCCATCGTCCCCGGCCTCAAGAAAGGCGCGCTGGGTTTCGGCGGCAAGTACGGCAAAGGCGTCGTGATGTGTCGCAAGCCGGATCGCAAATGGACTGCGCCTTCCTTCATAACGGTTGAAGGCGGCAGCGTCGGCTTCCAGATCGGCTTCTCGCAAAGCGATGTCGTGCTGCTGATCATGAACCGCAAAGGCATTGATAAGCTGATCGGCGACAAGTTCACGCTCGGCGCGGATGCTTCGGTCGCTGCCGGGCCGGTCGGGCGCACCGCCAATGCTCAGACGAATGTGCGGCTGGACGCAGAAATACTCGGTTATTCGCGCGCCAAAGGCTTATTCGCGGGCGTGAGCCTTGAAGGCGCGACCTTGCGGCAGGATCAAGACAACATCCGCGACTTTTACGGCAAAGAGATCGACGCGCGCAAGATTTTGCTTGATGGCACAGTCCCAATGCCTGACGAAGCCCGCCCCCTGGCCGCCGCGCTGGCGCACGAATCGCCGCGCAAGCGGAGATGAGATGAAGAAGGGGAGCAAGGGAGAAGGGGAGAAAGGGAGCAAAACAATATGTGCAGCCAAGAGCTACCCATCTCCCTTTCTCCCTTGCTTCTCTAAGTCTCCTCATCGTCATAGCGCATCGCGGGGCTGCCTGAAGGGTGAAAGACGCCGAGCAGTCGAATGTTGGTCGTGCCAGTGTTTTCAAGCGCATGGCTGACGCCGCGCGGCAGGTAGATACTGGCACCGGCGCGAAACGCCGCGCTGGCTGATTCCGTCCACACGCGCCCCTCGCCTTCGAGAATGAACATCGCTTCTTCGTAGGTGTGATGATGCATGGGCGCGCGGCCCGGCGGGATGACGCCGATGAATTGCGTGACGCGGCTGGCACCGGCATCTTGATTGATCAGCAACTTAAATGTGCGGTCGCCGGTTGGAATCGATTTCTGATCCGCTTCGCGCAAGGTGCGTAGCGGTTTCGTGTCGAGCGGCAGCGCCGCGACCGCTCCGACGGTTTCCGAATCATCATCGGGACAGCGCACGCTGATGATGACGAGTTCGCCGAGGCTATCGATCTGGCAGGTGCTTGCGGGCGGCACGTAAACGGCGGTGCCCGGCGCAAGCTGATAACGATGCCCATCAATCAAACAAGCGCCGTCGCCGCTCGCAATGTAGAGGACTTCTTCGGCTCTGGGGTTGCGCCGCGCCGGCGACAGCCCTTCGTCGTAAACGCTCACGGTCTGCGCGATGTCGCGCGCCCCCATGGCTTTCGATATGGGCTCGCGATAGCGCCGCCCGCCCTCTGTGTGAATGTAATCTTCATCGCTGATGACTGCCGTGCCGCCATGCAAGATGTCCATCTCGTCTCCTCTTTCATCAACTTCGTGGCAGGTCGCAGGGTTAATGAATATTCCAATTTTTTCCGCCGCTGATTCTTGTTTTACTCGGCGAATCGCGCCAGGCTGAATCGTGCGATGTCGAAACTTGTCTGGCCTGTCAGCAACAAGTCGGCGCTGATACGGCCAATCACCGGGCCGAACTTGAAACCGTGACCCGAAAAGCCTGTCACCAGCAAGACGTTCTCAAGATCCCTGTGCCAGTCGATGATGAAATCGTCATCCGGCGTGTTGTTGTAAACACAGATGCGCGTCTCGCGCACATCGGCGTCGGCGAGCGCCGGAATGAACTCGGCAAAAAACTCACGACAGCGCGCGATGAACTCACTGCCGACCACAGGCTCCTCATCCATCTCGACCGGCTTGCCTCTGTGATGATTGCCCATCTTGACCGAGTTCGCATGCTGAATCGGAAAGCCGTAAAAGCCGCTGCCGAAATCGATGAAGATCGGAAAGCGCCCGGCAGCGAATGCTTCATGGTTTGCGCGCGGCTCGAAGTAGACGACTTCCTGTCGCGTCGTCACCAGGCGGCTTGCCAGCGACGGCAACAGGCGGCGCGTCCACGGGCCAGAGGCGATCATGGCGCGGCGGCATTCCACTGTCTCTCCGGCTTCGGTAATGATAATGACTTTCGCGCTGGCTGTTTGTTCGATGCCGATGACGCGCATGGATTCGATGACCGTAACCCCGCGCTCGCGGGCCAGAGCGATCAAGGTTTTTACGGCACGTTCGGCGTCGGTTATTGCGCCGCTCGGATCAAGCACGGCATGTGCAAAGGCGGCAGGATTAAATTGCGGGAAGCGCGCGGCGGTCTCCGCGCTCGTCATCATTTCGGCTTCGAGTCCGAGCATCTGCAACGTCGCGGCGGTTTCGCTTTCGACGCTTGATTCGGCTTTGCCCATCAACAGGAGGCCGCTTGGCGTGAGCAAGCGCGCTCCGGTCTCTTCTTCAAGCGCGCGCCAGCCACCGAGCGCCTCAACCGCGAGGCGCGCATACAGTGCATCTGGATAAGCGAAGCGAAAGACTTTGGAATGATCTGTAGAAGCGGCGCGCGGATTCGGCAGCCGCGCCTGATCCATCAGCGTAACGCGCGCTCCGCGACCGCCAAGTTCGCAAGCCGCCGCTGCGCCCATCACGCCCGCGCCGATAATGGCAATATCGCATTCTCGCATCACGTCCCAGGATTTTAACACGACGCCTGGCGGATTAGCTCTCGCGCTGCATGGTTTCGAGCAGGCTGCGATAGCCGCGCGCGTATTTGCCGAAGACGCCGTTCCAAGGGGCGATGACCAGGGAGATAGCGCCGAACGCCTGCGCTTGACAGGCAAGGCGAATCAGCGGCTGCGGCTCATCGGTGTCGATGTAACCGAACTCCTTGATGCGTCCGCCTTCGAGCGGCGCGACTTCCGAGAGCTTCTTTGCGCCGCCGAGCACGCCGACCCAGCAGGTGCCGCACGATGCCGAGCGGCATTCGACCGGAATCGGCCCTTCTTCGGCCATGCAGCGCGCGTCGCGCTTCGTATAATCGCGCTGGTCGCCCGCCGAAGCCGTGGTGATATGCTGCGAATTGATGATCTTGAATTTCGCCTGCGGGTCGTTTTCATCAAAGGTGACAGTAAACATTTTGTCGGGCTTGAACAGCACGCGCACCCCTTGCCGGTCGTCGCGCCCGCGCTCGCTCACGACCTGCTCAGGCGATTTGTTATGTACTTTACTAATCTGGCCGGGCGCGGCTTTGAAGGCCGCCGCGCCGACCTGCTGCAAGGTCATGAAGGCGACCGCCGTGATGCCTGCCAGCAGCGACTCGTTGAGGTTGAGACGCCGGGCGACGCTGGCGGCAACTTCACGAATCTGCGCCGCCAGGTCGAGGCTGGCCGGTTGTGCAGTAGCCGCATACTCGGTGACCGCCGCCTTCACCTGCGGCCAGTAACGATGGCCGTAAAGAAAAGCGTGGGACGCATCGATCTGATCTTTCAGATAATACTTGCCCTGAAGTTGCAGCCGTCGCACCAGGCGCGGGGCGTCTTCGGCCTGCTGCAAAGCCTGCAACAGCGCAAGCGGATAAAAGTAAAACCAGATTCGCGTCGCATGGCGGTCTACTTCATGGATTGCAGGCTGAAGTTTAGCGATGACTGCGCGCCAGGCGTCGTCGTCGTGCTTGTTCAGAAAGGCTTCAAATAGCGGTTCACGGTTGTTGCTCATGGCTGTACCTTGATGGCGGACGATTCTGCTCCTTGTTGAAACCACGAATTGTAGCAACATCGCGCCCACGGCTCAAATTGACGTTGAAGAATCGGCGCGCTTCGTTTAGCGTTGGCGTGCACGGCTGAATAAATGGAGGGGCTTAAAGATGATCTCAAGCGAAGAATTCCTGGGCGCGGTGACGAGCGGCGATGCGGCGCGCGTCACCGAGATGCTCAAAATGGATGCGGCGCTCGCGGGCGCAACGGATAAGAACGGCACCTCAGCCGTCTTGCTGGCGATCTATTATCGCCAGCCTGAAGTCGCCGACGTGCTGCTTGAGGCGGGCATCGAATTGAATATCTTTGAAGCGTCGGCGACCGGACGAATCGATAGAGTTGGCGCGCTCATCGCGCAAGATGCCCGGCTAGTGAACGCCATTGCCGCCGATGGGTTTTACCCGCTCGGCCTGGCGATCTTCTTCGGCCATCAGGAGACCGCCCGATTGCTGATCGAAAGCGGCGCGGACGTGAATATGGCGGCGCGCAACGCCATGAAGGTGCGCCCGCTGCATGCGGCGGCGGCGGCCCGCCAGCTTGAGTTATCTAAATTACTGATCGAGCGCGGCGCTGAGGTCAACGCACCGCAGCAATCAGGATTCACGCCGCTGCACGAAGCGGCGGCAACCGGCCAGATGGAACTCGCGCGGTTGCTGGTGGCGCACGGCGCGAACCTCAACGACAGAAGCGACGCCGGCAAGACAGCGCTCACCCTCGCGATTGAGAACCAGCAAGCCGAGATGGCAAAATTTCTCGAATCTGCCGGTGCAACGCAATAGTGAGCAAACGCTTGCATGGTGGCAGGGGAGCGGTTTGCCTTTGTTTGAATGATCGCAGAGATGGCTGCGCTTCTGGGCGACAAACAATCCCGTCGTCTGTAGATGGTCGGGTGGTAAGCGAACGGGGAAGGAGCAGGGCTTCAATTCCGAGGTCGCCAGACGAAAGCCCCGGCGCGGTTGATATAGCCTTGTCGCTTGGGTTCAAAACAACTGCCAAACCAGATTGAGGCAACTCCTCCGGTGAAATTGCCGCTGCCATTGAATCGCGGCCTAACGATCCACCGGCCTGTCATGTCAATGTAACCGCCTTTCCCCTTGATCCAAACAACGGCCCTGCCTTCAGAAAAACTTCTGGCCTCATCGTACTTCGGCTTGATTGCGAACTCGCCGCGACGGTCGATGAAGCCCCAGCCGCCCGGCTCTTTGCCTGAGGAAACGGTTTCGACATTGACCTCGACTGCTGCCAGACCCCCTGCGAAGTCCTTTGCATCATCGAATCGAGGTGGAATGATCAGTTGCCCGCTCGCATTGATGAATCCCCATTTGTCCTGCGGAAACTTGCCGAATGCCACTGCCGCCAGACCCTCCGAAAAACTCTTTGCTTCATCATACTGTGGCGCAATCACGAAGTTGCCCTGTTGATCGATGAAGCCGTACTTGTTATTGATTGCTACCGCCGCGAGACCTTCGGTGAAAGGCTCTGCGTGGCTGAACTTCGGTTCGATCACAAACTGGCCCTGATGGTTGATAAACCCGAACAGGTCGTTTTGCTGGGCGATGGCAAGACCTTCAGAAAAATTTTCGATGCGATCAAACTGCGGCGGCGCAACGAAATTGCCCGTCTTGTCAATAAAGCCCCATTTGCCATTCACGGGCGCGGCGGTCAGCCCTTCAGAAAAACCATAGTGCGAGGTGATAGTGATGGGCATTTCCAGATGTGGCTCGATGACGTAATGGCCGGATTCATCAATGAAGCCCCACTTGCCGGACATCGGGTCTTCGCCGATCAACACCAGAGCCAGACCTTCGGTGAAATTGAGCGCCGCGTCGAACTGCGGCGCAATCACCATCTTGCCCCTGTCATCGATGTAGCCAAACTTGTCGTTCACCTGGAGCGGCAACAGATTGACTGCTTTCTGCTCTTGCCCGGTTACCGGGAGTGTGATCGCAAGTAAGATCAGCGCCAGAAATATGGAACGCCGCATAACATCGGGCCTCCATCTTAAACATCAACTGAACCTTTATCATGCTGCTCTAATGCTTTGTTCGATGCCTTGAGCAACAGCGTCATCTCATGAACGAACAGAGTCTTAGGGTTTGCGGTCGGGCTTGCCCTGCGGGTTGCGCGGGGCTTTCTCCGCGCTCGGCTGCTTATCGATCATGCCCGGCGTGTCGCTCAGCGCTTGCGGCTCGCTCACCAGCCGCTTGCCGCTCTTCGGATCAAACACCTGATTGCGCAGGAACTGTTCAGTCGTCCACTGCGGCCCGCCGCCGCCGAGGTACTTCTGGAACCATTCGAGGTGCGCCGTGTAATAGAGCGCCATCTCGTACCAACTCGGCCAGTGGCCGGCGTTCGCATAGATGATCAAGCGCGACGGTACATTCATCTTCTGCAATGCCGTGAACATCTCAAGCGATTGGGTGTACGGCACACGGTAATCGCGCTCGCCGCTGATCACCAGACACGGCGTCTTAAAGTTCTTCACACTATTGGACGGCGACAGCCGTTCGTATAAATCCGAATTCCACGGCTGACCCTTCAAATCCCATTCGGGAAACCACGATTCTTCGGTCGCGCCGTAGAATGCCTTCAGATCGTAGATGCCCATCATCGTCGCAATGGCTTTGAAACGATCCGAGTGGCCTTCGAGCCAATCCATGAAGTAACCGCCATACGACCAGCCCATCGCGCCCATGCGGTTGGCGTCCACGTAAGGCAGCTTCGACACGGCGTCAGTGACTTTCATCACATCTTCATAAACCTTGCCGGCCCAGTCGCCGGAGATCGCGGCGGTGTAATCCTGGCCGTAGCCTGTCGAGCCATGGGGATTCGGAAAGGCGACGACGTAACCAGCGCCCGGATAGACTTGCCAGTCGCCGCGAAACCCGTCCGACCATTGCGACTGCGGCCCGCCGTGCACGTTGATGATGAGCGGATATTTTTTCGCCGGGTCGAAGTTATGCGGCTTGACGATGAAGACATGAACCTTTTTGCCGTCCGCGCCGTCCACCCAGATCTGTTCCGCCGGGCGAATGTCTAGTTCACCGGCAACCGCTTCGTTTATGTTGGTCAAGCGGGCAGGGGTGGCGCGGCGGCCATCGGTGATGTTGGCGCTGTAGATTTCAACCGGCGAGCCGACGACGCTGCGCGCATAAACCAGGTGATCGCGGTTGATGTCATAGGCGAGAATCGTCCCGTCGGCAAGCACCGGCGCGATGGCGCGCGTCGTGATGTCGAGCCGGTGAATCGCCGTCTGACCTTTCAGCGGGCCGGAGAAATAGATCGTCTTTGAATCCGCCGCCCACTGATAATCTTCGATCCAATCGCGGTAGTTTTCCGTGAGCACCGTCGTCTGGCCGGTCTGGCGGTCGTAGAGCGCCAGACGGAAGAGGTCGGATTCATAAGCCGGTTGCCGCTGCATTCGATAAGCGATAAAGCGGCCATCGGGCGAATACTTCGGGCTGCCATCGAACGCCGGATTCGCGGCGGTGATGTTGCGCGGCGTCGCTGCCGTGTCGGTTAGTGAGATAAGCCACAAATCGTTGTTGGTCGAAGACTCCGGATGCTTATCGTGATTCGAGGCGTAGACCAGTTCCTTGCCGTCAGGCGAGAAGTCATACTGCACGGGGCCGCCGAGTTGAAACGCCGGCGAATCAACATCGCCCGGCGTTAAATCTTTCACGCTGCCCGATGCTACGTCAGCCAGGAAGATGTGTGTGCGCAGGCCGTCTTTCCACTCCGTCCAGTGACGATAGAGCAGGCTGTCGGCCATGTGGGCTTTCAGCGGCCCGTTCGACCACGCCTCACTGATGCGCTTATTGCAACTGTCATCCCCATTACATTCAGGATAGACATCGGTTGAAAAGGCGAGCGAACGGCTGTCAGGCGACCACACGGGATCGGCCACGCCAGTCGAAATGTTGGTCACGCGCCGCGCTTCGCCGCCTGTAGCCGGCATTACATAAAGATTCGAGCCGCCGTCACGGGCGCTGATGAAGGCGATCCAGCGGCCATCGGGAGAAAAGATGGGCGAAGCGGAACTCTTGTCGCCCTGGGTGATCTGCCGGGCATTGCGCCCGTCGGCATCCATCAGCCAGATCTGCGTCGGGCGTTTGGCGCGCGCCAGATCGGGCGTCGACACGGCGTAGACCGTCGTTTTGCCGTCGGGCGAAAGATGCACGTCCGAGATCGACTTGATGCGGTAGAGATCTTCGATGGTGAAGGCGCGCTTTTGCGCCTCTGCCGAGACGAGCGGCAGAATCAGTAAGATGACCAGTAGAATGATGTTTCGTTTCATGGTTGTTGCCTCTCGAACTTTTCGGTTGAACGCGCCAGCCCGGTGGTGCGGGTCTGGTGCCGGGTTATTTTCACAAAGGAACCGTGACCGCCGTCAGGCCGGTGAGCCTGGCGCTCTCGGCCCACAAGCGATGAGCAATCTCATCGTTCTGAGCTTCTGGTGACGGTCGGGCTTCAGCGCACTTGGCGAAATACTTGCCCGTCACCTGTTCGACGGCGGGCGAACTGGCGAGATAGATCGAAGTCTGCGCGCCCTTTTCAGGGCTCATGGTCACCAGCTTGACGATGGCTTCGATAGGCTTCGGCAGCGCGCGAAAGAGACCGGTCGCCACCGCGCCGGGATGCAGGCAATTGGCCGTCACACGAGTACCGGCCAGATGCCGCGCCAGTTCGCGCGTGAACAGGATGTTTGCCAGCTTCGAGTGACAGTAAGCTTTCACGCCGCCATAGCCATGCTCGCCTTGCAGATCGTCAAAGTTGATGTGACCGTGTGCGTGCGCATCTGACGACACGTTGACGATGCGCGACGGCGCGCTCTGTTTCAGCAGATCGAGCAGCAGGTTGGTCAACAGAAAATAGCCGAGATGATTGATGGCAAACGTCGCTTCAATTCGGTCGACCGTCACCGTGCGTTTGCGCAGATAAACGCCGGCGTTGTTGACCAGCACATCCATGCGCTCGTGCGTCGCTTTGAACTCATCGACAAAGCGGCGAATGTCGGCCTGCGAAGATAGATCGCACAACATCAGTTCAGTGCTGTGATTGCCGGTTGTTTGTTTGATCTCGGCAAGCGCAGCTTCACCACGCGAGCGGTCGCGGCAGACCATCACGACGTGCGCGCCCATGCGCGCCAACTCCGTCGCCGTGATTTTGCCGATGCCGCTATTGGCACCGGTTACGAGACAGACTTTGCCAGTCATATTCGCGCTATTGCTCATGGTTTTCTCAATCTTTCAATGCCTGGTCGAAATCGGCAAGCAAATCTTCGATAGCTTCGATGCCCACGGAGACGCGAATCAGGCTGTCGGAAATGCCGAGCCGGGCGCGGTCTGCGGGCGACATCCCCGAATGCGAAGTCGTTGCCGGGCGGGTGATCAAGGTTTCGACGCCGCCGAGGCTCGGCGCGACGATGGGCAACTGGACGCGCTCAATGACGCGCTGCGCGGCGATGACGCCGCCAGTGACTTCAAAACTCAGGACGCCGCCGCCGCCTTCAAACAATTCGCGCGCCCGCGCGTACTGCGCGTGGCTTTCAAGCCCGGCGTAATTAACTTTACTCACGCGCGGATGCTTTTCGAGAAACTGCGCCAGCCGCAAGGCGCTGTCGTTTTGATAGCGCACACGCAAAGCGAGCGTCTTCATGCCGCGATGCAGCAGAAATGCCGCGTGCGGATCCATCGAGCCGCCCAGGTGATTGAGCTTGTGAGTGATCTTTTCGATCAACTCACTGCTGCCAATCACCGCGCCGGCGACGATGTCCGAATGACCATTCAGATACTTCGTGCCGCTGTGCAGGGAAAGATCGAAGCCGATCTCTAGCGGGCGAAAGTTGATGGGGCTGGCGAAGGTATTATCAATGATTGATACCAGGCCATGCTCTCTGGCAAAGCGCACGACCGATTTCAAGTCGGCGACCTGCACCGTCGGATTCGTCATGGTCTCGACGTAGATGGCTTTGGTGTTGGGCCGTAAACGGGCTTTCCACGAATCCGCGTCATCGCCGTCGATGAAGTCATAGGCAAGGCCGAAGCCGGCAAAGTCTTTGGTCAGCAGATCGTGTGTGCCGCCGTAGAGGCAATCCTGCGCCAGCAGATGATCGCCCGCCGCGAGCACCGAAAGCAGCGCCGTCGAGATTGCCGCCATGCCGCTTGCTGTGACCAGCGCGGCTTCGGCGTTTTCAAGCGCGGCGAGTTTCTTGTGCAGGGCTTCGTGATTCGGCGTGTTGTTCAGGCGAATGTATTTGATATCGTGATAACTGGTTTCGCCGTCGTACTCGAACATCGCTGATTGAAAGATCGGCGTGCAGACCGCGCCCTCGATGCGCGGCGAAGGTTCGCCCGCGTGAATGACCTTCGTTTCAATGCGCTTGTATTCGGCCATCGGCTCTCCTTCGGGTGAAGCATCATCTGCTGTTGAAGACAGTATGCTGCGGCGCACGCGAAATCAACCCCGGCGAGCAATGCCAGAGGAGAACAGCGCGACCAGTCAGGGCCATTCAGTTCTCGCTAAACAAGAGGAGAACTGGAATCACAGATGAACACTGATGAATACAGATCATGAGGAACGCAGAGATTTTGCCGGGTTTTCCAGCGATGTTCATCGGTGTTCATCTGTGGTTTCTTCTCCGTCTTCAAGAATTGAATTGCTGCGTTCGGCAATCGCCGTGAGCGCCGCTTGCACGAACTCGCCTTTAGCGTAGGCATAATCAACCGAATCGGTGATGCCCGATTCGAGAATGGCGCGCTTGCGCCGGACGTAAGCGGCGCGCATGGCCGTATCCTGGCGCAGCCGGTCGCGGAAGCGGCGCAATTCGGCGGCTTCCTCATGATCTGCGGCGATGACGTGGGCGTGCAGGCGAAACGTCTTGCCGTCAAACTGGAGCGCGCCGAGGCGCATCGGGCGCGATTCGGGAAACGGGTCGCGCGTCGTCTGGCGTTGAAAGCCGAGTTGATCAAGCGCGGCTTTGGCGCTTTCGAGATAGCCGGGCGGATAGAGCACCATCAAATCAACGACGCCTTTGCCGGCTAGTCCCGGCACTGCCGTGCTGCCGATGTGTTCGACGATGAGTTCAGGCTGAAGATTGCAAATCAACTCGGCGACGCGCTGAGCGACCAACCGCGCGCGCGGGTCGTCTTCGTGACAGGCGGCGTCAAGTTGTTCGTAAACGCCGATGACCGGCTCTGGTGATTTCGGCATAAGATGACTCGGTTTGTTTCGCGCCGCCCGCCACAGGACTTCAACCTGCATGGCTCTGAGGCTTCTCCGGTCGACTGCGCCCAGGCCCTGTAAGTTTAATGCGCCGGGCCAGTGATCAATCAGTCTAGCGCGGCTCCTGCCGAATCACCACGGATTTCACCGAAGCCGCCTTGAATTTCGTTTGACAAGTTTGTACGTGTTCATACGATAATCCCCGGTGATGATCGCACACTTGAAAGATCTTCCGCATCATCGCTACACGCTGAAAGAATACTTCGCCCTCGAACATGCTGGCGACGCGCGCTACGAATACTGGGATGGCGACCTTCTCTGCATGAGTGACAGCGCCGAGCGTCATGACCGGATCAGCGAGAATCTGCGAACCCGGCTCGCCACGCCGCACGGCTCACACTGCCTGACTTACAGCGGCAGCGCGCCGATCAAAACCCCTGAGTTGCCGCCCTACCGCCACCCGGATGCCAGCGCCGTCAGCGGCAAGCCGGTCTTCGACCAGATCGGCGGCATTGATGTACTGGTCAATCCCATCATCATCATCGAAGTCCTGTCGCCCGGCACCGAGCATCTCGATAAGCAGGAAAAGCGCCGCGCCTATCAACAGCTTGCGAGCGTCGAAGAGTATCTGATTGTTTCACAGGACGCGCCGCACATCACGCAGTACTGCCGCCACGGCAGCCACTGGTCGCGCCACGACAGCGGCGACCTGAAGGCGGCGCTGCAACTTGCTTCGATCAACAGCGAGATATTGATTAGCGACATCTACGCGGGCGTCACCTTCGATTAACCGGCGCGGCGCGATGGCCGTGAGTTAGCGCAATCGGTTGGTGCATAGCGAAAATCGGCTCAGGCAGTGCGCAAATTGATTGCCGCAGCGCAAAAATGGGTTCCCGCACCGCGCAAACAGGTTCCCGCAGTGCAAAAACGTGCTCAGGCAGTGCGCAAACAGGTTCCCGCACCGCGCAAACGACTTTGCGCATGCGAAAATGGGCTCGCGCAGTGCGCAAACGACTCTGCGCAAGCAAAAACCGGCTCGCGCAATGCGAAACGTCGCTCATGCAGCGCGAAATTTGACTCATGCGCTGCAAAATCCTGAGAGCCTGTTTTGAAATGACTAACTTCAACCCGCGAAGCAGGTGTCAGCATAAAGCCCAGTGCCTCAGCACTGGGTTCAGTTAGCCCGTGAAACGGGCGACAGCAGCGTATTGGCATCAACGATTTGCTAAGATTCTGTCGCCCGCTGCGCGGGCTTGACAAAATAATTCCTCGGCGTCCCAGAGCTACCGCTCTGGGCTTTACGCTGTCGCCTGCTTCGCAGGCTGACGAAGACTTACTGATGAACGCTCTGAGTCGTACAAGGATTGGATACGCTTATGCCGAAGAAGAAACCAGATGAGCAACTCGATGGGCCGCAAACGCCGGAACTACCGCCGGGCGTGAAGCTGTTGCGCACTCTCGAAGGGCACAAGAGCCGTGTCAATAGCTTGGCATTCGACCCGGCGAGTCAGATGCTTGCCAGCGGGAGCCATGACCAGACAGTAAAGCTATGGGAGGTGACTAGTGGTGAGTTGCTCCGCACCCTCAAAGGACATGGGAATGGTGTCTTTGGCATCGCGTTCAACCCTACGAGCCGGATGCTTGCCAGCGGGAGCCATGACCAGACAGTAAGGCTGTGGGATGTGACCAGCGGCCAACTGCTCCGCACCCTCGAAGGATACGAGAGACATGTTAATAGCGTAGCGTTCGACCCGGCGGGCCGAATGTTGGCCAGTGGGGATGACCGGAATGAGATAAAACTATGGGATGTGGCTAGCGGCAAGCTGCTCCACATCTTCGAAGGACATACTCTCTTTGTTACGAGCTTACAGTTCGACCCGGCAGGCCGAATGCTTGCCAGCGGGAGCTATGATCGGACAATAAGGCTGTGGGACGTGGCCAGCGGCCAACTGCTCCGCACCCTCGAAGGACACAAGAGTTATGTCAATAGCATAATGTTCGACCCAACGGGCCAAATGTTGGCCAGCGGGAGCCATGACCAGACAGTAAGGCTGTGGGATGTGACCAGCGGCCAACTGCTCCGCACCCTCGAAGGACACACTAAGCTTGTAGATGCTGTCGCCTTCTCTGCGGATGGGCAACTCCTAGCCTCCAAGAGCAGTGATGGAACCTTGCGCCTCTGGAGTTGCAATACATGGGAGATCATTGCTGTCATCCCAGAGCCAGCAAACCTTGTATGGTGGATTCCAGGTCTTGCCTTTCATCCCACATTGCCGCTGCTGGCCTCGGTTGGTTCAAAGCCAGATGCGCCGGAGGGCGAACGATCCAGGTTGATTCACTTCTGGGAACTGGATTTTGATGTACTGCTTGGCAAAGCGCCAGAAGCCGGGCCAGCGATGGAGGCGGTACATCACACCACGGCCAAGATCGTGCTGGTCGGCGATTCGGGTGTGGGCAAAACAGGGCTGGGCTGGCGGCTGGCGAAGGGCGAGTACAAAGAACATTCTTCCACACACGGACAGCAGTTCTGGGTTCTCGATCAACTCAGCACGCTGCGCGCGGATCGCACGCAATGCGAAGCGATTCTATGGGACCTGGCCGGTCAGCCCGATTATCGCCTGACTCATGCTCTGCAACTTGATGACGCAGACTTGGCGCTTTTAGTATTTGATCCGACTGACAGCCGCGACCCGCTGCATGGCGTCGAGTTCTGGTTGAAACAACTTGCCATAGGACGAAAGCCATCAAGTGACGCGCCGGCTTGTTGCCCAACGATCTTGATTGGCGCTCGCGCTGATCGCGGCGAAGCTCGATTGACGCAAGACGAACTCGACGCCTTTTGTCGTCAGCGCGGCATCACGGGCGGTTATCTCGCCACCAGCGCCAAAGCAGAGCGCGGCCTGGATGAATTGCTGCGGCGGATGAAAGAGCAGATTCCCTGGGAGCAGAAGCCTCCGACAGTAACGACCGCCACGTTCAAACGCATCAAGGACTATGTGCTGGGGTTGAAAGCAAATCGCCGCCGCCGGAAGTTGATCGTTAATCCTGATGACTTGCGCAAGCGGCTGGAGAAGACCGACAAAACATGGGAATTCACCGATGCCGAGATGATGACCGCCACCGGCCACCTTGCCAATTACGGATACGTTCGTGTACTCAGAACCTCGAAAGGCGAAGAGCGCATCCTGCTCGCGCCGGAATTGCTCAACAATCTGGCGGCCTCATTCGTGCTCGAAGCGCGGCGCAATCCGAAAGGCTTAGGTTCACTGGAAGAGCAACGGTTGCTCGACAGCAAGTATCCGTTCCCCGAACTGGAGAAACTTTCACCGGACGAGCGCGACATCCTGCTGGATTCGGCGACGCTGCTGTTCCTCGAACACAACATCTGTTTCCGCGAGACCGCCCTGGGCGGACAAACGTATCTGGTCTTCCCTGAACTAATCAACTTGAAGAAGCCGGTGTTAGAAGACGATAAGCCAACAGAAGACGGTGTGGCCTACACAGTCAGCGGCGCAATTGAGAACGTCTATGCGTCGTTGGTGGTGCTGCTCGGCTACACAGAGACCTTCACGCGCACCAACCAATGGCGCAATCAGGCTCGTTATGAAGTGGGCGACGGCTTGGTCTGTGGCTTCCGCCAGGACACCGAACGCGACAGTGAGTTAGATTTCGTGCTGTATTTCGGGACGAACGTCGGTCGACCTGTGCGGACACTGTTTCAGGGCTTGTTAGAGAGTTTCCTAGCTCGTCGCAATCTGAGCGTCTTCCGCTACGAGCCGGTTGTATGTGGCAAGTGCCGGCAGCCGCTTGATCGTGCCGTGGTGCGCGAGCGGTTGCGCATCGGCAAAGACTTCGCCTTCTGCTCAGAGTGCGCCGAGAAACTTGTGCTGCCGAAGGCCGATGAGCCGATCCAGTTGACGCAGACGCAGCAGCGCAAGGTCGATGAGCAACGCTGGTTCGCCGATCAACGGACTCGCTTCGAGAAAGTCATCTTCCAGGTCATGTCTTATGTGGAAGACCAAAAGCTAAAGCGGCCAGAATGCTTCATCAGCTATGCCTGGGGTGATAAAGCGCAAGAACGCTGGGTTGAGCGCAACCTGGCTACCGACCTGCAAAAGGCCGGCATTAAGGTTGTGCTTGATCGCTGGGAAAACGAACGTGCAGGCAAGAGCGTATCGCGATTTGTGGACCGGATCGCCGACTGTGACCTGGTGATACCAGTCGGCACGTCGCTGTATTTCGAGAAATTCAAGAACAAGGTATCAAGCACCGGCAGTGTGGTTGCTTCTGAGGTGGATTTGATCAGCCAGCGGCTCATGGGCACGGAAGCGGAGAAGGAGACGGTCATGCCAGTCCTGCTTGTCGGGGAAAAAAAGACTTCGCTGCCTCCATTGATGTGGGATCGAGTCCATCACGATTTCCACGACGAGCGAGCTTACTTCACTACGGCCTTTGACTTGATCCTCGATATCTATGGAATCTCGCACGGCAATCCCGCCGTTTCGGACTTGCGCGAGTCGCTTCGTGAGTCAGACTTGCGCTAGTCTGAAACGGCCAGATTAAAGCCGCAAGACGCCGATACAGAACCACAGCCGGTTTAAAATCAATAGTCCTTAGTCAGATCGCAGGGCGATCATCGGATCGACTTTCATTGCTCGATGCGCCGGGATATAACAGGCCAATAACGACACCCCGGTTAACAGCAGCGAGATCAGTGTAAACGTCAGCGGATCGCTGGAACTGACTCCAAAAAGCAAACCTGTCATGATCCGCGTCAGGGCCAGGGCTGAACCTACGCCGATGGCTACTCCGGTCAGAGAAAGACTGATGCCTTGCTTGATGACCAGCTTCACTACATCACTGCGCTGCGCCCCCAGCGCGATTCGCAAGCCGATCTCGTGGGTTCGCTGGCTGACTGAATAAGACATCACTCCGTAAATCCCCACGGTTGCCAGGGCGAGAGCCACTGCCGCGAAGATGCCAACCAGCAAGAAGACAAAACGCGGCCCCTTAATGGCCCCGCCGGCGATCTGCTCAAGCGTATTCACATCGGCAATCGCCAGATCCTTATCAAGCGCCAGCACCTCGCGCCGCAAGGGCTCGACGACGCTGAACGGATCGCCGTTCGTGCCAATCGCCAGGAACATCTCGCGCTGCCAAACATTCTGGGCGAAGTGCCAGTAGAACGCCGGTTCGGCTGCCGCCACGTTCGGCGTATCTTTCACATCGCCGACAACCCCGACGATAGTCCACCAATCCTTCTCCTTTGGATCACTCGTAAAGGTGAGACGTTTTCCTACGGCCTCTTCATCCGGCCAGAAACGGCGAGCCATGCTCTGGTTGATGAGCAGCGTTTGCGGCGCATCCAGACCATCGCGCTCAGTTAGAAAACGCCCGGCCAGTAGCGGCACGCCAACGGCGCGAAAGTAATCCGGCGTCACCGAATGATAGCGCGCGTGTGGCCCATCATCTTGAGTTAAAGGATGGTGCTCGATGATGAAAGAAGTATTTTCATCATAGCCGGTCCATGGCAGGTCGGTCGTAGCGCCGACGACGCGCACCCCTGGCAGCGCCTGAATCTGTTCGAGCAGGCGGTTCATGAAGGTCTCCCGCACATGATCATCCGTGTAACGCTGGTAAGATAAATCTATGCTTGCGGTCAGCACTTGATGCGGGTTGAACCCCGGATCAACTTGTTGCAAGTGGATAAAACTTCGCAGGAGCAAGCCCGCGCCGATCAATAAAACGAAAGCTAAAGAGACCTCTGCCACGACCAGCAGGCCGCGCAGCCGGCGATGCCGCAAGCCGCCGGTAGCGCCACGGCTGCTATCCTTGAGCAGTTCGTTGAGATTCGCTTTCGAGAGGTTCAAGGCCGGAACCAGGCCGAAGATGAGACCGGTCAGCAAGGCAACGCCGAGCGTGAAGACGAACATACGCCCGTCTATGCTGATCATCTGCAACCGAGGCAGCTTATCGGGACTGAGCGCGGTCAGCCCCTGGACGCCAAGGATGCCGAGCAGCAATCCGAGCAAGCCTCCGAGGAAGGCGATCAACAGGCTTTCAGTCAGTATCTGCCGGATGATTCGCCATCGGCCAGCCCCTAGCGCCACGCGCACGGCGATCTCTTTTTCTCTTGCAATCGCTCTGGCAAGCAGGAGGTTTGCCACATTGACACAGGCAATCAGCAGGACGAAGCCGACCGCGCCGAGCACGACCAGCAACATCGGCTGCACCTGGCCGACGATCTCTTCACGCAATGGAATGAGCTTGATTCGCCAATCTTTATTGGTGCCGGGATATTGCTGCTCCAGGCGAATGGCGATCTCATTCAACTGCCCCTCCGCCTGTTCCCTGGTGATGCCCGGCTTGAGTTTGCCAATGGCATTCAGGTAGTGAGACCCTCTACGGTTGCGCATTCGATCCAGCGGCAAGGGCCACCACAGATCGACATTCTCGCCGTGTGGCATGGAATGGTAATCGCCGCCAACGTGCTGTAGGCCCGCAGGCATGACGCCGATGATCGTGAACAACTCGCCATTGAGCTTGATGCTCTTACCGATAATCTGCGCATCGCCGCCAAAGCGATTTTGCCACAGACGATTGCTCAGGACGACGACATGGCCATTGGCCGCTTGCTCCTCGCTCGGCAGAAAGGCGCGGCCAAGCACTGGCTCAAACCCCAGCACACGGAAGAAACCTTCCGATACCAACATCGCAGTCAATCGCTCAGGCTGGTCGCCCTCTGCCAATTGCAGGTCGGATCGAGAAAAGGTCGCGTAGTCCTCAAACACCTGGTTTTGCTCGCGGTAATCCAGAAAGTTAGCCGGAGAAGTCGGAAACTTTGGGAAAGCCGGGGAGGTCTCAAAAACTCGCATCAGGCGCTCAGGCGACTGGTATGGCAGCGGCTTAAGCAAAATGCCATTGATGACGCTGAAGATCGCGCTATTGGCACCAACGCCGAGCGCCAGCGTTAGCACCGCCACCGCCGTAAAGCCGGGGTTTTTTAGCAACATCCGAAATCCGTAGCGCAAGTCCTGCCATAGAGTTTCCAATAGTTCCCTCCCGACAAATGAATTGATTGAATAGTCAGTGGCACGAGGCCGGATTAGGTTGCAATTTTTTTAGTCGGCGGCGAAGGCTATATGATGGAACTCGTGAGAGAGTTTCTTTGCCGGACTTCAGTCGCCTTCGCAAATCCGCTTGCGCCGCCGCTGCCGGTGAGATAGAAAGACGAGTGCAGCACACTCATCAACACCGAAATCGAGGCGCGCACCTGGCGTCTTTTTCTGGGGAGCCTTCGCATGCGAATGAAGCTTGTCTTGACCTTGATACTTGCCGGACTGGGAGTCGTCTTTGGCATTCACGGCGCTCCCGGACAGGGGCGCGGCGGCGCGACCCCTGAACTGCTCGCCCGTCGCAATGCGATTGAGAAAGAACTGCAATCGGTGGCCATTGTCGAGCGCAAGCTCATGGTGCCGATGCGCGACGGCAAGCGCATGGCGACGGACATCTATCGCCCGAAAGATACATCGAAGAAGTACCCGACGATCTTTGTTCGTACACCCTACAACTTCAACTTCTGGGACGTTCGTACAGGTGCGCCGCGCGATATGAGCAACGAACTCGAAGCCGTCAAGCGCGGCTACGTCTTCGTCGAGATGAACGAGCGCGGGCACTTTTTCTCCGAAGGGAACTATGACATCCTGGGGCCGCCGCTCAGTGACGGCGACGACGCCATCTCGTGGATGGCCAAACAGCCATGGTCGAACGGCAAGGTCGGCACCATCGGCTGTTCCTCGACCGCCGAATGGCAGTTAGGCGTAGCAGCGCAGGGCAATCCGGCGTTTGCGGCGATGATCCCGCAAAGTTTCGGCGCAGGGGTGGGACGCGTCGGCCCTTACTACGAGCAGGGGAACTGGTATCGCGGCGGCGCTGTGCAGATGTTGTTCATCGCCTGGCTCTACGGCGAGCAGAATCAGATACGGCCAATGTTTCCGCCGAACACCTCGCAGGAAGATTTGATTCGCGCCTCAAAGTCGTTCGATCTGGCGCAGCAGTTGCCGCCGGTCGATTGGTCGCAGGCGCTACGGCATCTGCCCGTCAAGGACATCATCAAGGCTGTGGATGGGCCGCACGGCATCTTCGCCGACCCCACGCCGGTTGACACAGGCGGCGCAATGATCGAGCGCGCGCCGAACGATCCGGCGTGGTACAAGGGCGGCTTGTGGCACGATGACCTGAAGATCAACGTGCCGGGATTCTGGTTCATGTCGTGGTACGACGTGTCTGTAGGGCCGAACCTGGCTGCCTACAATCATGTGCGGCAGACGGCCAGGCCGGAGATCGCCAATCAGCAATACGCTGTGATCGCGCCGATGCTCCACTGCTCCTACAAGCGTGCTACCGAAAATACGGTCGTCGGCGAGCGCAGCGTCGGCGACGCGCGGCTGAATTATGACGAGTTGACCTACGCCTGGTTCGATCACTTCCTCAAGGGCGAGAACAACCACGTTCTTGAAACGATGCCACGGGTGCGTTACTACACCATGGGGATCAACAAGTGGCAATCGTCGGATACGTGGCCGCCCAGCGGCGCGCAGACCGTTAGCTTTTTCCTGTCGAGCGGCGGTAAGGCGAATACGCTGGCCGGCGACGGTGTGCTAAGCCTGGCGGCCCCAGGCGCGGATAGCCCCGATAAATTCGACTACGACCCGATGAACCCTGTGCCGTCATATGGCGGCAATGTCTGCTGCACGGGGAACGCCGTGCAAGGCGGCGCTTTCGATCAGCGCAAGATGGAAGAGCGCCCCGACATTCTGGTTTACAGCACCGAGCCGCTGAAGCAAGGGATCGAAGTGAGCGGCCCCATCGAGGTGACGCTCTATGTGTCGTCGGATGCCAGAGACACGGACTTCACGGTGAAGCTGATCGATGTGTATCCGGACGGGCGGGCTTACAACCTGGATGAGACGATCCAGCGGCTCAGGTATCGCAACGGCTACGATAAGCCTGAGGTGTGGATGGAGGCGGGAAAGGTCTACAAGGTGACGTTGCAGCCGATGACGACGAGCAATTTCTTCGAGGCAGGCCATCGGCTTCGACTGGAAGTGTCGAGCAGCAACTTCCCGCGCTTTGATCGCAACCTGAACACCGGCGGCAAGAACTACGACGAATCTCACAGCGTCGTCGCGCATAACGCCGTCCATCACTCAAAGCAGTATCCGTCAGAGGTCAAAATCACCGTGGTGAAGAAATAGCCTAAGAGGTCAGGTCATGCTCGAATCGCGCTTCCGCAGGTGTGTCATCGGTATGCTCTTCGTGCTGACGGTCGCGGCGGCGCTTGCCGCGCAAACGCCGCAACCATCTGCCGCGTCCGCGCCGCCGCAAGCCGCCGCCGCGCCGACGCGGGCCGACACACTGCGCGGCGCATACGGGCCTTATCGCGCCAACAACGATCTACTCTTCTATCATCTCGATGTACGCGTTGACCCGGACAAGAAATTTCTTAGCGGGAAGAATACCATCCGCTTCAAGATGCTCAAGGACGACACACGGATTCAGCTTGACCTGCAAGCGGCGCTCAATGTCGACAAGATCGTGCTCGGCGCTACCCCGCTCAAGTACGAGCGCGATTCCGGCGCGGTCTTCGTAGACTTTCCTGAGACGCTGCGTGCCGGCCAGGTTTATACGATTGACTTTTACTACTCAGGCAGTCCGGCTGAGAAGGGCCGGTTCGGCGGCATCGCCTTTCGGAAAGACCCTGCCGGTCGTCCCTGGATTAACACCGCCTGCGAAGAAGAAGGCGCGAGCATCTGGTGGCCGAACAAGGATCAGTGGCGCGACGAAGTGGAGAACATGCGAATCAGCGTGTCGATTCCCAACTCCCTGGTCGATGTCTCCAATGGGAAATTCATGGGCAAGACCGACCTCGACGATGGCTACACGCGCTGGGATTGGCTGGTGCAGTATCCGATTAACAACTACGATGTCTCACTGAACATCGGGACTTATGTCCACTTCGCGGATCGGCTCGGCGACCTCGCGCTCGACTTCTACGCGCTGCCCGAAAACCTCGACAAAGCAAAGAAACAGTTCGCGCAGGCGCGCGGCATGTTGCAGGCGTTCGAGCACTATTTTGGCGAATATCCGTTCAAACGCGACGGCTACAAATTGATCGAAGCGCCCTACTCCGGCATGGAACACCAGAGCGCGGTCACCTATGGCAACCGCTTCGCCAACGGCTATCTCGAACGCGATTGGACAGGCGTCGGCATCAGCCTGCGATTTGACTTCATCATCATCCATGAGAGCGGGCACGAGTGGTTCGGCAACAGCGTCAGCGCCGCCGACCGATCCGACATGTGGATTCACGAAGGCTGGACGACCTATCTCGAATGTCTCTACGTTGAATACATGTACGGGCACGAGGATGGCCTGAAGTACACAAACAGCTACAAGGCGAAAGTCAGAAATCGCCAACCCATCATCGCCGCGCGCGGCGTCAACGCCACACCGCCTCAGGACATGTATTTCAAGGGCGCGCTGTTCCTCAATACGCTTCGGAGCATCGTCGATGACGACAAGCGTTGGTGGGCCCTGCTCAGAGATTTCTATCAGCACTTCAAATATCAGAACATCATGACCGAGGATGTCGTCGACTACTTCAACCGCAAGACCGGCAAGAATCTGACGCCCATCTTCAATCAATATCTGCGCCACACTGCGCTTCCGATGCTGGAGTTGAAATTCGACGAGGCCGCTGGTTCTGTCGCCTACCGTTGGAAGACCGATGAGCCTGGGTTCGCGATGCCCTTGCGCGTCGGCACCAAAGACCGCTGGCAGATCATTCAACCCACAACCGAGTGGAAGACGATGAAGACATCGCTCAAGAAAGACGATTTCGCAGTGGCGACCGATCTCTACTATGTCGAGGTCAACAAGTCATAGCCTGTCGAGGTCACCGGCTGCTTCATTGTACGGAAGAGATGGGAATGCCGATGCGCCACAAAGCCACAAAGCCACAAAGTATCACGAAGGCTTTGTGCAGCTTGGTGCCCTCGTGTCTTTGTGGCTCTTCCCGTACAGGCTATTGCACACCGCTCTAAGCGCACCAGTATCGGAATCATTCCAGCCAATCTGAAGGCGAGTTCACCGCGAACGGCTTAAAGGTTCCAAGGCTTTTGCTATAGCGCCGCTGATTATAAATTCTGTGGCATCCTCATTCACCGCATTGTTTGTTCCGCACTCCCGGCAGGATATGGCGGGCATCTCGATCTCCAGCTTAAAGGGCGGCACTTCTTTGTAAGCTATGTTTAATGAGAACCTCCGCCGGTGCGCCTTGAGTTCCATCAAGCCAGCTTTACACTTCCTGCAATGATGCGTTTTCCTGAGCAGCCCCTTGCGCTTCGACAGAATGCTTTGACGGCGAAAGACCTCATCCAGAATAAACAGACCGAGCCCCTCATCTCTATACCGGGTTGTCCCTTCGGATTTGAGGAAAGACGCGCCGACGATGGACACACGCACTTGCTTGTACTTTCCGACCAACTGCGGCTCTTTACCAGGAGATGTAGACTTGTTTTTTCCAGACACCATGTTATTCCGAAAATCTGATTCTCTAAAAGAGAGGAAAATTAAAATGCCCTGCGCGCCTCAGGCGTGAAGGGTTATCCCACTGGAAAGTTGTGGAATCTTTCAATAAATTCCCGGTCAATTTGTACGTCTGCATCAAAGCCGAAAACTCTTGAATAAAAATACAACTCGCCGTCGAGCGAGCGTTTGATGTTTGCCGCCTGCCGGAAGCCGTGCGCTTCGCCGGCAAATGGAATGTAGGCTACAGGCAAGCCTTTTGCCTTTGCCGCCGCGTACAACATCTCTGACTGATTCGGCGGCACGACTTTGTCCTCAAGCCCTTGAAACAGGATGATCGGGCAGGACAACCGCTCGGTGAAATGAACCGGCGAGCGGGTTTTGTAAAGTTCTTTACTTTCCGGGTACGGGCCGAGCAGGCTGTGATTGTAACGCGCCTCGAATTTGTGACAGTCCTGTTCGAGCAGTTCAAGATCCGAGATGCCGTAATAGCTGGCACCGGCTTTGAAGTAATCGCGAAAGGTCAGCGCCGCCAGCGTCGTGTAACCGCCGGCGCTGCCGCCGCGAATGATCAGGCGCTCAAGGTCGGCTTTGCCTTGCTCGACCATATAGCTCGCGCCGTTGATGCAATCTTCGACATCGACAATGCCCCAGTTGCCGTTCAAACGCTCGCGATAAGCGCGACCGTAGCCGGTGCTGCCGCCATAGTTCACGTCCAACACGCCCAGTCCGTGACTCGTCCAGTATTGAATGCTGAGCTTGAGCGTCGTCGTCGCCGCACTGGTCGGCCCGCCATGACTGATGACGATAAGCGGCGGCTTTTCGCCCGCCGGCGCTTCGTAATCTCGATTACGCGGCGCGTAGAAGAAGGCGAATGCCGTCAACTGACCGGCGGTCGGAAACTCGATGGTTTCGGGAATCGACAAGTAGCCTCGATCAATTTCGAGCGCGTTCGCCCGGCGCAGCACGGTCGTGGCTCGCGTCGTCAGATCGAGTTGTACGACCGATAAGACTTCCGTAGGCGAGCCGCCGCAGAACAACGCCCGGTTGCCGGCAACGCGCAGGCTGTTGATCTCGGTGTACGGCGTATTGATGCGCTCAAGCTGTCGCGTATGCGTGTCGAGCAGGCCCATCTGCCAGTTGCCTTGCTCGTTGAAGGCGCAGACCAGAAGGTCTGCCGACGCGAAGCCATAGGTTGACATGCGAAACACCCACTGCGGCATGCCGAATTCTGCCTGCATCGGCAGGAGCGCCTCTGTCTGGCCGTTATCGTAGCGATAGAGGTTCCACCATCCCGTGCGGTCAGAGACAAAATGCAGCCGGCCATCGGGCGACCATTCGGGCTGAAAGATAGATTCGCTGACGCCGCCCGCGATCAGACGGGGCTCGCCGAGGCCGCCGTCGTCGTCGATTTCGGCAAGCCATAGCTCCGTGCCGTCCCATGGCAGGTTCGGATGATTCCACGTCAGCCACACCAGCCGCCGGCCATCAGGACTGAGGCGCGGCGATGCATAGAAATCATTGCCCGCAACGATCACCTTTCCACCCTGGTCGCCGTCGAGGTCTATGCTGACGATGGTGTTGGCGCAATCGTGATCTGATAGGGTGTGATCTTCGCGCACGGCGATCATGCGATTGCGCCGGTCATCGATCACCCCGTCCGCATAGCGCAGCTTCTCTGAAGCGGTGATCGGCTGCGGCGCATCGTCGGCGGTTTGACGATAGAGGTGCTGGTCGCTGAAGTTGGAAAAGTAAACCACACCGGCGTGGACGCTGTAAGCGCCGCCGCCGTATTCATTCACCGTGGTGCGCGCATTGAAGTCCGGCGGCGTCAGGTCGCTGATCGTGCCGTCGGGCGAGCAGCGCACGATGCAGTTGCGGCCTCTTTCCGCCGCCCGGCCTTCGATCCAGTAGATGTCGTCGCCGTCCAGAGCGATTTCGCTCAAGCTGACGGTGCCGGCGACGATCATCTCAGAGGTGATGGGCGATTTCCACGAGCCATAGGGAGCGATGTTTTTTTCGGTCATAGCGATTCTTCGATTGCTAGCGGTCGTTTAAAAATATACGGACGCCGAACCGGCGGCACACCGGCAAATGTAGAATGCCGATGCCGTCTAACACTTTATCTATTGTGGCGATGTCAGTCCACCAAGGAAAGTGATGAATGCAAAATGATGAATGATGAATGATAGGAAGAAACGGACGCGGGATGATCTATAAATAATCCGGCGCAACGCGCCGACGCTTCGTTTTCCTCTGTAGTTTATCCTTCATCATTGCGCCGACGCTTCGTTTTTCTCTGTAGTTTATCCTTCATCATTTTGCATTCATCAATTCCCCGCATCAGGACTCGACGGCGAAGTTGGATTGCGCGGGCGGCGGCGATTTGAGTAAATTGTCATTTAGCTTGCGCCCCGGATTTAATTTATCTTGCGAACCTATTGGAGAAGGGAAGACGCGCCATGATCGTGTGCCGCCATCGCCGTGTTGCAATGCTTGCCCTTGCGCTGCTGCTCAGCTTTTCATCGTCCGCGCTTGCCGCGCCAACCACAGGCAAGCCGCAGAAGAAAGCCGCCGCCGCCAAATCGCCGTCGAAAACCAAAGGCCAAACGAATGCGGCAAAGTCAAAACCGCAGGCGGGCGCGGCGAAATCCAAAACTCCAAAAAGCGCCGGCGCGACGCTCTTTGTCGTGGCGCAAGACCGCAATGGCAGCCATATCGAACCGCTCGTCGGCATCATCGAAAGCCGTTACCTTGAGCCGCCTTCCGCCGAATCCGAACAGTTCGCCGCGTTCGCTTCGCGTTATTATCGCGCCGGCCAAAAATACCGCCTGCTGTTTGGCGGCGGCGATGTCGGCACGGCGACCGTCAAAGCCCGGCCCGACAAAGACAGCGAGTGCGCCCGCGCCCTGGCAAGCGTCGATCTGCAAACCGGCTCGCGCATCAACGGTCTGGTGATGGGGTTGGCGACCAACTCCGAAACCCTGGGCCGGCGGGCCACAGCGCGGCGATTCCCGACGCCTGCCGAACGCACGACGGTGACCGATCTCGCCGGACGCATCTTTCGTCAGAAAGGCGTTGCCGCCGCTGCCGTGCAGGAGATGAAGACGATTAACATGACGGCGACCGACTTGAACGGCGACGGCAAATGGGAGATCGTCGCCAGCTTCATCGTGCGCACGCGAGCGCGCGTCGAAGCCGTGCATCACCTCTTTTTGATCGCCGTCGCCGATACGGACGGCTTCGACATCGACCTGGTGCGCTATACGCGCACGACGAAAAGCGACCTTCCCGAAGGTGCCAGCCTGGATGATGTCGATCAAGCCTTGTTAAGCGAAGTACTGGTCGACCACCTCGATCTGGACGGCGATAAGCTGAGCGAAGTCGTGACCATGACGACCAACTTTGAAGGCGCGACCTATAAGATTTATCACAAGCAGAAAAATCAATGGGCGAACATCTACGAATACTACAGCTACCGCTGCGCCTATTGAGCCCGCCGCTGGCTGCCGAACACAGGCGGCCTCAACTTATGAAGTTCAGATCTCGAAACCGCCGATGCGCCCGCCGCTTTTGGGTTGCGGTTTGACCAGCACGGCGCGCTCCTGGTCGCGGCGTGCGCGACTGTGATCGCTATGCCACTTGGCCCACTCTGCGGGCGCGTCTATGGTTTCGCCGCCGTGCCGCGTCAAGCGCTTTCTCACCTGACACATCACCGGCGTGTTGATGGCGACGCCCGAAACGATCACCTGGCCCTTGGTCAATGCCGGCAATTCATCGAGCATCTTGCGCCCCGCGCCTTCGACCGTCTTGGCGATGGTGTCCTGATCTATGGGATTGACGATGCGCATGATGAACTGCGTCATGCATTGCGACAGCACGTCGGCGTCGAGCTTGCCGGGCCGCTGTGTAATCAATCCTACGCCGACGCCGAACTTGCGGCCCTCGGATAAAATCTGCTTCAGCACGTTCGTCGACACGACGGTTTGACCGGCGGGCGCAAAGCGGTGGGCTTCTTCGAGCAAGACGAAAAGCGGGAACGGCAAATAACGCTCGTTCGTCGGATCGGTGATTTCGCTCTTGTGCGTCGCCATGCGCGCCAGTATCGCCCGGCGCAAGAGTGTCGCGACGATCACCTGCTGTTCGTTCTGCTCGATGTCGACCAGTTGCAGCACTGTGCACTGGCCGGGCTGGAATAACTCTGTCAGCAGGTTGTGCTCGTGGTCAGAAAAAATCTGGTGCGTACTGTAGCCGCGAAAGCGGCCTTCCAGCCGCCACGTCAATCCGTCAATCGTGCTGATGTTGCCGGCGCGGTTGCCTTCGTCGTCGCCATAGCGCTGCTCTTCGACGGCGTCGAGCAGGTCTTGATAAGTATAGTGGCCGTGCTTGCCTGCACGGTCGCGCATCGTGCGAAAGGCATTGCCCAGAAAATGCCGCATCTTGTCGGTCATCTCCGGCAGCAGATAGCAGATGTCGGGGAACTCCAATGTATCGAATCTTACTTTTACTTTTTCGGGCCGCAGAATCCTGACCTCCGGCTCGTAGCCTGCGTCAGTGAACTGCGCCCGAAACCGCTCGTCTTTGATCTCTTGTAATGTATCATACTCGCCGTGCGGATCGACGATCAGCACCGCCGAGCGGTTGGCAGGGCGCATCAACTCTTCGATCAACACCGACGCCGTGTAGCTTTTGCCGGCACCCGTCGAGGCCAGTACCGCCAGGTGCGTCGACACGACATCTTTCACTGACAGCACGACCGGCACTTCGCCGGCTTCGCGGGTCAGCAAGCTGCCGACGTGCGCCGCGCCGCGCTCGCCCTGTTGTTTGGGTGATAATACTTTTGCCAGCAAAACCGACGGCGCTAGATAAACGGGTTGGCCGGGCATCGGTGGAATGCGCGGGTTGACGAAATCCATTAACTCGTCGTCGTAGTAACCGATCACCGAGACGACGATCTCGAACAACTCAGCGCCGTCCTCGTCAAAGCCGATCAGCGCGGCGACCGAGGCCGGCGGCGTTTCGGGGTCGGCCAGAAAGCTGTCGGGCAGCGACCGCGCCAGCCGGCGTTCGGTGACGTTGCCCAGGATGAGCCGTTCGCTATGGGCGGCGCTGCGCACATAGTAGACGAATTCGCCGACGCGCGTGTGGTCATTGTCGGTGGTGATGAAGACGAATTCGCTGGGCTTTTCGCCGGGCCCCTTGACTGTGCCTACCAGTGTGTCGGACATTTCTGTTTGCCTTTGCCTGTGGTTTTGCTTTGACTCGCGAAGGACGCGTCGGCGTGGACTATATCACATCGAGAATGCGCTGCGTAACCGAAGTATGAGCAATGAACTTCTCATCACCAATGCCGCGCAACTGGTCACCCTGGCCGGGCCTGCGCGTCCGCGCACGGGGCGAGAGATGCGCGAGTTGGCGATCATCGCGAACGGCGCGCTGCTCGTCCGCGACGGCGCGATAGCGGCTCTGGGAGCCAGTTCTGAGGTTGAGCGGCTGGCAAGCCCTGAAGCCCTGCGCCTGGATGCGGAAGGCCGCGTCGTGATGCCCGGCTTTGTTGACGCGCACACCCATCCGGTCTTTGCCGGCACGCGCGAAGATGAATACGAGATGCGCGCCGAAGGCGCGACCTATCAGGAGATCGCCGCGCGCGGCGGCGGCATTCGCGCCAGTGTCCGTAAGACGCGCGCCGCAAGCGCGGATGAACTGTTTTTGATGGCCTTGCCGCGCGTCGGCTGGCTGCTTGAACACGGCACGACGACCATCGAAGCCAAAAGCGGCTACGGCTTGACGCTTGAAGACGAATTGAAAATCCTGCGCGTCATCCGCCGCTTGAATCAGGAGACGCCCCTGACTTTGGTGCCGACGTTTCTGGGCGCGCACGAAATCCCCGACGAGTATCGCGGCACCGCCGTGGGCGAATGTCGCGCCGATTACATACGTCTGCTGATCGACGAGATGCTGCCGCGCGTCGCCGTCGAGCGGCTGGCGCGCTTTGTCGACATCTTCTGCGAATCGCATGTCTTTACGGTTGCCGAAGCCCGCCACATTCTGGGGCGTGCCAAACAACTCGGATTGGGATTGCGGCTGCACGCCGATCAGTTGACGCTCGGCGGCGGCGGGCGGCTGGCGGCGGAACTTGGCGCTCGCACCGCCGATCATCTCGAATGGATCGACGACGACGGCATACGCCTGCTTGCCGAATCTCAGGTTATGGCGGTCTTGCTGCCGGGCGCGGTCTTCAACCTCGGACTGACGCGCTATGCGCCGGCGCGGCAAATGATTGAAGCTGGAGTTTCTGTAGTCATCGCTACAGATTTCAATCCGGGCAGTTCGCCGACGCCGTCGATGCAGATGGCGCTGGCGATTGCCTGCACGCAGATGCGTATGCGGCCTGCCGAAGCCATCACCGCCGCCACCATCAACGCCGCCTACAGCCTCGATCTCGGCCAGCAGATCGGCTCCCTGGAAGTCGGCAAGCAGGCCGATGTGGTTGTCTTCGATGTGACAGATTATCGGCAGATTCCTTACTTTTTCGGGATCAATCACGCGCTGGTGACGATCAAAGCGGGCAGCATCGTCAGCGACCGCCGCCCGCGCCGCGTTTGAAAAAGAGAATTGCGCAAGCCGTGCGCCCTCTGTATAATCCGCCTGCTGTATCGGCCTCAAAAAAAGAGTCTGAGAAGGTTCCTTAAACAACTCGAACGACGCACGAATCGCTTAGGCAGATTCTGCGCGTCTGGTTCAACCGTCGCGTCGCGTTGAACGGCTGGAGCGTCAGCTTGATCAGCCGGGCTAACGGCGCTTCGGCTCATGGGATTTTTCATGGCGAAGCGGATTGTCACGGCCTCTCCCTATTCGCCTGTCGGTTCGCATCAGCAATTCAGGAATTCAGGAGGAAGAGAGCATGTCATACGGAGGGAATCAACCACCCGGCTATCCGCCACAGGGTTATCCACCACCCGGTTATCAGCAACCCGGTTATCCGCAACCCGGCGGCTATCAGCCCGGCGGTTACGGCTATGCGCCGACGCCGCAGTACGCCCCCATCGGCAAACGCATCGGGGCATGGCTTCTCGATGTGCTGGTCACCTTAGTCGCAATGATCCCTGGCTGGATTGTCTTTGGTATCGCCATCGCCGTAGGCGCTTCCAACGCCGATTCGCGGGGCCAGGTACAAGGCCCTGAGGCGGGCGCTTTTGTTGGCTTGATGCTACTGGGATATGCGCTATTGTTCATCGGCGGACTCGGCGTTGGCATCTATAATATCTACCTGCTCGGCAAGACCGGCGCATCGCTCGGCAAGCGCTGGATGAAGATCAAGGTGTTCGACCAGACAGGCCAGCCGCTCGGTTTCTGGAAAGCCTTTGCGCGCGAACTGGTCAAAGGGATTATTGGCAATATCTGCTTCATCCTCTGGCTCTGGCCGTTGTGGGATCAGGAAAAGCAGGGCCTCTACGACAAGCTCTTCAACACCCATGTCTATATGGAGTGATTTGTAGCCTAAATTTCAAAACGCCATGCGGCGTGCGGCGCGGCAAATCGTCGCGCCGCCGCCGGCTGTGCGCGCCAATGCTCCCCCATGCTCGCAACCAACCCGCAGGCGCGCTCCCTTAGCGCGTCGCAATCTTTTGCTCGGTGCGCAATCCATCAAAGGAGAAAGAATGAGTTTTAGATTCGCCAAACCACTTGGTCTGATGATCGCTTTGAGCCTGCTTTTGCCCTTGGCGGCAGTGGCGCAAGAACATGTCATGTCTCATAAGGAAGGCGGCATTCAATTCGCCCTGCCCGCCGGCTGGCAATCGGATGCCGATGGCGACCGCCTGCTCGTCCATTCGCCCGACAAGAGCGTGGCGATTGTGTTTTATGTAGCGACCGAAGACAATTTTGAAGCAGCCGTTAAGGCCATGACGGAAGAGGTCGACAAGATTATTGATAATGTCAAAGTCACCAACAAGGGCAAGGAAAGCGAGGTGAACGGCCTGTCTTCGTATTCGGTATCGGGCGTCGGCACAATGGACGACAAACCCATTGCCTGGGACGTGACGTTGCTGGCGGCAAAGCGCCCGGTCATCGTCATGGGCTTTGCCGAACCGGCAAGCTGGAAAAAAAACGAAGCGGCTTATAACCAGTTGATTGCAAGCATCCATAAAGCCGAATAATCGCGCCTTTGTTGATTCACCGCAGGCGGCGGGCCATCGCGCATGGCCCGCCGCCTGCGCTTTGCTGCATCAAATGCCTGCCGCGCCTATAGGCCCGGAATCCTGGCGTCAAGCCCGCCGCCGCAACTAAACCGCAATGAAAACGCCATATTTATGATGGCACAGACCGCCGTTCGTCATGACGGCGTGCGGCGATCTTTGTCCATGCGGCGGGAGCGCCGCCGCGCCCGGCGATTTTGATCGCCTCAACTTTTGGAACTTTTGCGGACTCTCAGGCGAATCCTCAATGTCAGCCGTCGGCTGGCCGTTGCTGATGATGAACCTCGACGCGCTCAACGACGAAGACCTGCTGCGGCTGGCAGTGGCCGGAGACGAAGCTGCGTTTACGGCGCTCTACCGCCGCCGGCACAGGAGCGTCTATCACTTCGCCTTGCAGATGAGCGGCTCGCGGTCGGTTGCCGAAGATGTGACGCAGGAAGTCTTCCTGACGCTGGTGCGCGACCCTAGCCGCTTTGACCCTGAGCGCGGGCGGCTGGTGGCCTTTCTGTTCGGCATTGCGCGCAATCACGTGCTGCGCCGCAGCGAACGCGAGCGCGTCTTCATTCAGATGGACGAGACCGATGAAGGCGGCCCGGCTAATGTGATATTAACCACGGAAGGCGATCCGCTCAGCGAGTTGACGCGCGGCGAGATGATCGCGCGGGTGCGCGCCGCCGTGCTGGCTTTACCGGCGCATTATCGAGAGGTCGTCGTGCTTTGTGATCTGCACGAGATGAGCTACACGGAAGCGGCAGAGGTGATCGGCTGCGCCATCGGCACGGTGCGTTCGCGGCTGCACCGTGCGCGGGCCATGCTGATTAACAAGTTGCGCGAGGCGAACGATGAAGCGACGGCGCGGGCCGTCAATCCGGCGGGGTGTTTTGCATGAACTGCACTGAATTTGAAACGAAGATTACAGACCTGGCGCGTGGCCAGGTGATCGAGGCCGAAGCGCGCGACCGGGCAATGGCGCACGCGGCAGACTGCCGAGGCTGCGCCGCGCGCTGGCGCGATGAGCAGAGGCTCACGGCAGGGCTGCGCGAATGGGCGGCAACCTTCAACGACGAGCCAATGCCGGCGCACAGCGAAGCGCAATTCCTGGCCGCCGTTCGCGCCGCGCGCCGCCATCAGCCTGTGACCGGACGAGCACGCCACTGGCGCAGATGGGCAGCAGTGGCGGCAGTGCTGATTATCTTGATTGCGCTCGCCGCCATGCGCTTTGTCGAATGGCGCAAGCCGCAACCTGTCGCCGACAAATTTACGCTGCCGCAACCGGAATCAAACCCTGCGCCGTCGCCGGAAGCGCCGTCACTGGCGTATAAGCCATCTGCGCCGCCGCCTGTGCAAGCCTTTGCGGCGCATCAGCGCCCGCGACGCGCGGCTCGCGTCGCGGCATCGAAGATGATTCGCAAACCTGCCGGCGAGGCGAGCCCGGCAACCGCGCTGGCCGGTGACCCTAACACGGCGGCAGCCAATGGCAATGAGCCGGCAAGCGAAATCGCCACGGTATTCATTCCGCTGGCCGGAGGACGCAGCTTCGCTCCGGCTGACAGCTTGCAATTGATGCGCATCGAATTGCCACGCTCGGCGCTCGTATCCTTTGGCTTGCCGATGAATGTCGAACGCGCCGATCAGCGCATTAAGGCCGACGTACTGGTCGGCAACGACGGCATCGCGCGCGCCATTCGCTTCGTGCGCTGATGCAAGCTCCTGGCTCCTCGTTTCTGGTTTCTGGTTGCTGCTGGCCAGACCGGAGATCAACGACCAGGAACCACGAACCCGAAACCCGAAACCTGAAATTGATAACCGGAGGAAAGTATGAAATCTTACAAACAATGGATGACGGTAACCATGTTGCTGGCGCTGGTCGCGACCGGCGCGGCGGTTTCTGCGCAGGATAAACAAACGGAGAAAGCGGCAAAGGCAAAAGCTGAAGGTGACGTACTGCCGCGCGTCGGCGGCGTCGAACTTCTTCAAAAAGGGCTGGGGGCGGATGCCGCGCCGCGAATCTGGTTCGGCGACGAAGGCACGAAGTTCTTCATCGCTTCGGAGATGATGAGCAGTGACCACGCCGTCAAAGGCGCGCCCTATTCGGCGCAGGCCGTCACCGAAACCATTCAAACGCTCGCCGACGGCAATCGCATTGTGCGCAAGACCAGTTCAGCCGTTTGCCGCGACGGCGAAGGCCGCACGCGCAATGACCAGGCCATCGGCGACGTTGCTCCGTATGCCACGGCCATGGGCGAACCGTCGCAGGTGATTCTGATCAATGATCCTGTCAGTAGCGTGAATTACATGCTCGATCCGCGCTCGAAGACGGCGCGCAAGATGGCCTTTATGAGCTTGCTGAAGACGACGGCGGACGCCAAGGGAGCCACTAGCGTGACGGTTACCGCCGAAGCCAACGGCGCGGCGGACAAGCATGCGGCTGAAGGCGAAGCGATGACGGCGACGGTCGAGTATCACCAGACATCCGGCGACGGCCAGCGCGGCGCGGCGTTGAAGGCAAACAAAATGTTTGGCGAAGCGGGGACTTTCACCGTCAAGCTCCCTGAGCCGAAGATCGAGCAACTCGGCAAGCAGACCATCGAAGGCGTCGAAGCTGAAGGCCAGCGCGCGACGATCACCATCCCGGCGGGCGAAATCGGCAACGAACAGCCGATCTTGATCGTCTCGGAGAGTTGGTATTCGCCTGAGTTGCAGGTGACGGTGATGAGCCGCCACAGCGACCCGCGCATGGGTGAGACGGTTTATAAATTGACGAACATCAATCGTGCAGAACCGGCGCATTCGCTGTTTGAAGTGCCGGCGGATTACACGATCAAAGAGACGGTTGAGCCAAAGATGAAAATGCGGCTTGACCGCGAACTACAGCGCAGCCGCAAATCTGCCGATAAGCCGAACAACTAATGCCTGTGGCAGGATGCCGCCGGCATCCTACTGGATTGGCTTGCCGAAAAAAAGCGGAGTCACTCGGATGGCTCCGCTTTTTTCTCGCGCCGTTTTTCTCAATCAGCCTCTAACCGGTCGCTGATATGTAATCAAATTTACAACGCGCCAATCAACGTCCGCGAAGATATTCAAGCGACGACATCTGTTTAGGGCGTGGGTAAGGCACCTCGTCGCCTTTGATGGCCCGCCAGAGAATGCGGTTGAACAGATCCATATCGGCAACGTCTTCCTTGTGTAGATCAAGCCGCAGCGACTCTTCGGCGTTTCGCCCATGCCAGGGATTCATCTGGTTGAGCGGCTGCGCAGGCGTCAACGCCTCGTATGGTTGCAGGTCAGGCTTGGCCGCAAAAATTTCCCGCAGCGGTCGTCCGTAATAATCGAACTGCGACAGCGGCGGGAGTCCGAGTATTTCTTCAATCGTCGCCATTACGTCAGTGGTGTTGACGAAGCGATGCAAGGTGCCGGCGCGATTGTAAGGCGAGATGACCATCAGCACCGAACGGTGCGAGTCGACGTGGTCCGGGCCGTCTTGCGCATCATCTTCAAGCACGAAGAAGACCGTCTCTTTCCAGAAAGCGGTTTTCGACAACGCTTCGACCATGCGCCCCAGAGCGAGATCGTTGTCGGCTACGTAAGCTGCCGGCGTGCGTTTGGTCGGGGCAGCGCCAGAGGTATGATCGCCGGGCAGATGGATGATCTCAAGCGCCGGCAGCGCGCCTTTTGCGACAAACTCTTGCAACTCTTTGAGCCAGACATCCGCCCTTTTCTGATCTGTAATGTTCATATCAAAGGCCGGATAATCGGGGTTCGTATGCCTATCGAGCGCCTTTTTCAGAGAATGATAACGCGGTGCGGCAGTCGGCTTTTCGCCGGCGGGCTCGATGGGCACGGCAAACTCGCCGTAGTTGCGCAAGGTGATGCCCTTTTTCAAAGCGGCGTCCCAGAGATAGCCGTTAATCGGCTCATCGACCTCGCCTTCGTCATCCGGCGCGCCGCGTCGATTCGAGTAGAGGGTCGGCGTGGTCTTCTCCGTGTAGTCGGTCGAGTAGGCAGAAGTCGACCATTGATGGCCCTGCTGGCTGACCTCTGCATTGACGAAGAAGCGGTCAAACAGTCCGAAGCGCTCAACCAGAGCGCGATGATTCGGGGTCGACTGGCGCGGGAAGAACAGCAGCGCCGGGTCGCCGTCGCCGCTCGCCAGGTCGCCGAACATCTGGTCGTAGGTGCGATTCTCTTTGATGATGTAAATCACATGTTTGAACGGCGGATACTTCGGAGCCGTGCGGGCGGTGCCCCATGAGTTGAGTTCCGCGACACGCGCCGTCTGTCGCTGCAACACGCCGCTCGCAGGTCGCAAGGGCAACTCGGTGATCGTGCCGTTGAGTTGGCCGAGCACATAGGTCGTCGAATCCGGGCCGCCCTTCTTGCCGGGTTGCGGCCCATCGGGATTGGCTTTTGTGCCGCGCCCTTTGCCGTTCAGCACCCAGAGCGAGTTCGCCGACGCGACCAACGCCGTCGGATACCAGCCTACGGGCAGGCGACCGGCGAGCCTGTCTGTGGGGCGCTTCGTCTGTAGACCTGCGGTCAGGCTGCTGAGGTCGAAAACAGCGACCGCGTTATTGTCGGCTTCGGCGACAAACAATCGCCCGCCGTCCGGCGACAGCCCCAGCGCGTCGGGCGTGCTGCCTTCGCGCGGCCCGCCGGGCGGCGAGTCGGTCAGTTGTTTGATGACCCGGCGTTTTGTAGTATCAACCACAGCAATACGGTCGGTGCTTGCTGAAGCGACATAGAGCCTGGAGCCTTTGGCATTGAGGGCGAGCGCCGACGGATGACGCCCGACAACAATCCTGCCGGCGTCGGCAAGCATTCCGCCGGCTTGCGCATGAAACACCGAGACGCTGTTGCCGCCCCACGCCGATAGATAGACGCTGCCGTCGGCGGCGACGACGACGTTATAGGGATAATGATCGGTCTTCAGTCGTTGCAGGATGCGTTTGCTGGCTACGTCAATGACGGCGAGCGCATCACCAAGATTTTCGGCGACGTAAAGCTGCCGCCCGTCGCGCGACAGGCCAAGCCCTGCCGGAAAACGTGTGCCGTCGCGCTTCGGATCTTTCTCGGCCAACGCCATGTGGTCAACCAGAGCGGCTCTACCGTCGCGCCAACTGTAGCGATAGACGGCATCCTCATTGCCGCCCGAAGCATAAAACGTCTGGCCGTCAGGCGAGAAGACCAGACCGAGAAAGGCAGCCGGCTGCGCCAGCGTCTGCACGACGCGGCCCGTGGCGCGCTCGATGATCTGCACGCCCTGTTCGCGCCAACCGTTCAGCGAGGCGATGAAGTAATTGCCGTCGGGCGAGAGCATCATCGCCAGCGGCATGTTGCCGACATCGAACGAGCGCCCCGCCGGGTCGAGCCGCGCACCGGTCGGCAGGCGAGTTGTGGTGTTTGCATCATCTGCCGCCTGCAATGCCGGCCTGATCGCGCTCAAGACGGCAAACGCCAGGATGAGCGCTGCAAATCGCTGGGTCAAACCAGAGAGAATGTTATTGATGTTCATAGGTCGCCAATCGCCAATACTGAGCCGCAGATTAGTCCGGTCTTTCAAGGCCGGCACAGCCGATCATACCAAAACATCGCGCTGCCTAGCGACGCCTGAATCAACTCGGTGGTTGAATTCAAACGTCGCCAGGCAACGCGATGAATGAATGGCCGATGGGTGCCCGGCCATAAACGACCTGCCTGAACTCATACGCCCTTACGGGACGATTGAGTTCAGTGGCGCTGTTTAGTCAGTGTAATATTTATTCCATCAGGCTTTCATGGATTTCCGCGTGTTGTCTTGCTGGCGCTTTTGCATCACGTTTTCAAGCGTCTCGCGCACCTGCGGCAGGTAAGCCGTCAGCAAACCGAATTCGCGTTTTGGCAGGCAGATGGTGTTCATCGGCGCGATGCAGCGGACGGTCGCGCCGCGCGTCGATTGTTTGAGCAGCGCCATCTCGCCGAAGTATTCGCCCGGCCCGAGCCGCGCAAGAACGGTTTCCGCGCCCTCGGCTTCGCGCACGACTTCGGCATGGCCGTTGACGATCATGTAAATTCGATCACCAAGATCGCCCTGATGAAAAACGTCTTCGCCCGGCTCGAAGTGCTCCTGCGTGATGCCCATCGACGTGTTGAGCTTCAACTCTATCAACTCAGCGGGCAGGAACAGATCGAGCGTCCACGACGTAGCGACCTTGAGACGGCGGCCCCAGCCGGGCAGCTTCATCAGATAAATCGTCCGCCATATCCACCAGGCGATGAAGCCTGAAAACTTGATGCCGAAAATGTCTGCAACTGCCGAACGATGGCCGAGCGCGCCCATCTTGCCAAGCTCATTAAAGGCAAACGCTTTCTTCGCGCCGCCGCGAATGTCTGCAAGGATATTGTCAGCGGTAATCCGCGCCTGGCGCGTCGCGTATTGCGCCGTCGGCGGGCTGAACGAACCGTCGGGCGTCGGAATCTGGCCGCAATCGCCGACCGCATAAAGGCCCGGCGCGCTTTCGACTTCGAGAAAGCCGTTGCAGATCAACCGCCCGTTCTTGCCTTTGGGCAGATCAAGCCCGTCGATGAGCGGGTGCGGCGAACTGGGCACAGTGGAAACCAGCGTGCGCGTCGGAATCATAGTGCCGTCTTTCAGTATGGCCTCTTCGCCGGTGGCGGCTTCGAGCCGCGCATTCAGCAATAACTCGACGCCGCGCTTCTGCAATATCTTTTGCGCGAAGCGCGCCAGGTCTTCGGGCATTTCAGGCAGGATGCGATCCTGCGAATGCACCAGCACGACGCGAATCTCGCGCGGGTCGAGGCCGCGATAATTCTTCGCCACGCCGCGCACAAAGTCGTTGAGTTCGGCGGCGACTTCGACGCCGGAAAACCCGCCGCCGGCAATGACAAACGTAAGCAATTGCTGCCGCAAGGTCATGTCGTGATCTTCAATCGCCGCTTCTTCAAGAGCACGGATGACGTGATTGCGCAGGTACAACGCATCCGCCAGATTCTTGAACGGCAGCGCGTGTTCGGGCAGTCCGCGCAGTCCGCGAAAGTCAGTTACATTACCAAGCGCGAAGACGAGATAATCATACGATATGATATGCGGGTGCGGGCGAAAACCCGGACTCGTCATCACCGTCTTGTTCTTGAGATCAATCGCTTCAACATCGCGAACGTGCAGATTGGTGCGCGGCAGCAGGCGGCGAATGGGGCTGACCGTGTCGAGCAGGCCGATGCTCCCCGATATGACTTCCGGCAACATCGGCTGAAAGACAAAGTAATTCTCTTTATTGACGAGGGTGATCTCGAACTCGTCGCCGCGACCGAGCGCCTTCTCTAAGTACTTGGCGGTGTAGACGCCGGCAAAGCCGCCGCCCAGAATGACAATGCGTTTGCGTGTTGCGTTGCTCATAGAGTTATCCTGACGTGAAAATCAAGCCGGCCTGTTGTCTCGCTCATCTGTCTGTATCCCGGATGCGGCGCGGCTTATTCCCGGCACGATTGCAAAGCGGAATTGCCACAGAGGCACCGCAGGCACAGAGAAGTTCATAAAAAAGTTCAGTCCCTTCATCATTGCTTCAATTCCTCTGTGCCTGCGGTGCCTCTGTGGTCAAACTTTTTTGTCGGGTTACGCGGTTGCGCGATCAAGCGGCGGCCCGGTCGTGAAGAACTCTTCGTAGAAACGGCGGTTGTACTGGTCGAGCAACTCTTCGACGCGCTCAAGGCTGGGCGAAGCGAAGACCAGCCCGGCGTGATAGGGTTTCTGCAACCGATAAACAATCTCCGGGTCGGTGAAACCCGACAGATCGGGATGCTCCTGGCGGGCCAGCGAAATCACCACGCCCGCATAGTCATCGCGATGCGGCGGCAGTTCATAGGCGAAGTCTTCGCCGGCGATTTCGACGCGCGCCCACTCGGCCCACAGGTTCAGGCCGGAAGAGCCCTCAATGCATTCGGCGATGTTCGCGCCGCCGACGCGCGAGGCAATTTCGAGAAAGTAGAAGCGCCCGTCGTCGCGCCCCTTGATGAATTCGGCGTGCGTCACACCGCGCACCAATCCCAATGCTTTGATGACATCGCGGTTCAATAACTCAAGCGCCTGCGCATCGGCGGACTGGTGCGGGATCTTGCGCGTCGAGAAGACGCCGCCTGCCGATACGTCCATCGGCGGACGGCCATACTTGTGAACGACGGCGAACTTCACCTCGCGGTCGAAGACGATGGAATCAACATGGTAGATGTCGCCGGGCACATAATGTTCGAGGACGTAATGCGACTGGCGGTCGCCCATCTCGTCGAGCAACGGCCACAACTCATCTGAGGTGTGCAACTTTTTGATGCCGATGGCGGCGGCTTCCGAGCGTGGCTTCAAGACCCAGGGCGATGGCACCCGCGCCATGTATTCGCGAAGGCGGTCGTAATTCAAAACGTGGACGAATTCCGGCACCAGGATGCCGGAGTTGTGCGCCCTGACGCGCATGGCGAGTTTGTCGCGGAAGTAACGCGCCGTGGTTTCGCCCATGCCAGGCACGCGCAGATGTTCGCGCAGCATCGCGGCAGTCTCCTGATCGAACTCATCGAGCGGCACGATGCGATGAATCTCGCGCGAGCGGGCGAGATAGCTGATGCCTTTGAGCACATCGTCGCGGCTGTGCTCATTGGGCATGAAGTAGGTTTCGTCAATGGCATCGTGCGGCCAGTCGGCGTCTTTGAGTTTTTCCAGTGTGACGAGGATTACATGACAGCCGTCGCGCCGGGCCTGGCGCAAAAAGGCTTCGCCTTTGAAGTAGGTGGCGATGCAGAGCATGTTGATCTGGCGTTGATCCGACACGGTACGCGCTCCTTTGCGGTAAGTTGATGCGTGAGAACTCCGCTTGAGACGGCGAGATTATACAGTCTCGAAGCGCGACGACGCGATAGCCGAGCAACGATTTGTCGCGGGCTCGCTTCAGTGATTGGCCGACGAACTGCCTTTCGCCCGCCGCTCGGTGCGTATGGCGCGAAAGTCTTTGATCAGCTTGCGCGCCAGCGGCATGGTCAGAGATTGGTTGATGCGGTGCAGCCACCAGGTGAAGCGGGCGTAGAAAGGAAAAACGATGATCGCCCGGTTGCGCGCGACGCCGCGCAGGATGTGATGGGCCGCTCGGTCGGGTGTCAGCATCTTGAACGGCACGTTGGCTTCGATATCCTCTTGCCGGGTGTTGACATAAATGCCGGCGGCGAAGATGCCCGTCTGGATGAGGCCGGGACAGACAGCGCTGACTTTGACGCCGAGCCCTTCGCCTTCGGCGCGCAAGGAGGTCGACAGGCCGAGCACCGCAAACTTCGTCGTCGAATAGGGCGTCATGGCGGGAGAGCCAATCAGGCCCGCCAGCGATGCCGTGTTGACGATGTGGCCGGAGCCTTGTTTGACCATCGCCCGGTAAGCTGCCGACGCGCCATAGATCACGCCCCACAGATTGACGTCGATGATGCGCCGCCAGTGGTCGAGGCTGAGGTCGCGCACCTCACCGGCGACGCCGATACCGGCATTGTTGAACATGTAATCTAAATGACCATGCGCGGCTATGGCCTGGTCGACGAGCGCCTGGACTTCTTCGGCGCGCGTGACATCAAGCGGCGCGGCGACCGCGCGGCCACCGCTGCGGTTGATCTCTGCAACCGCTTGCCGGAGAGAGTCGGCATTGATGTCAGCCATAAAGAGAATCGCGCCGCTCAGACTCAACTCGTTGCACAGCGCCCGCCCGATTCCCGAAGCCGCACCGGTGACAATTGCAACCTTGTCTTTGAACGGACTCATCTGTTTGTTCTCCGTTTGCGCGCAGGATAACGTTGAAGCCGTCTGCTGTCCGGACGCAAGGCTCGCGTAATCGGACGCCGGTATAACTTGTACAACTGCGAAGCCGGCATCGGCAAGCACTGCCGGGCAATCCGCCGCCGGAGAACGATTTGCTCGATCCAGCAAACCGTTCAGCCGGGGTCGGTGCCTTGATTCACTGATTCAAGAATGTAGCCAGCGATTAATTAGCACCTGCCTTAAGGTTGGGCAGTCGTGAGATGGCCCTGGCTCGGACCGGCGTTTCATACAAGCAAACCAACGCGCCGAACTTGCGGAGTAGCGGTTTTCATCTGTGCGGTTAGCGCCGCGCTTATTCCTTAGGCTTAGGTGACGGCGGCGCAGTGACCGGCCCGGAGGCTATGACATTGGCCGGCGGGGTAAACGGCTTAGTGATCGGCGTGGCTACCGGCGCAGCAACCATGGCCGCCGCCTTTGTAGCTCTCATCGCATCATAGTATTCCCGCACATAATCTTTGATGGCTCCGTGTCCCCAGCGCGAATAGTAATCGTAATTCTTCATCTCCCTGTAGACCGTGTCGAAGTCCCAGCCATCGTTGTTATAACGGTAGATCGCGCCGATCAAGCCTGTGCGATGGCGACCGCCGATGCAATGAACGTAAAAAGGCCAGTTCGACTCATCCTTCGCCAGATGGATGAAGGTCTCGACCTGTTCGCTGGCCGGCTTGTGTGTATCGCTCATGGGGATATTGACGTACTTGATGCCCAGCGCTTCGGCATTCGCTTTTTCGTAACTGGTCGGGTCATCGCGCAAATCGATGATGGTCTTGATGCCGAGCGCCGCAAGCGCCTTGTAATCTTCGGGCTGCGGCTGCGCGCCTCTATAAAAGTGCATGTCCATCTGCCCGAAATTTTTGATCGTGATATTCGGAAAGGCCGCAGGCGCAGTGATTTTAGTCAAAACGCCCTGCGCTGATGAACTGTTCGCCGATGCGTCATGCGCTGGTGAATCGCTCGACGCAAGGGCAATCGGGTTTGCAGGATTGCTGACCAGCGGCCCTGACGATTTCAATAAGCCTGAGACTAGAATCATCAATAACCCGATAACCGCCGCCGCTGCCAGATGGAGGCGCGGCATTTTTTTGAAGATCGCCATTCGCTGTCTCATCGCAAGCCTCCCGATTTAATTTACGCGCGACTGTTTTCGCGTCGTCTCGGTGACCTCAAATCAATCAGATAATCATCAAGGAAGCGACGCACCGTCTGTTCTAAGACCTTTATGGCCGCGCATAGATATTCAGTTCAATCTTCGTGCCATAGAGCGCGGTGATTTGCCCGGCGAATTGCAAGGCGCGGGCGAATGGATTAGGATTGCAGCCAGCGAGGAGGCTGCCTTGAGAAAGATCGTCGAGTGCATCCCGAACTTCAGCGAAGGCCGCGACAGTCAGGTGATTGATGAGATCGTCGCGGCCATCCAGTTGGTGGCGGGCGCGGTGCTGCTTGACCGCGAATCGGATGCCGATCACCATCGCTCAGTCATCACTTTTGTCGCGCCGCCCGAAGCGGTCGTTGACGCCGCCCTTGCCGGGGCGCGCAAAGCTGCCGAGTTGATTAATTTGAATCAACACACCGGCGAGCATCCGCGCATGGGCGCGACCGACGTTATCCCTTTCGTGCCCATCAGCGGCGTGACCATGGACGAATGCGTCGCGCTCGCCCGCCAGTGCGGCGAACGTATGTGGCGCGAGTTACAAATTCCGGTCTACCTCTACGAAAAGGCAGCCGCGCGCCCGGAGCGCGAAAACCTCGCCAGCCTGCGCAAAGGCCAGTTTGAAGGCATCCGCGACGAGATCGCCAAGAAAGAGAACCGCAAGCCCGATTATGGCGAGGCGCGCGTCCATCCGACTGCCGGCATCACGGCGGTCGGCGCGCGCCCGCCGCTGATCGCCTACAACGTCAACCTCGGCACAGACAATGTCGAGATCGCCAACCGTGTCGCCCGCGCCGTGCGCCATCTGTCGGGCGGCTTGCGTTACGTCAAGGCCCTGGGGTTTGAATTGAAGGATCGGCATCTATCGCAGGTATCGATGAACATGGTCAACTACGAAGGCACGCCGCTGTTTCGCGCCTTCGAGATGGTCAAACGCGAAGCCGCGCGCTACGGCGTGCCGGTGGTCGGCTCGGAGATCGTCGGCCTGGTGCCGCAGGCGGCGCTCAACGAGGTGAGCGATTTTTATCTGCAACTGGAAAATTTCAGCGCCAAACAGATACTTGAAAACCGGCTGGCAACGGCGCTGGAAGCCGCGCCGCCGGCGCGTTCAGCGACTGCCAGCGGCTCGATGCCGCAAGTTGAGATTCACCCGGTCGTCGCAGGCATCGCCGGCACCGAGCAGGGATCGCGGAAGATTCAAGTCGCGGCGCTGAAGTTGTCAAACTCTATCGGCGTCTTTCCTGACCTGGTGGCCGCCGCAACGCCGACGCCGGGCGGCGGCAGCGTCGCCGCCGCTACAGGGATGATGGCGGCCTCGCTCGGCCAGATGGTCTGCAATCTGACGATTGGTAAGCCAAAATACACTGGACGCAAACTGCGCCTGCAAATCATCCGCACCGAGCTTACCGATCTGAGCGCGCAACTGCGCGAATTGATCCAGGAGGACGCCAACAGCTTTGAAGCGGTGCTGAAAGCTTATCGTTTGCCGAAAGAGACCGACGAGCAAAAAGCGGCGCGCGCGGCGCGCATTCAATCGGCGACGATGGCGGCAATCGATGTGCCGATGCGCACGGCTGGGCAATCGCTTGCGGTGTTGAAGCTGTTGCGCGAGCTAGCCGACGTGGGCAATCCGAACGCGCTTTCGGACGCGGCGGTCGGCGCGCAGTTGGCGTACGCCGCCGTCAAAGGGGCCTCCTACAACGTGCAGGTCAATCTCAGTTCGCTTGCGGATCAGGAAGCCGCGACACGCTGCGGTGTCGAGATGACGCGCTTGCTTGCGGAAGCGAAAACCCTTGCCGACGAGATGGACGCGAAAGCCAACAGTTAGAGGCCAGGGACTAGAGACTAGAGGCCAGGGGTTGAGATCGAAACGTCGTGCCGCCGATCACTGCCTCTCTTCTCTAGCCCCTAGCCGCTAGTCTCTAGTCCCTAAACTATGGTATCTCACTATAAAGACATTCAGTTTGCCGTAACCGACCGTGTAGCGCGCATTACACTCGCTCGCCCGCCGTTGAACGTCATCACGATAGCGATGGCCAGAGAGATGGCTGACGCAGTGAATCGCGTCAGCGTGATGCCTGAGGTATGCGCGATTGTCTTTGCGACGCCGCCGGGCGGGCGGACGTTTTCTGCCGGAGTTTCTATTGAAGAGCACCGGCCAGAGACGGTCTACCAGATGCTCGAAGCCTTTCACGATATCTTCCGGGCGCTGAACATGGCGGCGCGGCCTGTGGTGGCGCTCATCGGCGGCGCGGCGCTTGGCGGCGGTTGCGAACTGGCGGCCTTTGCCGACATCGTCATCGCAACGCCAGCGGCGCGCTTCGGCCAGCCGGAGATCAAGTTGGGCGTCTTCCCGCCGCTGGCGGCAGTCGTGCTGCCGCACGTCGTCGGCGACAAGAAGGCGCGCGAGATGATGCTGACCGGCGAGTTATTGACTGCCGAACAGGCGCAGGCGCTCGGTCTGGTAAGTTACGTTGTTGCCGATAACGAACTGGAAGCCAAAGGCGAAGAGATTCTGACTGCCTTGCGGCAACTGAGCGCCCCTGTGCTGGCGATGACGCGGCGTGCCATCATGGCCGGCTCGTGGCAGGGATTTGAGGAAGCGCTCAAGCGCACGGAAGATATTTATCTCAATCAACTGATGCAACTCAAAGACGCGGTCGAAGGCATCGAAGCGTTCATCGCCAAGCGCCCGCCGCGTTGGAAACAGAAATAGGGGCCAGATGTCAGGGGCCGGGGGCCGGGTGAAAGCGAAGAAAGGAAAACAGGACAAGGGCAGAGAGACATAGTGATTCCTTGCCGCTTCACCTTCTTAACTGGCCCCCGGCCCCTGACCCCTGGCCCCTGTCCGAAGGACACTATGCCGACTCCATTACCGCTTGAGATTACCAAGACCGGCGCGCGACAACTCACGGTGCGCTGGGATGACGGTCACGTGAGCATCTATCCCATTAACTATCTGCGCGCCGAATGCACCTGTGCGATGTGTGTCAACGAATTGACGGGCGCTCGTCAACTCGACCCGGCGACGATTGCCGAAGATATTACGATCATCGATGCGCAGCACGTCGGGCGCTACGGCGTGCGCTTCAAGTTCAGCGATCAACACGATGATGGCATCACGACATGGGAGCGGCTGCGTGCCCTCTGCCTGTGTAATGTGTGTCATAAACCGTAAGCAGGTTGTTGAGGATGTCGGCGTTTTGGCAATCCCAGCGGATTGCAGTTGGCGTTGATGATCGCGGGAATCATTTGGGTCACCGGTTCTGATCTTTCGGCGAAGTGGGGAGGCTGCGCTTCGCTTCAACCATCAGCGATTAGTGAAAGGAATCTTATGAAGCTACGCTTGCGCTTTGTGGCGCTTGGTCTGGTTGCCGCGCTCGCCGCGCCGTTGATCTGCCTGGCGAGCGACGTCAAGAAAAAGCAGGAAGCCGTCGCGTCAATTGAGAAGCATCGCACGGAACTGACCGCCTTGAGCGATCAAATCTGGGCTTATGCCGAAACCGCGCTGCGCGAAACGCGCTCGGCAAAGGCGCTCGCCGATTACGCTGAACAGCAGGGCTTTGAGGTCAAGCGCGGCGTCGCCGGCCTGCCGACGGCGTTCACCGCCAGTTACGGGCAAGGTCGGCCCATCATCGGCATCCTCGGCGAATTCGACGCGCTGCCTGGCATCTCGCAAAAAGCGCAGCCGGTGAAAGAGCCGCTCGACGCCGGCGCGGCGGGGCACGGCTGCGGCCACAACCTGTTCGGCGCGGCCTCGCTCGGTGCCGCCACCGCCATCAAAGAGTTGATCGCTGCGGGCAAGCTCAAAGGCACGATACGCTTTTACGGCACGCCCGCCGAAGAAGCCGTCGGCGGCAAAGTCTACATGGCGCGCGACGGCCTGTTCAACGATCTGGATGTTTGCCTTGCCTGGCATCCCGATGATCACACGCACGCCGACACGCAAAGCTCGCAGGCCATCGTCACCTTCGTCGTTGAGTTCAAAGGCAAAGCGGCGCATGCGGCTGCCGACCCGTGGAACGGGCGCAGCGCGCTTGCCGGGCTGGAATTCTTCACTACCGGCTTGAACCGCATGCGCGAATTCGTGCGACCGTCGGTGCGCATGCACTACACGGTCGTCAAAGGCGGCGACGTGCCGAACGTCGTGCCGGAATATGCCAAGGTGCTGGTATGGCTGCGGGATTCGAAGCGCACAGGCATTGACGAGTTGCTGGCGCGTGTCCGAAAGATTGCCGAAGGCGCGGCGCTGATGGCCGAGGTCGAATCACGACTGACGATTGAAGGCGGCGATTACGAAATGCTCGTCAACATGGCGGGCGCGAAATTGATTCAAGCGAATTTCGAATGGCTCGGGCCGATCAAATACACCGCCGAAGAGCAAGAATTCGCCCGCGCCATTCAGCGCGCCACCGGCGTTGAGGCGAAAGGCTTGAACGGCGACATTCAACCATTCGAGGAACCGAGGCCCGATCCGCCCGGCGGCTCGACCGACGTGGCCGACGTGAGTTGGATCGTGCCGACCTTGCACCTGTCTGTGACCACGGCTCCCGATGGCGCGCCCTGGCACGCCTGGCCTGTGGTCGCCTGCGGCGGCATGAGTATCGGCCACAAAGGACTGACGCAGGCCGCCAAAGCGCTGGCGACGACGATGATCGATCTATTCGAAGACAAAGATGCCGTGGCCAGGATTCAAGCCGAGTTCAAGGAGAAGACCAGAGGCCAGACCTACAAGCCCTACATCCCCGACGGCCCGCCGCCGTTGCCGAAGGATTAAACGGTCAATCGTCATCAGGCATCTATTATCAATTATAGCGGTTTGCAAATGAGTATAGCCTTTGCCACAAAGACACCAAGGCACGAAGAATCACCCTCTCCTTTGGGTTCCATTGCGCCTTGGTCTCCTTGTGGCAATTCTCTGGCTAAACTGATTTGAAAATCGCTATAGGAGTGAAGTCAGGGCCTTTATAAAACAACTTCTCGAACTCTCTGCAATCGAACACGTAGCTTTCTTTGGCATTTCCTTGAGTATCATTGCGCCGACGCTCGTAGGGATGAAGATCGACCTTTTTGCCCGCAATCATCGCTGATAATGTAGGGAATCCAACTCGCCAAACTCCGGACATGGACTGGACTATATAGATTGTGTTGCCTATTTTTTTCTTGGTTTCTTTCCAATCCACCCAATAATAGATTACGAGGTTGGGATACTTCGCAGTGTAACGTAAATAGTCTTTATGGTTAAACGTTACGGCAAATTGATGTGGGATTCGATAGCGCTCCCATGCTCTAAAAAAAGGCGTTTGCTGGCATTTTAAATCTGCAAGTTTGCCTTCAACAAGCAGATCGGGGGCATACTTATCTTTTTCTTTGGCTGGATTAATTTGTGCGTCTAAGCAGATGCGCGGACAGATCTCCTTTACGAACTGCTCTTCCTTTTTACCACCTGCAATAACCCACCAGTCTTTATCTTCGGTATCGTGCATATGCTGCCCTTTCACTTTATGGTTAATCGTTGATATAACGACAAGCCTCTTCTCTGCTGGCAAGTTCTTACTTCGGTCTCCAGATCAGGATTTCCTCGAAGAAATCACCGGCCCGCCTGCCCGTCCTGCGGTTGACATGGCGTTCGAGCTTTTCTTCGACTCTATAGCCAATCTGCGGAGCGAGGTCTCGATATAGCTCATTCTTATCATGAACGATGATGACCACAACCCCATCCTTGCTTAGCTGTTTTCGCAGATTGGCAAAGACTTCGCCGATTTGCTGAATGTAGTTCGCTTTCGCCTGTTTTGAACTGCCGTTGGCAGCAGCGCCGATTTCCTGGTCGCTCTTGAGAGGCAATCCTAAGAGTTCATAAGCGTAGCGGTGTTGCTCGTGATAATCGATCAACCCTACATAAGGCGGTGACGTGATCACTGCGTCTATTTTTGGAAAAGCCACTTCACGCGCGTTCCCATGCAGGATTGTGATGTTGGCATTTGTCCTCAACTGCGCAAACTCCTTAATCCGCCGCAGCGTATCCAGACTGTATCGGCTGAGGAACTGAAGCGCGTCATCGGTAGGTCGGCAAACTCGACTGTGCTTGTAGCATTGATAAGGGGTCGTTTGAGGAGTCTTTGGAAAATCCAAATCGAAATGTGTCGTCAAACGTGATGAACGGGCCGAGCGGGAGAGAATGATCTTCAACACGTCCTGATAACTATAGGCTGGGATCAGCGAGCGATAGTAAAACAATTCTCGCAATGCTTGTGGAGCAAACCACTGCTTGAGATATTCATTATCCGTGTTCAAATCGTCTAATTGCTTACGAAAAAGCGGACTGGCATTTAATTGAACTTGCTCAAGGATATCTAAAATCTCTCGTTCTAAAATCTCCAAGTTGTACCTGTCAGTTTTCACTTTCATCAGCAGGCAGTTGAATGCAGATATATCACAAGCGACCGAATCAATCCTCAGCGCATTGGCCTCAACTAAGGTAGTTCCAGAGCCACCGAAAGGATCGCAAACCACTTTTGGTCGATATTTTCTTAAGAAAATTTCGGCAAGCTGGGGAACAAACTTGCCCAGGTATGGATGCAAGCGGTGAACATGCTTTGTTCGGAGATGCTCCGGCAAATCTTGCTCTCGCCAATTGAGGTTTAATGTTGCTAGAGCAGTAGAAGGATTCACCAACGCGAAATCGGTAAATGGTGATGATTCATACACAGGGTTATAAGACATAGGGCTATGAGGCAATCGGCATCAATAAAACGATATGGAACTTAGCCATACTAGAAAATAGATGGCCCGCGTCTCATTGTATAGAACTTACCTCAGGCGGCCAACTCAATCTGTCTTACATGTCTGCATCATAGCAAGTAGTCAATTTGTAGCCCAATCGGTGCGGCTCCCGCTCCTTTGATCGCGTCTATGACCTGTATTACATCGCCATACGGCTGGTCTTTTGGAGCTTTGAGGATGACCGTTTTATCACCCCGCTGATTGAGCACGCCGCCGAGCCTCGAAGCCAAATCGATTAACGACATGGGCGTTGAATTCAACTCAATGATCTGGTCAAGCCCGTAGCCGCTCTTGATCTCGATGACCAGTAAATCAGCCGGGACAGGCGCGGGTTTTTCGTAAGCCGGTTTTTGCGGAATTTGCGATTCAAATTGTGCTTCCTTGCGCGGCTGAATCACCATGAAAATAATCAACAGCACCAGCAGCACATCAATCAAAGGCGTTACATTGATGTTGGGGATGAGGGGCGGCTTTCTACCCATGATTTCGGTTTCCGAGATGTTCATCTTATCTCCATTCTCAGGCATGCTTGATCGGACGGCGCTGCCTAATTAGACACTGACGAAACCGCAAGGTTCCCGACCTGCAATGCTTTATTTTCTGCATACCACAAGGCGGCTGGCACAGGCGTGGAAGGCGCTAAATTTAACCATAACTTCACACGCACTACTTTTGACAGAAGCGCACGCCGCAGGCTATAGTTCGATTTCAGGATGAACACGCGCGTTCTGGTACTCAACGCTTCATTCGAGCCGATTAACGTCTGCACCGTGCGTCGCGCCGTCGTGCTCATATTGAAAGGCGTGGCGCACGCCGAAGAGTGCTCGTCGCACCACTGGCTGCATTCGTCGCGGTTTTCGATGCCGACGCCTTCCGTCATCCGCCTCATCGAATACATTCACATCCCCTTCGAACGCAAAAGTCTGTCGCGCAAAAACATACTGCTGCGCGATCACAACACCTGCCAGTATTGCGGCAAAGTGCTGCCGCCGACTGAACTGACGCTCGATCACGTCACCCCGCGCTCGCGCGGCGGCGATTCGAGCTGGGATAATCTCGTCGCCTGCTGCCGCGCCTGCAACAATCGCAAAGGCGACCGTCGCCTGGAAGATGTCGGCATGCGCCTGCTCAAGCGCCCGCAGGCTTACAACCTCCACGTCAACCGGCAGATCATTCGTTATCTTGGCCGCGCCGACGAGTCCTGGCGCAAGTACCTGTTTTATTGATTTTCGATTTTCGATTGACGAAGCGTGCCCGGCGAGTTTCGCTATCAATCCGCCTTCTGTAATCCAAAATCCAAAATCGAAACCCCGCAATCGTCTTGACGGTTGTAGGTGAAACCTTCATCATACTTGCACTCAGCGCAAGGCAAGTTGGCCTGAGACGCGTGCACCGAACGGCTGTAAGCGAGGAAACCCACTGCACCGATGAATGACTGACTGAGTGATGAACCCACTAATACAAGCCGTCTACGAAATGCAGGAAGCCACGTTGATGACCGCACGCGCTTTTCGCCGCGCCGTCACCAAGCCATTCTATTTCCGCGAAATCATCACGCAGATGGATACGATTGGCGTTGGCTCGCTGATGATCATCACCTTGACTGGCGGCTTCACCGGCGGCATCCTGGCGCTCAACACGGCACCGACGCTGAAGACCTTCGGCGCTACGGGAGTCACCGGCCAACTCGTCATGACCTCGCTGGTGCGCGAAATGGCACCGGTGCTGGCGTCGTTGATGACTGCCGGGCGGGTCGGCTCGGCCATTGCCGCCGAGCTTGGCTCGATGGTCGTCAGCGAACAGGTCGACGCTATGCGGGCGCTCGGCACCGACCCGATCAAGAAACTCGTCTGGCCGCGCATCCTGGCGCTGCTGTTGATGACGCCGGCGCTGACGCTGGTTGCCGACATCGTTGGCGCGTTCGGCGGCTACCTGGTGGCGACCTCGTTGATGCACGTCTCCAGCACGGTTTATATCTCGTCGGCCAAAAACGCGCTTACCTATAACGACATCGTCGGCGGACTGGTCAAGCCGATGGTCTTCGGTCTGATCATCGCCATCGTCAGTTGTCGCGCCGGGCTGCGCACCCACGGCGGCACGGTCGGCGTCGGGCGCTCGACGACACAGGCCGTCGTCTTATCCGACATACTGATTCTAGGGGCGGACTTCTTCATTCAAAAACTATTGCAGGTGTTTGCCTGATTCGCTTAACCCATGATGGAACGAAGCAACAGCGCAATCGAATTCCAGAACGTGACCATGGCTTACGACGAGCGCGTCATCCTCGACGATGTGAGCTTCGTCGTCAATCCCGGCGAGACCAAAATCGTCATGGGCGGTTCGGGCACGGGCAAGTCAACGATTCTGAAACTGACGCTCGGATTGATCAAGCCATTGGAAGGGCGCATCCTGGTTGATGGCGAAGACACCGTGGAACTCAGCGAGGAGAAGATGACACACGTGCGCCAGAAGATCGGCATGGTCTTTCAGGACGGCGCGCTGTTTGATTCGCTCACGGTTTACGAAAACGTCGGCTATCGTTTGTTCGAGCAGGGCATGCCGGAGCAGGAAATTGAAGAAGCCGTGCGCCGCATGTTGCGCTTCGTGAATCTGGAGAACACCATGCAGATGATGCCGTCGGAATTGTCTGGCGGCATGCGCCGGCGTGTCGGCATCGCGCGCGCCCTGGTGGGTAATCCCAAGTTGATCCTGTTTGACGAACCAACGGCTGGGCTTGATCCCATCACGGCGCGCACCATACTGGAACTGGCAATGAAGCTGCGCGACCTGGAAGGCGTTAGCTCGATCTTCGTCACCCATCGGCTCGAAGACATCCGGCTGCTATCGTCGAACTACGCGACCATCAACGAAGACGGCGAAGTGGAGTTCAAGGGCGAAGACAATCGTTTTTGCCTGGTCAACACCAAGTTCATCATGCTCAAAGAGGGTAAGATCATCTTCAGCGGCACGGACGAAGAGTTGGCCTTGAGTGATCATCCTTACGTTCGCGACTTCTTCCGCGAAGCCTAACTGGGGGCCGTGTATCGGGGGCCAGGGGCCGGTAAATCCGAAACTCACAGATTCGAGAGTTCAGATCACCGACCCCTGAGCCCTGACCCTCGACCCCTGACGGAGTAAATATGGCGAGAAAGAAGACCACGATTTCGGAACTGCGCGTCGGCTTGCTGGCCATCGGCGCGATTGTTATTTTGATCATCTTCATCTTGAGCGTCACCGGCGACATCTCGCTGTTCAAGCGGCGGCTCACCTATACGACGCGCTTCAGCGCTGCCGAAGGCTTGAAGTCCGGCGACGAGGTGCGCCTGGCGGGCAAACTCGTCGGCAAGGTCGAAAACGTCGATTTCGGGCCTGTGCCGACGACGCCGAACGACAAGCCCATCGTCGTCCTTATGAGCCTGGATGCCGAGGCCGTGAAAGATCGCATCCGCGACGACTCGAAAGTCGTGCTGGCGCAGCAGGGCTTTTTGGGCGACCGCGTAATTGATATTACTCCAGGCACGCGCGATCACGCGCCGATCCCGCCCGGCGGCGAGATACCGAGCGCCGACCAGGCAGGACTCACCGCCGTCTTTCAGGGTGCCAACGACATTCTCACGCAGTTCAACACCGTCGGCAAACAGCTTCAAGAACTGATGGACAGCATCAACAAGGGACAGGGCACGGTCGGTAAGCTCCTGCACGACGATGCGCTTTACGTCAACTTGAACCGCACCGTCGTCGAGTTCCAGGATGTCGTCAACCGTCTGGGGAAAGGCGAGGGCACGATTGCCAAGCTGCTCAACGATCCAAAGCTGTATGACGATGTGCGCGGCGTTACCAACAGTGTGCAGGGCATGGTCGCCGACGTGCGCGCCGGCAAAGGTACGCTCGGCAAGCTGGTTACCGACGAGCAACTCTATCGTCAGGCGAACGACATGCTGGCGAAGCTGAATACCACGGCTGAAAAGATTGATCGCATCACTGCCGACCTAGACGCCGGCAAAGGCACGCTCGGCAAGCTGTTAAAGGATGAAGCCTTACATAACGATCTTTCGGCGACCGTGGCGTCTTTGAAGAACATCAGCTCCGGGCTTGAGAAAGGCGAAGGCGCGGCGGGCAAGTTATTGCACGACGACAAGCTCTATAACAACCTCAACCAGACATCGGCGGAACTGGTGAAGATGCTTTACGATTTCCGGCAGAACCCGAAGAAATATCTGAGCATCAAGGTGAGCCTGTTCTAATCTTGTAAGTTTCGATTTAGATTCCAAAGGAAGTCATCGTTATTTAGAGCGGTGTGCAATTGCGCATACGGGAAGAACCACAAGGACACGAGGGCACCAAGCTACACCATGCCTTCGTGATACTTTGTGTCTTTGTGCCTTGGTGGCTCATCGGCATTCCGACCTTTCCCATACATTGATTCGCAAACTGATTTAACTACTCGGAGGCAATCGTGCCGGCAAAGGTCTATAACATCGCGGAACCAAATCCGACCGAAGATCTGTTGGCCAAAGTAGCCGGCCAATACTCGACGATATTGGCTGATCCGCCCTGGCAGTTTCAGAATCGAACTGGAAAGGTAGCGCCGGAACATAGGAGACTGCTTAGATATCCAACGATGGAGTTGAAAGAAATACTGGAGCTACCCGTCTCCAAACTGGCCGCTGCGAAATCACACCTCTATCTCTGGGTTCCGAATGCCTTGCTCCAAGAAGGGTTGCGGGTCATGGAAGCCTGGGGCTTCACCTATAAGTCCAACGTGGTTTGGTACAAAGTCCGCAAGGACGGGGGACCGGATGGGCGTGGTGTCGGCTTCTATTTTCGGAATGTCACTGAATTAATTCTGCTTGGGGTCCGTGGCAGCATGCGCACACTTCCTCCAGGCCGAACGCAGGTCAACCTGTTTGCCACACGGAAACGAGAACATTCGCGCAAACCTGACGAGATTTACGATCTAATTGAGTCCTGCTCTCCCGGCCCTTATCTGGAACTCTTCGCGCGCTTCCCTCGCGCCGGCTGGAGTCAGTGGGGCAATGAAGACGTAGAAGAGAACTCATCCTATGGCGTAGCGCGACGTAAAGGCCACGCTGAGCCGCAACCACGCCTCTTTGAGATGCCTCGTGGTTACGCCACAAAGGGCTGACGCCGACCAGACGCTCCTGTGTGCGGCATTACATATCAACTACCAGCAGGTTCGAGCGCCGCCCGTTGCTGATGATGCGTATGCGGTTCGGCCCGGTCTTCAAATTCAAAGCGGCGGCCTGACCGCTGATCGAGATTTTTTTGGGCGACAGGTTGTCAAATCCGGTCGGTGGTGTAATGACCGTCCCATTGACTTCGATCTGCGGCTGATCGCCGAACTTCTTGCCCTTGACGCTGAGCGTGCTCTGTTTATAACTCCCGGTTGAGAGTCGCGGCCCGCCGGCATCGCCGCCGCTGAAATCCGTCACCAACGCTTTGCTCTGGTTGCCGTGCGTGTCGACCAAGGTGACGCGCACCTGCGTCACCGCCGGCTGGCTGCCCATCTGCGGCACGGCGAAGTTGAAGAACTGTGTCGCCGGCACGCCGAAATCAACCGCGAACGGCGCTGTCTGGCCAAGCACATGGCCCTTGGCATCCAGCATATCCAACTGCGCCTGTACGACATCGCCGTCCGCATCGTTGAGCGTGCCGCTCAAGGTCAGCACGTCGCCGTTCAGATCGCCCGCCACCGACTTGAGCGCCGGCTGCGTGTTGCCGATGGGCTTGAGATGGTAACCGAAGGCATCGAGCGCCTCAAGGTCTTTCAAGGTGATCGTCTCGCGCCGCCCGGCGGGCAGCGTCGGATCAAGCACGCCGATGCGCATCTCGCCAGAGATGGCGTCGTCGTGCCAGTGGCTCGCCTGCCGCTCGTCGCCGCCGGTGCCGTCGGGCCTGCCGGTCGACAGTGCATAAGAATCGCCGCCGCCAAAAAAATACTGCGCCCCGCCCGAAGAGAGAATCCGCTTGGTGCCCGCGAAGCTGCTTAAATTAGCGCCCGGCCCGACGCGGAACAGATCCCATATAGACAGCGCCAGCGGCCCGTCGGGATTCAATTCCAACTGGCCAACATAAGAGATGAAACCGAGAACGTGGCCGATCTCATGACAGGCGACGGCGTCAAAGTCTGCTTTATCCGCATCAATGCCGTTGCTCGGATCGAAATCGTAAGCCACCCGCGAATCGAAGCCGATGGCGGGCGCGGGCCCCCAGGCACCCGATTCGTGATCAGGGTCGGCGATTGCGTCAATGAAGCCCCAAACGCGAAACATTGCCGACGGCGCGACGATGGCCTGGGTATCGCCCTTATCCGTCGACACAATGATGTCTGGTAAGTTGAGATACAAATCATTCTTCTTCTGGGTATTCGCAATATCCAGCAGCCGCCCATGCAATGCCGGATAGATGGGCTCGGCAAATAGCACTTGCGGATTCGTGAAGCCGACAGTGCCGGCAGGGAACGGCTGGCCGAAAAACGTCGGTCCGAAGTCGACATCGATCACCACGGTGATCGGCGTTTGAATGACCGATTCCCACATCGCCGCCGCTTTCAGGAAGGCGGCTTTCGCCGTCGGGTTGCTTTCGAGTTGCTCGGTGGCGCGCAGGATGATCGTCAGACCGTTGGCCTGATTGGTCTGTGGCGCTGAGATCACATGCAACTGGCGGGCGTCGCGCGGCATACCCAGCCCCGCAACTTCTTCACGTCTGGCATCGCGGCAGCCCAGCCCTTTGTTGCTCTGATAGAGCGCGCAGGCTTGATTGAAACCGGGCGCTGCCATGATCGAAGGCTGTGCAGGCTCCGGGGAAGCCGCCGCCCGCCCGCCGCCGGTGTGAAGTGGAATACAAATCGCGACGATGAGAAACAAGACCACAAGCCACCGCAGGCTCGATGGATGAAAGAGATGTGTCAACACGGTTCACCTCCGCGCAAAGCGAAATAGATAAGACGAATCCCTTCAGACAGGTTGTCGTTGCGCATGAGCAGCGAGCGACGAGCGAGACCATTACGCGGGGGCAGCCGCGTCGGTTGCACCTGCAACCGGCAAGCCTACTTCGTTAAAAGAATAGCCAAAAACGCTCGAAAAACAAGACTTTTCTTCGCCGCCGGAGCCCTGCGACGGGGTTGATCGGGTTAAGCATTTAACGATTGGTTAAGAAAAGACACCCGGTCGGGGAAGGCCAGGTTTCGTGCGGATCAAAAGCGCTGCCCGTCACTCTTTCAATGAATCCATGGTTTGCGACGCCGGCCTTTCATCTTTCCAGTCAATGTGGCCATCGAAGATAACGTCGTTGCCGAGTTGCCTGGTGACTAAATCAGAAAAGGTCAGCGCGTCGGCGAGCCGCCGTATGCCGAGATCGCCGATGGCATCCTTGCCGCTGCCGATGAGCTTGGGCGCGATGGCAACGATCAGACGGTCTACCAGTTTTTGGGCCAGCAGCGAGGTGATGATCAGCGAGCCGCCCTCGACTAAAACTGAACTGATGCCGCGCCCCTTGAGCTTGCCGAGCAGCAATGCAAGATCAACCCGCGATGAACCGGCGATAGTAGGCAATATCACAATCTGCGCACCGCATCGTTCAATCGCTTGCCGGGCGTTGTCTTCAGCCAGTTCGGTAGTGGCGATGATCGTATGGCGAGCGGCATCGCCCGCCAGCACGCGCGCCGTCAGAGGGATGCGCAGGCGGCTGTCGACGATAATCCGCAACGGGTCGCGACCGCCGGCGAGCCGGACATTCAATTGCGGATTGTCGGCAAGCACGGTGCCGATGCCGACCATGATGGCGTCGTGCTCGGCGCGCAGTTGATGCGCCAGGCGGAGCGAATCGGGGCCGCTGATCCATTGCGAATCGCCGGTCGCCGTCGCAATGCGGCCGTCGAGCGTCTGCGCATACTTCACCGTCACCAACGGCAAAGACGGCCATTGTGGGGCCGCTTGCTTTTCATCTTGCATCGTCACGCTTCATGCAGTTTACCCGGACGATGGGCTCGAAGCCAGGGGCACGCCGCCCGCGCCAAGGACAACTGCTAAACCCCTGGCGTAATCAACATTACTCTTTGAACACTGACCAACTGGTTATAGAAGCGGAGCGATTGCAGAAGGCTGCGACCTGCGGCTAAGATGAAGCAGCGTGATTGTCGATCTGGTCAAAGAATTTCGCTTCGAATCAGCGCACCGTTTGCCTAATGTGCCGCCAGGCCACAAGTGCGCGCGGCTGCATGGGCACTCATTCGTCTGCGAAGTGACGGTGCGCGGCGAAGTCAATCCGCAAACCGGCTGGTTCATCGATTACGGCGACATTGCCGAAGCCTTCGAGCCGCTGCGCCTGCGGCTGGATCATTACTACCTTAACGAGATTGATGGGCTTGAAAACGCCACCAGCGAAAATCTGGCGCGCTGGATATGGGAAAGACTCGAAGGCCGCTTGCCGGGACTCTATCGCATCACCATCCGCGAAACCTGCACCACACGCTGCGATTATTACGGGGAATAGAAATTGGGGCCGGGGGCCGGGGGCCGGGGGCCGGTTCAGGAAGCTGAGACTGAAAATTTTGGCATGGCTGAAACCATTTAATCCCCAGCCCCTGACCCCCAGTTGCCTACATGACTTGCGAGACGATTGGCTCAAGGTCGTCGGGAGGCGGGGTTTCGACCAACGCCGCTTTGCGTCTGAGCTTGTCGCTGTACATTGCCCGATCAGCCGCTAATAACAGTTCATCGAGCGTGTCGCCGTCAACGCTATAGCTGGCCCAGCCGATGCTGACGCCTATGCCTATGCCTGCCTGCTTGAAGCCGAAGTCGTGGCTGTCAACGATGCGTTGCAGCCGGTGCACCAGTTCGCGCGCGCCGTCCGGGTCGATGTGCAGAATGGCGACGAATTCATCGCCTGCATAACGGCCCAGAAAATCCGAAGCGCGAATCTGCCGGGCAAGCACCTGCGCCACTTCCTTCATCACGCGGTCGCCGGTCTGATGGCCGAGCGTATCGTTAATTGCTTTGAAGCCGTCGAGGTCCATCATCAGAATCGAGAACGGCAAATTGAAGCGTCGCGCGCGGTTCACCGACTCTTCAAATTTCTGTCGCAGAGCGCGGGCGTTGGGCAAACCCGTCAGCAGGTCGCTCAGGGCGATGGCCTGGGTCTCTTCGTGCTGCAACGCATTGGCGATGGCATCCGATGCCAGTTTGGCGACCGCTTCGAGCAGGCGCAGATGATCGGCCTCGTAAGCCGGCAGATCCGCATGATAGAGCGTCAGCGCGCCGAGCACGTCGTCGCCTTTCATCAGCGGCACGCTCATCGCCGTGCGATAGTCTTCGCCGAGATCGAGTCGCGCGGCCTTGAAATCGAGTTGCGGGTCGCAGTTGTACATCGGCTGGCGATTGGCCGCGACATAGCCGGTGATGCCGGAGTTGAGCATAATGCCCTGGCCTTTGAAGGCCCCGGCGTGGCGACCGGCAATGTGCATCGCTTCCAACTCAATCGAATCGGGCTTCTGCAAATAAAGGACACATGTGGTGTAACTTACGATGTCTTGCAGGCGGGACGAGAAGACCGCGAACATATCGCGCAGGTCGAGGCTGTTGCCGATGGTCTGGGCGATGTCGTAAAGCGTGATGACTTCGCGGTGCGCATTGCGAATCTGCTCAAAGACGACAACGCGGTTCTCTGTCCGCTGCGGCGAAAACGGGAGGGGGCTGGCGGTCGCCGCCTTGTTGGCGCGTATAGGCTTCTGCCGGCGAATCTCTTCTTCAAATTTGGGCAAGAGTTCAAGAAAAACGCGCACTACCTGCGAATCATATTTCGTGTCGACGCCCGATTGCAGCAGCGCGATGGCTTCATCGCGCGTCAGACCCTTGCGGTACTGCCGATTTTCGCGCGCCGCATCGAAGCAATCGACGACCGAGAGAATGCGCGCCGTCATCGGAATCTCTTCGGCCCTGAGACCGTCGGGATAACCCGTGCCATCCCAGCGTTCGTGATGATGGCGCACCACCGGCACGACCGGATAGGGAAAGCCGACGCGCTCCAGTATCTCGCCGCCGACGATGGTGTGGATTTTCATCTTTTCGAACTCGGCGGGGGTCAGCGCGCCGGGCTTGTTGAGAATGTAATCGGGTACAGCGAGCTTGCCGATGTCGTGCAGCAGCGCGCCGGCTTTCAAGGCTTCGATTTCAAGTTCACAGAGACCGAAGGCGCGGCCCATGCCGGTCGCGTAAATCTGCACGCGATGCACATGGTCGTGCGTCGTCTCGTCTTTCACGTCAATGGCAATGGCCAGCGCCTCAATCGTCCGCAGATGCAGATCGGCCATCTGCTCGGCGTGCGTCATCGAGGATTGCACGCGGTCGAGATAGATCTTGTAAGTGAAATAAGTGATGGCGGCAACCGGCACCGAGATGATGAACGCGTAAAACTGGATGACCGCCAGCAGGCGAACGACGAAGGCCGCCGCGATTGCGCCGGCGAAGTACGTCAGCGATGTCCACAAAAAGGATTCGTGCCAGGTCTTGAGCAGGTTCTTTTTGTCGCGTAGCGCGTTGACGATGCTCACCAGCCCGGAATTGACCAGATAGTGAGTCAGCGCCATGGTTTGCGCCATCAGCAGCAGGCGACTGAAACTGGTGTGAGTCTCTGCCGCCGGCAACAACTGGCTGGTGGCGACGTGCATCTCTGGGGGAAAGAGGCTGTTGGCGACCAGGCCGGAAACGAAGATCGACAAGCTCATCACCGCGACGTTGAACGGCATGACGCGACGCTTGTTCGGATACTTCAATGAACAGGCCAGCCCGTTGATGCCGGCAAGCACGACCGACGGCATCACCCCATAGAGCATCAGCGAGATGTAGAGGCAGGCGTCGTCAAGCATCACGGTGCCGGAAGTCTTGGGAATGTGAATGTCCGTGCGCCCGACGACGACCACCGTGACCAGACTCAGCAACAGCCAGTTCAGATTAAACTGACCGCCGAGGGTGACGTCGTACATTGCGCAGGCAAAGATGAACAGGCCGACGCAGGAGACGACAGCGAGAAAAATATTCGATGCGCGGCTTTCATTCGATGGTTGTGACATCGCCTTATCCTGGCGCGGCAGAGGCTGCGCTCATATTTGCGAATCGTGTCGCAAGGGGCGCGACTCGTTTGAATTCGCCAGAGCGCCTTACGGTGCCGCTCGTCTGGGGAGGGGAGCAGCACGCTGGCTTCATGAAAATGGCTCGCCGTCGGCTTTGCGAAAGCTGCCAGCCATACGGGATGCGACTTGCGGTCGCCTGGACCACGACCGTTTGGCGGCTTGCCTTTGCTGCCTCGCTTGCTTGAGCGATAGCGGCCTGTTTTTACACAATCCTGCAGCAGTCAACAAAAAAAACGCGCTCTCCCTTATCAACCTGTGTGCCACGCCCGCAGACGGCGGGGTTGCGACTAGATGGCGCTAAGGTGTGACGCGGGCGGCGGCGCGGCGCGGCCTTTTTCGTGCCAATAGCGGCAATTTATTACCTGCTGGCGTGCCGGGCGGCGCAGCTTGCGGCTCACAGGGGCCCGCGCCGGTTTTGTAGCATGAGCAAGCGCGTGACAGATTCGGTCAAAATGATAAAACGCCATAATCGAATCGGTCATTTTTCCGCAAGCCGCTCGCGCGCCAGCGGGGAAGCGGGATAGAATCATTCAAGCGAAAGGCCATGCGAATCACCGAAATTTACCAGAGCATTCAGGGCGAATCGAGCTATGCCGGGCTGCCCTGCGTCTTCGTGCGGACGACGGGATGCGACCTGCGTTGTAGCTGGTGTGATAGCGAATTCACCTTCACCGGCGGCACGCGCATGACGATTGCCGAGATCCTCGCCGAAGTCGAAAAGTATGATTGTCGCTTAGTTGAGTTGACCGGCGGCGAGCCGCTCTTGCAGGCGGAGATCTACGAGTTGGCAACCCGGCTTTGTGATCTGGGCCACCATGTGCTGATCGAAACCGGCGGCCACCGGGACATCTCGAAACTCGACCCGCGCGTCGTCCGCATCATGGATTTGAAGTGCCCGGCATCGGGCGAATGCGAGAAAAATCTCTGGTCGAACCTCAAACACCTGCGCCTGACCGATGAAGTCAAATTCGTCATCGCCGACCGTAACGATTACGAATGGACGCGCCAGGTCATCGGCGAACATCGTCTCGAAGACCGCGCACAGATTTTAATCTCGACTGCTTTCGGCCAGGTCGAGCCGCAGCAGGTGGTCGCCTGGATGTTGGAAGACGGCCTGCGCGCCCGCTTCCAACTCCAGCTTCACAAGCACATCTGGCCGCCGGAGGCGCGGGGAAGATAAAAAGGGAGTGGGGGCGTAGAGACGACAAGAGGCCGGCAGCAAAAGCAATAGCCGTAGCATGCAACTGCTCAGCAACTGCTCCCCTTCTCCCTCACTCTCCCACTCCCCTTCTGCTTTTTCACATGCCCATAATGTTATAGCCGCTATCGACGTGCAGGATTTCGCCGGTAATGCCGCGCGCCATGTTCGACAACAGAAAGAGCGCCGCATCGGCGACTTCCGATTGATCAATGTTGCGGCGCAGCGGCGCGTGATTGCGCATGTGATCGAGTATCTTCGAAAAGCCGCCGATGCCTGCCGAGGCTAAAGTTTTGACCGGGCCGGCGGAAAGGCCATTGACGCGAATACCGTGCGGGCCGAGGTTGGCCGCCAGGTACTTGACGCTCATGTCGAGCGCCGCTTTGGCGATGCCCATCACATTATAGCCCGGAATGACGCGCTCGCCGCCGAGATAGGTCAGTGTAAGGATACTTCCATTTCGACCTTCCATCAGCGATGCGGCCTGCCGCGCAATCGCCGTCAGCGAAAAGACGCTGATCTCTTGCGCAATCCGAAAGCCTTCACGCGAGGTGTTGATGTAGTCGCCTTCGAGTTCTTCGCGCAGCGCGTAAGCGATGCCGTGAACGACGAAGTCGAGGCTGCCGAACTCGTCTTTCAATTTAACGAAGACGGCAACGATGTCTTCATCTTTCGTCACATCGCAAGGCAGCACGAGCGGCTTGTTCAACTGCTCGGCCAGTTCGCGGGCGTTCTCTTCGAGCCGCTCGCCCTGATAGGTGATGGCGATGCGCGCCCCTTCATCATTGGCGCGGCGGGCGATGGCCCAGGCGAGGCTGCGCTTGTTGGCGACTCCGAATACCACTCCGGTCTTACCTTCTAAAAGCATGTTTCTCCTAATCGGTTTCGGGTTCCTGATTATCTACTGGTTATCTATGAGTGCTGACGCAACCTGTTGCAAGCGAGCCGCGCGAAACAACCAGCCAGAAACCAGGAACCCGAAACCTCCAACTATTGCCTTTTTTCAGGCGTGATCTTCAAGGCCATTTCGCGCCCGTCGCGGCGGATAGCGATTTCGACTTCTTCGCCGGCTCGCAACTCACCGAGCGCGTAGGTGTAATCATAAACATTCTTGACCGGCGTCTTGCCGAGCCGTGTAATGAAGTCGCCGGCTTTGAGCCCGGCGCGTTCGGCAGGCGAGCCGGGACGTACGCCGTCGAGTTTCATGCCGTCGGTTTGATCCGCATAATTGGGAATCGTGCCGAGGTAGACTCTGAAGCCGCCGCCTGTCGGTTTCGACTCGGATTTCACTTTCGTGAACGCGATGCGCGTCGCGTCGTTGGCGACGCTGGTAGCGATTTCGCGCACCAATTCGGCTACTTGCTTGATGCCTTCGGCATTGATCTTGTCGGCGGTGTCGCTGGGCTTGTGATAATCGTCGTGCGTGTTGGTGAAAAAGAAGAGCACCGGAATATCTTTGACATAAAACGACTGATGATCGCTCGGCCCGAAGCCGTCCTGCCCGTAGCTCAGTTGAAAGCGGCTGCCGGAGCCACTTTCAGCCGATGCCGGTTTGCTGTTGTTTTCGGCGTTGAGCTTTTCAATCAGCGGCTTCCAGATGGGGCTGGTGCCCATGCCGCCGATGAACAGCGCGTGGTTGCGCAGGCGACCGACCATGTCCATATTGAGCATCGCTACGGTCGAAGCCAGCGGCACGGGCGGATTTTTGGTGTACGCCGCCGAACCCAGCAAGCCAAGCTCTTCGCCGGAAAATGCGATAAAAACTACACTGCGTTTGATCTGCCCGCGCGACGCCGCCATCACCCGCGCCAGGTCGAGCAAAGCCGAGGTGCCCGAAGCGTTGTCATCAGCGCCGTGATGAATCTGGCCTTCGGGATTGGCTGCCAGAGATTCCGGCCCTCCCAGTCCCAGATGATCGTAATGCGCGCCGATGACGACGTACTCGGAAGCCATCTGCGGATCGCTGCCTTCCAACATGCCGACGACGTTGGCGGTGTTGCCATTGACCTTGACGACATCCGTCTTGAAGCTGACCGTCAGATTTTCGATAGCTAATGGCGCGGTGCGCGCCTTGGCGCGCTCGACCGCATCCGCGCCGGTGAATTCGCTTTTTACCAGCGGCGTTTTTCTCTCTTCAAAAATGGCGTTGGCCAGCGTCCGGCTGATGACGATTGTAGGGATGCCAGCGTCGAGGAAATTCAAATCGTGATGCAGGCGCGACAGGCGGTCGTGTTGAAAGACTTTTTCTTCGCTGACGAAGATGACGCCGCGCGCGCCTTTCTCGCGGGCCTTCAGGGTTTTGTTTTGAATCTCAAGGCCGGGTTGGGTGAACTGCGCAAAGCGCCCATGCGGATTATCGCCGTCGGGGCTGCCGCGCAGGATCATCACCAGTTTACCTTTCACGTCTGTACCCGCATAGTTGTCGTACTGCAACTCAGGGGCGCTGATGCCGTAGCCGGCAAAGACCACTTCACCGGTTGCGGCTTCCGGCGAAGAGAAGGCCAGCGGCATGAAGTCTTCCTCGACTTTGTAGTTTTGTTCACCTTTAGCGGTTTTCACCTGAAAGAAATTCTGCTTGCCCAGTTCGACGCGCGCCACGAAGGTGAAGGGTTGCAGATAGCCGGACGGCGAAGCCGGTCGCAGGCCATAGCTGCGAAACGCTTTTTCGATGTAACGCGAGGCTTCATCAGCCGCAGGCGTGCCGGCGCGGCGGCCCTGTAGCTGGTCGGAAGCGAGGAACTGAACGTGTTCACGTATGCGCTCAGCCGAAAGCCCGGTGGTTTGCGCCACGGATTGCTGATTGAGATAAAGCGCGGCGCTCGCCGGATGGAACGCGAAGCCTGCGGCGCTGATCAAAAACGCGGTTGATAAAACAAGCAGGAGAATTTTTCGTGAGTTCATTCGAGCTTACTCCTTATGGGCAAACGTCAGGCGGAGCGAAGATGCATGACTGGCGGTCAATCTTAAGGCAGCGTGTTGCATAGCAAACCGAGGGCAATCATATCCAGCCGCGCGAACCAGTGTCAATGGCAGGCCGCAAGCGCACACTCGTCATCGGGATGGGAAAGGCCGCGCGCTTGCTGAATATATGACATTTGCGCAGTGATTTTTGTTTGTCGCTCGTCGGAATTGACGATATACTGTGACACGGATATTAAACCCGTTGCCCGTGAATGTTGTTCTGAATTGTCCCTGGGTTTTGCTGAAGACTTAACGCACAGCAAAGCGACCGCAGACGAGCCAGCAATCAAACTCAAAGGCTTCAGCAGGTTGTTGAAACAAAAACTTACACGATGGCAGAAGCTTGTTGCCTGGCATCTGACCATATCACGAGGAGTTCATATGCGCTATAACCAATCCTTGTACCAACGCTGGTTGGTGATCTTATTAACTGTGGCCGGATTGCTGAACTGGACGCTGCTACCGGCGTCGTTCACAGCGCGAGCCGACCGATCAGCGACGGCGGCGGGCGTGCCAGAGACCGCTTTGAAGCCGACGCTCAGCGACACGACACAGGCGCGGGTGCGGGCGGCTTACGGCGAGTTGCCGATGCGCTTTGAGCGCAATCAGGGGCAGTTTGATGAGCGCGTCCGGTTCGCGGCGCGCGGCACAGGCTACGGGCTGTGGCTGACTGGCGACGAAGCGTTGTTGAGCTTACGTAGCGGCGAGCGCCAGGCGGCGGTGATTCGCATGAAGTTGGTCAAGGCGAATGGCAAGGCGCAGGCGCGCGGCGAAGACGAATTACCGGGGCACAGCAATTACTTCGTCGGCAATGACCCGGAGAAGTGGCGCAGCCAGATGAGCAATTATGCGAAGGTGGTCTACAGCGAGGTCTATAGGGGTGTGGACTTGGTGTACTACGGCAAGGGAGGAGAGCTGGAGTATGACTTCAAAGTGGCGGCGGGAGCCAATCCTGGGGCAATCGGCTGGCGCATAGAAGGAGCGCAGCAAGTGCGAATAGATGCGGCGGGCGAGATGGTGATCAGCACAGCGGCAGGCGAAGTGCGGCAGCGGCGAGGGGTGGCGTATCAGGAAGTGGGAGGCGAGCGGCGAGCGGTGGCGGCGCGCTACGAGTTGCGCGGCAGGAATGAAGTGAGGATAGCGCTGGGCCCATATGACCGCCGCCAGCCGCTGGTGATTGATCCGGTGCTTTCATACTCAACCTTTCTCGGCGGCAACCAAGACGACTTCGGGCGCGGCATCGCCGTAGACGCTGCCGGCAATGCTTACGTTGTTGGCGTAACCAGTTCAGCGAATTTCCCGGTCGTTGCCGGTGGCTTTCAAACTACGCTTTCCGGTTTCGAAAATGTGTTTGTGACGAAGTTGAATGCGGCTGGCTCGGCCTTGATTTATTCCACCTACATTGGCGGCAGCCGTGGAGAAGAAGGCGCGGCCATCGCTGTGGACGCCGTCGGCAATGCCTATCTCACGGGCGACACCAGTTCAACGGATTTCCCGGTCACTGCGGGCGCTTTCCAGTCTCCGTTGACAGGCCAGCCTATGGTGTTTGTTACAAAACTGAATGCCAGCGGTTCGGCGCTGCTGTATTCGGCTCGCATGGGCGGAGGAGACGACCGGGGGAACGCCATCACTATCGATGGCGCGGGTAATGCGTATGTGGCAGGCGTCAGTTATGAAGGCAACTTTCCGGTCACCCCCAACGCTTTTCAGACAACGTTTCGCGGTGGCCGTGACAATGTCAGCGAATGGGGCGACGCCTTTATGGCGAAGTTAAATGCCAGCGGTGCGCAACTCGTTTATGCCACCTACCTGGGAGGCGACGACGGAGAGAGTGCCAATAGCATTGCCATTGATTCGAGCGGCAACGCTTATGTAACAGGGAGTACCGGCTCAACCAATTTCCCGACGACGCCGGGCGCGCTCCAGACCAGTTTTCAAAGTGTGAATTGTCCGCCAGGCCATCTCTTTGCCTGCGAGGATGGCTTCGTCACCAAGCTGAACCCGACGGGCACGGCACTGGTTTATTCGACCTATCTCGGCGGCAATGGCCCGGATGTCGGCTATGGCATTGCGATCAACGCCAACGGCGAAGCGTTTGTCACAGGCAACACGGTTTCCTCGAATTTCCCGACGGCAAACGCCCTTCAGCCGACTTTCAAGGGGTATCGAGATCTATTCGTATCGCGGTTAAACGCCAGCGGTTCGGCGCTCATCTACTCAACTTATCTTGGCGGCAGCGGTGACGACCAGGCCGGGGCCATCGCCATAGATGCTGCCAATGTGGCATACATTACGGGCACAACCGCTTCGACCGACTTCCCGACCGTTAACCCGATTCAGGCAACCTTGGGCGGCGGCTACGATGCCTTCGTGGCGAAATTGAACGCTAGCGGTTCGGCGCTCGGTTATTCAACCTATCTCGGCGGCGACAACTACGAGAATCTGCTTGGCGGCGCTATTGCTGTAGATGGACTGGGAAACGCTTACATCACCGGCCATACACGCTCAGCCAATTTCCCGACGACGCCGGGCGCGTTTCAGACGGCGTTCGGTGGCGGCGGTTCTCCCGGCTCGCCGCCCGCCGATGCCTTTGTGGCAAAGATTACTGATGCAGATTCGTCTGATATTTGCCTCCAGGACGATAGCAACGGCAACCTGCTGCGATTCAATGTCATCACCGGTGCCTATCAGTTCACGAATTGTCGCAAGGGAATCACCCTGGCAGGCACGGGTGTGGTCAAGGTGAATTTCTGCAAGATACAACTGCATGATAGCGCGGCAGAACATAGCGTCTCGGCGCAGGTCAATATCTGCACGCACGCCGGCAGTGCTCAGGTCTCTGTGTCCGGACGCAGCTTCACCATTGCGGATAAGGATAGTACAAACAATACCTGCGGCTGCCACTAAATCAGAGCGCATAAGAATGCAGTGCAGGCAGTTGCGTTTCGAGTTGGGAGTCTGGCTGCCACTAAATCAGAGCGCATAAGAATGGCAGAGAAAGAGATTGCCACCGCAGGCACAAAGGCACAGAGAAGAGGATAATAATCTTTGGTTTTTCTCAGTATTTTGTTGTTTTCTCTCTGTGGCTCTGTGGCTGCGGTGGCCAATCTTCTCTCCCAGCGTTGTGCGGTTCGATTTAGCTTCGCGGCTGTAAATTTGAATAAATCGGGCTGGCTGTCATCGCGCAGTTAGCCCTTTATTTTCTGTGCGGCAGGCTCAGTCGACGGTGGCAACGGTTTCGCGCCTGAAGATGTGCGGCACGGCGGCGAGCAAGGCCAGCAGTGTCAAGGCCAGTATTATGCCGGGTGCTCCCGCGCCGTGGGTTGTCGCAAGCCAAGGCGCGCGCAGCAGCGACAGCAATTGCGATAGTCCAAGCGATACCAGCAGCCCCCACCAGGCCCAGCGCTCGCCGCGACGATACGGCCCAAGCACAACGATCAGGCCGAGCAAGGCGTAGCCGAGCGCCCAGGTCGCTGCTGTGGCGCGGCGACCGCGCACGGCTTTCACCGCGTCGTCGCCGCCCGTCGCCCTGACCTCATCAAGCGTGTACCCCCGCACGATATTGTCTTGCGGCCCGGTGTAGGCAATCCGCAACGATTGGATCGCCAAGATCGCCGTCGCCGCCAGCACAACCAATAGAATGACCCAGCTTGCCAGAAATAAGACTCGCGCACCTTTCATAGTTGCCTCCATGAAGCAGTGGTCAGTGGTCAGTCACATGCAAACTGCGATAGTGAAAACAGTGGGCGTCAAATTGAAGTCATCAATCACTGACCACTGACCACTGACCGCTGCTCACTGCTTCCAGCCAGGGCTGTCATCAGCAGAATAGTCTTCTTGACGCCGCGATAAAACGGCTCGATCTCGCACCACTCCGAGAGCGAATGATCGCCGCCGCAAGGGCCCGCGCCGGTCGAAATGGCGTTGAGGCCGGCAAGCAGCGCGACGTTGGCGTTGTTGGATGCGGTTGGCGTGACGGTGACATTTTCAAAACCCATGGCGCGATGCACCGCTTCGCTCATACGCACGGTAAACGATTCGCGGTTGCCCGCGAGTTGCGCCGCCGGCAGCTTCTCTTCGACATCTTCGACCTTCAACTGCATGCCGGCGCGCTCGGCTTCTTCGCGGGCGATGTCGGTGATGCGCTTCTCGAATTCGTCAATGGCACGCTGATCGGTCGAGCGCAAATCGACGGTGAACCATGCATCGGCAGCTTTCGCATTGACGACCTCAGCGCCGCCGAGCATGCCGACGTTGAGATCGACTCCCGGCTCCTGTGGCAACTCAAGCTCATAGATTCGCTTGATAGCGCGCGCCAGCGGCAAGGCCGCCGAGTAGGGCGGGGTTTTCGAGCGCGTGTGGCCGCCCGGCCCGATGAAATGAAATTTGTACCAGTTGATGCCGATGCCGCCGTAAGTCAATCCCTGATAGCCGCCGTCAAGCGCGACATACTGGCCGATGCGATCTTTGTTCTCTTTGATGAATTGCTTAGCGCCGCCAAACGAAGTCTCTTCTTCGACGGTGAAGACGAAGAAGAGATCGCTTTGGGTTTTGATCCCCGCATCGTTTAAGGCGCGAATCGCCGCCAGCAAAGCCTCGACGTTGCGCGTATCATCGCCGACGCCGGGCGCATAGATTTTGCCGTCGCGGATTTCGGCTTTGATCTTCAAGCCTTCCTGAAACACCGTATCCAGATGTGCATCGAAGACCACCGGCTTGCCGCCGCCCGCGCCTTTGCGAATCGCAATCACGTTGCCCGCCGCGTCGCTGTAAACCCGGTCGAGCTTGTAAGATTCGAGCAAGCGCTTGACGAAGGCGGCGCGCAATTGTTCTTTGCTGGACGGCGCATTGATCTCCGTGATGGCTTTCCACTCATTGAGAATTTCATCGCGGTGCGCGTCGATGTAATCAAACGCACGTTTGACCTCCGGGCGCTCCATGATGGCTTTCGCCTGCGAGTTGTAATCCTGCGCCCGCGCATTAACCGAGACCACTGCCGCGCAGACCAGCGCGGCCACTAGCTTTTTCATTCCGGCTCCCCGTGGATGGATTGAGATGACGAAGGCTAATTGTAATGGATGGAGGATGCAGGCGGAAAGCAGGAGAGAAGAGAAGTGGGGAAGAAAGGGAGAAAGGGAGTGGAGGAGAAAGGGAGATGGGGAGTAAGAATCGATGCTTCTCTACTCCCCCACTCCCCTTCTCCCTTTCTCCCCTTCTGCTCAAGGGTTCGCGGCGCGGCGTGGGCGCGGCGCATCGTTTGTCGAGGTGCGGCGCATGGCCGGGTCGTGGACGCGCGGGCGGCCTGACAGTCGCCACTCGATGCGCTTGATGGCGACCGTCGCGATGTCTGAGGTGTCCGGCCCTGAGGTTTGCGCGATGGGCTGCAATTCTTTGATGGTGTCGGCGTCGCCGATGCGGCCCAGGATTTCAATCACCTGCTGGCGGACGATGCGATTGCTTGAACGCACGTGCGGATAAAGATCGACAGGCTGAGCTTCCATCAGGTAAGCGCGCGCCTGCTCCTGTTGATCTGTGTCGAGCTTGCGCACGATGTTTTGAATATTCGGGCGGCTGCCCATCTTGTAGAGCGCGAAATACTCGGCGAGCCGCACATCGCCGTTGCCTTCGGTCAACACGAGCCGCGAAATCTGATCCAGGTAACGCGACTCGCCGATGCGCGCCAGCCCCTCGAAAGCGTACTGGCGGCGGTCGCCGTCTTTATCGGCCATGTTCTCGACGAAGGTCTGCTCGGCGCGGTCGTCGCCAATCAGTGAGAGCGCCCACAGCGCCGCCTCGTCGCGCGGCGGCAGGTAGGTGAAGCGGCCTTTCACCTTGCCCATGACTTTCGACATCGTGCCTTTCTTCTCCGGCCCCAGCCCGTAGACCGACAGCAGCGGCTCGACCGCCGGTTTGTATTTGAGCAAACCGACGGCGACCATTGCCTGCGTGCGGACTTTGTGATTCGAGTCACGGAAGAACGGAATGAGGTAATTGCCCGCTGCCGGGTCGCCTATCTTGATGAAGGCGCGGATCACATCGATGCGCACATCCTGGTCGGCATTCAGCGCATCGGCGAGTTGGGCGATGGCGTGCGTGCCGCGCAGTACGCCAAGGGCGCGAATGGCCGAAACCCTGACATCGCGTTCATTGTCGCCGCGCGCCGTGTCGCCGAGCGCTTGAATGATTTCGGGCGCGACGAAGATGTAAGGCTCGATGATGGCGTGATCGCTGGTGTCGAGAAACGGGTTGAACCAGTTCCAGCCGTCGCGCCGGTTAGTGACGAAATCGATGTCGTGCTCGGTGTAGAGCATGACGAGCGCCTTGACGGCGGCGTGGCGCACCGGGTCGCTTGAGTCTTTGAGCGCGCCGAGCATATCCGGGAGGGCCGTAAAATCTTTAATCTTGCCGAGCGAGTTGACGGCTTCCAGGCGTACATCGCGGTCATCGTCTTTGCGAGCCGTGACCGAGAGCGCTTCGACCGCGAGTTGATTGCGTTCGCGGCGTTCGCCGAGTTTTTTAGCGGCGTCGCGGCGCGTCGAAACATTAGGGCTTTTCAGATAAGCGAGCAGCGTCTCAAGCGATTCATCACTGGCGGTGATGGCGGTGGCAAACAATAGGATAGCCACAGCGGCACACAAGGTTCGCACGTAAGTCTTATGCATAACGAAACACCTCTGAAGGAAACTATTGGCCGATTGAATTGCAGGCCGAGGGGCTAACTTGCGGGAACCTGTCCTTCCGATGAACCATTGTCTGCCTGAGGGCAAAGCAAAGTCAAGCAGCAATGCACGGCAGGGTGAGATGCAGATTTTCGCGCCGTCAACACCGCGTAGCGGTGACCTGACTTTAGCCCGGCTTTTCAAAGCCGGCAACGACGCATTCGTTCAGAATCGCGTCGCGTCAGCGACGCTTGCACCCGGCGATTTTCAAGCGTCGCTGATGCGACGCGATCCTGCCGGTGTCGGTGTCCGTGCCCTGAAGGACACGGCTAAACTCATTGCGCCGCTAACGCGGCAGAAAAATGAGTCGCCTTTCCGGCTTCCGCAAAAATCTGCATCGCACCCTGCGCGGCAGGACAGGTGGCGGGGCGATCAATCGACTGGCAGCGCCAAAGGCAATCTGCCCTCAGACATCCCTGTACGGTAAGCGCGGTTGTGCAATCAATCGGCGCTGAATGAAAAATGGCTCATGCAGAGCGAAAATTGGCTGATGCAGGGCACCAACGGCTTCGCACAGCGCAAAAATCGAGTCAGGCGCTGCGAAAATAGACTCCCGCACTGCGAAAACCGGCTCAGGCAGTGTGCAAACAGGTTGCCGCAGTGCGCAAATTGATTGCCGCGCTGCGAAAATAGACTCCCGCAGTGTGAAAACGAGTCCCCGCAGTGCGAAAACTAACTCAGGCAGTGCGCAAATTGATTGCCGCACTGCGAAAACAGACTGCCGCACTGCGAAAACGAGTTCCCGCACCGCAAAAACAGGCTCCCGCACTGCAAAAATGGGCTCCCGCACCGCAAAAACAGACTCCCGCACTGTGAAAACGGGTTCGCGCAGCGCGTCAGCCGGTCTGCGCGCGGTATCAGGTGGTTTATGCAGCGGAAAATCGGGAACCCCGGCTGATTCAACTTATCTGCTCGGCAAGCTCGCTCACTTCGTTGTCGCGCCGGTGGTAGCCCATGCGCTCGATCATCTCGCGGGCGGTCGCCAGGTGTTCGCGCCTTCGCCAAGCCACTTTTCATATGCTCGCATCACCCGCTCGGCGTGGCGACCATGCCGCACATCATCTTCCAAATTCTCGATCTCATCGCGCCGTCTTATGTCGCCGCCGCAGACATCCGAGAGGTAACTGCCCAGCAAGGTCAGCGCCAGCGCATGGCCTGCATATTCCTTCGTTGTCTGTTCCAGTTCGTCAGCATCGCCTGTGACTTTCAACGCCCGCAGAAGCTGCGTGCCGGCTTGCGGCGACAACTGCTCAAGGTCGTGTTGGATGACCGTGCCGTTCTCAAATTCGACCAGATCGCCGACCCGCTCGCGCGTCGAGATCACGCACAGCCCCGGTTGTTTCTCTGCCAATTCGACCAGCAGCACTTGCAATGCCGCATCCTTCAAGCGTCCTTCATGATAGCCCGGCGGATGTTGCAGCGGTTCGAGTCCGTCGAGAATGAGCAGCGTGCGCGTTTGCCGTATGAAGCCTGCCAGCCGCTCGCCTTTGTCCCACGGCGAGCCTTGTGTCGGGTCTGTGTCGCCGAACCAACGCAACGCCTGATCGATGAACAGATCGGCAGAGGCGGCGCGTTCGCTGGTGCCCTGACTGTAAAACGACCAACCGTAGATGCGCTCTGCGCCGCGATAATTGTCCGGCAGCATGTGTCGAATTCGCCAGTGATTGACCAGTGCCGTTTTGCCCGCGCCGCCTGAGGCGATAAAGGTGATGATGTTGGTATCGGGACTCTCCCATGCCTCATCAAGAAGTTTCAATTCGCCGTCGCGGCCAAACAGATCAGAGCCGGTGATCGGCAAGCGGGCGATGGAGATTTTGTCGCGCGGCAGCGGCGGCGGCAGCGTCACGTTGAAAAATTCCGCGACGATGTCCGGGTGTTTTTTGACGTACAGATCAAGCTCGGTGCGCGCCCAGAATTCGCATTCGTAGTCGGGCTCACAAAACTTGCGCGCCGCCTCGCGCGCATTGGCAGAAAGTACGGCATTGGTTACGAAGACAATGCCGAAAGGCTTTTTCGTCGGGTCGGTTTTGACCAAGGCGTTGTACTTCTCGACTTCGTCGGTCAGCGTCTTGGCGTGGATTGTGTTGTAACGCTTGCACTGAAAATACCAGAGTTGTTCGCCGCTCGCGGTGGCGCGGTAAGCGATCACATCGCGCCCCTGTTCGTTTCCCGCTACGCCAAGCGCTTCAGGGCGCAGGTAGCCTTTGCGCTCTACCAGCCACAAACATAAACGCTCGAACTCTGCCGGCGATAATTCACCGTAGGGGAGAATGTGAGTGCCTTTGGTTATCTCCGGCTTTTTCTTCATAAGCCTTGCGCAATCGCCAGTCGGGGCTCGCTGTCTTGATGAAACGAAACGGCGGCAAGCTCTCGGTATTCGTCACCACTGCGGAGCCGCAGCCTGAAGCAATCGCAGCAATATTAATTGAATCTCAAACGATGGCAAGGGGAATTAACTTCTGTCTAAATCGAACCGCACAACATTAGGACAGGAGATTAGCCACAGAGTCACAGAGCCACAGAGAGGAAACCAAAAATACTGAGAAAAACCAAAGATGTTTACCCTCTTCTCTGTGCTTCTGTGTCTCTGTGGCCAATCTCTTTTTGTGCCATTCTGATGTGGCCTGATTTACCAGCGGGCCGTAGATGCTCGTGCAATGAGGTAAACTAATGCTCTGTCGGCGTTCCCTCTAAGTCGCTTGGCCCACGAACTCTTGAGCTTTGGCCATTCCGTTTGCGCGACTACGCCGCTCTCGACGATCTCGAATCCAGCCGCTTCATATCGAGGCGTGAGTTCCGCCTCGATATACGCATTCGTCAGAGGCTTCAAGCCAAGCCGCTCGATCTCTGAGCGGTCGCGTTCAGGGTCAAGCCCTATGAGGATCTCTAACACCGCATCCGGCGAGCAGACTCTTCGCAGGCCGCGTAAGGCTTTTTCATCGCCTGTGGCGACGGCGCGAAGCAGGCTCCCCCAGGGGAAATGTATGTGCACTTCGTCAGCCACGCCGTCGAGTTCAGCCGGGAGATCTTCCAGCGACGCCTGGATGAACAGGACGTTCGGCAAACCGCCCTTAGCCGGATTGCGATGTATCTTTTCCGAGATCTTTTCCAGAGGGCGGGGATTGGCGTCTATCCCGATGTAAAACTTGTTCGGGTTCCGGCGGGCGCTCTCCGATACAAAGTGACCGTCTCCTGTCCCTATATCCAGGACAATCCCTTCGCCGGTAGGGCGCAATGAGCTTTTGGAAGTCTTGTTGATCAAGTCATCAAATCGTTCTGCCGCGAATCATCTTCAACATAATGGCTTTCCTTTCATCAACGACGATCAGCCCGTTTACTTTAACACGAATTGCCCTGGCTTCGTCTAATCCGTCTGGTTCTTCGCGCCAGGCGCATAGGACTTCAGATCCATTCAAAGACGGGCGCTTCACTCTACATCTCGCGTTTCAGTTTCGGCAGCCGCTGCCGGTCTTTGAAAAAGTCTTTCCAGAGGTCGCCTTTCTTTATGAGTCGCGGCGGCACCGTCTTAATCGTGAAGTCGCCAATCTCGAAGCCGCGCGCGATCTCCTGCCAGGTCACCGGCGTCGATACGCTTGCGTCCGGTTTGGCGCGCACCGTGTAGACCGCCGCCGCCGCTTTGCCGCGCGCGTTCTGCTGCCAGTCGACGTAAACCTGATCTGGCTTGCGCTCGGCCAGCCGCCGTTCAACCGTTGCAATGCGAGGCGCGCGCTCGGCCACGCGCTCGGAAACCTGCTCGGCAAAATGCGCGACCTCTTCGTAGCTGTAGCGCCGCCGCACCGGTACATAAATATGAATCCCTGCCGAGCCGCTGGTCTTCGGATAGCCCGTGAGCCGCAACTCTTTCAACACCTCGCCCATCACCAGCGCCACCTCGCGGACACTCGCGAACGGCGCACCGTGCGGGTCGAGATCGAAGACGACGTAATCCGGGTGATCTAAATCACCAACGCGCGAATGCCACGGATGTTGTTCGATAGCGCCGATGTTGACCAGATAAACCAGCGACGCCAGATCGCTGTAGACCGCATAGTTGATCGCCCGCCCGGCTTCGCTTGCCAACTCGACGGTCTTCAACACGCCGGGCGCGTTTTCAACGTTGTGCTGAAAAAACATCGGCGCACGGATGCCGTTCGGATAGCGTTTGAGAATCGTCGGACGATCTTTCAGGTAAGGCATAACGGTTTTGCCGACGGCGACGTAATAACGCAGCAAATCGCCTTTCGTGTAACCCTCGTCCGGCCAGTAAAGCCTGTCGAGACTTGTGACCTCGACTACTGTGCGGCCAGCACGCAGTTTGAGATTGCCGGCAAGCTCCGCCTGGCGAAGAAAGGTGGTGGTCGAGATGACTTGATCGGCGCGCGATTGTCTGAGGTTTGCGCGGCGCGGCATCAGAGTCCGCCTTTCGCGTTAAGATTTCGGCGCGTAGTAGCCACGGCGTGCGCGCACGCTGAGCGTTTTGCCGCGCGCCGTGACCGTCAGCCGTCGCCAGCGTCCATCGCGTTTTTTATTGGCCGGATAAAAGGTCAGCGTGTATTGATTGCGCAACTCCTCGACGATGTTGGTGAAGGCTTCTTCGAGGTCGTTGCCCTGCGGCGTATGCACGTAACGCCCGCCGGTTTGCCCGGCGAACTCCTTCATATCAGCGCGGCCTTTGCGCAGCATCAAGGTTTCCTGGCCGCTGCCCATCAGCGTGTTGTCGTCAATCAGATCAATGGTGTAAACCACGATGCCTGCCGCAAGCGCACGCTTCATCACCGAATCCGCCGTCGCTTTCAGGCTCGTGTTGTCCCAGCCGTCGGAGATCAACAGAACGGCGCGGCGTTTTTCGGGGCGCGCGGCGAGCGCCGCGATGCCTTCATCCATGCAATCGTAGAGGCGCGTGCGGTCTTCGGCCTTCGCATCCCATATGGCATCGGCGATGTCGCGCACATTGGTGAAATCCTGTACCTGCCGCACCTTGTTGTTGAAGCCGTAAACTGCCACCTGATCGTTGTCGCGTATGTGATCGATGAAGGCGGCAGCGGCGGCGCGCACCTGGCCGAATTTGTACTCCATGCTGCCGCTCATATCGATCAAGATGGCGGCGGCGAACGGCGACTCTTCATCAGACACCGAGTTGATCGTTTGCGGCGCGTCGTCTTCGAGCAGCGTGAAATCTTTAGCCTTCAATCCGTGCGCGTACTGCCCGGCAGCGTCTGTCACCGTGACATTGACGATCACCAGATCGGCGCGCAGGGTGACTACTTCGTCCTGCTCGGCTTGCGGTGCCGGTTGCGCCTCCGGTTTGCCCGGCGCGGCGTGGGTTTTCTTCTCTTGCAGCCGAAGCGGCGCGCTATGGCTGTTTGCGCCGGGCGGCGGCACGAGCAGCCACGCCATCAGCAGCAAAACGGCGACATTTGCCGCCCGCCGGTAGCCAGCCTTTGCCGATCTTCGTTGGTCGCGATGGTTTGTCAATATCACTCTGCTTTCAAGGCGCGGCGGATGTGCTGGGCGAGGTGAATGATTTCGTTGGCGTTGCTGATCACTGTAGCCGACACCACAAAGCGTGTCTGCTCCTTGATGCACTTTTGCACCTTGTCGGCGGCAGTGCTCATCTGTTCGAGAGCCTCATTGAGCGGCTTGTGCTGCAAGTCGGGTGACCGCTCAGCGACTTCGTCGCCGCCGGCTTGCGACAGGATGCGCTTGGCCAGCTTTTCAATCGTGCCGACTTTTTTCAGATCTTCGCCGTCCAGCTTGCCTGTGTCGTGGAAGACGCGCGCTACTTCAATTGAAAGAGTCGATAACTTGTCGGCTTCGTCGAGAGTCTTTTTATATTCGGCGTCGGCGCGGGCGATCTCCATGCGTATACGCATGTCTTCGGGCATGTTCGAGCGTTCCTGCTCGCTGCGGCTCGGATAATCAGCCGGCGGCGGCAACGCAGTTGGACTTTTCGGAGGCGGTGCGGTAGATTGCGCCGCCGCTGCCAGGGCGGCAAGCAGCAGCAAGGCGATGGGCAGAAAACACATCTTTGCCATTTTGACTCTCGGCGCTTAATTTTTGGGCAATCTCAATTTTTATCACAGCCGCAAAGCCAACTTCAAACCGGGCGTGATAAACGCCGCGAGCCAATCGCGCCGGCCTACGCGCCAAATCAATCGTCAGGCCGGCAAATCATCACGCCGTGCGCCAGATCGGAGCCTTAGCTTCTGAAGACGCGGGCGAGATAGCTTTCTGTAAGCGCCATCACTAAAAACGGCAGCAGCAAGACGACCGCGACTGCCAGCATCTGCGCCAGGTCATGTGTCGTGATCAGCGGCAGCAGCGTGACGTGCAGCGACATGGCGACGAGCGCCAGCAGCGACATCACCATGCCCGCAAAACGATTCGCCGTCTGCCACGCCGCGTCGTTGGCCATCGAACGCGGCGTGCCGTAGCCGAGCAGCCAATTGCGCCGCAAGCGCGGCGAAAACCAGTACATCGTCGCACCACACAGGATCAGCAACAGGTCGCTTGCCATTAACAAATACTCGTAGATCGACATAACGAAGTCCACCTGAGGTTTTTACACGTTCTTAATCTCTAAAGAAGAGGGGCGTGATTTTCAGCCATGCCTATTTAATCCGACCTTCCCGGCGCGCGTCAAGACTATTGGCAATTGCAACTTTCTTGTTTTTGCCTTACTCATCGGGTGAAGGCGCAATGAAGTCGAACGCCGCAACGCGCGTTGACTTCCCTGTTGAAGATTTTTATAACCTCATAGACCGTTAATCTGAAGGAGAGAGCCACGATGAAGATCGGAATGTCTTTGCCACAACTGGGGCCGCAGGCGTCGGCTGAAAATCTGATTGCCGTCGCCCGCCGCGCCGAACAACTCGGCTATGATTCGTTATGGGTGCTGGAGCGCTTGCTCTGGCCGCTCAGTCCGCAAGAACCTTACCCGGCCTCGCCCGATGGCAGCCTGCCGGCGACCTATCAACTCGTCTTCGACCCGATTGAAACCCTCACCTTCGTCGCCGCGCATACGTCGACCATCGAACTGGGCACCAGCGTGCTGGTGCTCGGCTATCACACGCCGATTCAACTGGCGCGCCGGCTGGCGACGCTCGATGTCTTATCGAAGGGCCGCGCCCTGGTCGGCGTCGGCGTCGGATGGTCGCACGATGAATTTGAAGCCGCCGGTACGCCGTTCGCGCGGCGTGGCGCGCGCGCCGATGAATTTCTGGAAGCCTTGATCGCCCTCTGGACGAAAGACCCTGTCGCCTTCGAGGGTGATTTTTACCACATTCCCGAATCGCTGGTCGGCCCGAAGCCGGCGCGCAAACCGCACCCGCCAATCTACGTCGCCGGCTTCGGCCAGTACACTTTTGATCGCGCCGTGAAGTTCGGCCAGGGGTGGCACCCTTCGGGCACGCCGTCGTTTGAATGGCTTGAGGGCATGATTAAGCAGTTTCACGAAACCGCCGCGCGCGCTGGCCGCAGCGAGATGGAAGTCGTCTTGCGTTCGTTCACCATGGTCTTCGAGCAACCAGCCGGTCAGCGCCAGCCAATGATGGGCACGCTTGACGAGATCAAAGAAGACATTCAGCGGCTGCGCGATATGGGCGTGACGCACCTGATTCATTCGCCGCCGGCCATCGGCTTCACGCCTTCACCCACGGTCGACGACGGCCTGACGCTGATGGAGCAGTTGATTGAAGTATCACGGTGAGCGAACGTGACAAGTGACAAGTGACGAGTGACCAGAGGAAATCGTCGCGCCTCTATCACTCGTCACGGCTAATGTAGCAAATATTATAGAGGCCGTTAGACGGCAACCCCGGCGTTCGGGTTTGCTAATCGATGCCGGTGGATTAAGATCAGCGCGGGTCATTTTTTCAGACGGAAGGCGCAAGGGAGTCATCGCATGTCGAAGCACGTACTGATCACCGGAGGCGCAGGCTTCATCGGCTCGCATCTCGCGGACGAATTGTTGAGACGCGGATATAAAGTGCGGGTTCTCGATAATCTATCTCCACAGGTTCACGGGCCTGATCAAAAGCGACCTGATTACTTAGACAATGAAGTCGAACTGGTGGTCGGCGATGTTTGCGACCCGTATGCGGTCGGGCGGGCTCTGCAAGCCATTGACGCAGTCGTTCACCTGGCCGCAGCGGTCGGCGTCGGCGAGAGCATGTATGAAGTGGTGCGCTATAACCAGACCAATAATATTGGCACGGCGGCGCTGCTCGAAGCGCTGATTCGTAACCCCGTCGAACGGCTCGTCGTCGCTTCGAGCATGAGCATCTACGGCGAAGGGCTCTACAGCGCGCCGGATGGCAGCATCGCCGCGAGCGTGGCGCGCAGCTTAAAGCAACTGGAGGCGAAAGACTGGGAAGTTCGCAACGCTGCCGGCGACGTGCTGACGCCCATCGCCACGCCGGAGACCAAGCCGGCTTCGCTGGCCTCCGTATACGCGCTCACCAAGTATGATCAGGAACGCATGTGCCTGATCATCGGGCAGGCTTACGGCATCGCCGCCGTGGCGCTGCGATTCTTCAATGTCTACGGCACGCGGCAGGCGCTCTCCAATCCGTACACAGGGGTGTTGGCGATCTTTGCCGCGCGGCTGCTGAACGGCAATCCGCCGCTGGTTTTTGAGGACGGCCAGCAGCGCCGCGATTTCGTCAGTGTTCATGATGTGGTGCAGGCTTGCCGCCTGGCGCTGGAATCGCCTGAAGCTGCCGGACAGGTGTTTAATGTTGGCGGCGGGCGTTCCTACACGGTGCTCGACATTGCCGCACGAATGGCAAAATTGCTGAACAAACCGCACCTTGAGCCGGAGATTATCGCCAGCTATCGCGCCGGCGACATCCGCCATTGTTTCGCGGACATCGGACTTGCCCAAAGCGTCCTGGGATACCAGCCGCGCATCGCTTTGCAAGAGGGCCTGGCTGAACTCGCCATGTGGCTCGACGGGCAGACCGCCATCGACCGCGTCGCCGAGGCGCGCGCCGAACTCGACCGCAGAGGACTGATACGCTAAACGCGCGCCGCCCGTCGCCAGCAAGCACGAGCGCGCGGGTTGGTCGTCGAATCCTTTGCGTTGATCTTTAGAGGTATTTTGAAATGCCTGACACCAACCCGCGAAGCGGGTGGCAGCCTGTAGCCCAGAGCGTCAGCACTGGGTTAAGGCGGCAGACCGTCGCCAGCCCGTGAAACGGGCGACAGCGGCGCAGGCATCAAGATTTGTGAGCATCCTCAGGGCTGACGCTCTGGGCTACAGGCTGCTGCCGATGCGTTGCGGCATTCGCAAACCCAGGCTTCGAGAGAATCACTGATCCCTGATAACCCATATGCGAAATGTCAGTGTCGTTATCCCGAATTGGAATGGCCGCGAATTGCTTGCTGAATTCCTGCCCTCGGTCTTCGCTGCCATAACCGAGTACCGCGATCAGCAGGGGGCGGAAGTCGAATTGCTCATCGTTGATGACGCCAGCACGGATGGCAGTCCCGCGTGGCTGGCGTCTACGTATGGCCAGCATCCACTATTACGAATCATTGAACTGCAACAAAACGTCGGCTTCCTTCGCGCGGTCAATCGGGGGTTCGCCGAGGCGCGCTATTCCATAGTCTTCTTGCTGAACAACGACGTGCGCGTTGCGCCTGACGCCATCGCCCCACTGGTCAGCCACTTTGAAGACGATCAAGTCTTTGCGGTTTGTAGCAAAGCTTACCGTCTGGGTACGGACTTGCTGGACGGAGCAGGCAAGCTGGGATTATTCGAGCGCGGCTTCTGGCGGGTCTTTCTCAACTACGACATTCTGCCGACACGGCTTCCGAAAGCGCCGCCGCCCTTCTATGCCTTTTTTGGCAGCGGCGGATACACTGCCTATGATGCGGCAAAGCTCGCGGCGCTGCGGGGATTCTGTGAATTGCTGGCACCCATCTACTGGGAAGATGTTGAAATAGGCTATCGCGCCTGGAAGCGCGGCTGGACGGTTGAGTACGAGCCCGCGAGTGTGGTGTATCATCTAAGCAGCGCGACCATGGGCAGTGCCCGCCAGCGCCGTATAAGATTGATAACCGAACGTAATCGCCTGCTGATGACCTGGATCAACCTGCATGACCGCGCCTGGTTCGTGGCTCATCTGGCCTGGCTGGGGCTCAAGTTGTTGGGAGCAACGTTTAGTCTGGACGGCGTCTATTGGCAGTCGTTCTGGCAAGCCGTCACGCGCATTCGACCTGTTAGGCAAGCGCGCCGCCAGGAGAAAGCGGCGGCGGTTCGTTCAGACCGCGCAGTCGCCGCCATCTTTACCGACCTGGCTGAACGCGAATGGGTGAGCGTCATGCGTAACGTCAAAGATTATGAGCATTATCTAAAACTCAGACGTGAACTGGAAACCAACTCGACCTGAGACCTGCTCAGGCAGCAGAGACGCGGGCTTTCTTGCACTGATCTTGTCACTTGTCATGCTATTTACTATGCCCTTGGCTATTGATCAGGACATCGCGCAGTTCATCCGCGACCATCGCGTGGCGCGGCTGGCGACGGCGGACGGCGATGGCCGACCGGCAGTCATTCCCATCTGTTATGTTTTCGACGGCGAGCATTTCTATTCGCCGATTGACGAAAAGCCGAAGCAGGTCGCGCCGCGTCAGTTGAAGCGCGTCCGTAACATTGAATCCAACCCGCACGTCGCGCTGGTCATTGACGATTATGCGGACGATTGGAGTAAGCTTATCTATGTGCTGGTCACCGGCCTCGCGACGATCATTCAACCGGGCACGGATGAGCACAATTGCGCCGTCGGCTTGCTGCGCGACAAGTATTCGCAGTATGGCGCGATGGCGATTGATCAACGAATAGTAGTTAAAATCACACCGGCGCGCATCAAGCACTGGCGCGCACAGTAGCACAGGGGGAGAGACTAGGGGCTAGAGGCCGGAGACTAGAGACTAGAGGAAAAGGAAGTGGATTGACACACCTTCCTTTCTAGCCCCAGTCTCTAGCCTCTAGTCTCCAGCCTCTAGCCTCTAGCCCCTGATGGAGCAAAGCGATGACAAAAGGCATTCGATTCGGTGTGCAGACCGCGCCGCAGCATGTGACGTTCGAGGCGTTGCGCGCGACCTGGCAATTGATTGACGGTTCGGGCTACGATACGGCCTGGCTCTTCGATCACTTCTTCCCTATCTTGAGCGAGCCGTCGGGGCCATGCTATGAAGGCTGGACGATGCTTTCGGCGCTCGCCTGCGAAACCTCGCTCACACAGATCGGCATACTGGTGACCGGCAACACCTATCGCCACCCGGCGGTGCTCGCCAAGATGGGCGCGACGCTCGATCACACGAGCGGCGGACGCTTGATCATGGGCATCGGTGCCGGCTGGTTCGAGATGGAGCACACGGCTTACGGCATTCACTTCGGCACAACCGCTGAGCGCATTCATCGCGTCGATGAAGCCTGCGAAATCATCAAGCGCTTGTGGACAGAGAAGCAGGCGACGTTCGCCGGGAAATATTATCAATTACAGGAAGCCTATTGTGAGCCGAAGCCTTTGCAGCAGCCGCGCCCGCCGTTGATGATCGGCGGAGGGGGCGAGAAGTTGATGCTGCGCGTCGTCGCCAAACACGCTGATATCTGGAACACCTTCGGCTCACCGGAAGTCTTTCATCATAAGATCGCGGTGCTGAAAGAACATTGCGCGGCGGTGGGACGCAACTTCGACGAGATTGAAGTGTCGTGGGCCGGTTTGACCTTTGTTACGGATTCGGCTGAAGAGAAACAGGAGATGATCACCCGCGCCGCCGCCATGTTCGGAGCGCCCGCCGAGATGATTACACCGAGCCTGCTGATCGGTTCGCCCACGGAATTGCGCGACCGCATCGAGCAGTTCATCGAGGCTGGCGTGACGCATTTCATCCCGATCGTGCACTCGCCGACCGATCACACGACGATTGGCCGCTTCGCTGAAGAGATCATGCCGACCTTTCGCAGTTGAAAACGGTAACCGGTTGGCGGTGAACTCAGACATACGGATTGAATCGCTCTGACTATGAAGCCATTGACCTCAATGCAGGCCATCCCCTTTGCCGAAGCGCTCGCGGCAGCCCGCGAAGGCCACCTCACGCGCGAAGCGGCGAGCCGCTTGATCCGTGCCGGCGACGGCGAGGAGTATGATTTATTACTTTCAGCCGCCGTGCAGTTGCGCGATGAACTGAAAGGCCGCCGCGTCACCTACTCGAAAAAAGTTTTTATCCCGTTGACCAATCTCTGCCGCGATTATTGCGGCTACTGCACGTTTCGCAAAGACCCGGATCAATCGGGCGCACACACGATGACGCCTGATGAAGTGATCGCGGTTGCCGAAGCCGGGGCGCGGCTGGGCTGTAAAGAAGCCCTGTTCAGTCTGGGCGACCGGCCCGAAGCCATCTTCCCAGAGATGCGCGAGCGTCTGGCACAGTTCGGCCACCGCACGACGCTCGGCTATCTCACCCAGATGTGCGAGCGCGTGCTCAAGGAAACCGGCCTCTTGCCGCACGCCAATCCCGGCCTCATGGGGCGAAAAGATTTAGAGCGATTGCGCCAGTTCAACCCCAGCATGGGGTTGATGCTGGAAACCACCAGCGAGCGTTTGACCGCACCCGGCATGGCGCACGACGGCGCGCCCGACAAACATCCGGCGCGGCGATTGAAGACGATTGAAGAAGCCGGACGGCTGCGCATTCCGTTTACCACAGGCATCCTCATCGGCATCGGCGAAACCCTCGACGAACGCCTTGACGCGCTCTTTGCGATTCGCCAGTTGCACGACCGTTATGGCCACATACAGGAAGTCATCGTGCAGAATTTTCGCGCCAAGCCGGACATCCCTATGCGCTTGCACAAGGAGCCGAGCGTCAGCGATCATGCGCGCACGCTGGCCATAGCGCGCCTGATCCTGCGCGAGATCAATGTGCAAGCGCCGCCGAACCTCTCGGATGAAAAGTATCCTTCATTACTGAAAGCCGGCTTGAACGACTGGGGCGGCATTTCGCCGCTGACCATCGATTTCATCAATCCCGAAAAGCCCTGGCCGCACATCGCCGAGCTTGCGGCGCGCACCGCCGACGAAGGCTACGAGCTAACCGAGCGTTTGAACGTTTATCCGGAATACGTCCATCGTGACGAATTTATTGACGCGCACCTCGCCCCGCGCGTTCGTGCGATGGCTGACGAGAGAGGGTACGCTTGAACAAGCGTAAACTGCTGAAGAAAGCTTTAGCGGGATCGAAGGACATTCGATTCGCTGATATGCTCGCACTTGTTCAAGCCTTCGGATTCGTTTCATCGCGAACGAAAGGAAGTCATCATATCTTCACGCATCCTGAGATTCCCGAGTTAGTAAACTTGCAGGAGGTGAACGGATATGCCAAGCCTTACTAGATTCGCCAGTTCTTACGGCTTGTTGAGAGGTATAATCTGACACTGGGAGATAAGGAATGAAGGACTACCACATCAACATATTTTACAGCGAAGATGATGAAGGGTATATCGCCGATATTCCTGACCTCGAAGCCTGCTCCGCATTCGGTGAGACACCCGAAGAGGCACTCGATCAGGTTCAAATGGCGAAAGCCATCTGGCTTGAAGCTGCACGCGCGACAGACAAACCGATTCCTGAACCCAGATATCGCCCGATCATCTATCAGATCGCTTCTTAGAAGGAAGAGAGCGGATTGATGAAAGAAGCGCGAACAGTTTTTGCCGAACTTGCTGCCGAACTTGCCACAGTTGGCCGGTTGTTTTATGGGCGCGGCTGGGTGCTGGGCACGAGCGGCAACTTCAGCGCGGTCGCCAGTCGCGAGCCGCTGCGACTGGCCATTACCGCGAGCGGCGTCGACAAGGGAACGCTTGCCGTTGAGCAGATTCTCGAAATAGACGGCGCGGCGCAGGTCGTCGCCGGCGCGGGACAGCCTTCGGCTGAAACCCTGCTGCATCTCAGCGTCGTGCGCTTGCGCGGTGCCGGCGCGGTGTTGCACACGCATTCGATCTGGAGCAATATCGTCTCTGGAGCCAGCCGCGAAGGCGTTGCGATTGAAGGTCACGAGATGTTGAAAGGACTCGCAGGCATCGCGACGCACGAACACCGCGAGTGGCTGCCGGTGATCGACAATTCGCAGGATATGCCCGAACTTGCGCAAACGGTTGAGCGCCGGTTGCGCGAGCATCCGCAAACGCACGGCTTTCTGCTTCGGCGTCACGGCCTCTACACCTGGGGTCGCGACCTTGCGGAAGCCCGGCGGCACGTCGAGATACTTGAATTCCTGCTCGAAGTAACGGGGAGAACCGGGACGCACAGGTAAGAGATCGGCTCAGCCGATCAGCGCCAGACAGTGATTGCCAGACAGTGATTGAAGGAGGAAGCCATGATAAAGAAATTCCTGATGGCCAGCGGCGTCTTGCTGATCATCATGGCGGTGATGTATTTCAGTTCCCGCAGCCACCTGGCAGCGACCATCGCCACTGACATTATCACTTTATGGTTCCTCATCCTGGTTGTCGGAGGATCAATTTATAAATTGACCCTCTGGTGGCGCTATCGCAAGGATCCGGCGATGCGCGAGCGGGTTGTATTCTCAACGTCATTCTATCTGTCGGGACTGCGAAAATTCTTCTACGACGAAAAGGCGGATGAACCAAAGAAACATTAAGCGCTCTTTGTATGCGCCAATGACCGGGGATGACTATGGCAATTGTTACCATACCTGACGAGAATCGCAGCCTTCGAGAGGCTGATGAAATCACCGCTTATCTTTCGCGCCTCGGCATCACTTACGAACGATGGGACACGGCGCGAATGGTTGCCGCGTCAGCGCCGGCTGAAGAGATTCTTGCCGCTTATGCGCCAGAGATCGCCGCGTTGAAAGCGCGCGGCGGTTATGTGACCGCTGACGTGATTGATGTCAATCCGCAAACCCCTGGGCTCGATCAGATGCTGGCGCGGTTCAAGAGCGAGCACTGGCATGATGAAGACGAAGTGCGCTTCATCATCGCCGGGCGCGGCCTGTTTCACATTCATCCAGGCGAAGGGCCGGTCGCCGCCATCGAGGTCGAAGCCGGCGATTTGATCCGTGTGCCGCGCGGCACGCATCACTGGTTCAACCTCTGCTCGGATCAAAGAATTCGCGCCATCCGCTTGTTTCAAGACCCGGCAGGCTGGACGCCGCATTACACCGAAAGCGGCAAGGATGCCGACTATCAGCCGCTCTGCCTTGGGCCTGCCTATATCCCCATGAGTTTGTAGCGCAAGCTATAAATTCACGCTGCGCAGCCGGCTTGTCGGCTCGCTTGCGCTGCCCGATTGATCGCCGTGAACACGCCAATGCCAGTTCATCCTGCGCACATCGTCCTGCTCGACATCGAAGGCACGACGACGCCGATTGATTTCGTGTATAACGTGCTGTTTGCTTACGCCCGCAAGCGCATGAAAACATTCCTGAGCGCGCATCTACTGGACGGCGATGTGCAAGCCGACATCGACCAATTGATCGAAGAGAACGGGCGCGACGCTGCTCAAAAGCTGGCCCCGCCGTTGATTCAAACCCACAGCGATGCGGCGCGGCTCGCAACGGTTGCGGCTTACGCCGAGTGGTTGATGGATCAGGACAGAAAATCGACGCCGCTCAAATCGCTGCAAGGCCGCATCTGGGAAGCCGGCTACCGCGCCGGCGAATTGCGCTCGCAACTCTTCGATGATGTGCCGCCCGCCTTCGAGCGCTGGCGCGACGAACGGCGCGACATCTGCATCTATTCTTCAGGCAGTCAGCTAGCGCAAAAGTTACTTTTCTCACACACCGAAGCGGGCGACCTGACGCGCTTCATCCGCGATTACTTTGACACGCGCGTCGGCGCGAAACGCGAGACGGCGAGCTACCGGCACATCGCCGCAGCGCTCGATTGCCAGCCTGCGGATTTGCTGTTCATCTCGGATGTCGTCGCCGAACTCGACGCGGCGCGCGCTGCCGGCTTGCAGACGCGGCTCTGCATACGACCGGGCAATCCGCCGCAGCCGCCATCATCGCACGCCGTCATTCACACCTTTGATGAGCGCTTCTTGTAGCGAATGGCTATCCAAAGTGGCGCGTGATAAATTTTATGCTGCTGGACGCGCATTCATCGCGAGGTGTTTATGAAAGAACTTTCAGCCAGGCTCAAGGAGCTTTGCGAAACGAACGAGTTAATGCGGCTGGCTTACACTGATGCGGACGGCTATCCGCGCGTCGTGCCGGTGTGGTATGTGTTGGTCAACGGCGCTTACTGCCTCGGCACTTACACGACCAGCGCGAAAGCAAAAGCGATCAAACGCGAGCCGCGCGTCGGCTGGGGCATTGACGGCGGCGACAAGCCGAAATATTGGGGCGTTTCCTTCTATGGCCAGGCTTCGGAAGTCACCGACGCACAGGAGCGCGACGCCATCTATCGCGCCCTCGGCGATAAGTACTTCGGCACCACCGACGACCCTACCTTTCTGGAAATCTACGGCAAAGTAGATGACCAACAGACGGTCTATCTGCGATTGACGCCCGAAGACGGCAGTTCCTGGGAGTATTGAATGTTACAAATTGAGAAAGCGGCTCGTCGCAGTGTGCTGCAAGCGATTCAGTGGGATGCGCCGGGAAGGCTGGAAGCGCTGCTTGCGCAGATTGACCCTGCGGTCGCCTGCACGCTTGAGGGCGCGCTCGGCGGGCGCGAGTTGGATTTCAATGAGGGCCTGCGATTGGCGCAAACCGGCGGGCGGGAATTAGAAGCGCTCGTGTTGGCCGCTGATCGCATCAGGCGCGAGCGCGTCGGCGATGTGATCACCTACGTCGTCAACCGCAACATCAACTTCACGAACGTCTGTTTCGTCGGCTGCCGCTTCTGCGCCTTCAGCCGCGCGCCGCGCCAGCAGGATGCCTACTTTCATTCCTTCGACGAAATCCAGCGCCGCGCCGTCGAAGCCTGGGATCTGGGGGCGCGCGAAGTCTGTGTGCAGGGCGGCTTGCCGCGCGACCTGGAGCCGTTTTATTACCGCGACCTGCTGCGCGCCATCAAAGCGGCGACCCCGCGCATGCACATTCACGCCTTCTCGCCGATGGAAGTCATCTATGGGGTCGAACTTACAAAAATGCCGCTCAAGGATTATCTCGCCATGCTGAAAGACGCCGGCCTTAGCACCTTGCCCGGCACGGCGGCGGAGATCCTGGACGACGACGTGCGCCAAAAAATCGAGCGCATCAAGCTCGGCGTCGATCAATGGCTCGATGTCATCAAGACGGCGCACCGCCTGGGCATTCGCACCACCTCAACGATGATGTACGGCCACACCGAGGACGAAGCCCACTGGGTGCGTCACCTGATGTTGCTGCGCGACGTGCAGAAAGAGACCGGCGGCTTTACGGAGTTCGTGCCGCTCGGTTTCGTGCACGAGTTCACACAGTTGTACCGTTCGGGCGATGCGCGGCCCGGCCCGACCATCGAAGAACATTTGAAGGTTCACGCCCTTTCGCGCCTGATGCTGCAAGGCTGGATCGATAACCTTCAGGTCTCGTGGGTGAAGATGTCGCGCGAGGTGACGCAAGCCTGTTTGCGCGCCGGCGCGAACGATTACGGCGGCACGCTGATGAACGAAAACATCTCGCGCGAAGCCGGCTCGACCTCAGGCGAGTATCTTGCGCCCGAAGAATTCCAGGCGCGCATACGCGAGCTTGGCCGCACGCCCGCCGAACGCACGACGCTTTATGAGATCGTGCAAATGTACGAATAAATCATTTTCAGTTTTCACCGGCTACGAGAACAGGCATCTCTCACAAGGCCCCATCGCTGATGCGTTCCATTATGCGCAGACTCGGACTCTATCTCGGACGCTTGCCCGGCTTCGATAAGCGTGGCTTTGACCGGCGCGAGTTGATCGAACTGGTGCGCGCTGCGGACGGCTGCGGCTATGACTCTTTCTGGATGCCGGAGGCGTGGGAGCGCGATGCATTCACTTTGCTTACTGAACTGGCCGTGAAGACCGAGCGCATCCATCTCGGCGCGGGCATCGTCAATGTCTTCTCGCGCAGCCCTGCACTATTGGCAATGAGCGCGGCGACGCTTGATGAACTCTCCGGCGGGCGCTTTCGTCTGGGACTCGGTACGAGCGGCGCGCGCGTCGTCGAAGATTTTCACGGCGTCAAATTCGACAAGCCGCTCACCCGTTTAAGAGAGACCATTCAAATCATCCGCTTGCTGATGGCCGGCGAGCCTGTCGATTTCAAGGGTCAGTGTTTTCAACTGGCGCGCTTCAAACTTGGCTTCAAGCCGTTGCGCGCCGATCTGCCCATCTACGTTGCGGGGCTTGCGCCGAAGAGCCTCAGGCAGCTTGGCGAACTCGCCGATGGCTGGCTGCCTGTACACTGGCCGCGCGAGCAACTCGCCGAGGGCATCGCCGAGATTCGCAATGCTGCCGAAGCCGCGAATCGTAATCTATCTCACATTGAAATCGCGCCGATGATAAACCTCGTCGTCTCGGATGATTTATCGAAAGCGCGCGACCGTGCGCGGCTGGCCGTAGCTTATTACATTGGCGGCATGGGCGATTTCTATCACGCAGCGCTTGCGCGGCTCGGCTTTGCGGCGGAGGCCGACCGCGTGCGCGCGGCGTGGCAGGCGGGCCGCCCTAAAGAAGCGATTCGCGCTGTGACCGACGCGATGGTTGAGCGCATCGCCATCTGCGGCAGCGTTGACAGGTGCCGTGCGCGACTCGATGAATTACCGGCATCGGGAGCGACGCTGCCCATCATCGCGCTGCCTGCGGAAGGCGACACCGCCGAGAAGATACGCATCCTTGAATCGCTTATTCGTTGATGCTTGTGTCGGTGTGTTTGCCGCGAGCCTTGGCCCGCCGAGACCGGCGCGTGCTGGCGCGACCATTCAGGAAGGACAAAAACCCGTGCCCGAATATACAGGTAAAGTTAACGCGCCGGATTTCCCTGAAGGCTTGCAGTGGTTGAATACCGAGCAGCCCATCTCGATCCGCCAGTTGCGCGGCAAAGTTGTGCTGCTCGACTTCTGGACTTACTGCTGCATCAACTGCATGCACATCATCCCGCAGTTGAAGAAGCTTGAGAAGAAATACCCTGACGAACTGGTCGTCATCGGCGTGCATACGGCGAAGTTCACAAACGAACAAGAGACCGACAACATACGCCAGGCCATCCTGCGCTATGAGATCGAGCATCCGGTCATCAACGATAAAGATCACACGGTCTGGAGCGAGTATGCGGTGCGCGCCTGGCCGACGCTGATGTTGATCGACCCGGCAGGCAAAGTCGTTGGCCGGCTCGAAGGCGAAAGCGGATTCGAGGCGCTGGATCAATATATCGCCGAGATGATCGTCGCTTTCGATGCCAGAAAACAGTTGGATCGCCGCCCGCTCCGGCTGGCGCTCGAACGCCACCGCGCGCCTGCGGGCTTGCTCGCCTTTCCCGGCAAAGTGCTGGCCGATGAGTCGACCGGGCAATTGTTCATCAGTGATTCGAATCACAATCGCATCGTCGTTGTGTCGCTGGTTGACCATTTGGTTAAAGATACCATCGGTGCGGGCGGCAGCGGCTTCAGTGACGGCGATTACAATTCGGCGACCTTCAATCATCCGCAAGGCATGACGTTCGACGCGGCGACCAATACGTTGTATGTCGCTGACACCGAAAACCATGCATTGCGCGCCGTTGATATGAGCAAGCGCATGGTGACGACCATCGCCGGCACGGGCGAGCAGTCGCGCGAGTATGTGACCTTTGGCGGGCAGGGACGGCAGGTCGCATTGAACTCGCCCTGGGATCTGACGCTGCACGAGGGGATGCTCTACATCGCTATGGCCGGGCCGCATCAGCTCTGGCGCATGAATCCGAAGACCGGCGGCATCACCCCTTTTGCGGGCACGGGCCGCGAAGGACGCCTGGACGGGCCGCTCGACCAGGCGGCGCTCGCACAGCCGTCGGGCATCACGACCGATGGTAAGAAACTTTACTTTGCCGACAGCGAAGTCAGTTCCATTCGCGCCGCCGATCTCGACCCGTCGGGCAATGTTTCGACCATCGTCGGCGAAGACCTATTCGAGTTCGGCGACTGCGATGGCCGTGGCGATGAGGTGCGCTTGCAGCATCCGCTCGGCGTTGTCTATCACGACGGCTGGCTTTACGTCGCCGATACGTACAACCATAAAATCAAGCGCGTATCGCCCGATCAGCGAACTTCCGAGACCTTTGCGGGCACCGGCGAAAGCGGCTTTGAAGACGGCGTGGGCGCTGCCCGGTTTGACGAACCGAGCGGCGTCACTGCGGCCAGCGGCAAGCTCTACGTCGCCGACACCAACAATCACGCGATTCGCGTCATCGATCTACAGACGCGCCGGACGGAGACGCTGCAACTGAAAGGGCTCGATAAGCTGATGCCGCAAGCGCTCGCCGAGGTCTTCGCCGGAGAGACCGTCGAGCTTGCGGCGCAGACCGTAGAACCGGGCGACGCGACCTTGACGATCAATCTTGAACTGCCCGCCGGCTACAAGCTGAACGAGCTTGCGCCAACTGTAGTGAAAATCACATCGCAGGGCCAGCGCCTGTTTACTGAAGGATCAGAGCAGACGCTGCGCAATCCGCAATTCCCGGCGAGTCTGGCCGTGAAGGTGAGCGAAGGCGACGCAACGGTGAAAGCTGAGATGGTGATTTATTACTGCGAATCAACCAAGGAGAGTCTCTGCTTTTTCAAAGAAGCGGTGGTGAACCTGCCGGTGAAAGTGAAGAAAGGCGCGGGCAATCGCAAGATCAATGCCAGCTACACACTGAAAACGAGCAGTTGATTCAGCCGGAGCAAGCGTCCCGGTTGATTAGTAAGTAAGGCCACTGATGACCCGAATCGCCCGAAGGTTCACGAATGCGCGGTGAGCGAGGGCGGCGATTCACAGCACTGGCGGCCTTGCTTTTTCAGCGCAATGGCGACCTCACGCGGGCGTGTGCTACCATCAATCTTCAATGTCGAAAGCGATAGAAAAAAACAACGCCGGTCGGCTCAAGCAGAAGCTGCTGCGCGCTACTGGAAGGGCTATCCAAGATTTCAACATGATCGAGGATGGCGACCGCGTGATGGTCTGCCTGAGCGGCGGCAAAGACAGTTACACGCTGCTGGATCTGCTCACTGATCTGCAACGCCGCGCCCCCGTGCGCTTTGAATTGCTGGCCGTGCATCTCGATCAGGCGCAGCCCGGCTATGAAGCGCATCGACACGTGCTGCCGGATTATCTCGAAGCTCTCGGCGTCGCTTATCGGATCATCGAGAAAGACACTTACTCGGTCGTCAAGCGGCTGGTGCCGGAAGGCAAGACCTATTGCTCGGTGTGCTCGCGTCTGCGTCGCGGCATTCTTTACAACACGGCAGTCGCAGAGCGCTGCAACAAAATTGCCCTCGGCCATCACGCGGACGACATCACGACGACCTTCCTGCTCAATTTTTTCTTCAGCGGTTCGGCGAAAGCCATGCCGCCCGTGCTGCGCTCGGACGATGGCCGCAACGTCGTCATCCGCCCGCTGGCTTATTGCTGGGAGCGCGACATCGCCGCTTTCGCCGCCGCTGCGCGGTTCCCCATCATTCCCTGCGACCTGTGCGGGTCGCAGACCAACTTGCAGCGCGTACAGATCAAGCGGCTGATTGCCGAGCTTGAAAAAACTATCCCGAACATCCGCAGTTCGATGCTCACAGCGCTCGGCAACGTCGTGCCGTCGCATCTGCTCGATGGCCGCCGGTTTGATTTCAAGAATCTCGCGCCGGCCACCGGCAATGTCGAAGCCGAACTGGATGCCGCGATTGGCCATGGGGATGAATTCGACGCGGCCATCGCTACGCATACGGACGAGGCCACATCGGCGCTTGTGTCCTTGACCCTCAACCGCGCCAACTGATACCGTGCGCGCCGAACCTGCATCTTCACCAACTATGCTGACAGACCGCCACGAAACCGGCCCCAAGAGCCGCTTTCATGGCGTCGCGGTTTTCAAAACGTTCGCGGCTATCGTTGTCGTCACCTTCCTGCTGCGTATTTTTTACGCCGGCCATCTCTATCAGGATGACGGCTTGTGGTTCACGGTTGGCGAAGAACTGCTGCGCGGCAAGGTGCTCTATCGAGACATCTACTTCGACAAGCCGCCCGCCATTGCGCTGCTCTACGCCGCGCTGTTCAAGCTGTTCGGCGCGCACATTCTGACCATCCGCCTGTTCACGATTGCCTATTGCATCGCTGTGTCGGCGATGCTCTACGTCTTCGGCAAACGGTTTTACGGTAAGCGCATCGGTTTGTTCGCGGCGGCGATGTTCGCGGTCTTCTCGACGATCTTCACCACAGGGCATGTGCAAGGCTTGAACACAGACTTGCTGATGACGCTGCCGTACACGCTGGGGACTTACTGGTTGATGCGCGCCCGCGACGATTTTTTTGGTCGCCGCGTCAGCCGCCGGCAGGCGGTGTGTTTGGCGCTTGCCGGCGGCGCAATGATTGGCATTGCCACGCAGGTCAATCCGAAGGGTGCATTCGCCCTCGTCTTCTTCGCGCTGTTTCTGCTGGTTGCGCGCCGCCGGCAGCTTCTGGGAGAAGGGGAGAAGGGGAGACAGGGAGAAGAGGAGACAAGGGGTGGGGGAGAAGGGGAGACAGGGGGTGGGGGAGAAGGGAAACAGAGGCGAAGATGCAGGAAAGTAATACCGCGAACAGATTCTCCCTTTCTCCCTCACTCCCCTTCTCCCTCTCTCCCCCTCTTGCTTTTCTCGCTTGTCGGCTTCGTGATCGGCACACTGCCGTTTGTCATCTACATTTCAGCAAATCATGCGCTGGGAGCTTACTGGCGCTACGTCTGGGACTGGGGGGCGCGCTATGCGAGTTACTATCCCGCGTCATATGTGATCGCCATGGCGCTCGGTCAGACGGCGCAATATTTTCTGCTCAACAACATGCTGCTCATCGCCTTGCTGTATGTTGCGGTGAAGACCTACAAACACGCCAGGCGTGCCGCCTTAGCTGACGCGAAAACGGCTGCCGAAGCCGATTTCAGGGCTGAGGCGATGTTCAAAGCCGACGCCGCGCTGCTCCTGTGGTTTGTTGTGTCGTTTGTCGCGATGTCGGTAGGGGGACGCTTCTTCGGCCATTATTTTTTTCAAGTGCTGCCGGCGCTGTGCCTGATTGGTGGGCGCGGCATCACAGGCATTCTCGCCGCGCCTACCGGCGATGAACAGGAAAGTCGCTTGCCAGCCCATACGGCAAGCGACCGGCACAGGCCGCGAAGGCTGAACTGGCGACTTGTTTTGCGGGCACTGTTGGTGGTCGGATTTGCTGTGACGGTCGTCAGGTTTCACACACGCACGGTGCAACTCGCCGCCGACTGGCTGCGCGGCGCAGAAAGCGTGGAGACGCGCACATGGTTTCACGAACGCTTGAATGATGAAGAGCGCCAGGTTGCAATGAAGGTGAAGAACCTTAACCGTGAGCCGGCGGAAGCGGCAGAGCGGCTCGGCCTCGAAGCCATGCGCCGTGGCGGGCCGCGCGAGCGAGCGCCGCAAGGTGCTTCCGATTATCTCTTCGTCTGGGGCTATCGGCCCGAAATTTACTACTGGTCAGGACTGCTGCCGGCATCAAAATACCTGAGCACACAGCCGCTGACCGGCGTGCCTGCCGATGTCCATTATCTCAATAGCAATTACCATAGGGTGCTTGATGAGCGCGACACGGCGGCAACGCGCCAGGAGCTTGCGCGTGAACTGGCGGACGCCCAGCCTGAATACATCGTCGATGAACTGGGTTTCTTCAACAACGATCTGGCGATGGCGCGTTACAGCGAGTTCAGCGAGTTGTTGAGCGGCTATAAAGACATCGGCACCGTCGAACGCTTCATCATCTATCGCCGCTGGGACATCATCAAAGCTTACAAGCGGGAAAAACAGGCAGAGGAGCAGAGGAGCGGAGAAGCAGAAGAGCAGAAGTGAAATGGGCAGGGGTGAAGAACCAGACGCGCAAATGCCTGCTTTGATACTTCACATACAATCATGCTTTTTCACCTTTGCTTCTCTTCACTTCTGACCTGCGGCTTCCGCTGCGATCCATTCACCGAGCAAATCGGCCAGCCGTACCGCCTCGCCAAGCAAGCAGGCATGGCCTGCGTTGGTAATGATTCTTACTTTTGCATTCGGCAGGCGTTCAGCCATAAACCGTGCCTCGCCAATCGACCGCACCAGCATATCTTTCTTCGTCGCCACCAGCAGCACCGGCGCGCGAATTTCTGAGAGCCGGTCATCGAGATCGAGTTCGGCAATCAAGCGCAAGCGCCGCCCGTAAGCTTTGCCGCTGACCGACCGCACGGCTTGAAAGAATCGGCGGCGGTCAGTGCCGCGCACGCCATCGAGATAAAGTCCCAGCAGGCTCGCCGCGCAGCGCAGCGGCCAGATCGCTTTGAAGGGCAGCCATGAGGTGAACCACGCAGCAAGCCGTATGCGCAGGCGTTGGCGATAACGCGGGAACGAGTTGACGATCACCAATTGATGGATCATCTGCGGATAACGCAGAGCAAACACCAGCGCCACGCCGCCGCCAAACGATTCGGCAACGATGGTCGCCGGTGATTCGCCGACAGCGCGGATGATCGCGGCTACGTCATCAGCAAGATCTTCGTAAGAAAAATCACTGTCATCCCGCTGGCGAAAGGTGACGACGCGAAATGACTGCGAAAGCTGCGGCGCTTGCTTGAAGAACAACTGGCCGGTGCCGTCCAGTCCTGATATATAAACGAGCAGCGGGCCGCTGCCTTCGATACGGTATGGAGGGGCAGGCAGTCGGCGGCGGGCAGTCGGCAGTTCCGAAGGATCGGTAAACGATGAATGACCGGCAGGCGTCGCCATAGATTTGAAACCCGACTCATTGCTGTCTACCCGGTCGCGTTGCATATCATCACTTGCTGCCTACCGCTTACCGCCTACTGTGCGTTATCAATCTCTTCGAGGATGCGCTCGGCGGCGGCGCGCGGTTCGGGGCTGTCAGTAATGGCGCGGCCAATGACCAGGAAATCAGCGCCGTCGCGGATGGCATCGGCGGGCGTTGCGATGCGCTTCTGGTCGCCGCCTCTCGCCGACCACGCCGGTCGTATGCCCGGCGTCAGGATGATGAAACCCTTGGCCGCGATGCGCTCGCGGATCAGGCGAATCTCGTGCGGCGAGGCGACGATACCGTCCAGCCCGCAATCGCGTGCCAGTGTAGCCAATCTTACAACTTCGTCGCGTAAATCGGAGATGATGCCGATATCGGCGAGATCGCCTTTGTCCATGCTGGTCAGCACCGTGACGCCGAGCACCGCCGGGCGCGTGATCCACAGCAACCCACGGTCGCCAACCGAATGCGCGGCGGCGCGCATCATTTCGCCGCCGCCGAAGGTGTGGACGTTGAGAATAGACACGCCCAGGCGGGCCGCCGCTTCGACAGCGCCGGCTACGGTGTTCGGGATGTCGTGATATTTCAAATCGAGAAATACGCGCTCGCCCGAACGGACGATTTCGCGCACCAGTTCCGGCCCTTCGGCGGTAAACAACTGGCTGCCGATCTTAAACATGCCGACCAGCCCGCTCACCTGCTCGACCAATTCGAGGGCGCTCTGGCGGTCCGGCACGTCGAGCGCGACCACGAGCCGGTCTTTGGCGGTCGTTGGAGTTGTAACCGTGTTCATCATGCGATACTCGCTCTCGTGAAGCGCCGCGCTGTGCCTAAACGCCTGGCGCGCGGCTGATTCGACTATAGTGGAGCGGCGCGCAGCGTTCAAGCAGGCGGCCCGCGCCGTTGGCCAGGCGGACGCGAAAAAATACACGGCGCGCTCCGAACGTCGTGCAAATATGAAATAGATTACTTTGTGATGAACTTCGGGCAGCGGCGCTATGCGCCTTTGGCCTGGCGCGGGCCGATAGTGGCCTGCGGCACTTCTTCGAGCTTGCGGCTGTTTTCCTGGCCCATCTTAATCGCGCCGTTGAAGAGAGCACCTTCTTCAACCAACAACACCGGCGTAATCAAATCGCCATGCACACGGCCCGACTTGTGTATCTCGACCTTGGTCTTGGCAATCAGGTTGCCGTGCAGGGTGCCTTGAATGATGCAGGTGCCGACATCCACCTGCGCTTCCAGACGGCCCGATTCGCCAATCACCAGGGTGCCGCTTTCGGAAGAGATTTTGCCATCGACTTTGCCATCAACCCGAAGCTGATCTGAAAAGAAGATGTCGCCCGACACTTCGATGCCGCGACCAATCAGCCCCATATCCGATCCGCCGCTCTCGGTCTTCACGAGATTCCCCTTCAGTATTCCCATAAGTTTCCTCAACCTAAAAGTGCCATCCCCGAACGTCGCGAGGAGAGAATGCTCTGGATAGGCTTGCCGGCCTTCGAGCTTTATTTGTCGCATTCGTGAAGTGGGGCAGCCGTCGTTATACGCCGCCAGCGCAGGCAAAGTCAAGTTGAGTTGCCGTGCCGTGGTCTGCAAAAACAAAGAGCCGCTTGCCTGAAGGTCTATCAGGCAAACGGCTCTGACCGAGAAAGGGCACCCAGGCCAACTGGCAGCGCCCCTTTAGCCAATTTTCACTTCGATCTGCTTTGGCTTGGCCTCTTCGCGCTTCGGCAACGTCAGCCGCAACATGCCATCCTTGAACTGCGCGTTGATGGCTTCCACGTTGACCTTGGGCGGCAGCGTGAACGAGCGATAAAACTGGCCATAGCTGCGCTCGACACGGTGATAGCCGTCGCGTTTGTCTTCGTTTTCGATCTTGCGCTCGCCGGTAATCGTCAGCGTCTGATCATGCAGATTGATCTTGACATCTTCGCGGCTCACTTCGGGCAACTCCAACTTGATCAAGTACTGGTTATCGTCTTCGAAAATGTCAACTGCCGGCGTCCAGGCGCTCAACGCCACCTCATGGTCGGCGCTTCTGCCGGTGTTGAAAAGCTGGTTGATGCTGCGCTGCAACTCGACCACCTCGCGCAGCGGGTTGAACGTCGGGAAATTGCGGTATGCCCTCGCCGGGCTCATCTGCGTTCCAGTCTTCGCCATAACTCTTTACCTCCCTGTCGGTATTGATTGAGCCGAATCCAACAGATGGTTTATAAAATAGAATCTGCTGAATTCAACTCCGATAATCTAATGATAATCAAAATATAAAATATGAGCATATGCTTGTCAAGATTTTTTAGAAAAAAAATCAATCTCTCTAAATGTTCTTAGAAAAGGGAAATTTTAGCAGTGAGCGGCAGACTGTTGGAGAAAACCGGCGGCTTTAGGATGCTGAGAGCGTGTTTTGAAGTTTCAAGCTCCGTAGGAGCGCAATGTTGACATTTCGCTCCGTCGGGGCAATGGCATGAAGTTAAGCAATGATCAATCAGGCTGCTTCAGCAAGTTAAGCGATGGCATGAAGTGAAGTGATGGTCAGTCAGCCCGATTCATCGGGCTTTCCCGCAGGGCATATAGGCCAGCGCTTTTAGCGCTGGTTGGCCATCCGCCAGCGATTCGCTGAGCGCGCTTCAGCGTGCTTTTCCCATCTGGCTTTAGCCATTTGGCTGATGGTGGCTAAAGCCCTGCGCCAGAAGGACGTTGAAACGCCCTGCTGAGAAATCAACCGGACTCGTCTACCAGCCGTCAAACGGCTGGCCTAAGTGCCCTTCGGGAAAGCCCGATTCATCGGGCTGAATCGAAGCCATCGGCTGGATAAGCGTCAGCCGCTTCACTTCATGCCATTGTGTTATTGAGCTTGGTGAAACTGATTGCCGATATTCTATAAACCTTGCGCACTTGCGGCACTCATTTTAAAACATGCTCTGAGCAGGACGGGTGACTTCACGAAGCGGGCGATTATTAGACTGCCGCCATAGAAGAGCCGCGCCTGTGAAGCGTTTCACAGGCGCGGCTCCAGGGCTCGGCGGTAAGAGAAATTCAGGTTATTGTAGCGGCTCGCGTGCTTTTGCTGCGGACGACCGCCAACACGATCTCTTCAAGGAGAGCTGGCTCGACGGGCTTGGCGAGCACCGCCGCACAGCCGAACGAAGCCGCGCACTGTTCGACTTCGGCGGTCTTCCAGCCGGTCAGCAGAATCGTCGGCACCTGCGCTTCGCCATCCTTCATCCGGCGCATCAAACCGAAGCCGTCCATGGTCGGCATCACCAGATCAACGATGATGGCATCAGGCCGCTCAGCGCGAATCTTATCGAGGGCGTCCTCGGCTGAGTTGACCACCTCGACATCGTACTTATCGACAAAGAAAAGCCGCAGGGCTTCTGTCCAATTGAGGTCATCGTCGACGATCAGCAGCTTCTGCCGGTCGCTTGCAATCATTAAGGGTTCTGTAATATTCATCGCTTATCTTGATGTTCTCCAGGAACTGCCCGGCAAAGCGCGGCGGCTAAAGGTCCGCTGCTTTGCCGCCTCAGGCAATCTTCGTTTGCCGCGACGGCTTGCGCCCGAAGGGCGAATCATAACGGCTCGAAAAGATGCTGGCAACGTTCTGCTTCAGAAAGGCCAGCATCGGCTCATCCTGCGCCAGGTCAATCAGTATAACATCGCCCTCGCCGATTTGCCGCGTCGCCATCAGGTTTGACAGCGGCAAGACGATGTTGCGTTCAATCGTGCGCTTGAGCGGGCGCGCGCCGTATCTGGCGTCGGTGCCCTCGGCGAGCAGGAACTGCTTGGCGCGCTCGGTGTATCGCAGGAAGAACCGACCGCTGCCGGTCGCCAGCACGCGTCGTTGCACGGTCTGCAATTCAAGTTCGAGAATCTGTTGCAGGCACTCCTCAGAAAGTTGCTTGAAGACGACGATTTTATCTATGCGATTCATAAATTCGGGCGAAAACTTGCGCCGCGCCGCTTCGACGCCGAGCTTGCTCAGATGGTTGTTCATAACATCGGCAGGCGTAATGCAGGGCATGCTGAAGCCGAGCCTGGTCTCGGTCAACTTCTCCATTTCGCGTGCGCCGAGGTTCGAGGTCATCACGACGATGGTACGAGAGAAATCGACGCGGCGATTATCGCCCAAGGTCAGCGTCGCCTTGTCGAGCACCCCTAGAAGCAACTGCCATAACGCATCGCTGGCCTTTTCGATTTCGTCAAAGAGCACCAGCGTCAGCTTGACGCGCTCCGTATGATAGCTGTTGATATGTTCCTGTGTGAGGATCGGCGGCGTCTCGCGGTGGCCGAGATAACCTGGCGGCGAGCCGATCAACTTGGCAATCTCGTGCGAGTGCTGGAACTCTGCACAATCCACACGGATGAAGGATGTCGGGCTGCCGAAGAGAATTTCGGCGGCGGCTTCCACCGATTTCGTTTTGCCCGTGCCAGTCGGCCCCATAAACAACAAGGTGCCGATGGGCCGGCCAGTCATGTTCAGACCCGCTTGATAGACCTGATATAACTGCGCCAGCGCCTGCACCGCTGCGTCCTGACCAATCACCCGCGACCGCAACTGCTGCTCGAAGCTCAACGATTCTTCCGATTTGGTGTTGTGGTCAAGCCTCGTATAGTCAGCATCGCCGACCGCTCTCAAGCTCTCTCCGAAGTAATTTAATTGCGCTGCCATCTCCCTTCTCCCCCTTTTCGTTCACCGACATTCGCATCAATTTGTCTGGCTGAACCGGCCTGTTTGACGTCCGCGTGTTCGGCAAGGTATTTGGCAAGCACTATGCCATGCGAGATCTGGCAACGGTGTCGGGAACTCAGCGTTACCTTTGGTGTTGTTCATCTCAATCAGAGACGCAAGGCTGCGACACCTCCGTTTCCATTAGTCACAAGGCAAGGGAATTTCTTCAATGAATGATCGGCGGCGATGGCGGATGGTCGCTCGTCTCGATCATCGGGCTTGTACTTATAAAGTGCATCACCGCGTCGTCACGTATGCTATTCATCCAAAGCGAGCGCTGGGTTGTGAACAAGCCATCGCGCCGCATGTGAAGCACAAATGTTCGGCCCCATTCTACATAAGCGACCCATCATCATATCGGTCAGGAGCGCCACATCATCACGGGTTCTTTCTGTAAGTTGAAACATCGAGGCCCGCGCCGTCGGTCTCGACCGTCACCATGCCGTCGCGCCCGGTTTCAAGCAGACGAATGGCGCGTGACAGGTAACGCTCGACGACGATCTTGTGAGGATGGCCGAAACGACTGCGCTCACCGACGGAGATGACCGCACAACGTGGGCGCACACGATCCAGGAAAGCTGCCGTCGAAGAAGTCTTTGAACCATGATGCGGCACTTTCAACACATCGGCGTGCAGATCAACCGCCGTTGCCATGATGGCGGCTTCCGCCGGTTCTTCGATGTCGCCGGTCAGCAAGATGGCGACCGCGCCATAAACCAGGCGCAGGACAATCGAATCATTGTTGTTCGAAGTCACCGGCAAGGATAGGGCGCGCGGCGGCCAGAGAACCTCGACCGTCACGCCGTCGATGTCGAAGCGTTGGCCTGCGGCAAGTGCGCCGAGCGGAATCTGCTGGTTTTTGATGGCTTCCGCGAATTGTTTATATTCAAAGTCATCCGTCGGGCGGTGGCCGATTAGCGCCTGGCCGACGTGAAAGTTTTTCAGCACCTCGCTGAAGCCGGCGATGTGGTCGGCGTCGGCGTGCGTCGCCAGCGCATAATCCAGGCGCGTGCGGCGCTGCGACCAGAGGAAGCGTGAAACCACCGCCTCGCCAATCGCCAGGCCATCGTCACTGAGCGGAGCTTCGTTCGTATAGGCATCGCCACTTTGCTGGTTCGCCGCCGCCTCGGTTGATGGCCCACGGGCCTTCGTCTCTGCCGGTTTTGTGTGGTTGATTACTCTGCCGATTTTCAACTCGCCACCGGCGTCTACGAGCATCGTCGTGCCGCGCGGAAAAACGATCAGCGCCGAATCGCCCTGGCCAACGTCCAGAAAATGGATCGTCAGTTTGCCGGTCGGGGCGATGGCTGCCGGTCGCATGATGGCAACGATTGAAGCCAACAGCGCAATCAGACAGAACCCAGCGGTGAGGCGAAGAGATGGCGCAGCGACGCGGCGACGCGACGACCCGGCGGATTCCGCAATCGCGTTCGTTCCATCTGTATAGTCCGTAGCGAAACCTGTCGCCGTGTCGCCGGCGGGCCGTCGGTCGAAGGGATAGAATTTGTCTACAGGCCGCCAGCGATCCAGCAATGCGGCAAGCCCTGCGAGCGGCACGAAGTAGAGCGCGTAGATTGAAGCGCGCCAGCCTTCATAGTGCGCCACGCGAAAGGTCGCAAACGCCAGGCCCTCAAACGGCACAATCGAATGCACCAGCAGATAATGCGCGGCGTTGATTACAGCGACACCTGCGGAAGCCAGCGGCGCGCTCAACTGAGCAATCGCGATCACCGCAAGCCCGCCCAGCATCAGCGCTGCCGTAAGCAGACCGGCTGTAATATTCAATACAATACCGATGGGCGAGACACGATTGAAATAAACCGCCATCAGCGGCAAGGTGGCTAATTGAATCGCCGTCGAGGTGATGATCAACAGCACGATGGCTCTCACGAGCGGTTGCAATCGCAGCCGGTTCAACCAGCGAGCGGCAGCGGATTTTTCCAGGCGATAACGAATGGGCGAACGCTTGCTATCGCGCCGGAACTCGCGCTCGTTCCAGAAGAGCATCTCGGCGCATGTGCGAACCGCAGGCGGGCAAACGGGCGGGTGCGGCGAGCGCGGCGTCGGCTGCCATTCGCCGATCTGCTTGAGCTTTTCAACCAGCGGCAAGGCAAGCGCGACGATGCCAGCGACCGCCGCGAAACTCAGTTGAAACCCCGGATCGGCCACCAGAGCCGGTTTCAGGGCAAGCATGATGAAGGCGGCGAGTGCCACCGTGTTGATCGAGGCGGCGCGGCGAAAGATCAGCGGGCCGATCACTCCGATGGTGAGCATCGTCGCGGCGCGCACGACCGGCGGCGCGAGCCCGACCATCACGGCGTAAGCCCAGAGCACGAGGATCGCTGCAAGGGTTCGCGCCAGGCTGTGACGCGGAAGCGCGCCCTGGCCGCTTCTTCTCCAAAAATCCCAGCGCAGGCCGAGCAGCGCCCATGCCAGAATGCCGATGTGCAGACCGGCGATGACCAGCGTGTGAAAGGTGGCGCTCTCGCGCAAACGCTCGGTCACCTGGGCATCGAGAAAATAACGATTGCCCGCCAGCATGGCTTTCAACGTCCCGCTCGTCGGCGCGTTGATGCGCGCATCAATGGCGCGCATCAAGCGAATTCGCAAATCATAGAGCCAGCCGAGCGCGCCTTTGGGTTTTGCTTTGCCGAGGGCTTCGATGAGCAGCGGGCTTTTGATTGTGCCTTTCAAATCATAGCCGCGCCGTTCGAGAAAGTCGTTGAAATCGGGCGAACCGGGATTGCTATAGCTGCGGGCTCGTTCCAACCGCACCAGCACGCGCAGGCGCGAGCCTGTATCGAGCGCCAGTTGCTTGAATTCATCTTGCGCCTCGTCATCGCCAGGCGAGATCAACAGCCGTGCGACCCCCGACGCCATTCGCGTCGTGTTATTGGCGCGCAGGCTTGCGGCTTCAACGTCGAGAAAGAAAGCGCCGGGTGCCGGCTCTGGCGGCATCAGCAGCACGCCGGTTAATTCAACCGGATCGTCCGGCGTGATGACGCGGGCTTCAAACAATTGTTTCAAGCGCGTCGGTTGCAGGCTGCCACGCTCTTGCAGCGATGTCCATGCGCCAATAGCCGCCATGCTCACCAGCAAGGCCAGCATCGCCTGTGTAGTCTTCTTTACAAATATCAACCGGACGGACAAAGTGGCCGCCGCGACGGCGAGCGGCGCGGCAAGCCAGCGCGGCGCGGCGAGCCAGCGATCCAGGAGAATGCCGACAATCAGCGCGGCGACAAGATAAAGAAAGGGCTGGCGGTGCACGGCGAGCGCCGACGAAAACACTGGCCGACGGCGCGCGCCGTCGGGCGGATTGCCGGACGGCGCAAGCGCCGGGCGCATCTCAGCACCGAGTGACGGGCTGGCGTCAAGCGACATCGCGCCTCATTGGTTAGGGAAGTACGGGTCAGCAGAGGGTGTGCGGTCGTCTTTTCTTTTCGCGCTCTGGTTGACAAGCGCGGGCCGAGCGTTTACTCATGAGAGGTATGAGCGCTGGGCCAACCGAAGACCTGCAACAGAGAGTGATTGAATTTGCCAGAGCGACCGAAGCGCCGAGGGAATCGTTTTTAATGCGGCGCTTCTCGCTCGATGATCGAGAACAGGTGCAATCGATCATTGACGGAATGACGCTGTCATTAATCAGCTATTGCTATCACCGCCATCCGCGCGGCGAAAACGTTCACGAGATCATGGAACAACTCGACGGCGTCGAATTGGATTCAGTGGAGGCCGCTGAACTGGAACGCCGCGCCGACGATGCAGCGGCCATGCAGATTCCCTTCATCGTAACCCTCAATCGTCTGCTCGAAGAGTACTATGATCTGCGCCACCGGCTCGAATCGTCATCTGGCAAAGCCTGAGTCGAAGGCGGCGAGTTCGCTGCGGCACACGATTGTTTTGCGGCCTACAAAAGTAACCAATCATACTTCATGCCGGTTGCCGGCGGGGCGGCGACTATGGCGCAATCTGCCGATGGCGGATGATCGAGCGGCCTGCGAGATTGCGCCGCCACCTCGCCGCCCGTGGCCCTGAAGAACCCTTCGTGCCGCCTGTGCCGATGAGCCGCCGCCTGTTCATTCATCATTGTCGTCGTCGCCGTCGTCGCTGGCTTCGACCTCGCCAGGCGCAAGCCCTTTGATTTCGGCAGAGATCTCGGCGCGGCGCTGTTTGGCCAGTTTCATGATGAGCGACAGGTGCTTGCGGGCGCGGCGCGCGGCGGCTTTGTTGCCCTTTTGCCGAAAGGTCATGTTCTCAGCAGCGAAGCGGCCCACTTCGATCAGCAGTTGCCCGGTTGTGCTGCCTTGAGCGCGGCGGTCGAACAAGCGGCGGTCACGACCGCTGCGGCGTTCGGGCGTGCCGTGCGGCGGGCCGAGATCCTCTTTGCGGCGCTCTTCGCCGGTGCGGCGATCCTGTGCGCGGCGCTCTTCGGTAGTGATGTTGAACGGCGTTTCGTCGGCCATTTCATTCTCCAGTCTCAACGGCATTCAGCGAACCTTGATTGATTGAAATCCACCCGAATGACTGCGTGATGCCTGGGAGCCTAAACGGATTGGCACGCGCTAGTCTAGCATACACTGAGCAGGTTTCAAGCGTTTCGGCGCGCAAAACTCGGCTTGCTGCCGTCGTAGACATGCTCAAGCGACTGTCTCGATGCGGCGGCAAGCGGTTTTTTTAGCCAGTCATAGATTTTTTTGCATGTTTCGCTTCTGAATGGCGTCTACCAGTTAGAGAGGAATTCCACAGGAGGTCTGAATATGCATCGCCCCAGATTGCTGATATGCAAAGGCATTTGCCTGACGATTTTTTTGGCGCTGCCAGCCTACACGTTTGCCCAGGCTAACCCCGCCGCCGACCCCTCGCCAACGGGCGGGGCGCATTTCATCAAAGCCTTGGTGATTGATGAAAGACTTTCGGCGCTGCGCCAGGAGGCAGACCTTCATGCGCCGGTTCTGAAACGCTTGCGCATCGGGCGGACGGTTTACATCACGTCATCGAAAAGCGCCAAGTCCGATTTCTATCGGGTTGCGGTGACGCGGCGAACGCGCGGCTGGATTCATCAGCAAGCGCTTGCGCTGCCCGGTCGCAACGGCGAAGACGGGCGCGTGATGCAGGTCATCGAAGAAGCCAGCGACGGCGTAGACCGCATCGCGCTGTGCCAGCTTTTTCTTCAACGATTCAGCCACTCGCGCTACGGCCCGCGCGCCCTGTTGTTGCTCGCCGAAGAGGCCGAAGGCGCTGCCGCTTCGCTGACTCGCCACGCACAGCGCCGCTTGCAGACGCTTGCTGAGCGGAAGCATGGCGCGACCATCGAAGACTATTATTTGAATGATCCTGGTCTTGATCGTTACAGTCGGCTGCGCGTCGCTTTTCGCTTCGACGCCTCGCAAACCAGATATGCCTACGATGGCAAAGCCTATCGCGAAATCCTTCGCCGCTATCCGCAGAGCGCCGAAGCGGAGATCGCGCGTCGTCGCCTAGAGAATCTTGAGTCACATCTGGCGAGTGAAAAATGAGGCGAGCCGCATCCGTCTGCCGTCGCCTGCGGTCAACCAGGGTGACCGCGCTATAGCTCGCCGCCCGCCGACGGGCGCGCTTCCTGAGCTTTCAGAGGTTGCGCCGAAAGCCTGCGGGCGAATTCTTCGATGCCGGGTCGATGCTTTGCCGCAGGCTTTCAGCGCGCCGGTTCTCCGCTTTTCGGACTGCCGTTGCCTGTCAGGATTGCGGTTACTGTTGCGGCGAGAGAGTTCTTGCAAATCGGCGACGTTTGAGTTTAGATATTTTAGTTGCAATAACCAGCGCGTCGTCATGGAAGTCACGCGCGACAATTACGGAGGAATAAACGCGATGCCAAGAGGAACGTGCCCCGAATGCGAGGCTGAGGTTCAGGTGGACGAAGATACCGATAAAGGTGACGTTGTCGAGTGTGATGATTGCGGCACGCAGTTAGAAGTGGTCGGTCTTGATCCCATTGAGCTTGACGTGGCAGTGGAAGAAGAAGAAGAAGAATGGGACGAAACCTAATCTATCAGCTTAAAACGGCAATCAACATCTCGAATTTGAACATCGAAGCCACTCCCCACGGGGTGGCTTCGATGTTATTAGCAGACCGTGGCTGCGGCGCGCGACAAACTCCTGCTGCTGCCATGCTCTTGATCCGCATTTGTTTTCACGCCCTCTGACGGGGCGTGTTAGAATACAGGCCGCATCAGCAATCATAACCCATCTCAAAGGCAAAGGATTTATGACGACCGGCGTTTCAAACAAAGGCGCGAAAAAAAACAGCCGCGAACTGCGCGTCCTCTTCAACTGTCAAAAATGTCCCGCATACTGTTGTAGCTATGACCGCATCGAAGTGACCAAACGCGATGTCGCGCGGCTTGCCAAACACTTCGGCCTCACCTATGAAGAGGCCGAAAATCGTTATACCAAGATCGCCCATGGCGAGCACGTCTTGCGCCATAAAAAAGATCACATCTTCAAGCGAGTTTGCCAGTTCCTCGACAAAGACGAACGCCGCTGCACGATCTACATGGCGCGACCGGGCGTCTGCCGCGAGTATCCCGACAGCAAGCGCTGCGGCTATTACGATTTCCTGGCGTCCGAACGCCGCCGCCAGGACGACCCCGAATTCATCCCCTCGGCGTGAGACCGGCGGGCTTTTATGCCAGCGGCTTCCGTCACGCCGCCGCGCCTGCTGGCCAGCCGCCGCCGCTCAGCTTTTGCGATCTGAGTTACATTTAGTGAATCGCCAACCAAGCCGACCCGCCGCCGTTAGCCCAGCGCGCCGCGCCGCCTTCGACATCCTGCGGCGGGTTGATGGGGAAGGTGCTTATGCCGCGCCGCTGATTGCCGCGCTGCCGCAAACCCTGTTGTCGCGCGAAGACCGCGCCCTGGCGCAGGAACTCGTGCTCGGCGTGCTGCGCTGGCAAGGCGCGATGGATTACTTCATTGAGCTTTACGCCCAGCGTCCCATCAAGAAACTCGACCGGGCGGTGTTGATCGCCTTGCGCCTGGGGCTTTATCAATTGCGTTTTCTGTCGCGCGTCCCGGCATCGGCAGCCGTCAACGAATCGGTCAATCTGGTAAAGCGCGCCGGCGCTGCGAGCGCTGCGCCGATGGTCAATGCGGTGCTGCGCCGCGCCGCGCGCGGGCTGGGCGAGCCGCCGGGCCATAGCCTCAGCGATCCGCTTGCACGGTTGGCGGTTGAAACCTCGCACCCGCGCTGGTTGATCGAACGATGGATCGCCGCCTTCGGCGAAGCCGAGACGCGCCGGCTGGCGCTTGCCAACAATGAACTGCCGCCGGTCGCCTTTCGCGTCAATCCGCTGCGCGCCTCGATTGCTGAAGTCGTCGCGCAACTCGAAAGCGCCGGCCTGCGCCTGCGCCCATCGAGAGTGGCGACGGGCGCTTTGGTCGTCGAAGACGGCCCGGCGGCACGGCTGGCACAGGCAGCCGAAAGTGGTGCAGTTTACATTCAGGATGAAGCGTCGCAGTTAGTGTCGTTGTTGTTGGCTCCCGCCAGCGGCGAGCGTATCCTCGATCTCTGCGCCGCGCCCGGTTCAAAATCCTCGCACATTGCGGCGCTCACGGGCGGCGCGAGTTGGGTGATGGCTTGCGACCTTCATCCGCATCGCCTGGCGACGCTCCGCACGACCTGCAAGAGATTAGCCATTGAATCAATCGCCCCCGTAGCGCTCGACGCGACGCGAAGGCTGCCTCTGCTGGAAAGCGCGCCGCCGTTTGATCGCCTCTTGATTGATGCGCCGTGTTCAGGCACAGGCACGCTCCGGCGCAACCCGGAAATCAAGTGGCGGCTTGCGGCCACAGACATTGCGCGCCTTGCCGAGGTGCAGTTCAGTTTGCTTGAGCGCGCCACGGAAACGCTCAAGCGCGGCGGGCGGCTGGTCTATTCGACCTGTTCAATCGAACGCGAAGAGAACGAAGCGGTCATCCGTCGCTTTCTTGAAAGCGGCGCGCCGTTTCGCGTCGTAGCGCCGGCTGCGCCCGCCGAGTTGATCACCAATGAAGAGTTTGTTAGAACATTCCCACATCGCGGCGGCGCTGATGGCTTCTTCGCCGTGGTGCTTGAAAAAACCGATTGATGAATTATCGAAGATGACCAATCAAGTGACCCTCGATGACATTCGCCAGGCCGCAGAGCGCATCAAGACCACTGTGCGGCGCACGCCGCTCGAACGCTCGCGTTGGCTTTCAAACGATCTGCACGGCGAGGTGTTGCTGAAGCTCGAATGTTTGCAACTGACCGGCTCGTTCAAACTGCGCGGCGCGATGGCGAAGCTCTCGCGATTGACCGAAGAAGAACGCGCCCGTGGCGTCCTCACCGTGTCGGCGGGCAATCACGGGCTGGCAGTGGCGCACTGTGCCGAAGCGCTTAAGCTCGATGCCTGCATCGTCGTGCCGCGCTCGGCGTCGCGCGCCAAAGTCGAGGCGATTCGCCGCTATCCGGTCACGCTTATCGAATGTGGTGAAACTTACGATGAAGCCGAACGGGCGGCACGCCGCATGGAGGGTGAAAGCGGCGCGACCTTCGTTTCACCTTACAATGATGCATTGGTGATTGCCGGGCAGGGAACCATTGCGCTGGAAATGCTCGAAGACGCCCCTGACCTTGATGCCATCATCGTTCCGGTCGGCGGCGGCGGGCTGGTCGCCGGCGTGGCGCTTGCCGCCAAGGCGATTCATCCGCAGATCAAAGTCTATGGCGCGGAACCCGCAAATACGGCGACCATGAGCGCCGCGCTCGCCGCCGGAAGGATTGTCGAGATTGCCGAAGAAGCGACCATCGCCGATGGACTGGCAGGCAACATCGAACCCGGCTCAATGACTTTTCCAATCATCCGCGATCTGCTTGACGGCATGATAGTCGTCGATGAAACAGCGATCCGCCGCGCCGTTGGCCGCATGGCTCGCGAAGATCACCTGATGATCGAAGGCTCTGCCGCCGTGAGCATCGCGGCGCTTGGCGATGCTCGTTTGCAGGGCCGGCGCGTCGCCGCCATCATCACAGGCCGCAACATCACGCTCGATCTGTTCACGCGCATCGCGGTTGAAAATTGAGCAGGCGCTGCTCGCCACCAATACACCAGGCACACGAAGGAAGCCGCATAAAAACTTGATGCCTTCGTGTGCCCTGGCGTTCTGCTTGACTTTGTGGCGATGATTACTTATTGATCGAGCGGCACATCAATGAGAATGAAGCTCGCGTTATCGTCAGCGGTCAATCGCAAGCGGCGCTCGCCTTTAATGCGCGCCTGCTCATGCGCCGCAAGCCGCGTATCGTTGATTTGCAGTTCGCCTCCGGTTACGTAGATGAACGCGCCGCGCCCGTCCGGCAAATCGTAATCGGTCTCATGGCCAGCCTCATAATCAGCCATGTAAATCGTCGCATCGGTGTGCATGGTCACAGCGCCCGCTAACCCCTGGCCTGAGGCGACCGGCAGCAATTGATTGCGGCGCGCCTCGGCGGTGAAGTGTTTCTGATCGTAGCTCGGCGGCAAGCGGCGCGCGCCCGGCAGAATCCATATCTGGTACAGGTGAACCGGCTCGTCGCCGAGATTGTATTCCGAATGTGTGATGCCGGTGCCGGCAGACATGCGTTGCACTTCGCCTGCGCGGATGACTGTGTGATTGCCCATACTGTCTTTGTGAGTTACCTCACCTTGCAGCACGGTCGTGATGATTTCCATCTCGCGGTGCGGGTGCGTCGGAAAGCCGCTCTGCGCCCCGACGATGTCGTCGTTGAAGACGCGCAGCGAACCGAACTGCACGTTTGCCGGATCATAGTAATTGTCGAACGAGAACAGCCAGTAAGTCTTTAGCCAGCCGAAGTCGGAAAAGTGCCGCTCGGCTGCTTTGATCGTTTGAATCATTTTCATCCGTCCTTTCACGAAGCCTGAAGCCAACCGGCGTTTCAGCCTTCAAGACAATCTTAGCAAAGCTGTAAAGAGTGCACTTTATGGGAAGCGAGGCACTTTATGGTAACCGTGCCTGGATTAAAAAAAGGGCGGCCCGAAGACCGCCCTTGCGTTTAGGTTAATCGATGAGCCGCAGGCTAGAACGAGTAACGCAACTGGATGCGACCGTAGCGGCCAAACGTCTGACCGTTGGTCGGGTAGGCGATACCGCCATCGTTCAGCGTCAGTTGATTGAAGAACGGATTGGTGACATCCGCGTCGGCGGGCGAACCCCAGGTGAACTGCGGATGGTTGAAGACGTTGAAGAATTCAACGCGGATCTCCAGCGCGTGCGCTTCAAAGAATTTGATGCGCTTTTGCATGGAGAGATCGAGGCTGTTGACCTTCGGCGCACGCAGAGTGTTGCGGCCCGCGATGTTGGTGCGGTTATTGGGATCGACGATGAAACGGGCATTGTTCGGATCAATCGGGTTGCCGTTGACATCGCAGAAAGCTGAGCCGCAGGCCGTCGGCGCAACGCTGCTGGCAAAGGCCACGGAGTTTGCCGGGGCGCTGGGATTGCCCACCGACGGACGATCATTGGTGGCGCTCAAGTCGCCATTCAAATCGGTTCCGAAGACGAAGGGTGACGCCACCGCGCCGCTCTGTATGCGGTAATTGCCTGTGAGGCTGTAGCCGCCCAGCAGTCCCCGCACGATGCGCGATTCGACCTTCGGCGTCGGGATTTCATAGACGAAGGCCAGGGTGCCGCGATGCGGCACATCGAAATCCGCCACGCTGCGGTCGGCCTTGCGGTCGAAAGCATTCGAGCCGACGCTGGTTCCGGCTGCCGTGGTGAAGACTTCGCTGTTGGTGTTGTCAATCGCCTTCGAATAGGTATAGGTGGCGCGGAAGAAGAGGCCGCTTTTGAAGCCCCGCTCAAGCCGCGTTTGCAGAGCGTGATAGTTTGAATCGCCGCCATTGGTGCGGACGAGGATCGAACCGCGATCCGGGAAAAGGCGCACGCCGTTAACGCCGGGATTATACTGCTCGTTGATGAACAGCCGCTCGCTGCGTGAACCGACATAAGCCACATCCAGAATCATGTTGCCGACGATTTCGCGTTGGATGCCAAGGTTCCAGACGTGGGTCAGCGGATTGACCAGGTCAGGCGAGATACTGTTGACGCTCGCCAGCGGATTGGGCGCACCGGTGGTCGGCAACAGGGTCGGCAAGGCATTGGCAAATCCGCGACCGCCAGCCGTACCTCCGAGTGTGGCGACACCAAAGACGTTCGGCGAAGTGGCCGCCGTGTTTCCCAGAATGTTGTCGAAGAAAGCGTCATAGCTCAGGGCATAGCCGCCGCGAATGACGGTCTTGTCCTCGCCGAAGAATCTGCCAAGCATACCAGAAGTGCCGAATCGCGGCGAGTAAGCGAAGCTCACGCGCGGCGCAAAGTTGTTGTTGTCGCCCTTCTGCTTGACCGAGGCGTTAAACGGCATATCGAAGCCTGGGAAGGCAGGGAAGGCCAGGACGTTTGAAGGCGTGCCATAGTTCTCGTACCTTAGACCAAGGTTGAGCGTGAAGTTCGGCTTGACCTTCCAGATGTCGCTGACGAAGTAAGCCTGCTGGAAACGATTCGGATAGACGACCTGGCTACCGAAGAACTTCGTTGCGAAAATGCCCTGCGTGCCCGAAAACTCGTCAACGAAATTGCCCAGGGCAGGGAAGTTGCCGCCCGACGTAAACGCCAGCGAGCCACGGCTGTTGAAGGGGACGAACTCTTTCGTAAGCTGGCGCGTCAGATCGACGCCGGCACGAAACGTATGCGCTCCCATGACATGTGTGACCGTATCCTGATACTGGAAGTTATTCAGGATACGTCCTTGCGGAAAGAGCGAGCTCAGGCCGATGGTGCTGATCTGCGTGCCGCTGATGCCAATGGTCGGGCCAAAGTCGATGGCCGACTGATTGCGCGGCGTGAACAGCGCCTGGAAGCGCCCATACGAGAAACGGAACTCGTTGGTCCAGGTCGGCGAGAAGCTGCGTGTCCAACTGAGGTAGGCGTTATGCGAGCGCCCCGGCACATCAACTTCAAAGCCCGGAAAGATCGTCGGGAACTGGTTGGCAAAGATGCTGTTGTCGTAGACGTAACGGACCGTAAAGGTGTTGTTGACGTCGGGCGTAAAGTCCCAACGGGTCAGGAACTGGTGATCGTTGACCGGTTGCGTGCCGGGAACTGAGGCGGTGGCAAATTGGATTGATGGTCTACCGCCACCCAGCGGCACGAGAATCGGATTGGTGACGCCGCGCAGATTGCCGATGGCGTTCAGATACTGATCAAGGTTCGTGCTTGTGCCCGCCGGGAACAGCGCGCGCAACTGGTCGAATCCTGCTGCGGTCGGCACGACGCCGGTGGCCGTCACGCCGCCGGCGCGGAAGCGGTCTTCCTGGTAGGTGCCGAAGAAAAACAGCTTGTCTTTGATGACCCGGCCACCGATGGAGCCGCCGAATTGATTCTCGGTCGCCACCGGAACGCTGGTCAGCCCTTCATTCGATTTTTGGCCGGAAGTCAAAGAGGCCAGCGCGCTCGTGAAGATGACATCATAGAGCGAGCCATGGAACTGATTCGTTCCACCTCTGGTGATGACGTTGACAACGGCACCGCCGCCACGTCCATACTCGGCGGAATTGTCCGCGCCGAGCACCGAAACTTCCTGAAAACCATCGCGCAGGGTCGGCTGATAAGCCTGACCGTGGATCGAGATGTCGTTGTTCTCGCTGCCGTCGAGCAGGTTGCTGTTGGCGCGCGGTCGCAGGCCGTTGATAGAGAATTCGAGGCCCTGTACAAAGCCGCTTGCCTGTCCAGGACTGACAACGCCCGGCAGCGTGAAGACCAGGTTCGTCGGGTTCAGCCCGGCTATAGGCAACTCAACAATCTGTCGCTGATCGAGCGTATTCGTACGAGCGCCATCCTGCTGTTGAAGGATGACCGTGTTATCAGCCGTCACATTGATGACTTCGCCCTGGGTGCCGATTTCGAGCTTGAAATCACTGGTGCTGGCTTGCCCCGCAGCAATCGGAACATTGCTCAGCGTAATGCTTTTGAAGCCGCCGGCGTTGACTTCGACCGTGTAGTTGCCCGGATCGACGGCGTCCAGGCGATAGCTGCCGTCGCTGGTGCTGACCGTTTCACGCACGACCCCGGTTGCGCTGTTCGTCATGCGTATGGTCACGCCGCTAACGACTGCGCCTGACGGGTCGGTAACTGTTCCGGTGAGGACGCCTTTGCTTGATTGCGCCAAAGCAATTGGCGCTCCCAATGGCATAATAAACGCACAAAGGATTAGCAGCAGGCTGATGAAGCCTGCCTGTCGCTTACTTACTACAGCGTACATAGATTTTCCTTAGTTCCTTTTCTTTTAGTATTGTCCACTGACGTATGCGACGCATCTGCCTTGCACGGAACGCATGTCGCGCCGCTGTTGGTAGAGCTCACGGGTTGTCTTCAAACTGCAGAACGCAGATGCTTAAAATCTGGCAAGAACTATTCCAATTATCACTGAACTCAAAAAGCCTTATAAACATTGATCCTTTCCGAATGCCGATTAGTTCGCCGTGCTATTTGATTCCGAAAATTTGGAATACTATACGAAATATTGGAAGATCCGGGATACAGAGCCCGCCAGTAGCGCGTTCTGTTTATGCGTAATGGGATTGGTAAGGCTTACTGGTTTGCCGAGAGTCGATGTATGCGAAACAGGCCGGCAGACACCAGCGCGCGCGCTTCTTAAGCGTGTAACGGCTGAGCCATGCGATGCAGATTTCAGCGGGGGTTTCGGCAGAGAAAAATTGATCAACCTACCGCCGCAAGCCTGCCGTCCGCGAGTGCCGAAAGCGATACGACAAGACCGCCGTTTGTTGGCTGCGCTGGTTAGGTCGCAAGGCGCTCTGCGGGCGCTTTTCAGTGGTGCGCTTGCAGGCGGCGGCGCGCGCCGGTGAAGAAGACGTACACCGGGTTTTCACTGTCGCCGAGCCTGATTGCCGACCAGACGAAGCGTTCCTCGGCAGCGTGCGCCAGAACTTCGCCTTTCGCGGCAAATCCGTCAGCGTCGGTTTCCAGTACCGCGACGGCTACCCACTCGTCAGGATAAGAATGCTTGATCTCTTTGATTGAAATGATGGCAGAACCATGACCGAAAAAGCTCACGACGACCTCCGAGTTTCGCGGGGCTATGGGCGTATTGAGGTTCGGGGTCAAACCTGTCGATAGTTGTGCAGCCGGCGGCAGCGTCTTTGAGCGAATTGATTTGAGGGCTGACTGGGCTTGAGACTATAGCCAAGGGTGCTGTCTGCCGAATATTGTACCATTGCCTGTCAAGGCTTTCGCCGCTAATCTGCCGAGGCAGTGGCACGCCGCGCGAATTGTTTCTACAATGCAGGTGTAGCGCAATCCTCGGTTTTACAGGAGAAGGTATGCGATTGACTGAGATGGTCTCGTGCGCCGGTTGAGCGGCTAAACTCGCGCCGAGCGAACTTGCTCAGGTTCTGAGCGGGCTGAACATTCCACCTTCTGCGAAGGTGCTGGTCGGCATCGAGACTGCCGACGATGCCGGAGTCTACCTTGTGCGCGACGACCTGGCGCTCGTGCAGACCGTAGACTTCTTCACGCCCATCGTTGATGATCCGTATGATTACGGGCGCATCGCGGCGCTCAATTCGATCAACGATGTATGGGCGATGGGCGGCACGCCGATCACTGCGCTGGCGGTCACCTGCTTCCCGAAGAAAGGCGTCGACTTCCAGATTCTCGCCGACGTGATGCGCGGCGGATTGGATGTGCTCACCGAGAACGGCGTCGCCTTGCTCGGCGGCCATAGCGTCGATAATGCGCAGATCATGTTCGGCTATGCAGTGACCGGAACGATTGACCCTCGTCAGGTGATGACCAATCGCGGCGCTCGCCCAGGCGATGCGTTGATCTTGACGAAGCCCATCGGCACAGGAGTCATTTCGACCGGCATCAAGTTCGAGAAAGCCGCTGCCGAGATCGCCGCCGCCTCGCTGGCGACGATGCTTTTGGCCGGGCGGCGCGCTGCCGAAGTGATGCGCGAATTCGCTGTGCAGGGCGCTACGGATGTCACCGGCTTCGGTCTTCTCGGCCATGCATGGGAGATGGCCAATGGAAGCAATGTTACACTTGAGATCGATGCGGCGCGCGTGCCGCAGATCGGCGGTGCTTATGAGTTGGCCGAGCAGGGATTGATTACCAGCGGCGACCGCACGAATCGCCTGTATGTCGGTCGTAGCGTGCGTTTGAGCGAAAGCCTCAGCAAGCCGATGGCAAGCCTGTTGTTCGACCCGCAAACCGCCGGCGGCATGCTCATCGCCATTGATGCGGCACGCGCCGAAGCGATGCGGGCGCGACTCGGCGAAACCTACAAAGATGCGGCGATCATCGGGCGCGTGACGGCGCGCGGCGAGCACGCCATCATCGTTAGTTGATTCAGCACCGCTAACAGCGTGCGGCGAGCCACGCACCGCCTTGGCAGTCCTCTCCAGCCAATGATTTTTCTGTAGCCTATCAATCGGCGCGCGGCGGCCCCTGGCGAACGCGTGCGCGCACCTTATCGCCGCTCGCCCATACTTCTTCTACCCACCATGTCGCGCCGGCTTCAATGAAGGGGCGGACGATTTCAACCGCACGCTTGCGGCTCTTGCCGAGCGTCGCGCCGCCCGCCAGGATGTCAAACGGCGTCTTCGCCTGGCGATGTTCGTCAACATAAGCTCTGATGGCGCGCACTTCCTCTGGCTTCAATCTAGCGTCGCCCGGTGAAGCGCCGTAGCGTTGCGGGATGATGCCGTCCCACAAGAGCGCCCGCCGCATGGATTTTTCTTTCGGCCAGACGCCGACGACCCAGATGGGCACGCGCGGCTGCTGCACAGGCGGCGGCAGCAGCGTCATCTGATCAACGTGATAATGCTCGCCGTCGTAACTGAAAGGCTTGCCGCTCCAGAGTCCTGCGACAATATCGATGCTTTCATCAAGCAGGCGGGCGCGGGTTTTCAAATCCATCGCCTCGCCGACTTTATAGAAGCCGCCATCGTCTTTTGCTGCGCCGAGCCCGACCGATAAGATCATGCGCCCGTTCGATAGATGGTCGAGCGTCGCCACTTCGCGCGCCAGCTTCCATGGCCTGCGCCGCGATGGCGGCGTCAGCAAGGTGCCGATCTGCACACGCTCGGTGCGCAGGGCCACGGCGGCGAGCGCCACCCACGGGTCATACCAGGGAGAAGCGGGGAATCCTTTGGTCTCGATGCCGAGCGCGTCGGCGATAAAAACGCCATCCCACCCGGCAGCTTCCGCCTCGCGCGCCAACTCGGCCAACTCGCCTACGTCGCCTGTTGAAATGATAATTCCGTAGCGCATACACATCTCCTTTCGGTCATTCAATGAGTTTCCTGCTTGCCGTTGCGAACAGATCATGCACGATAAAACCTGACACCCCTTGTCATATATCTGTGATAGAGTTTGGCGCAGTCACAAATGATTTGGGAGGAGAAACGGCATGCGCGCGGATCGGCTGCTTTCAATTCTGTTGTTGCTACAGGTACACCGGCGCGTGACGGCGCGCCAGTTGGCAGCGCGTCTGGAAGTCAGCCAGCGCACGATTCACCGCGATATGGAAGCCCTGGGCATGGCGGGCGTGCCGGTCGTCGCCGAGCGCGGCAGCAATGGCGGCTGGTCGCTGATGGAAGAATATCGCACCAATCTCACGGGGTTGAACAAAGATGAAGCGCAGGCGCTCTTTCTCCTACAGCCTTCGCGTATGCTGGCCGATCTTGGGTTTGGCAAGGCTTCCGATGCGGCGTTGATCAAGCTGCTGGCGGCGCTGCCGGCGGCGCACCGCATTGATGCCGAATACGCCCGCCAACGCATTCACATTGATCTGAGCGGCTGGAACCGCACAGACGAAGCCGTCGCTTGTTTGCCGATCATCCAGCAGGCCATCTGGCAGGGGCGCAAGCTGCGATTCATTTACAAGGGCGGGCCGTGTGCTGACGTTGAGCGCGTAGTTGATCCGCTGGGCTTGGTGGCGAAAGGCAGCGCTTGGTATCTGGTCGCGGCGGTCGCGGGCACGCCGCGCAGTTATCGCGTATCGCGTGTAGCGGAGGCTACATTGCTGGATGATACGTGCGCGCGCCCGAAAGCCTTTGATCTGGCGGCGTACTGGGAAGCCTCGACCGCCAGCTTCAAAGCCAGCCTGCCGCGTTATCAGGCGACGCTGCGAGTTGCGCCCGAAGTGCTGCCGCGCCTCAGCTACGGTGGCCGCTTCGCGCGCATCGAGCACACCGCAGAGCCGGATGGGGAAGGCTGGACGGAAGTCCGCGTGCGCTTTGATGTCGAAGAGATGGCTATCGAGTACGCCTTGAGCTTCGGCCCGCGCGTTGAAGTGATGGCCCCCGAAGGGCTGCGCGACAAAGTGGTCGAGATGGCCCGCAGCGTCATTGCTTTTTATGCGCAGCCGACTCGCCCGCATCGAAAAGCCCGCAGCCGTTCGCAGAAGGCTTGAAATGTTGCCTGCATAGTAATTGCTGCGATAACCAGGGTTGCTAATTCTTTCCGGCAAAGTGATGTAGACCTCAAAATAATCCTCCGTTTCGGAAGCCAGGCCCTTGTAATTAAGATTCTATTTTCACTTTATTGTAAACATCAGCCATAGCTAATTTACAGTCAATTGAAGTCAGATCAATTATAGATTGCAAGTCATCTGCCTCTGAAAGGAGCCACTGGTTATCAGGTTGGCGAACAAAATGTTCCATGTGGTGTTTATCTTGTGAGATCAGGATGTACTCTGATAAATCTAGTTTCCTGTAATGGCCGGATTTGTCCCCTCGGTCGTATCCTTCTGTTGATTTAGAAAGTACTTCTATAATGACCGTTGGATTAATGAGAGTATCAATTTCTTTATCTTCGAATATTGGTGAACCACAGACAGCGACCACGTCGGGATAGGCGTATAGTCCGCTCGAACTAACTTTAATCCGCATATCACTGGCATAGGCTTCACATTGACGGCCTTTCAATTGAGGATTTAGCGATGAAGTGACATTGGCTGTTATAAGATTGTGGTTACGACTCGCGCCCGTCATTGCAAATATCTCACCGTTAAAATACTCGTTTTTGGAGTCAGACTGACGATCAATTTGCAAATACGCCTCAGGAGTATAAGTAGTTTTGGGTTGCGACGACATAAGGTTCTCCGTATGCAAATTTCTGCGGAGTTAATTTACCACGAAGCGGGTGAAGACGCCCAACACTACGACAGACTGTGTGAAAACTCATTTGATCCGCAGTGTCCTTGCGAAATCAGCGATGGTTTTGAAATCAGGAGTGAGTTTGCGCAGCAGCCAGATGAGTTCGAGGTTGCGATGCGACTCGCGCTCAAGCAAGCGGGAGGAACGAGTGCGATTGAGATAGCCATAGATGGCTTTGCCCAAAAGCTAACCAAAAGCTCCGCAGTTAACAATGCAACCAAAACCGTAACATCCCGACCAAAAGCAGTAAATGCTCTGATCCCGTTGGTTAGAACCCGAAGCTCCTCAGAAAACCTGTACAGGAGGGACAGGGTGAACCAAGCGCGCTTGCCTCCATGAATCCAGGAATCCAATCGAATACCAGGCCCGACCCGCCGCAACGCATGCAGGGAGACCCAGGGGCAGAGGTTTCTTCCATCACCCAACCGGTACCTCGGCAGGTAAGGCAAGACGTTTCTCCGGGAACGGTATTCATCGTTGTAATCTTTATAACTCCTGTGCCCCCACACGTTGAGCACGGTCTTGGATCCTGAGACATCGTTAATTCCTCCTCTTCACTAACTCGGCAACCTGCCGCAAGTATATTATGGATGTGCTAAGATGATAATCATTAGTTGGGCGCGGTGAACCACAGCGGCAGAAAGCAGGCGAGTTGGCTTTATCAAGAAAAATCAGTAAGGTAGGCGACACAGAAGCTTCGAGAGTAGCGTCACGGCTGGTTGCTGAATCAACGCGGGGATATTTCTATTTGATTCTTGAAGCGAAGAAACCTTACCTCATATTCATCGAAGAATCCGTGTTGCCCCAGTAAACCGGAATCTATATCATAATCCGTAAAACCCACTTCTAAATCTATAGTGTTCAACCCTGGAATCGTTAATCGTACATAATGAAAATAGGCACTGATCCCTTGGCTGGCGCTGGATATGCCTCTTAGAGAATCGGGCCTACCAGATGTAACATCTATTCCAAGAGTTTTGGCTACCGAAGAATGAAATAAGCAGACATCAGCACCTGAATCAATCAAGGCCAGAATGGATTGCTGTTTGTTCTTATACGCAAGGCGAATCGATATCATAGGGAGGCGTATAAGGGGAGCGTTCGGGTCCGCTGAGTTGTGGGATTCAACGTAATCGAAGATCATATTAAAGGAATATAGTGTGTATTAAAGGGCCGCACTTTGAAGAGAGTGATCTCCGGGTATCCATTCCTCTCTGCATCAAGCTTCGCTTCATAAGCATCCGAGCCACTGCCCACCACTTTTCCGTCCGGCTCATAAATGGCTACCCATTTATTTTCATAGTGGGACAACTCCTCCGCCAGTTTTTTCTCACGTGTCTCAAGCATGCCCGATCTCCAGCGATCCTCATTAAATGATATCGCGCATCGTCGCCGTCTAGAATTTCTATATACCGAAATAAGTGGAAAGTAAACCACTTGCTGACAGCGCTGGGCTGTGCGCGAGGAGGTGACAGACGTCGTGAGTTATCTTCTTTGTGCAGCGGCACGCAGCTTCGCGCCATCGGCAGGCTTAACGATGGCTACGGCGTTGACTCGCGGGATGGTCAGCGTCCAGCCGGCGACCGTGTCGTAGGTATAGTTGCCCTGAACCGTTCCAACGACAAACACCGAATTGTCTTCCACAAAGTCGGTTGTGCAGCGGCACTCGACGTAGACCGCATCCAGTCCGTAGCCGCCGATACCAATCCTTGCCGTCGTGGTCGAGCCTTGCTCATGAATCTCCAGCACCTTACCCGCAAACGCCCATGCTTGGCCGGTGTATCTATCGGCATTCTTTTTCAGCTTGCCGTAGGTGACGTCAGGGCTAACTTGCCGGAGTGTGACGATGGCATTCTCGTACTTCAGTTCAAATTCGGAGGGCAGCCTGAATTTTCCAGCCGCAAGTTTGGCCAACAGCATACGCGCTTCGGGATACTCAGAAGCGTCCTTGGGGATCTGTTCGAGTTCTGCTCTGGCTTGGTCAAGGTCATACTGACGTTGTGGATCGGCCAGATAACTTCTTGCCCGATCAAGATGCTCAGGCGACGTCCTGTTGAATAGAGTAGGGCTTGGCGCTGGAGTTGAGGCCCCGCGTCGCGCTGCCGCCTCATCGTAGGACTTTGGATAACTCGAATTGTTGAACGACGGATCGAGGGTCAGAATAACCGCAAAGAAAATGACAAAGCCGGCGACAACGCCAAATACGACTTTGATCTGAAAACTCATTGCGGCCCACTTCGCACGAACGATCGGCCAAACCGCCGCCGGCCATGTCTCCGGATGGTTGGCAATCGCGGCCCACTTTGCCAGCTTGCCGACGATTGAAGGGCTTGTCGGGCGGTTAACGTTCACTGTAGCTGAAGACCGTGCCGTAGCCGGCGGATTGGTTGGTTTCTCTTCTAGCACAGAGGTTATAGGGAGAGCTTCTGCGCACTGGTTACAGTACCGAGCACTTGGTGGGTTCTCAGAGTGACACACTAAACACTCGGGCATAGTCGTCCCTTTCTCACAGGGTGCAATTAAAAGTGGGACTCAGAATCAAGCCGCCGCTTGACGTAAATCTTCCCAATATGATTCCCACTCCCCACTTGCCCGCAGCGTCCGCAACCCCAACATCGCTTCGGCATTCTCCTCTTTC